>Ga0233435_1000005_pt1 | contig 395127 bp, 542 predicted proteins | sample SI_122_August201_3_FD_182735 | JGI IMG/M metagenome (GOLD analysis project Ga0233435, IMG submission 182735) | Seawater microbial communities from Saanich Inlet, British Columbia, Canada - SI_122_August2016_135_MG | ecosystem: Environmental > Aquatic > Marine > Inlet | place: Canada: British...
ATGAAAAATGGTGGTCCGATATCGGCAAAGAAAATGAACTAACAGAAGATGATGGTGAAGAATCATGACAAAAGATAAGCTAAGAAAAAGAATGTCAAGGGTTGAAGCTACTCCGCTTCAGGCAAAAGTTGATCCCTTAAACAATAACAGAAGAGGTAAAAATCACGTTGACATGAGCACAGAAGAGGAGCTATCTCACGATGATTTCTTTGATTTCGAAAGGGATCTTGTTGACATCAAGTCATCCAGAAGCTTAGCTGCTGATGCTCCTGGCTCTCAATCCTTCTTTACTACAGACTCATACACTGGCAATACTTCGGCTGTAGATGAGAAGCCTCAGCCATCTTTTATTATGATGGAAGAGGCTGAAGAAGAAGAGGAACCTGTGCCTTCTTTCGGAATGATATTGGATGAGTTAGATAATGAAGAGACTAATAACGAAATTATAGATGAAGCGCTCGATGCTGCTCATCTCGTTGGCTTTGCGTTTGTCCGATGTGGGGCAACAAAAGGCAATGGAGAGAGGTGCAAAAGACAGGCTCCGAAAGGATTTTCAACCTGTTCTATAGGCGCTCACAGGAAGCAGGAAGCTTCTATTAATAAGGAGAGGATTGATGAAGACGGATGATACGACATATAAGACCTCTGACTTACCTTTAGCAGCGTACCTTTCTATGAGGGGTCTAGCACTCTTAAAGGCAACTAAAGGCAGTGACGGTAAATTTGAGTTTCAATTGGATGATCCTGAAGATGTAGCTGACATTCTCGCTGTCGAATATCTTAATAGTGACTGTAGTAAATTCGATTACCACGTTCGCAGAATTAAAAAGTTTCTATACAGCAAGTAAGGATAAACAATGGCAAACCCAAGATCATTAGCCGTACAAGGACAAGAAGTAACTCTTCAGGTTCAGTTCTACGACGCCAGCGGAGACGCTGTTGACGCCGACTCTACGCCTACGATTTCCGTAAGGAATACCGATGGCGAGGAGATTTTGGCAGCAACGTCTCGCGGTGTGCTTTCTGTTGACACTGGACTGTACGAGTATACTTATAGAGTTCCTGATGACGCAGAAGAAGGATCTTGGATGGACGATTGGACTGCCATCATTGATGAGGTAGAATTCGAGACCACACTATTCTTCTCAACCGTAGCACCAGAGGTGACTCTTTCTGCGGATGTAGGACCGGGCATTATCGCGATTGCAGATGATGTAGTTTTTGATTTTGCGGAAGCAGAAATCTATGGAATTAATGTGCTCCTCAAGTACCTCAAAGCAAGACTTAGATCAACAGGCTTAAGGCCGGTTCGTGATGAATTCGGAGCTTTCGTTAAGGATGCTTACGGTGAATTCATTACAGAAGAATGCAATGTTTTTGATGATGACACACTTGTGTGCTTCTTATGTCAAGCTCTATCAGAGTTTAATATGATTCCATTCTTCACAACCTACGGTTTTCATGACCAAATTATTCAGACCCTATTTTCTTCAGCCATCGTTGAAGGGGCATATATTTTTGCAATTGCATCACAGGCAATCATCGAGAAGGGTCGTGACTTTACAATTACTGATGGCGGAGTTAGCTACCAGCCTCCACAGTTGGGTGACTTCTTGCAGTCCCACTATGGCACTTGGCTTACCAGTTACAGAGAAAGACTGAAGTTTATGAAGAATAGCATCAGACCTGGGCCGCGCGGATTTGGAAGCTATTCCAACATGGCAAGTGGAGCACCTGCTTTCACAAGGCTCCGTCACCTAAGAGCAAGGAGGATTATCTAATGGATGCAATTATCGAATACTTAATTGCTAAGGGCGGGATTTGGGGCGTGCTACTTGCAGCTTCTCTTGCCTGGATCGTTTTCAGAGAAAGGGCATGGTCCTTGACCGGAAAGGACAAAACTAAGAGCGTTGATATCAACGATTCTCTTAAGAAGCTTTCTTCAAAGCATGAGCTAACTTATAGCAAAATTGAAGATATCGGCAGAGCTATGGATGATTTCAAAGATATCAACCGCAAACAGGCCAAAGCCGCACATGCCCTACAGGAAAAACTACAAGAAGTCAACGATGAAAGAGTTGATGAGCTTAAGGAAGTCTTGCAGGATTATAACAAAACAATGGCAGAACTTTCTCTTGGCATTGATAAGATGAATTTCATTCTTGACATGAAGCTAGGAGATTAACATGACCTTTGGAAAATCCTCTGATAAAAAAGAAATACAGAAGCTGCTTGATGAGTGCCTCAGCACCAAAGAATCATTTAGGAAAAGCCTAAAGAAACTTATTTCAAAAACAGAAGAGATGGGAAAAGAAAAGGAAATGAAACTTTCCCCTATTGACTCAGAACAAAAAGGAAAGCTTAAAGCATCAGTATGATTATCATCTACGCCAGCGAGAATACCGAAAAACTATATCTCTCGATTGAGAATTCTGTCAGATTGATCAAAGAGATCAAGGACGAACTTCGCACAAGAGACGTAGTAAAAGAGGTATGCAAAGAATATGGGTTCACTACCGATATCATTGATGGCGTTGTGATCAAATTTGATGACATCGAAACCTCTGCCGAAACTGTTAATGGGGAAATGGTATTGAATAATGAACTCATCAAAGAAGAATTTGATGTGCTCATGCGATACCCCGTCCATGAGCTTGTCCATGTCTTCCAGCATATGAGAAGAGAAGGTACGGGAGGAGATCCCTATGAAGGAGTTGAATACATTGACCGACCAGATGAGCAAGAAGCCTTCATCGCCCAAATCGAAGACGAAAAAGAATCAAGAGGCGAGGAAGCGGCTGAGGAATATGTGGATGAGTTGCTTACTTATCACAAAGTACCGGAACAAGAAAAGCCAGAAAAAAAAGAGATACTCTTAGGACTTAGTTAATGTTGTCAATTTCAGGAAAAACACCCGCAGAGGGTGAGAAGAATGTTGACCTCGACACCACAATCGAATTTTCTATTATCGATGATGGTACCGGGATTGACATATCTACGCTTATCGTTGAGGTCAACGGAGCCAGAGCATATGATGGCTCCGGGTTCGGCACTGGCTATGATGGAGCTTTTTCTGAAGTTACTCCTGATGGTGATGATTATACAGTAGTTATTGATCGCGAAGCTGATTTCCTTCAGAGTCTTGTTGTTGGAGTGCAGGTACAGGTTAAGAGTGTTGATGAAGATTACTTAAATGATCTGTGGGCATTTAAAACGGTCCTTGCGGAACCTCAGCTTACTGACAATTCTCCTTCACAGGATGAGGAGCTTGATCAGCCTCAGCTAATCCATTTAGAGTTCGAAGACCTTATTGACGGAGTCGATCTTACTTCGATTGATATCTCCATCAACGGCTTAGGCTACATCGTTAGCGGAACTATCCAGACAGAATGGAACGGTGCTCTGTCATCGATTTCCGCTACGGACGATGGAGTCATCGTTCGCATAGATCCTCTGGAGTCCCTGAAGAAGGGAGCCTACACGGTTCAATACTCGGTAGCTGATAGCAACTCCAATTTTCTCAATGGTGTTCTAGACTTCTCTGTTGTTAAGAATTTAACGCTTCCGTCTGATATAAAACAAATAGGCTTTACAGGTTTTTTCCAAGGAATTAAGAAGACATCAGATCTTGGTTGCGGAGATTCCATCCGAGTCGAATGGCACAACCCTATTGTTAGAAGCGTAAATTACGAATCCTTTCTTTTGCTTTATAAAAATGAGAGTAGGCTGTCCACATTTGATGGCGATCCCTCATACATCGCACCATCAACAGTCACTCAGGGTGACATCAGTGGGCTAATTCCAGGCGACACTATCTCTTACGGAGTTAGGGCCATGGAAGCAACGTTAGATGTGTGGGACCTTTCGGGCATGCAAGAAATGGATGATGGTCTTTACATCATCCCAGGTAGGGCATCTGTTAGTACAAGCGCAACAGAGACGGATCTTAGAATTGAAGTAGATTCCACAAGTGGCTGGCCCGAGTCTGGCCTCATTAAGATCGGAAATGAAGTGATGAGGTACACCTCAATCTTATCTGATTCGGATACGTTTGTAATTCATGATGACGGCAGGGGACTCTTTGGTTCAACGGCTGGCGTGTACGTTGAAGGAGATGAGGTTAGCCTCTTCGTGGCATGTCAGGATAATAACTCAGTCATCCTAATGGCTACACCGTCCTATCACGATGGTTACCAGTCAGGGAGAGAGATTAATTCAACGGGAATCATTGTTCCTGACTTCTCAGATAATGATAGTAAAGTTTTTCAGGGTTTTGATTTCTGCGGATATCACCATCCTCTGCCACAGCAAGTTCTTCAGAATGAGAAGTGCGGAAGCTATCTCGGCGGAGAGCATAATGGTTGGAGGGGTATGGACCTTTACGACAGAATGCTCAATAGGGAAGAAGTTCTTCTCGACCAGACTGGAGAGCCGATCATTCTATTGAGAAGGATTTGGGACGGAGAGAAGTGCTCTTGTGCCCACACAAGAAGAGACCATCCGAAGCTGAAGTCTTGTGCTGAATGTTTTGGAACAACTTATGTTGGTGGCTACAGTCAATTCCTTAATCAGAGAAGAGCCGACAAGAGGATTATGATGAGCTTCAAGGAAGCTCCAGAAGATTTGAAGCATGGCGATCATGAGCAGTTGCAACAAGAGTTCGAGCCAGGGGCTTGGACATTGCCGATGCCAGCAATTAAAGATAGAGATGTGCTTGTGAGATTTGACTTCACAGATGATATTGAATACATCTATGAAGTATTAGATTCATCAAGAGAGAAGATTTTGTACCGACATTTCGGAAGACAGAACCTTAAGCTCAAGAGAATGGACAAAACTGATATCCTATATACACTAATAAAGAGTGCTATTATAGACAACACATTGTTGCCCACAATTGAATAGGAGAGAATATGTGGATTAAAAATACTTCCGGCAAAAAAGATGCAATGCTTACCTTCGCGTTAATCGCGTTTATGGTGACGACTGCAAATGTCTTGCTTTCTACTATTGGCAGCTTTTCGGCTGGCGATTTTCAGATTAGCTTTGAGGCGTTAGATGCAGCCATTATGTCGACTTACCTTGGAATTGCATTCTCAGCATACGTTGGCAGAAGATGGACAGATAAGAAATACGTGGACGAACTTGGTTTGCCGAGCGATCTGCAAGAGCCTCATTATGACGAGGTTGAGCAGGAAGAGCATTACTCCCAGGGCGAGGAGCCACCGGAGCCACCACCAAGTCTGCTGTAGGGAATAAAATGAAATGGTTTAAAAAGTTAAGCGCCAGAGCAAAAGTAGTGCTTGGCGTTATCACTTCTATATTTGGTTTCATCTTTTTTGTTTTCGTTAGAGGCAAGCTTAATGCAAAAAGTAAACTTAAGCATGAGCTTGACAATGTAAGGCGCCAGACAGAGATGGTCAATCTCGAAGAAGATTTCGAAGAGAGGGAGCGCAAGCTTTCTTCTTTAAGACAGAAGGAAAAAGATCTAAGAAAGAAGATTAAAGAAGTAGAGGAAAGAGAGTATAAAGGAGAAGAGGTTTCCGTTGAGGAGATCGATGATTTCTTCAAAAGACGAGGTTTGATGTGAAAGAACTTAAATACTTAAAAATCGTTATCCCTCATCTTGATAAGGACATGCGTAAGCTCGCCCAGTTTTTAGCTGCCGGTAAGATTACTATTGATCTATACGAGTTAGAGTCTATGATTAACCCTGAGAAATTCGAATTCCCTGAAGAAGAAGTTGAAATGGTTGGAGTGGATCTGAATGAATAAGGCATTTAAGTTTATAGGAAAAGTTCTTTCGGTGATAGCGGTAGTTATGCTTGTAGCTTTTCCTGCGCATGCTGGTAAGAGATTGCCAGAGGGTACAGTCTTGGCAGAAGAGTCATACGTATTCACAGTTGATGAAGCCACTGAACTAATGCAGACCATCGAATCGTTGGAAGCAAAGGTAGCTCAGCAAGAAGAAACAATTGTGCTCCATAAGGAGCTTGATGAAGTAAACGAAGAACAAGAGGTCGAGCTTGAGGTTCTATTGGAGATCAGGCACGAACAGATTACAGCTTATGAAGAGTGGGTGGTCGCAGACGCCGCAAGGATTAAGGCACTTGAGAGGCAGAAGAGAATTACACAGTTGGAGAGGTGGGGTTTCCTCGCTATTGGTGTCGTAGTTACTGGTGGGGCCATAATCGTGGCAGACCGGTTAGATGATCGTGTGCTTGAAAACAACTAATTTCAGCATCCTGTATAGTGACAATATTAATTAGAGAGGCGTTCTATGGGTAAATCTAAATATCCATCACAATTAGATACTTCAGTAGAAATTCCTGCTGTAAGAGATAATATTCTTGAGGTCGGCTCCGAAGTTATCAACAGTCTGAGACATGCAATTTTTCAGATTGAGAGAACTCTCGGCGTTAACCCCCAAGGTGCGTCTGGAAATACCGTCACGAGCAGACTTGACAAGGTAGTCGATGGCAATGGAAACATTAAAAAAGAGGCTCTCACTCAGGCTAATGTGCTTGCAGGTCCAGTCACCGACGCTGATGTATCAAAAGTAGCTGCAATCCGAGAGACAAAGCTTAAGCTTGATTATCCAACTAAGCTTCTACAGTCTGAAATTTCCGTACTTGGTAATCAGATTGATGCATTAGTTTCTCAGCTTGAGGATATGAATTCGATACTTTCAGTACACGTACATCCTGATGCCAAGAATAGACACAAGGCTACTGCAATCTCTGTTGAGACCAGCACGATCTCCACAAGCTCAGAGGCAACTGCCGAGCTTGATGGTACAGATGTGCAAGCAGTCCTTAGCTCACTATATGATGGACATATAAATTACGATGGCTCCGACATCACAGAAACAAATAGGTCTCACGAGGCTATGCAGATTTTCTTTGATGATACAAACGTCTCGGCACTTGTGCCGGCAGACAACGCACAGGATGCCATTGAGGGAGCTATCAACGCAGCTACACTGTCCCAGATTAATCATCAGGACTTGTACCACGCCAATGGTTTCCATAGAGTTTCAAAGATTTACTCTGCTGATGACAGCACGGTAGGGACTCCAGTTATATCAGAAGAGACGATTACGTTCGCCAAAAATGTTGGCGATTCCGATCCGACATTCTTAGTTACATTTTCATCACCATATGAGGAGTCAGAGCTTACTGTGGAGAATGGTGATGTTCTTACCATTCTTGACGAGAATGATGACGACAGCCTAATTAATGGTGACTACCAGATTTATAAAGTTTCAAGAGATGGAGATGGTTACGTAGAGTCTGTGAATGTATTTGGAACATCAACCGAGAACTCTTCGGCAAGTGTCGTAGGAACAGTAAGGAAAGCATTTAGAAGAAAAACAAATCAGGCAGGGCTATTGGTTACCGCAAGGCAGTCCGCAGATTTAACATCCGCAAAGGTGTTGCAGGTCTGCGATCCAAATGCGGTCAGAGTTATCTCAAGATACATTCGCCCAGCAGAGATCACAGCATCCTCAAATACGTTATCAATCGAGGTTGACGAAACAGATACTTATGATTTCGAACTGCATGATTCTACAAAAACCAGACAATCTATTGATTCACTCATTGTGAAGTTTAATGAGAAAGCAGCAGAGGACAAGATTCCTTTGACAGCTTATCGTTTAGACCAAGAAGCAGGAGGTTCAGAACTCGTAATTGCTCATATTTATCCAGACGAATCGGATAACTTTAGAAGCCTCAAGTTAAGTCAAGGAAGTGATGACGGAATCACCGCTCTTGGATTTAGCCACATTGAGGATGTTAAAGTTGTTGCGGTTTATGGTTCGCCCTTTTCCATAAAGGGCAAAGACTATAATGGACTTGTTGAAAAGCTTGATACGACAGATCTTGTGTTCTTTGCTGGCCTCAGAACAGTAAGCGTCGGAGAAGGCTCAACTGATTTCGAGGAGATTGGAATTAGGGAGGGAGATGTTCTTCTAATCTCTGGGTCAGAAGAGGCCAACGATAATGGTGCATTTGTAATTGAAGCTGTTAATGCAACCGAGCTAACACTTGACAACGGACAACTTCCGTCAGGCTTTACGTCATCAAGTGGTGAGGACCTTAGGTTCCTTGTTTATAGCAACACTTTAAATATCGAATCCATTACTTTCAAAGAAGTAAGCGGTTCCTTTTCCTGTGCTCTTGTTGATGTCTTTATGGACGAAAACAGAAGCATCTTTGGTCAAACAGCAATTGAGTACGCTACAACTCTGAACGGCACAAATGCTTTATTCGAAATTGTAGATTACTCTGGAGAGCTTGACGGCCAAACCATTACTCTCAGTATTGAGAAGAATGATAGCGGAACAGGTGTGGACGTTTCTTTGGATGGCGGTGATGCGCTTCACGTACTTGGTAAGGATAACTATATCAAAGTATGTTCTGGAACTTACAGTGTTGAGTTCACATTGCTGATAGACGATGCGGATGAGGTTTACACTTGGATTGATACTAATTCTACAATCTCAACTTCTGTGTATACCTTTAAACAACTTGATACACATTCCAACCTTCATATCGCAAGAGTACCTTTCGGTAGCTTCTCTGGCCGAGTAATCGGTGGACCTGAAGGAACAGGAAGAATTACCTCCATTCTTGAAAAGGGTGGTCTTGGTGTTGATGATATCGCTACATCAGCGAAGTATGCATTAATCGAAAGGCCACTTGATGAATTGAGAAGCAATGGTGTGGTTAAGAATGTAGAGATTAGTGGAGTCGGATTAGACGATGGTAAATATCAATTTACCCTATCTGCTGGTGTATTCTATGTTGGCGGCTTAAGATATGATTACCCTGGCGGTTCATATATCACAGATCTTGACTCAGGAACTTACGATAAGATTTTCATCTTCGCAAACACAGACGGAAATATTTGCTTTGAAGCAGCATTGAGTGCTCCAGCTTGTACATCTCCTGCCAGTGACAGTGATGTTGTATCTCTTTACACCCTTGAGTATAGCAGTTCTACCACTTACGCTTATGATATGAGACTCTTCATTACAGACCTTGATCTCAAGGTGCTTAATGCGGTCATCGTAAGTAACCAGCCCGGTATGGGACACTTCACCGATCTTAGAAAAGCTTTAGATTACACAAGAAGATTTTCTCAGATTTTCCCGAAGGCAGGAACTCCATCTGTTCACTTCAAGTCTGGCACCTATGACATTACTACCACTCATGATTACGCCTCAGTAACTGGTGTTAGTTATATTAATTGGGTCATCAACTTTGATGGCGACGTAGGTTCTACCAGAAAAGATTATTACGATGCACTGTATGAGAATGGGCTTTTGGTAGACTTTCCTGTAACAATTACTGGAGAGGGCGATTCTACGATCTTCAAACTCAGAGATAGTTTTGAGTTTTCAGACGGAACCTTGATTGGAAGAGGTCCCTTTGTTTTTGTTGGAAGTGCTTTTGCTCAGACAACAAAGCCGATCACTGCTCCGACCAGCGGGTTCACATCAATTAAAGATATTCGATTTGAACAATCATCCATTGGCTTATTAGACTACAACATCTATGATCCAACAAGTGGTGACGCTCAGTTCTATGGTGTAGACATTGAAAGCTGCATTTTCGATCTTGGTGATGATACTGATGGTGATATCGATATTGATGTTACAAAGACGGCGATTCTTTTCGGAGAAGAAAGTGATACCTCCAATGAGAAGGGCAACCTTACAATTTCTAAGTGCAAATTCCTCAGAGGATTTATTAGGACTGGAGATTTTGGAGCCTCCTTCCCAACCAGAATGAACAACATTACTGTGATGGGATGCTCAATGTATGGAGAATTTGATGACGGTATGACTAAGGGTGATATATTCTCCTTAGACTCTGCTGACAGAGAAGAGGAACACAACATCTGCTTTGTCGGAAATCAGCACTTCTCTAACCAAAACACTTTGGCGAGTGGAAATGGACCTGACATGATTGATGCCAAGGGCGGAGATCGTTGGGGCGAAAGATTCAGCAGAGACGTTCACGTTGGTGCTGAGCTGGATGTAAAGGGAGCTATTGTAACGGAGACTTCAGTTGAGTCTCCGACATACACTTACGATGCCACAAAGACTTTTACACAGGTAATTACCTTTGAGCATGCAGTGAATGCTACCGGAGGACCCGCAAGCTATGCTACGAACAATGTAACTTATAGTTACGTTTTCAATGTATCAAATGGTTTATGGTGGAGAATGGATATTCCTACCGGCGACTCTGCCTATGTAAGAATTTTCCCTCCAAGTGGAGTTACCATTGAGGATATTATAATCGGTGTAAGTAGAGGTACCACGTCGGCAACTCAATATGATTGGACTGCCGAGATCCATACGCAAGCTCTGGATTCAAGTGGTACAGCATCAGTATGGGGATCATCAACCGTAACCTCAACAGAACAGGGGAGCGGTAATAAGCCAGTTATTGCCTCATTCACAGATATTAATTTAGCCGTCAACTCTGACGATAATCTTTACTGGTTAGAAATCCTACATGATCAGGCGAGCACAGAAGAAGTATATTGGATCAAGATTGTTTACGATGTCAGTAACCTTGAAGAAACCCTTGGATTGTCATAATGCCAAAATCTAATTACCCAGATAAAATAGACACATCGGTAGAGCTTCCGTTGGTTAGAGATAACATCACGGAGCTTAACTCCGAAGTTATTAATAGCATGATTCGTGCTATCATTCAAATTGAGAGAACCCTCGGTATTAACCCTCAGGGTTCAACTGGTAACACCGTTGCTACAAGAGTATCAAAGACTCTGGATGGCAATGGAAATATCAAGAAGGATGCCTTAACTCAGGCTAACGTATTGGCGGGACCAATATCTGATGCAGATGTTTCTAAGGTCGCAGCGATTAGGGAGTCTAAGCTTAAACTTGATTTTCCAACTAAATTACTTCAGGCAGAGGTATCCATTCTTGGAAATCAACTTGATGCTTTAATTCAACAGTTAGAACAGCTTAACTCTGAGTTCTCTGTTCACATTCATCCTGATGCAAAAAATCGACATACCGCTTTGGCTATCACAGTGGAGTCAGATATCGTTCAGGAAAGCTCTGTAGCTACCCTTGCCTTGGAAGATGGTACGGCTCAGGAAGCGTTTGAGAAAATCTACAATGCACACATCAACTACACCGGTGATAACATTTCCGAAACGAATACATCTCATCGTGCAGAACAGATATATTTCGATAAGGATGATGTCAGCGATGTAATTTTCGGAGATGACCTGCAAACTGCTATGGTAGATCTTGCTGGCTTGCAGTCCGCAGGAATCAGAAATTCTGCTTTGAACTTAAGTTCAAATGGCAGGGTCAGATCTGGTTCTTCAACCGATGGGTTTGCGGAGAACAGTCTTGGAAAACTACTTTTAGAATCGTCTTCCGTAACATATACCCAGGCAGGTGGGGCCTCAAGGACCACTTTTGCCCTGACCTCGCCGATAGAGCCAGAAGAGGCCGTAAGTGAATTTGATATCCTTACACTTTCTAACTCTACGACAGAGGCCGATAATAAGGAATACCAGATTGCATCCGTGACATTGTCCGGAGATAGCGTATCCTCAATAGATGTATATGGTGGCCCATTTGGCGACCCAGAAAGCGGCATTTCAATTACGATTAGTAAGCCTATCTATGGAGCTTACAATCGAAATGGTTTAAATTCTGTAGTCAGACCAAGAAACAACAGATCTAATACTCCTGATGTTGTCGTTGCAAATCCTGACGCAGCAACCATTATAACATCAGGAATCATCCCTGGACTAATTACATCAGATGTATCTTCTTTTGATCTAACTATAGATGACGGAAGTGCTTTAACAATTGAAGCTTACCATAGCGACGAAACGATTCAGACATTTGACACAATCGTGAATAGAATTAATGAGCAATTCGTAGATCAACACCTCCCTGTCTTGGCATTCAAGGCAAAGGTTGGTGCTTGTTATGAACTTGCCTTAACACATATGGTTCCTAACTTCGCAGGAGATGTAAAGAATAGGACCTTAATGGTGTCAGCAGCATCAACTACTGACGCCTCAGCAGAGCTTGGCTTTACAGACGTTTTAGATACAGAGTATCAGGGCGCAACAGGTAACAACGTTCATATCAATGGACACCTTCTATCTAATTTCGGAAAAATCATTATTCTTGACAGCACTGACGCAGAGCTTGTTCGGGGTTCATCTAACGTTGGATTATTCTCAGGAACCTTTGAGGCTCTCGGGGTAAGGGATGGAGACACACTTGTTGTCACAAATTCTGAAGACTCAACTGATGATGGGGCTTACAGGGTTAGAGAAGTTAATGGAGACACGGTTACCGTAGATTATGATGACGGCACATTCGATGGTGCAATGGGAGATACGTCTGCTGTTTATATCATCAGAAATGCCGCAGTCATTAATGAACTTACATTTACAGAATCAGTATCTGCAAATGGCTCAATCCTTTTCGATGTCTTCATGGATCAGGAAAAAGATGTCAATTACAAAAAGAGAATGGAAGTTGGTGGTGCATTGAGTTCAGGTTCATTCACTGCGGCAGTTGCGGATATATCAAGAGGGTTTATTATTGGCGGAGAGACTGGAGAGGTTGCAGTAGGAACCGATGGTTATGCATATGTGACAGGTCCAGACTCTCAGGTTGGAGAATCATTATTCGTTGGAGCAACAGGAACTTACAAGATTCGTTCTTCGGACACATTAGAATACATTTTGCTTGAGGTAAATGCTACAGGAAATCCATCTTCTCCAATCTCAGTAGATCTCTACGGCTTTGATGAAGTAGCCGATCATAACTACAGACTCAGCAGAGGACTGTTTGGAACATCTCTCGGCATTATCTTAGGAACTTCTTCTGATGTAGGTGTGCCAGTACTTAGAGACAAGAGAATCAGCGGAACAATGGATGACACCATCGTCGCAGAGCCTATGCTTGAAAAGTATATCGAAGGCCCAAGAAACGAATTAAGAGCTTCCGGTATCATATCAGGATTGGGTGTGAGCGCAGTGACCGATGGTGGCACATATTACACGTTCGATGTATCAGCCGGAGTAGCGGTAGTTAATGGTATCAGATACGAGTACCCAGGAGTTCTTGGGTTCAGGGTAGACTTTACAGACTCATTCTATGTCGCTCTTGATGATAGAGGATGCATAATTGCTGGAGAGGAAATTGGGAATCCGGGTGGTGCAGATACTGCTGCTGGACTTTCAAACGTATCTCCATTCCACACAAGGAACGTAGCTCACTTAGGGTATGTGGATTCATCAGATGACTCCCTAATTGATTTGAGGTTCTTTGTCAGCAGACTTGATTACAAGATGGCGAACCACATTGTCGTATCTTCTGAGCAGGATCACGGACACTTCACGACCCTGAATGATGCGGTTGATTATCTTAGAAGATTCACTGGAGTCTTCAACACCCTTGGAACACCGAAGATTTTAATCGGGCCAGGAGAGTTTGAGTTCTCATCTCAGATAGTGATTGACTACGATCTTCTTATCGAAGGTAGTGGGCCATCTACTGTTCTTAGAAAGGTATCAGGAAGCACTCTTGGAAATGGAAAAGTACCGAGCGGAAGCGACATCTTTATGAGCCGCGCCCTTTTCTTGGTAGGAACTGATGCGGAGACAGCTTCAAGTAGGATTGAAAGTGGAGTAACGTTTAGAGATTTCACATATGAATCTAATGGTTTAACTAATGTAGGAATTGTAATTGCAATTGCTCAGGACCTTGATGCGTCTCCAGATGCAGCATTCAGAGTTGAGAATATTAACTTCGAAGGACCAGACACAATGGATGGTTCCGTAGCTGATGCTTCAAAGATTGGAGAGTATGCGGTATACATGGGTCAACAAGATCCGACAACAGGTTCTCCGGATTCAAGCTTGAATATGGGTAACTTAATTTTCAGAGGAAATTATTTAAACAAGATGGGACTTGGCAATGGAGCAATTTACTTCACAGAGTCTTCATCATCAACATTTAAGGATGTCGTAGTTGTTGGAAACATTGGACAAGACTTATCTCCGAACGTAGGTAACACGTCAGTGACTATCTTAGAGGTTCCATCAACACCGACTTCCACAAGATTCGTAGAGACTGGAAACGCAGTCTCCGATTGATAGGAGATCGAATGAGTGAGAAGACACGAGAGCAATCTGCTGTTGATGTTATCTATGAGATGAAAAGTCTCGTTGAGAAGCTGGACAAGAAGTTAGACATTCTTGACGGAAACATCAAACTGTTGAACAATAAAGTTGTAAAGCTTCAAAAGACCGTGAACAACCTGACTTTGGCTCCTGCTCCCGCAGCAAAACCTAAGGCAGCATTGAAATCTCAGAAACCTGAGGAACCGAATATAATAAGGACTGGTAAGCGTTCTGATAAATATGTGACCGGACCTATTAGAACCTTTGGCAAGATTATGTCAAAGGGTAGGAAGCCCATTCCGGACGTACAAGTGGCGGTGTTCAACGAGCAGAACGAGGTTATCAAGACGAGGAAGACAGACTCCAAGGGGTATTGGGAGGTCAGATTGCCGGAAGGCAGATATGGTGTGCAGTATACACACAAGAAATTTAAGCCGATTAATATCACAATCGAGCTTGACAAAAGCATTACTGAATATGAGGTGAAATAATATGCTGGTATTGAGATTTAATTTACCACGGAATAGACGTGGAGAAGAGTTCGGGGATTTGATTAAAAATCTTGTAAATCATATTGATAGTGATTTGGGGTTTGAAGAGGTGAAGGTTATGGTGGATAGGGACACGGTAGAGATAACTACTAAACCTGACTCACATAGTGGAAAAGTAGAAGATGATCTTATCTCAGTTGAACTTATGGTATCGAGGAATATGGTTATTAATAACTCTACTATAGGTGAAGACGAAAGTTATCAGGCAATAAAGTCTGAACTGAAACGATTCATTAAAGAATAGCAGGTAGACAGCACATGGCAAATGATCTTCAAAATTTACCCGGAACAGGTTTAAATGGAGATCATAGGGTATACTCAAATTTCTTTAGCGATAACTATATCATACAACAGGTATGCATTGTTCAGCCAAAGAATTTGCTTATTGACGTGCTCAGAAGAAGATTTAAGCAGGACAATATCTACACCTACAGGACGGATGAATTTGGTTTTCCATTGACTCCTGACATGACAGGTGGAGATATTGATAGTGAAGATACCACTAAGATTGTCATCTCTGATGTATACAGATATGATGTAAAATTCTATCCTGCAATCACGGTGAAGACGGGTGGCGGATCCTACAAGGCTCTGTCTATGAACCAAAACGCAACCTTCAAGTATCGAAAGGATGTTGTAGAAAATGATTATGGGAAATTGGTCGAGATAAAGACTCCTACACATAGGGTATATGCCGGACTGTGGGATATGAGCTTCGACGTAACCATATACTCAGAAAGCCATACAGAGCTTGAAGAGCTTACAGAAATTGTATCGACTGAGCTTCAGTATGTATCGTGGAACGATCTTCGTGCCAATGGATTATTTATTCAGGGCACATCAATTTCCGCCGAAAACGCTGAGCCATATGCTAATGACTATGTGTACAGTCATACGGTTACATTAAAAACTCTGACTGAATGGAGAGCTGAAATTCCACTGGACAATGTAATCGAGAAGATAGTATTTTATTTCGATTCGACAAGGACTCCAATTCCACCGAACGCAACAGCAGAAGATGCGCAGCAACTTATGTTTGATGATGTTCTGGAAATAGTCTCGATAGAGATATAATTTAACCTACTAATATAAAAGAATTCAAATGAATCAGTCTGATCGAATATTTCGGAGGAATTAATCAATGCCTAATTTTCCAGGTCAAAGCGGATATCAAACCCCTAAAGTGATTGCAAGGGATAGAGTTGTATCCAGAGGTGTATCTATCCCTGGAGGTCTAAGGTTACCCTGCATCGTCGGTGAGGGTCTTAAAGAAGAAATCATAGTAGCATCTGCCGTTGGCGGTGGTGCTGATGGTAGTTCTGATTGCAGCCCTACAGGTTCAGGAGAAGGTAAATTCTTCGAGCTTGGAGTTGAAACTGTAGTTAGCGGTCGTACAGAGTTACGCCTTAATGGTACCTTACTATATGGTACCGAAGATGAAATCGATGCTAACGGTTTCAGCAAAGAATTTGACTATAGAGTTGACCCAGACACCGGTTGCCTTGAGTTACAAGGTGCATCTATTGGGGATCAGGACGGAAAGAGCTACTCAGCAAGCTCTCTCAGCACAGGTACAGGAGTTATCATCGATGGCACCTGCGGTACTTTTGATTTAGTATCAGTTGTTGACGATTCCGCTCCTGCCGAAAGATGGACTGTAAGATGCGTAAGCGTCATTAGAGATTCAAATGGCGACCCGGTACCGGGCAAAGCTAAGTTCACATTAACAGGCTCCCTTTCTGGTCAATTAAGAGACGAGAGTGGTGGCGCAATCCTGTTCGACAGTGATTACAAAACCGGTACAGCAGGCGCTGTTTCCGGAACTGACGACATTTGTGCTGACTCATTCATCGTAGCTGATAGCTCCGACTTTGAAGTTGGTTCTGCCGTGCTCAATGCCGGTGATGATTCTACTGGAACAACTGATACCTTCGAATTCCTTGGCGACTTGGTAACTCAGGGTCAGGCGCTTCCAGGTGATAGTCTCTGCATCGACGGTTACATTGGAATCGAAATCGATGAGATTGAATACGATACAAGCACAGGAATCACAACCCTCACACTTGAAACAGACTCTCTTTCGACTGGTGCCCTTGGTATCGATTGGGAGATTAGAGCAAATGATCTCTTTATTGATGACGACTCTGTAGCTCACAATGGCGTAACTGGAGCCCCAGCTACCGCAGGTGAGTTTGCCGCATCCGATATTGGAAAGGTTCTTATGATTTGCAGTGGAGATTCCGTTGGCAAATACGAGATTACCTCGATCACCTCTTCGAGAAGAATAAGGGTGGCACAATTTGGAGACCTAACGGCAGGCTTCCCAGCGATGGCTGATGATGACGCAGATGGACTTGCAGAAACAGGTCTAACATGGCATCTTCTTCAGGACAATGGAATCCTATTGTTCGCTATTGATGAAGGAACAGTACCTTATGCAGTCGGAGATAAATTCTTTATCGATGTAGACTCAAGGGTTCTTGCAGCAGGTGATGAACTTGAAGCAAGATATGTATCTACTCTCGATCTGAACGATCCTGAGTTCTTCACCAGTGCAAACGAATTGGTAGCCAAGCATGGAACACCAAGCTTAACTAACACAGTGTCTCTTGCCGCACAAATGGCATTTGAGAACGGTGCTCCAGGCGTCTGGGCAGTTCAAGCTGCACCGGCATTGCCTGCGAGAACATCCCAGACTCTTGTAGAGGAAAGGGATAGTAACGGCGACGGTGGATTTAACGCTTGCGGTGGAAATGCAGATGACTGCGAGATTGACGATCTTAAGTTCATCATCCCAAGACCTCTTGAGGGATTGAAGAATGCGAAACCAGATGGTGACACTCAGGTTAACATCTTCGTGGTCAGAGACGACGAAGAGACTCAGATTTTCCCGAACAAAGTTTCCTTCTACAACTCACAGTTTGATAGTTCAGTAGGACAGAACACTTTCATTACAAGTTCTGACTATACTTTCTCTTACACAGTTGTTAACACTGATACAGAGATTATCGCACAAGGTTATGACGGCGCTCTAACCTCCGCAGACGGAACATTCTCTACTGATGAGGTAGATTTTGATGCCGAGCATGTAGGTGCAATCATTGTTGTCCAGGCAGTTGAAGATGTTGACGGAGTTGTTTACACAACCGCAGACGACATCAGCACATATCTCTTTGGAAACACAAGCACAGGCGTAGAGCTTATCGTTAAGTCAATCGAGGACGACAACACAGTTGATGTTCTTGGTAACGATGATGACGAAACAGCAATTATCGCTAACGGTTATGACATTCAGTTCTTTATCAAGGACGAAAGTGACACAACCAATACCAGCGCAGCACTGATGCTACACAAGGACCTTGTAGATAGTGGAACCCTACAGGATGGCGACGGTCTTAGGATCTCTTACATCGATGAACTCGATGCAGACTTCTACGATGTCAACTGGTTCGAGGCTCTTGAGTCTCTCGAAGCAATTGATTGCCAGATTGTTGTTCCTGTTCCAACACAGAATAAGAGTGGAATCTTCAGAGCCACAGTAAATCACGTAGAGACAATGTCTTCTATCGCGATTCAGAAAGAAAGAGTTGCTCTCATTGGTGCGATGCAGGGTGTTACTGCTGACGCATTGATTGGTAACGAAGAAGTTGCAGTCGAGGACATCGGAGTTCTTGAAGGAATCCAGGGCGACGACGCCGAAGAGGTTCTTGATGGAAACACCGAAGACTTGGTGAACTACAAGTTAAGCGATAACTTCACGACTAAAAGAGCTATGTACTTCTGGCCTGACAGGATTGTCAGAAATGTTGCAGGAACAAATACCTACATCGATGGATTCTACATTGGTGCAGCAGCAGCCGGTTGGTTCTCTTCACAGCAGAACGTCGCGATTCCTTTGACTAACAAAGAACTTTCAGGATTCTCTATCCTTAGAGATAAGAAGCTTAAGCCACTCACCATGAATCAACTTGGTGGTGTCGGAGCAACTATTTTGCAGCCTATCACAGGCGGCGGAAAAGTGATCAATGGAAGAACCACAAGTCAGTCCGGATTTATTGAAGATGAGGAAATTTCCATAATCTTTATTAGAGACAGAGTAAAGGAAGTTCTGAGACAAGGTCTCCAGAGTTTCATTGGTACGGTTGAGGACGTAAACACACAGGGTGTTATAACTTCCAGGGTTGTAGGTTTGCTTAGCGCACTTGCAACACAAGGACTTATCAGCAGCTTCGAGAATGTCAGAGTAGAAAGAGATAAGGTTGACCCAAGGCAGTGGAACGTGTTCCTCAGATTTGCTCCGGTCTTCCCAATCAACTTCGTCTTCATCGACATCGAAGTTGGCGTTAGCTAAGGAGAATATAAATGGCTACATATCCAAAATCAGGTAGCATTCTTGACAGCACCGTACATACCTCACTATCAACTCAGATAGTGATCATGGTTAACAATGAACCTGTAGGTGCGGTACAGTCTTTACAGATTGAGCAGAACAGACAGACTGTCCGCGTAGGCGAAGTTGGTTTCGATGGCACAATCGAGATCGTCCCGAATGCCAAAACTGAAATCACACTTCAGATCGAAAGAATCGTTTATGATGGCTTGAGCATTACGGAGTCCTTTTCAAGAGGCTTCCAGAATATTCAGGCTCAGAGGATCCCATTCGACATTGTAGTAATCGATCAGTTCAGCGGAACCGGTAACGATGCTACTATCACAACATTCGTTAATTGTTGGTTTGAATCATTGAGCAAGCCATACAGGGCTGAGCAATATATCATTACTGAGAACTGCCGTGTCGCTGTAGAAACAATTCATACACTCAGAGGCGGAGAAGCAGTTGCGCTCAGTCAGGGTGTAGGTGGCGGTAGGCAGCTTGCCGGTACACAGTTTGATGACATTGAGCTTGCGGCTGACTCTGGTTCCAGAAGAGGTTCTCTCGACTTCCCAGGTCTAATCTCCGCATCCTTCTAAATACAATCAATAACTAATTCAGTTTAAAAAGCGATACCTTAATTGGTATCGTTTTTTATCTGTCTTAATGGTAAAATGTAAACTGAACTATCTTATGCATAAGGAGTTGTGATGAGTAAAAAAGTTGGGTCTGACCACCCTATGGCTGGCGGCAGAAGAAGAGGGCGTGGAGCCAAAGATGAAGCACCCGAAGAAGAGGAGTTAGCTCCCGCTAACCTTACTGGTGCTACCGCCAAGATGCAAGAGCTTATGGACTCCGAGTCTGTAGGTAATAAACCTCTAAAGGATTTCAAGCCAAGAGAATTGATGGACCTGAAAGATTTGGTCTTCTTGGGAAGGAATACTGCCGAAGTTGAGATTGGCGGATATAAGTTTAAAATTGCCACACTGACAAACTCTGAGAAAAGAGTTGTGATCAGAGAGCTTGCGAGCCGTGGAAAAGAAATGGCATCTTATGTTCAGGCATGCACGTTGGCTATGTCCATACAGAGTATCAACGATGTCCCATTGAAAGATATCTATGAAGGGGGCGAAGACAGGGAGTATACAGATTACGAGAACTGCCTTCTTTATGTTGACACATGGCAATCAATACTTGTCAACAAACTGTTCCTTGAATATGAGAAGTTAAACTCCGGGTCTGAAGGGATATTTTCCGATGATCCCGAAGGTGAGGACAAACTAAAAAAATAACGCAGGAGTCCGTAAGCAGGCTCCGCTTTAAACTATGCAAGATGTGGCAATGCACTGTTGACGATCCTGTGTTCGAAAATATTAATGGGGCTCAGTGGCGCTGGTATGCTCACATGATAGCTGCGGAAGAAGAAGAGACATTTAAGGGACAACTTGACTTGGTCGAATACCTCGCATCCTTTACGAATGCTGATGGTGTGCGCAAAGTCAGAGACTACAGAGAAAGAAAAGAGAACCCACACCTTGATGAAGAACTTAAGGATGCTGTTGAGAGTGGCGACTACAAGGAGAATCCATTACTTAAGGCTCTACAGAAGATCAGAGAAAATGCTAATTTAACTGATAATGATGTAGAAAGTATGAGGCCCGCTAAAGTCAGAAGAGTTAAGGCTCCGATTGACTTAGATGAGTTGGCTAAAAAAACAAGGATTTGATTCTAAATGAGTATTGACGGAACAAGAGCGGGGTTCGAAGGGGTAGCTGCTGCTGCCGGTCGCACCGAAGATGCAATAACACAACTGACAGAGTCTATGGTTACTGGTGGTAGGCAGTTCGAACTTATGCTCGGTGCTGCAAACTCAATGGTCGATGGGTTTGCCTCTGTTGGAACCGCAATTCAGGGAATTACTAATGGCGTGCCTGGGCTTGAGCTTCTTGGTGGTGTAATTGGTTACGGCAGTAATGCTATGGATGCTCTTGCTAAAAGTGTCACTGCCCTTATGGATACATATTATCAAGGGATGGGAGCCTTAGACGCTCTGAGTGCTGGACACAGAGCTCTCTATGGCGACATCTATGATGTAGGTACTCAATTCGGCAAAACTTTTGATGAGGCTCGTAGGTACGGTCAAAACATTAAGATGGTCGCAGCATCAATTATTGGTGCTGATTTTGGTTGGCTCAAGGAGGAAAACCTTGTCGAGACTGCCAAGGCTCTTGCCGGTAACAGGGTAAGCCTTGATAGATTTGGAGATTCAATCATTTCTTCTGCTGGAAAAATGGATCTTTTAACCGCAGCAACACTACAGGCTGGAGCTTCTGGTCTTGAGACGGCAGACTATTTCCAAACACTTTCTCAGGCTATGATTCGACAGGGTCTTGAATCGCAAGAAGCAATGGAACAGTTGGCTGGGTTCAAGGATACAGCGGAAGCAACAGGTCTCTCTGTCAAATCAATCTCCGATGCACTTTCGAACCTTGGAAATACATTTTCTAAGATTGGACTCGCAGCAGACTTCGGCCGACCACTGGTAAAGAGCTTTGGTGATACGATTAGCGACATGGGGCTCGGTATTGAAAATGCAACTGAGCTTGCAGCAACTCTTTCAAACTCATTAGGAGCATTAGCTACCGATTACTCAACCATGTATGTGACTGCTCAAAGAGGAAATCTCGGAAGCATGATGGGTGGTGGAGCATTGGGCGCAGGCATTCAATTCCAAGCTCAGTTACTTGAAGCTGAAGGTGACCCGCAAGCACAAGCCAAACTCGGTGGAGAAATGGCGACAGCACTGAGGGATACGATTGCCTCATTTGCTGGTGGAGATATCACTACGGTCCAAGAGGCTGCATCTAATCCTGCACTCGAAGCTCAGTTCTATACTCAGCAGAGAATGTTGCAGCAGATGTACAACTTAGATGACCAAACAGCAATCAGAACATTAGACCTTCTTGATAGAATGGGCAAGGCAACCGAGTCTGGAAACTCAGACCTTGCACAAAGTCTTGGCGAAGACCTAACAGATATGATCACTAAGAATGATGAGACAATGGATCTACAGGAAAAGGCAAACGCCTTCCTATCCGGTTTACTCTCAGAGGCTATGTCCACTAACGAAGCTCTTTTCTTTATTGGAAGAGAGACGCTGGGCGAAGCTGCCCTTTCAGAGATGAATGACGGTATGCGCGGGGGCCTTGATAAATTGCAAGAGGTTATGGGTGAGCATAGATCTGCTGCTGAAGATTCAATCAAAGCTGCAAGGAATGGGGACAATTCCCTTAAGGATCATATCAGTTCTATTTTCGGAGAAGCCTTCGGAACATCTGATGATCCAAAAGATGGAAAGGAAAATCCTTTAGGTGGAATCTCCAAGTATGATGAAATGATGTCGAATATTGATGCAATGATTCAAGATAATATTCTGACCAATTCTGCGGTTAGACAATTTATGAGTTTGGTCGGAGGAAACACTGCGACCGTAGATGCATCACCAAGTACAGGCCCAGGAACCGCTGGCGCCAAAGCAAACTAAGGGGATACAATGGCAAAAAGAAATGTAATGCGATTTATCGTGCCGGTGGATTTGGATAGCCTTAGTTCATTCAACGTCTCAGCACGAGCAGTTATACCATTCTATGTAAACCCTGAGAACATTCAGATTCAGGATACAAAGCTGATTCAGAAGACACTAACGAAAGGTGGCTTTTCTGTTCAGTATTGGGGAGAGGACTTGTCCACCATGAGTGTCAGTGGCACAACTGGATCAGGCGGTATCGAGGCTGCTTATTTGTTAAGAGACGTATATAGGCACGAGCAAATTCAAATGAATGGAATTATACTGGAGCGGATTAAGGAGGCTCAGATAGCCGCAGTCGCTGCATCAGCCAATGCAGAAGCATCTCCGGATACAGCTTACAATCTCATTGACCAATTAACTGGTGGAGCGGTGTCTCAAGTTGTTGATGGATTCAACTCTGTTATCGATGCAGTAAGCAACTCTTATTCGACAGAGGATCCTTCAATCGAAAAGATATACTTAACCCCAACAGCGGCAGCATTTGCTACATCTATTGACCTTTACTTTGGTGGAGAAAGGTATAGAGGTTACTTCGAAAACTTTTCTATTACAGAGAATGCTCAGTCTCCTGGTATAATAAACTATCAGTTCAGCTTTGTCATCACACGTAGGTGGGGTACAAGAAAGAACTATATGCCATGGCACAGAAGTCCCAGAGATATTGCTGGTAAACCTGTGCCTGCATCACCACCATCACAAGGTGCTGCTGTCGAAGAACTTTCTTTTCAAACAAGAGCAACTCAGCAAAGTCTAACTAACCCAGACCTTAGAAGCGAAAAAGATTCGCTTAACGAATTTGTTTCAGATGAAATTGTTCCCGAAGTAAACGCAGTACCGATCAACAGATCGGACAGTACTAAATGAGTTTCAACTTATCATTAAACAAAAGCATCGAGAATATTCTAACGGGAGCCCTATCTGGAAAGTATCCAGTAGTGGGTCGAGGTTTGCGTATTGATCTCGGTGAGTCTGCCGTAACCGCGACACAACCTGCATCAAGAAACATCGTAGTGCAAGAGCCTCAGGCATCTATCATTATAAAGAAGAAAGAGTTCTCGAACTTCAAACACCTTAATGATTTGCAGTGGCTTGACAGAACAGAGAAAATGTATCTCCGCACAGTCAAAGCTCTCTTTGCATATAAGTGTGCTCAGATTAGAGCCTATGAAGCATTGACAAAATTTGAACAAGTTTTCGCCACAGATCACGAGGTCCCTCTTGAGATTTTCTCAGACATCCTCAGCACTGCCAAGTTCTTTGAGACCACAGACCCTAATGCTTTCATCACGAATTTCGAAGCAGCAACCCTATTTCAGAATGCCCTCACCAACTCGTTTCCTGCTAAGGAATATAACGACGTTAGAGATGATATCCTTAAGATCGCAAAGCGAGGAGCCTTCCAGTCTTCACTTCCATTTACGACTTGGATTGTAGACCCTGACAATATTGAGAATTTTGGCACCGGGCCGGGAACTGGATCAATGGAACTTGGCACATTCACCAACTTCTCCACCTCCTGTGACCTTAATGCATCACCATCGAGTGCTTCTGTTTATATGGAAGACCCATATAGGATCACACACATAACCGAATCAGAGATTGAACTTGCGATTGAAGAGGCGCTCTATGGTACCCTTGGAATCATCAATGAGATCGGAATGGGTACGATTGATTTAGCAACTTTTGATGCCAAAAGTGTTGTGGGTGCTGCGTTTGAAATAGCCGGAGGTCCGCTGGATACTGGCATCGACACAGACTACATTAGAAATCAGTTAAGATATAATTACATGGGCAAACCATTCATCAATGCTGGCGATGCTATCAGCGTATTCATTAGAGGAAATAAAACTCTTCAGGATTATGATGATGGGCACCTCTTTAATGAAGATTTGCTTGCTATCGATGAAACGATTCTTGAGGCGGAGAGGTACCTCTACACCGATAAGAAGATTAGCTTTGAGGATTACAAAAAGATTCGTTCTCTTCAAGAGAACTCTTTAGCTATGCAGCAGGTATATGGTGGAGTTGTTCTTAAAACCTCTCGCTCATTCTCCAGTGGATTCTGGTCTCTCAGCTTGGAATGCGAAGACAACATGAAGTGGCTTGACTGGTCACGCTTTATGATTGAGCCTGCTCTACAGGATCCGCAGGGAATCCTCGAAGATCCATTAACTCCATATGAGATTAGGACAGACGCATTAGGAATTCCTCTTGTTGGAGAGGGGCCTAAGCTTATTGATGAAAACGTTGAGCTTCTAAACTCTGGGCTATTGGCTTATGATTCAGGCATCTTCAATGGGCAGTATGCCACAGAGACTAACCTGCTGCAAGGGCAATATAACCAGACCGGTTCTGCATCTGGAACTAAGATTATGCAGCACGCTAATGGCTTTGTATATAGATGGAAGACCGGCATTATCACAGCTACCGCAGGAGCACTACTTAGAGATCCTTTGAATGAAAAAGATATCACCCTTAAAATGTTGAATCAGACATATGGCCTGTCTGTAGCAGAAGATGTGCTTAACAATCTTGATGTTGCAAACGTGCTCAGCTTGCTCATTGTTGGGCAACCATACAATGTAGAGTCCTTTATGGAGCAAGCATATCAAGCTCATAACATCAGCAAAGCTACGTCTGCGTCTTCACTGTCCCCGACCGATCCATTAACTTCAGTTATCGATGTCATTAAAAGGCAGAACATTCGAATCGGTGGCTTCCGACCATACAGAATGATTACCTTGAGTCAAAGCTCTCTTGAGGAGACAGCTACGTCTAACCTTATTAGAGGAGAACTCAATGAAAAAATTAAGCTCCTTAGGCAGAGGAAGATCGAACTCTCCACACTAATTGGAAGACTTAGAACTTCTGACTCTGAAGGTAACGCTGTTTTTATCAGGACAATGAACGAAGAACTTCAGGCTGTGCAGTTGGGTATTCAAGAACAAATCAAAATTGCAAACTCTACTACACTTGATACAGCGGATCTTCTAACATCCAATTTCAACCTTCTTGGAAGGAATCGTGTGTTGCCACTGACTGGTAACTTCTCTGCGGATTATAATATCACCAGAGCGATGATGATTGTTGGTGCAAGAAGAAGAATTGAAGACGTAAGGCTTAACCGTGACGACAACCTTTTCATTGTATCGGATCAGTACGAAGAGAACACAGACATCAGAGCTTACATCCTGAAACTCAGAGATTCAAATTACAGAATCTTCGATGGCAACTTCATCTCAATTCTTGAGAAGTGCCAACATGCAACCAAGTTCATTAACTTTGAATTCTTCTGCAACCCGCAGGGGCATCTTGAGTTCCGTCCGCCACAGTGGAACAGGACTCCTCTATCTGTGCTTGAAAGATTATTCCAGATGAGCGAAGAGGAAGGCAGAACTGTCATTCCCCCATTCCTTACTCAAATGTTTGAGGATCGTTCATCCTCATTGAGAAGAGAAGTCCACGGACATAATATACAGATTGTGCTCCTTTCGCTGCTGCTTGGCAGGTACCCTGATAGTTCTTTGATCCCTAACTTCAGAGACCCATCTCTTGTGACTATTTGGAAAAGAGGTAATGAGGCTATCACCAGAGCATACCTTAGATTCTTTGGTGTTAACCCTGAAGGTTTAGCATCCGGTGGAGATAAAAAGACTCTGCTTAGGGCAGGCTTCACAGCAACGGTGCTTGGCGATCTCGTCAACACAGGCAATCAGTTAATTGGAGATGGACTATCTGTAAGCTTCGGAACCGGAGAAGATGGCGATACCATCAACGCAGATACTTCAACAATCCTCGGCATCTTTGATCCTATTTTTCAAGAAGAGAAGAACCTTGTAAATAACTTACTCACAACCTCAATGAACGTTGAGGGTATTCCTGCCATTGAGTATGCTACGGCTGCTGGGCTGAATGCGGTAAGAGATGAGTTCAGAAAGGTAGGCGGATTCGATGCAGCCTCGGGAATCATTGGCAACACCCAGAGATTCTCTGAGAAAGATTTTGTCTTCTTTGCGGGGCATGATGAGGGCCGAAGGGCTGGGCTAATTGAGATGTATCTCGATGAATTAGCGTCTACAATATCCAGCAGAGATAGGCTCGTAACAATCCTCGTCAGAAACGAGGAGAAAGCTACTGAGCTTGATGAGATTAACTCCATTCTTTCTGGTGAGTTTACAGAGGCTACAGGTGGTGATGATGGTGAGTTCGAAACTCCCATCTCGGACTTCATTGAGGGTAACATCATTGAACCGCTTGAAAAGACAGCCACAGCCATCAAGACAATTAAGGATATCTTTACTGGAGAGGCAACAAAGAACTCATTGTTCGACCATCTCGTTGAGGATGATACAAGAAACCTTGTTGGCCCAGGCTCAGGAAGAAGATTCATCATTGAGGACCATGACATTAGATCATGCACATTCACCGAGACACCTCCAGAATTCAATCGAATTGATGTTGTTGGCGATGCACCATTAGGACTTGGTTCGGCTTTGCAGTCAGAGTTTGAAGACAAATACTTCTGGGCAGGAGCTACTGATTTTGATTCGTGGAGACAGTTCGGTTACATAAGTGGTGGAACAAAACAGCTTCCATTCGCAAGTGATCCTGAGCTTCAGTGTAGACCTTATGCGATTATGGAATTGCAACTTCAGAGAACCCAGATCAATAGGGGGGTAGTCACAGTAAACGGAAACGAATTCTATGCTCCGGGTGATGTTGTATTCATCAGAGATCAAGGCATGCTTTATTATGTCACGAGTGTATCGCATAGCTTTGCTTTTGGCGGCGCCTTTGAGACGCAGTTAAATCTTGAGAACGGACATGCCCCAGGTATCTATCTTCCAAGCCCAATTGATATCATCGGACAGGAGCTTACAAAGAACTTCCTTGAAGACGGCGCAATGCTTGTATACAGAAACCAAGATGGTGATGATTCATACAGAGCACTACAGCCAGACAGCAATCTTCTTTTCCCAGCAGGATTACAAGTTGAGGCTCCGGATAAAAATGTCAGCACTTTCCTTGATTACAAAAACAATCAGGTAAAATACACAAACATGATGATCGATCTTAATACGATCACGGTTGGAAATAGAATGATTCTCCTCAGAGCTTTCGTAAAGGGAGATGCAGATGTTGCTGATGTAACAAAGAGACTTCAGGTTGTAAGACACCTCTTGGAGAATCCAATGCAAATCAGCCAGACAAATGGTGCTGGCGGAGATGATCTTTTTGACCTGAATGTGAATCTGAATGTAAATGTTGGTAGCTCCAAAGAGCTTAACACGATGATTCTTCCTAACGGTCTTGCGGCATCTCCAGTTCCATCTGATAGGATTCTTGAGCAAATAGTTTATCTTGACGGAACGGAAACTACTGAGTTCTTATGCCTGAACTCTCAGCTATTAACTGGGGCTACACTTAAGGATAATATTAAAGCTCAGATTGATAAGCTATCTGTTGATGCAGGCAACTATGCAGCAGTCTTTCCTAAAGGTGGACCCAAACAGAGTAGTTGGTTAGACCTTAGAGATGACTTAACAAACATTACGCGTATTATTGAAGTTGGAGTATTAGATGTGCAAGCTGCTATCGAAGATGCTTCCTCCGAATCTGGAGTATCTGTAAACGTAGACCTTGGATTGTAACACATGTTTTCTGATTTAATTTTTGAGGCAATAATTGTCGACATAAATAGAGCTACAGGACACTGTACTTTAAACCCTACAACTGCAAATGAGAATGATACCGTTCCATCAGTTAAGCTTCCACACTTTGCAGGTGCTGGAAACGCAGGACTATTTGTGGGGCTAAGCATCGGCACAAGAGTTGTTGCGGCATATACCTCTGGCAGAAGCAGAGAGTCCGCAGTAATTCTGAACACTCTTCCGAAGGCAGAGCTATATCCAGATTCTTTTTCAGTCAATAACGGAAAAGGTGTTCGAGTTGGCACACAACCTTACCCAGATATAAAGGAACATTCTACTGTTCTGCGAGGAAATCGCGGAGCAGAGATTGCGCTTCATGATAACGGAGACATCTCCCAGACAATCGCAGGTGGTGGAGGTACGTTCCTCAGAAATAATGGAATGAGAACTTCGTACACTACAGTGTCTGAGGCTATATCAGAATACTCTCAGGCAGGCAGAAGCATCTCTGGTGCAGCGAATAGAATTAGTCCAACAGTGAGGGCTCAGTCTCAGAAGGAAGGTCTTGCAGAGATTCCTTTATTTGCAGATACATTTTTCGCACAGCTTGCAGAGCCAAAGGGGTTCTTCCATGGTAGCCCTGCAAGATTACAGACTCTTGGCACATCACTCAGGAACCCTGAGATGTCAGAACATAGACACGTCATTAATGAGTTCAGTACGGACAGCATGTTCACAGGATTTGTAGATGAAGTATCTCGACTGCAAGGCAACTTATCACTATTCACATATAGTGATGCGTTCCAAAGAAACAGGGAACCTGCGAACTCTTTACATATGGCGGAGCACGAACTTGTAGAGATCATTGGCGGAAACCTAATCGATATTCACGGCAAAGTTCTTGACATTAACTATCGCGAATTGAACTACGGTGGTCCAGAGAATAAGGTACCCACTAAGCAAGTAGAGCAGTCATTTGATAGAGCGAGGAGAATTTCTCGTAGAGGTGTTGGATACCATTTCCAGTTGGCAACCAACTCTCGCAAAACTGACCCAAGCGCCTATGAAACAAATTTTGCTTTTGATGTAGATAAAGAAGGTGTATTCAAGTTGACTGTTCCAAGGTCAACTAACACAGGAAACATTCCATTCACATCATCAGCAGACTACACTGCCCCTGGAGACAACGTAAATGTCTCTCTTGCCCAGGAATCTTCCAGCGAGAGGATCCCTGTCATGTTGAGGGATAAGAATGGCGTTCCGTTAATCCCTGCTGGCCTCGAAGAATCCGAAGAAGGCAGAGGTACTGGAGTTAGGTTTTCCAATTCAAGGAAGAGTCCTTACTTCCCAGCACAAAGTGACACTGGAGTTGCAACCAGCCTTAGAGTTAACACGACAAGATACCATAATATGTATGCTGCTTGCGAAAGGCTCTTCGGAACCACAGTGCAGAAGGTATATATTCCGGAAGAGTTTACAAATAACTATGGCATCGGACAGGGCAACGCAACTGGTCAGCCATTCGAGGTACTGGTTCCGTTAGAAGATCAAGAAGGCGAAACCAATGACTCTCCTATCGCGGCAATCTTGGATATCGCAGAGTATCTTTCAGATCCTAAGAAGCTCATCGAAGTTATTATCGAAGGAAGCAACTATGATGGATATCCTAAGTTCATGTCTACTGTGGGTGTTGGTCCCGAGCAGCCTGCAATTTATCCAGGTGGAGATACAGTTGTTGCTGGAAATATTTTTGAGGATGATACTTTAAATCCACCATTCTCCAATCTTTTTGAGCTTGAGCTTGATGGTGATAACTTTGAAACAGAGATTGTTGATGAAGGTGGAAATCCGGCAGTGGACGCTGGCGGTAGATCGGCCAATCTAAACTTCATGGGTCTGGTTGAGATGTCAATTGGCGCAGATAATTTTGATAAGAAGAGCTTAGTGCTTGACACTGAAGGCTCAGTAGTATCTTGGATTGGAAAGGATAAGAACAATAGAAGCATCATTACACAGACGGATGGAGGAGTCTTTGTTAATATTGGTGGTACATATAGCGGACAGGATACAACTGCTCCGCAGATGAACCCAGGAAGATTCTCTATGAGAGTTAATCTAACTGACAAAGGTTTCGTCGATTCTCAGTATGATAGTAGTGCAGTTGAAGATGATGAGAACAAGAACCCTATGGGCAACTCAGATGTGATGATTGATATCAGCGAAGCTGGCATTGTTATTGCGGGTATGAATCCAGGCATTCCAATGGTCATTAGAAACTCTGGACAAATTCTTATTGAAAGCTCAGCCTCCCTAACTCTTAAGGGCAACAGGGTTGAAGCAGTCGGACCAGATGGTAAGGCGATTAACCTCTTAACAACGAAAAATGGATAACAGTTAGATGGCATCATTTGTAGAAGCATTCGTTCCCCCATTCTCATTCGATGAGTGCGTACAGTACGTCCTCGAATGTGAGGGCAAACCTTCGTCTGAAACCGGTGCTGGAGATCTTGATGTTATTTTTCCAGAGTTCCTCGGAGACTGGCTTCCACTTGCTGGAGGCTCCATCGTCAGGTTCGATCAATCTAATTGGGGCTTGTCTGCCGATGAGAAGGTAGATTCTCTTGTCGGAAAGAGGCTGGCAGACCTTGGCGATCTGCAACTCAAGAATACACTCGATTCATTAAATGAATTCAGGATGACGCTGAATCGACTCCTTTTCAAGATGAGGGAGTTCAAGGTTCTTGAGTCCGGTGCTTCATCTAAGCCGCCAAAATTATTCTTCTCTTACTACCAGGGTGATGATGCTCTCCTTGATGACGAGAAGTCAAGTTCAAGCATTACGAGGATGTGTAAGTTCAAGCACATCCCCTACACTGCATTTAATATTGCTCTATCCTTGGTGGTACCAGCAGAAGAAGAGGATGACGATTTTGGAAACGTCGTGGGAGCTTCAGGAAAGACCTTCCGTGAGTTGCTTAAGGCATCCGAAAAACCAAAGGAAAGCGACATCATTGATCTCGTCCTTGAGATGTTCGCTGTTTTCAATATCAATGAGGACGACATTGTAAAGTCCAGAGGACCAGCAACAGAGGGCGGGTACTATACCATCTTTGATGAGAAGCTTTACATTAAAATGCCTGACATAACCGGACGAGACTCCGCAGGCTACTACTCTGACATCTTTGACAAAGATTCTCACTTCTACATTGAGGCATCGAAAGGAAGAAGGAGCTACGGTAGGGGAGAATTCCCACTGATTGCTCTGCCCATCCTTGCAACGGTAGATGATGCCTCTGTGCCTTTGCCTGACACTGGCGACGTAGAAATTACTATCGATACCGCAACAGATGCTAAAGACATTAAGAATGCATATTTATCTATCCTGTCCGTAGGTCAGACTGTTGAATCTTCAAAGAGGACGGTCAGATTCTACTCTGATAGCTTAGAAGTATTTTCCATTCCGATGCTTACCATCAATGATTACTTCAAGAACAGAGAGCCTACTATCGAATATGATCTGTCAACTAAGACGGATGATATCGAGTTCTACATCAAGCCTGAAGAGGGTGGTATTAGTGTTGGTTCAGATAAAGAGAGTGCCGAAGAGACAGGCGTTCCGTATCTCGGCGGAGAATATTCTGCCGAGAGTTTCTTTGGTGAAAAGAATAGGGCAGAGATTGTCCTGACAGACTCAGAGAGCCCGGAAGCTGTAAACAAAAATGACAGAAGGTTCTTCTCTCCAAAAGCATACGGAGCGGTGCCTGTACTTGCAGGTGTTAGACCAAGAGTGCATCAGACAGTTCCAACAAAATGGATAGAGATGAATAGGGCAGAAGAAGGAGACGACGAAGATAAAGTTAGACTCCTTTTTGATCATTCGAAATTTGATGTGGTTAACTTCGATGCACTCAGCAATGAAGCATCTTTCGCCCTCTACTTGGAAGACGGCAATGGTCAAATCATTAAGGCTGCGGGTGAGAACATTACAATCTCTACTGGTCTGCCAACGGTTACAAAGGTTTCTCCTGACGGATATAAGGGATCAGATGAGATCCTCGCCACATTAAAAGGAACTATCCTTCGCTTCTCTGGCGAGGGATTAACGAATGCAATTGGCATCAACGTTACGATCAAAGGAACTGATTCAGTTACCACTACATTGTTCTCCGATCCTGCACTGGTCTACACTGGAAGTTCCACGCTTTCAACATTAGAGTGCAGCGCTCAGTTATCCTACATTGGTTTGGAACCTGGGCAGGAATACGAACTTTCGCTTCTTAGTATCTCTGGGGAAAGTGGGAATGGTAATTGCGTCTACGTGAATACAGCAGAGGGTGAAGAGCAGATCAGTAAGTCTAAAGAGCTTGCCAAGTTCAGGATCGATGAGTTCTCAGTTAGACGATTCAAATCAGGATATGTGAGTGAAATCCCTGTTCTCACAGAGACAAGCGCAGTCTTGCAATTAAAATCAAAGCAGAGATTGTTCACGGGAAATCTTGATATCTTTGCATACATTGGAATTACAGACAAAGATGTAGCTACCGCTATTGGTGGCGATGATGTGCTTGAGGTATCAGCAGTTGGCAAGACATTCTACGTTCCTCATAACTTAGAGTATGAATTTTCAGCATCAGCAAGCGCCGATTTCTCAAGAAAATTCTTTAACGCAAGAGCTGACCTATCAATTCCTGGTTCCAGATATCAAAACTATAACCTTTTCCCATTGCTCAATGCACCGATTGGTTCTGCGATTATCTTTTACAACAAAAGGATCATAGAAGATGCTCCGACAGGAGTTGTTACCCCAGAAGATGGGGACTATGCAATTACATGGCTCGGGCATAATGATGGAAGAAAGCCATTCGTGCTTGGACCGACGGTTCTTGGTTTGGTTGCGGAGCAACCCGGTGGAGAAGGACTCACTTCTACATTCACAATTGAAGAGAAAGATGCGGAGATTAAAAAATCATTTGGCGGAGCAACTCCTGACGTTGGAAGCATTTCAATGTTCCAGAACCTTACGAAGCTTGGCATCGTATTCTCATGCTCAAAAGGTTCAAACCTCAGAAGGCAACTTACGTTCTATATTGGGAAAACAAAACTGTCTGGACTTTCTGAAAAAATTAAAGATCTTGGTGGTGGCAGATTCCTTGCTACGTTTGATAATGTATCTATCAAGGAAGAGGGCGTGCTTGAGGTACGCATTGAGAAAAAGGATAAGGTATTCAGATATACCTCAAGTGGAGTTGTAGCTAAGAGAGCCTCATTCGGAATCGACGCGGGCACATACGCATTCAATCAGGATGATGGTGAGCTTACTCTCGGAGAAAGCTCCGTCAATTTCTATTCTGATGGTGCAGTAGACACAGATACAAATGCAGCGGATCTTATGATCCCGGGCGGAACATCTGGAGTTCTATTGAATCAGGCAACATCAACTGAGGCTGAACATAAATTCTTGTATCCGTTAACCATTAGACCTAACGTGTCAATGAAGATTAACATCAGCAATGTAACGTCACTTATCGGTGGGGCTTCAAACGAAATAGATGACTTAGAAAGATCTTATATGCAGGTTGACTCTGGGGAGGTAATGACGGGACGATCATTCTCTATCAGCGAGACTGGCTCAGCAGTTGGATATCTAAACTGGGACCTCACGAATGCTGCTACTATCAAGTGCAACGTTCCTGAAATTACGTTAATCAAACCAACCATCGAAGCAGCAAATGGATTCACTCCCGACAAGATCAATGGTTCTTTATTGACAGCCGGCAGTGAGATTAAGATTGAAGTAGAGAATTGCAAAAAGAACTTCAAGGTTATCTTTAATGGCTTGTTCGCAGCGAAGACCAAGGGTCCGCCGCGACGCATCTCTCGTGGTAAGTATGAAGCTGTCATCACAGTTCCAGATGCGGTCATAGCATTTGACTGTATTGAGATGTGTGTGTCTACTGCCAACTCCCGAAGGCTTGGAGCTAAGCTCGCCATGGGAGAAAAATTCGTTCAGAATATCGGAAAGAACATGACCGATAAGCTTGAAGGATTCATGAAGGACAAGACACCTGATATTGATGACCTAAAAGGGCTCATCAAGAAGTTCCCTCTTAGGTTCCTTCAGGTCAAACTTGACAACTCATTGGTACCGCTTGACCTTATCAAATCTTTCTGTGATTTCTCATGGCACTTAACAGCGGATCTCAAGATTGCGCTTAACGGTTTCCAAACACTGCTCATCCCTATTCAGGTTATCCTTTGTATCATCGACGTTATCTGTTCTCTGTTACATCCAGGCAAACTGGCAAGTGCAGTCATCAGGTTGTTCTACTGTCTCTATGATCTATTGTTACTGCTTCCACAGATCTCTGTGCCAGTTATGTTCTTCAGCCTCATACTTCACCTCTTGAATCTTCTTGAGTGTGTTATCGTTAAGATCATTGAGACCGTTGTGGCCATCAATGAAATCATAAAGGCAATCGAGATAGCGACGCAGCAGCAGAACCTTTGGGACGCAATCATCACTCTTGAAGAGGTTATTAGCGAGTATCTTTTTGAATTGAATGTGGACTTGGATGTCCTCGAACCTATCATTTCAATCCTTGCAATCTTCCTACAGATTCTTGAATTGATTTTCAACTTCCCATGCCCTCCGGACGACGGCATTGGAGATAAGAGTTGCGGTATTCAAGGCTCTATGCTTGCAGGTATGGTAGCAGGAAAGGTATCTCCTGGCGATGGAGAATATGATCCGGAGGCTTTAATTCCGGTTGCTCAATATTATACCAATGATTCAATTGAGGATATGATCAGCTCAAACTCTGGCAGTAGCTATGAAGAGTATAGTCTCGGAGACTCAATTATTGATCAAGGTACTGAAAGCTCATACCTGGAAGCAATGGATATTGATCCTGAGTCTCTAAGGACTACAAATGGAGAAGACTTTGATGCTGCGTTCTCTGTATCATTCACTAAGTCAACTAAGGGGCTTGGGCAGCCTACTCTTGTCAAATTCAAATTCAAAGACAAACTTGACAACTCTGGGTTCTTTAAGAAAAAGGTTCTTGATCCTCTTTTGAATAGGGATGCTCCATTCCACCTTCTCGATAATGACAATGGCACATTAAAGATCGCTTCTGGTAAGGGCAACTTCATCAGTCCACTTGATGGCACCAAGTTCATCACAAAGGATGGAGAGACCGGTTCAGTTAAGCCTCTTACACTCACCTTCGAGTTTCCAATTATGGAACCTAACCCTGACACAGGGATGCTTGAAGAGACAGGTATCGAAGAGGTCACCAGAACATTTGATGATATTCCTAAAATGGCAATAATGGATGAAGAGGGTAACCTGTACTTCATTGAGCCTGACGGAATTGAATTCGATAGCGACAACAATATTGATCAGATCAAAGCAAGAATTATAAATGACATCTCTGCACCTAAGTTTAGGTTCACAAGGGATGATCAAGAAGTTGATACCGACGATGACGATGTGCCAGATGATGAAGGCAGAGTGTTTGACCTTCCTCAGCTATTCTTTGTGGACATGAGATCGATTGCTGACGAACTTCAGAACTCTTGTTACGCAGCATCTTACAACGAGTTCCTGCTTGAGAACGAAGAGACTGGTGACACAGACGATATCGCAGACATCGTAGAGGGAGCGGTTGACTGTATCGAAACATACAGAGCCATCATCAGAGATATGATGAAACAGGTTAGGGAGTCACTACAGGCAGGAGAAATTCCTGACCCAATGGATCTCGAAGCTATTGCTGAAGCACATCAGGCTCTCATCGATTGTTTGACTGACTCTGCTGATAGCATGTGTAGATTTGTTATGAACCCATTAAACTCTTCCTTCTTAATTGAGGAAGATGATGATGAGACTCCGCTCGCAGAGTACCCGGAGGTGTTTGATCCTTCAGACCTCGATAATATCGATGTTGAGCAGAGCGGACCATCCTTCACTGGAGCAAGAGAGTTTGCTGGCGGTATTGGTGATAGCCATATTCTGGATATTGGAAAAGTAGCTACCATTAGAGTTACGCCTCGTGACAGCTATGACATAGAGATGCCAGGAGACTTGTCCGATAAAATTAAGATTAACATTCTGTCTGACAGTACAGGTAGTGCAATGATTCTTAAGAATGATGACGGTACAACTATAGAACAGAATGGCTCCGACTACTATGTTAGGATTAGTTCTACCAACGAGGGAGAGGTTAAGCTTGGAGCTTCAGTCTGTGGAAGGACTATTGCAGCGGTTACATATGCTGGAATTACAACCACAGAGGAAGAGGAAGAAGTTGACTGTGTGCCAGATGCTCCATCCGAAGTAGAGGAAGCTGCGGCCACAAGGCCAGGAGCACTTGTTAAGGTCGACAGAGTCTTAACACTTTACTACGTAAGACTTGCAAGCACCGCAACTATTAAGCTTGATGGCGGAAAGACTGCAACCAGTACAGCTCAGACCTTCGGAACCGCATTGGAGAACTAATGTCAGATACAACAGACCAGGAAGTAAAATTAAAAGCTGCTATCGACGCAGCAAAGATATCGCTATCGAAAACCTTTGGCGATGCTGGAGCGGATAAGTATGAGTCATTGACTTATTTTCAAGAGGATGGCTTGGCAGAAGCTTACCAAAAGGAGGAGGTGTTTACCAATATGGCTAAACAGTTCTCCTCCCTTGGCAAGGAAGTGCGCTCAATGCGTTCATCATTTCTTCCAGTTGAGCTATTCAAAGAGGATGGAGCTTTATCTCCGGAGCTATCTGATGGACTCGGGAAACTTGAGTCTCATGAGAATGCTTTTATGAGAATGCTTGGAATGCCTCAGTCTGACGAACTTGGGCTTGCTTCGGGTGGAGCTTCAGATGATGATAGTGCGCAAACGGGTTCCATTACTTATGTCACAAAAAGCGGAGAGCATAAGCCTGGAGCTTCCTTTGCCGATGTAGAAAGAGAAGTTCTTGATCAACGTGCTAAAAGAAAAGCAGACAGAAAAGTTAAGGTCAACAATTACATTTTCGATTTGGATAAAAAGACTGCTGATGAGGTCAAGAAAAAAGATGCAAATAGCCTTTCATTGAATGATGAAGTTCTTGACGAAGTCGATTATCCGAAACTTGATGAGTTTGAGCAAAACCCATATGCCTTTAGCTACTTACTTTTTCCACCAATTCAAGACTCACGATTCTCAAAGTGCATTAATGAACCGGGAAAAATCGTAGCCCCACTCTTCGGCAACCAGAGAGCAAGGCAAATCAACTCTACGAAAATTAAGCCGACGCTTCTTGAGAGCATCATAAGGATAAGAATCGACAGACTCAGCGGTCAAGATTCGCAGAAGTCCTTAAAGATTGCGGCAGATAATATGGTCGAAGATGAAGCTGCGGTTTCTATAGATATCAGTGTAGGCTCAGGAGAAGAGGAAGACACAGTTGTTCCTTACAGTGAAAGCTATGGCATCCTTGAGGCTCTATTCATCATTAGACTGAGGAGCGCCATCCTTGGGCTGTCAAGAAAATTTGCGAAAGACAGAGAAGAGATTGTTGCGTCCATGGAGAAGATTGGAATGAAGGTAACTGAGCCAGGACCAGAGCCTGACCCAGATGGCTTAGGTTCTACATCAAATGGAGAAGCTTCTACCACCACAGAGTGGGATGAGATGATGCCCCTTGTTGCAGACTTCCTTGCAAAATCTCGTTTAGAAGAGCAGCTTCTAATTGAGGATTCAATGATGGCCTTATTTGGTAACAGTTCTGGAGCAATTGATTTGCAGAAGAATACACAGAGAAACTCTTCTGTTCACGATGCTCACCTTATGAGCGGACTTATTGGGGTTGTTGATGTCCCGCGTGGACGAATCAGAGAAAGGCTTGCTGAGATCCAAAGCAGAAGGGCCAATAATGTAATTTCCCAGATTGACCCAATTAGAGAAGGTATCAACGCAATCCTTGGTACAGACATTGGAATTGGCAATCTCGACATGCTCGTATTCTCGCTTGCTCTTTTCTCAATTTCAGAAGTACATCTGCTAAATCTCCTATCAGACTCAGCTTACGACAGATTAAAAGAAGCTACACTTGGCGACGCGCTGGACAATATTGCGGATCGTAGTCTTGGGCGCGAAGGCAGAATTGCAGCAGTTAATGAAGTTACTGATTTCGCATATGCAGGCTATCAGGTTTTTGTAAAAGGAATTGCTGGCTGAGACTACACTCTTTCTATTATTTTCTCGAAGCTAAACGAGTGTATCTACAGAAAGGGAGTTGTGATGTCTTTTGATTTGAAAATTGTTGGCGGTGATATAGCTATCAGCACCAGCGGTGATGTAGATATTGTCTTTAACAATGCAAAAATGAAGCAAGACATCGTTAAAATCCTATTGACTAAGTTAGGCGACAACAGATATCATCCACAATATGGTAGTGACATAGGTGTTTTGCAGATAGGTAACGTAGCTGATGCGGAAATTTTAGAACTTGATCTACAAAGTTCCGCAGAAGAAGCAATTCGTAAGCTCATTTCGTTGCAGCGTCAGCAGTCCAAAAGACAGTTTTTATCTCCCGCAGAAGTAATTGTAGACATTGTTGATGTTTCTGTTGCCAGAGATATTAATGATCCACGAGCTTGGAACATTTTTCTCTCGGTCTTAACACAAAAGCTCACAACTCTGACCGAAGCTGTTCAGCTTAGGATTATTTAAGGGAAGATAGATGGCAAACCAGAGAACCTTCAGCCAAATTGTACAGTCAATGATGGAGAGGCTAAGACTAACACAGCCGAACTTGGACACAAAAAGCGGAACTGTTTCTAGAGATTTGTTTGTTGACATTCAGGCTGATGAATTTGACAGGCTCTATAAATCTATGAAGATTGTGTCTAACAAGCAAAGCCCGGAACTCGCAAGAGGCCGGGACATTGATCGTTGGGCCCGTAACTATGGTTTGCTCAGAAAATCTGGAGCATTGGCTAACGGTATCGTGGTCTACACGACCAATGAGCTTAACTCTGATATCCCAATTCCTAACAGTACAGTTAACACAGGAAAAAACGGTTATCAGTTTAAAACAATCGGCAGCTATGTTATGTCTGTCGCAGAGAAAAACAAATATGCTGCTAATGCTAACAGGCTAAGATCTGCACTGAACCTTGCAGGCATTACAGATTCATTCGCGATTGAAGTCCCTGTCTCTGCCACAAGAGTTGGCACCAGTGGAAACATCGCACCACTTCAGATTGTCAGTTCCGATCTTGCTGACGGGTTAAAGGTAGTTAACTTAGTATCCTTTAGCGGCGGAGCAAATTCAGAATCTGATGCAGCATTTAGAGCAAGGATCTTTGCTGTATTCAGTGGAGCTAACACGGGTACCGCATCGGGATATAGGAATGCCGCCCTCGGAACGAGTGGTGTCTTAGATTCCCTCGTCGTAAAACCAGGAAGCACTTTGATGCTTAGAGACGGCACAGAGACTATCGAAGTCAATGATGGCTCCTTTCGTATCCTTAACTCGGGAACAGGCGGAAAGGTAGACGTATATATCCTTGGTAAGAATCTTGAAGAAATCACTGAGTCTTATATCTACTCTGATTTGTCAGGAATCGGAGACCCTACAGATGAAAGGAATGATTATATCCCAGGACTGTTTGGTGTCGACAATTCTTTGACCTCAGAAGAGAGGAGAGTCCAAGCTTTCGAAGAAGGGAAAATTCCACTTCAGCCTGTGGATACCATTGTCTCTGTAGTTGGAAGTAGCTCAGGTATTTTTGCAGAAGCAATCATTGATGCTGACGGGAATCTCATAGGAAATTATGAACTTGTTAAAGATGAGAACGTAGAGACTGGCGGTAGTCCATTCGGGTTCGATAAAGTTAGATTCATTTCAAATATTAAAAACGTTGATGGTGAAAGCATTACTAAATCTGCCATCAATAGTGTTGATGCGCTAAGATTCTCTGATGTTAAGCAGATTGAATCTGTTTATCAGGATGTGCAGATCTCCGGAGAGAATTCATCACGAGCACCCTCTGACAGATCAATCATTATTCTTAACCATACACCTATCGTCAGCGTGAGTCGAGTCTCTAACGTATCAACTGGAGAGGTTTATGCTATCGAGAACCAGAACTTTGATTCCTCAGGTCTAAATGAGAGCGGAGAGATCTCGATCTCTGGTAAGACTCTGCCATCCAGAGCTGACGTTTTAAGTGTGGACTACACATGGCGACACATGTTTGATAACTACATTGATTTCAATGGAGCAGAAATTGTTAGCATGTTCGAAGATGAGGACGTATCTGATTCGGTTGACTGGGGCGTTGGTAATGGAATCACAAATGAACTTTCAATAATCACACAGACAGATGATGGATTCGAATACACAATCGAAACAGATTTCTCAATCAGCAGAGTCCTTTCTGCATTCTTTGCGGAAGAGGTTACTGCGACAGTAGCGTTGGTTGCTGACTCTGATGGTGTGGAGGTTAAGGGTCTTGAGCTTGAAGCTACAGACTCTGAAATTGATAACCTTATCTCCGTTACTGACAGTGATAAGGTAGAAGTCTATGACACTATTGATGCGAATGGAACCTTCTCAAGTAGGACTATTTACTTGCCTGACGATACATCTGCCGTAGTAGGTGAGGAGCTTGTTGTCTTCTATAACAAGGTTGAGCTATTCGACATTGATGATGGAAATGGTTCATTCTCTGATACTACAATTACCCTCCCATCTCAGGATATCTTGGAAGGCTCCAGCCTCTTTGACTCTGTTGATGAGGCATTCCTTTCCGAAGAGGATGTCTATGTTACATATGTAGCTGAGATTAACGAATTAATACCGACACTATCACTAACCTCGCTACCGATCAATGGAAGTGGTACGAGCAATGCACTGTTTGATTCCTCATTAACTTCCCTTGTAGGCAGTAACCAGCCTGTCTTCTTCGTTTACGATGAAGGTAGTGCAGTGATTGATATTTCAAGGTTTGGCCCTGCCAGGGTTGGAGTTGAAGTATCAGGCACAATCAAGCCGGGAAGAATTAAGGTAGTCGGAACTACCCTGAAGAGATATGAGCTAACCCTTACAGCAGGGCTGTCTATTTCCGGGCTCACCTTTGATATCGAGTCTGAATTAAAGGAACTTATGAATCTTTCATCTCTGCCAAGCTCATTGTTTGTAGCGAGAGTAGACAGCGTTGTAGGACTTGACTCAGATGTTGAATACGACTTGGCTGGTCAGCTATTAATGGATAACACTTATAGCTTTGGAGTAGCCGGACTTGATGATACTCTTGATGCGACAGAATTTACCCTTCCATCCACTGAGAACAATGACGAGATCAGTCTATCTAGTGGAGAAGAGGTTAAGGTTTCTGTTTTGATTGGAGACTCTAATGATTTCGAGACTCTATACTTCGGAGCAGACATGGAAGTAATCACAGACAAAAGATTCGCAAGGATTAGCACTGTTTCAGTATCATCTGGATTCAGAAGCTCTGCCGGAACTCTTGTTGGCACAGCAACTGTGACTCCGGTTAATCAACCAGATGATGGACTTACTTACAACGTAGTTTACAACTTTAAAGCTCCAACTGAAGGCGAAAGGATTTCCGTCAAGTATAATCTGAATAGACTCGTAGGAACAGTGACAAGTAATATTGAAACTGTCCGACCAATCACCGCAGACGTTCTTGTGAAAGAAGCTTTCGAGATTGATATTGATGTTGCAGGAGAGATTGTCATCGCAAGTGATGCGGAGTCTGGAAGTCAGACCGTACTTGAGAATGTGATCAGCGCTGTAGTCAATCTTCTGAACACTTCATCCTTGGGCTCATCAATAGACTACTCTGATATCATTACGGTAGCAGCCGGAGTAACCGGAGTGGAGTCTGTAAATATTTCCCAATTCAATGAATCTGGAAAGCAGGGAAGAAAAACTTCTATCAGATCTTTGGACAACCAGAGTATCGTAGCGGGAAGCGTAAGCTTTACTGCCTCTTCAAGACAAGATTTTAGAATCACTTAATGGATAAACAATGGCGTTAAGACCAGTAGCATTTTCAATACCGTCTACCACTGAACTAAAGGTAACATTCTCAGAGAACCTTTCTGAGTCTCTGTCCTCAATACATTTTGAGGTCGAGTCTCTTAGTGGATCAGTGCGCGATCTTGAAGTCACTGGCGTAACCATTGCAGGTTCTGTAGCTCTTATCAAGACAAGGCCACAAGTCGCAGGTAACTATTACCTCCTTAAGTTCCTTGACGCAACAGATCTCAACTTCATATCCAACAAAGGGTCCAGGCTCCTTGATGACTCAATCTCACGAGAGCTATTCTTTGTTGGAATTGATAACGTCAATCCTATCCGAGACAGGATCTATAGAAGGATCCCTGACCTGTTTGAGCTTGAAGGCTCTATCCTTAAGAACATTCTTTCTGCTCAGGCAAATGAACTATTCAAAGCACAGAAAGATATCGGCTCTGTCCTCTCTAACAATTATGTTTCAGAGACAGTAGTTGACGAGTTCAGGACAAGATCGGCTGGAGCTTTCGACAGAATGGCTAACGAGAACGTCTACGAGGTCGTAAGAATAAGCAAGAAGCTCACCGGTGAAAGTATCAAAACTGATACCATTGAGTTCAGCAGCGATGTGTCCGCTCCAAGAATGGAGATCATGCCGGTTTACCCTGTGCCTCTTCAGCAGGTTATCATTGAAGATGAAGAGATCACAGTTGACTCCGAAGGCAATAGCTTTGAGGGATACCTATTAAGTCTTGCAAAAAAGAATGTAACAAAGATCCTTTCCGTATTGCTCATTCGTAGTGATGACAATGAAGACTGCGATGGTGATATCGGAATCAATTATGATGTTGAAAGATACAAGTACGCCATCACAAGCAACAGATACGATCAGGATTATGGTTTTAATTTGCACACTCTTGAGTCTAACCAGATTCTTCTGTCCGAGTTCGGCAACCTTCCGAGACCTACGATCTATGATACGATCATTGTAACTTATGCGTACAAGGATCTTGGCAGGCATATCTTAATCGATCAGATTGAGGTGTCCAGAGTTGAAGATGCAATAAGCGAAGCTGTACCAAGTAGCGCAACCTCATTCTTCCTTGATAATGCTCCGGTCGTTAACTCCTCAAACAATGTGGCTACCTCTGGCGCTCTTACCTTTAGTGTTAGCGAGAATGACGGAACAACTCCTGATGAGTTTGTTACAGAGATTACATTTAATGCTTCAAGGCTTCCATCTTTCCCTGGAGAGTGGTCATGTGACTACGAAACCGGAGAAGTCTTTGTGTATGGTAAGACCATCAACACTGAGGGTACGGGAAGAAATAATTACATTGTCGATTACCTATACAGAAAAGAGTTCAAGGAAGACCTTGACTATTCTATTAGCGACCAAGACTTGGTTGCTACACCAGACAGAGAGCTTGCGAACAAAGAAGCAGAAATCTTTATTAGATATGACTACGTCTTTGCAGAAGGTACTGACTACGAGATGTCGTCTCATATTGAGGTGATGCCAGAGTTTATGGAGAATAGGCTGAATACATCGTTCAGCGTTATTCCCCAACACACACCTGTGACTGATGTGTTCAGGATTCTTAACCAGACAACTGGAGAACTATACACGCCCATGTATCACAGCGACTCTGAGATCTTTTTCGCGGGGAATAGATCTCCAGAGATTAAGTCTGCTGAGGGCGAGAAGGCTAATTTTCAGAGAGTCAGAAACGAAGAGCTTGGAGTAATCGGAGAGTTCATTGCTCCAACACACACTGCTAAGATCACATCTGTTGCATCAAATAATAGCATTCAATTCTCCCCAGGAATTCCGAGCGAACTTATCTCTCAGAACTCCAACGAGTATTACTTTAGAGAGCTTGAGAATGATGACGGAGACTATGTCGCAGAAGATGTACAGATTAAATTCTTCGGTGATGAAGACTCAGGCGGATTGATTACATCCGTGGGCATCAATGTGTCTGCATCTCCGCCGACCAGAGGCTCCACAGTTATCATTGGACCAAGAGCGTTCGTCATTCACCTTGACAACGAAGGCATCTTAAATAAAAATAGTGATGCTCTCGGCTCGCTCGTTAACACTTCCTTTGTCGCTACTGACAAGGATGTCTTCGAGAATGAAAGGTACTTTGAGCCTATCCTTGTGAACCCAGGCTTTAGCTCCACAACATCAGGTGGAATCAGCCAAGCACTCACAGCAGATAAAGGAACTGATTTCTACTCCAACCTCGAAAGATTGAGAGTTGTGGGAGACTACCTTGTCGATTACAGATACGGAATTGCCTATGTAGCTGTAGGTTTGGAACAGGATGTAAATGTATCTACAGCTCATTACGCTTACGCTACACATAAGACTGCCGGAAAGAATATTCTTACAGCATCTTCTGTGGCAAAGAAGACTAATGGTCCAGAGGACTTAACTCTTGCAACAAAGGTTTACTCAAACTACGGCCATAATGTCTTCGAGATAACCATTCATGATATTGAAGATGGTCTAACTTTATACGACGGAGTTACTGAGGCAGTTGATCTTAATGATAACCTTGCTATAATCTGTGAGGTTAGAGAGGACTATACAGTTGTGGTTCCTCATAACATCCTTGCGATCAATAGCATCTTTAAAAGATCAGATCTTGAAGGTGTTAATTTAAACGCGAGTGATGAGGCTGACCGCAGCCCTGGATACTCAGCGGAAGATTTAACAACTGCCACCAAGAACGGCGGAAGAAACCTTTGTGACTCATCTTTCTGCACCTTCACAGACAATGTAATTGACCTTAAGAAAGTTGTTGAGAAAAGAGCGTACATGAATGCTGACGGTGATTTCGAGTTCACCATTCTTGATTCAGATGCGAACACATTTGTTAAGTGTGTACGCTCATCTACGCAGCTTGAATTCTTCTCAGACGAACTGAACATTACCAAGGTCGATGATCTAGAGGTAGTTAGCGTGGCTCTTGACGGCAGCGAGGTTACCGTCTACATTGATTCCTCCACCTCCATTGCTGATGTGGATTCTGACGGAGATTTTGTTCTTGATGAGAACGGATCTCGATTCACCATCACAGATGTTGATAGCTTTACATCTATCATTACAGTTGCGTCTCCAGCAGTAAATAATGTTACTGCAATACTCCCTGCGGTTGGACCAGTAACGGTTGTGGTTAAGCCTACCGTTACAATTACTGATACTGGAATGACTATCATAATCCCATCAGATTCAGGGATAGCAAACGGCGAAAAATTTGAGGTTACATATCTGCCAGATGGTACTCCTGAGATTCTCAGCACCGTTGCTGTGGACTATCGTTACGGATTCCATTACTTTGATTACACATATCTCAATGACGAGATCGTTGTGTGGTATGAGTATGGTGACAACGCAATTGACTGGAGCATCTCTGATGCGCTGACGGAAGGCGAAGGTTACTTCATAACTTATAAGTTCGGTGCATTGAGACAGGCGTTGAGAGCTAATTTCGGTAGCGTAACAGATATACCATTTTTCAAAAACTTCCCTGTTGAAGTAAATAGGGAACTATACAGAGATGCATTAAAAGGAACTCTACAGGCATTCCCCAAGGGACCTACCATTCCTGCGTTCACTGAGCTTGTTAAAGCATTCACAGACATTGAGCCTGACATCGATGAGCTTGCCTTCGGAAATTGGATTCTCGGAAGAGATTACGTAGACCCAGCAGACATTCATTATGATGGTGTCCTTGACTTCACTGATGGCAAATTTGATAGCGGGCTTGTATACAATGATGACGTGGTTACATCTGTACCTGCGATCTCAAGTTTGCCTCTCAATGAGGGAACATTGGAATGCTGGATTAGACCAGAGTGGTCAGGTGTTGCTAATGATGCGACGCTCACATTTGATCTTGATAATCTCGGAAGAGCCAAATTCGGTATTAATGCCAAGCAGAGCCCTTATGATGATGGGTTTGTAATCTACCCTACTGATGGAGCAGTTGGCGGGACAGATGTGACGGGACTTGGTACGACCATTTTTAATTTCAGGACTGATGATTCTCAAGCTTCAGGCTTTGACCAAAGCAGGTTCGGTATATTTAAGGAACTTACTACGCTTACGCAGTTAACCCCATCTGATCTCAGAGCTACAATGAAGATTGATAGGTTTGGTTTAGTGATGGATACCCTCGTGACAGACACAGTTCCCGATCCGGCAATCTTTAGATTAGCCTCCCTCCTTACTCTTGATGACAAGAGAGAGGTTGGCGTAGAGCTTGCTCTAAGTCCTGTTGATGGATTCGAATATCTCGTATCAACTGTGACAATGGAAGATGAAGAGATTCCTAATTTTGATCCTCCTTACCAGACAAGGAAGTGCAAATGCTTCTTGCTCAATACACAATCTGACCTTGCACGAATTAATGACCTTGAGATTGAAATTGATCTTGGTTCGGAATTCGAATTGGACAACGCACTTGACGACTACAAGGTTATCACTGATGACAACTCTGTGCTTCTCGTAGGAGATAGCGCTGGATACTTCTATGAAGTTATTAAGCTTATAGACCACAATGACGATGAGGTCAAGACGATCAAAGGAGACTTTGAGAAACTTATCGTTAAGAGAATCGCGGTAAACAATCCGTCAGCTACAACCAACTGGACCGATGAGATCAATGGAACTCTACCCACAGGAACTCTTTATCTCTATGTGAAGACTGTTCTTCCGACTATCAACGACGGAGACGATAGCTCTCTTGCTTTCTTAAGCGATGCGGGATTTGTTTACGACTGGTCAGACTACACAGAGTACAGAGTTAACAGAAGGCCCAGCGAGAACCTTGTCGATGTTCATATTGGAACTGCAAAAGTAACTTACTTCTACACAGATTTCCTCAAGGTGCAAACAGATACCAATGATCTTAATGGTGTACTCTTTGCCGCATTGGACCAGTCAGTATTATCTGAGTTCAGCGTGTTGAGACACAGAGGACATTACGACAATATCTTTAACCTCTCTGATGTATATATTGGAGCAGCAGGTTACAGCCCAACCGTGCATCCTTTCGGTGTTAACAAGGAAGACTCACCCGACAGCCCTCTTGGTATTCCAAAGAATATTGAGACTGATGAAGGTATCTTTATCTGGTTTGACGAACTATGCACCAACCCATTCTCTGACGAGGCTGGACAGTGGGTCATGAGAGTTAGGGCTGACCGCTCTGTGCTCTGCCCAGATGATGTAATCGTAAATGGATACCAAGATTATCAAAACGTCTTCATCTCAGAAACTGTCACAAAGAAAGTTGAGGGTGATATTTATACCAGCGGGGACTTTGGTTCCGTTGTTAGATCACATCGCGACGAAACACTCGGCGGTTGTGATGTTGGAGAGGTATGCTCTGCAACCTTTAGGTACTGCGGCAATGAATTGCTCGAATCAAATGGTTGGTATAAGTTAGAAGAGACAAGCTCCGATCTTATCAATGTTGTGCTCTCAGGAACTCCAACTGACAGAGTTGAATGGGTTAAACATGGCGACTTTGATACTTCAGAGTCCAAAGGAATCTATAGAGCAGGACCATCCGCACATCTATTTGACTGTGTAGAGGAAGAGTCTGTTCTTGGTAACATGCTATATACAAAGCTGCCATGTTCAGGTGGGGATGTAGAGTACACTGTATCAATGAAGGTTGATACATATGCGGCCGTATCAGGAACTGAAGTCGGTTCATTCTCTGGCTTTGTCAGTGGCAACTTAACTGGTATCACTCCTATCCATATGAGCGATGGGGACATAAGCGTTAAGGTATCTCTTGGATTCAACTCTATTGGAGAAAACCTTGTGCTTGTTATCGATGGTGAGACTGACGACGTAGTTGATGTGATCTCCTATGTATGGGACGACTCATTGTTCCACGAGTACACCATTATCAAAACCGAGGCATCAGGTGTTCTAAATGTCTATGTCGATGACATCCTATTGTCTCAGATTTCTCTTTCAGATTTCTCTGAGCCGAGCGAGTTTGACACAGGCTCTATTTACTCACAGGAATTCCTGGCGCTGCATATTGCGGACGCTGATCTCGTAGATTCTGCTGACCTCCACGCAATTGGTTCCAACACGGTAGACGTAGATCTAATCTTCTTCTCTGGTAGCTACACCGAGGGACTTCCAAATCTTGAGTCCACAGATATCTTCATCCATACCGATGATAGAATTCAATTCTCATTCTCGATTGACGAACTCGATGTAGATGGCTACGGGTATGGGGATGCATACGATGGCTACGGCGACTTAGTATCTATTGATGAGGTATTCATCTCTTCAGACAGAAGAAGATACATCGCAGACTCAGGAATTAAGGATGGCGACAGAAGGTTCTCCATCTTCAAAGATGGTAAGGGATTCTTAAACTTCAGGGTTTACGATGAATCATTATTCAAAGGAAGAGACTCAACGTTCTTCAACGTTTCAACTAACATCAAGCACTTCGTTGCTGGTGACCTACATCATGTTGCTGCAAGTTGGAAGCTGAACAGCGTTGACGAGAAGGACGAGATGCACCTCTTTGTTGACGGACAAGAAGCATCCAACATTTACAAATTCGGTGGAAAAATTCCTGTCGCAGTGAACGATAAGTTCTCTGACGTAAGCAAAGAATCTCTTCAGAACTTCTTAGTAAGAGACATTGACTTCTGCCAGATCTTTACTGATGGTACGACGGTGGCATTGTCCAGCATCTTTACTTCAGTGTCAGCTACATTTACAGAAGATATGGTTGGCCGTAGCATCATTGTTACAGGCTCCAGTCTTTACGATACATTAATTGGGCAGCAGCTTATCATTGCATCTTACATTGATGAAAATCGAGTAACTTTAGCAACAGGTTCTAACCTTGAAACGGTTACCTTCGTAGCCTCTGCAAGTGATATCGAATTCAAATTCGCTCCAGTTGCCGGCATACGCTCAGACATCATGACAGATCTAAGGAACAATAGGTTCGTCATCAAGCGTTCTGATGCGTCTGGAGATATCGAAGAGCTTGGTGGTATTCTATACACTGTTGATGGCACCACCATCGATATCATACAGGGCAGCAATGTCTACGAGCCTAAGTTCAGAGCTAATATTGATACAAGAATAATTGAGTTTGTTGGTAGGGATGAAGAGTGTAGCTATCTACAGACAGTCTTCCCGACTGATCTGGATGTGCATGTTGAGACTCTCGGGTTAAACCTTGAGAACTGCAAGTTTATAATTGAGGTACCTCACTCCACGTACAGTACGTCTGGAGATTATACAAGTGGCCTCAGCGTTCTCAGAACAAGAAGTTCTGAGCCTGTCTCTCTTGATGATGTACGCATCACAAAAGTTATCTTGCCAAGGACCGCCTTGGAGATCCTTGATGCTACAGAGATCGGAGACAATAAGTTCCTAACCACATTTGACGTAAGCCTCGACGAAGATACCCACAAGGTATCTTCTGAGTCCGGAAGAGTTATCCGTAGCCAAAACCTTGGTCGTCTGCTTGAACTTAGATTCGAGTCAGACAACGTGAACTTCTGCGACTATACACTTGATGACGGTTACCAGGATGGATACCAAGATGGTACGACCGGCACAATCACAATCTATGGCCAGACAATAGACGGCATAGATGAAGAGACATTCTTCATCGGACGCAATGGTTCCTATTTCGGCAGAAAATACTTCATTGAAGTAACAAGCGTGGAAGGTACGCTTGAGGTTGTTGACGAAGATTACTTCGAGCTTGGAGTCATTGAGATTCGAGAGGCTAACCCAATTACTACCTCGGATAACAATGGTGATGCAGCGGACATTCTTTCTTATAGGAATGGGGCGTTCACCTTTGCTACAAGTGGTTCAAATGGAGGGTTCCCATTCGAACTCCATAAGGGATACTACTCAGTTGATTACCCAACTTTCCTAAGGATTGGTCTGCCACAAGTTGGAGACAGACTCTACATCGGTTCTGACTATGAAGAAGCTCAGCAATTTGGCGGAGCTATTGACGAGCTTAGAATCATCTCCGAGATGTCATCAGATACCAGGGTAACGGAGCGAGACACTAATGGAACAAGAAGCGTTACAGAAGATTTCAACAAAAGCATTCCGTTCTGTCCAGACTCTCAGACTACAGCACTGCTTCATTTTAACGATCCAATCGATAAACAGCTTAGAAAGCTAAGAAGCATCTCTTTCCTTAACGAGGAGGATAACTATTCTTTCAATCTTTCCAGAGCACAGATCGAGGAGCTACTTGAGTACGTCAATGACGGAGAGAAATTCGTCCTTAAGATGATCAACATGGGCTTTGACGAAGACAATGCTGTGAAGACTTTCTATGAAGTTCACAGAGCAGAAGGTGGGCCGCTTTGGGACGACTCTAAATACTACAGAACATATGCAGAATACATCTCAAGCTCAAGCAGCGTGAACAACGACTTCGGTTACTCAGGATACTTCGTAGACGGTAACTCTTTACTCAAGCTAAATGAAGCTGGTGAGTTCCGTCACAAAGAAGGAACTATTGAGTTCTGGGCAAGTCCTGTCATCGACACTACCGTTGATGCGGAGCGTAGGTATTTCGTAGATGTATCCTCAGCAAGTAGAGATAGAATTAAGTCAACCTCTTCAAGAGTAATTGATTTACCTAACAAGGCTAAGAATATCGTCAGTGTTAAGCTGATTAGCTCAGCAAAGAGACTGGAGACATTCTACACCGAGAGCGAGAAGAGCAGAATCCTTTTTGATGAGATTGCTCGAAGCGAAATCTCCGGCAGACTTGAGGGTGGCACCGGTTCTGATAAAGACTTTTCGGTAGGTGCAAAGCTATCTGCCAACGGATCAAAGGTACTCTTGGCGGAGTCCCTCCCGGGGCAGAAAGTTGATGTCATTGTGACATACATCCCGCTTGACTCTTCAGGAGATAGAGTATCTGTTTACAAGGATGAAAATGGATACATGACCTTCGCAATTACCGCGAACAATGTTGATCACATTGTGAATAAGAAAATCGATTGGAAAAAGAATACATGGCACAGAGTAATGTGTACATATAAGACTGGCTCTAATGGGTACGACACAATGAAAATCTTTGTTGACGGTGAAGAGGGAGGAATCATCAGATACGGTGAGGGTTTGATTTACGGCACAGGATTCATCTATGGGCAGTACGCTCAGAGAGATGGACAATCTAAGAGTGTTGAGTACAAAATTGATCTCAACAGCGATCTTAAGCTAATTGCAATTGGCTCTGACATCTTCGGAGATAATAACATTAGAGGAAGATTGGATAACTTAAGATTCAGCAGAGTCATCAGACCTACATCGAGAGATTCGGCAGGCAACTATGTTGACCTGGGTTATTCAAGTAATATAAACACAGTAAGGCCCGTCGTAAAAGACGACGCAACAACCTATCTGCAAGACTTTGATGCAGATGGTGAAAGGATTGATAAGTTCGCAACGATTATCGATCCTGAAAATGGTATATTTGAATTTGACATTAATGTATTCGACAATTTCGATAGAGTAATCGGAGTTAACGATGGCGAAGTTGAGGAGCTACTTGTTGATCTTGTTAATAGGCTTAAGCCTGCTCACGCAAATGCCGTAGTAAGGTTCATTAAATCAAGATGCTAACACTACTAATAATACGACGTGATATTGAGTTGTGGATAGGAGAAATTAATGGCTAAAGAAAACCGTTTGCCTACAGAAAGAATAAATTGGTTTGATGGTCAACGTGTGACTGAGACAGACTTAGACGTTGAGCAGATTTACGTTCAGAAGATTACTTCCGAGCTTGCACTTGATGCGATCGGAAGTGGTGTGGTACAGCCAGACCCCTTCGAAACAAGAGTCCTGCTTGATACAAGTAAGCCTGGAAAGTATACCGATGGCGATGACGAAAATTCCTCAAAACTTGATATTGAGGGCGGTACCTATGATGGTATGCCAATCTATTTTGACAGACAGGTATCAGACACTACGAGAGGAGTTCGACTTGAGGTCGAGCTTACTGACGTGGATGCAAAAGGGTTAGAGAAAACCAGAGTTCTTCTCTTGGGAAGGATCTTCGACGGTATTGATTCCGAAGGTGTCCTTACCGCAGAAGTACTTGACTTTGCCAGCAATGGCAAAAAGATCTCCAGCTATTACTTCAGAGAAATCATTGCAGTCTACTTCAATAACTTCTCTGGCGGTACTGGTGCAACACATTACGAATCAAGCAAAGAAAGCTTAGACCTAATCTCATTGAATAGCGGTAAGGCCGTAGTGAGAGAGGCTCCACCGCTTTGGGTTTATCCAACTCCGAGCATGTCAGAGCAAGCACAGTCACCTAACTTTGGCTTGGCTACATTCATTACGTCTGCAACCTCCAACACTATTGAGGATGAGATCGAGGATGGCTTAGGTGCTTCTAATTCCGTTGGAGACCTATACCTTGATCTTGAAGGAAGAGAAGAGATTAAGCTTGAGGCTGATGCAAGCACGGCAATAGCTTATGGTCAGAAGTTCCTTGCAAAATGCAATAACCTTCAAAGGATCGATCTACTTCTATCTGCTGAAGAAGATGAGAGTGCAGCCTTAGGGGAAGAATACGATTGGTCTGGCGAACTTGTAATCTCAATTCATGAGCTTGCATCAGATGTTAACTGCCCAACCGATGCCGTCCCTGATGACTTGATCGACTTCGATCCTGATATCACTCCGATTATTGAGGTGGCATTCAGCCAGGAGGATCTAGAGGAACTCGGATACTCACTTGGCGCTACACCTTCAATGGTTAGCTTTAACTTTGCTGGCACATTAATCGCAGATCCTAACATCGAACCGACAATCGAGGAGGATAAATACTATGCCTTCCTCTTGTCAAGAAGGGGCGATAATAGAACTGGAACCGTTATTCTTCAGAAGGGCTTCTCAACGAAGGCCGGAAAGGTAGAAGAGAATGTTCCCCTTACTGTATTTGAAGAATACGGAAAAGCTACTTCAAAGTTTTTCGAATTCGATCCCGTAACAAAGAGATATATAAGCGACTCTGATTCATCTATGTGGTACGTCGTACACTGTGACTCCATTGGCGTTACAGATGGTACAGCATACTCTGATGAAGGTGTTGCCGTTACGCTACAAAAGACCGAAGAGTTTATTGGTGGCGCAGAGATCTCCTTTATCCTTAAAAATATTCCTCTTGCTACTGTAGAAGAAGGCGAGTCAAACTATGTTGTCCTCTCCCATGTAGAAGAATTCACAACTCCTGACGTACATCCGCGAACCAATAACTTTGTGTTCAAGAGGATCAAAGATACGCTAGCCGTAACCGTAGTTGACAGCGCCGGACTTGAAGAGTTGCAAGAGGATACTTATCCGCTATTACTGGCAAGAGTAAAAGACAAGAATGTCCGAGATGCTCAAACCATTACTGGCACATTTGACAAGCCCGGGTTCATCGATGTAACTAAGGTTATCATTGAAGACCCAAGCACCACGCTCCTGTCGGCCAATCTTATCGGAAGAGTTATCGTTCCCGACACAGACTGTAATTGCACAGCCAGATACCGAGTAGTTAAAGCTGAGTGTTTACAGGTACTTGCTGGCGATCTTGACCGAGATGGTGAGATCACTCAGAATGACGTTCTTGAGATGCTGGATGTGGTTGGCAATACAATTAACTCAGAAGATACAGAACGTTCGATCCTCGGTGGAGAGATTGACATCATTGATTTCTTGGCTGCGGATCTTAATGCTGACGAGAGTGTCGATGGTGATGACATCGAGCTTCTTGAGGATGCTGTCGATGGTTATGTTAACTTTACCACAGAAGAAAAACTCACCTACCTTGTGCTCCACTTAGAGAATATCCTTGAAACCCAGGACTATCCTGAGATTTATGAAGATGATGCTTCAACCGGAGAGACAACTGCTGATACAGATTCTATAGAGTTCACAGCATCGGACAGAGCTGCTCTCATCATTCGCCCAGGAGACTTGATCGAAATTGAGTCCGGTAGCGATTCGGGCACTTATGTCATCTTAACGAAAACAATCTCCTCCGACAATACCACCGTTACTTTGACGGTAGAGAATCAGGACGGAACAGGTGTATCTTTTGCAGGAGACACAGGCTTTGATGTAACGCTAACCAGTGGAACCAAGGTCAATGTCTTCGCAGACAACACAGCCCTTGCCCAAATTCCTTTTGCGGAAAGCAGCTACGAAATCTCCTTTGTGGAATCTCCATTCTCTGCTGAGTTTTTAGACATCTGTGATTTAAGAAGACTAGTTGGCCTGAGTTTCATTGAGGAAAAGAGTTCTTCCTGTGAGTGTGAAGAGTCAGCATGTGTTGATGAAGATGCATGTGATCCGATTTATAAGAATCAACAGTACCTCTCTGGCGATCTTTATTTGCCAGATGGTAACATCCTTTCTGCTCCTGATACAGCTCACAGACTTGATAGTGAGTACTCGAACATTAAGATCACCTTGCCTCCTGGCACGATCGATGACTGTGCTATAGATCTTTACAATACTTTCATTAAAGCTGAGGACGACGGTTGCAAAACTTCCGCAGGCTATCCAGCTATGAAGTATTCAGATGGAACCTACGTTGGCTGTAGCGATGATGGCACAGATACTGACATAACTAAAGGAAGAATTAAGTTCTCTAAGGCAATTTGCAGCTTGTATGTAGATAGTCTTATCGACGGTTACGGTCTTGATGGATATGCTGACGAGACTGATATAGGACTCGGCGTAGAGTCAGTTGCTGAATCCTTTGTAGACAAGAGCTACACAGGCTTCTCGGACTGGACAGACGACCCAGGCAACAATACATCTATCACTAACATTGATAATCCAACTGGCGCTAACGAACCTGCTGTATTTGACATTACCACTTCTGGAGACAGCGGTGCAAGGTACGGAAGAATCGTATCTCCTGTTGACGCTCAAGATTTCGAAGGTGATTTCATTGTAGATTTCTTCGCGACCAGAACTACATGGATTGATAGCGATCTTTCTGGTGGAGAAGTATCAGCGTTTACTACGCTGACGATTACCAACACCGATAGCTCAGTAGCTACTCTGAAACTTGGTTGGAAGCTGGTCGGTGGCAATGCAACTAAGCTGTTCTACTCTGGTGTAATTGAAGATGCCACGATGACTGTGCTAAGCACATTCGAATATCAAATTGATGCACCTGAGTCCGTTGGCGATGAAGTTAAGTTTAGACTAAGAAGAGAAAATGATGTTGTAAAGGCTTACTATATCGTCCCAGGGCAGCTTGACGGGACAGATCTTTCCAGCTTCGGTGGTTATGTTAGACTCGGAACGAACCCGGATATGCAGCCCGGCAAAGGAACTGTCTTAGCTGAGTATGAAATTACTCAGGACAATTCTCCATCCGCAGGTAAGTCATTCTTCGTAAGATTATCTGAGTTCAAAGTGCTATCAGCTTACTCTTCAGATGATGAAAAGACTTCCGTCAATATCGGAAGAGATGAAGCATCTGATGAAATCGAAAGAGGCACCTTCACATTCCCTGTTTCAGTTACGAGCAAGACAAACATTGTTGAAGCTTTCTTGAAATTTGAATCTGAAGTCTCTGGTGATTTTGATGATGATTTTAATGTTATTGGAATCAATGTTCTTAATACAGATAATCTGGGAGAGATCTTTAACCTCCCGCTATTGGATGATGCAGATAAGATTGTTACATTCTCCCCTGGGACACTTGCTGTGGGTGATGAGCTTGCTGTCGATGTCACGAACATCATTGTTTCTTTCATCTCAACTGCGGGTCATTTGCCTGGGCAGCTTAAGGGCTTTATGATTGAGCCTGATGCTTCAGCAGACTCTACGATTACTGTATCAAATGTGGCTACTCTGGAGATTGGTTACGAAGATGTAACTACAGGGGTTATTTTCAAAGTGGGTACCTCGCTTGATATGAGCACAGGTATTGTTACATTGAATACAAGGAATATCTTGTACGATGCCCTTGTACCAGAAAACAGAACGGTTCTTAACTTCGGAGTATTCCTTAAGAAAGCTGGATTCATGAATAGCGACATTGATGTTGGTATTGATGATCTCAATAGAATTGGAATTGGAACGTGTACCGATGAGACGGTGCTTGATGAAGATGATGAGTGCTTCTTCATTACAGGTGATACAGGAACTGGCACATTTGTCCAGGGCCCGTTTCCTTGCAATTTTCACTTTCCTGCCTCTTGATATAAAACTCAATTGGCATCATTGATTAAGATCTTTTATCACGGGTACTAGATCCTAGACAAGGGTTAATCAAATAAGGTTTCCCTTAGGAGATGGGTATGCACTGGACTGATGTAAATATGGTTGTCCTGAGGGACGATGGGACTTGGCAGGCGATCACTACGGATGCGAGCGCCTGTGGGGTCAGCACAAAAAGGGTTATCATTTTTGTGGATACCTTTGATAATAGGGTGATGGCTCAAAGGCTGACCTGCACCGATCCCTCCAGACAAATTCATATCCTTCGGGATGATAATACATTAGAGGAGCTAAAACTGTGCTGAAAATTCGTTCACATTCTATCTTCGGCACGCACCATAGTTGGGCAGTCACGATGAGATCTTTATTCGGAGAATTCATTAAGGATGGCCACGATCCGTACATCCAGAGCATCAATAAGTATTCGTGCGTGCCTAAGGAATGGGAGCAATATTGCAGAAGAAACGTTTTGGATCCCGATCTTGACATCTCCTATACTGCTCCTATCAATTTTCATAGCCGCTTCACAACCGACGCTAAAGTAAAAGCTGCCATCTATAATTATGAAACGATCCCTCTTCCTGAGGTTTTCGGCAAAGCTTACGAGCATGTAGATTACGTGCTACCTTCGTCGGAATTCTCGAAAAGGGTTTTTGTTGAAGCTGGCTGGCCGGAGGAGAAGCTCGTTGTGGTTCCTCATGGTATCCACATGGAAGACTTCAATAACAAGGATAAGCTTAAGCTTAGAAACAAAAACACATTCAGATTCCTGAACGTATCCATTGCACATTATAGGAAGAATATTCCTTTATTGGTTCAGGCATATTACGATGCTTTTACGTCTAAAGACGATGTATGTTTGGTTATCAAGACACAGATTACTCCGACCATCGGAAAGAAAAGGAATCGTTTCGAGCAGCTTGTGGCACGAGACATTGCCCTGCTTCAAGATAAAATGATTCAAAATGGTAGAGCAGCAGACTCCCTACCTCTTATCGAACTCATTGAGGAGAAGTTTCCATCTATGGTTCCGCTATACAATTCCTGCGACGTGTTGGTCTCAGCTACCTCGGCAGAGGGTTTTGGCATTCCATTGCTGGAAGGGCTCGCAGCTAACATGCTTGTCATTGCGCCAAGATGCACAGGGCAGCTTGATTTCCTGAATGATAATAATTCTCTGCTTGTTGACGTAGCAACGATGAAGGCTTCTCCTCAGTACCAGTATTGGACAGTGACAGATAAGGCATGGACTTATATTCCGATTAAGAAATCCTTATCCATGCAGATGAGAAATGCTTTTGAGAATGATAAAAAGCTTCGGAAGAAGTTCAAAAAAGGACGTGCCGAAACGCTTGAGCAATTCACATGGGAGAACGCAGCAAAGCAAATTTTGGAGCTGGTATGAAAGTATTTGATTCGCTCAAGAATAAAAAGTGGAATGGGAAAGGAATAGTCTTAAACAAAGACATTATGGTGATGAAGGCGAAATCCAGAATCAGCCACAACATAGATTTGAAAGCAGGAGAACACACCCTTCATATCCTTGGCAAGAAGCGCTCAGGAAATGGAAGGGTATCTCTGCATGTGATGACCGAGAACGGAACCCTTCTGTTGTCCGAGGATATTGAATTCCAGAGAAGTTCTACAGCAGAGGTGCGATTCAAATTCGATGTCCCATTAGATTATGGTCTCGGAGCCATCCATTTGAAAAGGGCAGGTAATTCTTTCGGAACGATTGAGCTAAGCAGAATTAGACTTGTCCGAGAAGAAACAGAAGAGAAAGCTAAAAGAGCCGAGGATATCTTGGAGGATAAGAAGAGGAATCGGAATCCCGTTCCTGCAATCTCATTTGACGGGGGCCTCGATATCAAAAAGAAAATCGCGTTTGTCATTCCTTATGGGATCTATGGCGGAGCCGAGGTTTATATTCAGAGCATTATTCAGAACATTGATTTGTCAGGATACCAAATGGACTTCTTATTTCTTGGGAAAAATAAGTTGATGAATGTGCTTCAGGATCCAAGATTAAAAATGAAGTTATGTAGAAACCTTGACGCATTAAAAGGCTCTCTGATCTCAACGGATTATGATTACATTGTGTATTACAATAGGGCAGATGTTTATAGGCTGCTTGAGTCACTGAAGGCAGGCACCCAAATATCCTCCAGGCTCATAGAGATTTACCATAGCGACTTTGAATGGCCGGGAGCTTTATCTAAGGTGAAGAAGAGGAAGTATGTAGACACCATGTTCCGTGTTGCTCCGTCTTTAGCTAAAGATATTTCAGGTGTATCTACAGAGAAGAAGGTAACGATCCCGGTCGGTATCAATCTTGATAAGTTTTCGCACGCACACCGAGACAAGAAATTAAGGAAGAAACTTTTACGAGAGAAGAAAGCTGTGATTGGCACTGTGGCAAGAATGTCTCCAGAGAAGAATATTGAATACATTCTTAAGCTTGCAACAAAGATGCCTGATTACTCTTTCGTCCTTGTTGGGGATGGACCATTGCTCAAATCCTCAAGAAAATATGTGGAAGATAAAGGAATGGACAACGTTGCTTTCATGGGATTTCAGCAGGATGTGCATAAACTGTATCCCAATTTTGACGCATTCTTATTGCCTTCAAAGATGGAAGGAACTCCGATATCTATACTTGAAGCAATGTCTTCGGGTACAATAGTATTTGCATCCAATGTCGGAGCCATCTCTGATATCCTTGAGCATGACAAGACGGGATTTTTTATTAGTGGAACTCCGGCAAAAGACAGGAAGTTGATTCAAGAAAACTTGGAGAGGCTTGATGTGATTGGAAATGCAAGAAGGTATGTTGAGGAGAACCATGACATCAGAACAAACGCTCGTGAGTTTATGATTGCAATGATTGACTCCGAACAACATTTTTCTGAAATGGAGAATGGAGACTACGTGGTAAAGCTAAAGGGTAGGTTTATATGAGCAACGTATCGGTCAGGTTTTTCGGACCTTTAAATAACTACTCTGGGTATGGTAATGCTGTAAAGAATTTTGCACTGGCCTTCTCAGAGTCCGAGTGCGATACGCATTTTGCTTTTGCCAACAAGTTAAAGATAGATTATGCTGAGACATATGATCGTCTATACCATTACGATGGGAAATGCATGGTTGACTTTTATCTGCATGGTCCGCCATGGAACAAGCATAGGTCAAGAGCCAAATATAAAATCGGGTATTTCTATTGGGAAGCAGATAAGCTGCCACCTGTATGGCTGAAGGGGCTCAACTCTGTGAATGAGATTTGGGCGCCTTGTAATCTTGTCAGGAATGCTTGCAAGCAGGCAGGATTTAGAGGAAGGATCAGAGTGGTTCCTACGCCCGCAGAGACGTGGTACTCTAATAAGAAAGCTGTAATCCCGTCTGGATTTTCTGATGACTACATGTTGTCAGATGAGGTTTTCAAATTTTACTCTATTTTTCAATGGAACGAGAGGAAGGGATATAAGGAGCTTCTAAATTCTTATTACAGAACCTTTACGCGAAACGATAAGGTAGTCTTAATTGTAAAAACGAATCCACTTAACATCAATGGAAACACCAGAGAGAAGATCAAGTATGAAATTCTTGATATTAAAAGAAGGCTAAACCAGAAGTATTATCCTCCTGTCTATCTGATGGATGACATCATTCCTGAGGAGCATATTCAGGCGCTGCACATGACCGCAGATTGTTACATTTCTCCGCATCATGGAGAAGGGTGGGGTATGCCGATTCATGACGCAATGCTTTCTGGCAAGCAGATTATTACAACCAAATTTGGCGGAGTAACTGAGCATCTCGATAATGATTCAGCTCATATCATTAACCACACTATTGGGCCGGTAAGGAATATGGCATGGTCATCATTATATACGAACAAGCAGAACTGGGCGTATCCGAAGGTCAACCATTTGAAGAAGTTGATGAGAGATGTTTATGAGAACCATGAACTGTATGAAGAGAAAGGGTATAAAGCTCGTGAGATTGGGGAGACAATGACGGTAGAGACTGTTGCTGATTTTATAACAAGGGAACTTACAAGGGAGAAGCTAAGACTATGATAGATAGGCAGGAATTTACCAATAAATATATTGACACCTCTCTGTCTATATCTGACATAGCAAAGCTATTCGATTTGAGCAATGCTATGGTTTATTATTATGGAAAAAAGTTTAATCTGAAGAGAATCAAAAAACACCATAATCCAGAATGGCTCAAAGAAAAGTACGTAAATGAAAATTTATCAATGAGAGAAATCGGAGAATTGGCTGGCACAGGTCCTGATAATATTAGTCTTTTGTTAAAGAAGTTTAATATTACAAAGGGAGATGAGAAGATTGTTTCATCAAGGCGAAAAACTATGCTAAAAAGATATGGAGGAGATACTCCTATGACTTCGCCGATTCTTTTGGAGAAGATAAACTCCACAAAATTTGAAAAATATGGAACAATAAATACATCCTCTTTGAACTCTGTAAAGATGAAGCTTCCGAAGTCAGTAGATATTTATGGTTATCCTGCAAATTATTGGTCCAAAAAATATGGAGTGCCCAGAACTAGTACTCTTTCAATATATCGCTCAAATTGCTTCGATGGGGTAGATGAATTTATATCTTTACTTAAAAACTATCAGGTTAAAATTAGCGATATTGAAAATATTTTTCATAAGAAAACAAACATAGCGTTTCATAACAGATATTTCGATAAAGATATTTATCCAAATTTGAAATTTAAGCCAGATTTTAAACTATCTGAAAAAATTGCACTTAATACCGATGGTTTATACTGGCATTCTGAAGAAAGAACACCTAACAAGCTTTATCACTTTAACATGAGAAAAGAATATGAAAATAATGGATTAAGAATTTTTCAATTCAGAGAAGATGAAATTAAGAATAAGTTTGAAATCATTCTGTCAATGATAAATAATTCATTAGGATTATCCGAAAGAAGAGTATATGGTAGGAAAACGATTTGCAAAAAGGTATCGAATGACGATGCGCAAGCTTTCCTAAATGAGCATCATCTTATGGGCGCAATAAGCTCAAGACATATTGGGCTTTATTACGAAAATGAATTGATATCAGTTATGTCTTTTAAAATAATTGATCAAACTATAAAGGTAGATAGGTTTTGTTCTAAAGTTAATTTTGTAGTTATTGGAGGATTAAGCAAATTGATGAAATTCATAACAAGGACCTCTTCTGCAAAGAATATAGATTATTGGGTAGATTTAAGATACGGAACAGGTAAGCACTTAGAAGATAAAGGATTTCTTTTAGAAAAAGAAACTTTAGGATGGAAGTGGACTGACTTTAAGGAAACCTATAACAGGTTGAAATGCAGAGCCAACATGGATGAACGAAATTTGACTCAAGCAGAACATGCAGAAGAGATGGGCTGGGTAAAAATATATGATGCCGGGCAAAGGCTATACAGGAAGAAATTATGAGCAGACTTAAAATTATGGATTTTTACGTGCATCAGGGTCATCAATACGAGTTCTTCAAAGGTAAGCATGACTTTTACCTATCAGGCTGCAACTCTCTACCGCCAGATTGGAATGCCGATCATAGGCCCACTCACGAAAACATGACATTCATTGATGAAAGGGATGCGTTACTCAATCATAATTTTGATGTAATTATGGTTCGTTCGCCATTGAATGCAAAACGATATGAAGCATTTCATAAGAGGGGAGCTACAGGTATTGCGGTAGTTCAGACAACAGATCCTTTTCCGATCCCTGGGTGGGTTCCTTTCGTTGTGTGGAACTCTGAGGACGTAATGCGTCGCTGGAAAGGCAGATTTCCAAAGAAGCAACACTTCTATATTCCTCATGGATTCGATCCAGACGAGTTTCGGGACTTATCTCTTGAGAGGATTGGTCCGGCATTAAGTGTGTGCAATGCATTCCGACAAAGGGCAGGATTCCTTGGTTATGATCTATGGAAATATCTTAGCAAAAGAAGTAAGTGTAAGATATACGGACATGGTAACGAGAAGATGCGGCTCGACATCAGAGAGTGCGACAATTTTGAAGAGCTAATAAACGTGTATAATACACATAAGCTATACCTGAATACAACTCTTCACTCTGCAATGCCAAGAGCGAGGGCTGAAGCAATGATGTGCGGCATGCCATTGGTCACAACAGATAATTATGACATTGGAAAATATGTAGAGAATAAAAAGGATTGTATCCTTACAAATGATAGAAACAAGATGCTTAAAGGAATCAATAAACTTCTTAAGTCCGAAGAGATGAGGGCGGAGTATGGTTCGCGTTCCAGAGAGATTGCGATAAAGCATTTTCATATCGATACTTACTTGGACAGATGGGACGAAGTTTTTAAGAGGGCCTAAGATGAAGATTCTATATATTGACAATAGGGTATATGGGCATAACTCAGATCTGCACATAAAGTTTTTTCAGTATATGGAGAAGCGAAAGTATCATTCGATTTATGCCTACGGAGAGCATATGCCTCTCTATTTCAAAAGAAGCTACGTACCTAAACGAGACAATGTAGCTAAAGATTTTGATAAGCTTCTTAAGAAAGTTAGACCCGATATCATTTTGACATATAACTGCAATGGTTCGAGCTACGAGATTGGATTAGATAACGTAGCTCAATTCAAATGGATTGCTCCGACTTTATCAAAGGTAGACATTCCTAAGTTTCATATAACTACAGATTATTGTAGGTCTGGGTTCAGGAAAGAACAGGCGAAGTGGTTTGAGGATGTTAATTACACGGCAGCATTCTTCAGGCATAAGGTGGCATTGGATCATCCGATTGAGGTGCCTGCATTTTGGTTGCCATTTTCTGTTGACCGAAGACTTTACCAAAGAAATTCTCAGATAAATGTTTCAAGGAAAAAACCAAAGGTAGGGTTCCTTGGGGCGGCACACAATTCTTCCAAGAAGCTGTATGCGAATAGGATTGCGGCATTTGACATGCTTGAGGAGAAAGATATGCTGGTTACATCCGCAGTCACCAATCCGATCAAAGGAACTCGAAAGATGTATTTCGGGGAGCAGTATGTTAGATTTTGGACAAGGAATATGTTTGGGCTAACATGTGGTGGAACATGTAATTTTATGACGGCAAAGTATTTTCAGATTCCGGCAGCGTATAGTATGCTCGTGTGCTCTCCGACAGAGGGTTTGGAAATTTTCCCTAAGGACACCTACATTACTTATGATCGAAAGAATATTGAGCAGTTGCACAAAGATCTTATTTGGCATATCAACAATTACTCAATTACAAAACAGAAGATAAGGACCTTGAACAATTATGTCATGTTGAATCATAATCATGACATCAGAATTAAAAGGTTCACAAAAAGGATTAAGAAGCTCATATGAAAATCTTATTTTACTCTTCCCCTTACCAGTATTATCTGGAGAACTTAACTCCATTGGTCGAGGCAGCAAAGGAACGTGGACACAAAGTCTATACCAGATTTGCATTAAAGGAAGAGAAGAACATCCGGAAGCTATTACCTGATGGAGAAGAGACTCATACCATCCACGATCTTATCGAGAAGAGAATGGTGGATGCAGTCGTTCTTGTTCAGCCATGGTGGTATGCGGACAAGGAGGTTGCCGGAGCTTGCAACAAATATAATGTTCCATTCTACATAGTAGATCATGCTCCACCTATGATGCCGTACACTGAGGCTTCTGGAAAAAAGAGTCATCTGTATAGGGCTCGACTTTATAATGCAAGAGCATTCTTTGCTTATGGTGCAGCTACAAAGCAGGTGATGAGAAAAAGGGGCTGCAAGGAAAAAATTGTAGTCACTGGTTCTCCAAGGGTGGAGGCTATGCTTGAAAGGTATAAGGGTTTTGAGCAGAAGAAGGATTTTAAAGCATTTGTTCTGTATGATACATCCCATAGGATGGAAGATAAATCTTTGATTAAAGAGGTCAATAAGCTTCGTAAAGATCTTGGAGCGGATTGGCAGATTTTTATCAAAAGGCATGCTCGAAGCCCTGATAATTTTAGGAAGATATCAGGAATTGGGTCACTTGAGGGGCCAGAAGAACAGATAGTTTTCTTTGCCGATATGGTGGGATTTACTTTTCCGTCCTCTGCGATGATTTTGCCAGCCATTGTTGACAAAGATATGGTGGCGCTATATGATAAACATTATTGCACAGAAGCTGTAGGGTATTTCAGAAAGTATCAAGAGGCTATTCCGAATAGAAAAGGAAAGAGGGTTAGTACTTACAAAGAATTCATTACAGATAATTATCACACAAGAGGCTCGCCAACTAAAACCATTTTAGATTACATTGAGGGGAAGACATGAAGATAGCATTCGATTTAGACCATACAGTTTTAACACAGGGATCACCCGATAACAATTACGCAGACTCAGCAGTCAAACCAGGCATGGTAGAGTTTGTGAATTCTTTTCATGATAAGGGTCACGAGATTTACTTCTTCACTGCAAGGCATTTTAAGCACCATGTATATACTGACGAATTCCTACGAGCAGCAGGGTTCAAATTTCATGGGCTATACCTCAACAAGATTTCAGTACATCTCTTTGTGGATGACAGGGGTTTCCGTTGGGAAGATGGCAAAGAGCAGGAGCTTGTAGAACTAGTGGAGAGTATGGATGAGTGAATCAGTCACATACATCAAGGCGCAGTGTTGCAATGAAGATTGTTATGCGATTGATAATGAGGAGCCATGCTGGGGAGATACACAAGCCATCGATGAAGAATATTACGGTGATGACGATTACTATTGGGTCCATGCTTGCGAAGGTCATCAGGACAAATATCATGGCGGAGACTACATAGAGGAGGAGCAATGAGAGTTATTGCAGAGGTCGGATGCAACCATAAAGGTGACATTGAAATTGCGAAAGAGCACATGCGTATTGCGAAAGAAGTCTGTAATGCTGACGTTGTCAAGTTTCAGAAGAGAACGAACCGAGAACTACTCTCCGAAGAGGAATTTGACGCGCCTCATCCTGTTCCATATAATTCTTATGGAGCTACCTATGGCGAGCATAGAGAGTTTTTAGAGTTCAGCATGGATCAGCATATGGAGCTTATGAGATATGCGGAAGAGTTGGGGATTGATTATTCTGCATCAGTGTGGGATATGACATCCACGAAACAATTGGTTAAGTTAAACCCCAGTCTTATCAAGATACCATCGCCAAGAAATACTCAGTATGAAATGCTCGAATACTTGGTCAAGAATTATGCAGGGGAGATTCATCTTTCGCTTGGCATGACAACTCGCAAAGAGGAGGTTCGTATAATGAAAGTGCTGGACCCTGTTCGTGAAAGAGTCGTGTTGTACGCCTGCACTTCAGGTTATCCGGTAGACTTCAAGGATGTATGTCTTTATGAAGTTAAAAGATTAAAGGAGACATGGGGCAATGCAGTTTTGGGAATTGGTTTTTCTGGTCATCATCTTGGAATCGCCGTCGATATGGGCGCAATTACACTTGGCGCAACAGTATTGGAAAGGCACTTCACTCTCGATAGAACGTGGAAGGGAACTGATCACGCTGCTTCGTTGGAGCCTGATGGGTTACGGCGATTAGTCCGAGACTCTAAAGCAATGACGCAAGCACTGACTTATAAGAATCAGCAGATTCTTGAGGTAGAGCAGGTGCAAAGGGATAAGTTTAAAAAATGAAAACAGTAGCGGTTTTATTAGCCAGAGGTGGGAGCAAAGAGATTCCAAGGAAAAATTTGATCGATGTGTGCGGTCAGCCTTTAATTTCTTATGGTATCGGTGCGGCTGTATTTGCCGGACTTGAGACATGGGTGAGTACCGACGATGAAGAAATTGCTGCGGTTTCCAAAGAGTGGGGAGCTAAAGTATTGATGCGACCAGCGGAGTTGGCAACAGATACCTCTCAGTCAGAGGACGCTTTGCTACACTTTGCTGAAAATGTTGAGTTCGATAGGTTGGTGTTCATTCAGCCAACCTCGCCGCTCCTGAAGCTACGCCACATTAAAGAGGGCCTTAGATTAATGGAACAATATGATTCTGTATTCTCAGGGAATATAGATCACTGGACTCCCAAGTGGGGAGATGTAAATTATCGGAAAAATTCAGCTATAGAGAAAAGACTTCTTCCAATCAGTTGGAAATTAGATAATCGACCAAGAAGGCAAGATGCTGCTGGCGGTGTTTATACAGAGAATGGAGCTTTTTACATTACTTCTAAAGAAAGATTGATGGAGTCAGAGTGCCGTTACTCAGGCAATATCGGTTGTTATGAGATGCTACAGTCGGAAAGTTTCCAAGTGGACTCCTATGACGATCTAAGAATAATCGAAGCTATATTGGGAAGATCCAGATAATCGGAGGATGAACTGTGAGTAATTTAACATTGATAGCCGGCCCTTGTGCTGTAGAGAATGAGGAGACTCCATTCCTTGTGGCAAATACTGTAAAGGAAATTTGCGACAGACTTGGTGGAATCGACTTTATCTTTAAGGCTTCTTGGAAGAAGGCCAACCGAACACGATTGGATTCCTTCACGGGAATTGACAGACAGGATGCTCTTGATATTCTCAAGAGAGTGCGTGATGAACTTGGACTTCCAGTTATCACAGATATCCACGAGAGTCATGAGGCTGCATTGGTTGCGGACTACGTAACTCATTTGCAGATACCAGCTTTCTTATGCAGGCAGACAGATTTGCTTATGGCAGCAGGAGCTACAGGGTTGCCGGTTGGGGTCAAGAAAGGACAATTTGTTTCTCCGGAAATGATGCAACATGCTGTGACTAAGATTAAGGCCGGTGGTGGATCAGACGTATTCCTTATGGAGAGAGGCACAACTTTCGGTTATAAGAATCTTGTAGTTGACTTTACCTCCTTACCAAAGATGAGAGAGTACGCTCCTGTATTTTTGGACTGTACTCATTGCCTGCAAGAGCCGAACCAAGCTCATGGAGTTACTGGTGGCAATCCTGCAATGATTGGGCATATGGTTAATGCGGCTGTTGCGGTTGGTGTAGATGGCTTATTTATCGAGACTCACCCAGACCCTGCTTCGGCAGGAAGTGACTCAGCAACGCAGTTGCAGCTTGACCAGCTTGAGAGAATTCTTGAGAGGGCAATGAGAGTTAGAGAAGCGGCGAGTTCATAATGGGTCGTAAGAAAAAAGTATTGGGAGTTATCCCTGCAAGGTATGGCTCCAATAGATTGCCAGGTAAGCCACTGGCTGACATAGCAGGTAAGCCTATGATTCAATGGGTATATGAAAGGGCTATGTCTGCGGAACTTGATGGATTAGTTGTAGCTACAGATGATCAAAGGATTGTGGACGTAGTTAAGGCTTTCGGTGGCGATGTCGTAATGACATCTATGGATCATGTATCTGGCACCGCAAGAATGTGTGAAGTTGAAGGTATGAAAAGATTTGAGGACTACGACTACTTCATTAATATCCAAGGCGACCAGCCATTGATCGAAGAGTATACCATCAGGATGCTGTCGCTTAATCTTGTCAATTTCAAGCCAAATGAAATGGCGGTGCTGACGCTTGTGGCATCTCTTAAGAAAGACGAGATAAATAATCCTTCCGTTGCTAAGGTTGTTACCGATAAAAATGGAAGAGCGTTATACTTTAGTCGTTCAGCAATTCCTTATACAAGGGAGGGAGATAGCGTCTCCCATTTCTATACAGATTTTCTTAGTAAGAAGAGTCCTTATCTTAAGCATCTTGGCGTTTATGGTTTTACAAAGAAGACTATCGATAAGGTTAGGGGATTGGAGACTTCTTATTTGGAGGAGACTGAGAAGCTTGAACAATTAACTTGGCTTTACGAAGGCATTCCTGTTTATACAGCTTTTGGTACGGATGTAAATAAGATATCGGTAGATACCCAAGAGGATCTCGATAGGGTCAGGAAGATTGTGGAGAAGCGGGAAAAAGTGCGGTCATGATTTATAGAATAAAAGATATAGAATTTTATCAGAAAGTAACAGGATGAAACAAAGTAATGAAAACAGCGCAAGAGATAATTCAGGAAGAGATTAAGGCACTTCAGGCGATACCTTTAACCGGTATCCAAGAAGCTGTTGACGCCATCGTGGCCTGCGAAGGTAAAATTGTCTTTACAGGTATGGGAAAGGCTGGCTTAATTGCACGAAAAATTGCAGCGACCTTTGCCTCAACAGGAACGCCAGCATTTTATATGCATCCTTGCGAGGCGCAGCATGGCGATCTGGGAATGATCGGGAAAGGCGATATGATACTGGCATTCTCGAACTCAGGTAGGACGAGAGAAGTTGTTGAGACCGTCTCTCTTGCTAAGATTTTAGTTGACGGCATGAAACTAGTTACAGTAACATCCAACAGGGCTGCTGAGCTTGCATTAATCTCCGATGTGGTAATCGAGACAGGAGGATATCCTGAGGTGTGCCCACTTGGAATGGCGCCTACTTGCTCAACAACAGCGATGCTTGTTATCGGAGATGTTCTATCTATGATGGTAATGGAAGCTAAGGAATTCTCAATTGAGGAGTATTCTAAAAGGCATCATGGCGGCTATCTTGGACAGAAATCAAGAGGAGAAGTTAAATGAGATCAGTAGTTAATCAAGATGGAAAGAAAGTAAGAAGACTTGATACAATTTATATCGGGTACGATAGCAGGGAGCATGAAGCAGTTGAGGTTTTAATTGATTCAATTGAGCGTCATGCATCAAGACCTCTTAACATTGTGACCTTGAATCAGATGGGCCTTCGTAAAGCGGGACTATACACAAGGGCGCCTCATCTGGATTCTACAGTTTGGGCCTCAAATCCTTTTGGGCACATGCATGACAGAATGGATGGCAAGCCATATTCTACAGAGTTTAGTTTCTCAAGGTTCCTTGTACCATTCCTGAATCAGCGTGAGGGATTCGCACTATTCATGGACTGCGATATGTATTTCAGAAGTGACCCTTGTGAGATTTTTGATAATTTCGCAACAGAAGATGCACCAGCAATTCAGTGTGTTCAGCACGAGTATGAGCATGGTGGAAATCTTAAGTTAAAACTATACGGATGTCCGCAGACTTTCTACAGGAGAAAGAATTGGTCCAGTGTAATGCTTTGGAACTGTGGACACGCAGGTCACGATAACCTTACAGTTGGAGATGTTAATATGAAGTCCGGAACATGGCTTCATAATTTCAAGTGGCTGGAGGATCAGGACATTGGTGCTCTACCTGAAGAGTGGAACTGGCTTGACGGTCACTCTCCAGAAGATTTGGAGCCAAAGAATGTTCATTTCACTACTGGCGGACCATGGTTTGATACTTGGATTGCTGAAAGATTTACAGATCTTCAATACTCTAACGAATGGGTTGAGTTGCGAAAAAACCTAAGTAATAAGAAATGAAGAAAGTTATTTTAACAAATCCTTTAAAGAGCAAAAAGCTTTTTAAAAAACAGGCACGAGCTTTATCGAAAGAATACAAGTATCTATTTTTAAACGCAACTAAGGACGAGGTTTTTTTTCAAAAGAAAAAAAGGAAAATGTTTGGTTCTTTGCTTGTTCCGGATGGTGATAGTCATTTTCCCAAGGCTCACGATAGATATCAATATGCCACCTTTCTGCTTGCAACCATTTATTTGAAAGAAAAAAGAGTGGCGGTAGACGTTGGGGCTCATGTTGGTTTCATGTCAAGAGCAATGTCCGAAATATTCAACACAACAATTTCTATCGAGCCAGATCAAAGAAATTATCAGTGCCTTCAGCTTAACTGCCCCAAAGTTCTTCACATCAATGAGGCTGTAGGAACAGGTAAGGAAACCGGTTCAATAGTCTCTCATATAGAGAATACCGGCATGAATTATTTTGAAGAAGGCAGTGATGGTATGCAGACTTGCAGGATTGACGATTTGATAGAAGAAACAGATCAGGTTGATCTAATCAAATTCGATATCCAAGGTTTTGAGTATAAGGCTCTACTTGGAGCAGCAAAGACTATTGAAAAATGGATGCCTATATTAATAGTGGAAGTTTCTATGGGTAATGGAGAATTTCATGATATAGAAGAAATACGAGAATTGTTATTTAATTTAGGATATGTAGAAGAGCTGAAATTTGGAAAGGATTGCCTGTATGTTCCGAAAGGAAAATCATTAAGGATATAAAGTGAAGAAGACAAGGATTGACATAGTTTATGCTAAAAGAAAATCGACTGCAATAGATAGTATTCCTTGGGTTGAGGGACTTTCAGAATATCTGAAAATCGATCCTGAGATTACAGTATCTTGCGCTCTTGATGGAACACCTGAAGCAGATTTAATTATATCTCCAATGGGAACTGGGCATAACCACTCAAAAAGCTCTCGTGCCCTTAGTGATGTCATTAAGAATTCATCTTGCCCTAAGCTTATCGTGACTAAAGGAATATTCTCCGGATGGGGGAATATGACAATGACTTTTTCGTATATTGATAGCGGAGGACACATCAATCTTTTTCCAAAAAAAAGGATGATGCAACCGGAACATATTAGAAGATTGATAAAGAGAAAACCTACAGGTTTCTCCATACAGCCATGGAAAAGAAATGGGGACTATTTTCTCTTTTGTGCTCAGAATAGTCGCCCTCCATATTTCTCATATTATTATAACATAAGTTACAATACTTGGGCGTATAATTGTATACAGCATTTGTTAAAGAAGACAGATGAAAAGATTATATATAGATTCCATCCAAGGAAATATCACCAGAATGAGAATTTGAGGTTCGGCAAAAGATTAACAGAATTATCTGATAGGATAGAAGTCTCTCCGTTTGAAAAGTCATTACAAGATGATTTTGAAGGAGCGAAGAAGGTGTTTACCTACAACTCTGGCGTTGCGATCAAATCAGTTTTCGCAGGAATCCCAACAGTGGTAGGGTGCAGATATTTTACAGGTCCAACAGCAGTGGTTGGATACGAAAATTTCAAAAAAAATTTAAGGCCGAATAGAACCGAATGGTTTTACAGACTAGCTCATACAACTTGGTCCAACAAGGAAGTTCTTGATGGAAAAGCAAACTCATATATTTATGAGCTTGGAATGAAAAAAGATTTTAAAAGGTAAATCATGGCAAATAGATATGGAAATGTAACTAAAACTATCGCAGAATACGAGCCCCTTACTATCTGTGAGATTGGAACCTTCAGTGGGAGAAGAGCAATCTCTATGCTATTGGCGGCCCTTAAGTATAATAACGGTGTAAGCTATATAGGATACGATTTATTCGAAGAAGCTTCCGATGAAACTGATACTGAAGAATTCAACGGTAAAACTACGAGAACAGAGGTGAGTAAGGTTAAAGAAGTCATCGAGAATAAGGTAACAAGAAAAGTTCGAAAAAATAAGAATGGAGACTTCGAGGTTGAACTTGTTAAAGGCAATACAAATGATGTTCTGCGTAAAGGGAAATATGATTTTGTATATATTGATGGAGGGCATCACATAGATACTATTAGACACGACTATTCCAAAGTCAGGCGCAGTAAGGTAATCATTTTTGATGACTATTATGATTGCGATGACAAAGATCTTCTTGCAAAAAGAACAGAGAAATTTGGATGCAATAATCTTATCCATGAGCTTATGGAAGATCAGGAACTTCAAGTTTCTATCATGCCACTTTATGATACAAGCGGCGAATTCTATACCAAGCAGGTTTTGGTTATAAGAAAGTGAAAATCATCCTTTACAAGAGAAGAAAGAAGGAGCCGATGATTGATATCATTTATCCTATGCTGATGGAATCGATGTCCTCTCTTGAGAAGGATTTTCAGGTCAAATACGAGGATGAATACGAAGTCTCCGACATAGCTATTACTTATGGATTACACAAATACGCTACTAAAGGCGGAAGAGTAAGGAAAGCTATTTTTGATGGGCAAGAGAAAGCCGGCAAAGATATGCTGATTATGGAGCGAGGGTTTCTAAAGCGTAGCGATTATTTTTCGCTTGGATTTAGCAACGTAAATGGTAGAGCTGAATTCTATAACCACAAAAGTCCATCAGATAGGTACAAGGAGCTAGGCATAGAACTATCCCCCTGGCGCGTTAAGGAAGACGGAATTATTCTATTATGTGGCCAAGTAGCCTGGGACACCAATGTTCAGCACATCAATTATACAAAAGAGAAAAGTAAGAGTAAGATGATTAAAGGTTATCTTAATTGGCTTAGAGATACTGCAATTTATTTGTCAGAAACTTACGACAAAGATGTTATTTTCAGACCTCATCCTTTATTCGCAAAGCCAAGTCTTTACAAAGAGGCTTTAGCTGGAGTTAATATAGGTTGGTCCGACAGGTCATTGGAGAAAGATCTTAAGGATTCTTATGTATGCGTTGCTTTTAATTCGAATACCTTAGTTGACGCAGCAATTATGGGTGTACCGATTGTAGCTTTCGATAGAGGTTCTATGGCTTATCCTATTTCCAACAATATGAAAAAACTAAATAAATTGAAGCTCTACAAAAGAGAGCAACTCCTTTTTGATATAGCATACTCTCAGTGGAATTCAAATGAAATTCTCAAAGGAATTCCATGGCAGAGGCTTAAGAAATCAAGGTATGACTCCTAATCTGCGAGCTTTTTTCTTAGAGTAATCTCCATTATCATTTAGCCGACTACGGAATCGATCCCATACGATTCCGTTTTTCATTTCATCACAGTTCCAACAGCTATAAGCTAAGTTGTACAGCCACTGATCTCTATTTGGAAATTTTGGTGTAAGGATTTTGCTATAATTATGATTGGCAACAGGATATGTTAAACAGTCTTTGTTATCGGTAAAGATTGGGACGCCATTGATGACCGCCACAATAGTTGACGAAGATGTCATAGTAATGCAGGCGATAGCGCGCTCTGTTTCCTCAAGCATTGTGGTATTGTTAATAATTGATGGATGTCTGCCTATAATTCCTCCAGAGAACGTTATATTATTAACTCCGAGAAATTTTTTCCAGTGTCTTGATCTGTGAGTGATTTCATCTCCACCTGGATGAAACCTGAGTCTAATCGGGAAATCGGTTTTCATTCTAATTTCTTTGATAGTATTTCTCAGCCATTTGTCTGCGTCATAATTTCGAGTAGACCATCCGCGACCACGTTTATTGTCACTATTAAGACATATGAGAATATGATCACCTTCTTTACGATAGGGTTTTAGTACAATATTTTTCTCTTTACTAATTTTATCCCAACGATCTGATGGAGAGCCTTCATTAAAGTAGTAACCATCGCTTGGATACACAGAAGTATGAGAGACTCTAAGGTAATGAAGTGGATCAATTTGATTTTTCGGAAGATTGGTGCCGGCATATTTTAGCGGATCAGCATCAATGAATATACATTTTTTGCCGCGCGCCAAGTGAGCTTTAAATACTTTTTTTCGCACACTTTGGGTATACCCAAGATTTTGCCCATAAAAGCCAAAGATAAGAGCGATGTCGCAGTTTCTATATTCTGGTTTATTTACGATAATTGCTCTATCTTCAGACTTCCTAACACCTTCTGCAAAGCTATGCAAAATTCGTCTTTTTGAGTCAGTGGATGAGTTACCAACCGTTTCTAAAAAAATCCCAACTTTCAGTCTCACGTTAATTCTCCGTCAGTCTCACGTTAATTCTCCGTCGCTACTATTATACTTTTATATAAATATAAGGAAGCCTACCTAATGAGAAACATATTATTAACATTTAGTGACTCATACATTGAAAATGCAAAGGCTATGCTATCATCCATATATACTCACTCCAAAAATATTAGGCTAATTTTGTATATAATCAACGCTTCTGAAGAAAACAGGAAGAGCCTTGAAGAGGAGTTTGAGCTGCTTAGAGCATTGCGTAATGACATACTCATAGAAGAGAATTATATATTCAAAGATTTGGATGAGTCAATCAATAAGAGACATAAGACTAAAGAATACAGCGAGCTAATGGCTTACTCTGCGAACTTAAGATTCTTAGTAATATACAAATTGCTAAAGTCAAGAGAGCTTTTAGATTTGATTTATTTGGATACTGATTCTATTTTAAATAAGGATATCGAATTGTTTTATGAAGATGTTAAGGGCTACGATATTGCTTTCCGACTAAGGGAAGGCGCAAGTAAAACTAAAGGGGCACTAAGTGGTGTATTGTATTTTAAGAATTCAGATAAAATTCTTGAATTTACAAAGACCTTAAAAAAGGAAGTCTCAAAGGCCGGAGTTCTTAAGTGGTATTCGGATCAGATAGCGCTAAGAGGAACTTTTTATAAAAACAGAGAGTTTGTCAATCATTATCAGCTTTTAGATAAACATATAGATTGGATGTTAAATGATGACAGTATAATCTGGGTTGGAAAAGGTGCGTTCAAAGATTTTGAAAAGTACGTCGAGGTAAAGGAATGTTATCTTGAGAAATATCAAGAATTAATTAAGGAGTAAAGTGTCTATTTTATATATCACATCTTTTAGTGGTCATCTCTATAATCTAACAGGAAAGAGGCTTATTGAGACCTTTAAGAAAACCAAAACAGAAGGTGACCTTTTTTGTTACGTAGAAGGTATGGACACTTCTTTAATCAATGGCAAAAATATTACAGTTGAAGACATGAGCGATAATAGGTTCTATAGAAGATGGTTCGAAGCAAATCTTGATATTATACCTGAAAAATTTGGTGGCAAAGCTACAAAGGAAAGTAGTTTTCAGGCATTTAAGACTCCAAACTATAGAACTGCGCAGTGGACTAAGAAGATTGCAACAATGAAGTACGCCATGGAAAATTATACGGACCAATATGATTACTTTATGTGGGTAGATTGCGATTGCTTTTTTACAAATACGTTTACTGAGCAAGATTTAGTTAAAGCACTTCAAGGAAAGTCATTCGGCTATCATCTCGGCAGGGACCGTACCAAGAAAAGGATGGGCGTAGAGACAGGGCTTCTTGGGTTTAAGAACGATAAGTACTCTAAGAAGGCATTATCCAAATGGATTAAGAAGTATAATGGTGCTGGATTTAAACAGCACGAATGGTGGAACGATGCACACATGTTTTTTTATGTTCTTGATGCAAACCCTAAGCTTAAGGAGAAAGGTATAGATTTAGTAACTGATTATGGAGACACAGGTAGGTCAAAATCACACGTCATTATGAGAGGAGACCTTGGTAACTTTTTTGATCATCAAAAAGGATACCACAAACGAAACCTATGAAATTTTCCGTAAAACATGATAGCGGTTTTAAAGGCGGAATCAGAGATGAGATAAGGGCTTTAAAACCGAGGGTAGTTAAAAAATTCTCAGACATTAGAGATGATTATCTTTTTGTAAATGGGATGAAAGAAATGATCTCGATCAAAAGGCATACAGGTGGTTTTCCGCAGAACTATATTTTTGTAGACTCAGGTTATCTTGGTAATTTCAGAGATAAAGTCAAATATACAAGAATGATTCCAAATGCAATGCATCCGCCAGACTACGACGTTCCTCGTGGAGAAATATTTTCGTTTCTAAGGGGATATGACAAATATTATGAGACGGAGTATCTTAAGATGCTGGAGAATCAGTATGACTACAGTGCATATAATGGCGCCATTATTATTCCTCCATCAAGGAAGTATTGTTTTCTTGAAGAGATAGATCCAGTAAGATGGGCTCAGGTTGTTGAATATGTAGAATATTCTTCCTATTTTGACTCTTTCTATGTGAGAAAGAAATCTAAAGATAGAGAGGAGCGTATGTTACACAATCCTATCTATAATGATATGAGCGAAAAATCTGCTTTGATTTGTCATAGTAGCATTGCTTCGGTAGATGCTCTTCTATATGGAATGCCATTTATTGATTTAGGAGCCGGCCCCCTTGTTCACATGTCTTCAAATAAAAAGAGTTTATCGAGAAATAAGTTTCATAGCCAGGAGCAGATAGTCGATGCTCTCAATAAGCTGCTATTTTACCAATGCGTTCCGTTTACTTTTAAAAAGAAGTTACTTGAGATTATGCATTTTTATGAGTGCCTTTAAGGCCGCTCCACTTGTAAGCTCTTCACGACTGAACTGATTATACATAAGATTTTTGATCCATTCTGTTCTGTCTGGACGGATAAGTTTTTCAACATTCGAGAGCTTTTGTGCTGATACGAATTTGCTGGCAGCTTCGCCAAGTACGATTGCGGGTGTGCCATGGAAAATAGCTTCTGTAGCAGCATTGCTGTTATAAGCAACAATACAATGTGCATTTTTAGCGGCATTAACTAAGGATTTTGAACCTTCGTATCTATCTCGAACTATTGGTCTCGCCCTAATAAGGATGTCCCTATTCGAATATTCCCTGAGTTCGGTAACAGTAGACTCCAGCCATTTTTTGTTATCAAACCCCCAATACCTGCCGGCCTTTGCGCATGGAGGGACAACAAGAATGTAATCTCCGTTTTTTTTCCAAGATTTAGGCTTAATTTTGATACCTCTACGCCATGAGCTAAAGTCTCTCATCCTCTCCATTTGAAAAGAATTATAACATACTCGCATCCATTGCTTCTTTCCGTCATCAATAATGTATCCCCTATCGATAAAGAAGTAAGGAATTCCGTAAGCCTCAAGTTTTATGATTAGCTTCATTCTTCCGAAGCCGGTAAAGGCAACGGTATATCCTTTCTTTTTTAGCTTTACTAAATCTTGTTTGTGTATGTTTGTGATGGGAGCATTGGCTCCTTCTGCGAATTCACGAGTGAATCTCGTATCGTCATGGCAAATCAATTTCATTAGGTTATCCTATGGTATTTAGTTAAAAAGTCTATAGCTTCACCGTTTGACAGTTCGTCAACAGTGAATTGGTTACAGAATAAGTTTTTCAACCAAAGCTCTCTATCAGGATAGCAAAGGCTCTCTATGTCTGAGAGGTCTGTCCTGGCAACAAATTTGCTTGCGGCATCTCCAAGGACGATTGCTGGAACCCCACTAAAGATAGCCTCAGTTGCTGCATTGCTATTATACACAACGATGCAGTGAGCATCTTCAAGTGCAGCTAACAATGATGTATCTCCATGATACCTTGCGATTTTATTATCAGGCTTGTACCTTATGATCACTTCTCTATCGGAGTTTTTATCAAGATATTTAACAACTCTATTTAGCCATTTATCTTTATCAAATTTATAGAACTCGCTGGTCTTTTTACTTGGAGGACACACCACAATTTTAGAGCCCCCTTTTCTCCATGGCTCGGGAGTTACAGGTGAGACGTTTCTCCATCCTTTAATATCTCTCATCTCATTCATCTGAAGGGAGTTGTAGGATACACGTATCCAAAATTTTCTTTCCCCAAAAATATAAGCCCTGTCGAGAAAGAAGTATGGAATGCCAAGCTCTTCAAATTTTGATATAAGTTTAAGTCTTCCAAGTCCCGTAACTACGGCAGTATAACCAGAGCTTTTGATTGCTCTTAAATCCTGTTCGTATAAGTTCATAAGCGGAGCCTTAGCTCCGAACGAGAAATGACTTGAGAATTTTTTGTCATCATGGCATATAATCTTCATTCGTTCACCCATACTAATTATTTCGATATTAATATGAGATGTAACATAGCTGAAGGAAATGAGGCGGCAATTGATAATCAGTCATAAATATAAATTGATTTTCGTTAAGACTAAAAAAACATCAGGTTCTACTCTGGAGTTTCTGTTGTCAAGCAGGCTTGGGCCGAAAGATATCTGCACCGGTTCCGAACGTGATGGGACATCGAAAGTTAATACAAACATATCTAACGGGCACATGAATCTGTCAAAGATTAAGAAGATTTTTCCAAAGGAATTCGAGAACTACTATAAATTTTCAATAGAACGAAATCCTTGGGACAAAGTTGTTAGTTCATATTTTTGGCATAACAAAGTGAAACCAGAGAAGTATGCTGGTATGGATTTCACAAAGTACATGATAGCAGCTAAGGGGCTTCCGGTCGGTTGGAAAATATACACTATTGGTGGAGAGATAGCAGCAGATAAAGTTTTTTTTTATGAAAACTTAAATGAAATGTATAATGAGCTTAATAGGCAATTTGATTTACAGATAACTCCCGAAGAAATCCGAGACACCAGAAAGAAATCTGGTATCAGAAAAGTTGGACATTATTCTGAGCTGCACAACGAAGAAACAATAGAAATAGTTAAAAAGCGCTTTGCAGATGAAATCAAAGCTTTCAGCTATACTTACTGAGGAAATATATGAAACATGTTGGCGGACACGAAGGCAAAACTTGGATAGATTATGGTGCCTTAAAAGCTTTGGTAGATAGATTTCAAAATGCCAAAACATTTATTGATATAGGTTGCGGTCCAGGCAAACAGGTTGAGGTGGCGAAGGCTTTGGGGCTATCTGCTATTGGGGTCGATGGAGATCCTGAGATGACAAAGTTGAAGCATGTTAATCTTTTTGATTTTTCTAAGAAAAAAGCAGCTAAAGATGATCTGCCATTTCTTCCGAAAAGAAAATATTTCGACATTGGGTGGTCAACAGAATTTCTCGAACATATTGATGAGAAATACATTGAGAATTTTATGCCATTATTTGCTTTGTGCAAAGTTGTGGTCATAACTCATGCAACTCCGGGTCAAAAAGGGCATCATCATGTCAATGAACAATTATTTCCTTATTGGAAAGATATATTTCATAGTTATGGCTTAAATGAAGATAAAGAACTCACAAAGCTTCTTCGGATTAAATCAACAATGAAACAGAAAAAGATTAACCACTTTGTAAAGTATAAGAAAGACGGTACACCAAAGGTTAAAAGGATCAAGTCATCCTTCATGGTAAAATCAGGAAGAGTATTTATAAACACAAAGTTAAAGGAGCTATGATGCTTAGAGCAGTTGTAACAGGTGCCGGCCAGGACTCGTCCTATTTGGCAGACCTTCTTCTTGAGAAGGGATATGAAGTTTTGGTGTTTACTCGCCGTCGTTCTGTTAATAATGAGAACGAAAATCTTAAACATATTATCGATCATCCTAACCTAACGGTGATGCATGGAGACATTACAGACCCAACTTTCGTCGGAAGAATTCTGCACGATTTCAAACCGCATGAGTATTACGGTCTTGCGGCACAGTCCCATGTAGGATACTCCTTTAAAGATCCTGTTCATACATTTGACGTAACAGGTAGGGCAGTTGTTATGCAGCTTGATCTCATTAGAGAGTTCAGCCCCGCAACCCGTTTCTATAATGCTGCTACCTCTGAACTGTTCGGTGGCCTTCATGTTCCTGATACGGGTTATACAGAGGAGTCTCCGTTCTATCCACGCTCACCATATGCAGTGGCAAAGGCCGCAGGATTCTATGCCACAAGGAATTATAGAGAGGCGTACGGTCTGTTTGCCTGTTCAGGAATTCTATTCAATCATTCCTCGCCAAGAAGAGGGCATGATTTTGCCACAAGAAAGATGACCCGAGGTATCGCAAAGGTGAAGCTTGGAATGGAAGAGCATTTGAGGATGGGCAACCTTGAGCCGTATAGAGATGAGGGTCATGCAAAAGATTATGTCAAGGCTCAGTGGCTTATGTTGCAGCAGGAAGAGCCAGATGATTTCGTAATTGCCACTGGTTATGGGGCAAGCATAGAGGATATGTTTAAGTATATATGTGACCTTGCAGGTTTGAAATTTGAGGATGTATACAGATCAGACCCCAGATTCATGAGGCCATCGGATGTTCCGTTCCTTAGAGGCGATCCTTCAAAGGCAAAGACCGTTCTTGGATGGGAGCCTGAGTACGATTGGCAGAAACTTCTTAAGGAAATGTATGAAGCGGATTTGGCCGAGTTAGATGTTTAAGAAGCTTTTAAAACGAAACGATTTTGATTATTGTATAGTAGGAAATTCGCCATGCGAAGTTGGCCAGAAAAATGGTGAGAAGATTGATTCTCACAAGTTAATCTTCAGGTTCAATGATTTCTCGTTGGACCAAGGTTTTCAGGAGGATTATGGCTCCAAGGTAAATATATGGATCCGAGGAACTAACGATAAACTGGTTTACACAATGGAACAGAAGAAGGAATTATTAGAAGATTTAGATCTCATTATCCTTCGCGCCAAAGATGATAGAAATAAGAAGTTTAGAGACTACTGCAAGACTAACGGTATAAAATATTACGTGCTTCCGCTTGAAAATGAGCTGGAGCTTACGAAGGACCTTGGGCGATGCCCAAGCACAGGTCTTCTTTTGCTCTATAGCATCAAGAAGGTTACGGGTGGCTTGGACCGAAGCAGAGTTTATGGATTTTCTTTTTGCAGAGAGAATAGAAGCAAAAGAAAAACCGGTGGTCAGATTCATTACTACAACAAAGATGATCTTGTAAATCCTGTTACCGGAAAGGTAGAGAGCATTAAGAATACTTTCCTCATCTCAAAGCATGATTGGGGGAGGGAAGAAATATATTTTAGGAACAAGATACTGAGAGGTTGAAATGAGTGAAGAAGCTGAAACAAAAGAAGAGTTTGTGCCTGTAAAGATCGGTGTCATTGGGATGGGATTTGTTGGAGGATCCGTTTTTGAATTTTTTTCGAAAGCAGGAGAACTTATGTATTCCTATGATAAGAAAGAACTCTGGACTATACCAGGAGGCGAAGGGGAATTTGCAAGTAACAAATTTGAGGATTTAATTCCTACAGACTTTGTATTTATATGTCTGCCTACACCTTACATTGAAGGGTTCGGCTTTGACTATACAGCGCTGCATGAGAATTTCCTGAAGTTGGCACAAGCAAAGTACCAGGGAATCGTCGTCGTCAAAAGCACCATGGAGCCAGGAACTTTGAGAGCTTTAGCTGATAAGTATAAGTTAGCAATGGTTCATAACCCGGAATTTCTTACTGCAAGAACTGCGGTTGAAGATTTTGCCAACCAGAAGCATGTAGTCGTTGGAGGCTTTGAGTTCTCCGTATGCCAAAAGGTTGTAGCTCTATATCAGAGACATTTCGAGGCACAGTATACGATTTGTGATGCTGAACAAGCAGAGTTGATGAAGCTATTCTGTAACAACTTCTATGCAGTAAAGGTTCAATTGTTCAATGAGTTTGCTTTGACCTGCAAAAGAATGGGCGTTAAATATGAAGATGTGAGAAGCACTATGCTTAGAAACGGCTGGATTAATCCTATGCACACTGATGTGCCGGGACCAGACGGGCAATTTAGTTATGGAGGGGCATGTTTCCCCAAGGACACCAATGCTTTGCGAGACTTTATGAAACGTCACGGCGTTCCTTGCGAAGTTCTTGAGGCATGTATTAGTGAACGAAATAAGATGAGGAAAGATTAAATATGAATTATGAATACACAAGAGCCCTGGTAACAGGGGGAGCCGGATTTATAGGAAGTCACCTTGTTGACAGATTGTTAAGCGATGGCTTAGAGGTTTGTGTAGTTGACAACTATAATTCTGGAGATAAAGAAAACATTAAAGATCACTTCAAGAACTCAAACTGTATGATAGAAAATCAGGGTATTGAAGGAGAAGGGTTACATGATATTTTCAGAGTGTTTAGACCGGAGATGGTATTTCATCTTGCAGCTATCCCTGGGGTATATCAGTCAGTGCTTGAGCCGGCGAAGACAGCCGAGGTAAATCTTGTTGGCACTGCCAATGTTCTTGCTATGGCAGAAAAATTTGAGACAAAGAGAGTGTTATTCGCCTCTTCGTCTTCTGTTTATGGCGGTAAAGCAGAAATGCCAACAAGCGAAGCGTCTCTGCTTATGCCTAAGTCACCATATGCTTTGCAGAAGTATATTGGTGAAGAATATTGCAGGTATTACTCAAAGAATACATCAGTTGATACAGTAGCTCTAAGGCTATTCAATGTCTTTGGGCCCAGACAGAAAGGCAACTCGGCATACTCTGCTGTTATCGCAGCATTTTTAGAAGCAAAGAAGAAGGGCTTTAGCGCCAATGTATATGGTGATGGAGAACAGACCAGAGACTTCTGTTATGTGGATAATGTTGTGGAGGCATTTATTCAGGCAAGCCAGCATAACTCACGATTCAATGGCGAAGGGTTCAATATAGCTTTCGGAGAAAGGACTTCGGTTAATGATCTTTTAGATATGATTGGAGTCGAAGAGTACGATACTTATGACGATAGGCCGGGAGATGTAAAGGATTCTTGGGCATCTTTCGATAAGGCAAAATCTTGGTTCGGCTACAGTCCAAAAGTTTCTGTGCTACGTGGATTAGAGCTAACTGCACAGTGGTATTTGGGGGATGCATATGAGGTCGGAAAGAAGAAATCTAAAAGAGATTAGGTTAACTGCCATGATGCGCTCTGGTCATCATGGAATAATCAATTGGCTGATACCTCACTTTGAGGGATATGTTCTTCACAGAAATGACATTATGGAATTTGCAGCAAGAAGCAAACCTACTATTGATGAGGAATGGGGTATGCCGGACGAGATCCGGTCTTGCTACATTATCAATTTCGAAGAGCTATTGCCGTCACAAGTTTCCACCCTTTATAAGCGATACAAAAATAGACTGATGGACGGGCATAGCGAAGAGGTTTTTAATGGACATGTAATACGTGATCCTTTTAATATGTTTGCGAGCCGCCGTAAATTATCTATAAAGCTTGAAAGAGAAAATCGAAACACCAACCGAGTTGGAAAGGTAGGATGGATCGATGACAAAGCGCTATCTTTGTGGAAAGAGTATGCCAAAGGTTATCTGAATCCAGAGCCAAATGATATTTGGATCAATTTTAATGAATGGTATCTAAGTAAGGAATACAGACGTTCTGTATCTGAGGCTTTTGGTATCGATTTTACAGACGTAGGTTTGAATATAGTTTCAAGTCATGGTTATGGTAGCTCTTTTGAGGGCACAAGTTATGATAAGCAAGCACAGTTCATGCCAGTGTTAGAACGGTATAAAACAATGACAAGAGATTCGATTTATATGGATGCAATGAAGGATCCTGAAATTAGAGATCTTTACTCCCAAATCTGGGGAGAAATTCCAAAGGAGTTAAGATGAGCGGTGATCAAAGAGATTTTTATGAAGAAGCGAAGAAGCTGGTTGCAGATTTGTTAAAGAAAAAAGAGTTAACAACGGATGGCGAGCAAAAAATAGTTTCCGAAATGGCTGAGAATCTTGAAATAGAAAAGGATTTAGAAGTCCGAGCCGCAGAGCTTAGTGACGCAGCAAAAGAATTGGACGAACCAAAGGCGTCAGAGAAGGCAAGGGCAGAGAAAATAGAATGCACCTGTACTCATGACCACTCAGAGGATCAGGAATGTTTTTGCATCAAAGATTGTCTTGTTCACTTTCCAAAAGAAAGTGATGTCCAGGCCGTTGCTAAAGACTTAACTCCTGAGCAGATTGAGGAAATGGAAGCTAAAAGAAAGTCACTCGAAGAAGAACAGCTTAAGTTTAAATCACAAGAACGTCTTGAAACACAGGAACGACACAGATTAGAGTCTCTTCAGGCGGAAAAAACTTGGGCAAAAGAGAATCGCAAAGAAATCATTAATTCATTTGGCACAGGTGAGTTGGATGATATTCTATACAAGATTTCGAATAAAGGGCTTAGCGGCTTGACAGAGATTGAGCGTCTTGAGTGGCTTGGTGCTCGGTGCCGACATTCGATATATCCTCCAGTGGAAGGAAGAGAGGTCCGCCCACTCTCTATTGGAAAAAAGTATAGGCTTGCAAAGCAACACAGGACCACAAAGGTGACCGGATTTTTCAAGGGTTGCATTCCATTAGCAAGAAGAACAGGAGCTAATGAGCGTGTGTATCCAAAAAACTCTACGGCTATGAGAAGAGTCGAACTAGAAATGGGCTCAGTTCTTTCCGATCCCGACAGAGGACATATCAAATTATCTGATTTGGAAGAGGGTAAGGTAAAGCTCCCCGTACTTCTGAAGAGCGCAACTCGTGAACAGATTGCGGTAAGACTTCTTGAAATTGAGAGGGAAGAGCAGTTGGAATTAATTGAGGGAATTGACAACACAATTGATTCTCTCAAGGTTCTTAAAAGCGAGCTTAAGTCCGAAGAGTAATCCGCAGCGTAGATAGTGGTTGCAGGCGGAAGCGCCGTTGGAGAACAAATGAAGGACAAGCATATCCAGATAAGAATCGAGCAGTGCCTTGCGTTAGCAAAGGCTTCTAATTGCCCAAGGCTAAAGGTGGGGGCACTGCTGCTTGACCCGGTCAGAAACGTTGTATTGATGGATGGATATAATGGCGGTCCTCGTAATGGTGGCAAACTATGCGGTGGCAGTCGTTGCGTCAGGGACGAAGAAAATATTGCTTCAGGTACAAAGATTGAGCAAGGCTGTCATCATGCAGAAATGAATCTCATTTGTAATGCGGCTGCCAACGGAGTAAGAACAGGAGGGGCGTGGCTAATATTAACCTGTGAGCCCTGCCCTTTGTGCGCCAAATTAATCCACCATGCAGGCATCCAAAAGGTCATTGTTATTGATGGGGGTTTTCGCGGTGATAACGGCGTGAAATATCTATTAAAACATGGGGTTAAGGTTGAGGGTCGAAATGGCCCATTAGATCCTAGAGTTAAAATTAAGGAAAAAATACAATGTTCAAAAAAGATGGCGAAGTCAAAGTCTACAAAGATAGCAAGGAAGTTAGCCCAAAAGTTGCTGACGAAACTCCTGAGCGATACACAGTAGATGACTTAGTAGAAGATGTTAACAAGTTTAAGAAGATCTTAGATGAGTCCCTGAAGGATCCTGATCTGAAAATAGAAGCACATAGTACTGAGGAGAAGTAAATGTCTGTAGTGAATGTAACCTCTGAGGATTTTCAGAGTGAGGTCCTTGACCACGAAGGCGAAACTGTATTTGTTGATTTTTGGGCAACGTGGTGTGGTCCTTGCAGGATGGTAGCTCCAGTTTATCAGGCTTTGTCTGAGCAGGTTGCTGATGCTAAATTTGTCAAGGTAGATATTGAGGAGAACCAAGAGCTTGCAATGAGATTTAATGTCAAAAGCATTCCGATGTTTTTAGCATTTAGAAATGGTGAAATTGTAGACTCAATGGTTGGTTCAAAAAACGTTGACTCCTTCGTAGATGATAATCTGTAAGCTATGCATAAATGGATAAAGCAATGGACCGACATATTGGATTTTTGGGGACTTGAAAAAGAAGCTGAGGATTTGCTTGGCGACTCCGTATATGTTTATTCTGCAATACCAAATTGGGCAGAAGATTCTGTAAGGCAGAGCGGATTACTTAGCGGTAAATTAATTGCTAAGGACAAAGAGCTTTTGACTAAAATTCATCCAGACGAAAAGGATAGAGAGCATTGGTTAAAAAGAATGGATGATCCATCTTTTGCAATAACTTATCAAGGGCCAAATGTTTTTTTCACTGTGCCTCCAAAAAGTTTATCTGAGCACCCTGTGAATAAGAATGATATGAAGATTTTGAAGATCAACCTGTCATCTTTGATTAATGATATTCCGGAGACAAAGCTTCATGGCCTTGAGCTTATACCTTATGAAACTGATGAAGAGTACGAATCGAACAAGAAAGATATCGATCGGCCAATAAGTTTTGAAGAGGCAGTAGAGTTATCCGAGGGAACAGAGGATGAGCAGTGGGCCGAGTATACTGGAGGGGGATTTTTTGCGGGAAATGTTCCGCATGCTGTAGTAATAACTCCTAATGGAAAAATCGATAGCAAATATATTGAGGTCTGAATGGGGTTAACTTTAAGCTCATACCAAAAGGCAATTATTGATGCCGTAAAGAATACTGATGATTGTCTTTCTATTCAGGCAGTAGCGGGATCTGGAAAGACCTATACTTTGTTAGAATGCATGAAGCATATTAATACATATAATGCTATCTTCATTGCATTCAATAAATCAATTGCGGACGAGCTTGCATCCAAGGTCCCAGCAAATTTTGCAGCAAGAACATTTCACTCAATTTGCTTTGAAGCATGGAGAAACTTCTGCGACGACAGAAGATTAAAAGTTGACGAAGACAAAGTCTGGTCAATCATTTGGAAACTCTTTGAAGAGGACGATGTAAAAACTTACGGGTATTTCATAAAGCAATTGGTCGGTCTTGCTAAGAATATGGGGATTGGTACCGACTTGCTTCCTGATACATTAGATGCCTGGAACGAACTTGTTGACCGCCATGATCTCAGAATCCCCTCGGCAAGAGGCGATCAAACTGTTGGAATCCTATACGCACGGAAGGTGTTGGTAGAATCTTCAAAAGCACGATATGTAATCGATTTTGATGATATGCTATACCTTCCTTTGCTTTATGGGGCAACATTCAGAAGATTTGATATCATATTTATTGATGAGGCACAGGATTTGTCATCCATTCAACATGCCCTCCTTGAGTCTATGTTAAATGCAGATGGAAGACTCATTGCTGTTGGTGATGAGCATCAGGCTATCTATGGATTTCGCGGTGCAGACTCCGAATCAATGGGAAAACTGGCAGATGATTTTGACTGTGTTAAATTTCCTCTCAGCGTTACATATAGATGTGATAAAGCGATTGTAGAACACGCAAAGCAATGGGTCCCTCATATTGAGCCAAGGAAGTACGCTGGTGATGGCATCGTAGAAGAGCTTGCAGAGTTCTCAGTTAATACTTTTGACGATGGCGACGTTGTCATCTGTAGAAACTCGGCACCATTAATCTCATTGGCATATGGGTTCATTAGGAGGGGGCGCAGGGTTAAGATGCTAGGGAGAGATATTGGCGAAGGGCTAATTCTCCTTATCGATAAGATGAGGACCGAGGACATTGATGAGCTTGAAGTTAAGCTTGAGAAATGGTATACGAGAGAAATGGAGAAGGCTCGTAAGAGAAGCAATGAGTCTCTTATGATTTCTGTTGAAGACAAGTATCAGTGTATCAATATTTTCATTCAAAATTTAGATGAGGACTACAGGACAGTGGATGATCTTTGCTACGAGATTGCAAGGATCTTTAAGGAAACCGACGAGTCCATGTTAACCTTATGCACAGGTCACAAATCAAAGGGCCTTGAGTGGGAACATGTTTTCTGGCTTGAGAGGGGATTGATACCTTCTGCGTATGCTACCAAGGAGTGGATGCTGCGCCAAGAGGATAATTTGGCATACGTCATCACGACGAGAGCCAAGCATCATTTGTCTTTCATTAGTCAGTCAGGATGGGTTCATGGCGAAAAATATATAGAAGAGAAAGATACTAATAATGAAGAATGATTTGAATATCTGGAGTTATCATGATGAGTCAGTTATCCTCATTAATATCATTATTATCAAAACTTGGATTTAATAGCGAGTCTGATTATATCCGAAAGTTTTCTATAGACTATAGCCAAGTCAAAGAGAGGCTTTATTCTAAAAAATTTGAAAAAGCTATTAAGAAGTATTTTTTTGGAAATGATTTAAGAGTTATACCGGAAGACTTTTGGGATGAGAGTTCTCAAGAGTATTCTGATTTTATGAAAATTTATCAAGATATAGCAGGAGCTTTAGAGTGGGCAATACCTTCTGATATAACTGAGCAGGACAGGGCCCATGCTCTCAATTGGGTTATTACGGTTTTTGTTAGAGACCCAGACAAACATAATCCCCAGATACTTGGAACAAGCATTTTAAGCGAAGTAAGAAGTTCTTTGGAAACTTTTTTTCAGATAAAAGAGCAAGGTTTTGAGGGAATACTTCAAGAGCCTGATATCTATCAGTACCAGGATTATATAAGTTTTGTTCGTGCCGTCGAAAATGTCTCATACACATATAAAAAGCTTCTTGAAGAAAGGATTTCGACAAAGGATGTTGCCGGCGGAATGAATAAGATTTTTGAAGATGAAGAATATGAGGTTTACATTCCGACGAATAAAGCAGCAGCATGTCACTTAGGAAAAGGGACGGAGTGGTGTACGGCGGCTCCTGGCTTGAGCTATTACGAAGATTATCATAGTCCTGATGACCCACTGATTATCTTCATGCATAAAGCTGACGAAAAGCAGAGGGTTCAGTTTAGCTTTGGTTCTAAACAGTTTATGGATGTAAATGATGAAGATATTCCTTACCAGCTATTAACGAAACTAACCAGCAAGCTTCTCAATGGAGAAACTGTACCTGATAATGTAAAGAAGCTTGCAAAAGAATATGATGACAGCCACCTTAAGACATCTCCAGAAAATCTTCAATTAAATTCGGATGATGTAAGCAAAGGATTTGGTGATTCCGAATCAGCTCATGTTATGTCCGAGAATCTGCATCTTTATTACGAAGAAAGAGAGGATGACCCTTATGATTTAAGGGGCAAAGCATTTACGGAGGGGGTAAAGAAAAGGTTTGATAGTTTTCAACATGATACGGATAAGGATAGGTTTTTCCGAAATATTATACAAATAGTAAATGAAAATATTTACAAAGGGGTTACGAAATCATGGGCCTCTCGCAAAGTATTGGGCGCCTTTATTCATGAGGCAGATTCCGATATAGATTTCACGATTTCTCAATATACAAATGACTCAGACATAGTCGAAACCTTAGTCGAAAGATATAAATCCGACGCCCTCTCTGAATCGGGGTATTTGGGGGATATATATTCTGAGCTTGTACATAGAAATACCTCTTGGTCACGAAAGCCTAGGATTCTGATGAAAATATTTGAAAATATTTTAAAAAGTAATGTTAAATGGCAAGGTGCGTGGAGCTTCATGTCAAGAGCTATTAAGAAAATAAGCAAAGATTATGTACAGAAGCATATTGAAAAGTTCAAGGCAGATCCTGATGTGAATCCTGAAAATCTCAATATTGCCATTGAAGGCATACAACTTTTGTAATCGAAAACATATTAAAATAATGAATTAGATGAGAGTTATTGTGCCGATAATGCATATGCTCAAGATGAAATGTGAGGCTGTATGGAAAAGATGAAAGTAATATGGGAGATGGAGACGGGTGATCCTGATGATTACCTAACTCTTTTGTTTTTAATTGGTCACCCGAAGGTTGATCTCATAGGTGTGAATGTAAATCCAGGTAGTTGGGATCAAGTGTCAGTAGTTAAGCAGGCATTTAAAAAGTTCGGAGTGCAGAACGTACCGGTCGGAGCCCATCTTGATGAGGATGATACGACAAGCAGAGTGTCTGGTTGGCATTACAAAACAGTAGATTTAGATAGGACGAGAGTAGCCCCAGACATGAATGGTGCTGAGCTATTAGATTCCTTGTATGCCGAAGACGTAACATTGATTACGGGAAGCCCGCTCAAGAACGTGGGCAAATTTTTGCGGGAGTTTGCGCCAAGAAAACTTGGCAGAATAATCGTGCAGGGTGGTTTCGCAGGAGAAGGAGTAGTTCCTTCTGCTCTCCAGCTTGAGAAGTTTTCGGGCAAAACGCATGTGCCCACTTATAATTTGAATGGCGATCCGAAATCGGCTTTGCTGGTTGTTGACTCTCCATATTTTTCAGAGAAGAAATTCGTATCTAAGAATGTATGTCATGGTGTATACTTTGATGACGAGATTAAGCGGTCTATGTATTCCAAGTTACACAAGATTAACAAGGGACATGGTCGCGAGAACCTCCTACTTCGCAGGTATCTTAACACGTTTGTATATAACTGCCGAGATGGCAAAAAGCTTCACGATCCATTGGCGGCAGCATGTGCAATTGATACATCGGTTGGCACATGGGCTAAGGTTGATTTGTATAGACGAAAAGGACAGTGGGGAGCTATTTTGAATCCTGAGTCCAAACTTGAGATTATCATAGATTATGATAGGCCGAGATTTATTGAGGTTTTAAACGGAGGATGATTAGGGTGCAAGAATTTTGTCATTTTTTTTCCGAAGATATCGGAGTAAGTTTATCTCAGAAATATGAGGCGGAACACATTTGTTCCCCATACTATGGGAGTTCGTGTGGGGAAGCTGTAGTTTATAAGCTGAAAGATGTGGAGTACCCAAGAGTTACTCCGAAGTTTGAGTTTCAAACAAAGCCTGAAGTTGAAGAGCTTAGAAGTATGGCTACAGATTTCTATAAAAAAATTGGAGCTTATCCCTTTTTATTTGTTCTTATATCAAGTGACGAACCTAATCCAAGATATGCCATAATTATGACTGGAGGTGGCACATGAAGCAAGGTGACAAAGTTATTTTCAAGATGAAAAATAGAGGGGAAAGATGGAAATTGAAAGAGTGCCAATTAGAGTTATCGGAGCAAGAGATCCAAGGGAAAAAAAGGCTATCAACACGACCTCATCCTGCAAAGGTATAGGGCGTAGCTTCAGTCCGTTTATTCTTGGGCCAGTGAGCCTATATCCTGGGGCAGTTGCAGCTCAGGCATTAAACGTGGAGAATGCTTGGCAGTTCTCTAAGGTGTATAAATGTCATACAGATGACAATGGAGATCCAACAGATGAATATTTTGAGTGGGCTAAAAAGGGCTGGCGTGACACTCGCGCTCATCGTTACCCTATGGGAAAAGGAGCCATCCCAGAATACTCGTGGTGGAACGGAAAGAAGCTTGGATACATTGAGGCCAGAAAGCGGATATATTTCCCCCTATATGCCGCAGCGGTAATAAGAACAAAAGCTTTCAACCTTCTAAAGGAAGGCTACAATGCTGGAAGACAGATTACCTTATGGGATTATGATGGTTACAACCATCTTGCCCTGGATATGACACTGAAAGATGTTATTAATAATCCGAGTAGACCTATGGGGCACGCCTTTGTGTTGGCGGCCTTAATTCAAGATGAATTCAAGAGGGTCTCTGATGGACAAACGAATAGCGAGCCTGTACAAAGCATTGAAGAAGATAGGTTTCAAGAAAGAAGCTGAGCAGATTTTAAAGCTTAGCGAAGAAGATGACATCTTCACGATCTCCCCTGAGATGAAAAGATTAAGGGATTCTGGTAGATATGAGATAACCCGAGAAGATGATGACGATATAGAATCTTATAGGGTTTCTCCATCAGGTGTCTCTGGTTGGCCTGAGCAGTTTCAATACATGAGACATCCGGACTCAGGCGAGATGATCCCGAGGCGCTCTTTTCGATACAACTCTGATATGTCCGAGGTATACGAAGAGGAAGACGAATTTGGTATAACTTCAAGGACAAGGCTTAAGGACGGTTGGATCGAGAAGCTGCCCGAAGAAGGACCATTAATGTATAGGGGCATGTCTTATGAGGAATGGATGTTCATTCAGGAGACAGGCAGGATAGAATCTCTTGGCGATTATAACCTTGGCGATGAGCAGATAGGATTGACTTATTTTTCAACGGAGCCAGACTCAGCAGCTCATTATGCTCATGGGTTTGCACCATCCGAATACAAGGCAACGCCGGATAAACCAGCCTACGTCATTGGTGTACCAAGGCAAGAAGGTGAGCCCGTCGCAGGAGTGGGTGAACATGAGGTTGGAGTTCGTGGCCCCGTAGATGCATCCTTAATTGAAGAGGTATGGATTGGTATGCCATATTTTGCTACCACCAATGGAAGGGTAGACGTAATTGACGATTATCGAGGAAGACGATCCGGTTCTCGTTATCTACCATCAGTAAGCGTAGCATGGAAGAGGGTCAAATAACCTGATAATGGAAGGCAGATGGAAGTTACATTTTTGACATTTAATTACGGCACAGCGGGACGATACGTAAACGGTCCCGGCATGTGTTTACATAATTTAGTAACCTACCTTAGAGACTCAGCTTACACAGTTAATGTCTTTTCTGTTTTAGACTCTCCTTACGAAGGAGTTGCAGGGGTATCATCTATAAATAGAGTTAAGAAAGCAATTGATAGGTCAGACATCGTCCATCATTGGAGCGGACTCAATAAGAGTTTTTCATCTCTTTGTGCATACGCAAAGAAAAAGAATAAAGCGGTGCTTATCGGCCCCAACCTTATAGACACTGTTGATTTTAAAAATGAGCAAGAGTACTTATCCAGAACCAAATATGATAAAATCTTGGTACCTAATTATAGACTGAAATACAAAGTTGCAAAAGAGCATGGCATCCCTTTGAATAAAATAGAAAAGTTCGTTGTGGGTCCAGATGCTGAATTATGGAAACCAGTTCTGGATGAAGAAAGGGAAGAATTCATACTATGGAAAGGTAACGGAAAGCAGTATGTTAAAGATGTGAAGTTCGGAATTGAGATAGCTAAAAGGTTAAAGGGAAAATATAAGTTTGAGTTTATGGGGCATCCAAAGCCTTATGTTTATGAGGCTCACATTGAAAAGGCCAAAAAAGCTAAGCTCTTCATATGCACTTCACTAAGTGAAACGATGGGTCTTGCTCTGTGGGAACAACATATGGCTGGAGTCCCATCTGTTGTTCATCCAAAGATATATATGCCTGGAATCAATTATACAACAGGCATCATAACTAATAGAACCATTGAGGACTATGTGCAGGCTATTGATGAGATTATGTCAGATGATGTTCTGCATAAAAAGTTATCTTATGGAGCAAGTCGGCTCGCACACAAGGCATTCTCCGATGTGGAAATTGTACAGGAATATAACATAATTATGTATGGAGTTATAAATGCAAGTTAGCGTAATCATTCCATTTAAAGATCCGAGTCCTAATCAGCTTCATAAAGCAATTCGTTCAGTAAGAAGCCAAACTCTTAAGGCTCATGAGATTATTCTGATTGACGATGGCTCAACGAAGATCGACTATACTTTTGGTAGAGATATGAAACTGGTCAAGCTTGATGAGAATATGGGCCCTTCTGCTGCGAGAAATGCTGGAATAAAAAAATCTACAGGGCAGCTAATTAGCTTTCTTGACGCCGATGACTTTTGGCTGCCCAAGAAGCTTGAGCTTTCCGTCAAAGAATTCGAAAAGAGTCCCGACATTGGAATGACCTGTGGCAACTACAGATGGATGATAAATAACAAATTGTCCGGTCGTTTGTTCTATCGGACCGCACCAAGGATCACCTTTGAGACTTTAAAGAAGATTAACTATGTCGCCTCAGGTTCGGTAACTGTACGCAGAGATGTGCTTGATGACGTAGGAATGTTTAATGAGAAGTATTGGGTAGGGGAGGACTACGAACTGTGGTTAAGAATTGCAAGAAAATATCCTGTCAAATTCATCAACAAAGAACTCTATACCTACAGGAGAAATGACGGAGCAGAATCTCTATCTGTGAGAAAAGATATAGGCGACAAGGTTTTCAACATAAAGGATTTTAAATGAGACGATACCTTATCAAGACCTACTGCTACGAATCCGGACTTTTCTATTTGTCTAAAAATCTTGGAGATAAGCTACTGTCCGAAGGGCACGTTGTAGTCTACGCTCCTAAGGCTAAGTATATTTTGGATGGAAGAGTCTATAGGAGAGTTTATCCCAGCCAGAAGAACCCAGATGAGTTTAAGCGCGATATCATCCTGCCATTCACGGCAAAGCGTCCTGTTAGCTACCTGATGCACAACGCAATCATTAAATATAAGATTGATACAGTCATTTCTTTTGAGACTCTTATGGAGAAAGGGCAATGGGTGGCAAAGATTAAAGCACGAGACAAGGTTAAGATGATTGATGTTCCGATGGTTGAATGGGTAACTCCTTCATATGTCAAGAACGGGTCTTACGATGTGTTCGATGAGATTTGGTGCCTAACTGATTTAACTAAGCAGGTATTTGACATGCCCAAAGCCAAACGGGTAAACTTTGACCTTGTAGACCGGAGCATTTTTTATCCGCCGGAATCCAAGCAGAACGATATAGTCACATTCTATCATGCAGGAAGTCTGAATCCAGACCATAGCACAAAGAATACGGACTTGGTTGTGGCTGCTTTTAACAGGTTTCTTAGGGTAAATAATCCCAAGGCAAAGCTTATATTCACTGGCTCAACAGAGCGTATTGCTATTGATAACCATACTAATATTTTACATATAGATAGGGTACTTAATAGGAACGAAATCGGTAAAATATATAGAGAAGCTGATGTCGTATTGGCACCTTCTCAAAAGGAGGGGCTGGGTTTGAGTTTATATGAGGCCCAAGCTTGCGGTTGCAAAATCATTACCACAGATGCTGCACCGATGAACGAAGTTGAAGCAGACTACCTATGCAGAGTAGATAAGCTAAAAAGGGACAGGGGATTTATCCCATTGGCCTTTGTTAACGAAGACGAAATATATAATCAAATCAAACAAGCGTATGAGGATATCATCAATGGCTAAATACAAAGTAAGCGTAAGTGAAAAAGACGCAGCAGTAAAACCAAAGTCCGAACAAGATGTCGCAAATGAAAACGCAGCACTTATGGACGCATTCGAAACACCGGCCGAAACACCGGCCGAAACACCGGCTGAGGTGGCACCAGAGCCGGAGCGTAAGCTCGATCCGGACATTCTGGCGAGGCTTAAGGCGAAGAAAACAAAAGTAAAAAAGGAGGAACCTGTGCCTGAATTAGTTGAAGAGCAAGAGGTTAGCATTAATATTGGAGTTGTAGGAGTTGGACAGGCTGGTTCCCGTCTTGCTGAGCAGTTTCACAAGTTAGGGTATGACGTAGGCGTCATCAATACATCCGCACAGGATCTTAGGTTCGTTGACGTGCTTCCAACCCAGAAGCTATTGCTTGAGGGAAGCCTTGGTGGTACAGGTAAGGACCTCGATCTCGGCCGAGAAATCTTCTCTGATAACACAGAGGTATGTGCTCAGTTCATTGATAGGATTGCAGAAGGAAATGACATGCTTTTCCTTGCAATGTCTGGTGGAGGAGGTACTGGCTCAAGCTCCGTTGATACAATGGTTGAGCTTTGCTATTCGACCGGCATGCCTCTTGGGCTTATCTTCGTGCTTCCAAAAGCGACTGAAGATGCTCAGTCTAAGAAGAACTCCATTGAGACTCTTGCAAAGCTTGCAAGAATGACAGCAGACGATAAGGTGTCTTGTTTGGTCGTAGCAGATAACGCACGTATCGAGCAGATCTATGGCGGGCTTGGTCAGTCTCAGTTCTGGAGCACGGCTAACAACGCAATCGTTGAGCCTATCCACTTGTTCAACAGCCTTACTTCTCAGGCATCCAAGTACACCTCTATGGACCCGTCCGACTTTGGTAAGGTAATTTCTTGCGGTGACTGCTCGGTGTATGGAATGGTTGAAGTTGAAGATTACATGGATGAGGTTGGCATTGCAGAAGCAATGATGGACTCTCTTAATAGCAACATGCTCGCAGAAGGATTCGATCTTGCACAGACCAGAACCGGTGGCGTTATCATCGTAGGTTCTGAGGAAGCATTAGAGAACCTTCCGGCAATCAACATTGATTATGCGTTCCACGTTATCTCTGAGCAGACTGAGGATGCCAACATCTATCGAGGCGTTTATGCGCAGGAGGGTGTTGAGAATGTAAGGGTATATACTTGGTTTGCAGGACTTGGTCTTCCTCAGGATAGAATCGAGAATCTTAAGAAGGAAAGCAAGGACGCGACTGCTGCTGCGGCAGCTAAGGAAGGAAAGAGAGCTTCCGCAATGACTCTTGACCTTGAAGAGAACAAGGTATCTTCCGTTAAGGATGAGATTCACAGAAAGATTCGAGGCAAGAAGTCTGGCTTTGGTAAGCTACAAGGTGGCACAAGGCGTTCTTTGATTGACCGAAGAAGAAAGAGATAATCTTCAAATGAAAAGGCCCCTTTCGGGGCCTTTTTTGTTACTTGAGTTTTGATTTTGCCGCAAGTATAAGTGCTTTGGTTTGTTCTTCTTCAGGGTCTCCACCGATAGCCAAAAGAAGCAGCTCTAAACTTTCTTTATTTGCAAGTCCTTTGCCGATAATTGCACATGAAAGGCGAGTTGTTGCATCAATTTTTGCACCAGCAAAATTTACGTTTTCCAAATTGCAGCACCTAAGGTCTGCACCTCTTAAATCTGTTTTTCTAAAATCTGAATTACTCAGATCACACTTTTTCAATCCGGCCATTCTGAGGTCAGCATTCGAAAAGTCAGAATCAGATAAATCTTTTTCAAGAAGGTTTATTTTCTTGGGAGCACTCAGGCACCATTTTTTAAAAACAATAGAGTCCTTTGCTATGGGATTCTGAGGATCGACGGGGTCCGGTGGCCTTCCGGCGCCAAGAAGAGCTTTTTTATGATCTTTGATTAATTTTTCTATATTCATCATCTATCCTTATGCTGGTGCTGCGGTAGTCCGCGCCCTAATGTTTTGCAAAGCACCTGAGGATCCGGCAGGTAGAGTTTCCGCCGCCCAGGTAATACCATCTGTAGAGGCAATGCATTCAGTATTTGTACCTACTGCTACAAATTCACCAGCTCCAGCATCCCACTGAACTTGGTTTAGAGTTTCTGATGTTCCTGAAGTTCGTGAGGTCCACGCTACACTGGTCGGATCGGTAGTGGTGTAAATGACTCCACTAACACCAACTGCGACCCATAAACTCCCGTCAGGCTTGCACGCTACACCATAGAAATTGGTAGAAGCATAAGCGACAGTTGTATCCCAGGTAGTGCCCTCATTAGATGAGAAACCCATGACTCCCCAGGTTGAAGACGAACCAACGCAAACCAGCGTAGTGCCATCCGTACACATCTTTCGTGGGAAACCCTGCGTCCATCCCCCCAGGACACGTTCGGTCCAAGTTCCGCTTGGGGCACCATCACAAGTAGACAAATGTGGCTGTCCGTTACCGCTGTTCCAGTGCCATCCGCAAACAACTATCCGGCCACTTGCAAAAGAGATATAATCATCTGGTATTGAATAGTTGTTACCACTCCAATCCCCACCGCTGTTGAATCGCATAGTAGAGAAGCTGCTGAAGTTGCCATCAGTTAGTACGTCAGCAATAGCTTTGTAAGTGCCTCTGCCGTTGTTGTGGCCAAACAACACATATCCATTTACATCATCAACATAAGTGGTTTGTGCAGCGTAACTGGTGCCGCCAATGTTTGTATTGCCGTTCCACGTCGGAGTCACAATATCCGTTGACTGGAGCGTGTCTGCATTAGTAGTCTGATCAAATCTGCACAACATTACCAAGAAATTGTCTGTGTCCTCACTGATATCAATATCCAGAAGGTTTTGCCCACTCCAAACAAGATCCACTTCCCATGAACCACCAGCGTGACGATAGTAAACGTATCCATCATCGCTGACAATCATGAGCAGCGTGCTCGTGTCAGGAGTAATTACAACCTGAACTGTGCTCGTTGTATATCCTAATCCGCCTTCGTTATCAACAGATAGAGTGAACTCGTACTCTCCTCCAGCGCCAGAACCACCACCTGCGCTGAGATTTGTAGCTGCGGCTATCGAAACAGTTCCATCTGATCCTCCGCTTAGGGAGAAGCTTGCGGCATCTGAACCTCCAAGTGTCGCTCCACTTGAGTCTGTAGGGCCTCTAAAGTCTATTGAGCCAGCACCCCATCCGCTTGTTGCATTAGACACATTCGTAGTATTTATTGACTGCGTGTCATCATCGGGATCCAAAGCTCCTCCGCCACTTGCTGCTGCAATGCTAACAGTGTGAACGGATACAGATAATACTTCATTTCCGGTATTCCTTGCTTGCAGTACTAAGGCGAATGAATCGCCATCAGCATGTCCGCTGAAAGTATAAGCTCCTAATCCGGAGCCACCAGCAATTGCCGTTGAACCCACAAGGTTTAATATTATCGCGTTATAATTATCTATTCTGTTATCTGAGTCTGTAAATGCAGAGAATGTCTTTGAGGATGGTGAGCCTCCAGAGCTAACATCTTCATTCGTTGGAGCAGCAGAGCTTACAATTGCATCAGCAGGATCAACGCTAACAGTATGCGCAGCAGATGCCAAAACCTCATTCGAAGAGTTCCTTGCTTGTAAGAATAATACAAACGAGTCACCGTCAGAATAGCTACTGAAGCTATAAGGGCCTAGCCCTGAACCTGATACTCCAGAGGAGCCTACCAGATTTGAAATTACAGCATTATAGTTGTCAATTAGACTGTCGGTATCTGTGAAAGCAGAGAATGTTTTTCCGCTTGGAGTACCGCCTGTGGATACATCCTCATTCGTTGGGGATGGCGCGACAACAACAGCGCCACCTCCACCACCTGTTGAAGAGATTCCTCTTAGTTTAGCCATAACATTACTCCTTTACAAATATAATAGAAGTAATAGTAAGTTTGAAGTTGCGAGCTAATTTGATTTTTGCGTATGAATTTAGTAGGCGATAGAAAATTCTTCGGCAAATATGGAGGTTGGTAAAATGATTTGGGTAATGATTCAAGTAGTGATAGCGTGGTATTATGGACACTTTGCAGAATGGGCACTTCACCAATTTTTACACGAACATGGAACCAAAAAAAAGAGCTTATTTTCTTTTCATTTCAGAGAGCATCATGCTATCTGTCGAAGAAACGAAAACGCAGACCCAGGATATAAGTCTTGTAAGAATACTGTTAGATGGAACAGGATAGGAAAAGAGGTTACCGCTTTACTTCTTCTTGTGGTAGTTCATGCTCCGCTTCTGGCATTTGCCCCGTGGTTTGTTCTTACTGTTTGGGCTTCAGCTCTACATTATTACTACATTCACAGAAAAAGTCATGTTGATGTCGAATGGGGCAAAAAGCATTTGCCATGGCACCACGATCATCACATGGGAAAGAATCAGCATTTGAACTGGGGAGTTAGGTCAGATATGTTTGATAGACTCTTCGGAACAAGAAAAAAGTATCTGGAAGAAGAATCTAACGAGTAATGCTAATTTCGTATAATAAACTGAAAGGTACGGTTTATTATGACGAAAATTATTGTAGGAAATAACAGATGCAAACTGATGTCATTGCAAGATGATGAGATTCTGCGAGAGCTTGATACTCGTCTTTCTTACATGGTGCAAGGTTTTCAGTTTATGAATGTCCGCAACAATTGGGATGGGCGGCATAGGCTTCTCGATAGGAAGGGATTCTTTCCTGTCGGGATGTTGCCTACAGTTGAGTCTATCTTGAGGAAAAATGGTCATCCGTATCAGATAGTAGACAACAGACCACCATTAAATTATCAAAACAAAATGGTTATCAATCCGAAATCTGGTTTTGAACATAGAGACTATCAGGTAGAGCTTATTGATGCTGCATGGAAACACAAAGGTGGCATCGTTCGTGCGGCTACCGGAGCGGGAAAAACCTTTTGCATTGCCAGCATAGCAGCTAAGTTCGGAGTTAAGACAATTGTATATGTAATTGGCATCGAACTACTGTATCAGATGAAGGGAACTTTTATGAAAGCATATCCTCATTTGAATGTGGGTATGGTTGGTGATGGAAATTGTGACATCGGCGATATTACGATTATGACAATCTGGAGTGCAGCGGCAGCTTTCAATCAGAAAGTCAAGTTGACCGATTCTGATCTAACTAACGACTCGGCTCGTAAGAATAAAAACCTGAACAAAGCATTAGTTCAGAAGGCAGTTAAAGATGCGGAGCTATTCATTCTTGATGAGTGTCAGTACGCAGCATCTCAGACTGTGCAATTTTTGGACAGAGTATCTGTGAATGCAAGACACAGGTTCCTTTTGTCAGGAACTCCATGGAGGGAGTCTGGTGACGATCTTCTTATCGAAGCAGTAGGTGGCCCAAAGTTTTTTGATATGTCTGCTACAAAGCTTATTAATGCAGGTTGGCTGGTAAAGCCAGAGATTCACTTTATCAATGTGCCTTTGAAAAGAGGCATCGGGAAAAAGTACCATGAGGTCTATGAGAACTTCATTGTAGAAAATGAAGATAGGAATGGTAGGATTATAGCTGCAACTAAGAAGCTTGTCGCAAGTGGAAAGAAATGTTTGATTCTTGTAACTAAGCTTAGTCATGGCAAAAAGCTTTTAGGAATGTTAGAGCAAGACCTTAGAGTAGCATCTCTGGACGGAAGCAATAAAACTGTAGATAGATTAGCAGCAATCAAGAGTATGCAAGATGGTGATCTTGATGTGCTTGTAGCATCAAAGATTTTCGATCAGGGTATTGATATTCCTCAGCTTGATGCATTGATTCTCGCTGGCTCTGGTAAGTCAAGCGCAAGAGCATTACAGAGGATTGGGCGAGTCATTAGAAATTATCCTGGGAAAGAGAAGGCTATCGTGGTTGATTTCTACGATAACTGCAAATTCCTTAGGGAGCATTCTAAAGCAAGGCTTAAGGTTTACAAAACCGAACCAGGATTTCAGATTAAGATGCCGAGAAAGAAATGATCAATTCGATAATTAGGGGAGATTGTTTCGAGGTAATGAAAAGGATTGAAGATGGCACCATAGATATTACGGTGACATCTCCACCTTACAATGTAGACTTAGGTAATAACAAATACCGAAAGGCCGGCTATGATATCTACAAAGATAACAAGGAGCACAATGAATATTTGGAATGGCTTAGCGGGATATTTGAGTTAGTTTATAAGAAGACTAAAGCAGGAGGGCGAATTGCTATCAATGTTAATGATGGTAAAAATGGCGCTATCCCAACTTCTTCAGACATAATTCAGTTTATGACGAAAGACATTGGGTGGACTCCGATGGCTCATATTATCTGGAATAAAAACACAACCTCCAATAGGGCAGCATGGGGCAGTTGGCTGTCTCCTTCTTGCCCTTCCTTTCCTACTACCTTTGAAAGGATTCTGGTATTTGCCAAGGAGTCAAAGAAATTATCTTACAAGGGTGAGACAGATTTGGAAAGAGATGAGTTTATTAAATGGGCTAACTCTATTTGGACCTTTGCTCCTGAGAAGAAAATGAAACGGTACGGACATAACGCGATGTTCCCCGAGGAGCTACCGAAGAGATTAATAAAGATGCTTTCTTGGAAAGGGGCATTAGTTCTTGATCCATTCGTTGGCGTAGGAACTACTTGCGTGGCTGCAAAGAAGCTCGGTCGAGATTACATAGGCGTAGAAATCTCAGAAGATTATGCAGAGGAAGCACGCAAACGGATCGAGGCTATCGGCTGCTAATAATGCAGGATTAACCATGGAAGTTTACGGAAGAAAGAAACGTGGCCAGAGGCCATTCATATTGAGAATTCATTCCGAGCTTGTATCAACGGAGATGTTTCGTCAGGTAACAGACCATGGTGGTAATCGTTGTTATAGGTTAGTTGGAACACCATTTAGGTTATTGGTAAAAGGAAACGCGAAATCCTATGCAGATTTGTCTTGGCAAATTGATGATAGTTCTAAGCAGGCCAAGCTGATGATTAAGAACTCTGGAAAGATTATTCTGAGGAAGCCTTTTAGAGTTAAAAGATCGAATCCGAGAGCAGCGGTTGAGCCGAAGCGAACTAACTTCATTGACATTCACCCGATTGAATTTCGTCAGATGTTTATGGACATATTTGATGACGTTCCGGATTACATGCAAGAAGGATTTGTTTGCAATATGCACATTTTCTCTCCTGACCTTATCGAGGATGAGTAGAGTTCTGTAACTCTATATATGAAATTGTTGGAGAAATATTGAGCAATGAAAAGAAAGTGGCATCGAGAAGCTTATTCGGCACCTCCGATTTGATCAAAGAACTGCAAAAGAATCCTGCCTATTCTCGCACAGAGAGGTGCCGCTATAATAGAGGTTACCAGCGCATAGTTTTTGCAGAAAGGGTCAGCGTAGATATACCCAGGAGGGCATCCGAGATTGAGGCCGGCATTTGGTATTATCGCCATGAGGGCTCATGGATGGCCACCTCCGATCCGAAGGGTTTCATTGAGGGAAACCTTTTTGAATCAGAAGGTTTAACTGAAGACGAGCAATATGGGTTTCTTTTGCTGATTGCAATGCTGTAACGGAGTAGTGATGAACGAAGCTGAATTTTATGAAAACATTCCAGAGTGGATCTCTAAAGATAAGGAGACCTGGAATCATATCACATACCTTGCATACTTTTGTCATAAGTACGAAAAGGTTAACGGAGTTAAGTTCCGACTTGTAAGAGGACGTAAAGGTCCAACTATGGGTAAGGAGGCTGGAGATTTCGCTAAGCTATTCAGGATACTTGCCCCAGAGAACTATAAAGATTTGGGTGCGAAAGCTAAGAAGGCGGCTCGTTCGGAGATTAATTGGAAGGTATACAATTATATCAATTGGGTATTCGACTACAAGTTCCGAATGAAAATGGGTTCTGTTAACGGCACAAGGTTATTTCACATATCCTCTTTGATCGTAGAGTTCGAGAGGATGTACAATGTTCATCAGAACAGAAAGAAGGCAACGGACAAAATGGCGCAACTCATCACTTGGTGCATGGAGAACCATCCGCAAGTTTTAGATATGCATCAGATGGCTGAGCCGAAAGATTTATCAATGCTTAAAGCGTACATGGAGTCCTATGCTATCCTTGGTGGAGAGCCGGAGGGCAGAGTGATTGCCAAAGCAAGAGAAATAGGGATAGAATTCTAATGTTAAAAAGACTTATCAGAAAGCTCTTAACCTCAAGGGACAGGATGCACTACATCGGCAGAACATACATATTCATTACTGATGGTGGATGGGAAGTGTCCGGAAGAATTATAGAGTTCAGTGACGCAAGTATTTTGATTGAGACGGAAGGCAGAGTGATTAAGCTGGATCGTTCAAAGATTATTGGTGAGACCGCGATGGGCCTTGCAAATGCACAGCTTCAGCCATTAGTCCCGGCCTCTGCGCCGAGGTACGATATAAGGGAGGCGGCTGCGATGCCGCTGCCGGCAGTCGCCAAGGCCAAGCTCGGCCCGGGACCCGCAGCCACCGATTTGCAGGAGAGGCTCGGAGAAGCAACGGTGGAAGCTGTAGAGTTAAGAGAGGAGCTTGGGATTACAGAGACTCTTTCTGACGAAAGAAAGCAGGCAAGAACCAGAGAGAGAAAAACCTCTGGTTCGATTATTCCTGAGCACATGCTTTTACCAGAAGATGGAGAAGAGGCTGAGCAGCCAGAATTCGAAACTGAAGACTTGGAGTCTTCTAAAGAAATAAGCATAGGCGATCTCTCGGCAAGCTTTGGAGTTGATTTTCGAAAAAATATAAGAGGTCAATTTGACGAAGGATAAATATGGTACCTACCAAGAAAATGGAGAGGCTGGCGAACAACGTTAGAAAAAGTTGTGAGTGCAGCGGGACGGGATGTAGTAAGTGTGCAGGCAAGGTCAGCAGAATGAGAGGCTATGCAAAGGCCGGAATCCCGGTTGTATATTGGAAACTTCCATTCAAGAACTTTGAAGGCGATCCGAGATTTGGGGATAGCGTTAGGGTTATTTTGAAAGACATGGACAACTTCTACGATGAAGGCAAATCATATGCATTCATTGGAAACCTCGGCACAGGTAAGAGTTATGCAGCATGCTGTATCTTGAAGTCTGCTGTTGTTGCAGGTTACGATTGTCACTACTCTCAGATGGCAGAAATTGTAAACAATTTGTTGTCTGGACGAGATACGAAGGGTTACTTAACGGACCTATTAGAATATGATGTTTTGGTTATTGATGAGTTTGATCCTCGTTGGGTATTTCCTTCGGAGAAGGTCGAAAGGATTTTCGGCTCAAATTTAGAGTACATTCTGAGGACAAGATTTCAAAATGGCATGCCGACAATTGTTTGTTCGAATGCGGCCGACATTGATGAGGTTCTTTCAAATGATTTCGCGAAGGCATTCGCTTCTCTTAGAAATATGTACATGACGGTATATGTCGTCACAGGAAAAGATTTTAGAAAAAGGTGATAAATGGATATAGCTGATAAGAAAGTTCTTAGCTGGATGCTTAAAGGTTCCGCAGAACTTAACCGAGTTTCAAGAGTTGTTGATCTAAAGCTGCTGAAAGAGGCTATGCTTCCACAATACAAGCCCACCTTTGAGAGGGTTTTAGAATATTACTCAAGGTATAAAGCTCCGCCAACTTATGATATCCTTATCGAGACTTCCACGGATATTGAGGAGCTTCCGGTAATTAAGATCCTACAGGAGACAGATTGCCCAGAAGGCGAAGTAGAGTATTATGTTGATAAGATTAAAGATCGATATAACGCTTTTCTGATCAAGAAGGTAATTGAGGACACACAGCTCGCAAGTGAAGACGCAGAGCTTGATGATATCAATGATAACTTCAGAAGGATTGTATCTAAGGTTGAGAGGCTCAAGAAGGGTTCTGTTTTTTCTGAAGGTAGACTTTCTGAAACTGTGCAGGATCGTGTTGATACATATGAGTACACGAAAGAGAATCCGAATATGGTGGCAGGTGTTCTTTCTGGATACAGAGAGATTGATGATTATACTTTTGGTATTAGAAACTCAGAGTTCCTGGTTGTCGTAGGCGCATCGTCATCTGGTAAGAGCATGCTCATGCTGAACATGGCAATCAATTCGTGGCTTGGATCAAATAAGCCAGACCAGTATCTTGGGCAAGACCTTATTGATGACGGGAAAAATGTTGTATACGTTTCTCTTGAAATGAGTAAGTCTCAGCTTGAGGCAAGAGTCGATGCCAATTTGGCACAGATTAGACATAAGGCGCTTAGTCGAGGTTATTTATCTGAAAACGAAGTGGGTCGTTGGGAGCGCTCTCTTGATTTCCAGAAGATTTACCATAAAAACTTCTACATCATTGATATGCCGAGAGGCTCAAGGACAATGGATATTGAGGCAAGACTAGAATCTGTATCCGCAGAATTCACGATTGATCTATTATGCATTGACTACCTTGGTATCATGAAGCCAAACACAGATTTCGGTCAAGATTGGCTTGAGGTTGGTCATGTTGCGGCAGATGTTCATGAATTGTGTAGAAAGAAGGACTTACCTGTCATTTCTGCTGCACAGAAGAAAGCTAAGGATAAAAAGGCCAAGAAATCGTTTAATGATGTTGAGGAAATCGGACGCAGTAAAATGATTGGAGATAACTCCAATATTGTGTTGATCATCGAATCAAGAGATGAAGAGCATCTTCATGAGGATATGCCGGTACATATTGCAAAGAACAGGGATGGTGCAAAGGGAGTTGTCTACCTCGAAAAGGAATTTGAAAAATCGAGAATTAACAATTATCCCGAAGACTGGGTTAAAGATGACGGCGAAGAAAATGAAGTTTAATTACAAAGCTTTAAAAGCTTTTGATTTTATTCACCTACGTTCGAAGAACTGGGGAGCAATCGATTGTGTTGTGATAAAAAACAGTCGAAAAAAAATTACATTTTTAGCAACTGAGCCTTACGAGGACTCTGATGTTATGGATTTCAGATATTTCACAATGATAGACAAATATGAAGACCTCGAAGGCTTTTTCTTCAAGGAAGTAGAAGACATTTTCATGTTGCTCGGAAAAACTGATGATCGTATCCTCAGCATGCAATATAGGATATTGGACAATGAGTGAAAAAGTTGTAGGAAGAATCAGGAGCGTCACATATTGTGAAGAAGAGGATGTTCTCGACTTCACAATAAGAGTGACTGACCCCAAGTTTAAGAAGAAGTTACTTAGAGATCTATCTCTTGCCGGTAAGATTAAGCTTGAGGGTGACAAAATTGTCTATATAGGCGATGAGAATGAGGAGAAAGATGCCGGTATATAATTTCGTATGTGACAAGTGTGAAGCAGTATCCACTGAAGTTATGAGCATATCAAGCTTCATGAAACAGCGGAGCAATCCTGAGGAGTGTTGTGAGTGTTCCGAAGGAAAAGTCTTGGTTTCCTTATCCCCTCCTACGGGCAGGATAGAGAAAAGGAAAGAAGATATTATACAAGAGATAGAGGACGAAGTACGAGAAATCGTAAAAAAGGTACGTGAGGGTGACGAAGCAGCCATCGAGGATGTGTACGGACACCGCGAGAACCCATACAAAAAATGACTAACGGAGAACAGATGACATCAGCAGATTCATTACTTGAGCTTGTAAGTTCCCACATGGAGCAGAGTAAGCAGGAAGCATGGGAAGGTACCCTTGGAGAGTACTTAAAGATGGTGGTCGATGACCCATCTATTCACATGGGAGCACACGAACGAGTTCTTAGAATGATTGAGAGCCATGGTTTTGAGACGGACGAAGAAGATGAGGTAACTCAGTATAATTTCTTCAAAGATGACCTATTCGGTGTGCAGGATCAGATCGAAGAGTTTATGAAGTACCTTAGGGCTGCCGCAGCAGGCAGTGAAGTCGGTCGTAGAATCCTTCTTGTATACGGACCAACATCATCCGGCAAGTCCCAACTGGCCATCCTTTTGAAGAGAGGGCTTGAGGCTTTCTCCAAGACAGAGGACGGTGCATTATACGCATTCTCCGATTCGCCGATGAACGAAGATCCAATGACGGCAATCCCTATGGAGCTTAGAGGTAGGCTGCGTGAGGAGTATGGTATTCGCGTCCAGGGAGAACTATCTCCCTACATGGAGGCTATTCTTAAAGAGAAGTATGGTGGAAACATCATGGAGCTACCGGTTCGTAGGATTTTCATCTCCGAAAGGGCAAGAAACTGCATTGGTACTTTCGTACCTTCCGATAAGAAGAGTCAGGATATCTCTGAGCTTGTTGGCTCCATTGATCTTAGTAAGATTGGTAAGTACGGCACAGAGTCTGACCCAAGAGCTTACAAGTTCGATGGCGAACTCATGGTTGCTAACCGTGGCATGATGGAATTTGTTGAGATGCTCAAGGTTGATCAGAAGTTCCTTTACGTTCTTCTCACCCTTGCTCAGGAAAAGAACATCAAGACCGGAAGGTTCCCGCTTATCTATGCGGACGAATTTGTTCTCGCTCACACTAACGAGACTGAGTACAAGAGATTCCTTGGGAAAGATGAGATGGAGGCACTCCATGATAGAACTATTGTTCTACGATTCCCATACAACCTCAGTGTCAATGAGGAAGTAAGGATTTACGAGAAGCTCATTCGTCAGGCGAATTTCAAGGGTGTTCACATTGCACCACATACGTTAAGGTGCGCAGCAATGTTCTCTATCCTTTCGAGACTAATTGAATCTGACCACCAGGGGCTTAGCACTCTGAACAAGATGAGACTATACAACGGTGATGAGGTTGATGGATTCTCTAAGCACGAAGTACCTAAGTTCAAGGGAGAATTCAAAGATGAAGGAATGGTTGGAGTATCTCCACGATACGTTATCAACAGAATCTCTTCCATCCTTGCTTCTGGCAAGAAGGGTTACATCACTCCGGTTGATATCGTAAGATCCCTTAGAGATGGGCTTGAATCTAACCCTAAGGTTGACGAGAAAGAACAGAACAGATTAGAGGGTATCCTTACTGCTGTAATTGAAGAATACACCAAGATGGCAATGAACGATGTTCAGAAGGCATTCTTCGTTAACTTCGAGAGCGAGATCGAAAACCTTCTCAAGAACTACCTTGACCATGTTGAGGCATACCTTGACGGTCATATGCTTGAGGATGAGTGGGGCAATGATGTTCAGCCAGATGAGAGACTCATGAGAAGCGTCGAAGAGAAGATTAGAATCTCCGACTCTGGCAAGAGATCTTTCAGGCAGGAAGTGTATCGTAAGATGCTTCGTTCGGCAAGAGATAACGATGGTACCCTTTCCTACAAGGAGCACCCAAGACTCAAGGAAGCGCTTGAGAAGCAGCTTTTTGACGAGAGACGTGACGTTATCAGAATCACTGTTAGTTCCAGAAACCCAGATGAGGAAGAGCTTAAGAAGATCAATGTTGTCATCGAGACCCTTGCGGACCATCACGGTTACACTGTCGGAAGTGCCAACGAATTGCTTAGATACGTTAGCTCACTTATGGCAAGAAACTAATGTTCTTCGGCATCATGAAGAATGAGGTTACCTCGGCGCCAGTAGAGGCGCTGAGGGAAGCCCTTACCGATGAGTTTGGTGACGACATTAGATTTTCTCAAGGTGTTCTGCTTGTTGCTTGCTCATTAGAGTTTGCGGCGAATCCCATGAGGACCAGAATCGTGTATGCAAAAGATCCTGATGGTGAGTTTGACGCGATGGTTAAAGAGGCTGTTGAGCGGATTATGTTTGAAGTGAAAAGCTCAGAGACAGATCTTTCTGATTATGAATTCTCGCTTTCTTGTTTGCCGTGTGAAGAGGCAGATTCCCTTTCGATTGGATTCGTACTTTGGGTTAATGGATGTTGTAAGTAACATGGGAAGATTATGAATATATTGAAAATATATGCTATGATAAAACAAAGGCTGGAGAATTTAAAACTTTCCGAGGATTTCTTTACGCTTGATAATGTTCCTTTGGAGGCGCTCCCTATATATCTAGGGCAAAGTTTCAATGGATATAGTAATGAGGATGGAAGCTTTTCTTTCCAAAATAGCTTCATTGATATCATAGAACTTGGGCAACCATTTAGTACAGATGAAACCGAAGAGGAGACTGTGAATCGTTTGGTATCTTTTCTCAAAGAGTACCGTGCAGAACTTGGGCAAGACCCGTTTCAGTTGGTTATATCTGTTAAAGATACGAAAGATTGTTACGGAATCTTAGCTGTACATTAAACCAGGAGAAGTAATGACTATTATAATTAATTATGGAAAAAGTACATTTATAGAGTCTGATGCTTATGAAGATGAAAATCAAAACCATGATACAATAAGAATAGTGTCTGGTATGGAGGAGTAAAATGTCTGATAGTCTTTCTGATATTTGGAAACTGAAGAAACGTGGTAAAAGAGATTCTGATCGACATGAAGAGCTTGTCAAAAGAGCAATCAGAAAGCATGGGCGAGACGTAATCACAGAGTATAACATCATTCGTTCTTCAGGCTCCAAGAAAGTTAAGATTCCTGTAAGGTTTCTTGATAAGCATACGTTCAAATATGGAAAATGGAAAGATGACTCTCAGGTTGGTCAAGGTCAGGACGTAGTCCCCGGAAAAAACTATGAAGTTAAGAAGGGACAAGCTGCTCCTGGCGGCCCAGGAGACCAAGAGGGCGAGAGAATTTTTGAAGCTGAAATCTCTGTAGATGAGTTGGTCAACATGCTAATGGAAGAGTTAAATCTTCCATGGATGGAGCCAAACAAGTCCAGTCAGATTGAAGTAGTTCATGAAGAAGTTTCGTCAATCGATAGAAAGGGAATCTTCCCAAATCTTGACATCAAAAGAACTCTCCTTCAGAACATCAAAAGGAATGCTGCGCTTGGAAATCCACACGTTGGAGATTTTCATAACGAAGACCTCAGATATAAGGTGTGGGAAGAGGAGACTGAGTACGTCTCAAATGCTGCGGTCTATATCATGATGGATAGATCTGGCTCTATGGATGACAAGAAGACCTATATTGCTAAGAGCTTCTACTTCTGGATGGTTCAGTTTCTAAAAAGACGTTATCAAAATGTTGAGTTAATCTTCATTGCTCATGATACAACTGCATTTGAAACTACAGAAGAAGAGTTCTTTACGATTTCGGCAAGCGGTGGAACTAAGTGCAGTTCTGCATTCAAGTTCGCTCTTGATCATATCAAGAATAACCATCCGCCAGATGATTGGAACAATTACGTTTTTGAGTTCAGCGATGGCGACAACTGGATGCAGGATAACAGAGAGTGCGTAGGTCTTGTAAGGGAGCTATTGCCTTTATGCACTGCAATCGGGTATGGTGAAATTGTGCCGGACGAGCAAGCGGAGCTACCTTGGTTCAAGGAAGAAGATAAGCTTTACAACGTGTTCAATAATGAGATTTCAAGAACGCGATTTGTATCCTTAAGAGTTAACTCTAAAGATGGCGTTTTCGATGCTCTAAAGCAATTCTTTAACGTTAATGGTGTGTCAAAAAAGGCTGAAAAGAAATGAAAAAAAGATTAATCGAAGTAGACAAATGGTGTCAGAAGAAGTGTGATGAGATGGGCGTAGATTATTTTCCAATCAATTGGGAAGTTGTGCCTGAAGAGGTCATGCTTGAGGTAATGAGCTATGGTCTTCCGACCAGAGCACGACACTGGACATACGGTCAGAGTTACAAATACCAGAAGCTTAATGGTGAAATGGGTATGTCAAAGGTTTACGAGCTAATCCTTAACAACAATCCATCTTATGCTTTCCTTCTTGATACCAACCCTGACATTGCACAGATTATGGTCATCGCTCACTGTGTCCATGAGGATGCTAAAATTATTACTTTGGATGGAGTAAAGCCCATCTCTGAAGTAAAAAAGGGCGATAAAGTATTTACACATAAAGGTAGAATTTCTACTGTTAACTGGTGTAAAGAGACTGCAAGAAAAAAAGAAATTACTGAATTGAAAGTAAGGGGTTCCGATGAGGTTTATAGGTTTACATCTGATCATAAGATTTATGTAGAAACTGATGTTGGCCCATCTTGGGTAAAAGTTTCTGAAATAAGGGAAGATGATAGAATCATTTACCCTAAGGCTTCTCAGAACGAGGAGTCTGCTCTCGAAGAGATTTTAATTGAAATCGAAAATATTCAGAGTAATGATAGGCTGTTTAGGAAAAAAGCTTTCCATGAAAGCAATGGATATACTTTAAAATTAAATGAAGAATCCGGAAGGATGATCGGGCTATATATTGCTGAAGGCTATCTTAGCGGAACACAAGTTCATTTTGCGATGCACAAGGATGAAGACGATTATCATGCAGCAATTTCAAATGCAATTAATCAGTTATCTCCGAAACTTCCTGTACATGTATCCAAAAGAGAGCGTGATAATTCTGGCATTGTTCATTTTTCTGACAAATGGATTGGAAAATGGCTTGAAGAAAGCTGTGGGAAAGGTTGTGAGAACAAGAAGATACCTGATTTTGTATTTGCAAACAATGTTCCTCTTGAGTTTAAAAAGGGAATTGTAAGAGGGCTTTTCGAAGGTGATGGTTATTTTGATAATGAAAATAGAAGCTCTTCTTTTTCTACCACAAGCGATCTGCTTGCAAATCAGTTAAAATTTCTTCTGAATTCATTTGGAATTTTTTCATCTATTTCTTCAAGAAACAGGAAATCTTTTGATATAAAGGGGGAAAGAAAAACTTCTTATGAATTGGTTTTAAGTGGCGAAGACAACTTGGAGTTATATAACATAGTTGGATATGAGACTGAATATGCTCCGACCAGAACTTGGTCTTTCTCTGCAAAGAAAGATGAATATATAGCTGGACAAATCGAATGGGTTCGCTCATTCTCTACAGAAAAGATTCAAAGTTTTTGGGACATGGAAGTGGAAGGAGATCATAGCTTTGCGCTATATGGCGGAATTGTAGCTCATAACTGTTACGGACACAGCGCATTCTTCAAGAATAACTACCTATTCAAGCAGACAGACAGGAAGATGGTTTACCATGCTGCTGAACGTGCTGCAAGAATCGAAGGCTATATTGAGAGGTATGGTTTAGAAAGAGTTGAACGCATCATGGATATTGGTCTCTCCGTTGAGAAGAATATTGATTGGCATAAAGGTTTATTCCGTGAGAAATACCCTGGCAGAAGAAAGGTGGTCAAGAGTCGTAAGATTGGTGAATTCGAAGATGTACTTGGAATCAAAAGTCCAGAGAGAAAAGAGGTAACGGTTAACACGAAGTTCCCACCTGCAAAAGAGATTGATATCAACTGGTTCTTGATGACTTACTCTTCTAAGCTTGAAGATTGGGAGCGTGATGTCCTCTCTATTATCCGAGAAGAATCCTTTTACTTCTACCCTCAGTACATCACAAAGATTATGAACGAAGGCTTTGCAAGCTATATTCATGCAGAACTCATGTATGTCATGGGCGAGGAGATGCTTTCCGCAGCAGAGTATATTGATTTCGTTAAGATTCATGAGAGAGTTGTTCAGCCAGGACGTGATCCATTCAATATGAACCCATACTTCTTAGGCTTTACGATTTTCAACGACATTAAGAAAAGATGGGATGAGCTATACGAGAAAGGTGAGTCAACCATTACAGGTTTTCAGAAGATTCTTGAGGTATGCGAGGAAGAAGATGATGTATCATTCTTGAACATCTACCTCACTCAGGAGATTGTTGATGAGCTTAAGATGTTCACCTATGTTCAGAGAAGGGACCCGAGAAGTAAAAACCAATACGTTCAGGTTCAGAGCAATAAGGTTAAGGACATTGTTGAGTCAATGACCAGCAAGCTTCATAACTACAGAGTTCCTATGATTGCGATTACTAACGTAACATCTATGAGTCTTGAGCTTGAGCATGGAAGCCCAGAGATTGGAACGATTGCTTATAAGCATCTTCCAAAGGTTATGGAGTATCTATATGAGGCATGGGGCAATGTGATTGACCTGAAGACGTGGGACACGTCAGGCAATCCATTCCACTTCACTTTCGATGAGGAAGGTTTCAGTGATGTCGATCCAGAAAAAGGTCTCACAATTATTAGAAGGAAACAAAAGTAATGACTGAACCTGTTGTAGATTTTGCATATCAATTATCCGTATCGCGTGAACGAATTGAGAAAAGAGTTTTTCAGAACCTCCGCAATATCTCAGAAGAGCTATTGATGAAGGATGAATTCGTAGGATCCCTTATTGTATTTGGAGTTTTTAAAACCCAAGTCGACGGGATGAGACAATTCGGAGGAAGCAAGCTTGAAAAATACATCAATGTTGTTGGTGCTCACGAAGAGGAGTTCATTAACATGGTGCGGAGTGGTGATGATGGAGCAATTGTTATCAGCGATAGTGGGCAGATACTAGGATCTGGTATATATTTAACCGTGGACGATCCCACCTTAGACATCCCCGAGGGGGCAGGCACCAGACATATCTCTGCTGCCTCATTCTCCAAGCGGGATGATATATTAGCTACCTTTACATTGTCCGAAGAGACGCGCATCGTGCGAAAATGGAAAGACGGTGCTGTGAACGAACAGTTCGATCCTTCAGACGATCAAGAGTAGTTGACCTTATTTTTAAGGAAAGGGCCGCCCAAGTTGGGTGGCTTTTTCAACTTTTATTAGAGAAGAATAGTCAGATTTGTAGAGACAAAAACATATCCAAATTGTTTGATTCGCAAAAAGATTTGGATTTGAATATATGAAAACAGATTCCTTAAAGGGCCTTGCAACCAGCTTTTCATATACCCAAACTCTATTAATCTTGGCAGTGTAAGTGCTACAATGAGCACGATACCAATGAGAATTTTATGATGTAGGAGTACTGTTTTAATGTTTATTCAAAATATCTCTCAAGAAGTATGGGGCGGAGAAGCTGGTAAGTATAGGCTTCGTGATTCCGAAGGACAACCCATCGATCTAACACCTGAAGACACCTGTTTGAGAGTCGCAAAAGGGTTAGCATCACTTGAGCCAAAACCAGAAGAATGGGAAGTTGAGTTTTCCAGAATTCTATTAGAAGGTAAGTTCGCAGGTGGCGGACGTATTATGGCCAATGTCGGCGCTGGCGACCTCAAGCGAGACGCCAGCCCGATTAACTGTACGGTGCTCAGGCAGATCCCTGACTCGATGGATGGCATCATGCAGACCGCCAAAGAATCTGCGATGACACTGCGCACAGGCGCTGGTGTGGGCTATGATTTCAGCCCAATTAGGCCAAGCGGCGCGTATGTATTTGGCGCAGGAGCAGAGACTTCTGGCGTCATTTCTTTTATGAAAATCTTCGATGCAACGTGCAGCACAGTTATGAGCGGCGGTGGCAGACGTGGAGCCCAAATGGGTTGCCTCGACATTCAGCATCCAGAGATTGAGAATTTCATCACTTGTAAAAGAGAAGATGGCGTTCTTAGATATTTTAACTTATCTGTTTTAATCACAGATGCTTTCATGACGGCTGTTAGAGATGATGCCATGTGGAAGCTATGGTTCTGGGAGCGTTGCGAGAAATGTGACATAGAGGAAATTGGTGCAGATGAGGTTGCAGTGATGAAAGCTGGAGATATCCCTTTCAGATATCCTGAATACGATTACTTCAGTTATGCAGCAGATCACACTGAAGTCCTTAGCGGTAACTGCGAAGTAGGAACTATCTTTAAGAAGAGAGTATTCAAGGTGCTTAGAGCCGTTGAACTCTTTGATAAGATTATGACATCAACATACAATTTCGCCGAGCCTGGATTCATTCTTATCGATAGGGTGAACAGAGATAATATCCTTTGGTTCTGTGAAGTTATTAGAGCTACGAATCCATGTGTACCTTCTGATACCTGGGTTCATACAGAAGAAGGCCCGAAGCAGGTTTCCGATCTTATAGGTCAAGAATGCACCTTGATGGTGAACGGAAAGCCATATCAATCAGAAGGATTTTTTAAAACCGGATATAAATCGGTTTTGAATTTAGAAACCAAAGAAGGCTTCAAATTAAGATTAACTCCTAATCATAAAGTTATGGTAGTAAGCTCCAATAATGGTGATAAAATTATTTCCAATTGGAAAGAAGCAGGCGAAATTGAGATTGGTGATAAAGTTATTCTTCATGATCATAGTGATTCTGCTTACTGGTTAGGAACAGACAAAATGAATGGAGTCTACTCTGTAGATCAGGGATACCTGATGGGGCTACTCGTTGGGGACGGAACGCTGAAGAAAGATTCTGCTATCCTGTCCGTTTGGAGTTCTGACAATGAAAATGGTTATGAGTCTATTATGTCTCGTGTAAATATGTCGATAAGACACCTTAAGAAAAGAGCAGATTTTAAGGGTTGGCACAAAATAGCTGGCCGAAATGAGTATAGGCTTAAGTTGTCTGGAATAAGAGATTTGGCGCATGAATTTGGAATGAGCAATCAAAACAAGTTTATTACTCCTAAAATGGAGAAAGCATCTCATGCCTTTTCTGCCGGGTTCTTAAGGGGGCTTTTTGATGCAGATGGCTCGGTCCAAGGCGATCAAAGCAAAGGAGTTTCTGTAAGGCTTGCTCAAAGTAACTTAGAGACCTTGGAAGCTGTGCAAAGAATGCTTCTTAGATTTGGAATCGTATCTAAGATTTACAAATTCAGGCGAGAAAGTGGAGAGTCACTTTTGCCTAACGGGAAAGGTGGAAAGAAACTTTATAAGACAAAAGCTCAGCACGAATTAGTTATTAGCAAAAGTAATTTAAAAACTTTTGAGAGATTGATTGGCTTTGCTGATGACACTAAGCATTCTAAATTAGTAAACTTATTAAGTGACTACAAAAGAGAATTAAACAAAGAAAGTTACGCAGTAACGATATCATCAATTAGTGACGGAGGCATTTGCGACGTTTATGACGTACAGGTTCCAGGTATAAACGCTTTTGATGCAAACGGCATTTATGTTCATAATTGTGGCGAACAGCCTTTACCTGCCAATGCAAGTTGCCTATTGGCTTCAATGATTTTAGCTCCATATGTGATGAATAAATTTGCGGATGATTCCTTTTTTGATTGGGAGGCTTTCGAAGTAGATATTGCTGTCGCTACAAGGATGATGGACAACGTTGTTGAGATCAACAACCTGCCTCTGCCTGAAATGAGAGAGCAGATTCTCCAGAAGAGAAGGCATGGCTTAGGCTTCACAGGTCTTGGCACTGTATTTAACATGCTCGGCATGTCTTATGGTGATGATGCTTCTCAGGCGTTCGCAGATAAGATTGCATACACGATTGCAAAAGTATCTCTATTTATGAACATGGAGCTTGCGCAAGAGAAAGGACATGCTCCCATTTTCGACACGATAGTGTCCAGACAGAACGCTATTGATTCAGGATATATGAAGAGGTTGTTATCAACCTTTGATGACGATTTAAGGCATGGATTAGAGCAGGAGATTCTTGAGCATGGTCTCAGATTCTCTCACGCTACCAGCATTGCACCAACAGGAACCATGAGTTTAACTTGGGGTAACAACTGTAGCAATGGTGTTGAGCCGAGCTTCACTGATGAGTACGCAAGAAACTTCAGGCAGCATGGAAAGAAGACGAAGGTTCAGGAAATCGTAAGAAGTCTTGAATACCATCTATGGATAGAGATGTATGGTGACAGAGAGCTACCAAGTCATTGGAGGGTTTCCAATGACCTATCTGTCGAAGATCATATCAACATCCAGGCAAAGATTCAGAAGTGGGTTGACTCTGCCGTATCTAAGACGGCAAATGTTCCTACTGATTACCCATTCGAGGATTTCAAAAAGATCTACATGATGGGATGGGAGAAGGGGCTTAAGGGCATCACCACCTTCAGGTATAATCCTGAGGCGTTTTCAGGTGTCCTTGTTCGCAAAGAGGATCTCGAAAATACGAAATACGTTTTCATCCTCGCAGATAATGAAGAAATAACAGTATCCGGAAGTGATACAATTGAGTACGATGGTGAGCTTCACAATGCGGCCAATTTGTTTGATGCGCTGAAAGAAGGCATGTATGGGGATATGTAATGCAGACAGTTAAGATTGAAAAGAAAATTGTAGGTTGGAGAGTTAAAGGTCTAAGTGAGTCTGATCAAGAGAAGATCAGGGATAGTCAGGCTCCTAAGAGACCGTTAGGTTTAAAGTGTGAAATACATAGGGCGACAATCAAGGGTGAAGACTGGACCATCTTGATTGGACTACTTCATGAGAGACCTTATGAAGTAATTGGTGGACTCTCAAGTAATATTGAGATCCCCAAGAAATATAAATTTGGTACTTTGCTAAAAAACCCGAGAAAAAGCGTTAATGCAAGATACGACCTTAGATTTGGAGAGGAGGGCAGCGAAATCTTAATCAAAGATGTGGTTTCGGTATTCGACAATCCAAATAATGGGTCTTTGACAAGGATGGTATCGATGTGCTTAAGGCACGGTGTTCCTATTCAATACATGGCCGAACAATTAAAGAAAGATAAGTATTCTGATATGTTTTCCTTTTCGGCTGTAGTTTCTCGGGTATTAAAGAAGTATATCGAAGACGGCGCGGACGGCGGCGGCAAGTGTGATGATTGTCAATCACCAAACCTAATTTATGCAGGTGGATGCCCGGTCTGTCAAGATTGCGGCTATAGTAAGTGTGGATAAATGGAAATTACTCTTTTAGTGAACAGGTTTAATTATCAAGAAGATATAGATGAGCTTAGAGATTCTTGGCTTGAAGATATTCTTATGTATCTTGAATTGAACCCTGTTGAACTAAAAGAGATGTTGCCTCATGTTTTTGTAGATTTGTTGTATAGTATGAACTTAGATATTGTTGACTACCCGAGTCTGGGGGCAATGGCGGTTGTGTACGAAGGAGACCTAATAGGTGAGTGGGCTGGCCCAGAACTCACGTTAAAGAAAGATAAAGAAACAGGTGAGCTATATTATGAGGTTCTAATCCAACAATGGTCTATTTTGGATGAAGAAATCGACATGAGCTAACCGAATAACAACAACATATAAAAAACAGGATAAGCTTTAATGCTAGAAAATCATCCTTTAGAGAAAAGAATTAACTACGTTCTTGATACATCTGCGTTAATCTCAAACCCCAAGCTATTAGAACAGTTTGAATCTTGCACACACCTCATTCCGATGGAAGTGCTACAAGAACTTGACAACCTAAAAACACGATCTGATCATGTTGGAAAAAATGCACGTTACGTGAATAGATTCCTTGATCAGCTTCGACAGCAAGGTAGTCTGTTTGAAGGCGTCATCGTAGACGAAGGAGTGACCGTAAAGGTCGTTTCTAAGCACGATGCTCTGCTCCCAATCTTTGAGGACACTGTAGATAATAGAATTATTTCAACAGCGTTTCACCTCTCTGAAAAGATTGATGTTGTATGCCTCTCAAATGATATCGCATTCCGAGTGAAATGTGATGCAATCGGTTTAAAAGCCGAATCAGTAGACGCTGATGCTGTAAAGGTTACAGATTCTGGTTACACAGGCTTTACTGAGCTTGAAGTTTCAAATGAGATAATCGAAGCATTCTATGAAGATGGTTACCTCGATTTTGAAGATGTAGAATTCTTTCCTAACCAGGGAGTTCTGTTAGTTGCTCCGGGGTCCACCGCTCTGTGCGTTGCTAACGGCTGCAATACTCTTGACAAATTAGAATACACGAAAGGGCGCAAGTTTAATGTTGAAGGAGTTACTCCTCGCAACAAAGAGCAGACTATCGCCCTCGAATTGCTTCTTGACCCAGATATTCCTTTGGTAACTCTGAACGGTATTGCTGGCTGTGGTAAAACCTTGCTTGCAATTGCGTCTGCCATGTCGCAGCATAAGCAGGGATTGTATAAGAAGATTATCATTTCCAGACCGATTGAAAGTACGAGTAACGATATTGGTTTCCTGCCCGGTACGAAAGAAGAGAAGATGGCGCCTTGGGTTCAGCCGATTTTTGACAACCTTGAAGTGTTGTACAGAAAGAAGGGTCTTCATTACATCGAATTGATGATGCAGAAAGGCCACCTTGAGATTGAGGCAATCTCTCACATTAGAGGACGAAGCCTACCCGACACCATCTTTATTGTTGACGAGGCACAGAACATTACGAGGCATGAGGCGAAGGCCCTCTTGACAAGAATGGGTGAGAGATCCAAAATCGTTCTTATTGGCGATCTTGATCAAATTGACTCACCTAAGCTCAGTCATAAAAATTCTGGCTTAAGCGTTATCATTGAGGCATTCAAGGATACAGAGCTTGCAGGTCACGTCAAATTACTCAAGGGAGAACGTAGCGCACTTGCTACTTACGCAGCGACAGTACTTTAAGGAGATTCTATGAGCGAAGAGAAGAGAGTTCCACTTTACATTCATGATGACTTCGACCCAGAGCTACAAAGGCGATGGGAAGAAGAGCAGAAATTAAAGAAAGAAGTCCCGGTTAGTCGATACAGGTCAAATACTGATGACCCACTTGTTGTTGACCTTACCATTGATTTTAATGATGGAAATGTCGATTTTACTTTGAATTAGAATCCTTACTAATAAAGCAGGTTTGTCGTAGGAGTCTGCGACATGAACCAGAAGATTCAAAAACTTGCAAAGCTATTAGCTCATCTTGGCCACTCGAAAGAGGCGGCTGAGGTGGGCTTCTTTGCGTTGGCACAAGAGGTTTATAAGATTCAGTCAGGTGATAATCCGTGGTCGTTGTCTGGTGGAGATGCAAAATATCATCAGATGATTATGGACGCCAACCCTAAGGTTAATTGGAATAAGCTACAGATTGGTCAAGAGATCACTTTGCCAGCGAAGCCAAGCTATCCGAACAAGGGCATGCAGCCGTCCCGGTCAGCTTATGACATCATTAAGTCTCATGAAAAGCTGAAGCTTAGAGCTTACAATGACGGATTCGGTAATATGACTATTGGGTATGGTCATGTAATTAAGAAAGGGGAATCATTCTCTTCTATCTCAGAGCCTAAAGCGAAGCAGTTGCTTGTCAGCGATGCTACCGCTGCTGCCAAAGCTATTCAGCAGCTTGTCACTTCAAAGTTAAATCAGAATCAATTTGATGGACTTACCAGTTTGATCTTCAATATAGGAAGAGGGAACTTTGCAAGATCATCTATGCTTAAGAAGCTTAACTCTGGAGATTTTCAGGGAGCTGCAAGAGAGTTTGTATCTTTCAACAATGCTGGCGGAAAAGAGAATGCTCATTTGACAGGAAGAAGAAAAACCGAGGCCGCCCTATTTGTGAGCTAAAATGAAATTAAAACTGGATGATAAAAGTTACATCGAGATAAAAGAAGATAAACTAAAGAACAAGGCACGCATTTCTATCAAGACTAAATCTGATAAGAAGTCTATCATCGTGACTGCTGAGCTTGAAGAAGAGCAGGTAGTTAAGTTGATAGCGGAGCTTATATCTATTAAGGCGGGACTATATGGCCGAGCATGATATCAAATATGAGAAGACAATCACCGAAGCTGTAGAGGAGATCAATGAAAGAAAGACCTCCGGCAAAAAGGTGCATCCCTTAACGGAAGAGGGCATGAAGGCTATTGATGTGGCGAACATGATAGTGGGAACCATCATGAAAAGAAACCAACCTGATGTTAGTTTCTTCAAGGTTTACATGAATAGCACGAATGACAGGTTGGGTAAAATGTCAGGCAAGAAAAAAGCGGCCAACGAGGGCCGCAAATCTCTTAGAAGGAAGCGTTCAAATCGTGTAAACGATAGTAAGGACTCCTCCTGAATCTGGAATGTCCGTAAGAACGACAGCGTTTCTATTTTCGTCGTATCTCCAGTGATCATATTCAGTAGAGTTGCTTCCATCTTCGCTTAAGAACACTTTAAGCTTATCAATCTGAAGAGGAAGGTGATCAAGGTGCCATACCTCATTAAGGGTTGGCAAGTGCTCCTTAGGTCTATCAAGAACGGCAGACCAATCTTCATCACAAAGATCTACGACAGTTTCTGATACATCAAGGTATCCTACGCCCAACTGAGCAGAGTCACAACGATTACCTTCATAGGTAGCAACGATTGCCGACTCGGTAACCTCAAAGGGGCCTGATTTTACAAGGTCCATTAGGGTGTTGTATTCTGTTGGAGAGACAGAGGACTGGTCGGGTTCATCGCTGATGTATACAATAAGGAGATCAGCTTCTTCTCTTTCAAAACCAGAGTTATCCCACGCTACAGTCTCAAGAGCACTGTCGAGCCCTGCCTCTCTGTAATGATTTTCAAGAAGAGAGGTCAAAGACATAAGCTTCAGGAGAGCATCAGGATCGTTGTAATCAACCCAGCCATAGATTTCTCCAGCGGAGTCGGTAGATTTGATTCCTACTCTCCACTTGAGGTCAGTGAATTCGGGACCAATAAGGATACTATATATCTCTGGCATAGTTGCAGCTAAGGTTTCCCAGTCATCACTCATTGAACCTGATTCGTCAACGATGAATAGAATATCTACTGCTTGATCATAGACCACACCAGTTTGAACAATAGGTTCTCCGTAGATGCTTACGTCTTCAGTGTAATTGGCTACAACGCCAATGTCTGAAGAGCAAGAGGTTAGTGTCATTGCTGCACATAGTGCTAATCCATATAGCTTTAGTTTGCCGAACATATTAACTCCGTATCATTTTATGTTGTTTCGCTCAAGAAATATCAAAATGTCAGGCATTCCGATTCCTAACCCTCCGTATGAGAACATGACAGAGTTTTGACCAACTCTATCTCTCACCGAAGAAGCAAAGGAAATACCAACAAGTTCTCCTCTTTTGTTGTAGATGGGACTACCACTATGTCCCGGTTGTAACATTTCGGATACCATAAGGGCACCCTGTTCTCCTTCACCTAAACTGCCTAACTGAGAACGAGGAACATATCCCGAAAAGAATGTTTCCAAAATGATTGGTGCATTAGAATTAGGTGCTCCAACGATGTACAGTTTTTCAGCAACATCTAATTTTGTGTCTTTATCGATTTTAACTATTGGGTGCGAGCCATCTGCTTTTAATAGACACAAATCGTTAGCAGGATCTTTATCCACGACAGTCATCTGCATGTCTGGTTTTCCATCATATCTGAACGAAGCCTGAGAGTCATTTAACTTTTCCCCTACAAAAGTAATACCCAAAATAGGCATGCTACAAATATGGTCATTTGATAAAAAGTAAGTTTCATCTGCTTTTTTATCATAAGCGATGCCAAAGGCAGTGCCACTACTCTGCACCTGTGAGCCGCTCAATGTATAGATGACCACAACAGGCTCCACCATTCTTTTGTAGTTTTTCTTAACAGACACTTCTTCAGTTTTGCTATCTGAGGAGTAAAGTTCGGCTATTGGCCTATCGTTCACCATGATCATGTTTTGGGGACTTGCTACGAAGTAACATAGTAGTGTCAGTGCCAAAAACAGAGCGAGGAATTTTGCGTTTTTCAATTTGATTCCTTTATATTTTTTCCACGTTTTCTTATTCGGTATGTTCAAAGGGGGTTACTTGTAAATACAGGCTCCCCAAAGTAGGATGATTATTAATAAAAAGTACAACTGCTAATATTTGGTGTACATTTGATTGGAGGTTTTAATCATGGGATGTGGCTGTGCCAAAAGAAAGAAAGCAAACCAGAAAACAAGAGTTCGAAACCCGTCTTCGAAGTCAAGGGCAAAAGGTTTGCCTATCATTACAATCAAACGCAATAAGAAAATTGTAACCAAAAAGAGTAAGTAAGAGGTCTGAATGTCAGATTATAGCATTTATCCAGAAGCATTAGATGGGTACTCTCAGTTACCTCTTGCTGTAGACTTGGTCACGCCTGTTGAAGCAAAGAGTGTCAACAGATTGCGTAGTGCAATTGTGAACATTGAGGCTGAGCTTGGTGTTGAGCCAAGTGGAAATTTTGCAGACGTAGTTGGCAGACTTGAAAGCATCGAAGAAAGCATAGGTGTATTGGAGTCTGAAGAATCGGATGACTTAGTCGTCGGGGTCGATGTTCAGGCTTATGACGCCACACTTACCGGCATTGCATCTTTGGGTACCGCAGCAGATAAAATGCTTTACACCACCGCAGCAGATACATGGGCTGAGACCTCAGTGACTTCAGCAGGAAGAGCAATCTTAGATGACACAAATTCAGCCGCACAAAGAGTGACATTAGGTTTACAAATAGGCTCAGATGTTCAGGCTTATGATGCTACACTTACAAGTCTTACATCTTTGGGTACCGCAGCAGATAAAATGCTTTACACCACCGCAATAGATACATGGGCCGAAACCTCAGTGACCTCAGCAGGAAGGGCTATCTTGGACGATGCAAACTCTGCCGCTCAAAGAGTGACGTTGGGTTTGCAAATTGGTACAGATGTCCAGGCACAGAGTGTCAACCTTCAGGACGTTTCAGATTTAACTCTTGTTAAGGGACAAGTCTTGGTATCTGATGGCTCTGACTTATTGGCATTGTCAGTAGGTACTAATGGTCAAACACTAATTGCTGACAGTTCAGACTCTGAAGGTGTTGTATGGGGAAGAAACAGGACGTGGACTCATCATATGGATTGGCCAGAAGGAACTGCTCAAGCAAATAATACGATTAATTATTTTGGATGGGCACCATTTGGGTGCAGGCTTGATAAGCTAACAGTTGTTATGGTCAGCCTGAATACTCAAGGAACATTTACTCTTTCTTTAAATAATCAAGCTACAGTAGCCTCAATGTTATCTGGTTCAAGTTATAATATGAATGGGTTATCTGCGGCTACCGTAACATCGATTCCGTTGTCAGGAACTGATGCAAATCTTGCTCTCGCCGAAAATGGTGGATGGCAGTTAAGCCTTGTAAGCAATGATGCCAACTTCGATGGAAGCGGAATATACATCCAGTTACATTTTGAGGAGATCTGATGGCTACTTATAATTCTCCAGAGCATGCACGCTCCGCTTCATCCTCAAGCGGTATAAGCTGGACAACTCAAGACCTAAATACTTTTGCTCTAAATGATCCGGCAGGTTTAATAAGCTCGGCAACTTGGAGCACTACAAGCAGTATGACTCCAGTTACAGGAACTCAGGGAGCAATAGATGCTGGACGTGATGGCATATGGTTAGCAAAAGCTGTAGAAAGCGGAATAACCTGGGCAGATTATAATGGCATCTTGGTAAGGATGACAGCTACAGAGTGGAGAGCAGGAACCGGAGTAGATACTCATGTTCTGGTTGGCTATTCTGACACATTATTACAGTCAACAGGTGTAGGCTCTTTGGCTGGAATAAATTCATCTCCATCGGCTACCTCAATTAGAAGGGCAGCTACGATCTCGCCAGGAGGTTCTTTGGCTACGAGCAGTGCTAACTTTTCAACAAGCTCCTCTGTAACTACCACAGTATGGATTCCGTTTGGAAGTTCGGGGCCACTTGGTGCTCAGCCAACAGTTTATCTGGATAGCTCAACAACTGCGGCTGGAAGGAATAATACAAATCCGGTTTCGGTAAGCGATTTGAACTTAGTTATATCAATTGGTAATACAGGTTCATGGGCCAGTGCAGTAGGCATTACTGGATTCACAGTTGAAACTGCGCTCATAAATAGTTAAAATGATATGTCTGATTGGAATAGTCTAAGAAATTATCTTGTTAATTGGATTGAGAATAAAAAAGGTTATATAGTTCACTTCGCAACAGAAGGCGAACTAAATATCATTGACAGTGATTTTAATGAAATTGTCATTGATGAAAGACTTTCTTATGAACTTCAGACCTATGTATTGCTGCATGAGTGTGGACATATCCTTACATGGGAAAATGGAATGTTCTTAAGCCTTGAAAAGAAAGCAAGCAGACATAAGGCCGCAACTTTTAAAGAAAGAACTTTTACGGTTATAGAGGAAATAGAAGCGTGGAAGAGAGGATTATCTCTTGCCAAGAGACTTAACATCCCAGTGGATGTGGTAAAATGGGAGGAGGAGATGGCATCCGCCATCGGGAAATATATAACATGGTCCATCAACCCGGAAGGGTACGAATCAATTGATGGACCTAAGCCATAAAACTGAGGAGAGCCGAATATGGGAATGACTAAAATTAAATTACTTGATGACAGAGCAGAGGTGCCTACCCGCGCTCATGAGTCCGACACCGGATATGATCTTCGCATGATTGATGTAAAAACAATCACTGGAGATACAATTTATTTCAGAACTGGCATTGCAGTCCAACCGCCAGAGGGTCACTATTTTGAGATTGTGCCCAGGAGTTCGCTTTCTAAACTCCCGCTCGCTCTTGCAAATTCTGTAGGGATTGTTGATGAGCATTACCGTGGAGAGATTCTTGTTGCAATCAAAGTGTTGCACTCGGAGCTTGGAAAAAACCTTGGCCGACAGGCATTCCCTGGAGGCATAATTACCATTTTTGATAAGAAGCCTCGCTCGCTCTATGACGTAGCTAACCTTATTCTTTCTCAGAAGCCTGTGCTGACTCAGCTTATTCTCAAAGAAAGATTAAGCACTGATTTTGAAGAAGTAGCTGAGCTTGAAAAAACAGAAAGAGGCGATGGCGGATTTGGCAGCACTGATGGCAAGCCTGTAGTTAAGTCTACGAGGGCAGCTAGACCAACTCAGACTGTTACCAAGGCGAGCACTCGCAAAGGATTAGTAAGAAGATCTTCTGACGCCTGAAAAACTTACTTACTAATAAGCTGACCCTATTTAGAGGGTGATGATGTCAGACTACAGTATATATCCAAGCGCGCTTGATGGTTACTTACAATTACCATTAGCAGTAGACGGAACAACCGAAGTTGATGCGGCAAGTGTCAACCGGTTGCGTTCCGCTATTGTTAATATTGAAAGTGAGCTTGGCACTGCGCCGAGCGGGGACTATGGGACAGTCTCTTCTCGGCTTTCTACATTTGAAACTCTTATTTTAGATTATGATTATCACCTGACAGATGAGAGCAATCCCCATGCAACATCTTTGGCGAATCTGGTTGGTGGCACAATAACAGAACTAAATGATTTATTATCAGATGGCACAGTTGAGACTGAAAAACAGAATGTTATAACTGTGGCTAAAACTGGTGGAAATTTTACATCAATAAAAGATGCTTTAGATTCTATAACTGATGCGTCAACATCAAATAGGTATATTCTAATTATATACCCAGGTAGATACTCTGAACTAAATCCAGTAACTGTCCCTAATTATGTATCAATAAATGCAATTGGTAGACACGAGACAGTTCAGATGTATTGCTCTAATCCAAATGCTCACGGAATGATTATGGGGAGCGACAGTGATATTGTGGGACTTGATATTTCAAATGTTTCTGGTTCAGGATTTGCAGGTTTTTACATTTCTTCATCTATTCAAAATATAGATCTCCACGACATCGAGGTTTCAGATTGTGAGATTGGAATTATATCTGAAGCTACAGGACGAAATGAAGTTAGGGTTAGAGAGTGCATTCTTAATGGGACTATTGGCACTGGAATTTTAGCTCAAACTGGAGGCAAAGCATTACTTTCAGATATAGCTGTTGGAAATGGAACAACTGTAGAAACTTTCTGTTTCGCAACAGGAACGGGTTCTACAATCGGCATTAACAGTTCAGACTCTGAACCTTCAGTAGGAATCAATGGCTTGTTTGTAGATGATGGCGGAACGATCCGGGCAAATGGAATTCACTTAGCTGGCTCTGTAACTAATATGATAAGAGTCGGCCCAACAAATACGAGCACAATAAGTATTGTTGGCGTTGACATATCTGGAACATCAACTTTTGACCTCTTAGTCGAAAGTTCGGGCAGCACAATTCGGTCCTCCGGTTGTAGAATTAGAAATGATAGAGTCTCTTTAGTTACAGGCGTTATATCTCAGGCGTCTTTCTTCTCAGATACAGGAGGCGACGAAGGCCACATCATTCTTGGCGAACTACATGTTGGAAGATATGATAAAGGATCTGAATCTACATTTGGAGAAGGAGACAGTCATACGTTTGGAATGAAGGTATTCACAAACACAAATGGAACAGTTGGCACTTGGGTTGATGTAACAGACACTGCGATTAGTAATACATCATCTACCTTTACAATGCTTCCTGCACTTACAACTGATGCATCAATTTATATTGGAGGGAATACAGCTTTTAATGGCTTAAAAGCTTTAATAACTGGAGCTATTAACATAGGCTCAGGTGGTATCATCGCAGAATATTGGGATGGAAGTGCTTGGCAAATCTTTGATGCAATGTCCACCTTATCATCTCCTCCATATACTCAGTATGGAGCAGACCATTTTGGAAATGCAGAAACTCAGCAGATAAGGTTTGGCGATATGACATTATGGGCAAAATCTACATTAAACGGTTCAGAAAAATATTGGATCCGCATCAGAATTACTGGCACCATTACTACATCTCCCATCATTGAGCAATTCAAAATGCATACAAATAGAACTGAGATTAACGCAGATGGCTTTGTTGAATTTTTTGGGAATGCAAGACCTGTTCGCGATATAAATGTGCATTTTAAATTGGCAGAAGATTTATCCGGATCAAGTCCAGGAAATCAGGCATTAAATCTTGCCTCCAATATCACCATTACTCCGAAAGATAATAAATTCAATAATAACGCTTTAGATGGCAATGGGTTCCTCGTGTTAGTTCCGGAAGGTATAGATACCTCTTTCCCAATTACATTTGAGGTAGAATGGATTCCGCTCTCTACTGCCGTTGGAGACATTGAGATTGATTTTGAGTTCGCTGTGCTTAATCCCGATGATCTTCTTGATGGAGCAAAATCAGGCACAACATCTACTGTATTAACCTCAGTAAACAATAATCAGTACAAACCATTTATATCTATTTTTACTTTAAACATTAACGGCTCTTTTCCGGGCGATAAAATTGCCTACAGATATAGTCGTGACGCAACCGGCTCAAACCCAGCAGACACCTTCTCTGCCAACATCGCAATTGTCAGAACAAGGATGACTGGAAAATTTTGGAGATAATTTAATTGAGACAACTATATCGTTGTCGGTACGATATAGCAGAGGCTCCATCTGGGCTTCTGCTATTTTTATTGGAGGACGGCCCATGGCCCTGATCATAGTTGAGAGTCCTAACAAGATTCCGAAAATTAAGAAATCGCTCGATTCTTCCTACGAAGTAATCGCTTCTGTAGGTCATATCATGGACCTCAGCAAAAAGAAGCTCGGCGTTGAGTTACCAGATTTCACACCGGTGTATGTCACCAATCCTGACAAGAAGGATGTGGTCGCGAACATTAAAGCTGCTGCCAAGCGACACGATGACATCTACGTCGCAACAGACGCCGACCGTGAAGGTGAGGCGATTGCTTACAACATTCTGGATATTCTGCCGAAGCGTGGAAAGAACATTCATCGAGTAATCTTCAAGGAAATCAATAAGAAATCCATCCTTGCAGGTATCAAGAATCCTCTTGGATTCAGAGAGACTACCTTTCATGCACAGCAGGCAAGGCGTATCACTGACCGCTTCGTTGGATTTAAAGTAAGCCCTGTCATGTGGGCAAAGGGCCTCAAAGGAACGAGCGCTGGACGAGTACAATCGGCCGCTCTTAAATTCGTTGTGGACAGAGAGAAGGATATCCGGGCATTCATCAAAGAAGAATACTGGAGCGTCACAGCCAACACTGACCACAAGTTCGATGCAGAGTTCGTCACTCTTAACGGCAAAAAATATGTCCCTAAAAGCAAGGCAGAAACAAAGGCGGCTCTCGATCAAATCGATGGACCACTTGTTGTCTCTGTATATGAAAAGAAAACAAGAACCAAAAGTCCTCCGCCACCATTTGTAACTGCATCTATGCAGCAGACTGCTGGTGCAAAGTTCAAATGGACCGCCAAGAGAACAATGGATACTGCGCAGTCCCTATTCTCTCAGGGGCTCATCACCTATCATAGAACTGATAGTACAAGATCTGATCCTGAGAAAGTCGAAGCGATTCGGAAGAAAATTATTGAGAAGCTTGGGGAGCAGTATCTCTCCGAGACTCCAAAGCTGTATGGTCCGAAGGAGGCAGCACAGGATGCTCACGAAGCTATCCGCCCAACCTTTGAAGCGACACCTGCGGCTATGACTCCTGATGGAGACAAACTATTATCTTTGATTAGGAATCGTTTCATGGCATCTCAGATGGCTCATGCCAAATTCGATGCCGCAAAGATTGAGCTTAAAAGCGGACCACTTGGATTTAAAGCTACAGGTTCCGTTATGCAGTTTGATGGTTTCCTTAAGGTATATGGCTCATCAAGTAACGATGTGTCAATCCCCGCGCTTAAGGTTGGACAGGAAGTTAAAGTAAAGAAGTACAAGCCAAAGCAGCATTTCACCAAGCCACCATCAAGATACACTGAAGCAGCGTTCGTTAAGAAGATGGAGTCGGAAGGTATCGGAAGACCATCTACCTATGCGGCGCTTGTTGAAACTTTGCTCAACAGAGGCTACGTCACTCGTAAAAGCACAACCATGTTTGGCACAGAGATCGGTATCTTAGCCTGCGACTATCTTGAAGAGCATTTCGAAAACCTTACTGACACTCAGATGACTGCCACGATGGAGGCACACCTTGATGAAATCGAAGCAGGCTCCAAGACTATCAAGGATATCTTAACTCCGTTCAATGCAGAGCTTGATAGGGATATCTTTAAGGCTAAGAAAAGCGAGTCACGTAAGGCATTCGAAACTGATGAGAAATGTCCCAAATGTGATGACGGCTCCCAAATGGTCAGGAAGATTGCGAATAAGGAAGTATTCTTAGGTTGTCAGAACTGGCCGAAATGTGGGCACACATTCAGTATCGGAGACGATGGAAAGTTCATTGCCAAAGAGGTTGAGACAGGTATTCCTTGTCCTGACTGTGGCAATGTGTTAATCAAGAGAAATGGAAAGTTCGGAGAATTTTGGTCATGTTCATCTTATCCTACATGCAATTGGAAAGGTAAGCTCAACGCAAAAGGCGAACCTGTTATGTCAGGTGGAGCACAAACAACGGACCAAGAGTGCCCGGAATGTAAGACCAATATGCTTGTAAAGAGAAGCGGCAAATTCGGCGATTTCCTTGGATGCAAAGGCTATCCGACTTGTAACTTTACTGCACAGCTTGATGACGACGGTAAGATTGTCGTTAAGAAGAAGAAGCAGTGGGGCAAGAAGAAGGCAGTGAAAGACACTGGCGAGAAGTGCCCGAAATGCAAAAAGAATAACCTTGTTGAGCGCGAAGGGCGTTACGGAGCATTCGTTGCGTGCAGTGGTTATCCACGTTGTAAGTTTATCAAGAAGTAAGGAGATAATATGTCTGAAGAGAAAAAGTTAACAGCAAAAGAGAAGGCCAAGATTAGAGAGAAGAAGCTTGATGCTCAGTGGGCTAAGCAGGTCACTGATCCCATTAAAGAATTCAAAGCCACCCTTAAACAGGTGGAGATTTATGGCTTGTCCGATGAGGACAGAGCAGCGGTAGCAGCCGATACTGGAAGTTGGCCTGGACAGGTGCAGTTGCTTGTCTCTGCCTATATCAAGCATCTCAGGTTTAAACAAACTGTGATGCACAAAAGTCTGGAGGTGCTTGCGTCTGGTATGATTAAGCCAGAAGATGCGGCCGAATTTGCTCAGGGAGCCCTTGAGCAGGTTTGCCTTCGCGATTTGAAAAACATACCCAATCAAGAAGCTGAATAAAAATTCCTAAAACCTTAGAGAGCGAAGATGGACGATAAAGCAATTTACTGGGAATACAGAGAAACTAATAGTATAAACGATAGGCCGGATAGTCACGTTGATCAAAACAAAATTACCAAAGCTTATAATGAGGCTTCAGGGTGTATCTATCTCGAAGGAGAGCTTGGTTGGCAGAGCGCAGATGAGTCATATACTAATCAGACCCAAAATCATTTTGATGGTCAATGGCGAATTAAGGGATTCTATTTTGGCACCGTCGTTTGGGAAAGATTATTGATAGGGCGATATGCTCCGGAAATATATTCGGGAACAGTTGATTTTTTATAGAAGGAAAAAGATGAGTCAAATAATTTCAATAGATAAGCTGCAAGAGCTTATCGAAGAAGATATCAATCCCGCATTGGCGATGCACAGCGGATTCTGTGTTCTTGATGCTGTTGAAGATGAAAAAGACGGAGAGCCGCCAAAGGTTTTTCTTTCTTTCTTTGGCGGCTGTGATGGTTGTCCAAGTGCCTTTACGAGCACACTTGCTCAGATTCAGAATCTATTGAGGGCAGAATTAGAAATTGAAACCTTAGAGGTTATCAACACGGAGACCACATGAACTTCAAAGGGACAGTATACATATTTGATCTTGACGACACACTCTACTGGACATCTGACTGGTATGAAACTGCAAGGTTAAATAGAGATGGATACATCTATCAGCCTGGAGAAAGTGGAAATCTAAAAAACGCATTGGAACTATTTACTCAGCTCAATGCCAGAGAGGATATTCCTGAGAGGTTAATGACTCTTCAGCTTAAGACACAGAAGAAACATCAGCTTGATGGTAGAGATATTTACTTTGAGGTAACTGACAAAGCGGGGGCGCCTGTGCCTCTTGAGGAGCTACAGGCTCACATAACACCTGAGCAGCTTAGTGCGGCAGGGATTAGGGTTAATAGAAACTTCTCTCCATTTGCTATCATCACCAATGATGATCAATATTATCTCAATCCAAATACAATCGGAAGGCATGGCCCAAACTCCGAAATGCTTGAGCTTTATGAAGCCAATCATCAAAACGCCATCATCCTTACTGCAAGGAAGAGTGGGCCTGGAATGCAAGAAAGAATTGCTGAAATTCTAAGCGATCATCCTCCGATGGAGATTGTAACTCAGCCTTTGGATAGTCCTAACTCAGGAAGATATAAGGGCAACTACATTCTCAGTGTAGCGATGCAACCTGAGGTAACTCAGGTATACTTCTACGATGATAACTCAAAATATATTAAAAGAGTTGATGAAGTTCTGAGTGCTTATGACGAAGAGCACGGTACAAATCTAAGAGCGAAGGTAGACATTAATGTTGTCTCAACAGAGGGTAAGCCTATGAACAAGTTAAAGCTTGCTCATGCCTACAGTTCCATCTTGGGTCGTGATCATTATTTGAGAAAGAATGGCTTCGCAGATAAATATATTAACGAGCTATATGATGAGTAAATTACAAACCTGTACGGTCAATGAACTAAAGAAATATTTTGATGCAGAACTAAATGAAGTGATTCGGGTCTACAAATTCAAAGTCCCGCAGCCCGTTGTTCTGCACTTATCATCCCTGATGATGAGGACAGTTACTCGTCCTCCATCTTGGGATCCTACATTGACCGAGCTATATGGTAAAAGCCTTGAAACCGATAAGGCAGAGCAACTTGTTCTGCTTAAAGAAATCGGGGACAAGGCTTTAATTTTTTCTGGGTACTTTCCCGAATCTGTCGAGAAGAGATCGAGCATTGACTTCTATGTCCAGATGGGACAGAAGGGGTATACTCAAGCCTATTATATTCTTGACAATCCTGTATATTTGGAAATGGCCAAGACCTACCGCGACCTTGTAAATATTCTTAACGAGGTGGCGGACGCCGGGAGGCACTACAGCGACGACGAAATGCTCGGCCTCTATGCGGAGTGGCTCTCTACTAAAAGCGTAGCTTTAGAGAGGAAGCTTGCAAGGCGTGGCTTCTTGACAAAAGGAGTCAATGAGGATGAAGTTATTTTCTGAACATCCAAATAGTATAGGGGAGACGTATGCCGAGCATTTGGCATATGCCTGCGGAAAATCTTGGTGCGTGTTTAAGATCGCGTTAATTCTATTTGTTCATGGGGTCTTTCCCTTCTGGTATAAATATGAAGGATCGGAGCGAATTGAATCGCTTTGCAGTGAATTAGAAAAAAGAAAAGCCGGAGCGAGCCATGAAGAAGATTGTAGTTGCGACAGTTGTTCTAAATAAGAACGACGAGATACTATTGCTCCAAAGGGCCTCAGGAAAATCATGGGGAGGACGTTGGAATTTCCCTGGTGGAAAGTACGACTCTACCGATAAGGATTTGATGAGCGCAGCCAAGAGAGAGACTCAGGAAGAAGCGGGGATAACCGTTTCTGATTTAGAGTTTATGGGCAAAGTAAGATATAAAAGTTTCGATATGTACATCTACTCCACAAGAACCTATGAAGGTGAGGTGAAGATTAACGATGAAAGCGATGACTTCAAGTGGGTCAAAGCCAACGAATTATCGGAATACGAATTCCCTATGAATGGGATAATTAATTGGCACATCTATGATGCCATTGTGAACTTAGCTGGAGATAACAATGAGTGAAAGAATGAAAGAGATATTGGACTTTGAAAACAAAGTAACTGAGATTTTTGAAAAGGTTGAGTACATAGAAGATCCATTTGCATTAGCCAATGTTCAGCATATGATAGCGGAAGAATGCAATGCGATAAGAGACCTTCTGATAATGAAGAACAAAGAGTATGGAAACTCTGCATTGCAACCAAAGAGAATCTTTTCAAACTCGAATCCAATTGAGCAAATCAAGGTCAGGATTGACGACAAGCTTTCGCGCTTATCGACACGAGGGGAAAAAGAGATTCACGAGGATACATGTAGTGACCTTATGGGATATCTTATTCTATTGAAAGTAGCTCAGAGACTTTACGGAGAGGAATAGTGATAACAGTAACCGAGGCAGCCAAAGAAAAGATTCGCAAGATATCCAAGCAACTCCAGATTGAGGAGGGGGCTATGAGGATAGGTGTGCGAAGCGGAGGTTGCTCCGGTTTAATGTTTGTGACCGAGATGGTTGAGACACCTGACGCCACCGATAGGCTTTTTACATTTGATGATATCGTTATCGCCATCGATAAAAAGTCATACCTATTTTTAGTTGGATTGGAAATAGATTATGAAGATACGCTGATGAGATCAGGGTTTAAATACAACATGTCGGACAAAAGAAAATGTGGCTGCGGAGAAAGTTTCACTGCATAACAGACAAAAGGGTCTATTATTAAATTCCAGTATAGCAGGAGCTAACCATAAGCTCCGTAACAAACATTGGAGTATAAATGACTATTACAGACAGAATTGACCGAATTACTCATATGACTGAAGAGTATAGTGCGAAATTCCTTCCTGCTCCTAAATCCGTTAAGATTGAGCTAACGGGAAGATGCAACTTTAATTGCTTCTTCTGTGCTCGCTCTATGCGGCTTAGAGAGCAGCAGGACATGGATTTCGACATGTTCAAACGCCTTGCAATGGAGATGAAAGAAGCCGGAGTTGAAGAACTCGGGCTATTTTACCTTGGGGAGTCGATGCTTCTCAAGTGGCTTCCGGATGCAATTAGATACGCAAAAGAAGAATGCGGATATGATTACGTGTTCCTGACAACCAACGCAAGCTTGGCGACTAAGAAGAAAGTCAGAGCATGTTTAGAGGCAGGACTTGACAGTCTTAAGTTTTCTTTGAATTATGCTGATGAAGATCAGTTTGTGGAGATTGCTCAGGTAAAAAAGACAATCTACAAAAAGATGATCCAGAACATGAAAAACTCACAGGACATCAGAGATGATGTTGAAGAGGCAACAGGACATCGTTGCGGACTTTACGCAAGCTACATTCAGTATGATGGTAGCCAAGGCGAGAAGATGAAGACGGTGGTAGATGATTTGACGCCTTTCCTTGATGAGATTTATGCGTTACCCCTTTACAGTCAGGCCGACTTTGTTGGTAAAGCTGAAGAAGAGAAAGGCTGGACGGTAACCGCAGGAAACAGAGGGCGGCTTGATAACCTCACCGTACCTGTCCCTTGCTGGGCAGCATTCACTGAAGGACACATTACATGGGACGGTCACCTGTCCGCATGTTGTTTCGATCATGATGGCAAGTTCCACATGGGCGATCTGAAAGAAGTATCATTCATGGACGCATGGAATAGCCAGAAGTTCCAAGACTTAAGGGCGGCTCATTTGAAGAAGGATCTTTGCGGAACGGTATGTGAGAAGTGCGTAGTTTACAACTGATATTACACAAATAGAAAAAGGCCAGAGGATTTCTCCCCTGGCCTTTCGTGTGTCTACTGTACGCTAATTATTGATTAAGATTTTGCAACCCTATCTGCAACTGCTGAAGCTGCCCACGCATCAGGCTTCACGGCACATTCATATCCCTGTGACTGAACAAGGTACTGCAATTCTTTTTGAGCAATTGCAGACTTGCTAACTTTAGAGTCTGAGCCAACATCAAGATGGACATTTAGCTTGCCTTTGATATAAGGCTCGACTTCCATAGCAGCTTCAATGCTTCGATATGCTTCGAGCAACATTCTTAATCTTAATGCTGAATTATCTCTTGTCTTTTCAATGATAAATTCAGGCATGCTCATATTCTTAAGATCTGTCTTGCTAATCTTTTGTTTCACATAGAATACTCTGTTCTCACCCGGAAGGATTGCACAAACACAAGTAACTATGGATATTTTCTTTTTGATTACCTGAGAATCTGTTCCGATGAAGAATTCTGCGTCAAGCTTATCAAGTCTTTTGATTTCTTGTATTAATTCATCGTAAGAGTATTCTCTTTGGGATAAGCCCCTTATTTGATTATCTTTTAACATCTTTGAGTCCTTTTTTCTACTTGCGTATCGTAGACACAACTATTATTCAAGTATTAAATGAAAGCCCACCTGGGCGGGCCTCCTACTACTTCGTACCGTGCCCCTATCTGCTTTAACAAATTTTTTATCATCAAGGTGTAATATGGCTTATAAAATTTTAAATCGAATCAAAGCTCTTAAAAAGTTCGCGGAAGAACTTGATGCTCTATTTGGAAACCCCGAAGGTCAGCTTGACCGAACCTTTAAAATTTTGGAAGATTCCTTTTCTAAAATAGAAAGCATCACTGATTTTAAGCACGCGAAAAGCGAAGAGATACTTGAAATAGTAGAGCAGAACCCAGAACTATTTTTGCAATACCCTATCAAGGAATATCTTGGTTCAGGCTCTTACGGAGTCGCATTCGTAACTGATGATGACAAAGTTCTGAAGTTATCTGAAGACCCAGGAGATCTTTATTTTTATGAAAGACTCTTTAATGAAGATATGATAGATAGTGATTATGCAAAGTATAATGCTAAAGTATATGACTTCGGAATATTAAAACTTCCTTACTCAGTCTCTCGCAAAAGAAGAGGAGCTTGGGTTATACAAGAACGATTAAACAAAAAAGAACATAACTCAGAAGAAGATGCAAGATTGTTCGAGAGATTATTCAAGAGCATTAGACAGACAGATATAAACCAATATCTTGAAGCTCCAATTACAATTTCCGATAATGGAAATGATATAAAGACAACTTTAAAAGAGATTGCTCACTTAGTTCTCTCTGGAAAACACACCGATACCGTTGATAATATCGCAAACCATATTGTAGAAAAAGAAATCGGAAGAGGTAGTTTCGCTTATGAGGTCATAATGAGCGAAGCAATATCAAGAGAAGACTTTCATAAAATGATAAGATCAATAATTTATTCTTTCTTAAGAAAAGAAAATGACACTCATTATGACAATCTCGGATATAGAGATAATGAGCAGCCAATCTTTTTTGACCCATATAGGAATCATAATTACAAGGAAGAAGAACATGTTCGTAACAGATTCTTGCAACCATCTTTTGATGAAGAATATAAGTATGATCCAATTGATGCAGATAAACTAAAAGAAGAATTAAGCAGTAAGGCTCAAATGAAACAGAGCAATGATTATCAAAGCAATTTTCTCGATAAGTTTCGTAAGAAATTAAAGAAAAGAAAGAAAAGAAAAGACTCCAAGCAAGCTTTTGATGATTTACTGAGTGGTAAGAAAGAGAAAAAAGCTTCGAATGTCCATAGGGAGTTAGAGTTGGAGTATAGTCTCCCTGTTCAGGGGGATACTCCGCTTTCGACCCCTGAGCCTTCGGAGCCCATCTTCCATAATGATGATGGCATTGGCGAATTGGCAGCTAAGGCTGGCGTACCTGCTTTATTCCTTAAGGCAGTGCTTAGTGTCTCGGAGTTGGAGGCTGATTTTTATCTTCCATTCTCTTTTAAACAAAACCCTAAAGCTGTAGATGCTGCTAATGAGCTTAACTTCGAACTCTTTGTGGAACATTACTTTGGAGAACATTATATCGATAAAGGACTCGCAAGAGAATTGAGAGAATCTTACGAGAAGTTAAGCTCCAAGAATTAACAAATACTACTAAAGAATGCATATATCTCTGAACATGAAAGAACATCTGAGATTATGGATGATTTAAAAATTCAGAAATGAGGAATCAAATGAGCAAAAAGCTTGAAGAACTTGTTAAATTCGCAGATGAAGCAGACCGTAAAGGCTGGAATAAACTTGGAGATTTTCTTGATAAGGAAATTACAAAAGAAGCCAAGAAAGGTTATCATAAGTGCGGACTAAAAGAAGAAACAGTACAGCAGCATACAGAGCTGTATGACGCATACAAAAAGGCTAACTCTTCTTTCTCCAAAAAACACAAGAGATTATTCAACGGTACAGACAACAAGGACTCGCCCAACATGGGTGAGCTTAGAGAGATCGCAAAAGGTCTCTCTCATAACGGTAATGCTGAGTTCCTTCACGAACTTTACTTTACCGATGCCTACGAGTCTAAGCCATATGCTACAACTAAAAATGCCAACATAGATAAGCTATTCAAAGCTGCTTATGATGGCAAATGGAAAGATCTTGATGGCGATCTGAAAAGAATGGCTAACGTATCCAGAAATGGTTGGGTTGTTCTCTCTTATTGCTTTAAAGAAAAGAAACTATACCTTGATGCATTCGATCTCCATGAGATTGGAGCATCTATTCATAGTGTACCAGTCCTTGCCTTAGATATGTGGGAACACGCATACTACACGGATTTTGGATTGGATAAAGAAGCCTACGTTGATTGGTTTCTTGGAAGAGTCGATTGGCGTAAGGTAGCCAAGAGGCTTAAGAATTATCAGAGGGTTAATTAACCCGTAGGGGCCTTTATATAATTTGCGGACATTAAAACATGTCCTGACCTACCGAATATAAAGAAAGGCACACAATAGCCCTCAGGGGCGCTACACAAACACATCATTCGCAAGGAGAATAGAATGAGCTTAAAGAAGTTAGCAGACCTCGCAACCAAAATGGATGCAGAGGGCAAAACAAAAGCCGCATCGGCAATCGATGCAGCTTTGGTAAGATTGGCAGAAGAAGGGGAACTAATTAATTTCCCATCATTCGATGAAGGAATGTCGCAGGAAGATTCTGGTCTAAGCGATCTCTCTCCTCCCCTGTCAGATGACATTAGAGAGTTCGGCGAGGAAGGGAAACTTGAAGCTCTTTCTGGTTTTGTAGAAGCCCTACTCGGTGGAGCATTCGAAACCTTGGAGGAAGCACAGGATGCTGCAAAGCATTTCTCAGATGAGTACGGTGCCCTTACTGGTGGCGATGAGCCAATGACTGACGATGTCGGTCTTCCAGAAGGACCCGAGTTAGAAGGAAACGTCTTAGAGTTCCCCGAACTCTGATTTAACAATGTTTTTCATTGTTAAATGAACTACGACAGTTTGTTCAGAGCATAACAAATGATAAAGTCACCCTCAAGTAGGGTGGCTTTTCCTAATTCAATTACACCCAAATTACTATTGTCATAAAGATATGAGTTCTGAATAGACCTAATCTGATTAAGGGGAAGGAGTACGCCCCGCCTTGCGAACTTATTATAATCTTGCATGAAAGAACCTAAAGCAACTACGTCAAATAGTTCGATGTAGTTCTCGCCAGCATCATCGTCATAGGTGATATCATACTGCCCTTTAAGATCCGATAATGATGGGCAGAAAATCTCATTATGAAGCTCCCATACGAAACGGTAGAGCTTCATAATGGCTTGATACTCATCGTTGAACGATTCCTCCATGCGATGCGTCCCATCCAATAAGATATGAACAGTCTTCGATTCAGAATCGACACCAAAAGATGTGATATCCATATCAATACGAGCAATCATATCGAAAATGGATTTAATAACATACTCATGGTCGCATGGGATGCTTAAGGTAGCCGCAGTTCTCCCTGGAGTCCCTCGGACATACCAGTGTATAGGCTTAGTCACCATGGACTCCATTACATAAGCAGGATGAGTATAGAAATCTGCCTCAATACACTTATGAATCTTATGAGGTTTTCTATCAAATAGATCATGATCAAGAACCCAAGAATAGAATGCGCTATTTGTGCTGGTGTTGTCAAGATCATATCTCGCCCAATAAGGGAGGGATAAAAATTCTTCGATAAGAGAAAGGTTAGGCACACCATGCCTCTCCCTAAGCCTACGCTGAGCCTCCCTCTCTTCTAAGACACGATCCTTGAGGCGCTCCTTATCAGTCTTTATTCTCACAACTCTACCATGATTCTTTCTACTACCCATGTTCAACCATCCTAATCGCGGGGACATATAAATGAGCTAAACCCTCAAACAACGTGAGAACTCCTATATACACAATGGTATCTCCACAATACTCACGAAACCCATGACGGGATTCAAAGTGTTCGTTCAGGATATCATTCTCGCATATTTTTGATTTCATCCCTGACTCACAGAATAGAATGGAAAGAGATGAATCATTATTCTCCCATACATCCTTGATATCCTTAAGGTCAGCCAGCACAGCCGGCAATACTTGCTCGTTTAACATCCTCTATTCTCCTAATAACCTTTTGAGCATCAACATATAATTCAGAATCCTCAGGATCCCTAATAGCTTTCAGATAAAAAATAACAATCTCTCCCTCAAACCCTTCAAAGGAAAACATGGGGGCGATGTATTTGTCGCGCTCCATATCCAGAATCGTGTGACACAATTCGTTAGGTAGATAAGTTACCTCCGTACTATCCCGACAAAAATGCATTGAACCAATGGCATCAGGATAATGATAGTAAAGAACTCCCCAATAGGTGTCACCCTCCCATACGTCATGAGGCGGCGGCAAATCTAAAATCGAAATCACTCTACATCCTTTTTACCGGATTCTTTATTGTCACATATAGAACATGAAGGCTCCGCAACTACCGACCCCATACTCAAAGTGCGAATCGGACTGTCAATAAGATCCATCAAAGAAGTCCCAACAGCACCGCTCGAAGATAAATAAGGATCATAACCCACAGAACCAACATACAAATCCCCACCGCTGCCGATGATATGGCTCTCATAACTTACCTCAACAGGAACAGAATTCCCAATTTCAGATAACTTAATTGAATAGGCACTATCAGGAAAAGTCATGGTCGGAGGAGAATCATTTACCTCCACCCAATTAAAATAAAGCTGGTAAATACCCTCACGCAACTCAACCTCACCAATATGGTTCAATCCCTCAGACATGCTATGACCCCAATAAGAACCCTTGTGAATCATGGTATAGGCAGAAGAATTAAGGAATGGAAGCCAATCATTCTCGCGAAACTGATAAACGCTCTCAACACCAATGCTCGCACGATCCTCAGAATCAATGAAACAATCCGAACCTGCATCCCCCAAAGATAAGTCCTGAAGCCCAGGCATAAACTCCAACTTCCACTCAGCTATAACCTCAAATGCCCAATTCAAAGTGGCAACCATCTTCGAAGAACCACGACCAATAAAGTCCAATGAAGAATCACGCATAGGATCAACATCAATGTTCTTAAATAGATACTCACCATCAACCTCAAAACAACGGAACTCATAAGCACCATCCAAACCACCACCCAAACCACCATGCTTCATAGAAAACAATGGAGATAAATACTTCTCAAATACCATAGAGTAAACCGATACATAAGAGGAAGGATATAACTCAACATCAGGACCAAAAGAAGCAACCGACTCAGGACCCAATGCCAAAGCATAAGGCTCATCAATAATCCCCGTACTAAACCACACAGGATATACTCCATTAAAAAGATCCCGAAAACATAAATCCACTCCCAACCACAAATCCAATTCCTCCAATAACATCATCAGCCCCTTATAAGTTTTTATCAATTTCTGCCTCTCTTATCTCTCTCCAATTTATTGTACCAATTCCCTTTGAACATCAATTTAATGTTAATTAAAATCCCCTAAAATACTTAATGCCACAATTTGAACTCTTTTCAAACCAAAGACTACCTGATTATCATAACCATTTTAATCCACATTACCACAGCAAACTTATAAATCCAAATATCCAAATCAAATCGGGCGGAATATTATAACTTGAAAAGGAAACGTCGAAGAGAACAAGCTCTATCCGAATGCGTACTAGTCCTAGACAAGATAAGAACCCAAGAGCAAATAACATAGGCGAATAAGAAACATAAATCCCCTAAGGAATATGTAGATCCCATAGGGAACATAAGAACCACATGAACATAAACCCATAAGGAATAACTTATACGTAAGAACATAAGAGGTAAAGGAATAGCTTAAAGATGGAATGGCTTAGGGAACGGCTTAAACATAAAAAACAGTTTAGGGAATCGCTTAAACATAAAACATGGCTTAGATTTGTTTAAAATGGAAACCACGGTGCGGCATATCTGCAAGAACCGTGCCAACTCGGCCCCAGCAAGAATCGTGCCATATAAGTTGTAAAGACTTTGTCAAGACATGAAACGATCTTTACTTGTTAAGTTTATGTCAACACTTTATTAAAAGTAAAAGTGTTGGTACGGTTATTGCAAAGAAAGAAAAGGTGGCACAGGTTTTGCATACACTGCACGAACCATGCCAACGTGGCGCGAGCAGCGGCAGCCCAGAAACCTGGCATGGATCTTGCATGGGGTGCAAAACCTTTCTAAGTAACTGACAAGGTGTTATAGATGGGTGGAGCGAAAAACTACACACAACGGGCGGACAGCATGGGTAAGGGTTCACGGGTCGAACTGACCAATATGGTGATCGACGCGGCACTCGCCGCGACTGGACAGAATGTCAGTTACTCGCGGGACGTGCCCAATGGGTTCGTCTCCGCTACTTTCCCCGACCGTATGGGTCGGGACGGGAACCTGAACCCGGTGGACGGCGGCGGTAAGCTGTTGATTACTCCGGCGAAAGAGTCGAAGGCCGGGCGCGGTCAGGTGTTCTTTGACGTTCACGGGATTTTCGATGGGCTGGAGATCGGGATTAGTCTGAAGGTGTCAGACTACATCGGCGACGATCACGCCCCGAGAAACTCCATCATCTCAGGTTCCAAGGCTGAGCACTACTTCGGGATGCATCTTGCGGCGCAGCGGGGGACGTTGCTCCCGGTGATCCAGTTCTGGCAGGACGCCAGCGGGCAGTGGTGGCGCTGCGCTTTTGACGCAGGCCGCATTCTGCGGGAGCGCCGCCCGAACCTGACGGTGGGGTGGGATAAGCTGCTCCACTCCGAGATCCCGAACATGGCCGCGTGCGGTCAGCTTGATCGCCTGGAGGCGATCACGGGCGAGCGTCCGCCCATCGTGGCGCTCGGCGAGGGCGGAGCGATCGCGATCTCGCCGCTCGTGCGGGGGCGCGGGAAATACTGCTACCTGTCGGCGAAGATCAGCCACGCCCGAACGGGTCACGGGTGGACGCCCGTGGACGCCCCTCGCCTGCCGGAGAGCTACGGCGAACTGTTGGAATGGACCGGAGAGCAGGGTGAGATGATCGGCTGAGACAAAGGGGGCTCCGGCCCCCGAACCCCGCCCCGTACCGCTTCGGCGGACGGGGCATTAGGGGCAGGAAAGGAGACGCGCATGGAGCCGCACGAGATTGAGGATCTGATTGATATTCCGGCCGCAAAGGCTGAGATCATCCGGCGGCTGGACTGGCGGGGATGGCGACGGCGGCTCTTGATCAAGCGGATGAACGCTTGCACGACCGCCGATCAGCTTTCGCGGTTCAATTGGAACCGGCTGAACCCTAACCCGGATGATGAGGATCTGATTGGGTGGGTGCTTGATGCGGCCTTTGATGAGATCAAGCGTGCGAACACGCCTCCCGAGGATCTCACGCGCCGCGTGATTTGGTTCGCGGAAGATGGCAGGACGGTGGAGCGGGTTCGGGACATCGATCCGGCTTCACTGTTCACCAAGTCGGGCCAGCCGAACGCACAGGCACGCGATCTGCTTCACGAGATTTTCGGAGCGAGGATCGTCAAGCTCCAGAGGATGGGTTGATGCGGCATGAAGGATGGATCCCCGTGGGGCAGTTGGTCATTGACCGGATGCCCCTGAACCCGGCTACGCTCTCGTGTGCGAACGCGATTCTTGAAGGGGTCGAAATGCCTCCGATCAAGGTCCAGGCGTTGCCCGATGGCCGGTGGAAGGTTCGGGACGGTCGGCACCGTGCGGTCGCGCATAAGCTTACGGGCAAGGCGCGAATCCTGGCTAAGTGGGGCACGCGATAGTTTTCTCCCCGGCAGGTTGCCAGCCTGCCGGGGAGCGGGGAGAAAAACATTTCAAATGCTGGCACGGGTTTTGCAGAGAATGCAACAACTGTGCCAACGTGTGAGCGTGTGCCTTTTTTCTCCCTGGGGCTGGGGTGAAAAAGAAAACAACTAAGTAACTCACAGGATGTTATATCAAGACACCGGAGGTTCTTCCAATGTTTCTGATCCAGATGCCCAGCGCCGCGCTTCCCGGGCGCATGTGCTACTACGATGGCCCGGCCGAGAACCCGCAGGTCGCGCCGGTGGAGCCCATGAGACGGGCAACCATGCGGGGGACGGGGTTCGATGATGTTTGGCTCGCGTTGGAGGTCCTTGAGGACTTTCAGTTCGACGCGAAGCACGCGCCGGCCACGCTGAACATGCTCGGAGGGTACGACTACACCGAGCGGCTCATGAAGGGCTGCATCGTGCTGGCCTCCGAGGTCGAAGGAGTCGAGGTGACCCAGGGCTGAGCCGGGCCCTTTCGGGCCCTCAAGAAAACACCGCTGACCGCCGCCTGTGTCGGCATTCGTTCCTCCAAGGTCAGCGGTGTTTTCTTGAGGGCCCGAAAGGGGAGAAAAGATTTTCATTCTTGATAAGGAACTGGCACGGACTTTGCAGTGTATGCAAGGGGCATGCCATCAATCTTTTCTCCCTGTTGTGAGGGGGTGAAAAGAAAGACACCTAAGTAACTCGTAAGATGTTATAGAGGGGTGCCGCGACGGCACTGAGCATGACAGCGAGTCGGCGCCGACGACTTCGGCGAACCGACAACGACGAAACTAATAGCGAGAGGCTGAAGTTGACTCACAGACGTGTTCATCGCTGCCCACCGTCCGGGGCATAAACGGACGGCGGCGAGTAGTCGCTTGCGTGGATACCTTGGGGCCGGCAGTCCTGGGGCAAACTAAACGTAACGATGAAGCACCGGGTGTGAGGGAACGTGAAGACAGGACTCTGCCGGGTCTGGTCATGACACCTAAAACCCTCCTTTGTGACTCTGAGCATTAACCGGGCGACGGCTCGGTTCTGAGAAAGCAAAGAACGATTCCCCGTTGGGCAGCAAATGCTGTTGCCCAGCGGGACCTCCGGGGAGAAAAACATTTCAAGCCTCGAAAGGTTGGCACGGTTATTGCATACACTGCAAATGCCATGCCAGTTTATATGTTCTTTTTCTCCCCTGGCTGAGAATCTGGGGTGAAAAAGAAAACAACTAAGTAACTCACAGGGTGTTATAGAAGGACGTGAGAGAAACACCCAAACGGAGCATCCCACCATGTCCGACAAGTTCACCCCCCTCTTCGCCGATGCCGCGCCCAAGCGGCAGACCTTCACCGAGAAGGTGATGAGCAAGGCGCCCGTGTCCTTCGGCACGGACGACCTCGGGAACCCGGTCGTCGGGGTCGGGATCCCCGGCTACGGTGGCTGCGGGGCGGGGGGGGCCATGCTGCTGCGGCCGGAGAACATGCAGAACTTCTGCACGGCCATCCGCAACGCCGTCGATGGTGTGGGTCCCGACCCGCTCCAGGTCGCCGTGGAGACTATGACTCGCACGGGAGAGGGGGAGATCAGCTTCAAGCTGAGCCACATGCCCCGGTCCCAGACGATCACGATGTCGTCCGCCGAGGCCATCGAGTTCGCAACGCTCGTGGAGCGGATGATCACCGCCTGCGAGAAGAAGGCGCAGGGTCCCGAGACGGACGGCGAGGAGGCGACCGACGGGGAGTGATCTCCGCCCCGCCCCGGGAGGCTTCGGCCCCCGGGTTCCGGGGAGAAAAGATTTTCATTTTTGATAAGGAACTGGCACAGATATTGCATGTATGCAAGAGTCATTCCATCAATCTTTTCTCCCCTGTGTGTGTATGGGGGTGAAAAAGAAAACAACTAAGTAACTTATAAGATGTTATAGAGAGGTGCCCGACAGACCGTGGCACCCAAACTCTGGAGAAATCGCATGTCCTTCACGCCTCCGCACTCGCACTCCCGCTCCGTCGCTGGCCTCGGACGGCTTCTCGTCGCCGTCATGATCTCCGGCGACAAGGCGCTCATCGCCCTCAAGTCGGCGGAGCAGGCTGTGGATGGGGCGCGGACGCGCCTGACCGTGTGGTTCCCCAACGATGAGCAGTGGCCGACCGACGCCGAGGACAATCGCGAGGTGATCAGCGCCTTGTCCGTCGCCAACGGGGAGGTGAAGCACGCCCGGCTGATGCTGGACGGCGTCAAGGTCTCGCGGGCCGCCGGCCTCGACTTCCTGACGAGCCTGCACGAGGAGGTCGCGGCCTGCTCTGACCGCCTGTTCGTCAACCCCTACACCGGGAAGGGCGGAAAGACCTACATGGCGTTCTTCGGCGAGGGCGACGACATCGAGCACCGGGGCCAGACCCACCGCGAGTTGCGGGACACCCTCCGCGCGAAGATCAAGAAGGCGGGCCTGGATCCGGTGAAGGTCCAGGCGGACCACGGCTACGGCCGAGGGCGTGGCCGGCGCTGAGCCGCACCCTGACGGGAGCTTCGGCTCCCCGAAGGGGGAGAAAAACATTGCAGAAGCATATGTGTATGCTTTTTCTCCCCTGTGCGTGTGTGTCGGGGTGAAAAGAAAAACAACTAAGTAACTCATAGGATGTTATTACAAGGTGTAAGGAACCCAAAAGCGGAGCATTGAACATGGACACGCCGACCATCATCATCGTGGATCTCTACGGGAAGGACGGGCGACCCGTCCGCACGGGAATCACGTTCCACAGCAACGACGAGGCGACCGCGAAGGAACAGGCTTCCGAGTTCGCGACACACCACAAGTCGCGGGGGAAGACCGTAAAGGCCCGGCGTCCGAAGAAGAAGCGTTGACGCATGTGGGGCCGGGCAGGCGGACGCGGGTTCGATTCCCGCATCAGCCGGTCGCAAGCGATAGCTTGCCGGAGGGTTCGATTCCCTCCCCCCCACGGGGAGAAAAACATAACACCTTATCAAGATATGAGACTTTTCTCCCCTGCGTGTGCGTGTCGGGGTGAAAAACAATTCAACTAAGTAACTCATAGGATGTTATTCTAAAGTGTAGGAGGTTCCCGATGCGAGTGCAGAACGACGACGGCATGTTCGAGTTTCAGACGGATTGCCGTCGCTGGCTGTGTATCCAGACGACCCGGAAGGGACGGCGGGAGTTTGCTCCCCGTGTCCTCGTGCCGTATGCGTACGCCGGGAGTCTCTCTGCTCAGGCTCGCGCCGAGGGTGCGACCAGCGCGGACTTCGGAATCGTGGAGCCCAAGGTCAAGAAGCCGCGTGCGCCCAAGGCTCCGCGCAAGCCTCGTCAGCCTCGCAAGGTGAAGGCTCGGATGCCGGAGGGTTTCGTGCCCCTGGATCTGGGGCTCTGAACGGCAAAAGGTCCCGATCACCAAGTGATCGGGACCTCCGGGGAGAAAACTTTTGCGTTTATCTTGATGAGGTGGTATGAATCTTGCAGAGAATGCAAGGGTTGTGCCACCCAGGGGAGAAAAGATTCATATGTATATGCTGGGGTGAAAACCTTAGCACACAGGAAACTGGTAGGGTGTTATAGAAGGGTGCCGGAAAGACCCGGCAAACAGATGGATAAGGAGAATCGATAGAGTCTGCGAGAAGTGCGTGTCTCTCTTCTAAACGCAACGCTTTGTAGCTCGTAATACCTCAGTCACCACGCAGGCGAATGCGTACCGGTGGTGACAGTTTGCCAGTCCGACGTGAAGAACAGCAGTGGTGGATACCGGGAAGGGAAGCGGCAGCACCGTGAATAGCCGACCCGGAAACGCGAAATCGATAGTACAGACTCCCAGTAACGTGATACGCGCCCTTCGGGGAAAGCTTAACCAGTCTGTCTCGTAAGTGCATGATACCAAAGTGCAGTCCTTTAAGGGATGTAGCAGGCAACCGGAGCCGAGAACACCGAAAGGCAAATCCGGGACTGAGGAAATGAGGTCGAAAAAGGATCGAAAGTCTGCGATCACCACCGCCATGGCGGGGTCAATCCAGGCGACGGAATCTAAGCTACTCGGTTAAGCAACCTGAGACTAAAGACTTCCGGCGGGACTCTGCCGACATAGATAACTATAGAGGATGGACACGGAAAAGATGGGCTGCCCGGTGCAGACCAAGATGTCCATAACATTTGCGCGAAGAGGTAGCTCCTACGAAGGCAAATCCTGTAAAGTTACCGCCCCCCACTCACGCGCCTTTGGCCGGTCATGAGTGGGGGGCGGCTCCTTTTGTTTTCCCCGTATGTCAAGCTTTTCTCCCCTGCGTGTGCGTGTCGGGGTGAAAAACAATTCAACTAAGTAACTCATAGGGTGTTATATCAAAGTATAACAAAACCAAAGAGCAATCAAGATGACTATCGCCGGTGATAGCCGCGACACGCGGAACCCTCAGAAGTCCTGGGTCGCTTGGACGGCGTCTCTCTGGGCTCAGAAGATCCTGCGGGCCGAAGTAAATCGTCCCGAGGTAGTGTCTCTCACGGGGGACTATGTCCAGGCGCACATGGAGGAGCTTTTGCCCTTCCATCGTCGGCATTTCTTCGAGATGGATCCTGTCCAGCTTCGCAAGATGCGGCGGAAGTTCAAGCGGCTCCCTCGCACGTTCACACGGGACGAGATCAGCGACACGACCATCCATCAGGGGAACATCTTCAAGACCGACGTAGTTTCGGATGCCGATGGGGCGTATTACGACTGGGACATCACCGGCTCGATTCGTGAGGCCATCAAGTATGGTCTTGAAGATGCTGTGTGGGACGCTTTTGAGTCTCCGGGGACTCGGTGCATGGCTCTGACGGTTTCCCGTCGGATGCCGGGTGGCAAAGCGAAAACGTCGGAGCTTTGGCGGGAGATCGTCAATGGGATCGGCGGAGTGTTCGGAGACTCTCGTGTGTGGGAGTTCGAAGAGCCGATCCACTACGGCCGGGCACGCCTTGGCTGCGGCAACATGATGCTCATCCGTGCGGTCATCCGCGAGCGGTGAAAAGAGCAATAGAAGATGTAAGGGGGCAAAGTGGAAATCGTCATCGTCTGGTACTCTGCGAACGAACGCGAAGACACTCCCGTGGAGGGGTTCTACCGATGGGATGATTCCCATTGTGGCGACAGCCTTTCCTTCGTCGGGACGGAGCTTCCATGAAAAGTCACGAAAAGTCTGATAGCAAACGCTGGGTGATTCAGCGCTGCGTTCGCTGCGGGCATTGGTGGGACCCGCATGGAATCTGGACAACCGACTGTCCGGCTCCGACCGAAGCTGCGCAGAGTCTGATGGCAGATCTGCGTGTGCTTGGCATCCGAAGCTCCGCCAAGCAGAATGTGGTGTTCGCATGGCGTACGAGGCGGGTGAATCCGTGGAATCGTAGGGAGTTCGATGCTCGGCACCAAACGGCCGAGGAAATCGAGAAAGAACTGCGAACCCATCCCACACGTCAGTCCCTTTACCGGGGCTGAGGTCGGGGAGAAAAGATTGTTATTCTTGTGAAGGTATTCTCCCCGATGCCTAAGCCGGGGTGAAAAACAATTCAACTAAGTAACTCACAAGATGTTATATCAAAGCGTAACAAAGGGATGAAGAAAGAATGGGAACGGACCTGAACAAACTCCTTTCGGAGTGTGACGTTGAAACCTACGCTGCTTCGCGCGGTTCGGGTGGACAGAACGTCAACAAACGGGATACGGCGGTGCGTCTGACGCATCGTCCCACCGGAATCAAAGCCGGTTCCCGTTCCCATTCCACGCAGGGACGGAATAAGAGCGAAGCGCTCAAACGTCTGGCAAAGAAGATCGCTCAGGCAAACGAGGTCAAGGCGGAGCGGTTGCCCACGGGAATCCCGCAGTCCGTCAAGGAAAAACGATTGTCTGATAAGCGTCGGACTTCTGCACGAAAGACCGGACGGAAGCCCGTCCGATCGGAGGACTGATCATGGGCAAGAAAGAACCCCTGATTGAGACGGCGGAATGCTGGTGCGGTAAAACTGTAACGTGTTCGTCAGAGGATTTCGGAAAGCCTGACGTGGTAGTCCCCGGATGGGTTTCTTGGAAGCCTATCAAGAAAGAATGTTCGTGCGGAGAGTCTCTGATCTTCGGAATGGACTTCGACAAGTTTCTGAACCTCTTTGAGGTGGAGTACTGAATGGTGTTCTACTACCTGATGTCTCGCGGCATCTTCGCTGGCCTGATGGCCTATGGCTACGCCCACTACGAGAGCGAGATCTGGATCTGGGCAGGACTCGTCGCGCTGGTGCCTTTCTTGGGCGAAATCGTGATGATCGGGTTCCTCGTTTTCACGATGTTCTTTCTGTTGGGGTCTTTCGCATGAAGTACGGACTTTCTCTCTCTTTCTGTGTGCGTGCGATCATTGATCGCGAGATCACTCTCTTCGAGATCGCTGGCATCATCTCTGCGACAAAGATGGAGTCGCCGGAGGAAGCGTACGAGCAGTACGGAAAGAGCTACTGGTCTGAGGCGTCAGAAGATGATGTGATGGTGGTCCTTCGGGAACTCTGGCCCCGAGTGATTCAGCCACGCATGTACGGTCTTCCGCACCACAATATCTCCAAGGGAATCTGGTTGGAGGTTGCGCATGACCGGCTCCCGGTGCTCATCGAGGCGCGGCACTGTGCCTACTGGATGGAGGGAACTGGTAACGAGCCCGCCATCGGTATGATTCGAAACGGTGGACTCTGGAAGTTTCTGGCCTGAGCCTACGCCGAGCCTCCAATCAAGGAGGCTCGGTCGGGGAGAAAAGATAATCATTCTTGTGAAGGTATTCTCCCCGAAGCACAGATAGGGGGTGAAAAACAATTCAACTAAGTAACTCATAAGATGTTATAGAGAGGCACAGAATCGGGAGCAGAGAATGGATATTCTTTCGAAAGTCGGCATGGTGGTTGGGGTGACTGCGCTTTGCGCTTCGCTCTACTCTGCTTACTCTCACTTCTACGATGGGAAAACCGTCCCCGAGAAGCTCCCGATGGTGGGGCAGGCTTGGTGGGTGGAAGGAAAGGGGACCGTTCTGGTCGCAGAAGTCTACCCTGCGGAAGATCGGATCGTCTACAAGACCAAGAACCACAAGGGTGGATGGTCGGACGATCTGACTACTGAGTCTACTCTCGGGCAGTTCATGAACTACTCTCGGGTCAACAAGAAGATGACGACTCACGAGTCCGCTCCTGAGAAGAAGGATCGGCGTCCGATGGTGGGTCAGATCTGGGAAGTCGCCGGCTTCGGTGATGTGCGAGTCCTTTACTGCGACGGCTACTCCGTTAGCTACAGCTACAAACTGGATCCGTGGAGAAATGAGTCGAGTGAGACTACGGATCTCGAACTGTTCTACCACTACGGAAACGTCAAGAAAGAGAAGGAGGCCAAGTGAGTCTACCGAAGCTTCGCATTGGCAACATCGTCCACTGGAATGGCAATCCTTGGGGCGGAAAGGTTATCTCGAATGGATACGATCTGAATGGAGGGCTCGGGTTCTACTGTATCATCAAGGCTCCCCTTCAGCCCGTGCGCAGGGGTGGGCGTCCGCTCTGGCTGATCTTCGAAGACGGAACGGTGAGCCCTTCGCTGGGGGATTCCGAGCCTCTCATGTCCCTGCGTGTGAACGGTATCCCTTACCCTCTCGTCATCGAGGGAGAACTGGAGACGTACACGTTCGAAGGCGAGGGTGAACTCAAGTTCCTTCTGGAAACCCTGTAAACTTCTCAAACCCGCGAGTAACTGATGCTTAGGCTTCTTTGGGCCCTTGTCAAATGGGGCATCTTCAGTTGGATGATCGATGTCAGAGCTTTCGGCTGGCACATTTTCCCCAGGGAATGGTGTGCTTGGGCTGAATGCACTTCGAAAGAGTGTTTGGCTCTGGATGACTTCGATGCAGCTATCTTTCGGCTCAAGGGCTGAAGGACGGGGAGAAAAGATTGGAGGGTGAAAAAGAAAACACACAGGAAACTTATAAGATGTTATATGAGGTTGTATTCTCCGGAGACAATGTGATTCCCAACAGCAACATCCCGTCCTACGCAATCCCCTTCCACATCGGCGTCTGCGGTCTGATCATCGCCTGGGCCCTCGGCGTTGAGGCTGCCAAGTTCATCACGGAGGCCGTGATCACGCTGATCGGTGCGCCGATCCACTTCGCCCTGTGGACTTTCGATGCTGCGATCGACGCGGTCTACCTGAACGGCTACGAGTACGACCATCCGGTCGATGTCAATGAGCGTGCTGCGTTCGCTGTCGCGTCCGGTCACAGTGGGTTCGCCCACCGGCCGAGTTCTCATATCAGCGGATGGCGAGGCTACTGAGCCTCTCCCGCTCCGGCTGCGGCCGGAGATTGGGGAGAAAAGATAAGCATCCTTGTCAAGGAGTGAAAACCTTAACCCCCAAGAAACTCATAAGATGTTATAGAATGACACCAAAAGATATCGAGGAAACCATGAAGTCTCTGCTCAACAGTCTGAACAAGTCTCTCCCTTCGATCATGGGATCGAAGAACCAGACGATGATCGATGCTGCTGTGCTGCTCAAGGCATCGATCACCGATCAGATCAACGGCGGTGGCCCGAAGGGCTGGGTCTGGCAGGAGACCGTGAGCGACAGCTTCGTCGCCCTCGATCTTCACCATCCTCAGCGCGGAAAGATCCGGGTCTTCTCGGCTTCGGAAGCGTGCTGGGACTGGCGACAGTATCTCGGTCGCGGCTACAACATGGGCACCGTTAAGCTGCCAAATGGCGGGAACGAGCCTGTCGGACAGTACCGGAATTTCAAGACGGGATTTCGGAACATCGTTCAGATCGCGAAGATCCGGTGGGGATCCATCACGGTCGCGGACGAGAAGCGGAAGGTCAACGACCTCAAGGGGAAATTCCATTGGGGCTGAACGAACCGAAGTTCAAGACCTACGACGAGCGGAACCGTGCAGGCTGCTGTGCGCGGGGAAGCTGCGAAGAAAAGCTGTGTCCTGATGACACATGGATCAACAGCCTGAACAACAACAAGTACTGCGGTCCCTGCAAGGACTTCTTTTACTTTAGGCATGACCGATTCGCGACCGGAAAGATCCAGAGAAAGTGGACCCTCATGCCTTCGGGCTGAGGGGATTCACCCTGTCGGGGAGAAAAGATATACATTCTTGATAAGGATTGGTACGGTTCTTGCACACACTGCAAGACCTATGCCATATAGCCTTTTGCCTATGCCCACCGGGGAGAAAAACTATTCATGTAAGTAACTCATAGGGTGTTATATCAGGCCGTGAGAGCAACCTACCCGGAGAGTGCAGCATGGCCCGACCGACCTACTTCCTGATCGATGACGATTCGCTGGAGACCTACACGACCCTGGACGCGGAGGATCTCGACAACTGGGCTGTTCTGGTGAACGGTGCCATCGTCTCCATCGAGGCGGACGAGGAGGACTGTGAGATCCGCATCGCTGAGATCAATCGGGAGGGTGACAACCTGACCAACGATCTGGGCTTCGGTGCCGAAACGCAGTGCGACGACGGCGACGACGCCGACGACGACCAGGGCGGAGTCTGGGGCGACTTCGACAACACGGTCGGTGCGGGCGAGTGGGCCGACAAGGCCGTCCAGAAGTCCTGGTGAGTCGCCGTCTCGCAATCGTCCTCGATCCCGACAATAGCGATCCGGCCTGGGGTGCGGCTGAGGAGGCCGCCTTCCGGCGGTTCACCGACGAAAGCCACTACCCGGAGTCAGCCGAGGGCAATCCTGTTCCGGTTCTGGAAGGGGAGAGGATCCCGATCTACGATCTGATCGAGGCCGCCCGAGCCCTGGTGGACTGTGCCGATCACACCGGCTGTACCCCTGACCTCGCAGTTGTGGATTCCGATCCACTTTTCAAGCTCAAGCGTGTCCTCGACAGCATCGGAGAATGACAGTGATCCCCTTCGTCTCGCATCCATCGGGGAATGACATGAGCGCCCCAGAAATCGATTGGGACAACCAAGACCTGATCTCGAAGTTCATGCTTGACATGGATTCCGGAAATGTCCTGATTTCTTTCGCCGCGAACCTGAGCATGGCAACTGCCCATATCGCTCCGGAAAACTTCTCTGCGTTCGTGGACGCATACGAGAAGCTTGCGGCGATGGATCCCAGTGAGCTTCAGGGGAATGAGGTTGCCGTATGGCAGGACGGGAAGGTCGTTCAGGTGGTGGGATTCCCTGACCTGAAGCCCACGGACTGGTACATCGAAGCGATGCTGGCAACGGCGTACATCAAGTTTCGCGACGGAAAGGGGATGTTCGAAGATCGTACCCGCCTCATGTGGCATGGTCCGATTGGCACCCGTGGAACCTTCCTTGTCGAAACCTGCAACATCCAGAAGGTGGCCAAGATGCTCCGAGCAGCGATCCCGCTCGTGGCGGCGGCTGTGAAAACCATGAAGGAAGGTACCGAATGAAGCCCCTGAAAGAAGAGGATGCCCAAGCCATTCTCGCTGCGGCTTACAAGGCTGCGGCGGAAAAAAAAGAACACATGGCCCGTTATCCTCGATGTCTGCAAGGAGCGGGAAATCGAGTTCGGTTGGGCTTCCATGTTCTCCCTGATGACCGATTTCTTCTACGAAGATGTGCGTGAATGGAGTGAAGGAAACTACGGAAAGGACGCCATCTATTTCTACGCTCTGATTCCAGAAGACGAAAGCCATTCGGGGTAAGGTCTACGAGGTGGGGGAATAGTCCCCTCCCTCCGGGGAGAAAACTATTACAAATTAAGCAATGTTTTTCTCCCCGAGCCAGGAGCGGGGTGAAAAGAAATACACACAAGTAACTCATAGGATGTTATAGAGAGGCGCCTCCAATCATAGAGAGTCTCAATGAATCGCCTCTTTCGCGTCTTCGTCTTCCTGGCCGCCACCGCCGCCCTTTTCGTCGTTCTTCCGGGGTTCAACCCTTCGACCCTGAACGAGATCACGACCAGCGGCCTCGGCACGGTCGCGAAGGGGTTCCCTCGTGCCGGAGGTCTTCAAGCACCCCGGTGCATGTACCTTCGAACCGGCATACACGGATTCGATGACGTACAGGGTCAGCTACATCGTGGGAGGACTCGTCTTCGCCTACGTCTTGGGGAAGCTGATCCAGAAGAAGAAGAAGAAGAAGAAGAAGTAGGGAGTCAGGGCTTCGGCCCTCCCTCAGGGGAGAAAAAGATTGCATTATCGATAAGGGGTGAAAACCTTAACACACAGGAAACTCATAAGACGTTATAGAGTGACACATGGAGAGGGTAATGTGGTCATACAGTGAAGCTTCAATCCTCGCATCGCTTCCGCTTTTCGCGGTTGCAATGCTGATTGACTTCGAAGTCTTCGCTGTCCCAAGAACGACCATCTATCTCCTTCCGCTTATTCCGTTCGTGACGTTTCTGTTCTCCCGAGGTAAATACTGATGGACATCGAACGATTCAAGAAGCTGGCAAGTCAGGCGCGTAGCTTCCGAGGTCTCATTGACTTCGCGGACCCCTACTGGGAGTCCTCCGTTTTCTTCGAGATTCCCTCGGCCAATGAGAAGGACGAGTACGCTTGTCCGCTCGCATCGTCGGACAATCTGGATTTCCTGGCAGGGATGTTCGGTGCGGGTAGCGACCTTCACGTCTGGAACTGCGTGTTCGTGTCTGAGCCTTCCGAAGAGGTTCGGGAGAGCTACAGTACCCACGGCAACAAGATGGCGCGGTACGTCCTGTGGACGGACAACCCAAGGTATCGCTCCGTCGATTTGATGAAGAACTTCATCCGTGACTTCACGCTCGGTTGGCGGCTGGCTCTCGCGCCCATCCGTGCGGCAGAGAAGGCCGCCGCAAAGGAAGCGGAAGAAGCCTTCCAGTCTCGCTGCGATGATTGGGTGAAGGTTTTCGGAGATGCCATCCAAAACTACAAGGTCGATTCGCGTGGGAACGAGTTCGCCGGGATTACCTTCAAGAAGGACCCCGACTTCAGAGCCTTCTACAGCCGCGTGACCTCGAAGGTCATGACGGCAGAGCAGTTCAGTGTGTACCGCCCCGGGACGCAGGAACTCTATGGCAGGGGCAAAACTGTGAACGGGTCATTCGATCTGTACACGTTCGGTGCTCACCTGGAGATGTGGACCAACTGCTACCCGGATGATCCCGCGAACAAGGCTTACCGAAAGATCCGGCATCTTTGCCGGGTCTGACCACGGGGCTTCGGCCCACCATCTATTCTGCTGAGAGGAGAGAATCATGAGTATCCCAGGTTCCGATGGTGTCCGACAGACTTACATCAGTTTGGCACGCACGATCGCAAACGGGCACAATGCTTCGCCCGAAGAGATCAGTTGGGCCATCAGCATGCTCGAAAGCTTCAAGCGCCCTTCTCCGAAGAGTGTTTGGTACCTGAATAAGCTCAAGGCAAAGGTGGGAGGCTGACGCCCTCCCTCCGGGGAGAAAAAGATTGCATTGCCAAAGCGGGGAGAAAAGATTTATTCTTGTCAGGAATGTTGGCACGATCCTTGCATACACTGCAAGAGCTATGCCGGAAGTTTTTCACCCCGGGGAGAAAAGATTGTCATGGGGTGAAAAAGATGACAATGCCCCACCGGGGAGAAAAGATTAGTACACAGGAAACTCATAGGGTGTTATAGAGTGTCGTCAGAGAGGCCGAGAGGATGGCCCACGCTACGGCAACGCATACTGAGTCGGTCATTCAGAGGAATAGACCAAAGTTTTCTAAACAACTCATGATGTGTTATCATAGAGCGTCTGAAACGACCCAACCCGAGAGCTTGACTCTCAACACCCCGAGAGCTTGTCTCTCAAAGCCAAGGAAATCCCCATGTCCAACACCGACTTCGAAGCCCTCGACGGTCTTGACCTCTCCGACAACAAGACGCTCAGCAGCATCGACATTCTCGGCGCGAACTTCACCGCCGGTCGCAAGGATGGGCAGCTCTGCGTCGTCTTCAAGACCAACGGCGGCAAGGGCTCCGGTCCCCAGACCGTTCGCGCGACCGAGCTCATCGAGTTCCGCGACACCCTGCACGAGTGTGTCGCCCGAGGGGAGGGGAGCACGGTCGAGGCCGGTTACATCCCCGCGCCGATCCTGCTCGGACGCAGCTTCGCGCTCGTCGCGAATCCCGGTCCCGGTCGCAACAAGAAGAACGAGGTGACGCCCGCGCCCTTCGGCGGACGCGACTACTACGAGTGGAACAGCAACACGGGGCAGGGCACCGCGTCCAAGGGCTCCAAGCCCGCCAAGGTTCCGGTGGACGAGATTGATGGTTTCCTGGCCCTCTTCGACAAGAACGTGGACCAGACGGTCAGCCGGTTGATCTCCCTGGGGCTCATGGCGGACGAGGACGCGGACGAGGACGAGGACGAGGGCGACGAGGTCGATCTCGACGGCATCGGTGACGAGGACTGAACGGTCACAGGTTGAGGGGCTTAACCGCCCCGAAACCAAGGCTCAACCAGCCGGTTAATCCCGGCTGGTTCGAGCTTCATTGTGTTTGTAAAGTTTTTCACCCCAGATGCGGGTGAGCACATGCAAAAGTTTTCACCCCCCGCTCGTAAGATTTTTCACCCCATACCTGCAAGCACACGCAAAAGTTTTCTCCCCGGCGGCCGGGTTGGGGTGAAAACCTTAGCACACAGGAAACTCATAGGGTGTTATAGAGTGACGCCGGTAGAACTAACCGGTTAGCTTCCAAACCATGACCCCGAGGTCCACATGTCCCAGATGTCCAGTGCTCTCCTGCTTCTCGCCGCCAGCACGCTCCCCTCCGACACCGATGCCGCTTCCCTCCGGCTGATGCCCGCCGCCCTCCGCGATGCCGTCGAGGCCAAGCAGGCCGACGCCAAGGGGCAGGCCCTGGACGACGCGGCCGAGTCGGTGATGGCCCTGATCTCGAAGATGACCGACTACAAGCGCGGCACCCTCGTCGAGATCCGCCAGTACCGCCAGTACATCGCCCAGGAGAAGGGCCGGCTGGATGAGATCGATCGTGCCTTCGCGTACGGCAACGCGACCAGCAACTACATGCCCCTCATGATCGCGCTCGGAATGTCCACCGCGACCAGCGGCATGATGACCAGCGCGGACCGGGAGCGGCTGTCGGTCATCCCCGATGGTTGGACCCCGCCCGCCGATGTCCCGGCCGCGCCGACTGCCGGCTGAGAATCTGACGAATGGGGGCCGGGCCAGTCCCGGTCCCCTGAGTCACACACGTCCGAACATGAATGCTAGGGACAGTGCGCGTGAAGGCCGCGCCCAGCCGAAAGGTTGCTCCGCTTTAAATTATGTTCGGCAGATCTGAGCAGAAACGGTGAAAAGGCATACTTGTTGCCTAAATGGTTTCGAGGAAGCCGCATAAGTATCCGTGGACGCAAGGAAGAGCCAAAACCTCGCTTCGGTATAGACAGTACACTAAAGACACTCGAACACATAAAGCTTATTAATCTTGTTTCTAGATTATTTGAGCACGCTATCGAGTTAGCCTGCCGGGAAGGGGGCTGCGTCTAATCACTCTTCGGAGTGGTTCTCGAAAGAGTAAGTGGGACTGGTATCGGGGCAAACCCACCGGGTGTAAATCCGGTGGGCGATGGGGGAGAAAAGATATACATCCTTGTCAAGGAGTGAAAACTATAACATAGGTCTTTTCTAAACTTCTTGTAGGGTGTTATAGAATGTTGCCAAACAACGGGGAATGCAGATGCCTTTGACTGCGAAACAGGAAGCGCGAGTGGACATGCTCCTCCCGTATTTCGATGAGGAATCCTTGGCAGCTTTCGCTGAGGAAGAGAACAGCCGGAACAACCCCGAAGACATCGTGGAACGAATCCTCACGGAGGTCACGGTCTACGAAAAGGCAGGCGTCCGCAATCAGTACACGGGAACATACCGTGGTCATCCATTCATCATCGGAGAGGAAAACCGATACGTTGATGATGGGTTCACCCTTCGTGAAATGTATATCCGAACGCAGTACGGTGCAGGACGTGCGAGCAAGAAGATGATGGTCTTCATGATCTCCGGAAAGGTCGGAGGATATCCGACCGATGGACTGCGGTTCACAGACGAATTCAAGGGTCCGCTTGCGGACGTTCTCCAGTGTCTCTTCGAAGCTGCAAAGACGCGGTACAGAGATGCTGAGATTGAGCGTCTGATGAAGGCAGACACGAACACACCCACCCCAAAGGATGATGGAGATTTCGGACTCGATTCTCTCATCGTCACTCCACCCAACTGAGGCGAAAGCCTGCGAAGTGAGGTCAGCATGAACACAACTCTCGAAACCCCGTATCTCGGTCGCTCCGATGGTGGCAAGTTCGGATGGCGGAAGCCCAGCCGTCGCACCGAGGCTGCCGAGCGACAGACCGCACGCGATGCCCGAAGCACCGCCGAGCAGATCGCCGAACTCGATGCCCGTCTGGGTGTCGGCATCGGAGCGACGAAGGAGCGCGCACGTCTCTCCGCAGAGTAGAGAAACCCTGTGTCCCCTGGTTTTCCAGGGGACACTCGGGGAGAAAAGATTTGCAGCCCCCAAGGGGAGAAAACTATAACATTAGTCTTTTCTAAACTTCTTGTAGGGTGTTATATTAAAGTGTCCCCAGAGAGCAGGATACAACGGAAGTTACGCAAGCAAACACTGCGATGATTGCAAGCATACCAAATAATGTAAGCCGTCTGAGCAGGCAGGAACCTGCAAGGTAAGCATTAGGCAATGAGCGGGATATACCATTGAGACATGGAAGCTGATTGAGCGGGAAGGAACCTGCGAAGCGAGTGTCATAGGGAGCGCTGATTAGGCGCTGTGTTGACGGCGAGGGTTAAGCCACTTAGGGGCCAGTCAACTTTAAACGTAGAGCCGCCTTAGCTCAGTTGGATAGAGCGTCGGCTTTCTAAGCCGGGGGTCGCTGGTTCGAGTCCAGCAGGCGGTACCACTTCACACACTCTCGGAGGCGGCAATACGCAGGGCTCAACCAACACACGTTTCGGCGTGGTATATACGGCCCGGGTTTACGAATAAGACTGTTGGGAATAGTAGACCAGATGCAGGGGAAGATCCTGTCCGAGACACACATCCACGGACAAGCTCAGCCGTGGACGAAAAGATGGGCGATTAGAGCATATGATTCTTAAGAGGGGCTGGTGCCCATGTCGAAAGACGAAACCAGTGCAACCCTCCATGCCCCGGATTTGCTGCGGGGTAGGATGTAGCAGGGGAGGATAGACGGTAAGACAGCATTACCTTCACGTCCCTGACATCCGCCAAGACAACCCAATCCTTGCGTAAGACACGCGCGCTTAGATAGCCAATAGGTTCAGACATGTTTTGATTAGTGGGCGACTAGCCCGCCACTCAGTTAACGAGTGGGAATCTTAAGTGACTAACGATTGAGTTAAGTTGACAGAGTTGAGTTGAATAAAAATTGCGTTCATTGTGTCTTGATTGTAGCACATGCAGTTGAGACTGTCCGAAACGATAACCATAAAGGTGGACATAGACGAGGGCCCGTCGAGCCCTATGTGTAACGACATGGCGACCAGCATTAGATGCGGTCGTAACGTTTGGGTCGGATTACTTCTTGGTAAGGTGTTGGTCTAAGCGCAACGTAAATGCTTTCGAAGGGCACGCACACCCGTTCTTTGATTGCATAAGGCGTAAGGATAGTAATGGTAGCCGCCGCACACCCAAACATAACACCATCCACAGTACCAAAAATGGGGGAGTCATGAGAAGTAGAGATGTCGTGAAAGCCTGGGATAATGGAGTCCCAGCAGAAACAAAGAACCTGCGTACTGACGGTTTCGATCTGTGGTCTTACGAAGTGCTGATTGGTACTCGCCCAAACGCAAGCGCACAAATCGTCTTCGACTACACAGCTCCGGCTGGACATTTCGAATCACACACAACTTCGGTTCATGTGGGACTCGCGAAAAGAATCACGAACGCAAACGTGATTGAGCCTCCGGAATAAAGAGTAACCCCGAACACTCACAAGAATACTGGACATGCATCATGTTCAGCCTTCTTCTCTCTACAGGGTGTTTTATCCCGTGTTCTTTTGAGTGCTCGGGGTGTACTCCACATATACGCGTCCGCTACAAAGCGGAGTAACTCACCAATACCATTCGGGAGAGTATCAGGTTGTAGGACGATCTGATTCATCTTGGCGCGTAGTGATAGTCCTTTCATATACACGAAACGGTAGGGAGCAGGCAATGGCGACGAAGGAAAATTTCCAGAATCTCAAGCCTGACGTGATCGCAAAGACTCGCCTGTACTCTGACAACTCCCAGAGCTTCACAGTGCTCCATGGTGTCACCATGGAAGCGGCGCGTTATCACCTGAGTGTCAATGAGAAGCTTGGTGGTAAGCCAGCACGGTCAATGCTCTTCAGGAAAATCTGCGACTTCACCTGTTTCGATGACAACCTCGGACGTGCGTACATGCCGCAACCGTGGGCAAAGGGAATCCTTCCCATCTTCCCAAAGAAGTGGATGGTGAGCTTCGCCAATGGTTCGAAAATCGATCTGAGCTACACGGTTAGGCCGGGAAGCAAAAGGCAGATCGTTGGATATTCCTACGCTCTCGTACGACAAATAACCACTGGTGGGATCGGCATCTCCAAATTGACCAAGATTCTTTTGGAGGTTGGTTACTCGGGCCTCACCGTAGGTGACGTGATGGCAGCCGTAAAGTCCAGACCAGATCTGTTCGCGCCGCATAAGGGGCTTTCACAGTGGACCGTCAAGAGGGCTTATGACGCTGAGCCTATCTTGGAGGGTGATGCGGTGGCACAAACCAACAAGACGCTTCTGAAGGTCTTCAGACTCCTGCGTGACAAGTGAGTCCTCCGGTCTGGATCAATCTGCTTCCGCACGGATTCTATAAGCTCACAAGCTACAAGGGAATTGGATGGATGGGATTCCATTACCATGACTGTGGTGTGGAGTTTATCGAACGGTTCCAGGTGAAGTCATATTCGTTCTACTTTTGGGGAATGACTGACTGGCCCACCACGATGATTGGTCTGCTTGGAAGCGGGGAACTGATCAAGGTTGAACGCCACGAGATAAGGGGAGAGGTTTAGCCTCGTCCCCTCCGGGGAGAAAAGATTTACATCCTTATCAAACGAACATAGACCACCCTTCCCGGCATGGCTGTTCGAATATGTACACGCCGCATTCAGTTTCAGAAGATGCCAATTGAATGACTTGGTTTGGCCCGGATAATTTACCCAGTAAACGATAGTTTTTTCTTTGTAATTAACTACCGCACTTATCTACCTCTTCTATTCTCGACGGTGTGTTGAAGGTTCTCCCGAAGGTCTACCTAACAGTTAGTAAGTGAAAAAGTCCCTTACAGGGCTCTTCCATAACCCTATAACCCCCTACCAGTTATTTAGAAAAGAACAATGTATCACCACAACACACCATCATCTAACCCTGCCCCCACCGGGGAGAAAAGTTTTGCACGGCACCACCCACCACCGGGGTGAAAACTTTAACATCAGGTTTAACATGTCTATCTATCATCATTCAAGACTCAAACATACCAGCACATACCACTCAACTCCTTAGGGTACATACTATGGCATTCAATCCAGAGAGCAAATCGAACTATCCTTTACTGATAAGAATGTGATAAGCATCGCTCTATTCTAATTTTCTCATAGGACGTTATCAGTAGTTGAACTGTACCGGATCAATCAGACCCAACTGTCAGGAGTTTAACAATGGCGTTTCACCGATACGATGATAGAACCAAGGATCGCGAGAAGGATAGCAATGATGTCGCTGCATTCCTTGAGAGTGGTGGGGAGATCACTCGCGTTCCCAACGGACAAAAGATGAAGAAGCTTCGCCGGAGCAGAGCATCATCTGATCGGAAGTCAAAGGACAACGGACTCGAAGTCCTGTTCGATCTGAATCAGTTCTGATTCCTATATGATGTCATAGATAGCGTAGGTAATACAGTTACTTGCGCTGTCTGTGGTTCAGAGTTCGACTTAATCCGGTACACACTTACTCTTTTTCTCAGAGAGATCGACTTTTCCTGTAGAAACGGAACCTCTTTTTCTGAGAAAAAACACTTTTTCCTGTGGAAACGCGATATAGAGAATCGCATACATCTTGAAGTTTTCTACGGTGACGGGTTTAAGTACCGCACACTGTGTTACTTCGCACACAGGTAATTTTTTACAACTTTTTGTATAAGCTACATAGAGGGTCCATGCTTCTCTACATCATTCGCGACGACTGTGTCTTCCCAAACGCCAGTCACAATCAGGTAATGATTGACGACTTCGGCCTCACACTTTCACCCAGGAGTGTGCGTGATCGTCTGTGTGAGTACCGTCAAATCGAAGACCTTCATGAAACGGAAGACGAGACATTCGAGTTCGTCCTTGTGACTCGCAGCATTCCTGCGATGAACTGGTTTGCTCGTGAGCTTGGCTATGAGAGTGTGATGGTCTGGTGTCCGGCCACTGATTCTTGGATCTCGATTACTGACGAGCTTACTTACGATTTCCTGGCGCACTTTGCGCTTGGGGATCTGTACCTGAATGGTCATCTCGATATTGAGGCTGACTGACATACATACGGACACACACAAGTGCCTTGAGGTTTGCGATGAATTACTTTCTTTGTCTGGGTGACGTAGAGATTGGCGGGACTCCTTTGGGGACTGACGGCAAGCTGATCATTCGTGATCTTAAGACTCTTCGGGGTGTTATCAATAGAGGTAAGAGAGCGTGGCCGGGAAAGACATTCACCGTCTGGTCATTCCGTAACTTCTACAGAGAAGACACGTTCCGAAAGGTTCATACAAACATTGGAGATATGGCATGACAATCACTGACTGGCGAAACCTTTTGATCTCTTTGCTTGACGACGATCATGGCATCACGAGGGATGCTTATTTCAAGCTTGAAAAAATGATTTGGGAGCAATGTTCGGACTCTGGAGAGCTTACGGGCATTCTGAATGCTACAAAGTGTTCTGATGATCGAGTGTATCTCCCAGAGAATTGGGACGAGTAACCCTAACTCGAAATTTTTTACTCAGAATTTTTTTCTGAGGTTTACATATAAGGCAAAGCAAAGTGTATACAGACTGTTGTGGCACGGGTCTCGGAGAGATTGAGAGAATTCCCGTGTGTTCCAATTGCTACAAAGAGCGTCCGCCAACTGGTCGTCTTCTCTCTAATGCTGACATCAAAACTTTGTATCGCAGAGCTGTCCATTTCAATCTGACCTCACGGGAGCCTGTGTGTTTGAATGAGATTGTGTGGGAATGGGTCGAAGATTTGTGTGGAGAGAAGGGAGACTTTCCAGACTCCGTGCCACATTCTATTGTGAATCTTTGGCATGAAGACGTGATGTCTCTGATCAATGAATTGGCGGCAACCTTCGATACTTGAGGGTAGGGCCTCAAAGGGGTAAACTGATGGCGACTGTTTTGGATCGAGAGAAACCTCCGTGGAGTCAGACCATTCGGTGTTTCAGTTGGAGTTGCGGCGTTACCTTCCAGATCACAAGGTCGGATGTTTACAAGCGCCTTTACTCTTACAAAGCTGAGTGTCCAGAGTGTGGCAAGGAACACGGAGTCTATGGCTACACCAGTATTCCGAACTTCCGCAACCTTCCTGAGAGGAATTGATATGAGAAACCTTCTGCGTTGGATTCTTAGTCTCTTTGGCTTTGACGACACTGTCCAGCCCAAGAGAGAGAAGCGTCCTGTTTCTGGTTACGACAAGTATGCTGAGGGCACAATTGAGAGGGATGCCTTTCATTGTGGTTTCACTTACGGATTGAATCTCGCTTGTTCTGGGTGGCCGGAGAAAACTGTTTACATGAAAGAGCGGTGGAGTCGCGGAGAAGAGGGTCAGCGTCTGTATAAAATTCATGAAGAGGGAGTGAAGGAGGCGTTTCGTTCTAGCTCCAACATCATTGGAGGAACAAGTGTCCACTGATAACAGGGAAATTCCGCATCGAAGCTGCAAACGAGAATCATAAGGAAGTGTAGTGATGTCTATCGGCGAAAGGGCTCGACAGATTGTAAGCCTCGAACACTTTGCCGGTGCGAATGAGGCAGAAGAGGTTGGCCCTTACCATCTTGAGTGTCCTTTCGATGATCAGTACATTCTTCGGATGCTGGTTAAGGTAGGAAACGCTGACTTCCGAATCCCTTCTGAGCTTGAGTGGCTTCGTGATATGATCGAAGAGGCTTATCGGTATCAGAGAGAGGAAGTAGGAGTGACTCACAGCTTCTGCTATGTCACTGTGAGACATGGAGAGGTTCGTAGTGTCACTGACGATGAGTGGCATGTTGACGGCTTCTCTACCTTCATCACACACATTCCTGAGTCGAACTACGTTGCTGTGAACCATACTCCGACAGAGTATCTGGTTCAGCCCATTGAATTCCCTGATGACTTTGATCCTTTGGTTCATAACGTTCAGTGGTACATTCAGAACAGGGCGAGCTTGGATGTGAGAAGGCTTAAGCCTCACACACTCTATTGCTTTGACCCTTACTTCATTCATCGCAGGCCCTCCATTGAGCCTGGAACTCACCGCACCTTTGTCCGAGTGTCTTTTACTCCGATTGAGATTGCGGATGACGCGAACACTCCCAACCCTCTTCTTCCGATGAGAGTATACGAGCGAGACGGTGTCACGATTCGGAATGCTCTTTCTGACTATGACTTGGATTCGTAATGCCCTTTAATGAGTTTGTCAGCTATACCATCTTTTTCATGGCGTGCTTTGGTTTCGTGGTTGTCAACGTTGTGATGACCGTGGCGCAATTGAATAAGAATAAGGCGAAGAAGATGCGTAACTGCACTCGTTGCATTCGTTGCTCTGAGTGTAACAAGTGAGTACCACTCCTACTGTTTGTCCTATTGCGTGTGCTACCCGATTCACCATGAGTCTCTGAAAGCGATAATGATTTCCCTGATTCTTTCTTTGCTGTTCAATCCTGCATATGCAAGCGGTGCTGATCGTTGTGCTGTCAAGGATTGTATTTGCGAAGTGCGAGAGAATCGGGTGAAGCAAAAGAAGCCGGGCGAAACCTACGTCACATTTGCTGAAGACTCTTCTGAGCTTTCAGATTTTGCGAAGAGGAAGCTTGACGCTTACCTTCAGAGAGTATCTGGCAACTTTCATATCTCTGGCTACGCTGACTCATGCGGCAATTCCAGTCACAACCTAAGTCTCTCACAACGTCGGGCAAATGCTGTTCGAAAGTATGTTGGGAGCAAGAGCAAGCGTAGCTCAATAGCTTTCTATGGTGAGACGAACTCTCACAATCATACCGAGGCTGATAGAAAGGCTGTCATTTCAACCCGAAAGGATTGGATGACTCGGAACATGGATGCGGTAAAGGCTGATGTCTATTTGATTGACGCTTCTGGATCTATCTCTTCCCATTGGTCTCAGATAACGGAGTATGATTTCCCCTATGGTTCAAAGGTGATCCTGTCGAAGATGACTAACTGTCGTGATGGACAGTACGTCAACACAGTGACACCTGCTGGCGGCACAGAGATTTGGTATTCATACTGGACGGTGCTGAAAGAAATGAATCATGGAGAAACGATTCTTATCATTTCAGATTTCCGAAGCAACTATCCTTTGTCTGCAAATGAGCATAAGAAGATTGAGGCTCTGGCAAAGAGTAAGGGTATCAAGGTCTACACAATTAAGTGGTAGTTGCAGAATCAATTTAAAAAAAAGGTACATGTAATGAAGAGTCCTGAATCTATTTGTGGATGCTGTTTTTTCGAGTGTGATCTTGACGAACTGTGTTCTTCCTGTGAAGCGTGCGAGACTTGCTGTAGCTGCAAGACTCTGGTTCAGCTATTCCCTGGGTGTGATTCTGACGAAGAGCAGCAGGCGTTTAAGGAGGCTGGAGAGGTTATCGCTAACAAGTATCGTTGGCTGGCTTACCTTCTCTGTGGGGTCATCATGGTCCTTCCCATTATCTCTGGTGCCTTCATGTATCTTTGGGTGCAGGGGATGGGACAGTGAAGCTCTCTCTTCAAACCAAGGTCATTCTTTTTGAGGCGGCTTACTGTCTGTTCTGCGGGTTTGCTTCGTCTATCGTCTCTGTGATTAATTATCATACTGCGGCCAGTCTGATCTCAATGCACATTGGGATTTGGTCTTCACTGATTTTCGTAGTAATTGCTGGAGCTTCTTTTTCCTCCAAGAACTCGGCTTACTAGAATGATCCATCTTATCCCTTATGATCGGAAGCTTACCAAGGAAACCTACGACACTGAGGTTATTGAAGAGAAGCTTACAAAGAAGCTTCGCCTTGATCGCATTGATCCTGATTTGCTTCCGCTTCTGAAGAGGGGAGGGGAACTGTTCGTCTATGTCTGCGGCTATCATGACGAAATCTGCAATGAAAGGGTTTTGTTTGGTGGCTTGGATAAGAGTGAGCAGTCTGACCATTACTACAACATGCTTGAAGAAATCTAAAGTGAAGGTTCTCATCATTGATGATGATCCTATTTAATTATAGGTTGTCTTTGGCTCTAAAGGAGTAAGCATGTCTACTTCGGATGAAGAGGTTAGCCCTCTTCTTAGCAATGATCACATCAGGGAGTTCTTCTTCACTGGTCTGTTCATTTGGATGAACAAGCTTGGCTTCTGTGGTTTCACTCTCAATGGGGAACGTGAAGTCACTCTTTACAAGGACAGAGGTACATACTACGAGCCCTTTGGAATCGTAGAATTCTCTGAAGGTACAGAGACGGAGGCTCTCTTTATCTCTATCGATTCCTTGCTCGCAGGTTTCAAAGTGAAGCAGCAGCTATGTATCGGTACTAATGGATTTGATCTTAACAACCTTAACAGTAGGTGCGGAAATGTTTGACCCACAGTTGTTCTTTATGATTACGGGGCTCTCTTGGGCCCTCCTTATTCTCATGGGCCTTTTCAAAAAGCGGAGCAGCATTATCGGAGGTATTCTTCTCGACTTTATGCTTTGGACGTTTTTCGGCATCATCGCAGGATTCTTTGCATGGGTTTTCGGTAAGGACCCGCAGCTCACTGTTCTTGTGACAATGACTGTGATCTCTGGAATCCTCTCTGCTCTCAGATTTATCTCTCTATTCTCAAAGGAGTAATCATGGATCATTCTATCACTCACGACCCGAAGACCATTCTTGGTATCGGATTCAGTGAGGCAGATGACATCCTGTTTCATCCGCGCTTCTTGTCAAAGGAGTGGGTTGACTATCCTGGGGACTATGTCAAAACGTTCTATGACGTTGAGCTAAAGGATGGAACCATTCTGAGTACGGTGTATCCCAACTCTGAAGATTGGGATGGTCATGATCCATCTGAGATCAAGAGAGTTCGCTTCTCTACCACTTCTCCTTTCATTGCTTACGAAGATGAGCAGACGGATGAAATGTAATGGGTCTCTATGAGGTCACCGTTGGAAGCTTCGTTATTGGCTCCATGGTAATGGTTATCGGACTGACGTTCTTTCCTGACGCGTTTTCTCCTAAGGTGACACAGGCTACTCCTACAATCTACACAGAGAATAAGGCCAAAAGTTGCGATGCTTATTCTTGTTCTAACTTTAGTATTGGAAAGTAAAATGCCGATTAGACATGCTTGGTATTCTAAAAAGTCCAACACCCGCAGATATCTAACGCCCGTTTGGTACGGAACGCCCGATGGAAAGTGCGTTAAGATTTGCTTTATCACAGATAGCTCCGAAAATTCTGGTACGAATTGGGATGATGTTGAGTATGTTGGAAAAGTAGATACTGACGTTTACTACGGTATCAACAGACCGGACCATGTCCCGATTAGATCCAGACGGAATAAGTTGGTCAAGGAATCTACTCCTCCTAAGATCCTCAAGATGGATCATAAGACCGTCCGTTACCCCAGAGAGCTTTATACTAACGTTATGGATCTCTCGAACGAACTGATGTCTGAGAAATGCACAGCAGAAACGGAGCCGTCGAAGTATGACCTGGGTTCTCATGTGGTCAAGGAGACATTTGAGTCTCTTGGTGACCTGTTCTTCTTTATCGAAAACGAGGAAGGCATTCGTAAGTGGGTAAGGGAGAAGGACATTCTCAATCAGGTACAGTCTGTTGGTCGCAGTGATGCAATGTCTGCGGCGTTTGCTAAGGCTAAGCAGTATTTCCTTCCTGCTTACTACGAGCGGAGCAATAGCCTTTAGGCTACAGATTATAAGAAGAGGTATGCTAAGGCTCGAAAGGCATCCCCTGTCCTCTCTGTGAGGCGGTATCTTCTGAGCAGTCCCGAAGGGCTGCTCCGAGTATGACTCACAGATTGTCGCAGATAGGAAGACTGACTGGTCTAATTATCTTGATAAGAAAATTGCCTCGCGCCCTGTGTGTTGTCAGTACCATGGTAAGCATACCTCAATAGGAGAACAAGTGATCTATTCCAATGGAAGCTACCTGATGAATCGGCTCCTATACATGATTCTGTGTCTAGTCATCACAACGACTTGGCTAATGAACTATTATGTTTTCGACGGGAGTATGGTGTTAGGTGTAGTGTCTGGTTCTGAACCTTGGTTTGCTTTTATGGGATCGGTCTTTGCCGTAGTTAGTCATGCTTCGTGGGGTCATTACCTTTCGAACATGTTCATGCTTGCTATGTGCTATGTATTCCTCACAAGATATCTATCCGTCGCGCAATATGTGATGCTAACACTATCTGGCATCTTTGGTACTGGATTCATTGCGTGGCAACTTGACGTTAGGGAGTTTGGAGAAGCGATTCACATTGGTTCAAGCGGATTGATTTGGGCTTACATGGTGGTAGCTTTGCTCTTTACGTTCCGATACCTAAAGAGCAAGCTGCTCTCTAAGATTGAAACAGGTTTGTACTACTGCCTATTCCTTACAACATTGCTCGGAGTGGGGGGGCTTTTTCCTGCCGATGATATGATCTCTTGGCAGATGCACCTTGGCGGTTTGATCATTGGTCTATTCTTCACAGTATATCTGATTCACAATAGAGAAAGTGCAACTCTTTCTCTGCCATTGTTTTCGAAAAGGAAGATCGTTAATGCTTCAAGTGCTAGAGTCAATTACATCGTCGGTGCAAAAGTTTATAACAGGTGCTCCGGCCGAAGAAGAAAATCCATTGAGAAAGCCAGATAGGGTCCGAGTCCTAGGCTCATATTCTCATCATTCCGCATTCGCATTGGATTCAGGTCTATTGAATTATGCAGCTCAAAAAGCTGTTGCGGAAATCAATGAGGCTCTTGTCTCAAAGGGTAGGAAAGTCTCTATTGTTTTTCGAGGTCTCTCTGGTTCAACCATTGCAGGAGCAATACTTGCTGAGGCTTCAAGAAAGGGAGTAGAGATTGGTGCATTCTATGTAAGGAAGGAGTTTGAGGATAGTCATGGGACGAAGGTAGAGTATGGTACGCCGTGGCCTGCTTCTCAAACCGAGGTGTTTGTAATCGTTGATGACTTCGTTGATAGTGGAAATACTATCAAAGAAATGTATGAAGTAATTGCTGCGGAATACCCTGCAATATATGAGGCCGAGATTGGACATAAAAATGGAGCTGAGGCTCCGGATGTAGAGTGGGGAATCTGTTTGATTGAAGATTCCAAAATACATAATGTATTTGCCAATGGGTTTAACATCTCCTTCATGAAGCATCGGTTCGGGTGTTACTTCTAATAGTAATCCTGTTTGGTAGCATTCTTTTATAGAAAACTCCCAGGACGTTATAGGGTAGTAGAGGACGAGCTTGTAAAGGGCTCGACTGCCACCCCTATATCTAAAGGCTGATACCATGGAAATCTTGATCGATCTTTCGGTAAAGCCTGAGCCAACAGCGAAGCCTGTTACTGGTCCTGCGACTCCCGATATCCGAGCGATGTTTAACCGCATCAATACTGAGAAGTTCGGCGGCTATCTTCCTGACACTTTCGATGTCAAGTGGTGCAACAGTCTTCGTGTTACTGCCGGGACTTGCAGGTGGATTCGGCGAGGTAGCACTTACACTATCGAATTCATTCGGCTGAGCATTAAGCTGTTCCGAGAGAATGGCTGGAATCTCGCCGAGATTGAGAATACTCTCACTCATGAAATGGCTCATGCCTATCTCGTTCTGCGACACGGTATCAGTGGTCATGGCCCTGAGTTTCAGAATCTGATGCATCGTCTGGTTGGTTGGCGTAAGAACCACACCTATCACGCATACGATGTCAGCAACCTTAGGAACATTCGCCGCAATAAGGTTGAGATCTATTGCACTAGCTGCGAGTGTGTCATTGGCAGCAGGAAGCGTAAGCCGAGCGCGAAGAAGATTCATCTTTACACTCACGTATCTTGTGGTGGTAAGGTGACTTTCCGCACTGTCCCAATCAAGAGTGACCCAAACACTCTCTTCTCTCTCTCCCGCAGCTAGGCAGCACAATGGAAGAACTTTTCAGTCTCGGAACGCCGCCCGCTAAGAAGCCGAGAAAGAGGGCTGTTAGTAAGCGTAGCACTGGTCGCAAGCCTCGTGCTCGTCGCACTCCTACGTTTGCATCTTCTGGCAGCTCCATTGTCAAGGAGACTCTGAGTTGCTCTTACACCCCGTCTGTCTACCAGATGGGAGTGTATAACTTCTTGAAGGAAGAGACTGGTTCTTGCATTGTTGATGCAAAGGCTGGTGCTGGCAAGACTTCTACTGTTGAAATGATTGGAAAGAATCTCAATCAGAGTGTTTCCGGTCAGCGTCAGTTCGTTCTGATGCTTGCTTTCAACAAGGGTATTGCTGCCGAGCTTGGTAGCAGAATGCCTGACTGGATCAAGTGTGGTACTTTCCACTCGATTGGAATGCTCACTTGGGGGCGTCATGTCAAGTCTCGTCTCGAAGTGAAGGCAGGAAAGGTTCGCGGTATCCTTAAGGATCTCTTGGAAGAGAAGGAGTATCGTTCCTTCAGTGGAGTTGCTTGTAAGCTGATCGGACTGGCGAAGAATGCTGGTATCGGTACTTGGCTTCGTGAGGACACTGAGGATGCTTGGTCATATCTGTTGTCCCATCACTGCGTTAATATTGGTTCGGATTCTGATGGTGGTACTGACCGGAAGTCTCGACTGATCAGCATCTGTCGGCAGGCGCTTGAGCAAAACAACAAGATGCGTACTGTCATTGATTTCGATGACATGTTGTATCTCCCCGTTCTGGAAGGCTGTTACTTCTTTCGAAATCATCTTGTGTTTGTCGATGAGGCACAGGACACAAACCTGATTCAGCTTGCAATGTTGAAGCGTCTTCTTCGCAAGAATGGCCGTCTGATTGCAGTTGGTGATCCCAATCAGGCAATCTACGGTTTCCGTGGTGCAGACAGTCAGGCTATTGACAAGCTGATTCGCTGGTTCAAGTGCAAGGTTCTCCCTCTCTCCATCTGTTACCGTTGTGACAGAGCGATTGTAGAAAAGGCTCAGGAGATTGTTCCCGAGATTGAATACTACGAAGGCAATGGAGAGGGTAAGGTTGAGAGTCTGCCTGACTATGACGCAGAAACCTTCAAGACTGGTGATGCGATCCTGTGTCGTAACACTGCACCTCTCATTCGGTTCGCATACGGTCTGATTGGTCGTCGTGTCCCTGCAAAGGTGATGGGTCGAGAGATTGGTGCTGGTCTGGTCAAGCTGATCAAGGATCTTAAGTCTGAGTCCATCAATACTCTTGGTGGTGACTTGCAGGACTGGTCTGACAAGCAGACTGCTCGACTGGCACAGGAAGAGGGCAGTGAGACTGCGATTGGAATGATCAATGACAAGGTCGAATGTATCAAGATTTTCTTGGACAATCTCGATCGTTCCGACTTCACTATCAGTGGTCTCTGCAAGAGCATTCACTCTCTGTTCTCTGATGATGACAATGTCGGTGTCCAGTTGGGCACTGTTCATCGCTCCAAGGGGCATGAGTGGGATAGGGTCTTCATCCTTGATTCTCACTTGATGCCTTCGCGTTACGCTCGGCTGGAATGGCAGCGTCAGCAGGAGATTAACCTCCAGTATGTTGCTTTCACTCGCGCCAAGCATTACCTTGCGTTCATGTCTTCTGAGTGTTGGAAGGACTAATGAGTAGTCCTCTCAATAGAATCTCTCCGCCGTCTGATTGGACTCTAGTTGTTCCAGACCGTGATCCTTCGGATGATGGAGTCTGGGAGTTCAGATATGATAAGGAACTCTTCGAAAGAGAGTATGCCGATAAGCATAACTCAATCGAACGATTCGCAAGAGCAACTTGGTGCCTAAACTCCGTTTTCTACGGTGAGGTATACACTTGCAAAGAAGATGGCAAGAACTACTGTGGCGTTTATCTCGACACCACCATTCCCAAAAGGCACTTCAAGCTCTTTGATACTGTTAGAGAGGCAAGGGAGTTTGTCAATGACTGGATCGCTCTAAAGGATATTCAATGAGCGCAACTTTGTGGATTAAGGCAGCCCATTGTCGCCATTGTGGTGACGGTTTCAAACAGAGATGGGAAAATTTCCGCACTCTTCCTAGGGAACCGGAACTCGTCTGCACAAACTGTGGTTCTGTTGGCAAGTGGAGTAAAGGTATTGGAAGGAAGAAGCGAAAGTTTATTCCTTGGACAAATGCAGAATGGGAATGGACTACCGAGACGATGATTCATTCATTGGCCGGAAGTAATAATCATTTCGAGGGGGACAGGTGAATAGGTTCGATTACCACGCTGACACTTCTGATGAGGCTACTCAGTATCTGAAGTACAGAGTCAAAGAGTTTCTTCGTTTTGGCGCGAGACTCATTCATCATCACACTTTCGAGAGTGGTGACGTTGCGGTGGTAGTTGAACTCAATGGAGAGAATTTCCTCATCATCTATGTCCTGAGCAGTAATCGCGGACAAGGAGCTTACCCGGTGCTTTACGCTGAGGCGCAGAAGGAGCTATCAAGCTTTTCTCCCCGCCGGGTTCTGACTGTGTGGGCTTGTAATGTTGATGACTATCTCGATGACAAGGGGATTTCCTATCTGATGCTTGATCCTCACAGAATGAGTGGAGATCCTGAGCAGCAAGGTAAGATGGCGATCTTCTCAGAGTACACTCTGATCGATCTCTACTGGGCAAACAAAGTTGCAAAGAGGACAGGTGTACCCTACATGCTTCATGTTGATGAAGGACTAGGAGTCTTGGAAGAAATCGGAGCGTCAGAGAGGGCTATGAGGATCTATGCCCTTCATGGTCTGTTGCAGGAAGTTTACCGTGACAAAACGTATGACTTCCCTGGCCTTAGCCACGTCTCTCCCGATGTCCTCATTGGAGCTATGGAATACAGAGCGGTAGCTAACGCTCACCTTTCTTCTCACGATCCTTGCACTCCGAAACTGAGTGAAGATCCTGATGTGAATGAAGCATTGATTGCTGACAAGGTACAGAACAGGAAAGACTTCGAGCTTTACCATAGAGATACCCATGACCGGAGCGATGCACTTGATGCGTACTTCCGTCGATGGCTGAAGGCTCTAGGAATCACAGAGACTCGTTACGCCGAACTCGCGGCCATCATTTCAAACGGAGATTAAAAATGTCAGATACTCGTTCGCTTGGAGTATACCGAAAGCCATGTGACAATCAGCCAAATGTAATTCCTGGGCTTGAACTCATTGAGCCATTTTACTATGTTGATTGGGGTAGCTGTAGGGTCTATACCACGAAGTCTCTTATGCGTAGCAGGCAAACTAGTGCAAATCATCCAAGTTGTTTTATCGTTGGAATTCCGGGAGAACGAGTACAGTATAGACATCCTGCATTTACCGATATCTGTCTCGGAGAGTTTTTCGGACTCATGAACGAAGAGGAAAAAGAACAGTTCTTGGAAAATTATGAGCAACTGTCTAAGTTGCTTAAGTTCCCCAAAGACCTACAGCTTGGAGATTGAAATGTCTGGAAAAAAGATTACCCCAAAGACCTACAGCTTGGAGATTGAAATGTCTGGAAAAAAGATTACCCCAACGATGATCTATAAGGCTCTCAGAGATATGTTCCCTGGAGAGTATGTGCCTCTGCGGAAGGTTCCGACAGAGTGTCCGCATCCTGGCAATGAACCAAGAAAGTCTCCGTCTTATCAGAGCAAGACGATTTACTCCAAGACTATCATCAAAGCAGATATGTCTGTGCAGCAGATGATGGATCTTCTTTCCGAGGTTCCCACTCGTTCGTTCACTGTTTCACCCAAGCGTGTTCAGATCGGTACAGAGAAGAAGTCTTACCAAGAATATCAATGGGATGGGGAAGACGATGTCGAAGTAACTGTCAATACAGAGGTCCCAGTCTATTCTGACGAGGTTGAGTTCGTTGAGTTTTATACCAGCTACGAGGATCCAGAGTGGGGCTCTTTGGTGTCCCAGGCGAAGAAGGACAATGATCTCTGGCATGATAGAATGCGGAACTATTCTAGAAAAAGAAAGGATAGGGATGCCGCGATGAAGCACAACCGCTCTTTGATCAGTGCTGCTCGGCATCATGATTCAGAGAAGTGGGCTGGTGTTGGCAGACTCCTGAAGGGCAAGGCTGATCCGAATTTCATTGCGAAGCAGAGAGACAGACTGTTGACTCAGGTTGACAGGCTTAATGCGTTGATTGCCGAAGAGGAAGATTGAAATGAATCGTCATACTGATTGCTACAGACTTGCTCCACTGTATGAGCAGCTAGTACAGCAGGGGATGAGAGAAGGAGTTCTTGATGAAGAGTCTGAGACTCATAACATTGAGGCATACTTCGACACGCTAAGGGCAGAAGGCAGACTAGAAGGATCTGTCAATAAACTCATTGGCAATGACCTAGAGGATGAGGTACTCGATTCTCTTTGGGAGCATTTCGCCGGAGAAGGATGCAATGGCTGGTGGGATGATAAGCCTCACCAGATTGGATATCGTCTTCTGCTGAGACTTACTCGCGCAGAGGCTAAGCTTGCTTCGCTTAAGAAGGAGATTAGGGGGTTCGATGAACAAAGACGCTGACGGAAAGTTCATCGATCTTTATTCAAACTCAGTAGAAGATGCTGCCGAGTTTGAACGTTACTTCAACTGTGACGATGACGAAGAACCAATTGATTACTACGAGATGCAAGACGGAGAAGAGGAAGAAGACTCTTCTGATTCCGATAGTGTCGATGACTATGATTTTTGCAGGTGCTGCTTCGCAGTCTGCGTCTGCCCCAAACCTAAGCGGTAGGCTTCCCCTAATGACTCCGTATAATCCTGCGTCCTACCTTGATAGGCGTGCTCTTGCAAGTGCTCTTGTATTTAAGCTGACCGAATGTGGCTTTGTTCAGGACACACAGGCAAGTGGCGAGAAGACTTTTTACCGTATGGTTCCTGGCACTGACCGAAAGGTAGTTGTCTATACGACCATCGACTGTGATCAGGTTCGTTCTGTTGGTAGGGATGCGATTAGGATTTGCGGAGTGCATAAGAACTCTAAGGGTAATTGGCTGGGCCTCGTTAAGAATACAAGAGTCAACAGGACCGGCAAGATTGACGCTATCGTCCAGAGAATGTATGATAGAATGCGTGATACTTATGGTAGGATCATGAACCCTACTGCTAAGTGTCACTGTGGTGCGTTGAAGTTCCTTACCAAGAGCGGCAACGAAGTCTGTTCTGAATTCTGTTGGACTAAGCGATGGACAGAGCGATGAGTGGATCTTATTGCATTGTCCTGATCACTTACGAGAGCGGTAAGTCTCCAGTTAAGAGCTACTACTCTGATATTCCTGGTCCTGTTCCGAGGAAAGGGGAGACTGTAAATCTCCATGCACATAGTGACAGGGTCATTCTCCGTGACGCTACAGTTGTTGATGTCTTTCATACGATCGATGTTGGCGATGATGCTAACGTTGCTACAACGTTTGTAGTCATTGAAAGACTTAGGACCTGACAGTGCCTAAGCTAAAGATTGGTAAACCTGCAACATGGCATACCGAAGACACAGATGTTCCTGTTGTGATCGACAGCATTGCTGGTTCTCACAATGGGGTTGTCTATTATTATGTCAGAGGAACTGCCGATACAATGGCTGGTAAGACTGGCATTCCCGAAAATGAATTGAGTCAAAAGAATGAGAAGTTTTCTCTCGATGACTCTGTAAAGCAGTTGCTAAAACTGTTCGGATTTTAGACCCATTCGTCTTCGGGTAATGTAACTAAAGGATACAATAATGAATCTCAAGGAAATCATTGAACTCGTAAAGCCAAAGCGTGAGAAGTCTTGGTCTGCCGGAGAACTCTATGAGGATCTCACTGGCAGCCATGAATGGATCGATGCGGATCATGCTGTCCGTTTGACTGAGGCTAACTACACCAAATGGTTGTGTACCGACACTGCTGTCGGTAAAGTGATCTATTTCCTTGGTGACGAAGCAGTTGCTGTCTCTACTCAGGAAGGTAGAAAGTGCCGAAAGAAGTTCACCTGGATCTCTCGACGCACAGCAGAAATGACGAGAGACTATCTGCTCACTCTCATTCCAGTAGAGGAAGAACTCTTTGATGTTTTTACTCCAGAGGATCTTGAAGAGGATATAGGCAAGGGTTACTTTGTTAGTTTCGGCTCTCATTATCTGACGAATGATGTATGTACTTTTGATGATGATGTGCCCGTCACTATCGTCAAGGTATATGTCGAATACGAAGATATTGATTTCTGGAATTATGTCGTCGTAAAATTTTCGGATGGTTCCAAGAAGATCATGGAGATAATGGATCTTTACATTCCATACGGAAAGTGATATGAGACCGCTTGTTGTTGAAGGACATAAAGGAGCAGGCAAGACTCCTTTGATCGCTGCTATGCGCAAGTCTCTTGAAGACGGAGGCATTAAGCATCACATTGCTGAGCCTTGGCAGGCAGCGATCAAAGAGTTTGGCACAGATCCTTTCTACCTTTTCACTGACAATGATCGGGCTAGAGAAATTGTAGAATTCTTGTCAGGATATGTCCGGCGCACACTGGCAGAGACTGATGATGATACCCTTCTGGTGTTCGATAGACAATGGCTGACGTTCCTAACGTCTATCACGTTGATCGACACAGAGGGAGCCGGATTCTCTCAGGCACAGTACAGACAATACTTCAAATCGTTTATGAAGTGTGAGCCATGGACATTCTTCATTGCAAGCACTCCATACGTTCTGAAGAATCGTGCAAGCAGGAAGGGGCCACCTCCCTGGAATGAAGATGTAGACTATTGGACAAGGCTAAGACTGTTTAGCAAATACAGGAATTTGTTCGGCGGTATCTATTGGGTTAGAAAATCCCGAATAGATATGGACGAACTTGCGAATAGCATCCTAACTCAATACTATCGCGAGACCAACTAGGTTCTCACAGGACACAGGTGTTAATGTGGCAGAGGGTAAGTTTAGGTACGAGGTTCATACCGAGAGACCGAACTCTATCAGAGCAGCGAAGCTTGGACTGAAGAATAGGCTCTATGTTTCTGGCTGGCAGCTATCATATGAGCTACGCGGACTGATCCTAAGGCCGGGCGGCAAGATGATCGTCCTAGCTTATAAGGAAGACCTACCCATTGGTATTCTGTTCGGAAAAAGAAGCGGGTTGGTCATGGTGTTCGTAAGAAAAGCCGAACGCCGACAAGGTATTGGTACGCAGCTTTATTGTGAGGCTGCTAAGATCCTAAAAACAAAGATTTGGAACGACGAAGGAATCGAAGATAGCGATGTATTCTTTGCTAATGCAAAGGAGAAAGCTTTCGGTCCTCACTGGAGAAAGGAACTGAGGAGGCTCTGACATGACTTCCGATCTGTACTACATTCACTTGGGTTTTACACAGACGGCACCGGAGGTGTTGTTTGATAATCCCAAGACGAAGGACGACGTAGCAAAGACGTTTAAGAAGCTTGCCATTAAATTTCATCCTGACAAACACGCAGGGGATCGTGAGGATACTAAGTGGGCGAACAACATCTTCACGCTTCTCTGTGAGTACAGGGATGCCCTAGATAACCTTATCGAGAAAGGTATTACCCCTGGTAAGGTAGAATTTGAGATTGCCATTGGCAAGAGGAAGATCAAATTCACTGACGTAATCCATGAAGGAGATCTAGGTCTAGTAGTACGCAACGGATCAGATGTCCTTAAGATCCTTCGAGACCCTTCTGACTCTGACCTCTATAGAAACGCAGAGAAACATCTGAGAAAACTTCGAGGCCATGAACACTTTGATCAGTATCTAATCGGAAAGATTACTCCCGTCAGCGTTAACATGGGCGGAGTGATCCATCCTGGCCAGCACTATCAATACGTTGAAGGCTATACGTTGGAGCAGGTGAAGGAGAAATACCCTATAACTTCTGCTCCGCATAGCACTTGGATGCTTAATAGGATCCTAGAGGTTCTCTGTCACGCACATTCAAATGGCATTGCAAACCTTGGAGTTCTTCCTAGACACATTCTTATCATACCGGAAACTCACGGTGGCGTACTATTGGATTGGACTTGCTCCACGACTGGCAAGCCTATTGCGGTTGCGGACACAGAGTCATTCGGTAAGTACCCTGATTTCGTATTTGATAAGCCAGATGATGCAAGGTACGCAGACGTTGTCATGGCGTTTGATATCTACAAGTGGTTGGCAGGGGAAGACAACATCCCTTCCGAGATTAAGAATTTCTACCGAAACATCTATAGCGGATACTATAGAGGAAGGAATACTATCGAGATCTATAAGAGATTTCAGAAGGTAGTTGACAGCGTATGGAAGAGAACTTTCATGCCATTTACAATGGATTAAAAGTGTTCGAGTTTGTACCCGGAAGACAAGGCACAGGATATGAGAAGCTAAAGCTATTCAGCGCCCTCTTCTTTGACTCTTATGTGCTGAGGTTTGACGAAGGTTCATACATTCCCGAGCATGTAGATATAGTAGATGGGTTCAATCATTTTCGATTGAACGTTATCTTAAGAAACGCCGATGAAGGCGGAGAGTTTCGATGCGATAATGTATTGTCTATATTCGGCAGAGTTCATCTGTTCCGTCCAGACATTGAGAAGCATTTGGTCACCGAGATTCATTCAGGAAGGAGAATCGTTTTATCTTTTGGTATGGCGATTCCCAAGGTATACAACCCACTTGCTGCCAAAGAGTGCAGCATGAAAAGTTAAGGAGAAAATATGGGTGGTGGAAGTTGGTCTGGTGCGACATATGATTCGTTTTCCAGCAGTATTAGTTCGGCTCCAAGAGCCACAGTTTTCAAGTCTCGTTCCTGCAAGGATGAGTTTGACCCAAAGAACATTGAGCGGCGGCAGTCTTTGATTACTGACGAGCATCCGAATCCTACACCGATTGTTGTAGCGTTTGACGTTACCGGATCGATGCATGGCATTCCTGACAAGTTCGTTAGAGAGCTTCTTGGTGACCTTATGGACACTCTGAATGACTCTGGCGTTGTCACCGACCCACAGGTTTGCGTCTGTGCAGTTGGCGATGCGTACTCTGATCGTTCCCCTCTTCAGATTACTCACTTCGAGTCTGATAACAGGGTGTCTGATCACCTGTCTGACCTTTGGCTTGAAGGTGGTGGTGGCGGAGGTGGTCGTGAGAGTTATGAGCTTACTTGGTATTGGTTTGCTCAGGCTGAGAACCTAGAGTTGGATTGCCTAACTCAGGGTCGTAAGGGAATCTTTTTCACTATCGGTGATGAGATGCCTTACCAGCAGATTCCGGCAAGCATTGTGCGAAAGCATACAGGGTGCAACCCTCAGTCCGATACTTCTTTTAGTTCTGTAGTTGAACAGATTGGAGATCAGTTTGAGGCATTCCACATCATGATTAGTCAGGGAGGAAACTTCTCTACGAAGACCGCTGAGGTCTGGAGAGCTTTGATTGGTGAGCGTGCCGTGATGGTTGATGACTATACGACAATCTGTGATGTGATTAAGGGTATCTGCCTTATGGTCAATGGAGCATCTTTGGATGATGCAGTTAGTGTTGCCACTAACAAGGAGAGTACTGAGACTGCACTGGCTCCTTTGGAGAACAGCGGTGCTGTTTTGGTTAGAGCTTCTGGCACTGGTACTGCGGCTGCTATGACAAAGAGTTCTAAGGGCTCGCGTAGACTTTAAAACCTGATAGGGGTTGATACAATGAGCATAATTAAAATGACTGAGTTTCTTGAGAAGTATAGAGTAGTCGTGGTCACTACGATTACCATTGCAATTCTTTTTCTTGCGATGTGCTCTATTGTGGACGACATGAATGAAGCCAACTCTGCTACTCAGGCAGTTAGAAAAGAGTGTGCTGAAAGCTGTTTCCCAGAGAGATCCAATTATAACTCTTATCTTGAAATGTGTTATTGTGTCAGCCCTTGTGAAGGGAAGTAATGTCTATGATCAATAAGATGAATAGGTGGTGTGCTCTTTTCGAAGAGGCAACGCAGATTATAGAGTCAGATGCCAGTTGGCTGACAAAATACAATCTTTTGTTTTCATACGAAATTGTATATGGAATGCATGACCTGTTTTGTATTCGAGTTCCTCTGCGTGTCTCGCCAGAAGTAGATTGCAATGCTTGGTATGCAAAGGCGAAAATTATGTATGACGAGTATCAGAAGATCCTTGGAAAAAAGGAATCTATCGCGAATTACTACGTCAGATGCATTTGTGGGTGGGGAGGGAATCTTTATGATCTTGATCAGCACACAAGAGATGCTCTTTGTCCGAAGTGTAGCAGAGTTTTGCTTGGCTCTTCCAGTCCTCAGCTTGGTGGATGACGTTGTCTTCTTCCGTGTTGTCAATAAAGTATAAGAGGTAAAGAAATGGAATCCCTATGGCTTGGTCTGCTAATCTACTATCTGATTACAAGATTTGTTCCCGTCATTTTGTTCGCTCGTTACGCTAAAAAGTTCTTTGGTAACGATGAGGGAATAGTATTGGGCGGAGCTTTTATAATTATCTTCTGCTTTACTCCTGTAGTTGGAGAATTTATCTATCTCTGTTTGGCAATTACCGCTGCGATTGTTGCATTGGCCCGCTCTGCTCTTAAGAGAAGACGATGACTACATTTGTTGTGACAGGTCTTGGATACGGAGACGAAGGTAAGGGTACCGCAGTAGACTATCTCGCAAGAGGACTTGAGAGTCCTGTTGTTATTAGAGCTACAAGCGGCCCACAAGCTGCGCATAACGTAGTGCTTCCCGATGGAACGTCACACACTTTTGCACAGTTTGGTTCCGGCTTCTTTGCGGGAGCAGATACTCTGTACGCTGGTGTCGTCTGCGATCCTCTTGCTTTCGTAAAGGAAGGTAAGGCTCTGGAGAGCTTTGATAGTAAGGCATTCGGCAGAGTGATTGTCTCTGCTGATTCTATTGTGACGACTCCTTATCATCAGGCTGGCAACAGACTGAAGGAGATCCTAAGGGGGAGCGAGCGTCATGGTTCATGTGGCTATGGAGTCAATGAGGCTGTCACTCTTGCTTCGCAGCAGATCGGACTATGCGTTGGGGATCTAACCGATGATAATTTGGAGAAGAGACTTGAGAATGTCAGAGCACATTACGAGTCTTTCATTCTAAACATCATGGAGCATTACGATCTTGCTGGCAATCCAGAGATTGAAAGCATGATCGAGTTCATTGGTTCGGAAGAGTCTGTGGGTTATACTGCCGATCTTTACAAGGAGTTCTCCGCCCGTGTCCAAGTCAGAAGCGGGAGAGATATCTTTGACAGGATTAAGTCAGCGAAGAATAGGATCTTTGAGTCAGCGCAGGGTGTCTTGCTTGACCCAACGTATGGAATGTTCTTCCCTCATGTAACACGCCTGTCTCCATTCGATGTCTTGCGCTACCTTGAGGATAAGGACTATCGGCATGTCCTTTGTGCCAGAACATATATGAGTCGCCATGGTGCAGGCCCATTGTTTACTGAGCACATTGACGTTGAGGGGTACGATCCTCACAACGTAAAGAACAAGTGGCAAGCAGCTATGCGGTACGGATGTCTCGACCTTCCTTCTTTGCGCTATGCAGTAAGGGTTGTGAAGGCTCACAATATGTTTGTAAATCCCAAGCTTTTTGTTACTCACGAGGACATTGTATCTGACGGCAAGTATGTCGATGACTATGATGGGAAGAAGGATATCTCCGACGTGATGGAGGAAGCTCTCAGGTGCAGAGACTTCTCCAATCCTCATCTTGGACTGAAGATTTGTGATGAGCTATCAGATCTATTTGATCCTGAGTTTAAAGAGACTCATGATATTGTAAAGACAATGGAAGAAGGTCTTGGAGTTAAGGTTGGCTGGGTTAGTTCTGGCATGACATACCAAGATAAGACAGAGCTCTAGGGATTTTTGTAAAAAACTCATGGGATGTTATAAGGGCCTGACTGTTCCACCTTTGTCCTGTCGGAAGAATCATGCCTGAGATCCTCGCACTTACCGCCGCCAACAAGCGGCTTAGAGCCTTTGATAACAAGCCGGGTAACAATCTTGAAGAGGCCGAACGTTTGAGGTATGAAGCGGAAATCCTGATGCGAAAGGCAGATGTGATTTTTCAGGCAGAAGAGAAACTTAGGAGTCCTTACGTTGCAGCGGTAGATGCTGCGATGGTGGAGCAGCGTCGTGCTTTGACTGGCTGGCTCCACAGAGGAGAGTCTTTGGCTCTCTATCACAATAGGTACAGGCTTCCAGTTCTTGGCGGTATGAATACAGAGCCGCACAACAACGTAGCATGGCTTCGATTCATGACTATCAGAACCGATTATAATCTTATTGGTCGGACGCGATTGACTCTTGATGTCCGCAGCAATGGCTGTCAAATTCCCGATGTCAGATACGGTCGGAAGATTTGGGAGGACATGGGTAAGGAGTCTGACCTATCAGAATGTTTTCGACTTGCAGACCAAGAGCTTGTTGATCGAGGGTTTATTCTTACCGATTGGCTGGAGGAGTAGTAATGTGGAGTGGGATTATTGACTACCTCGCAGGTGATGGCCTGAAAGAAATGTTCTCCGAAGAAAACCATCGGTAAATGGTCTGGAATGGTACCTCAAGCTCTTCTGATATTTCCGTGACGGCTACGCCATCGGAACGCATTAGGAAAGCTTGAGACTTTAACACTGCATACCTTCGATACGGTGGGTCATAGTTGTCCATCCAGTCTTGATAGATGTCGAACTTGTAACTCTGGAAACTGGATTCATTCCACAACCATTTGCAAAAGTTCTCAGCATACTGCCCATTGAGACTAACCTGATAAAGGTTTTTGCATCGTTTAATGTGGGACACACTGAACTTCTTAACAGGGATATGCTTGATTGATTCTTTTATGAACTCTTCTGTTCCTACATATGATGCAGCAAGATATGTCCCAGCTCCTCGTTTGTAGATGCCAACAGAGCCGTCCCCATCAAAGTATCCTCTAAGAAAGTGACTGTAGAGCTTAGGGTTAAGCTCCGGCCACTTAAGTGTCAACGTTTTGTTAGGGGTAACTCCAAGCTCAATAAGTTTCGCAGTGATCTGAACTGAAGTTATCTGAAAGGAATAGGAATTCACTTTCGGGTCAGCGTAAACCTTACAATTGGAATCTATCAGAGTTGTTATGTACTTGATAGTCTTTAGCCCATTTTCCCCAGACTGACTTAGCCTAAAGTATCTAAACTGATTAGTTTTTGCTTTTGCAGATTTAGATATAGAGCCGTCGGCAGCCATTAGGCCGACGAAATAAGCTTGTTCTGGCCCTACCGCTTCTAAGAATGTATCGTCAACACTGTACTTTCTGTAACCTTTCATCATTTCTCCTATGGATTTACTATGCACATTAACCTTGGCGAAATTAATAGAGACAGGTTCAATGTTGAGGATAGATTTATCGAAGGTTATGGTCCTGTTGTGCTTGTCTGCTCAAACAAGACGACCCATGATTGGCAATACGACGAGCTACACTTGAGATCCCTTTTGTGTGACCCTGACGGGGAGATCATAAGCAGCGGCTTCAAAAAGTTCTTTAACTATGGTGAACGCGAAGACTTGGACGCTATCACTGCCGATCTCATTGAGAATGGCACGGTGTACTATCCTAACAAGATGGATGGTTCTCTCATTGTAAGAGACGTTCTTCATCCGAAGGATGGCTCTGATCCTTTCGTTCACTTTCGGACTCGCGGCAGTCATCACCTTGGAGACTTTCACACTCCTGTGATGAGTATGATGAAAGAGAGGTATCCTCGTGTTTTCGATACCATGTATGATCAGAGCATCTCTGCTCTGTTCGAATACACTTCGCCGAACAACAGAATCATTCTGAAGTATGAGGAAGCCGAGCTTACTTTACTTGGAGGAATGAAGCGTTCAAGGAATGTGCCTTACTTTGTTTGGGCTACCCCGGATTTGAACTTGGAGATTGCAGGAGAACTCGGAGTCAATGCTCTTGTGTTTCACGATCTGCCTTCTGATCCGAAAGAGCTTGTGAAGATTGTAAAGGCTTGGCCAGATGCCGAGGGCATTGTTGCGTGGTGTGAAACTGGTGACATGATTGGCTATGATGGCGTAGAGCATGTCATTCACATGGCAAAGATTAAGGCTTGGGATTACATCCGACTTCACTCGTTGAAGTATGCATTCTCTGGCAAGAAGCTTCGCAAGATGTGCTATGCTGCTGGCATCGAAGACATTGAGGCTTTGAGAGCCGCACTGTTTGCTTTCGGTGTTGATTGGGAGACTCTGACTCTGTTCCGTCCTGATTTCGAAGAGTACATCAATGAGCGTAATGCTCGAAAGGAGCACATCCTTAAGTTCATTGAGGCATATAGTCTCACTGGCCTGAAGGGTGCTTGTAGTCGGAAGGACATCGCCCTTCAGTCTAAGCAATACTGCAAGGATCAGGGTGAGCCAAAGATGTTCTCGGTTTGTATGGCTTTTGCCTTTGACAACACCGACAAGATGAATCGAATGATCGACGCATACAGTCTCGGCATCACTGCGACTGGTCTTTCAATCTACCGTGAGCAGGGTCAGTCTCTCTTTGATGGACTGAAGCCTTTCATGGAGGTTTTCGAGGAGAGAATGGAAATGATGACGGAGGGTTCTGATGCCGACGATTGAGATCAACGAGTGGTTGCAAGACGACATCGAAAATTACATTAAGGAAAGGCTCCTTAGAGAATGGCTCATTGAGAATGACATTCCCGAAGATAAGGGCAGAGACTACTACCTGTCAGATCCTATTGGCGGGTATGGTTGCGACGCTCCTTCCAATCCTTCATATGGGTCTTTCGCTTGGTCTGTTGGGACCTACAAGCAGAGGGATAAGTGGCATGGAGAAATTGAGATCTCAATCAGGGATGCACTGAAGCTGTATCTTTCTGACGAGGAGTAACATGGGTTTCCGATTTTCAAGAATGGATCCTGTTAAAGTCATTGTCTCTTTGATTCCAGAAGAGGATGGCGGTCTGTCTTTCGTAGGAACATGGACCGCAAAGGGAAAGATTCTATTTGTCAAGACTACCTTTGGCAGTTATGAGAAGGTAGAGTCTCAGTCTCCTGCCCACCTGATGAGGCCATGGCAGTCTGTCAGGAGTCTTGGGATTGAAATGGAGACGCCTCTTGGGGCAGTGTATATTTGTCCCCTGGATGACAAGAAGCATGTAAGGGTAAGAGACACAGAAGGTGTTGAGCATGATTGGCCCTTTGACTATGCTGTTGGCAACGCATTTGTAGCAACATTTTCAGAAAATGATGCCGCCCCATCCTGAAGGGAAGTTTTCTAAATTTCTCACAGGATGTTATAGGGTTATGTAAGCCCGCACAATGTCAGGAATAGGTCGCCGCCATTCCTTGGCAATACTTTGTCCCCGAGAATAAAATGCCTCCGTCTATCGTTTGGTATTACCACAATGATGAATGGGTCAAGCTTTACAAGGAGAGTAGCTCTTACTACTTTGTAGATGTATTGACTTATGGTCGAGGAATGTGTTTCGGAGCAGCGCCTTCGAATACATATTCGGATAAGCCAAAGTATATTCCTGGGAAGATCCCTCTCGATCGGGTTAGGGTCTTTACCGAACGGAAAATCTCCATTGATTACGTCGAGGAAGCAGAAAAGGTTCTCTTCAGAGATACTTGCTTCAGCTTCAGTCAAGACATGGAGGCTATTGAGTGGGGCGGAGAGAGCACGAAGATCACCGTTACTGAGACGGTTACGAAGATCGAAGGCTGGAACAACACTCACGTCTGCTCCTATTGCGAAGAGAGTTCTGTGACTCCAAACGATAGCATTGACCTCTCTGCTGTCACTTGTAACTGCGGAAGCACGGGACGCTTTGTCACAATGGAGCATTGGCTGAGTAGCAGCGGGATCAATGAGATTCCATACGTTGGTCAGACGGTCACCGTTACCAGAGAGGGTAGATAGCATGTCTGCGGAGACTATCTCACTTCAGGAATTCATGATCGAAGTTCGCAGAATCCTCCGCAAGAACAACTGGTCTGCTGCTTACTTCCTTTGGCACACAATCCACTTTGTATATTCAGAATGTGATCCCGCAGACTTCCTGTGGTTCTTGCTCGAAGTAAATAAAAGAAAGGCCGGCACGGCCTGCGAAACGTACACACAGACTAAGGAACCAGTATAGGTTCTGAGGAAATCTGATGACTGATGGCGAAGGTTTTGATCCCAACAATGTTTTCTCTCTGAATGCAAAGCGAAACTACGGTAGGTCTTTCGAGATTGGCCGGAAGTATGCTGAGTGCATCATTGATGGTGTTGAAATCAAGCACAATTTCAAGGTTGCAGATCGGGTGGCGTTCACTATGGATTGTTTTAAGGAGGTGATTGACGAGAGTTACTCTCTTGAGTTTTCCAGATTCATGATGATTTGTGTTCGTCACAAGATTGATCCCATTCATTCTGCTCTACTCTCTCAGAGTCTTTCCGGCAATGTCTTTGGTTTCTATACCGTGAAGATTGAGGATGGTAAGGCGCCGGTTCGAGAGTATCCTCGCATTGGAACTTACATGAACGATGGTGTCATTATGGTTTCTGAAGAGGCTGGGCTTAAGGCCATGAAGTTCTCAAGAAATCTTGGATACCTTATGGTCTCCATTGCTATGGCACTCTCAGGGGGTTTTGTGGCGGTCCTCTTCTTCATCTTTGGCTGAAATAAAAGGAGAAGTGATGGCAACGAGTTTTACATTCAGAGATAGGGACGGAAAGACCCTGAGCATTAGCCATGATGGTCCTGTGGATATCCTACTTACTCCGAAGGTTTGGAGAAGGGACAGAGAGAACTATCGGATGGTTACGGTTCAAACTGTAGTTGATTTTGCAGAAGACCCTGGCCCTGAAAATGAAGTGTGCTATAGTGAAATTGCTCATGTCACTGGATGGCATGGTAAGGGTTTCATGGTACGCGTCAAGTCAAGAGAAGATGAGTCTGAGCCTGTGTTTGCATTCCGTTCGTCCAGTAAGGTTTTCTACCTTCAGGACTACGATGATGACTCTACGGCATACTCTGATGCCATGACCTGGGCAACTGAAAAGATTGCCCATTACTACGAAATGAATCAGAAAAACTACTAAGAGAGCGCCGAGACTCTTAGTAGATATTAATCGGTAAAACAAAAAACCTGTAGAGGTAAGTCAATGAATCTTCGCAATCTTAGCGCCATGCTCCTGTTCTCTTTCGCAATGGCGTGTGGTACCATTGAGGGCGTTGCTGACAGGACTCTTGATCCTGACAATGTTATTCACAATTACGAGTGGTTCCACGACACGAGTGAGGCCATTGAGGCTCGTCTTCCTCAGATTGCTGACTATGTTCAGTATATTGCAGACGAGACTGATCCTGCTGAGAAGCAGCGTCTTCGGACGGAGCTTAACGCGATGCGTCAGTCGTGCCGAAGCATGGTGTCTGATTACAACGCGAATTCGAAGAAGGTCAACGTGTCTATGTTCAAGGGGCGTACTGCTCCTGCCAGCTACTCTCTCTCCATCTGCGACTAAGGTTTTATACAATGAAGCGTCTATTTTTTGCTGCCCTCTATGCTCTCACCCTCACTTCGTGTGAGTTTGCTCCGCCTACTGCGTCTGAGAAGCAGGCTCGTAAGGCTCAGAGGGCTGCGGAGACAGTCAATTTCACTGAGAATGCAGAGATTGAGAACATTCAGCGTCGTCTCAAGCTGACTTCTTCTCCTGGCCTGACCGGCTATGTCCTGCTTCTGAATGATGCTGGTCAGCCCATCATGTATGTTGCTACTGAGGGCAAGCTGACCTCTGGTGGTAAGCGTCTGACCAGACCTTATGATCTCAGCGGTACTTATGGACAGATGCCGACCCCTTCTGACGAGGGAACTTGGAGCGGTGGTGGTTCTCTGCCGTATATCTACTTCTGGTCTGTTAGCGGGCAGTATTACCAGTGGAGTGGAGACTATCTGTTCAGTGACCAGCCTTTCCGTCTGAGTGTCGAACCTCTTGTGGTTGACATTCAGCGCTGAGAAGCCTGTAAGGTAGCAAGCGTTTGGTTTCAAGCTGCGGGAGTTCTGATGTATATTTTGGATCGCAAAACGAAGGTTGAAAACCCGGAAGACTTGGGTGATACAGAATTCGTCATTCTGAAACAGAGTAAGATTGTTCCTTCTTCTGGTTGGGAAAGTGATCCGGGCTACTCGACTCCACCTCCGGAAGCTTATTGGGAAATCTATCCCTTTGAGTCTCGGGAAGCATGGGAGTCTGCGGTCCTTGCTCTTGGAAAGAAGAATCTGGAGAGAGCAGAGACGGGCAAGTATGGCAAGCCTGATATCTTTCTTGCTCTTAGGATCTCCGGTTCTGCCTCTGTTCAGACAGTTGTTCAGTTGGTGAATCGATGAATGGAATCGTTCTTTTTGACAGAGACCTTGACGAGACTCATTCTTCTAAGGGGAATGAGGAGGTTCTGTTCACCTCGGAGACTGGCGGAGTAAAGATTAAGTTCTTCTCTTCGGGAACTCTTGAGAGGGCGATTAAATGCTGTGAGCAGCACGGTATGCCTCTTCATATTCTGGTAACCAGATGGTTTGGATCCAAGGATGCTTTCGCTAAGCATGTGTCAGAGAATGAGACATGGTGGTATGACAAGCTCTACTCCACGAAGGTAAATGTCACACTGCACTTGAGCAAGAGACTCTATCATCATCCGGATGGCTTCCTTGACAGGATGGCGAGAGAGTCTCTTGATTTGACACTTCCAACACGGATGTATCTTGGTAGAGAGCGAGCGATGAGGTTGCAAGACATTCAGACTATGTTGCTGACTAAGGGTTGGTTGACAGTCTCGAATGAGAGCCTTTGGGAAGTGTTGTGTCAGGAGGATTCTTGAACGAAAGAGAGCAGAAGATTTGCTAAGGTAAGTCTCAAACAAACAGGAACCCCGGTAGGCTTAGGCTTACCGGGGTTTTCTGCGTTTGGGATATGCTTAAGTTATCTTCTTCCTGGGTCAAAGCCGGGAATCATTTTCAAAGCGAAGGCAATGTTAGTGAGGTTATCTGGATCAATCAGCAGATTCTCAATATTATAAGTCTTGCCGTAAAGCTTTACTGCATCTTTGATTGCAGCTTCAGTCTTCTTGCCCCACCAGCCATCAATGTCTCCAACGTTGAGACCCATCCTTGCACAGTGACTCTGAACTGCTCTAACTCTAAGCTTCCTGTTAAAGTTAACATCAAGCAATGCAGGCTTTTCCTTCACCATTCTTGCTCTTAGATAAATCTCTAATTGGTTCCAGGGGAATGCAGGCCCGGGGTCAGTCTTTCTTGTAGGAGATACATGCTCATGACCGATGACATTCTCTGGAAGAATGTTATATTCTTTCATCCAATTCCATACTTGCCAAGCCACAGCTTCTACTTGCTGGTCAGGATACTCTGCCCAAAGTTTATTACTCCAAGCCTTTCTATGGTCGGGGAACTTATCCATATCCTGTGCTGTTACCACACGAGTAGTAACTAGTTTACCCTTGGATGATTTATATCTTTCATCACGATAGAATTCCTTATCAGATTGCATAACCTCTGGAGTTCCTTTGTTTCTGTATACATAGCGAGGAGAGGAGCCATCAAACTCTCCGTCTCCCCAACCAAAGTTAACCATCTCAACACCGAAGGCGTGATGATTTATGCCGGAGTATCCGCACCAGCTACTGGAGCCAGCGTGCCATCCTCTGTTCTCATCCTCAAGGTATCTAACAAGCTTGCCGTCTCGTTCAACACAGAAGTGAACAGAGATGCCTCTGTTCTTCAGCACACTGTGCGTCTGAGGCTCAGTATAGCCGGCAGTATAATGAAGGACGATAGCCCAAGGGGTACGTGTCCAGCCCCTGCTATATCCTTTTGTTAAAAGGTTCTCTTCTACTTTTCTCATAATGTTCCTTTTAGTTAGTTGTGTCGCATCTTCAGTTAGAGGTGCTTAATCTATTGTACTCAACGCGGCACCCTGGCCACCGGGGAGAAAAGCTTGATAGGCGATTTTCCTGACGATTTGCCCGGCATCTTTTTGCCCGAGAGATATCAAAGTGTTTGAAAGATCGATCAGCTTATCATAAGAGGATTTCTTTTTAGTCTTCTTATCTTGCTTCTTGGTTTCTTTCTTTGTTTTTGTTGGATCGGTTTTATGATGGCTCGACTTGAGCTTCTTGTTATTATTAAGGACGCCCCAAGCTTTTGCGTAAGCGGTAGACTCACCATCTCCATCAGCTATAGCACCGTTAAAGACGTGGATGAACTGTTTGACTTCTTTCTTGCCAGCTTTAGGGTGACGCTTTTTGATTCGTTTGACTAAAGCCTTCGGCGGATTTTTAACACTATAGGGCATGGTACTTTCTATCCTCACTATTGATTCTCATTATTAGTTGAAAGATTCTTCTCCAAAATTCTTGCAGGATGTTATGGATTGGCATAGCCCGATGGAATCATCGTGGATGATAAAACTATTCATATGTAGTAGAATAATATGGAGAGAGGGACAATGGCTGAAGCTGTTACGGTACATGCTTATAAAGCATCTGGATCCGAAAGAGAATATACATTTCTATTTGATTCAGATCCTGGCCAAGAAGCAGTAGAGGAACTTCTTGGCAGCTTCGAGGGTGACATCTGGATTACAGACAGATTCCCATTCATGATGGGCAATATGTATACGCTTCTTAAGGGTGAGAAACCTTTCAACGTCTATGACTTTGATCTTACTCTTGTTGGGGGAGGAGTCATTTCGGCCGGCACCCAAGTCATGTTTAAAACCTACACCGACATTTTGTGGGAACCAGTAGAGGACGGAAATGAAGAAGGATTTCAAGCTTGATAAGGAACTGACTACAGATACCGCTGCCTATTTTGGCAGTAGTCATTACGTCGTTCATTATGATCTTGATCCTATCAACCCATTCTCTCTTAACAGACTGATCGTCATTGATGAAGTCCCTGGCAAAGTAGCTCAGCTATTTGGCAAAAGAACAACTCGTCGTGTTTTTCTTGGCAGGATGAGTTGGCACGAGATTCTTAACGATAAGAGGCTGCTCTGTCCAAAGCAGATGGAACTTCAGCTATCAGAAATATGTTTCAGTTTGGAGAAGAAGAACAAGAGCAGACTAAAGGCTAAACGAATTAAGAGGACTTGAAGATCCTATTCGGATTTTTTATAGATTTCTCGTAGGGCGTTATACTGAAGGGAACGAAGCCCCCAACGAATCCCGAGGTTTGAATGGCCACTCCTATTGTTACCACTGATGATGGAACCTACACCTATTCTACGAGCCTTAGGCGGTGGGTCTGTACGGCTGGGAGAATCCCCGGTATGAGTGGTGGATTCCATCTCAATTGCTGTGTTCACCTCACGTTTGGTGCGGAGCTTAGTGCTGTGGCACTCAAGGAAGGGTTCACCCGCGAGGACTTTGGTTTCTTCACGAAGCCTGAGAAGCCTGAGAAGTCTGTTAAGGTGAAGAAGCTTCGCACTGGAAAGCCCGGTGTTCGTCGCAGCAAGGTCAAGAATTTCGAAGAGCTTTTCAGTCTGTGATTGACTCCCTGAGCCACTTAGGGTACAACTCTCTGTAATGGCGAGATACCCAAGTGGCCTAAGGGGCGCGGTTGCAACCCGTGTATCGTCGGTTCAAATCCGACTCTCGCCTCCAATGCCTGGAGAAATAGGATGAACGAAGTTAAAGCCCAACGGTGGTATGTGTACCCGGAAGGTGCCGGAAAGGGTGAAGGGAAAGACCTTTACGATTTCGGTCTTAGGCTCACGTCTTGTGGCACAGATGAAGATCCTCAGGAGCTTCTGGATTCGTGGGACGAATTGAGTAATGATAATCTGATCATTGTTCTCTGCACACATGATGGATCTGGTTGGCTGCGTGCCACCGATAAGTTGAACCCCACAGTCTCTTAGTGAGAGACGCAAACAAAGTAAAGGAGGCCATAATGGCTAACGCTGAGACTACTCGTAACTTCTGTCAGAACGGCGGACGTGTTGCGCATTTTCACGAGACGGATGATGACGGTCCTCTGATCGCAACCATCGCATACACTCGCACTGATGAGGGCGAGATCCTCTTCGGTTCCACCATCTATCGCCCGGGTGATGACCCGTGGACGAAGCAGCCTCACACTGAGACTGCCATTGGTCGGGCGACTGTGCGTCCTATCTCCATTCCCGATGCTGATATGTCCGGTGCTGAGCGCAAGGTCTATGTGCGGGAGGCTATGAAGACCAACTACCGTGGTAGTCGAGTTCGGGTTCGGGCAGTCTCGACTGACTGAATGAATATGGGGCGGTACGCCATATGTGGACCGCGAGCGAACGACAAACTGTGAGGGGTAAAGATCCCCTGCTGTAGGGCCCGATCCCTACCTGCCCCACCATTCGTGACAATGAAGTTTCCGTAGAGTACATCGCTATTTGTAGTGGTAGCTAATACTCAAACTATAGATAGGAGGTGACTGATGGAATTTCTTCTTAGAATTCTGAGACATATGGATTTTCCATTCTAATTGAGTGGGGTCCGTGACTGAGCCTAATGCTTAGGCTATATAACTGCCAAAGAGTCCTGTGCGTTTTGCCTTGTATCGCGGTAGAGAACGACAGTTATATAGTTAGGACAGGGTATGCCAAGAAAGTAAATCAGAGTCATGCACCCGTATGTATACACACAGACGGAGGTGTTATATGACAAAAGAAGAAGCGATTTTGGTAAGGAATCTTATTGACGGAATGGAAGAGAAGCGTTGGGGAGGCACTCTGTATGAAGGTACAGAATGTTTGGGCTGCTACATTGTGGTAGACGAAGATGAGACTCAGACGCATGAACCCGACTGCCTTTGGCATAGGGTCATGGAGATAATCAATAAGGTTCTGGAGTAGATGGGGCGTCGGCCCCTTGCTCCGACATGCGTGCGTAGCTCAGTTGGATAGAGCATCGGTTTCCTAAACCGAGGGTCGCAGGTTCGAGCCCTGCCGCGCGTACCATATTTCCGTTCGATGATCGTAGCTCTTTTCTGTAAAGGAATGGGGAGCCGTTAAAGATCGATAGTGTGTTCTTCCGAGCATGATAGAAAGGTTTAGCTAAGTCTATCGGAGGCCCATTTGAAAAGCTTTGTTTTTCAGAAGCAAATTCTGATTAGTTAAACTTCAAAGGATATAGCGATGCCTACAACTAAGATTGATGTGACTCCAAAGGGTCTTGCATTGCTTAGACTAATGTGGTGGCCGGAAGGTTCCGGACCTATTGGGGCTATGCGCTGTATCGTAACTCTGATCAATCTTCTCGCAGAAGAGAAGGGAATTGATCTCGATTCTGTTGTCGTTGAACACAACGGACATAAATACTCAGGCTCTCCCCCAAGGAGGGTCAAACCTTAAGGTAAAGAAATGCTACGTTGTTCTAGATTTTATCGCTGGCGTAATCGTCCAGTATCTCGTTTTCATGACGACCGTTACAATCATCGAGCCAATCGTCGTTGGCGTCGATAACTCAATACTCCTACTAAGGAACACACAATGAAGAATCGTATTTTCGGAATCCTGGCAATCTGTCTTGCTATCGGCACTGGATGCGCAGAGTCTAAGGTGATTGATGGTCGCGTTTATCAGCCTTATGGCCTGATTGATGAGCATCAGGTCCGAGATCCTTGCGTTGAGTACCGTGCTTCTACTGAGAATGTCATTTGGGGCATCCTTCTTGTGGAGACTGTCGTTGCTCCTGTGTTGCTGTTTGGCTATGAGCTTTACGAGCCCGTTGGCAAGCGGCAGTGTGACTGATAAATATATAGATTAAGAAGATGCTTCATATTAGATTCCTTTTTCTGCTGATGACAGCTTGTGCTTCTCCGACTAAGGCGGAGTATGTTGATGCTTATGTGTCGTATCTCTGCTCCTGTAGTGAGAACGAAGAGTGTGAGGGTTACCTATCCTCATTCGAAAGCTGCGACTATGATCCTCAAGCTGGTCAGGAATGTGTAAGGGATCTGTCTGCACTTGATAACGAGTGTGAGTGGGCTCCCTTGTCTTGCGAATATGCTTGCCCTTAGGAGTTCTGAAAGTGATGATCTATACCGCACTGCTTGCAGATAGAATGGGAAGAACAAAGGTCTTCACGTTCCATGGATCAAAGACAAAGTCAGAAGCCTACATTGATTTCAGAAAGGCCATTCCTTTCACTGGTTTCGATGGGTTTAGGCTTTTGGCGATTGTGCCAGGAGAGCATGAGGTAACCTGTTGGGATATAACTCATACTTTTCCAAGAGACGTAACAGATACCGCTACGGACTTTATGTCGGAAGACTAAGCCTCAGGCTCGGTCACAATTTAACTCAGAGAGTTTCATGTCTTTCACTGCTGCTATGATTATGATCCTTGTAGGAATCATTCTCGGCCTTCTGTTCGCTGCTGGTTGCGTGGGGGCCGTCTTTAAGATTGTCTTTTCGACAAAGGGCGGAACATTTAGTGATGTATCGAGTTTCTTCATCGCAAGTTTCGTTGGAATGGTAGTGTCCATCATGATCTTCTATGCCGGTCTCGTCTTTGGCGGGCTGGAACTAATTCAGATGTTTTTTTAACAGGTAGAGATGCCTAAATTTAAACGCTTATATGTTTCGCCCAGGACATATTAAGTTTAATGTATTCTGGGTAATGGAGAATTAACATGTCTACTTATAAGAACACCGATCTTTTATCTGCTCTGGCTCAGAAGCTCTCTGCAAATGAGGCTATCTCTGCCATGGGAACTGCTGAGGCTGTCCTCGTCCCTCTGTGGGAGGGTGACCGTGCTCCCCGTAATCTGTGGGAGCGAGTCTGTGTTGCCTTCGGTGTTACGCTCACTGACATTGCGTGTCTGAAGGTTCGTTACAGCGCATCGTCTGGTTTCGACATTACTGGTGTTAGCTCCAGTGTGCTCCTTGAGCGTATGGATGCTGGTGCTGTTGTGACGATGGTTGTCAAGGCGATCAAGAAGAACTATGCCAGTACGAATGGTTGGGAGTCTGCCATCGAGTCTGCTCTCGCGGCTGTTGATGAGATTGATGTTGAGGCTCTCTGAGGCTTAAGAGCCTCATTGTGTGTAGGCACGCGAGTCGTGCTACCTGAATCCGTGAGTTCCTGTTTGTAGTTGAACGCACTCAAGGCGAGACGGTCTGGACAATGAAGCCAGAGAACGGTGTCGATGCAAAATTCAACCTCCATCGACTGCACACATAGGCCACATCTTGAAGAGAGCCCTGTTGTAAGCTAGCAGGCTGATACTTGTTGACTCATAGATGGCCGCTGGCACACCGGTTAAAGTGTGCCCCCTTTTCTCTTCGGAAATAACTTGGAGTTCCTGATGTCTTCTAATGATAGATTCATCCTTAATGTCGGCTGGTTCGATGAGGATTACTACGACTTCATTCCCGAAGATGCTGCCGGACGTGAGTACGAGACAGTAATTTGCAGAGGGTACAGCAATGACAAGGAGGAATTCGTTAGCACAAGCGATGCGTTTCCGCTGAGTGATGCACTCAATTTCATTCAGTCAATGGCAGAAAATCCTCCTGCTCGTAATATGACAATTGAGGAACTGAAGCTTGCATATGATGAGCTTAGTGAGAAGGCAAACAATCTCCTTCCTTGAAGCAAAGGAGCGCAAGATGTCTGACGACAAAAGTAAGAAGCCTATCAACTGGGACGCGGAGCTACGGCAGATTGTCCGCGATGTTGAGAAGAACTTGAGGCTCAATAACAGAAAGCGTGCCAATTCAAGGGAGCACAAGATGCCAGAAGAGAAAAGCTATTTTGTTGTTAGAACTTATCCAAACCCAGTCAATGGGCAGGACTTCTCTGACATGATCAGAGTGAAGACTAGTCTTTCTAGGAATGAGCTTATCAAGGCTGCTTCCGAAGAGGTTGGTGGAAATGTAGACTTCGTGTTTGATGCAGATGATGTTGAAGACGCAAAGCTCGAATCCAATCCATGTATTGTATGGCTCAAGCCATCAAAGAATTTCTCCCTAGAGTCCTGACGGATTCGGGCACAAACAATTTATGATCAAGAGGCTCGAAAGACAGACAGTGTGCTTGTCTGTTTGTGAAGCCGCCTGTGATGAACAGGTCTTAGAATGGGAAACACACTTCCTTGAGATATGAGTTGCGTAGAAGCCGACTGGCTACGGCCGACAGGTGGAGCACTTTAAGCTCGCAGGTATCCAATCCTGCCTTGATCACCCTTTTAAAACGAAATGGTCCTCTTCCGCGCTTTGTAGAGATCCTGCAAAGATTTGAGAATGGAAGAGTGTCAGACCATGGCGGTGACTTGATGACACAAGTAAATTCTCCCCGCCTCCATTTCAAATAACAATAAGTTCCACTCCTTTAAAGAGGTTGTGCGCTTAGTTAGACTTGACTCAAAGATGGAATAAAGAGTCTCCCCTTTAAATCTCCGTTGCCCTGCGGTCTGGTTGGTAACCGACTCCGGGTAATGCAATGACCTCACCAGGGTCAGGTTGTCGTCAAAGTCATATTAGCTGAACGGTCCCAACTTACCGGGAAATCCCTCGCAAGTGCTTAGACTAATTGTTGCTATGAATCTCCAACCCTCTGCAATTTGCAGGGTAAAAATCTACTGCCGGGTGAGACGCGATTAAGCGGAGTCCGGCCAACAAACAATCAGCGCATTCCCATTCTCCCGACAAGAATATAAAAAGGTAAATATCAATGAATAAAATTATTACGCTCCTTCTCGCGTGTTCGCTTTCCTTTAGCACTCCCGCAGAAGCTGCAACTGATCCTGTTGAGCAGGCTGCATATGCTGAGGCTATTAACGCACTGGAACAGCTAATTGCACAGCAGACTACATCTCCATCTATCGCGGGTAAGATTCGTCTTACCGTGATGACTATGGAAGATCAGGCTGCTCGCCATCGAGAGAATCTTAAGAAGCTTATCCCTGGGACGGGCTCTTATATTGCTCTCAGGGAAGTCATCCTCAATCAGGAGGCGAGAGCCGCAGCGATTCGTCGTGGTTTGGCGATGGCTGACGCTGCCGGATATCAGTATATGGCTATTATCAGTAGCCGACTGATCTCGATCAATGGGCTTCTCATGCCTACGCAGGCCCTTCTTGATCAGCTTATCTATGGGCCAGGTTATATGCCTAGCTATGATAGTGCTGAATGGAATCCTACTGGTCCGGCAGGAGATATTGGCAGTAGCGATCAGACTTGGCTTGTTGGCCTGTTTGATGGGGGGATCCGAGGCTCTAAGAGTAGTAAGTCTGATGATGTTGAGTGGGCACCGTGGTCCGAGGAAGACCCGGAGTCTGATAATCCCGGCCCTGTTGCGCTTGGTGGCGAAGATGCTCCGTCAATTACTGCTCAGTCTGAAGGCCCCGTTGGTCCGTGGATGCTGAGCGTTGGGATGGACCCGTACATGGTAGCGACACGCTACCGTCTTGGACAGCTTTCTGAGCAGTTTGATACACCTCTCGCCTATGGTGTCACTGTGAATGGTGTCGAGATTCTTACCGTGGTTCATGGGGCAGACTACGCAGAGTCTTTCGATATGAACGGCTCCAGAGTTGACTGGCATATGCTCTAAGGGAGACCTTGAAGGATCTGAGTTAGTGCAGAGCAAAACAAGAGGATTAGTTTAACGACTAATCCTTTTGTTGATTCTAAGAAAACAGTTTCGGTTTACCTCCCGGCACAGCTTCTGTGCAAACTATTATTTAATATGTTTCAGTGGGAGGTTTAAATGAGAAGTCTACACATTCTATCTAAGACATTGAGAAGCTTAGGCTTCGAGAAATATGCGCAAGAAGTAGACGGCTTAGCTGAACCAGAAGAATGGGATGAAGATTGGCATGAGTCAGCAGTAGAGAATCTCGAAACTGAGGAGCGCAAAAGGCTGGAAGAATCTGCGCTATATCTTGATAAGGATAAGATGAATCCGGCTGGATCATATGTGTCCGGTCTTGATTATGAGATTCTATCAAAGCATGGGCTGATCCCAATAGAAGCAGACGGAGAGGCGTACTTAGGTAATGGCCGTTACGGAACCGTTTACAATGTAATTTGGAATGGTAAGCCAGCAGCAGCCAAGTTGACAATGGATGACGAATCCGATGCAAACATATGGGATAAGATTCTTGCCGCAACTAAGTCTCCTCAGATGGAGTCAGTAGCGAACATATTCCCCGAAGTATATGAGGTCATCCGATCTCATGAATCATCCGATCTCTTTTCGGATTTTGATAGCCCAACTTACTCAATCATTGTAATGGAGAAGTTATATCCCTTACCAAAAGAGGTAGCTAAAGTGTGGGGAGGCCCAGGCAAGGTGCCCAGGTTGGGGCAGTCAAATGTGGAGTATAGGGATATCTATCGTGAAGATGCTTTAAGTGCAGAGATTCAAAAGAGTTTGGCAGAACTGCTTCCGGGGAGAAGTATTGAGCTTGAGCTTCCGACAATAGAAGAGTTGGAGATTGAGGCTTCCAGGTATGAAACAAGATCTGAAATCATAGGGACTATGGCTTCCAGTATACTTAATATCATATATGAAAAGAATAAAATCATAGAAGATGATTACAGTCTTAGAGAGCCCGTATGGTATGGCGTGTCGGATTACGTTGGGAAACTAAAGCCTTATTTGAAAAGAGAAGATAACTATAGAGGAGTCCCGGATTACTACAACATCATGGAGGATGATATCGAAGAGGTAAGAAAGGAAGTACCTCCGGAGCATTTGGGTGTTTTCGATCAGTTACTTAAGCTTCAACGTATGTCGGGGATAAGGTGGCATGATTTGCACAGCAAGAATGTAATGATAGATGCTGATGGAAACATAAAGGTTACTGATGTTGGCAACTTTAATGTAGTAGAGAATGAGGAAACTGCCCGCACGAACTGATTTGTTGCTATAGTTATAAGTAGCTTCGAACTACGGGCAGTAAGTCGAAAATTTTCTAAACTTCTCTTAAGGTGTTATAGTCTTAGGAAGCCTCCGCCGTTCAGGACAACGCCATGATTCTTAGATATGCAGGTGATACTCACGGCCGTATTGACGAACTCAAAAGCATGGTTAGTAGCGCCGCAGATGCAGGCATCACCACGATGATTCAGGTTGGGGACTTCGGAGTCTTCACCCCTGATGATTGTCCCCTATACAAGTGGATCAAGGAAAGGGCAGAGAGTGCTTGGACTGTAAAGATCATTACCAGTTTTGGTAACCATGACAATTGGAATCTTTACTACGAGCTTTGCGCTCGATATCCTGATGAGGATCTTCTTGAGATTTATCCTGGCTCTGGAGTCTATGTAGTTCGCAGAGGTTCTGTCATTGAGATTGAAGGTGTGAAGCATCTCTTTCTTGGCGGAGCATTGTCGAATGACAGACAGAACAGGGTGGAGGAAGTTAGCTGGTGGGATAGGGAACAGCCTTCCGAGGAAGAGTTTCAGAGATTCTTTGATTCTTGGGAGGCTCATAAGCCTGACACTATCGTTACTCACGATGCGCCACTGAGAGTTCCGTTCAATAGAGCGGGAAGAAACTCAAACACAACAGTTCGAATGCTCGACCATGCGCTCAAGCTTTCAGATCATAAGCCTAAGAAGTGGTACTTCGGTCACCATCACAAGCTTAAGAAGTGGAAGATTGGCGGCATTAGGTTTCATTGTTGCGGTCTTCACGGACAGTATTGGGACCGAGAGATCAGAGTATAGTTTTAAATAAAGAGGTAACCAATGTCTGACGTTAGAATCTTTGAGGTTGGTGGACATATTCGTGATAGTATCCTGGGCATTCCGAGCAACGACATTGACTACTGTGTTGAAGCAGAGTCTTACGAGGCAATGAAGGAATGGATTGAGGCAACTCACCCCAACAGAAAGGGGAAGGATACCGCAATCTTTCTTGAGACTCCCGACAAGTTCACCATTCGTGCGCTAAAGGGTCCCCGCGATGTAAGAGACTACGTTCTCTGTCGTATCGAGGGGCCATACTCTGACGGTCGCAGACCCGATTGGGTAAAGATGGGGACGTTTGAGGATGACATCCTCCGCAGAGACTTCACTGTCAATGCTTTGGCAAGAGAAGTTGGTACTGAAGAGATCATTGACATTGTCGGTGGTCTTGATGACATCAAGCGTCGGCGCCTCAGTTGTGTTGGCGCTGCTCATGAGAGGTTTCAGGAAGATTCTCTGCGAATCATTCGAGCCATCCGTTTCATTATCGTGAAGGGTTTTCAGCCTGACGATGAGATTGAGAGTATCCTTTTGAGTGGTGAGTTCGCTTCCAACTTGGCGGCTGTGTCTGTCAACAGACGACGCGATGAACTGCTGAAGTGTATGAGGACTCATACCGTTGCGACCTTGCGTTTCCTCGGTCAGATCAGTCCTCTCTACACCGAAGCTATTTTCGAGTCTGTTAAGAGTGAGAACAAGGACAGCAAGGCTATTGTTGATAAGCTGTGGCTCATGCCAACGATGAAGGACTGACAGAATGCTTTGGCTTACAGTTCAATATTTCGGTCTGATTCTTATCAACGTAGGTATTGCGCTTGTAAGTTTCAAAATGGCTTCGAGTCTTCATAAGAAAAAGAATTCTGGAGCGATTGGCGCAGTCATTTCGGGCGTAGTTAATGTGGTCTGTGTCCTTGCGGTTCTTGCGATCTACTTTAACGCCATGTACTTTGGTCAGTAGGAGATACGATGTCTCACTTCGATGCACTCATTAGCTATACCGGTCAGACTCTTGACCTTGCAGAGCAGGCAGCACAGTCTGGTCACCGAGATGTCGCTTTGACTCAGATTGCTTTGGCGGAAGGTCTGTTGAGGCAGGCTTGCCAGGAAGCCATCAACTCTGTCACTGATGACACTTCCATTAAGATTGTGGAGCACTGACGGATGATGTTTTCATTCTTGGTAGGATTTATTCTTGGACTGTTGGATGACGGCGGTTACATGCTTAGTGTGGATGCAACCACCAAAGGTCGTGTCCTGCAAGCAGTCTTCTTCTATCTAGTATTCTTCTTCAGTACGATGGGCGCAGTATACTTCATGACTCAGCAGGATTATGTTGGAGTCTTGGGAGCCGCTTGCGGCGGTGGTCTCGGAGTAGCTCTCGTTGCTTACAAGAATCGCAAGAACAAATCCACTTCGAGAGAGGATAAGATTGAGGTAGAATGCAGAGACTAAAATTTGGAGAAAAGAAGCCGGGGCATGGTGAGGCAGTCTTCACTGCTATCATGACAGAGTCTGTTCAGCCTTGGGAGTTTCATTACGTTAAGCGTGTTGCTCCGATTAAGTGTCCGAGCATGATCATTATCTCAAGATGGGATGGCGCGAGAGGTTTTCCTGGCGGTTTCATTGACAGCGGAGAGTCCATTAGAGACGCTGCTGTAAGGGAGACCATGGAGGAGATTGGGGTAGAGGTTGACCCAGATAGATTGGAGGATGGGTATACTTTTTTTAACAACATATCAGTTCATTTGGTTAAGCTGATAGTTGATGAGAGAGAGTTCCTTGAGATTCTTCAGTCTGCTTGGATTCATTCTTCTGCTGTTCTTGGTGACATTATCAGCAGGAAGTTTTATCCTGAAGCTCCATTGCTGTTTGATGACATGAGAGATGTTAACTTCTTCACTGAGGTTAACGGTGTTGAAGCTGTCTATGTCACAGAAATTGACACAGCAAAGTGTTTCCCAAGGTTCCTTAAGAGTCCATTCCCTCCGACCATGATTGAGCAGATGGCTCTGCTTTGCAGGGACCACAAATGGGGAGACGAAGAGACCATGATCAGATGGTTCGCTGAAGGCGGGCATGATTATTTGAGTCTCATTGCCGAGGATACTGCGCCGGAGTAGGTAGAAGTTTTCTACGAAACTCATGGGACGTTATAGGCATCCGAGGTGTAACGCTAAACTCTACGGAGAAAATCGCATGTCTGTTATGAATCCTATCAAGGACGCGGCCACCCTTTACAGTCATCTTGAAAAGGATTGGCGAAGCTTTCACGAGACCTTTTCCAAGATGGGAGTGACCCTTCGTGATATGGGGGAAGAGGGCGAAGGTGTCATGGTGATGGCAAAGAGCCTTGTCTCCAATGGCATTCTCGATGAAGTGATCGGGGCAATGACCAACGAGAAGCTTGCGAGTCTTGCTGACTCTGTGGCTTCCACGATGGAATCCGGTGGAAGAGATAAGAACTATGTCTTTGGCATGGTGAATCTTCGAGGCTCTCTGGACCTTTACCTCTTCCGTCCTGTGACCGGAGAAACTATTTCGGTTACTGCGGGACTTCCTGATTGTGGCGATGAAATTGCTGGGCAGTTGTATCTGACTGTCTGGATCAGCAAGAACATTGAGCGTTACGCTGCACAAAATGACGCCATTGTATTTAGTGAGCTTACTGATTTCCTGTGTGGAATCTGAATAATTAACCAAGTGGTATGACCTATGCGATTTAAAGTAATTTTTTCTGACGATGAAACTCTCAACATTGATGCCGAGACTCCGAATGCTGCTTTCAAGGAGGCACAGACGAAGAATGGTGTTGGTCGCTTTGTGACCAGGATTTGTGCTCGGGGTAATAGTTCTCACATCTATTATGTCAATGGTGAATTCGTCGATCCGTATGCAGAAGCCTCTCGCATTCTTGGAGAGGTTGACCTTCAGATTATCATCAAGCGAATCCGTCCCAGCTTTTCTCGGCTTGATACTTCACGAGACGTAAAATTTGACGGCATCTATTACACCATGAAGTCCGTTGGGAATGGTCCGGGTAGTTTTATCACTGACATTCGGGACTATAACAACCATGCGGTAGTTCTTCGCCGAGTGATTACTTCTGTTACCATTCAGGACTTTGTCCCTGTGGTTCATGAGTTCAAGGATATGGTCTGCATCCACTGTGAAGGCGACCTGTTTGAGATTGAGAACCCCAACGGAGAATGCGGTGGGAAGTAGAGAAGAAAGAATCAGAATCTATAAGGATTTGGAGCCAGACGATCATGTGATGACTCTTGATGATTTTCGGGAAACCGTTAAGTCAGGAGGCTTCATTGATTACGATGGTTATGCTTCTCCTATGAAGGATGGAAAGGTTCATCAGGTAGTTGTCTACCCTTCAGACGTTCCATTCTTTAACTTCGAAGACTTTACTCACATAGTTTGGTATAATAGGTAGTAGATATGGATGATGTTCTATTCGATCTCGGTGAAGACAAGGCTGTTAAGCCTAAGATTAAACCCAAGATTTATACGTCTGGTGGTAAGGGCAAGAAGCAGTGTCAGAACACTGACTGCGGTGTTTTTGTTGGTGTCAGGACGAAGCTCTGTCCGATCTGCGGAACAGAGTTCGTCAAGAAGGCTCCGCAGAAGGCAGCTCTCAATCCTGCTAAGGATGCTGAGAGCGAGACAGATTCGCATTACTGCCCGAGAACGATTGTTAAGACCTCCCGGCCTTACGATGCAATCGTGCTGATCCCTTCCGGTCTCTGTCCTATTGTTCCAACAAAGGATGACCTGACTGAAGAGGGAATCATTCTGTGGGCTGAGGCTGTAAGAGATTGGGGACTCTCTGAGAAGAAGGACTATCTGACAGGTAGAGCTATCCTGTACTACGCTCGTCATACGTTCAACATCTTCTCTGATGAGTATAAGCAGATTCGTTCCGTACTGACTGTATGGGAGGAAGGCACAAGTGAAGTTCGGTAAATTCGAAATTCATTGGCTGGTCGTTGTTTCTGCGATGATTCTACTCTTCCTTCATCTAAACATTTAAAGGTGTCTGACTAAGTAATTTATTCTGCACTGAGAAAAAAGGTGCATAATGAATAACGTAATTGTCTTTGGAGATATACATGGCAAAGCACACCTGCTTACCAAGTTCCTAAAGAAAGTCAGAAAAGAATACGGATATGATGTTGAGCTTTGGAGTTGTGGTGACCTCGTAGACAGAGGCGGTACAGAGAAAGAAGTTATCGACATCTGTTCTAAAGAGGAAATCAAAGCAGTAATTGGAAACCATGACCTTTGGATGATTGAACTGATAGTTCACCAAAGGTTTAATCCTAACATGATTAAGATGCTGGATGCTTATTCTACTCTCGAATCGTATGGAGTTGATTGGCGTAAGCTCATAGCGGATCTTGGTTGGACAGATGGTTGGGCGACCATTGGGGCAGAGTTCATTAAGGCGTTACCAGAAGATCACATCGGTTACATACTGAACATGTATGATGTCGGTATGATTGATTGGCTGGATGACAAGACCTATTGGATCCTGCACGCTGGCCTGCAAACCAGTATTGCGAAGAAGCATAAGAAAAAAGATGGCGACATCGCCATGATGAAACGTCTTACCAAGAATGACCATGGCAGTATCCTCTGGGGCCGACCAGACTTCTGGGGCGCAGAGGATAACCTGTATCACTTTGACAATGGAGTGCAGATATTCGGTCACTCGTACACTAAGCGTCCTGTAGTAAAGGACCACTTCATTGCACTTGATACGATCGGGTGGGGCAAAGCAGACAAGTGGACTCTGTCCGGAGTAGTTCTTCCAGAGCAGAAGGTGATACAGGTGAAGGAGGACTGAGGTGTTATCAGAAGATCGCCTTGTCATGTTCCTGTTCGAGTCTACGGCAGACAAAGTTTTGAAATGGTTCTACGATAAAGATGGTAACTTCTACCATGTTAAGTTGAAAATCTATTACGAAACAGAATGTTATGCTTCGCCTGTAGGGAGTGTTGTTCTGGCAAGGGGTGTCTTAACTGACTACAGCTTTGTCCACATAAAAATTCAGCTTCAGGAAAACAGGATACATCTGCGTCATTTTCACAATGATGATAGTCTAACTCAGGATGAGTATCCTGAACTGATCTCTCTGTACTATATGGTAACGGAGTTTTCTCGCAAGATGATCTTAAATTTTCTTGATGTTCAGATGTTTACTTTGAGCGTTAATGGTTCGTATCACATAGTAGAATGAGGATCAGATTATATGAAGGCTTTTACATTTAGACTCTTTGATGTTCCTGTTCAGGTTCGTTGGGGATTCCTTGCCATGATGGTGTTCTGTGGGGTCCTCACTAATAGTATTACTATTCCAATTGTGATCGCACTGAGCATTTTGGGTCATGAGTTTTCCCACATTCTGATGGGAAGAAGGTTCGGATATCACACTCAAAGAGTTATGTTGTTTTTTCTTGGTGGCGCAGCCATGATGGAAGAGAGGAAAGGCTCTTACAAGGAACACTTTTGGATTGCAATTGCAGGTCCACTGTTTAACTTTGTTACTGCGATTCTAGCATTGGTTCCGTACATTCTTTTCTCATTGCCGGATGTTCTAACTTTTGTGCTCAGTGTAATCTTTGGTATCAATGTCCTCATTGGGGCATTCAATATGATTCCTGCGTACCCACTGGATGGTGGCAGGATTCTTAAGAATGGATTGTGTCTCATGGGATGTAAGGAAGATACTGCCACTAATGTGGCGCACGTTGTCGGGCTGCTGTTCGCCATTCTGTTCATCGGTTATGGCTTTGTCAGACTCGATCCGGGTATGCCAATCATCGGAGGCTTTGTTGCGTACTACATTCTGAGGGAGAGAGACATCTTCTAATCAATTTAGAATCGTCGCGAGGGGTTTTCACCCCTCACGGGGAGAAAAAGATGGCGTGCTCCAGAGCCGTAATAGATAAAACTTTTCTACATTTCTCCTGAGGTGTTATGCTCAAGCATGGGAAGTGATCGGCCATACTGTCGCGGAAAAAACTTCTGCCAATAGTGTAGATACTTCGACAAAATAACGGCAGAGAATGAAAAGAATAAACAACATTCATTCGTTCGTTGGAACCGGCGCTTTCCAAACTGGGAAAGAGATGGCTCTTTCGAATGGAGAAGATTTTCATCTGGCGGCATTCCTTAAGCGGAGCAAGTCTCTTATCAGGATTGGTGTCAATCGCAATGTCTCTCATGCTCGATTCATTAGGGTTGAGGATGGAGAGGTGTTGTCATTTCTTCATGCTGAAATGGATGCATTGATTGCTGCCCGTCCTGGCGACACATTGGTTGTCGTTAGATGGACGAAGGGCGGTGAAGTTTCAATGAGTCGTCCTTGCGAACACTGCCAGCGCTTCATTGCGAAGGCTGGAATCACTCGTGTCATCTATTCTGGATGGAATGGTGACTATTTCTCTGAGAGGTTCATGTGAAAAGAATTGAAATTCTTGGAGACATTCCTCGAAGAGTGGGTCTTGCATGTTCTGGTGGCGTTGACTCAATGGCGGTTGCTGATTTCCTTATCAAAGGCGGGCGGCAAGTCATTCTGATCAATTTCGATCATGGCACGGAGTACGGCGGAAGAGCAAGAGAAATGCTCAAGGCGTATTGTGAAGACAAGAATCTTATGAGGGTTTTTCCTAAGACATTCGATCCACCACCCAATGGTGTATCTGTCGAAGCTTATTGGCACAAGCTACGGTATGAGTTTTACCGTCACATTGCACAGACAATGAAGCTTGATGCAATCATCACCTGTCATCACTTGGATGATCAGGTGGAGACATGGATTATGACAGCAGCGACGGGTAATCCGAGGCTGATTGCTCATAGCAACAACGAGACCAAGGTAATTAGACCCTTTCTTTTGACGAGGAAGAGTGTCTTTGAATCGTGGTGTGAAAGAAAGGGGGTTCCTTACCTTGAGGATCCTTCTAACGAAGATACGAAGTACACTCGCAACCTTGTGAGGCACGAAGTTGTGCCAGCTATGCTGAAGGTTAACCCTGGAATGCATAAGGTTATTGCGAGAAAGGTTAGGGCTGCGTATGATAAACGTAGCGAGCGGTAGATAAAAATAGTTTAAAAAGAATTGATGGACCATAGCTCAATTGGTTAGAGCAGCAGTCTCATCTGAACCTTGATTTTCGGTTCAAATCTGAGTACAATTTCCTTACGGAGATTTGTATAATGATTGTGGTCAAGGTAAAGCCAGTCAGAATTCTGAATGGTTATCGTGTAATCTATAATCCTGAATACCACAGGGCCATGTCCAGTAATAATTGGAGTGGTTATGTTTATGAACATATTGTAGTTGCAGAAGAAATGATAGGCAGAAATTTGAGAGAGGAAGAGGTCGTTCATCATTTAGATGGTGATCGTTCTAACAATCGAATAGAAAATCTGCTTGTACTTTCTAATGCTATGCACGCTAAGCTTCATGGTTGGCTTGAAAATGGTGGCGTATTTAAGGAGACTGAATACGTTAAGAGGGTGAATTCAGAGAAATCTAAGGAAGTAAGAACAATCAATAGGTTTTGCAAAGTCTGCAAAAAAACATTGCAGGCTAAAGAGAAACTTTATTGCTCAAACAAATGTCGAGGCATCGGAACTCGTAAGGTTGAAAGACCTTCGAGTGAAGAGTTAGCAAAAGACATTGAGAGTATGAGTTGGCTCGCCATTGGAAGAAAGTATGGTGTTAGCGATAACGCTGTAAGAAAATGGGCAAGGTCTTTTGAGCTTCTATGACAATTCTGAGCCAAGCCAGTCAGGCGTGACTGGAAGGTGCAACGACTAGTTGGTGTCAGACGAACTTCTGACGTAATACAACATTAGCGCCCTCCACCCTAACGTGTAATGACGAGGGTGATGATATAGTCTGCGGAGTTAGGAAACTAACACAAACGGGAAACTGCGGGTTGTGGGTTCAAGTCCCACTGGTCCTACCATTTAAAACGGAGTAAGTTCAATGAGAGTTACAGAAGCACCAGTTGGTGAGATAGACTTTGATTGGACCAACTTCTCTAATGTTTCTATCAAAAGAAGGTTGCCACATTCTTTTTTGCTTAAGTGTGTTCAAGCACATGAGAGTGGAGAAAGCTATGTCGATCACCTGACGGATGGAGGCAACAGAATTGTAGGAAGATTGACCCCTGAAGGTCATATCGACTACATTATTAATCCAGAAGAACACATGGTAAAGGAATAAGATGTTTAGCGGTAAGACTCAAAGGACTCTTGAGGCTATCATTTGGTTCATGATAGTAGGTGTACTTGCATTTATCCTTGTCACGCAGGTCAAAGCCTGCGTCACCTGTGACGATGTGCTTGTAAAGACCATGTGGAATACCTACGCTTGCGTTGACGAATCTGCTCTAAAGTAGATAAGGGTAAGGAAATCAGATGAAGATTATGAATGCACGGTTTGGTTTCGCTACCAATAGCAGCAGCACGCACAGTGTGATCGTACTACCTGAAGGCACACCTATGCCTGCCACAGACGAGTGGGAGAGTTTTGGGTGGCAATACTTCACTGCCGCTGACGAGGAGTCTAAGCGTAAGTATGCAATGCTTACTATTCAGAGCACAATCCGTAGGGTGCTGAGTAAATCCGGTCTATTTAACTGGCAGGACAAAGGTGATATGTCATCTTACCTGATGAATGCATGGTTTGATGCAGGTATAGACCTTGAGAACTATGACCGCTATACGAACATGGAAGGTAGCATTGACCACCAGTCTTTGACTGGTTTGCCGATGCGTTGGGACGGAAAGATGATTGACATTCCATTCGCTAAGGCGTTCATGGATGCAATGGTCAACTCCAATGTTATTATCCTTGGTGGTAATGACAATGATGATCGTACCCATCCCCTTTCTTATTCGGGAGAGGCTTGGGATCTTATCGAGAAAGCGAATCTGCCCCTTGATGGCCTTTCTTCAAACGTTGTTAGGTTCGATGCAGAATACAACTACTGGACCTCATTCAATAGAAGTAATGGGGCCAAGCTAAGGTTCCGTATCTCTGGCGATGAGCCTATTGAGAAGTCTTCATACCCTGAGCTTGTAGACATTAAGATTACGGATATGTGTCCGTATGCGTGTGCGTTCTGTTACATGGGCAGTACGAGTTCTGGCCTTCATGCGAAGGCAGAGACCGTCAATGCTTTCATCAGAGAGCTTTCGAGTAAGAATGTTTTTGAGATTGCCATTGGTGGCGGAGAGCCAACGATGCATCCGTACTTCGTTTCGATTCTGAAGTATGCAAGACTCAATAACATTGTTCCGAATTTTACCACGAAGAATCTTTCGTGGCTCAGAGATCCTACTCAGTGGGTAGATATCATTCGGGAGTGTGGAGCATTCGCTTACTCTGCGGACTCTAAGAAGGACGTAGTAAATCTTGTGAGCCTGCTTGATACCAATGGTATCTCTCGTAGCAAGGCGACCATCCAGATTATTCCAGAAGTCCTAAGTACGTGGGCTCTTGACGGCATCCTTCGTGAGGCCGGGAGTTATGGTATGACTGTGACTCTTCTTGGTTATAAGACAACCGGAAGAGGTGCAGAGTATGCCGAGAACAAGCTTGACACCGACTGGCTGAGTGTCGTGACAGAGATTCAAGAAGAGGGTTCGAAGCTTCCGAGGATTGGTATTGATACTATCCTTGCAGCAAGCACAGACCTATCGGATTTTGATCCTAAGCTTTACACTCTTGAGGAGGGTAAGTTCAGCATGTATATTGATGCCGTAGGTGTCAAGGCTGGTCCGAGTTCCTTTGCGAATGAGGATGAGTTTGTTAGTCTTGGTGAGAAGCCAAGATACGCTGGATATCCAAAGCCTGGATACGTTACAGAGCTTAAGCTCCCCCATAATGATTGGAATGATTCACTCTGGGAAGCGTTTCGTTCCTACTAGGAGAGAAATATGTGTAAGAGTAATGAAGAGTGCGAGCACAAGAAGGTTCATCCTTTGAGTAAGCTTATCTACTCCAACTTTGTTCTGACCAGATTTACCGCTGCCGGCGGAGGAGTGTTTGCATTCGCGCACTCTTGTCTGCACATCGTCATGCATGGATTTGGTTTTCCCTGTCCATAAGGGGCTCCTTCGGTTCTGCGGCGCGATACTTCAAATTTTTCTAAATTTCCTGTAGGACGTTATATTCTACCATCGATGGAGAAAAAACGGAAGCGCATTTGACTTTCAACAAAAACCTTCGTATAACAACAGCACGAGGGTAGTTAATACCTTCCAAAAATTCCGGGGCTGTGGAGAAATTCGCAATTCAGTTTGAAGCCTCGCTCCTTACGTGGAGCAACCCACAGCAAACTCACAAGCATAGTAACTCGTTTACCTGAAAAGTAGAAGATTGTTGGTGCAAATCCAGCCGGCCCCACCGAACACATTTTAAATAAGTATTAACGAAAGGCAGCACGGAGAAGGTGCGGCCCTTACTGGGACGGTCGTTGGTTAAAGTCCAACCCTTTCGACCATACTTAGAATTAGTTTATCTGTTCATCATCACAAAGCTTACAAGCATAGATAGATCAATTGGTTAGATCATCGGACTATTAATCCGAAGGCTGCGGGTTCAATCCCCGTTCCTTGCAACAAAAACCCAGCTTTGTACCTCGAACAGATACCCCTTCTGCCCTTATAGTGTCAAGTTAACACGCCGGCCAAATAAACCGGAACTAGAGTATCGAATCTCTTGAGGGCACCACATAACATATGTTTCTGAGCCTGGATGGCACCCCTAATAGGGGAAGAGAGGTTCGTTTCCTCTGCGGGACAAAAGCCGGTTCGAAGCCGGACAGAAACATCACTACATTTTATGCCGGATGATCCCTCGTTAAATCGCGGGGCCGGCTCCCATTTTCCCCGTCCAATCATTTCAATCTTACAAGCATAGCTCACTTGGTAGAGCATTAGAATTGAGATCTAAAGGTTGCAGGTTCGATCCCTGCTGCAAACAAAACAGATTGATCCCTCGGACGGGGAGCCCTTTCATCATGGTGTTCCATGATGTAAAATGAAGCGAACATCTTTGCGTAGGCTCAATAACCGTTTGATGCATTGAATGTTGAAAAGTGCTCCAGTCACCAGATAATCATAGGGTGACGCACATGCCGAAGTGGCGTAATTGGTAAACGCAACAGTATATGGAACTGTCTTTAAAAAGTCACCAGCTTTAAACCTCGACCCGTTAGAAATAATTGGTCAACACTTCAAGCTTACAAGCAGCCTTCGGGCAAAAATGTTGGTTCGAGTCCAACCTTCGGCACCATATAACTCCGCTCAAAACAATAGATTGATCCTGCAAGTCACACAAACTGATTTGCAGGATCAATTCATTTATGTATAGACCCTTTGCTAAGAGGCAGATATGTACGACGGTACTGATAAGCGTAGCCATAAACAGTATGGGCACCCAACCCTTGATGAGTCAAAGATTTTCAAGTGGTTTGGTTTTGATAATCCTCATTTTCCAGACTTCTACCTTTACAGTAACTCTACTGGAACAGTAGGCATTTGGATGCATGATGGTTCTCCGATAATTGAAGGTTCCGCTAAGTGTCTTGGTTCAATCTACACTCGTCTTGCGCCAATTGAGCGAATTCTTTTTATGGAAGAGTATGATGCTATGGCCGCATTGTTTGGAGTCAGCTAATGCTTGGTGAATTCAAAGAGTATCACAACATTCACGGAAACCCCGTATTGGATGCCTGCAATACATTTGAATATTGCTACGCATATATCTATCGGGTTAGCAATTTTTACGGTTACGCAAACAAGGGACGAACAGTATCTTTTTGGATGACCAATAGTGGTGCTAATGGAGAGCTAAGGGTATCTTTTAGCTCGCAGAGCGGCACCTGTATCGGAAACGTTTTTGCGTCCCTTAGCAAGGAAGAGCAAGAGTCTCTTCTTGCAGAAATTGATACTCTCGGAAAGGAATTTGAGTTTTTCCGACAGGAATAGGAGGTCCAAATGACCAATACAAATACAGAAAGAGTTGAGTCTCTCGGTCCAGCCGAGACGATCATCAGTGCTCTTATCAAAGCTACAGACCACATGGTCCACAACCGTCCCGGCATTGTTGTTTCAGACAATAGCAACGTTGTGGGCACAAAGTGGTATCCTGTTACTCACAAGAGTGAGGAAGGACAGGATGTTGTCTACAGGCTTGATAAGGTTGGGGCCAAGAGTGTCCGCACCAGAATTGGTATTCGTGGTGAAGATGGTATCGTCCGTAGCAACGGTCGTGTCGTCGGTGAGTACCGTAAGCCTGGAATCTACAAGGAAGTTGCATCTTTCCTTTACAGGCAGGTCGCTAATGTTTGGGACATGGACAATGAGTTTGTAGCTCGTTGGGCATCTTGGTCTATGAATCAGGAGTACCGTGATCTCAAGGTTGTTCTTGCTGCATTCTCTATGGTTCAGAACCGTATGGGTGCCCCAATCAGAGAGGGTGGAGAAATCCTATTCTATGATGATGATTACCGTGATGTTGGTGAGGCCATGTGTCTCGTCAGGAGTAAGGGTAAAGACATTGATGCTAAGCTGCTGATCCGTATTGGTGATGTTCTCCGTCAGGATGATATCGCTGCAATGAATCGTGAGCTTGGTTTCGGTATCTCTACTCGTAGACCTGCGATGGGAAGGTACAATAAGGTTGTTGAGAAGTGGCTGCGTTACCGCGAGAATAACCCTCGTATGCTCGCCGGCCTTATCAAGTCTGGTCAGAGGAAGATGATCATGACTCTCGCTAAGAGAGTCGGATACAAGCCTCAGACTGAGGATTTCTTCAAGGTTCTTAGGTGGAAGCAGAAGCAGTCAGAAGATGGTCGCCGTACTATGATGATTGGTGTGGAGGTTTCCGAGGCAGAGTCTTGGGTGAACCTTACTGAGCGTCAGATTTGCGAGAAGATTATGTCTGACAAGCCGAACTTCAAGCGGATCACTGGTCTGCTTGGGACGACTACAGTTGGGCTTACTCGTGCGATTATGGCTGCGGCTATTGATGGCGGGTGTCTATCTGATGCTGACCTAATCATTCTCACTCCTACTCTTGAAGAGCTTGGACTCTTGAAGGTTGCGGCTATTAAGCAGAGGTGGGAGACTGCCACACTTAATGCTACAAACCAGAGAGCAATGAACATTGCTCGTAATGTCAAGAGCAGAGAGACTGCTGATGTCTTGAAGGCTGGTGCTGACGCTGCTGTTCAGAAGGCAGTGGAGGAGAAGGTTGCTAACCTTCGTCTCTATGTCATTGTCGATAAGTCTGCATCTATGGATGGAGCAATCGAGAAGGCGAAGCAGTATCTTTCCATGTTCATTCATGGCTTCCCACTGGATAAGATCCATGTTTCTATCTTCAACACTGTAGGTAGAGAGCTTAGGATTAGAAACAGGTCGAGTGCCGGAGTTACTCAGGCATTCATGGGTCACAGTGCGAGCGGTGGAACTAACTATGCTGCCGGTGTTTCTGCGCTGGCGAATAGAAAGCCTGCTGCTGACGAAGATGCTATCATGCTTTTCGTTGGAGATCAGGACCCTCATGCATCTGGTGGTGTCCGTAGTAACTTCGCAAGTGTTGTCAGAGCTTCTGGCATTAACCCCGTCTCCTTCGCTCTCATTGAGGTAGGCAGAAGGCAGGGGCGCTGTGTCGATACAACGGCTACTGCTCTTGGCATTCCATGTGTCAGGATTCAGGAGGACACTTTTCAGGATCCTTACGCAGTTCAGAGAGTGTTTACTCACTTGATTGAGTCTGCGCCTATCGGAGCTTCTAGTGCGAGAGCACCAAGGAAGACTTTGATTGATACGATCTTGGAGACAGAGCTTCTTGCTAAGCCGGCTTGGGCGTAAAAATTTATGGGGAAACGTAGGTAGCTCAGTCTGGTAGAGCGCGGGTATATACGCCCGGTCGCCGCAGGTTCGAATCCTGTCCTGTGGGTGGATAAAGTATGGGCGAAGGAAGCGAGAGGGAAGTAGTACATTAGTACCTCTCGTTAGTAAGCAAACAGAAATTGAAGCCTCCCCACTTTTTTGGAGTCAAGGTGAAAAAGTATTGTCCACACTGCAAAATCGAAACCAAAATGGTTCGAAAATACGGCTCAGTTAAGCTCGGCGCTCATAAGATTTTGAACGTCAAATCAAGGTGGTGTGATGAGTGTAGACAACTGCTACGTTATGGTGGCGATGCATACACTGATGACCGGGTAAATGAAGAGTTTACTAAAAGGTATCTGATATGAAATGGATAGGACCTTATGGCCCAGCTTGCAGTGAGCCATCGTACAAGTGTAGTAAGTGCGGCCATTGGCAAAGCACCAGAGGTGTGAGCCTACCAAAAGAATGTCCGAAATGTAAAGAGAAAAAAGAAGAATAAAGAACTGTTCGAGGGACTCCTTCAACGTGTCATACAAGCATGTCTGCATTGCAGAAGCCATACTCCGTAGTCCAATCGAACATAAAGAGAGAGTCTAAGGCTCCTGCTCTTTTCTTAACGGAGCGTAGCATTGTATCGGTGACGTGGCATCGTTAGTGAGCTGATTAGAAGCGTAACATCCACACCATTTTTAGGAGCAAGAAGATGAAGGTATATGCACATTCCGAACAAGGAAAGAGAGACTACCAGCAGGATAGATATCTTGTCAAGAATAATCTCGTCGCAGTTTGTGATGGGATGGGTGGTCATGCCAACGGAGAGCTTGCAGCAGAGGCAGGAATAGATAGACTTAGTGCTATTAATTTCAATGAAAAGGGAACTCCATGTCAGTTGATGCTTGAGGCCGTCAGGCTTGCTAACAAAGACTGCGAGTTGTCAGATGACAACAGAGGCTCGACCCTAATCGCGGTTCATGTTGATGAAGAGAAAAGATTCATTAGTCTTGCTCACATTGGAGATTCGAGAATCTACTTTATCAACAAGAACAAAGAGGTTCTTCAGCTTACCGTTGATCACGCTGTCCTTAGCGGAGGATTGACGAGTTGTCTTGGGTCTGCTACACGCATCGATATTGATGTTGTCAAATTCGAGAAGGGAGACTGTGTTCTTCTGGTATCTGATGGAGTCTCTGGAGCTTACAGCAAGAGAGATCCTGAGAATCCGTATCGCAAAATCTCCCTCAATTATCTGATGGTTAAAGAGATTGATAAGGCGCTGAAGGAAGGGTGGAATCCGGCAGAACATCTGTGTCATGACGCTATTGCCAGGGGCAGTACCGATAATTGCACAGCGGTTCTCGTAGAGCTTTGAGAGAAGTTTTCTAAGAAACTCACAAGATGTTATAGCATAGTGTATAGGTTTTTATACTCCTTTAACGTCGTGTACTATAGATGAGGACAAGCTGGACATGAGTACAACCCTTCTTTCCATTGATCTTCTTGGACGAATGATCGTTAGAGAATCAGGTGGCAAATTCTTTTTCTTTGGAGAACTTGTCAAGCCAGAAGGTCTGATGAATAATCAGGGTGGAGAAGATATCCTGGTTGCTTTCCACATTAGTGGAGACACAATTCAACAGGTCTCAATAGATACGGGGAACAAAAGTCCGGAAGATATCCTCGAAGAAGGTATCCCACCAATTAAAAATGATTAAGGCAACGGGAAAGATCGTAGTTGAACCTAACTTTATGTACCTTAGTGTAGATGAAGATATTGCTCGACTATACCGATCATTGCTGAGGAAGAAAGGGATCATCCTTATCAGGCAACGGGCCGGCTGCCATATCTCTGTGATTCGCCCTGAAGAAGTCAGGCAAAAACCTTTGTCGAAAGGGTATCACGGAGAGATTGTTGAGTTCTCATACAACCCTGAGTACATTCAGAACAATGCTACTCACTATTGGTTCCGGATAGTCAGCCCTTGGCTTGAAGATATCAGAACGTCACTTGATTTTTCGACCCAACCTGTTGAGGTAATCGGCGGAGAATTAATTGATGTCCACCCTTTTCATCTTACCATTGGTAGGATTGCAGGTACAGAATGATCATTCGATGGAACGATGACGCTACGGCTGTCTCTGATGCTGACGCAATGGACTTTATTCGTAAGGAAATAGATAGCGGAACCAATATCATTGACGTGTCCACCATCACTATGCTATACGCTGCTCGTGTTCTTCATAAGCGAGGCGAGCTTGAGATTGACCATGTGATGTTCGGAGACAACATCGCTCTTGTAGATAAGGATGGAAGACTGTCACGGTGGCCGAGTAGCGGCTGTGATATTTTTGACAAATACCTCGATGAGTTGGCGTGATATGAGTTGGCAAGACCTATTGGCAGAGGACAATGAAACTATTGTCGCACCATGGATTGGTGGTAATACTGTCTATGCTAATGATAGAACATTCAGAATCAAGGGACGACGCCCTAATGAGTTCGGCTGGTATAGCTTTGAACTTGTGGGAGCAAGAGGTGTCAAGGTCATTGAGTCAGCAGAACCGGACATGGATTGGGAAGAGTCTCACTCTTCGACAGTTGGTTACCTAATCGGTGATAGGCTTGTAGCTGATGATGTCGGCTTCAAGATTGATCCAGAAGATATTTATCGTCACGGGATCAGGGTTAATATCCTTGAGGCTGGACTGGATATGTTTTCAAGGATTAGGGTTGCTAACTACGAAGATAAATTCTATGTCTATGTTGGAGAGGAATTCCCTCTTGGTCCAGAGTCTCAAGTGTTTGAGGCTTTCGAAGACAGGAAGGATACTATCGCTGACATTCCAGAGGTAGTCCCATCCCTCGATCTATCTTTTAGGTATGAGGTATATAGAAGGGCTGAGGTTGAAGAGAGACGAGCAGAGCTTGAGAGGATCAGACTTGCAGAAGAAGCTGCAAGAATTGAGGCTGAACGTCGAGCTAACATTATGCGTCAGGTCGGAACAGGTGCAGGCCGAAGAGAGCTTGCACAGATTGACTTTGGTGCGGCATGTAAGGCTTCTCTTGAACAGTCAGGAGCGGAGTACATTGGTCATAACGTCACAAGAAACCGCAACGAAACTGCCGTAAGGTATAGGTTTCGTGGGCAGAGACTTGAATGCGTTGTTGACAATCGGACTCTAAGAATTGTGGACGCAGGAATCTGTCTATCGGCAGGTGGTGTTCGCGGAGATACATTCTTCACCTTGGAATCACTACCGGCAGTTGTCGGTCAAGCTATCGACGAAGGACTACTTCATGTCTACCGCTACGTTTAGAGCCAATATTAGGCTTGCACTAATTGCTCTCGGATACCAAGAGAGCAAGCCTACATGTTGGACAAAGCCTGTTGGTTATCATCTTCTTACGTTCGAGGAAGAGCGTGGAGAGACTGGTGAGTGGACTAATTGGTTCAGAGGTTGTGATAAAGATGGAACTATGTGCAGGTGGAATACTAAAGAGGTAACTATTGATAAGGAACAGCCAGAACCTACTATAAAAAAGATCATTCAGACTATGCAGTATTGGGAAGCTTATGCTCCAGAGTATTGTAAGGGTGGTGGTGTGAACTTTACCTATAGAGCATTGGATCTATAACTCCAACAGGGAGAATACTTGAAAGAACTTGTGACACTATACGCCAGAGACTCAAAGAACAGAACCAAGCAGTGGGGAGTATACTCCGAAGAGTTTGAAGATGGTACGGCAAGATATGTCGTAACTCATGGTCTCATGGACGGGAAGAAGCAGTCGAGCCCAAAGTATATTAAGCAGGGTAAGAACATTGGTAAGTCTAACGAGACTACACCTTACGAGCAAGCATGTTCCGATGCTCAAAGCAAATGGAACAAGCAGATCGATAAGGGATATGTTCCAGATCCTGATAACATTCCTTGGGCTTGGGAGCTTGAAAACTATCTTCCAATGCTCGCTCACAAGTATGAAGAGAAGGGGCTTAAGCATATTAAGTTCCCTTGTGCTATTCAGCCGAAGCTTGACGGCTTCAGAGGTGTGGCAGGTAGGCGACCGGGTCCTGACATTGTATTGTGGTCAAGAGCAAGGAAGACTTTCTCTGCTCCTAACCTGATCATTGCGGAGCTTGAAGCAACAGTTGAGCCTAACGGTAACCGTGATGGCGAAATCTATAGGCACGATTGGAGAAGCCCTACTAATGAGCCTGATTTTCAGAGGATGTCATCGGCGGCTAAGAAGCGTAAGCCTGACACTGACTCTCTTGAATATCATGTTTACGATAGACCTATTCCAGAAGATCCAGATGCTACGTTCTACGACAGATTCTATAAGCCTGCCTTCATTGATGGGACCATCGTTGAGACTGAGCATGTAAAGATTGTAGAAACAATCATCGTGAACTCTTTCGAAGAGATCATGGAGTATTATGAGCTATGGACCTCAGGTGATCTTCCTTACGAAGGTTTGATGGTTCGTAACCTTGATAGTGTGTACTCTTACGATAACAGAAGCGTTGATCTTTTGAAGATTAAGCCTCTTGATACTGACGAGTTCGAGATCATTGGCGGGAAAGAAGCGACGGGACGTGATGAAGGAACTGTAGTTTTCCTCTGTGTGACAAAGGATGGCGTAGAGTTTGATTCACGTCCGAAGGGTTCTTATGAACAGAGGGCAGAGTACTTTACGAATCTTGATGGATACGTTGGACAGATGTTAATGGTGGAGTTCAATGGCTACACAAACTCTGGTATCCCTCGATTCAATCGTGGTGTAGGAATCAGGCCCGATTGGGATATCTCGTAATGTTTTCTCGGTCCAAGGGTAGTTCTCCTGTTAAGTGCGCCGACAGAACTAAGCGTTGGTATGTTGATGATAAGCTTCATCGACTTGATGGACCTGCCATTGAGTACACCAACTGAGCTAACTATTGGTATGTTGATGGCGTGCAGTACAGCTTAGCTGATTACCTTGATCTTGTCTCCGAGGAAGTCCTTGAAGACATTGTGTTAAACCACTTACCGGGATTTTAAATGAGCATTGAAACGGCAGTAGTATTCGGCAATGATATGGAGGCGATCCATTGGCATCTTCCTGCTGGAAGGTCAGCATCTTATATGCCTGACTCAGCAGATTTGTGGTCAGTGTTGATGAAGAACAAAGAACAGGTAATGGGAGTAGCCCACTCTCACCCTGGTTATGGTTCTCCTGCTCCGTCATGGACAGACATCACTACCTTCTCTGGTTGTGAACTTGGGCTCGGCAAACGCCTTCTATGGCCAATCATTTCAAGAAACAGGGTCTCCTTCTATATGTTTGAAGGCCCTCATAAGTATAATTACAGAGAGGTCTTTGTCGATCAGGAATTGTTCTGGTTGCCAAAGCTGATAGAATTTTCTTACAATATATAATTAGACAAGGAGGTAGCAATGACTACACTTAATGAGCTTAGCGCTCTGAACGAAGATGAAGCAACACTGAACATCACTTGGGGTGGAGAGAATGGAAACCTCTCTGATCCTATTCCATTCGGAGCATCCACTACTGACATCAAATCTTGGGCATCCGAGGCTGTTAGTAACGGAAATGTCGCAGGAATTGCGGAAGACACTAACGTGGACTTTGGCGACTTCATTGTTGACCGTTATAGGGCGTCCACTGAGAAGCCTTACAATTCTGTTTTCCTTAGGCCCAAGACTCCGTTCGGTGTCTGATGTCCAGCATCGTTGATATAGCTGCACTGAGCGAGAAGCTAAACCTCACAGAGGAACAGAAGCTTCTGCTCAGTGCGGCTATGGAAGAGATCAGAAACAAGTATGCGAAGGTCGAGAATGAAGACAAGTCTTCAATGGCGATACGTATGTATTGCAACGGCGTTGCTGACGGTTTGAATCACGCATACAAAATCGTCAATGGTATTGATGATGACTATAACTTAAAGACTTAAGAGGTAACTCCATGGGTTCGTTTGATGCCACTTGCATCCTATCTGATATCGGCATCAGTTATGGTGACGAAGTTTATGTATTCCTTTTGTGTTCCGGTAATGGCGGACGAACAATGGGTGGAAACAGATCTTGGTATCCTATCACATATGGTGTGCCAGGAACCTATGCTGACTATGGAAGAGTATCTCTTAACGGAGAATACCCTCAGCATATTCTTGATACACTTGCACAATTTGTTGTGCCTTTTGAGCAGGGAAGCAATTCGTGCCATGAGCATGCGGTTGATCCTAATGCTCTCACTTGGAATTCCCTTGAGGAGGCAGATAGGCAGAGTAGGCTTTGGGCGCAGAGAGCGCCCGTCAATTATATGAAAATGAATAATGCCGAGGAAGAGTGGAAACACCCCATTCAGAAAATCTGCGATGATAATGACATTAGCATTCGCGTCTTCCCCGTTGCCCTATCTGGTAGCACATTTCTCTATGGAGAAATTGAGATATGGGAATCAGATAAGCAGAAGGAGATAGAGGATAAGCTGCGCGCCTGTCCTGAATTCATTAACTCTCCTTATCAAGTTGTTTCCGTTCCGAAAGCAGGTGTAGGTTACTCCGAGGAAAACAAACCTGCTCTCGATAGCGAAGATGGTTGGTACAGAGGATTGCTTTTTGCTCCGAAGTTGAAGCAGCATAACCTTGGTTCCTTCTTCGGCTATACCCCTTCAGATGAAAGGGTTCGGGTAGCAATTGGCTACGTCCGCAAAGATGTATTTGATGCCCTTATAGTTCTTGACAGGGAGTCTGTGGAGATTGCTTCACTTGTCAGAGAGAAGGTTGAAATTTGTCAAGAATATGAAGCAAAGAAAGTTTCCAACCATTGGGACCCTGATAGCAAGTATTATCTTAGGGATGTGCTTAGAAGTCTGAAGCCTAATGCTACTTACGGTACGCGAAGGGGTTTGTCGTATGGAGGTGAGGGGCACGGAATGTCTGAGACTATCCTCACTGAAATGATTTACAGCTCTCCAGTTGATACATTCGAGCCATTCAATGGTTGGGTGCGAGCGATTGATATGTATAACAAAAGCCAATACTCCTTAAGAAAAGGGCTGCAACCTACGGTAGACTATGCCGGTAGTCAATGTGCCAGTGAAGACTGGCCGGACCAGCTTGAGTTTCACCAGAAGATGGCCAAGATTTGTGAGGCAGCAATACAGGAGAACTTCTACATCTGTGTCGGAACGATTGGGATGACTGATGGTGTAGACTTTGATAGTTTCGATGATTTCAAAATTTGGGCTAACGAAGCTATGTTTGATGGCAAGAATCCCAATTTGACTTATAAAGAAGCAATGCAAGCTCTCAAAGATAGCAAAGTTTTCAAGCAAGAATAAGAGGCGAAATATGAATATTGGACTCGTAGGCGTTGGAGCATTGGGATCTAATCTTATGCTCTTCGCAAGGAACGTTAACGCTGACTGGACGGTCGTTGATTTCGATAGGGTCGAGACAAAAAACGTTATGTCTCAATTCCATACTAAGATGAGCCTTAGGCAAAACAAGGCGAATGCTTTGGCTAAGTCAATGAAGGCTCTGTTTGGAATTAAGATTAAGGCTATCCCCCACAAGTTGACTACGGATAACGTAGACGCATTGCTTGGCAAGGCTGACCTTGTGATTGATTGTCTTGACAATGGAGAGTCCAGGCGTGTCATCCAGAAGTACGTCAGAGACAAGAACATTCCCTGTCTTCATGGAGCCCTCGCGGCGGGTGGAGCATTTGGTCGTGTCGTATGGGATGACAGCTTCTTCATTGATGACGAGACAGGAGAGGGACAGGCAACCTGTGAAGACGGAGAGCATCTGCCATTCATTGTGCGGACCTCAACCTGTCTTGCGGAATCTGTAAGACTCTTTGTGAACGAAGGGAGGATGGCCAATTGGCAAATCTCTCCCGCAGGAACAGTAAGGCTTTGATTTGATGCGTTGTTAGATTAAACCTCGAAAGGGCTCCGGCACCACACAAGATGCCGGAGCCCTTCGTAAAACTCATTGATAATCATGAGTAAAAAAGTTTAAAACGCTATTGATAATCAATAGATTCTGAGCCATAGCTCCAGATGTTTTTCTATTGCAGCTACGGTAAAATATAAGGGTGAGGGGAGTTTAGCTCTCTGCTTGAATGAGGGCTTGAAGACCTTTATCGGCAGTATTTAGGAGTAGCTCCGCAGCCCAAGAGATAATCATTTTGAACATATCATCGCTGTGTTTCACAAGCAGATCCCCATGAGGTATATCGGAGATTCTTTTCGTAACCTCATTGGACTTCAGCCTTGTGAAGACGGATTGAATTTGTCCTTGATGGTTCATAATCTTTTGAGCTATTGGCTTAAGAAACTTTAAGTCACTTACCTTATATGCTTTGGTGACGTACTTAGCAATCTTTGATGCGTCACCAAAGCCTGATACCATTGATACGATCGATACAGCAGCGTTAAAGGTTGATGTAATCGTGACACCTTCGGAGAGATATAGACCGGCGTTGGCCAAGTCTGCAATCTCTCCTGCACCTGGGATAATGCCGAGCATATCTAATATGATATGAGTTCCACCTTTTAGAACCTTAGGATCTAATTCGTCGAACTGTTTCTTGTTAAACTGTAATTGTTTATCTGACGGTTCCCAGGATAATTTTAGTAGACTAACCTCTTCAGCTTCTGCCTTAAGGTTTAGTTCTTCTAAGCTACGTTGTAGGTTCTTAAGTCTATCCATTTGATCTCCCTCAACATAGCGAAACATATTAGTAAAGGATAAATATGGGTAAAGATATCGAGCATTTCTATGCCAAGTATGGTGTGTCACAGGTAAGAGATCAGAGTTACATAGATGAGTTCAAAGAACTGCTGGAAGCAGTCTTCGCTGCCGAAGAGAAGATTCAGTTGATTGTGTTCAGAGGATACACTCCATCATTCAATGATGGTGACCCGTGCCGACATAGTTCTGGCATCTCCGTACTAACGACTGATGGTCTGGAAGATGATGATGAGATCGTTTGGCCTGACGTGGAGGAGCACTACGATGATACGATAGAAGATGCCGTATTGCTTGACGAAGTGTTTGGAGTGAGGCTTGCTACGCCAGTCTCTTCTCACATTTTTGATTCAACAACAGCCATTAGCAAAAAGGTTGATAGAGTAATCTATGGCAATGATTTGGCGGATATAATCTACGACACTAACTATCTTGTGAAGGTATATCGCACAGCGAATGGCATCACAATTGAGCATAAGGAGTATCACTGTGGCTGGTAAATTTGACGAACTATATGACAAGTATGTGAAAAGCGAAGTTGTGAAGGAGCAGTTTAAGGCTGATCTTGACGAGCTATTGCTCGCGACCTTTGAGGCTTACCCTACCCTTCGGATGATAATCTTTCAGGGTATGACCCCTGCTTGGCAGGATGGAGAAAGGTGTGAACATAGCGAGGAGATTATGCTCGTATGTGATGATGGCCTCTATGATAGCGGCTTTGCTTCGGATTACAGTTTCGATTCTAATGAGTTTACCGATAAGTACGGAGACAAGGCCGAGAGTATGATCGGGAAAGTTCTTAAGTTTCCTGGAGCAGAAACTGTCTATGTAGAACTTCCAGTTAATGTTGGACCACACCCTAAGAAGCTACCCAAAATGGAAAAGGTGAAACAAATCCTTAAGGCTCAACTTCTTACTACTTTGATCCATGACACTGATTATGTCTTAGCGATTACAAGAACAGAAGAAGGATACGACTCTAACGTTCAGGAATGCTGGGATGAATACTAAACCATATACATTCCTGGCGCTTGATAAGAGGCCAGTGAAGTATATAGAGCCGCCTACATGGGACTCTATTAAAGATCAACGTAGCTTTAAGTATGCCGCGTTGGATTTTGTAATGCGGAATAGTACGGAGCCTATCAGGGCCATTTTGAAGCAGATGCCTATCGAGGGTAATCATCGTTATGTCGTAGTGGATGTTAAGTTGCACGACATAATTGAGGGACAGTTTCCATGTCTGCCGGGATGGCACATGGACTGTACCCTAAACCCTTGGCATGATACTAAGCCTGACGTTCACCATATCTATGTGGTTGGCGCAGGATGCAGGACAAGATTTCTTGCAGAGGATTTCACCATGGAATTTCCTACTGTGATTCCTGCACAGGTTAAGACTCTTATGAACTCAGTTGAGCATAAGAGTTGGAAAGCAGAAGAGGCTCATGTATATCGCTATGATAGATTCGGACTCCACGCTCCGTCCGTCGCTGAGTCAACCGGAAAGAGGATGCTCATTCGGGTGACAGAAACCGATCTTATCAGACCGAACAGACGATATTTTTCTAAATTTACCACAGGACGTTATAAGGGTACGAGCCGTAGCCGCAGATAAAAGCGGTCCCCGTCCCTTTGCAGTGAGTGATAAATGGAAAAGGTCACACTTTGGTATGAGATCGTGGATGGACAGGATGGTAGTGCTGAGCTTTTTTGGTATTTTGATCGCCCTAAGTGGCGCGAGTATCAGATGAACACTGGATCAGTAGAAACCTTTGTTGGTTCCGATATTCATAAAGAAGCTGCTTTTGGATACGATGATTAAATCTTCAGCCGAATGTAAAGGCTGAATGAAGACCGAGCAACACTATACATATAGCGGGACAATGCTTGGTCTTCTGGGAGAGGAACGAAGAGGTCGCTCTGCTAACTTGGCGGCTTAGCAGAGAGGGTGGGTCTCTTCATCAATTTGGATAAAGGAAGTGTGGCATGGAGCTTGGAACAAATGTTCAGAATGAACTTGGTGCAATCCAGTCACTGAATGCCAAAAATCAACTGACGATAGATAATCTTCGTGAGCTTTGGTCTCAAGTCTTCAGACTCAATTTGGGCAAAAATTCTAATATGACGTTCAGTCCGGAAGGTTGGAATCATATCACCATTCGTTTCTACAACTTCGGAATGGTCGTAAGTGCCAGAAAGGAACCAAAAAGATGGAGCGCCGATTGGTTCTGTGGAGCCAGCGGAGAAACGTGTGGCTTCTATGTGAGAGAGGAATCCACTTTCGAAAAGCAGTATGGTTCGTTTGAAGATTGCACAGAAGTAATGGAACTCGTTCTACAGTTTCTACAAGAATAAAGTAGGTTAAGATATGTCTGACGCACTAGTTAATGCTCTCCTTGATAACTCAAAGGCTGGCAACCCACGGCACTATGCCGCTGTCATTAGAGCTACGGAATCTGAAGAGGTTGCCGTTCTAAAGGCTCAGCTTGACAATCTCAAAGAGCAGATGGAGAATGCCGCAGCTTCCAGTGAAATCTTTGGAAGCATTCGCAATGCCATTCTTGGCACTGGATATGCTCGCCGCAGAAAGGCGACGAAGGATGACCTGTTCGGCAGTCTTTCTGCTGCTCCTATGGCTGGAGCTAACACAACTATCATCGATATTGTGACCTATCAGACTGCATTCATTGGTTCGTTCTCTCGTATGATCTATGAGGGTGCCGAACTTGTTTGCAATTCGAATATCATTTCCTTTGATCAGGCTAAGACTGATCTATCGGAACAGCTTGGAGAAGACTCTAAGGTGATCGGTAAGAGTAGGGCTGATGCTATCCTTGCTAAGCTGGGGAACGCAGAGAAGGATGCGCTACAGTCTCTTGCACTGGAGCAGCAGGTAAATGCCAGCGCAGTTACTAACTTTATGACAGGAGTTAGAAGGCTTGGTCAGGCTCTAATGATGGGTGAGGACTACTGCGCAAACATGCTTAACAGCTTTGATGGTTACTACAACCGTCTTCGTCATCGTCACACCGAGGAAGGCATTGTCGTGCAGCCTTGGCATGGAATCCCATGTCCCGTCCTCACAGACGTGGCTATCAATGTCTGGGATAATTTGGACCGTGCCGGAGAGATTGAAGGCGGAGCTTCTACTCGTGAAGAGATTGGAGTTTATACCGTTAGGCGAGCTAAGGCTATGATTGAAGCCTGTCATTCTCTGAGGGTTATGTTTGCCAACGCTAATGACTTCTTTGCGATGGAGCTTGAAGATATCAGAGCTACTACCACTGCCCTGCGGTCTACTGTTGTAGCACTTGATACGATTCTTGGCAACAGTGTCTGGAAGTATTCGCCTTACAAGTTCGATGCATACGCCAAAGAGCTTTCCGATGCTTATATCGACATGAATCTGCTCGACATCCCTCCCGAGGGAAGGACTAAGGAAGCACTGGATAAGTCTGAGACTTTCGCGCTTAAGCATAGGAATGATTGTATTGCAGATATTGCAGCAATGATTGCCTCCGAGCGTCCCGTTGATGAGATTGTTGAGGTTGCACTAGAACTGAAGCTCGAAGAGAAGGCATTCCTTCTTGAAGAGAATAGTTTCTTTGTGTGCAAGATCGGAACGGGGAACTCCTTCCTTGGTGAAGCTCCCGGTGCTATCGAAGTGATGCCGGGAGAGAAGCCTACCGCAAACCTTGACAGGATTTGGGGCTCTGGCTTTGACGAAATGCGTCATTACATCGCAGGTCTTCATACTATCAAGAAGTGGGCTCCGCTATATCTCGCAACAAGTCCAAGCTTCAGTACGGACAAGAGCAACGTTCTTCTTGTTGGACCACAGGGTTGTGGTAAGACTGAGCTTCTGAGGGCAGTTGGTGCAGACAATGGATCCATTTCCATCTTTGCTACTGGCTCTGACTTTCTGACCTGTTGGATGGGTGAGGCTCAGAAGAACCCAAAGCGTCTCTTCAATGAGGCACGAAAGCTTCAGAAGGCTTCTGGTCGTGATGTCAATATCCTTATTGATGAGATTGATCAGGTGCTTAAGAAGGGAGATGGAAGCTCCGGTAAGGTTGACCTGTCTCTTGAGTTCCAGAACCTAATGGATGGTGTGGTTGCATACCCTGGCATTAGAATCTGGGGAGCTACTAACTTCCCCGACCTGATTCCTACTCCTATGCTTCGACGCTTTGCTCGTGTTGAGATTGTCGGAGAAATGGATCAGGAAGATAGAGAGCAGACTCTCAGATACTACATCGGCAACTTTCTTCCCACTACTGAGGATTGTGAGGATAAGTACGAAGGTTGGGCCAGAGGTCTTGAAGGTGCGACTGGAGACATTCTTCGCAAGGTTGCAGACGATGTTTGGCGCGGAACCGTTCGCTCTCTGATTGATGTGAATGAGGATCTTGCAGAAGAGATTGTCACGTACCTTGTCGATACCTACGGAGAACGCTTCTCCGCTCAGGATCTTTCTGACGAGGATAGAGAACTTATCAAGGAAATGATGGGCGAGCACAAGGTAGGTCCCCTTGTCGTACAGTCCTGTATCACTAAGCTACTTGGCAATCAGGCAATCAAGGATCAGATTGCCGGTGCCAGCAATACTTACGCTCTCGCCAGACAGATGAAGCGTAAGAGTCAGTAAAAGAGAGGCAATCATGAATGAGCTAAGAACTTCTGCCGAGAACATCGGTGTGTATCGAGGATTCTATAATCGGCAGTACAATGGGGGCGGAAGGCTTGTAACTAGCGGCGCAGGATATACTGACCGTGAGAATGACGATGCGGTCATTAAGCTGATCACTGGCAACAAAAAGGCTGGTCCATTCGGAGAACTGTATCTGGAAAACCGAGCAAAGGTTATTCGCTATGGCGATACCTTTACGGTTCACACCCCTGGATTCTACATCTATCGCAACATGCGCAAGAGAACTAAGGGAAAGTTTAACGTAATCCTCTTTACTCGGGTAGGTACATTCGACTCTTGGTCGATTTACGATAAGCTCGATCGCTACGGTGATTCGTTTGCTGAGTTTGGAATCTTCGGAGAAAATGAACTATTTTCCGGTGAGGAATTCGAGAGATCCACACTTAAGTGTTGCATCCCTTACGGTGGTTATGGCACTCCGACGAGCCCGGTCCTCCTAGTTGCTGACATATACGGTCAGACGCTATACACTCAGTTGATGAGTAAGATTCTCGGAACGGAAAATGTCGAAGAGGCAGCCGAAGAGGTTGTCGATGAGATCAGGGTTGAGTCTGAGTATGCCTTGTTTAATGGGTACATTCCCGTCTTTGCTTCGAACAATTCAGTTATCACTGTTAAAAGCGATGGCACAGTTGAGGACTTCAAGTTTCCTTACTCTCCAGATGCAGATCCGTCTAGTGTTGCAGGGAACATTAAGGATGGCACAGCCTATTGGGGACGCAGAAGTATCATGAGGCACTGGAATTCCGATTATGATGACTATTCTCCTGCCGAGTTTATCTTCTACGATGAGTTCAAGAATGAGATTGTTTGGTGCGATCAGGCACAGGAAGAGTTCGCTGCATTCTGTGATACAAACCAGAAGGTGATGAAGGCTTCCTTTGATGAAAGAACCGACAGACTGCATGATGATCCGCTGAGGGATCTGTTTGTCGGATACCTTGAGGCGATGAGTCCTATTGCGTTTAAGGAGTACATGAATGATTACTTCAAGAAAAAGGGACTCCCTAATCTGGAAGTAACGGAAGTGTGGCCAGCCATGTGCTGCGGTGGAAAAACCGTACACGATTGGGACACAGGCCATAGTGAGTTTATGACCTCAAAGGATATGGGGTATTACATTGAGGTTGCTTATAACGGTAAGAAAATCATTGGTGGGAACTCCGGAACCTCTTTCTCCTGGCTTGCCGTAAAGCATCAGAGGGAGAAGGATAGGGTCAGACTGATTCACTCCAGTCGTTGTCAGCACATCTCTTCGTGGTCCAAGCATACAACTGATCAGGGTTACGCTCACTGGGAGATTTCGGACTGGATTACTGGTCCGATGGCTGAAGAGTCCCGGCTTAAGATCGGAGATTGCCCTGCTGTCTTCATGGGTCGTGACTCTACTGGTAAGTCCAGAAAGAAGCTTGCGATGGAGACTCTGAGGGCAAGGATGGCGAATCTCTGATGACTAAGATCATTCTGCGATTTCCGAACGTTTCCAAAGAGGACCTGAAAAAGAAACTTGATCCTGCGGTTGAGAACTTCAATCTCTCCGCAGAGTATCAGGACGAAGAGGTTGCTATTGTTGGGCCGGAAAGAGCTATCAATGCTATCCAGCAGGCTTATCTAACTCAGAAGCTGATGAGTGATCTGGGAGTAAGGTTCTGATCCGATAAGGATCGTCCTTCAAACAATGGGGTTCACGATGTATGGTGTCACTTTTGAATTCGCAGAGAAGGCAAAGCATTTTGTCTCCTACCAGTATGATAACTGCAAGATTTATATTCCAAGAAGCTATGTAGACGAACGATATACGAAAATGGGCCTTCCGTATTTCTGGTCGTATAAAGATGACGGAAGCTTTAATATGAGTTGGTCGAATATGTCTCACGAATATATATGTTACGGAAAATTCTATTCCATTTTGAACGAAGATGAGAAGCTGGAATTTGCTTCAGATATTATGCCAGAACTAGAGAAACTTTGTAGACGTTAGGTGATCACGCAGGTTATCTTCCGTTGTTACTGAGGCAATAATGTTTACTTCATACGGAAGACTAAGGTATGATCCTAAGTTTCGTAAAAGGTTTGATCCCTGGTGGGCGCTGCTTGAGTGCAACGACCATGACTATAACCTTTACAGGTGGCTAATCAAACAGAGAAGGTCCTACAAGATGCACTCTGCTGACTGGCTAAAAATGGTCGGACTGCCGGAGAGTGATAAGGTATGGACGGTTGATGTCCCTTACGGTCCAGTAGTGAGGCCAGCTTGGGGGACACATATCTCTGTTGTTAGAGGTGAGAAGCCTTCAAACCCTGATGCTTGGAGAAAGTATCAGGGCAAGAGGTTTAAGTTCACTTACGATCCTGAGTATATAAACACTAACGGTAGACACTGGTGGTTCAGGACACATTGTCCTGAGCTTGAGGAAGTAAGAGTCGAGCTTGGCTTAACTCCTCAGCCAACATATGTTCATCGGTATACGAAGAGAACGAAGATCAATCACATGCATCTAACATTCGGGAAGAATGTAGAGACTCCTTCATACAAAGCCCTCAAGAAAAATGCGAGAGCAACCTCTCGAAAGGCTCCGAAGAAAACCCAGCCAGAAGTGGTTGTTCATCGGCGCAGGCGACGCAAGTAAGGAATTTTTCTAAATTTCCCCTAAGATGTTATAGGAAAATGAGGGGGGGCACCATATCTTTGAGCCTTCTATTGACCTACTAATATTCACCTTTCACATAGTGAGAGGTGAATGTGCCAAAAAAGAAATTCAGTTGTAAAAACTGTAATACGGTCACAGAAAGATATAGGAGCACGGTAAGAAATCCAGACAAAGTCTTTTGTTCTAAAGAATGTAAAGGCTCTTGGCAAAAAGGTAAGACTACCGGAAAGGATAATCCAAACTATCGCGGCGGACTACACTGCGAACAATCCTACTGCAAGTGTGGTTCTGAGAAAGACTATAGAAGTGAGCAGTGCATGAACTGTCGTTCTATCGTTTTCAATATGGATCAAATCCTGTTGGCAATAGCGAATAGTAAGAGCTACAGTGAAGCTTCAGTCAATCTTGGAATGTCGCGAACATACCTAACGAAATATATCAAAGAGCACAAATTAGATATAGCACACTTTAGGCCGGGAAGAAATAGGGAGATTCCTAACGAAGAGTTATTCTCAAAATCTTTTTCGAGAAGAAATAACACGGTTAAAAAAAGAATAACTAGAGATAAACTGCTTGTCAATTCCTGTTTGTGGTGTGGAATTACAGACACTTGGAATGACAAGCCTATAACATTAGAACTTGATCACATCAATGGTGATCCTACTGATAATCGTATTGACAATTTGCGTTTACTGTGTCCTAATTGCCACAGCCAAACTCCCACGTCGAAAGGTAAAAACAGTAGAAAAAAATAGGAGGTGCCGCTATGTCAGGTCAGAAGACTTTTTTCACTTCTGACCTCCATTAGCTGGAGGTCACTTTTTTCATCACAATATAATTAAATATTCTAACAGACCTTATCGTGATTCGCATGGCGAGCCTGATGTGAATGCAATGAATGAGGGAATTGTTAATAACTGGAATGAAGTAGTTGGTCCTAAAGACCGAGTATTTATCCTGGGCGATGTAGCAATGGGCGGAATGTCTAAAGCTCCTTACCTCGCAGAATACCTGCGTCGTCTTAACGGTGACAAATATTTGGTTCCTGGCAACCATGATACTTACATTCTCAATAGCGAAGAATGTATGGAAGAGCTAACCTTGCTTCCTGCCGTTTACGAACTGAAGATTCCAGATGACACTCTTCCTAAGCGAAAGAATGGTCGTATGAAGCGTCAGACGATTGTTCTGTGTCACTACTCTATGAGAGTATGGCACAAAAATGGCAAGGGTGCTTGGCATCTATTCGGCCACAGTCATGGCAGCATGGATGGCATCGGACTATCTTTCGATGTTGGTTTCGACGGACCATACTCTAATCATCGCCCTATGAGTTATGAGCAGGTTCGCGACGTTATGAGTAACCGAGAAATGGCTCTACTTGATCATCACGGCGAACATACAAGCTACCATTAAGAGGTGTTCTATGCAGTTCGAGGACTTCTGTAAAGCTCTCAACGAAAGCAAGTGGCGAGGCTGGATTCACGAAGTTGGATTCGGCCTCCCTTTGCAGGCTTCTTATCTCGATGTTCCTGGGGCTTCCGCTACCATTATCAGTACAGGCTGTCTGTATGATAAAAGTGTGCAGGGTCTTGGGAGTATTCGTTCTGTAAGCAGAGAAGGCGCCACAAGGTTTGCTGCTGGCTTCATGGAAGGTCAGTTGGGCAAGCTCCCTGAGTCTTATGAGGACCTGTTCAGCATCGCTGTGAGTGGGGCACACAAGACTGCTGAGAAGCGTGGTGATAGTCATGCCTGGATCTCTCTCATTACTGTCTCCACCGGATTTGAGCTTGATGGAGAAGAATGGAATGTGCATGTAACCTTCGATAAGGATGAGTTCGAAGACAGAAAGGTTGCCGGTCAAGTGCTGGCACAAATCTGTCAAGACCTTATGTGTTCGGTCTTTAAGCTTGACGTTTGGACAGTCGATAGGTTCATCCGAAAGTATCGTGATGCTTCCGGCTTCTCTGTCGATGTTGTCAGTAATCATTTCCCTGGAAATTGCCTGACTCTTGAGCAGCAAATCTCTTTGGCAGGAACAGGTAAGCCTGTCTTCATCAGAGAAGGTAAGCTTGTTCGTCCGACTGACATTCTGAGAGAGAAGACCACAATCTACAGGGGTTCATTCAATCCTCCGACCAAATCTCACGATGCTATTGGTGGCGATGCCATCTATGAAATCGTCATCTATAATGCTCGAAAGGGTATGGCCGACTTGGGAGACGTAGCACACAGAGTTAGAATGCTCAACGCTATGGGCAAGACAGTTATGATCACCTACTCTGAGGCATTGTTTTCAGAGATTGATTTTGTCTTGAGAAGGATTGTTGACGCAAACTATAGTTATATTGTTGGAGTTGATACTTTCAATGCAGTTGTAGACCCGAAGTGGTATGACTATTACCCTTACGAACTTGAAACTTTCAAGAACGGTAGTCGCTTTATCGTAGCTGGAAGAGACGATGCTCCGATCAAGAAAACTGTCATTGCGGAGTACATTCAATACGAAAGGCTAACCGGTGTTGAGTATGATCACGCCATTAGTTCTTCGAGAGTTAGAGGTGGAGAGAGCAATCTCTGTCCCGAATCAGTTCAGAAATACATTGCTGATAACAAGTTGATAAACTATCCCGCAAAGTCTTAGGATTTTTCAAATGACTATTACCCGAAAGAATGATCCGGATCTTCGTTTTGATTTTCTGACTTCAGAAAAATATCAGTTTAATCCGAGCGACTATGATACGACCGGTCATTACTCTGCTGACAGAAAGGCACTTCTAATCCCAGGTGTCTATGATGTGAAGGATCCTCAGAAAAAAAACGGGAACGTTACTTATCTTTTTAAAGCAAGAGATAATGGGCGAGCAGTTCGAAAGCGCCTTTGCTTGGGAGAATTCGCAGCACTTCTGAACGAAGAAGAGAGGGCGGCTTTTGCAATGATCGCAGAGGAATTGACCGTCGGATTCTGATGATTATTAATATCTTTTTATACCTTCTGTGTGATGATTCACACAGAGATTCACGGTATAATTAAAAGGTGGAAGGTACATAATGAAAAGAGTTCTTTATGCTGAAATTGAGGCACTGAACATTAATGCTTGGGTTACCAGCCTTGGTGTGCCAGAGGACTCTGTTTCTATCGTGGAGTTTCTGCTGACTGGTCACTATAAATCAGAGAGACTTGAAGTCTCTTGGGAACCGAGCGAAGCTGTGGAGATTTATCTGCTTGCTCTTTGGAGTGCAGGATTCGGAGGCCATCATCACTCTAAGAGTGTAGCGAAAGCTGCCGTAAAGAAGCACATCTTCGGATCAGATTTCCTATTGTAAAGGTGAGGTATGGACGACGAGAATGATGACATTTTTGAGGAAGAAGATTCCGGAACACTAATGTATCACGTTGTCTTTAAGGGAGGTGGTATGCTCAGAGTAGAGCTTCCCATTGATGAAGTACCTCAGTCTAAAGATGAATTGGTTCTGGCCAGAAACGTCAGTCCAGTAGTTTACTACACAGGTGCGATTCTTGACTGGAATCAAGTTGCTGCTTGTGTTCCCGATTACTCTACAGTATGATTAATAAGATTTGCCATCTTTATATCTTTCGCGCCTCTTATATCTTCCCATGCCTTTGTTCTTACCTTTATAAGTATCAGTCTGAGCATGACAATTTGGACAGATTAATCTAAGATTCGATAAAGAATTGTTTTCTGAGTTACCATCGATGTGATCTAATTCAATCGGCATTGGTAACTCATTCCATTCTAACAAATCGCACACAGAACATTTGCTTCCGTTGTGTTTTAAAAGATATCTTTTTCCAACTACCGCAGAAAACTTTCCAGATGCTATTCTTTTCTCAAGATCAAAATCATGCTGGCAATAGTTTGAGCAATACTTTGCAGAACCTCTCTTGGTTTTTTTGCCGCAATTTACACAATCTGATGCGGGTTTACCATTTCTGGTGACGCCTACATTGTGAAATGAAGCAGAGCAGCTATGAGAACAAAATTTGGAATTAGCTTTAGCGTAGTTGGTGAATGAATTGCTGCAACCTAAACAAATATATTCTACGAGAACTTCATTAAATAAACTCCTGCATTGACCTGAACAAAATGAATGCGTAAGATTTTTTCGAATGGAACGCAAAACTGAATGCTTATTTATGCGATAAGCTTCATCGCATTGATCACACTCAAGAGTTACAATTTCTCTTGATTTGAAGTCTGATAACCACTCTCTGATGTTATCATCTGAATATTTCATGTCTTCCTTTTATGGCCGTCTAACTCAATTGGCTTAGAGTACCTACCTCGTAAGTAGGAAGTTTCCGGTTCGAGCCCGGAGTCGGCCTCCATATGCTTTATCTTAAGAAAATAATAGAAGTATCACTTCATTAAAAATAAATTGCTCCATAACATATAGGAAAGCTATAATGGCTAAATACGATATGTCTCCACACATCAGAAACCTTGATAATTTCGTCGGCTGGATCTTTATCCGCACTGTTACCAGAGAGGCTGAAAAGAATCTTGGTGATGGCGGAAAGTTCTGGGAACAGTTCCCTGGAATGCGGGAGGCACACAAAGCAGGAGAGATTGATATCTCTCTGACGATTCAGGGTGTTGAAGTAGACTTTGTCGATGTGATGAATCAGGTTTACGCAGAGTACCGTAAGGCTGTCGCCGATGACTCTCGCACTCTCGCCAAGACTCTTATCTCTGACGAGTTGTCTGATAAGATTGATCTTATCAAGGACATGCTTGACGAGGTTGAGTCTAAGATTGCGGAAGAGATTCCTGAGGATAAACTGGCGAACATTAGAGAATGGCATAGCGATTGACTATGCTATAACTTAGGAGTTCAATGACCGAAGGAACCATAGGATTTACGGGAACAAGAGAAGGCTTGACTAATCTTCAAGTTTTCGAATTGGCCCGGTTGTTTGTGATAAATTCAGAGCTATACGATACGTTCATACACGGGGACTGTATCGGTGCTGATGCTGACGCAGACCACATTGCGTACTCATTGGGTTACGCAATTAAGATGAGACCATGTACTCTCGAAAGTATGAGAGCTTACTGTCGATCCGGTATAATAGTAGCAGAGCCAATGCCTCCCTTGGAGCGAAATAAGTTAATCGTCGGTGATTCGAATCTGATGATTGCTTGCCCCAAGGAAATGAAAGAGGTTCGTCGCTCTGGTACTTGGGCGACAATTAGGCACTCTATCAAGATGGGCACTAAATTGGTTATCATATATCCTGATGGTAGTCTGGAGGTAAAGAATGACTAAGAGTAGAGAAGAGTTTTTGCATAGAAAGAGTTTGATCCTGGGTAAGATGTTCCGCGAGGCTTATGAGCGTTGTGGCAAAGATCATCAAATCACTAAGGATCTTCTTGAAAGATATTGCAATACTCGCAGAGAGCTACCGGGTGAAGGGAATGACGGTCAACGTCAGTCTACAAGACTTGGAGCGTATGAGGCTTTCCAGTCAACGCAAGAAGGCTAAGAAAGAAACACATTCTGCATAGCAAAAAAGGGACACTGTAATGGTGTCCCTTTTTTCGTGGCCGCCGGGGAGAAAAACTTGATAGCGGATTTTTCTACATTTCTCACAAGACGTTATACTAAGCCAGCAGCACGGCGCTGCAAACAACGTACAGCATCGGGCAAGCGGAAAACGAAACAAACTGTCGATAGACGAAAGTTTTCCAAATTTCCCACAGGATGTTATACGATGGTGTCGGGTGAGCCGATAACGATTAAGGAGCGCGAAAGCATGTCAAGTCGCAATGCAAAGTGGGATAAGGCGGTCAGTGATAAGACGCCTCTGAACCCAGAAGATACTCTCGCTTACTACGAGAATGTTCAGCTTGACCCCACCGCTGGTCTTTCCAGCCGTGACCGTGCTCGAATTGCTGGATGGATGAGTGCTACGAAGAATAGCTCCAACCAGCCTGATACTGTCGAGCTTTCAGATGGCGACAAGAGATACCTTGCCCGTCTGGACAAGAGAGCTAACGCTCTCCCCGCTGACAACACACAGTTTATACAGCCGGTTGATTACTACAAGCTCCTTGGAGACGCATGGGACAATATGTACGTGTGGTTTAAGGGGAACAGTTGGCCAAAGGCCCGACCGGTTACTACAGAGTCTTAGAGAGAAGAAGGAAAGGGTTGCTATTTTGACCTTGACCAATTAATTAAAACAAAAGAAAGGAAATTACATATGTCTGCTGAATTCGATCTTCGTCCCGATGACCTCGTCATCATTCGTCTTACCCTTCGCGGTCGCGATGGCGGTGCTGCCGTCAACGTGAATGAGACCCCTACTGTTGCTGATCTCGGCCTCGGTCAGGATGCTCCTACCGTCGAGCCCCCAACGCTCGATACTGCCGAGTACGCTCGCCTGCTTTCTGCTGGCGGAAGTGATGCTGAGGCTGCCCTTCGTATGCTCGCTGAGTTTAACGAGGCAACCGCTGACTTCATGGCTGCTGGTGGAACCCCTCCTGCTGAGTCTCTGGCTCAGGCAGTGGTTGACTGGGTCGTTGAGACCCGTCCTGGCGGACACAAGTTCGTTACCACTGACTCCGCAGACGGCTACGTGATCTCCGCTCGTGAGATCAACATCCACCAGGTTAGCCTTGGTGATGATGACCGTGCCTTCCGTGTCACCGCTGTCGGTACTTGGGGCTGATTAACTGAGCGTAAAGCTTAGTTAGTCGCGAAGGGTCAAAAATAGCTAAACACTGGGGGTCGGTAGTTCGGAAGTTCTACCGACCCCCTTTGTCCATTCTTCTCTAAAGAATAAAACATTAAACATAACACCAATAACCTTTACTCATAGGTGATTAGAATGTCCGATATTGGTAAGCTTTGGTCCACGGTAGACGTAGACCTTGAAAAGTATAAGGCCGGCACAATGCCGGAGGTTCGCAGGAGCGGCAGTTACAGTAACTGCAATTGTTCCGAGTGCCAGAGTCTTAAGGCTCTGCGTGACAATATTCTCGCCGCACGAAACGGAAGTACATTCTTCGGCATCTCCCGAGATGTGCAGGCAAAGGTCGAAAAGGTCAAGATGTCTCTGGTCGTAGAGACTCCAGGCTTCTATAGTCTTGGCCCTATCTCGGATCAGACGAATGGTATCTTCGATACGGTCTACTTCTCCGAGCCCGGAAAGTATTCTTTCGTCAAGATTTACAAGGCCGCACGCAATGCTCCAGATGGTCTGATGCTCATTGACGATGAGATCAGCGCTGCCTTTGGAGAGGGTGGAATTACGTCTGCTTACAGAGAGGCTTTCGGAAAGGTCTTTGTTATGGGAGAGCTTGCCGGCGATGCTTGGGGCGCTCTGAAGAATAAGATCAATCTCGCTATCCAGGGTGTTGTGCCTGAGGAAGATGAGCCTATTCTCGAAGAGGTTAACTTCGATGGAGTGTTTCTGGTCAATGACCGATACATCCCGATGTTCTACTTCAATGACACCTTCACTATCATCACGAGTGCCGATGGTAATAGTAAGAAGTGTGAGTCCATCCCTGGTCTTCCCACTGATGATGCGACTAAGTCGATGAACTACATCAAGAGCATCGCCAAGAAGCTTCCTAAGTGCTTCGGCTTTGCTGATGATAAGCACGCGATCCCATTCGTCTATGATACCGAGACGCATTCTCTTGCGACTGGTGTTGGGATCTCTGATGTCATTCATTGCCTTGTGAATGAGAATAAGGATAAGTTCTCTGAGGCCATTCAGAATGTCTTTGGTCACGTTCTGAGTCCGCTTGAGTTTATTGATGCAGTGAAGCAGGACTTCGCAGTCAATGGTGCAGATGAGTTTGAGATCACCGAGTTCTGGCCTAAGCATGTTACGGCACGCTGGTCGGAGTGGGAGACTCACGATAAGCTGGACCACTCTGTTACCTTCTCTGGCTATCTTGCAGGAGTTAGTTTCCAGGGTAAGCCTCTGGTTGGGAAGAATGGTTCTCAGCGTGGAGACATCCACATTCGTTTCAACCCTGAGACTGGCCGTCCTTGGCTTATGAAGTCTCCCTGGTGTCAGCGAATCAACTCTTGGTCTAAGAAGAATCATGGAGTTATCGATCAGCTTTATGATATCTGGGCTCTCGCTGACTGGCTGTCCGGTCCCTTCGCTGAAAAGTGCAACCTCAACATGAAGTCTGCTCCTTGTGTCTTTGCTGGAAACAAGATGGTTGACCGAAAGAAGAGTGCTCTTGACAAGCTTCGTGCCAAGCTTAACGCTGTAGGCTGAAGCTTAGTTTCCCCGCTACATAACACTAACTATACAGGTGTAACAAATGCTACGTAGACCCACTATTGCCATCGTTGGCTGTGGCTTTATCGGCTCGCATCTTGCAGACGAGCTTGCTAAGCTTTTCTACTCTCAGGATGTATTCCCTTTCCACTTCCTCTTCATTGACTATGATGAATGGGAGGACCGGAACGCTGCGAACCAGAATGTGTCTTACGAGATCGCAAATAGTGAAGAGCCTAAGGCTATCACTTGCGCTCGGTATGCCAATCAGTACCCGAACAACGAGGGCAAAGCTGTCGTTGAGAAGCTGACTCATGCAAATGCTGCTGAGCTTCTAAAGGATGCTGTGCTTGTCATTGATGCAGTGGATAACATTCCTACTCGTCAGATCCTTTGGGCTATGGGTATTGGTGGAGCTACTGCTCCCTGTATGCATGTTGGTATCTCGCGGAAGGGTGACGGTATCATCAACTGGTCTTCGACCAAGCTTGATACCTTCCCTTTCAACCCGGTTGCAATGGCCGGTCGTGATCTCGCTGAGCAGGATGTCAAGGAGCCGCCTTGTGAAATGTATAAGTATCGTGCCTCTGGCATGGTTCTTTTCCAGGCAGCAGCTAAGGCTGTATCCTTCTTCTTCGGAAAGGATCCTTGGAATTATCTTGAGTGTGATGGGGTCACTGAGCGTGGAACCATGACTTGCTGGACTACCAGTGTTGAGAACGGAGCGAAGCTTCTGACAGATGATATGTATCTGGATATGGAAGAGGGCTTTTTCCCTGTTGATTGGCGGGACGTTGACTTCCACGCTATCAACGCAGAAACGGACGAGGACTAAACATGACTAATCGTAATTGGGGCAGGTCGAGTACGCCCACAAAGAAGACTGCTCACGCAAAGATCACGATCTACAGTGGCGAGATTCCAGAGGATGATAATACTGATGATTCCACTTGGGAGGTCGAGGGTGAGTATTACGTCGGAGAGCAGAGGCTCGGACAGGCTATTGACAATGCTGTTGATGTCCTTCAGGTCTACTCCGATGTAATCAAGGATGACAACAAGTCGTACAAGATGCCTACTGGTAAGGACACTATTCCTAACCTCTTCATGAAGAAGGGAAGTGTTCCTACTAAGAGGACTTGGACCCGAAATGTTGCTTGCTGTGCATACAATGCAACTGACGGCTACATGAAGCACTGGCTTGGTCGCCAGTTTGATCGGGATGATAGGGATTGGTACTGTCGCCACCATTTGGTGACCCCTGATGGTCTCCCTCAGGAGTTCAGTTTCACTGTGCTTCAGCAGCTTGTTGAGGCTTATGACTGTGGTATCAAGGGGATTCAGGTTCCACGAACCAGTCGTCGCTTTGATGAGCAGAAAATCTTCATTGAGGCTCTCGGCGCAAACCCTCTCTTTAAGGTGAATGGAAACACCACCAACGAAGAGGCTTATGAGGTTCTTTATCCCGAGGCAGCTATTCCTATCTTCCTTGAGAAGGAAGGTCTGGATGATACTCCGAAGGGTCGTGCCGAGCTTAAGAAGCGTGTCTTTGACACTTGGCGATTCGAGTGTATTGATATGCCCGATCTCGGTGCAGTCATCATGCGGCAGTTTTCTTTGAGCATGGTAGGACACAATGGTGGTTCTAACTACTATGGTCCTCGCTCTAAGTTCTCGGTGAATGATGATACTGATAAGTGGCTGATGGCTGTGCAGTTTGCAGAGCTTAAGGACATCGACTATCTTGTTCCGCTGGAGCTTGAGGCATACAAGGAGTATGACGGTACTCTGATCTATGATTGGTGGGGAATCAAGTGCGATGCTTCTAAGACTCTTAGAGGTTACGCTCCCAAGTATCAGAGCACCAGTTCTTACCGAAGCGGCTATGGCGGCGGCAGCAGCTACAACGGTGATACTTCCGGCTCTGGCAAGGGAAAGACTGATTACTTTGTTCCTCCACTTCGGGCTCTTGGATACGATGCTTCACAGATTCTTCTGATGTCTTGGAAGACTGCTCGGACCCTAAAGGAAGGTAAGATTTCTGCGAAGGGTACGGTCATTAAGAGTGATGGTACTTGGCTGTCTGAGAAGGATAAGAGTTCTTCCTCTAAGGATGGAGGACAGATGAAGCTTATCACGGACAAGGAGAATGTTTCGACAGAGGTGAAAGTCCTCGCTTACCCGCCTCTGTGTGAGGGTTGTCAAAAGAATCCAGGCGATACGGTCTATGATATCAATGATAACCTAAAGTGTGAGAACTGTGGTGATCTTGTCGAGGCGTACCTCGTTCCCAGGAACAACCTTCTGAGCGGCTGGACTGCTGTTAGCGAGCGAGCACTGTCTCAGCTTGATGACGACAGTGATGACGACCTTGAGGATTGGGAATACCAGTGGCTTCTTGGGGGCGATGACACCGATGAGATAGATTTCAGTGGAGACTCTGGGAACATTCACCTTCCTTGACAATTCGTTACGGTTCAAGCAGTAGACGTAACTCTTGATTAACAAGAAGAGGGTAGACCAAGTGTCTATCCTCTTCTTGCCGTTTGATTCTGCCCCGCCCACCGGGGAGAAAAAGCTGATTCGCGGCTCTTGGCGGGGGTTAGTTTAAATTTTTCTGACTTTCCCATAGGACGTTATAGGAAGCCAAAGGATTTTTAAGGTAAAACAATGAAGAAGATATGCTACATTATGCGGGGAGTTCCAGGTTCTGGAAAAAGTACTGCCGCCCGTTCAATTGCTCGAACAGCACCGCCCGGAAAGGTTGGTGAGTTCTGGCATCACATTGGCGAGTTTGGTCCTGATCAGCGTTGCGCTCTATACTTCGGTGAGCCTGACGGTGATATCTTTTCTGCCGTTCATTCTGCGGACGATTACTTTCTCAACGAGGAAGGGGTCTATGTGTTCAACAGGATGGCACTAGGAAAGGTTCACTCCAAGAACTTCAAGTCTTTCAGGGAGTCTTGTGAGCTTGACATTCCTATTGTCATATGTGACAACACGAACCTTAGGCGGAAAGAGTGGAAGAAGTACGCAGCCTGCGGGGATAACCGAGGATATATCGTCGCCTTTGTAGAGATGCCTCTTCCAAATCCTCAAGTTGCAGCAGAGAGAAACTCACACGGAGTTCCACTTGCTGACATCAAACGAATGATTAAGAATTGGGAACCATTTAATGGGAAAATATAATTGGCGTAAGCTACTATTTAAGCCTTTCGGCATCCTTGTAGTTATCTTGAGGCACATAACCTCATGGTACATTGCTCCAATATGGGCCTTCTGCTTTCCCTACTTTGTAGGTGATGAAAGCTTCCTTCTGAGTGCCGCAATGGCGCTCGTTGTTGGTTTTGGATCGTACAAACTGTGGTCAGATTACGAGCCAGAACTGGATGGACAGATTACTATTGACGAATTGAAAAATCCTGTTAAGGATGATTTGTCTGAGTAGTTTTAACAACGGTACTAGATCCTAGACAAGGGTTATCGAAAATGGGTTTGCGTTTCTACTCAGGTTCTCCGTTTGAACCTGAGCATGTGTATGTTCCTGAGTTGATCCCAGAAGGTGAACCGCTCGCCTATGGGAACACTAGGGCGGTTTGTTTGATCCTTGAGGATTTGAATCAGGTTAATCAAGAATTTGATCTCGGCATTTCCTTAAGTGGAAGCGATTGTGCATTGGATCCTATTTCTGCTGATGATGCTTTGAGGTTGGCTTCTGCGCTGGAGATTTATCTATTGGATGTTCTCAAGCAAGATAGGCTTGATGGGCCGAAATTTCTTATCACAAGCGTTCTTAATGAGCCTCAGGGGGCCGATAGATAGCTTGAGTGAGTTGAGCTTCACGCCGCAATATCAAACGAGACGCGAGCTTCTCATGGAATTCGTTGAGTTTCTGAGGTCTTGCGATGGGTTTTACGCATGGTGAACTGCTACAAAGAAGAGTTGGAGAATTAAAATGGATGTTAAGCTGCCGGAAAATCATTCTGAATTTGATATCAGAAAGCATTCCATCATCGTTGGGCTTGGAGGTTCCAAGTCATATGGGACAAACCATCCTCTTAGTGATACTGATTGGAAGGGTGTGCTCGTAGCGCCTCGCCGTTACAATATGACGGATCTGTATAACTTCGATCAAACTACTTGGAAGTCTGAGGAGAAATCTGGCAGGCTCTCTGAGCAGGCAGGTCTTGAGGAAGCAGACGAAGAGGGTGTTATCTATGGTTTCAATAAATTCGTTAAGCTATGCGCTGCGTGCAATCCGAACGTAATCGAACTTCTCTTTCTTCGAGAAGAAGATTACGCTATCGTAACTGACGAAGGCAGATACCTTATCGAGAACAGGGATCTGTTCCTTTCTCAGAGAGCACTGTATACCTTCACGGGTTACGCTATGTCTCAGCTTAAGAGGATTCGCACTCACAAGAGTTGGATCGATAACCCACCCACACATAAGCCTACTCGGGAAGAGTTTGGTCTGCCAGAGCACAGGGCATTGCCAAACGATCAGTTGCAGGCTGCTCGAAAGCTTGTTACTCGTCACCTATCGTCGCTTGCTCCGTGGCTTCTTGATGCAAACAATGAACACAAGGAAGTCTTTTACGAAGGGCTCTACAACATTGTGGGTCTGCTTGCCGAAGAGTCGGGAGTATCTCTACCAGAGTGCGATAGTTGGCTTGAGATTGAAGAGGTAGCTGAGAACTGTGCTGCTAAGACTCTTGGTTTCGACTCTAATTTTATGGATTATCTCCGTAGAGAAAAGGTATACGGTCAGAGGCGGCAGCAGTACAAGCAGTATACTTCTTGGCTTAAGAACAGAAATCCTGCAAGGGCAGAGATCGAGTCTCGATACGGCTACGATTGTAAACATGCGATGCACCTTGTCAGACTTCTTAGGATGGGAGAAGAGATTCTTCTTACGGGAAACATGAATGTGTACCGCCCTGACAGGAAGGAGCTTCTTGAGATCCGCAATGGTTCTTGGAAATATGATTACCTTGTCGAGTGGGGCGATGCCAAGGTCGAAGCCCTCAATCAGATGGTAAGAGAAGGCGCGGCTGTTGTGCCAAAGACTCCGAAGCTGGCTGAGATTGCAGAAGTCTCAATGGAAGTTAAGGAAAGGTTCCTCGCGAGAGTTGGAGAATAAAGTATGACTACGGCAATCTATGCAGGATCATTTGATCCGTTTACCTTTGGCCACCTATCAATCGTTACTGCTGCGGCAAGAATGTTTGACGAAGTGCTGGTACTTGTAGCAGATAATCCTGAGAAGGAATGTCTGTTCTCTCCAGACGAAAGAAAGGACCTAATCCATACCGTAATTAGGGATGGATTTAAAGGGCTTGGCACCAACGTTAGGGCGGTGAAGTACAGCGGATACATTGTTGATTTTGCTAATGTAGTTGGTGCCGAAGTCTTAGTGAGAGGCATTCGTGATGCAAGTGATGTTGTGTACGAAATGAATGTTGCCGAGATCAATTCAGCTTTTGCGCCAGGTATTCAAACAGTTTTCCTTCCTGCTAATCGCTCCTTGTCAGAGGTTAGTTCGAGCGAGGTAAAGCGTAGGTTTGCCGCAGGAGAAAGTATTAACTATTACTGCCCTCCACAAATCGTTAGAGCAATGAAAGTAAAGGCAGAGTAATGTATGTAGTTGGCGTAACCGGAGGCATTGGTTCTGGAAAATCTACTGTATGTAGAGTATTGGCTGAGCGATTTCAGATCCCTTTCATCTATGTTGATAAGATTTCGAGAGAGATCGTGCAGCCGGGGATGCCTCTTAACGTTGAGATCCGTGAAGTGTTCGGGGATGAAGCCATGCTTTCCGATGGAAACATCAACAGAGCATACTTTAGAGCTATGATTATCGCGGACCCAGAGCAGAAGGCACTTGTTGATAAGACTTTCTATCCTCACATGAAGAATGAGATCGATAGGAAGCTTGCAAATCTAAAGGAGAACGGCTTCTTGGTTGTCGGTATTGAGAATGCTATGATGATTGAGTTCGGAGCAACGTCTTACGTCAACAAGGTTGTGGTTGTTGCTTGTTCTGAGGAGTCTCAGCTTCGCAGAGTGATGGAGCGAGATAATCAAACTGAGGAGTCGGCAAGGGGAATGATGAAATTGCAGATGCCTCTTGAGGAAAAGAGGAAACATGCAGACCTTGTCATCACAAACGATGGCACGCTTGCAGAGCTACGCGATCAAATCAATTCTCTTTATGAAAGTCTCCCGAGAATCAAATGAATGTATTTCAAGAGTACACTAAGTGTTCGTGGTACATTGTTAAGCATCCTCAGCTAAATGCTACAACCAATCTATTTGGTGGGCAGCTATTGGCATGGCTTGATGAGGCTACAGCTATCTATGCTTCAACTTACATGGCAGAGAATAGAGTTGTTACTGCAAGATTGAATGGCCTTGACTTTCAGATTCCAACAGAGCTTGGAATGGTTGTTACGATTTGGGCCAAAGTAATCAAAGAGGGTAATTCTTCATTGACGCTTGAGGCTGTCGCAACGAAGCGTCGCATGGGTGATCAGGAAGAGATAGAGGTAGCGAAGACGACCCTGGTATTCGTCGCTATTGATGACGAGGATAACTCTAAGGTATGGAAGCCCGAGAGATTTACTAATTAGTTTATATCATGTGACGAGGAATCGCACATGAAAATTTTCATTCTTGCACATCAACTATATAGACTTGGATTCGTAAAGGAATCTCAGAAAGCAATGGGTTTAGGTAACGTATTGCAGACCTGGGATTTTGATAAAGATCAGTCTACTGATCAGGAAATGTATGATAGCGACGACTCTGCGACATACGAAGAGGATAGCCGCACGATTAATGACACTCAGATCAGTAACCAGATGGGTCTTCAGAATTCTCCAAGAGAAACCCAGCAAGCAAGCTCCGAAGTATTATGGCAGAGCGCCCCTCTGCCGAGAGATCACGCAATCATCAAGAGACTGACAGATTACTTCGCTAAAATTTGGCCTGCCATTAAGTCTGAGCCGGGGGCAACAATCTCTGCTTCCGATGCTACAAAGGCAGCCAAGGTATTTAAGTATTTCGATCAGAGCTTCAAAGATAAAATGGACAGGCCGGGCCGGATTGCGCAAAGCGGTATGGCTATTCAGCCTGCACAGGCAATGGAGATTGTATCTCTTGCTACTCAAGAGTTCCTACTTTCCGTATCTGATGCAGATTATCAGTATCAGTACCTAAAAGAATTGCAAGATTGGGGACACGGAATCTATCAGGAATATGCAGACTACTATTACGATAGGGTAGACCCTTCTGGTAGAGAGCAGTGGATGGCCGACGCAGTCAAGAGAGTAGATGAAGCTCCAGAGATAACAGATAATGAATTCACTGATCTGAAGAGGAGATTTAATGAGGGACAAAGACGATGGGAAGAGTCCCAGGGAAGAACTTGGGGTGACCAAGAAGACGTGGACTAGAGTAATCTTTGAGGGACACATGAAGATTCATTGGGTTCCCGAAGAGTTTCTTGGAAATCTTATTGCAGATATAAATCACAGATATGATGTCTGCCCTTCCCTCATTGAGCAAAAGGATGTTTTAATTCTTGATCCTGGCGGCATGATGATGCTGCACAGTAAGCCTATCGAATTTGAAGTTGACGGCTATCGTTTTGATCTGCGACCAGAATGGCATTCTCGCATTGAGTATAGGTGGAGCAGGGGGAAGGAGCGAGTAGGGTTGATGAAGGTATATATGAATAGTAATTGCTACCTCCTACCCGAAGACCTTTACGAGAAGGTTTCTGATAAGCTAAAGGAGCTTGAACCTATAGCTGAGAGGCTTTTAAGGTAAGCTTCTGTGCGAGCCGCTACTTATTAGCAATGACAGTTAGGTTTTTCGGTTTAGATTTTACCTTCTTAACGCTTTTGAATCCATTTTCCAAAAGTATATCTTTTAGAAGCTCGAAATCATAACCTGATTTATGAACATCCCAAACTAATCCTTTTTCCGATTCCTTTTGATGTCCCCAAAATCCAAAACGAGCCACAGCTTCGTAGCTAAATTGACGACGCATTTTAGTTTTTCTATTGGGATCTAAGAATTGCTCTATGTGAAGTCTTAAATTTGGAACAATAATTTCGCAGACGCCATCATTTTTCAAAATAGTGTGCCAAGCTTTAATGGTTCTATTTGCATCATAAAATGTGAGATGTTCTAAAAAGTGTCTGCTAAAAATAGCATCAACTGATTCTGGCTCCACATGCTCTGTGATCTCCCAGGCATTGCAAACGTATTTTACGTTTGGGAAGGAACGAATGTCAACACCATCATATTCTTCCCTTCTTGGTCTATCACCACAACCAAATTCTAAGCCGATAATTTTGTTTTTCATAGGAACTCCATATAGTAAATAGAAATATTACCACTAAGTAATGAGTGTGTTGAAAAAAAGTTTGCTAAATTTCTCACAGGATGGTATAAAGGGAACGTGGCGAGAGCCATTTTTATGCGGGTATAGCTCAGTTGGTAGAGCGTCAGCCTTCCAAGCTGAATGTCGTGGGTTCGAACCCCATTGCCCGCTCCATAAGCGTAGATAAAAGAGGTGAACTAAGTGGACAAAGTCGTAGGTTACACGAGGTATAAGTTGGACACTGATACGGGTGCTCTTGAAGCTGTTGGTCCAAGGCTAAAAACCTGTACGGCTTTCAAGGAAAGGGAGGATATCGTAATTATTCTTCCAGCAAGTGGCCCTCTTCATATGGGGCGCGAAATTCAAATCCCTATTGAGATTCTGAAAGAGTTTCTCGCAGAGAATGGTGATTGAAAATGGAATACCCACTCGAATATCTTAGGCACAAAGAGAGGATGAGAGCTTGGCTGCTTGGTAGTCAATACTACGATGCAATTAAAGCGATGGCTTTTGCCGGTAAGTATCATGTGGGGATGAGAAAGGATGGGTTGACTCCAGAGTTTCACCATCAGATTTCTATCGCACATTACGTTAGGACACTTCCTAATCTGATCAATCCAGAACATGCATTGGTGACATCATTCCTGCATGACTTGGTGGAAGATTACGATGTGCCAGCGGATACAGTTCGTAATCAGTTTGGTGAAGTAGTTTGCACCGCAGTTCTTCTTATGTCTAAGAAGTACATGGGGCACACGAAACCGACTGAAGAATACTATCTTGCAATGAGAGACAATTCGGTTGCCTCCATTTGTAAGGGAGCGGATAGGATTCACAATTTCCAGACGATGCCCTCTGTATTCTCATGCGAGAAGCAGCTAAGGTACATCGCGGAGTGTGAGCAACACATCCTTCCGATGCTTGCAGAAGCGAGAAATATATATCCTGTTCAGGAGTTGGCTTACGAAAACATTAAGCACGCGCTGAAGGGACAGATTGAGTTGATAAAGCTTGTGATTGCAGCAAGGCAGTCACCGGCAGAGGCAGATGTCATAAAGGCATAATAAAAGGAGAAGTCATGAGCAAGTTTAGTTTGCCAGCGGGTGTCAGAGGATACTCCGCTAATGATAGTCTCCAGCGGAGGTTGGTTCATCAGTGAACTGACTTCTTGGCTGGAAGCTTGGGGTTATAGATTCATTGAGGTGCCATCACTGGTCCCGCTTGAAACATTCAAAACCTGTACTGAAGGTACAGAAAACCGAATGTTTGAGCTTGACGAAAGTACGGTGCTGATTCCAGAGGTTACGAATTATGTTCGTGCTATGGGGTCGGCTAAGCTTGGTTGTTCTAAGGTCTATTACGTTGCCAGATGTTTCAGAAATGAAACAAGCACAGGCAAGGAGAGACTAAAAGAATTTACTCAGGTTGGTGTAGAACTTCTTGGAGATAATTCTCTCGATTGCCGCAAGGTAGTCAGAAGGGATGCCATAAGACTCTTCAAGAAGGTGCTGCCATCGGAAGCATGGACGTTAGAGGATGATGTTGAAAGAGGTTTGAACCTGTACGATGATACGGGGAAGACCTTTGAGGTGACATCTACTAAGTTAAAGAAACAATTGCTTGGCGGCGGACCATATGACGGTGGCGCAGGTTGGGCGTTAGGTTTGGAGAGGTTAATCCTTGCAAAAGAATAATGTATTGGTGAACAAGAAGACTGGAGAAGTTCTTTATCGTAGGACAAAGGATGATAGTTCTTGCAGTCCTACGACCGCTGCTGCCATTACTCCTGTTAGTTCTGGCTCTCAGACTTTGCTGCCTCACCTTGAGTCTGACGATGGTTATTGTCCAATGTGTGACTGGGAGTTTGGTCCCTATGGGAATTGGTGTAATAATTCAAGTTGCCTTTCCTTTGGACTTTAATAGGAGTCATTATGAATCTGTCTGATATGGTTATGTCTTGGGCAAGAAGCCCGAAGTTGGTTGGCATTTTGACGAAGCCTGTAGTCGTAACTGACGAAGGAACTTTTGAGAAAGGAACCAAGAGCGACTTGCTGGTCTTGAAGGATGATGGAACTTATCACTTCGAAGTAGGTGATTGTGCATTCTCAGTTGCTAAGGATGAGATAGAAGTTTACGAAAGGAAGAATTGAAATGAAACTTGAGCTTGCTTACAATATCGCCAACGGTGGCGATGGTTCCGCATCTATTGACTGGTATGAGAGCAGCGAACTTGCTGACTGGTACAATGACTACTCCCAAGGGAGAGGCGACGAAAGATATATGTGGGGTGAGCCGTGTAACGGCACTATCTCCATTACCTCAGACAGTCCTATGGAAGCCAATATCAGTGTCATTACTGCTGTAAATCTCTATGGTAAAATGGTCTCTGACAAATACGATCAGGACCTTGAAGCTGCGGCATATCTCCTTGAGAATTTCCTTGGTGGAGAGAAACCTGTCTTCACCGTGAAGTCTACCTCTTTTGTATATAGTAACAAGAGACGTTTCGGTATGGAAATTTTAATTGGAGATGAGAAGGTTCATGCAAAGTATGGAATAAGCAGTGAACCTACTGAGGCTGATCTGAGAAAGCTTGAGGACGAGCTTAACGCAATCGACCTCAACGAGTAAATAGAGAGGGTTGGTGTTAGCGGCCCAACATTTTCGCCTGTGACGTGAAAGACCTGGGTTCGAATCCCAGACCCTCTACCATTTAAAGAGTTTGTAATGTTTCTCAAAAGAGTAAGAGGACCAGTTCCTCGTGTGATATGTATTGATTGTAATGGTTACGGTTCTCATGCGGACTGTTTCGCTTTTCTAAGGAAAGGACTTGTAGTGAAGTGTTCTCGTTGTGCAGGAACCGGAGAGGTTAGCTGCTTCGCGGCGACTAACACTATGCCTCCTGCACCGTGGAGCCCTCGCTATGAGTATTATCACTACGCAAGAAACAAGCTGTTCTCACAGACTGGCGTGTTGAGGTAAAAGATGATTGAAGAACTGATGAAGATTCTCGATGAGGATATCTTTAAGTATTTTGAGGACCCAGGAAGTTGGAAGACTCTTTTTATCGATTACCATAAGCCGTATGTAGAAAGAGCTTACAGGGATCTGGATAGCGGAAGCCGTCTGTCGATTCATAGAATTCATACTTGCACAGAAGAAGAGGCTTTGCTTCATCCACACCCTTGGCCCGCTGCGTTTATTGTTCTTGGCAGTTATGCAATGTCAATGGGGCAAAGTGAGACTCTCGAAAAGCCAGAGATTCTGTCAAGATTTTGGCTACAGAATTCTGCATACGAGATTCTTGACAAAAACACATGGCACAAGGTCTCTCCCATTAACGATTCCTGTATGACGATCATGTTGTCAGGGAAACCGTGGGACAGAGAAATGCCAATCAAACCTACGAAGTCTTTCCGTGAGTTGACGGACACAGAGCTGGAAGCTCTTTTGCGTCATGCACGCTATGGATTGACAAACCCAAAAGGATACTGAAATGATTAGAACTATGATTGTACTACACGATATGGATCACCCGAAGGCCGATAGACTTAGGGTCTACGCTCTGAGAGCTACGCTTAGGGAGTCTCCGATTCAGGTCTGTGCTAACCTCACCAATGTATACGAAGCTGGCGACATTGTTGCTGTGGCTCAGATTGGTCATGATTTCGGTGATGACTTCGTCATTGGAGAGAGAAAGGTCCGTGGTGTTCTGTCTCAGGGCATGATGCTTGGAAAGGTTGAAGGCGCTGTTGGTACTGATGTTACGGCTGACTTCGTGGACTTCGATCCTTCATGAGAAATGAATACTCTGGTCATCAACAGGCTGCTATCTGGCGCAAAGCCATTGAATATATCAGAGATAACTGTGATGACCAGAGAGAGATCATCGATACCATTGTAGCTGCGGCTCAAGATAAGATCGATAATGGTGTTCCAGTCAAATGCAGGCACTGTTCCGATACAGGTTACGAAGACGTTCGCGGTATGTGTCCCTGTAGGAATAAGTGCCAAGCAAGGTAGACGAAATGCTCTATACAAGTGGAAGCCCGCGCTCGGAAGAGATTGCGGCATACATCAGAGATAATATCGGTGATAACCGAGAGTTCCTTGAGTCAGAAGAACTCGCCATCATTATTGGCGGTGATGGTTTCTTTTTCAAAATGATTAAGGAGCTTCCTGACGATACCAAGTTTCTACCTTTGAATGGTGGTTCGCTTGGTTACACCCTGAATGATACAGATGATCTCGAAGAGACTTTGAGGCTCATTGTTACTCAGGAATGGAAGCTGTACTCTTTCCCGAGGATGACCTGCATCTTCAGGTCGAGGGATAGGGAAATCTATCTTGATGCAGGAGCTAATGATGTATTCATTGAGCGGGCAACAGGTCAAACAGCTAAGCTAAACTTTCGCATTGACAATGTTGACATGCTTGAGAATCCTGTATCGTGCGATGGTATGATCATCTCAACAGCACTTGGCTCAACAGCTTATAGTCTGTCGGCTGGCGGGCCGATTGTTCATCCAGCAATGAAGTCATTTGGGATCACGTTCAGCAACCCTCATTACCCGAGACTCACTCCGATGATTGTTCCTGGTGATGTAGAGATTGTGGTTACAGTTTCAGAGCAGGAGAAAAGACCTGTCAAGATTTACTGTGATGGGCGAGAAGTTGATTGGAGTGGCAAGACCGGCAGAGTCATAATCGAGGAAATCGTTCTCAGGTATGATAGCCATCCGGTATCTGTTTTCTATCTGAATGGATATTGTAGGACGAAGCAGCTTGCGAGCAAGTTTATCAGACGGTAATATATCCGTAATGGAGAGTCAATCCGAAAGCTGGCGACGGAACCGGATTTGAAACCCGGCGAGACTTTATAGGTCCTTAAGAGTTCGACCCTCTTACTCTCCGCCATTAAAAAGAAAGCATATTTTTAATCACCTTGTGTAAAGTAGGATGTGGTAGTGTCATTTGAATACGGAACATACATTCTATCGAAAACAGATACCCTAATAGTCCTGTTCAGAACTATGGTGGAAAGCGAAGGTATGCTGCTCGCTCCCGAGATTGAGTTATGGGATTGGGAAGTCGAGAATACGATAGAGGGATATGCTCAGTTGTCTGAAGGAGTTATCCTGGCGAAAGGTGCGGAGCGTAGAGTGAGTGTCAAGGGGGCAGGCTCTAATCTTGGAACTGCTTTGAGCATTCTAATTAACACTTGGAATTTGCTTATTGAAATAGAAAGTGCAAGTTATTCTGAGCTTTCAGAAGAAGATAAGCGAGAAATTTCCCCTATTGATATTGATTTTGATCTTTATCTTAAGGAATTGGTATAGGGGCAGACACGATTTGGTTGCATCGTCAAATTTTCTACTACTAACTATCCCTATATGTAGGGAAGGTGAGGTATGTGGAGAGACGAAGATTTACTTGATGCAGTTAAGAGTTCCAAAAGTTATAGCTCGGTACTTAAAAGTCTTAACATAAAATATTCTGGTCACAGGATGAGGCTTCTCAAAAAAGATATAGAAAGATTACAAATCGATGTCACTCACTTCACGAGACATAGAGTATCTGATCAACAATTAGCTGACGCAGTTAAGATAAGCGATTCTTATGCTGATGTAATACGAAATGTCGGAACTTCAATACGTGGTTCAAATATTGATCACTATAAATCTAGAATCTTAAAACTCAACTTAGACATTTCCCATTTCTATAGCAAAAAAAGAGAGCCTTGGAATAAAGGTAAGCTTGTTGAGTATTCTAGAAAGAAAAAAGAAGACATTTTAATTAGAAGGGCTGACGGGTACAGAACTAAAGCGTACCTTTTGAGTAGGTCCATGATAGAATCTGGCTTAAAAGAAGAGTGTTTGAAATGTGGGCTTGGGAAGATATGGAACGAAAGGGAATTAGTTTTGCAAGTTGATCATATAGACGGAGATCGTTTTAATAATTTGATCGAAAACTTGAGATTCTTATGTCCTAATTGTCATACTCAAACAAAAACGTATGGTTCAAAAAATCGGAAGGTCTGACCTCACTGGTGCGGGGTGGTTGTCTGGAACACAATTGGTGGTAACACATCTGTCGGTTCGAATCCGATGCCTTCCTCCGTTATTTATTCGCATTTTAGCTTGACGCTATCTCTATATGTAGAGCTATGGGATTTTTCATCAGTTCTAAAATATGGAGAGTCAAATGATGCTAGAACAATTAGAAAATTTAAGAACCGAACTAATAAAGAATTATAACCAAGAAACAGATCTTGTAAAGAAGCAATTAATCCTGTTAGAATATGGGAAAGTTGAAGCTGATTTGGAAAAGTTTCACAAAGAAAATAAGGATACAAAATGTTTTACTTGATGCTATGGTTTGTTATGATGTGTTTCGGATTTGATCCGATAACCGCTGGATTATTCTGTGTTGTAGCATATTTCGTCTTTGACGAAGATGGTAATATTTAGCCTCTGAACAGAGGTGGATATGAAAACTATAGAGCTTCTGACGGATAGGATAAATGAATTATTCTCAGAAGGAAAGTATGTCGAAGACTTTGAAGTAACAGTTTTCGGCATGAAAAAGATTAAGTTCGACCGTGTGAATCAGGAACTCTTTGGTGATCCAACGTTGATCATTAAAGAGTTTGAGGAAAGATTCGCAGGTAAAGCTACAACCGAATTGGTAGATCATTTGATCAAAGCTGGCATGTCAACACTCATTAACTATGAGGGGTTACTCCAGCAGGAAATGAGGTCAGTAACTCCATCGGCATCAGAGATAGTCTGTGCTCATATGAATGGAGAGATTAATCTTGACGCGCTAAACAAAAAGCGTCAAAGAGTCTCCGAGAAATGGTTCGCAGTTGTCATGGCGCAGCGTGAACTTGGAGAACTATTACAAGACATAAAGGCATCGGGACCAAAACTTCCAACAAGTGAGAAGAGATTGTCCAAATTTTGGTTCGGTCCTTTGCCAAAGTAAAGGAGTTGAATTGCCTGACACATCGACAGAAGAGACCTATGAGATAATTGAATCTGTTATTGGCTTTGTCCTCATTGAGGGACTAATCCTATGCTTTAAACGTTCTGATAATGATAAAGCGTTTCCTGGTAAATGGGGATTCCCTGGAGGCAAAGTGAACAAAGGCGAGCAGCCTGCGTCTGTTTTGTTCGAAGAGGTAAGAAGAAAGACAGGGCTCAGCAAAACGGACAGCGTCTCTTTTGTTGGAAAATATAAGGCGATTCACGATGCTCGAAAGAAAATCTATAAGATTTCCGCATTCCAGTTGGAGTATCAGTTCCCAGTAAATCTTAAGCTATCCAGCGAATACAGCGAGTTAAAGCTCTGCACTCCGGAAGAGATTGTAGAGTTAGAATTAGCAGGTAAGGTGCCTGAAGGACTACTGAAACAATACATGAAAAGGGTCGGCCTTCTCGAAGAAGATGACTACGAAGATAATGGGGAAGAGTAAGATGCGAAAAGTGTATGTAGTTGTTCAAGAAGGATGGGATTATAATGATGAGTATTATTACCGCTCAGAGAGTAGTGGTGGTCAGCCTAAGCGTGCATTTGAGAGAGAGAATGATGCAGAGTCTCATTGCCGTGCTTTGAACATCAGAGAAGTTAAGGTTATTCTCAGTTCAGGCCCTGAAGAAATTTACTGCCATCTTGGAGAAGGGGAAACGATTACGTCCAGACTTACTGAGAGAAAGTATGGGACTAAGATTTCTCCGGAAGATTCCGCCAGACTTCTCACTTACTTTGATGTCATTTGTGATTCTTATTTCTCAAATGATCCGGTCGGAATCTCTACTTCTGCACAGAACGAAGTTCCTGACGAAGATTGGTTGCTGCTTGGAAAGTATCTGAATCTTAATTCATACATGATGTACCCCATCCCATTCGGTATAGGTTAAATAAAGGATTATGTGATAATCTTTAAACTTACCGGTACAATGAAGTGACATAGGACTGTAGCTCAGTTGGGAGAGCGCCTGCTTGACGTGCAGAAGGTCATCGGTTCAATCCCGGTCAGTCCTACCGAGAGTTTTGAATGAAGAGAAACTGGTATCACAAATGTGTGCGAAAAAAATATAAGCCGTATCCATGGATACTTTGCTCTCTGTGCCAAAAAAGAAAACTTGATGTGCTTTTAACTAAAGAAGAAGCCGACGAGCTTAACAGAAAGCTCAAACTGGAGAAGTAATGTTTTACCTTAGTAATCGAAATATGAACGTGGCCTAACGAAAGCGATTAGGTCACATACGCCTAAACTTGCAGCTACATTTTTTTTGATTAACAGTTTATACAATAAGGTAATTACAATGGAACCAGTATATGACGACGGGTCCAGCATATGGTATGCTTACACCGTCGATGAACTACACGGCATTACAGAGCCACGAAAGCATGTTGTTTTTCGTGGTTGGATTAAAACAATCAGACATTCCAAGGCCGGAATGTCATTCATTCACGTAACAGATGGGAGCGCTTTGCGCCCGTATCAGATTTTCGTTAAGGAGTCTGACGTAGAGGGTTACGATGAGATTAAGAAGCTCACTTCTGGCTGCTCAATTGAAGTCTATGGCGAAGTCGTAGAATCAAAGGGTAAGGGTCAGGACTTTGAGCTTATCGCACAGAGCCTTAAGATTCATGGTTTGGTCGAAGACCCTGCCACGTATCCTATTCAGGCCAAAGATACTTCAATGGAGTATCTCAGGTCTGTTGCTCACCTCAGACCACGCTCGCAGGTCTTCTCTTCTATTACGAGAGTAAGGACAGAGTTGGCTCATGCCACACAGAGCTTCTTCTACGGTAAGGGTTATCAGTGGATCCACACCCCGATCATTACAGGCAGTGATTGTGAAGGTGGTGGTGAAATGTTTAGAGTCTCTACAGATTCTAAGGAAGAGTTCTTCGGTAAGCCTGCATTCCTCACTGTGTCTGGACAGTTGAACGTCGAACCATTTGCATGTTCAATGGGCAAGGTTTATACCTTCGGTCCTACGTTCAGAGCAGAGAACAGCCAGACCTCCAGGCACCTGTCTGAGTTCTGGATGATTGAGCCAGAGACTGCATTTTACGATCTTGACGACAACGTCAAGCTTGCGACTGAGTTTCTACAATCAATCTTCAGAAGCTGCTTGGACTATAGATATGAGGATCTTGAGTACCTTGCTGGTCAGTTTAGAGAAGGTCAAGCTTTCCTATCTACCCTGCAAAAGGTAGTCTCCGAACCTCCGGAGAGGATGACATACACTGAGGCTATCAAGATCCTTGAAGCTACAGACCATCCTTTTGAGTTCCCTGTTTCTTGGGGAATCGATCTACAGTCGGAGCATGAGAAATTCCTTTGTGAATACGTCGGCGGTAAGATTCTTGTTGTCACAGATTATCCCAAGGATATCAAGGCTTTCTATATGAAGCTTAGTGAGGACGAGAAGACTGTCGGAGCAATGGATATTCTCCTGCCAGGAATTGGCGAGATTATCGGAGGCTCACAGCGAGAGGAAAAGTTCGATGTTCTTTTGAGAAGGATTCAGGAAATGGGTCTGGAACGAGAAGAGTACGAATGGTACCTCGACCTGAGAAAGTATGGCACCGTGCCTCACTCTGGATTCGGACTCGGCTTTGAACGAGCAGTACAGTATGTCACAGGTGTTCCCAACATTAGAGACACAATCCCTTACCCAAGGGCTGTAGGAAAGATGGAGTACTGATGTTACATCACGAGTTAAAGATTAAGGCTGAAAAGCTGTTTGAGAAAAACTATAGAGATGGCTTTGAATTCCTGAAGTCTTTAACTCGTGATGAAGCCGCAGAGGTTTGGATACATTGTGGTGCCAGTATTGGCATAAGGCGTCAGATCAAAGCCATAACTAAAGATGATGAGTTTAAAACCTTTATTCAAAACCTATATTTGCCTGCGTCATATCAAGGACAGGAGCAAATATGAAGACCATTCTTCAGCAGGAAGTAGACAACGCTGTTCTCAATTTTGATAACATGACCTTTAGCCAGATCAAAGACCTTTTGATTAAGGTACAAAAAGAGTATTGCGCAATTCATTATGGCTGTGAAGACGAATCGGAGTATGAGAGTTATGAGGAAGATGATTGGCTAAGTGATAGAAGAGAGCAAATGCTCTCCGAACTATACGATATAGCTAAAGAGTTTGAAAACAAAGCGGAGCGTGAGTCGAACCATGACAGGAAGGCTTACCTTTTAGATAATCATATGGGACTTCTTGAACTTTACAAAGATATGAGATATGGCGATTATAAAGCTGGAAAAGAAAAGCTTAAAAGCCCCATGATAAGGGCGCTAATTTCTTGTAGGCTCGAAGAAGCTATAGAAGATCTGATTAAAAAGTTGATTAAGGATGGGTGAGTCTAATGCTAATAGTATTGCTATAAGCAAAGGGTTCTCTTGGTTCTTAAGGATCATGGGGATAGCTCTCACTTCGTTTAGCGCCTGGGTAGGCGGAATGTATTTCAGCGAGCATTTACCTGAGGCTTTGATAATCCCTGTAGTTATGGGATCACTGCTCTGCGGAATTTGGTTATCGATGGATCTATTCATTGCCTCGGCATGGAGGGAATCTTCAAAAGAAGAAGAGAAGGTTTCACATGTGGTGGGTCCTCATAAGCCACTAAGTAAAAATTGGAAGTCTTCTGTGAGGAAAATTCCCCATGGGAAAAAAAGAAAAGAAACGAATTAGGGCCAAGTTTAGGTCCGATGTATTTAGGAGAGATTGTTATGATTGTCTTATATGTGGTGCGTCTTACAGAGACGTTGCAAAAAATGGGGATGACATAATCTATTAATTAGCGCGCATCATATATGAATAAAAATGATGCCAGAAAAATATTGAGACAAAAAAGATTTGAAAATGGTCTTTGCATTTATTGCGGTTCAAGCAACTATCTTAAAGGCAAAAAAGGCTGTCAAATATGTCTCAAGAAAAAAAGCGAAGCAACGTCAAGATACTCTAAAAATAATCAGGAAAGAATTAAGCTTCGAAATAAGAGGCTTAGAAAAGAAGTTCTTGAAAAATATGGAGGCAGATGTGTTTGTTGCGATGAAGTTAAGTGGGAATTTCTAACTATTGACCACATCAATAATGATGGGAATATAGAACGAATTCAAAAATATGGTTCGCAAAGTGGTAGTAGTTTAAGTTTTTTTTATGAATTAAAGCGAAAACCAATAAGAAGCGATCTTCAAGTTTTATGTTACAACTGTAATAATGGGCGTCATGTTTTTGGCATCTGTCCTCATAAGCTTGAGTCGATTGATTTTTCCAAGTTGGATTTAGATTTAAGAAAGGATTCAAAAAAAGATAGTGGCTGCAAAATAAGCTGGCCTGAATCTCACCATTTGATTGAAACTATGAATCGCTTTGGATGCAAAAGAGTTGCGGAGGCATTAGGTGTCTCAATTCCTGCAATTTCTGGAAGGCTAAAGAGAAGAAATATGTATCATCTTTATAATCGTAGTTGCGATAAAATTGTAGCTACAAAGGAAGAAATATTAAAATATATTGGTGAGACAAAGAATGAAACAGTATCCAAGTATCGCGGCGACAATTCGTCGTGACCAACCCTATTACGTATTCGACAAACTAGACGGTTCAAACATCAGAGTTAGATGGACAAAGAAGAAAGGCTTTGTCATGTTCGGAACACGAACCCAACTCATGGATGAATCAGATCCAATGTTCGGCCCGGCCAAAGGTCTTTTTCTTGAGAAGTATGGCGACGACCTTGATGAGATAATGAGAAAGGCTCGCATCGAACGTGCCCAATTCTATTATGAGTATTGGAGTCCTAACTCTTTCGGTGGCTATCATGCGGACGAACCTCACGAGGTTACTCTGTTTGATGTTGATATCTACAGAAAAGGACTGCTACCTCCTAAAGAATTTTTGAAGCTCGTAGGTCATCTTGATACAGCAAAGTTGTTGTACCATGGAAATATTACCCAGGATTTGATTGAGAGCATACGCAACGGTACTTTGGAAGGGATGACCTTCGAGGGCGTTATCTGTAAGGCTAAGAGTCAGAAGAAAACACCGATGCCAGTAATGTTCAAGATCAAAAATGTGGCTTGGTACCTCAGATTGCATGGCGTATGTCAAGGCGACGAAGGATTGTATGAGGAGTTGAAATGAATACGTCACCAACTGAAAACTCCAATGGAACTAAGCGTTGGCATGTAAATGGTAAGCTTCATCGGCTTGGTGGACCTGCTGTTGAGCACTCCAATGGAACTAAGTATTGGTATGTAAATGGTAAGCGCCATCGGCTTGATGGACCTGCTGTTGAGTACGCCAATGGAACTAAGCATTGGTATGTGGAAGGCAAGCGTCATTGCATTGATGGACCTGCTGTTGAGCTTTGCGATGGAGCTAACTATTGGTTTGCTGATGGTAAGCTTCATCGGCTTGACGGACCAGCCATTGAGTACGTCAATGGAACTAAGCATTGGTTTGTTGATGGCGTGGAATACAGCTTAGCTGATTACCTTGATTTGGTTTCCGAGGAAGTCCTTGAGGACATCGTGTTAAACCACTTACCGGGGTTCTGAAATGACTACTGAGAAACCCACTGTTATTGAAAACTCGAATGGATATAAGTGTTGGTACACAAATGGTAAGCTTCATCGGCTTGATGGACCTGCCGTTGAGCGTTTCAATGGAACTAAGCGTTGGTATGTTGATGGTAAGCTTCATCGGCTTGATGGCCCTGCCATTGAGCTATTCAATGGAGATAAGTATTGGTATGTTGATGGTAAGCTTCATCGGCTTGACGGACCTGCCATGGAGTACGCCAATGGATCTAAGTATTGGTTTATAGATGGTAAGCGTCATCGCCTTGACGGACCTGCCATTGAGTACGCCAATGGGTCTAAGGAGTGGTATGTAAAAGGTAAGTTTCATCGGCTTGATGGCCCTGCCGTTGAGTACGCCAATGGAGATAAGTTTTGGTATGTTGATGGCGTGGAATACAGTTTAGCTGATTACCTTGACTTGGTTTCTGAAGAAGTCCTTGAGGATATTGTATTAAACCATTTACCGGGGTTCTGAAATGGCTACTGATAAACCAACTGTTACTGAGCATTTAAATGGAGATAAGTATTGGTATGTGCATGATAAGCTTCATCGGTTTGATGGCCCTGCCGTTGAGCGCACCAATGGAAATAAACTTTGGTATGTAAATGGTAAGTGTCATCGCCTTGACGGACCTGCTGTTGAGTTCGCTGACGGAACTAAGTATTGGTATGTTGATGGCGTTCAGTACAGTTTAGCTGATTACCTTGATTTGGTTTCCGAGGAAGTCCTTGAAGACATCGTGTTAAACCATTTACCGGGGTTTTAAAATGACTACTGATGAACCCACTGTTACTGAGTACGCCAATGGATCTAAGCGTTGGCATGTAAATGGTAAGCTTCATCGGCTTGATGGACCTGCCATTGAATACGCCAATGGAACTAAGTATTGGTATAAAAATGGTAAGCTTCATCGGCTTAATGGACCTGCCATTGAATACGCCGATGGAACTAAACATTGGCATGTAAATGGTAAGCTTCATCGGCTTGATGGACCAGCCATTGAGTCCGCCGATGGATCTAAGTATTGGTATAAAAATGGTAAGCTTCATCGGCTTAATGGACCTGCCATTGAATACGCCAATGGAAGTAAGCATTGGTATGCAAATGGCGTTCAGTACAGCTTAGCTGATTACCTTGATCTTGTTTCCGAGGATGTCCTTGAAGACATTGTATTAAACCATTTGCCGGGGTTCTGAAATGATAGTAATTTACACAGATGGTTCATGTAAACCAACTAATCCCGGGCCATGTAGCTCTGGTGTGGCGTTAGTAATTGACGGAGAAGTTGTAGAGTGCCGCTCCATGTTTCTTGGAGAGGGAACTAACAACGTCGGCGAGCTAACTGCTATTTCGATAGCATTAGATGTATTGGAGTCACGAAATCTTTCGTGGAAATCCAGTACAATTATAACAGATTCCAAGTACGCAATCGGTGTATTAACCGGCGGTTGGAAAGCGAAGAAGAATGTTGAACTGATAAAAAATATCAAGGCAAAGCTTGAAAACTTTCCTAATACGGAACTCCAATGGATCAAGGGTCACAGTGGGGATAAGTTCAACGACTTGGTCGATGCTCTTGCTGGTCAAATCATCGATTCTAACGTCTAAGTTTTCTAAAATTCTCAGACGCTGTTATAGAAAGGTGGGCCTATAAAGAGGGAGAGCATGGACCAATCAGATTTATATAGTACGACAGAAGAGCCTGCGAAATCGGAGCCGGACGAACCTTTTCCGATGTTGGTAGTGTTATCGATACCATTATGGTATAGAGTACTTGAGATGATTCACAGGATGATTTAACTGTCTCCATCAGCGCCTATTGAAAAGATACTAATAAAGAAGTTCCTAACTGATAGGAGCTTAGAATGTATTTTCATCTTGAAAGGCTTAGAGAAGCGTTAAAGAAAGCAGGCTTTAAGAGACAGGCATCAGCAGTTAACAGATTAAAATTGGCAGGCAATTGGGATGAGCTATCAGAAGAAGAAAGGGGAAGGTTCGAGCAGAGCACAAGTCCTTATGATTTAATGATAGAGGATCCGGAAGAAACTTGGCAAAGAGAGGTTGGCGATAAATCTCCAGAGTCTGAGCGGGATTCTTTCAGATTCAGAAATAAGATGAAAAAGCGCCTTGTAAACAATCGTATGGATCAGTTGTTTTCTGAGCCAAATTCTTTGCAGCAGAAAAAAATTGAAAAGTTCAAAGAGGCTGGTATCGAAGAAGATTATATTAGAGCCCTTTATGAGTTGTTCTATTTGTCTGCGGAGAAGGGTAGCAATATTTCAGATATCACAAAAGATATTGATGATGATGTTGAGATTTATCAAGTAAAATATTACACCACAGGTTTTGAAGAACCAGATACATTTATGGCGTGGGAAGTAGGCGACAGTCACAAAGATAGTTTTTATGCTGTCAAAATTCCTGGTAAGGAATCTTCTAAAAAAGAGGGCTATCTCTACGGAGAATGGTAAAAATATACCACTGAGGTTTTAAATTGCTCAGAGGTTGAGCGGATTATTCATGAGATATTTAGCCTCAAATTTGTATTGAACTCAACACAGATGGCTTTTGCTAAAGCTGTCTTATATAAAAGAACCGGAATTAAAAACTTAGGAATTATTATGACTTAGACTTGTTATGAATTTACATAGAACTATGCTCGCGGTCCTCCGTTTGTGATTTGAATTAAATATACTTTCAGATCAAACAATACAAATGGAGAATTAAAATGACAAACGAAATTAGAACTACATTCAAAAACAAAATTGCTAACATCACTATCAGCCGACGCAAGAGTAAGACCGCGCTGAAGGACATTCACAGAGAGGGCGGACACTGGCAAGATATTCTAAACCTTCAAAGGGAGCCTTCCTATGTATCCCGTTGGGATGCAAGGCACACCATGCTTGCTTACGCAATGCTCAGGGGAACTCCTTACGAAAAGGTTGAAGCCTCTTGCAGAGAAGTTCCTTCATGGGGTCTTATCGAAACAATCTCTGGAAAGAGTGCCGATGAGATTGAAAGCTGGATCAGGGGCGAATGATGTTACTTGATAAAACTTAGACACAGAACACTGATAAACTGTACGTGGTGACTCGAAAGGATCTGTTCCCTGGTGCTCAGATCGCACAGGCACTACATGCCTTCAGAGAGTTCATCGAAGAATACCCCTCCCTTGATCAGGAATGGTATAAGACATCCAATTACATTGCAATCCTTTCCGCTCCTGATGAAGGAGAGTTGGAGCGTCTGTCTCTCAGATTGACGAAGAAAGGTATCAAGCATTCCTTATTCAGGGAGCCTGATTTTGACAATGAGTTGACGGCTATCGCCATTGAACCCGGCAGAGACTCGAAGAGAGCTTGTAGCTCATATCCTCTCGCCCTTAAAGAGTATTCTCTTCAGGGTATGAAATGAGCGCCTGTACTGTTTATGGCTGTGCCAGAGATAAAGTGTACGCATTGATCAGGTCGGATGGAAAGTTGTCACGATTCAGCTTCTCTCGGTCTGTGCTTTCACATTGTGGAACTTTCCTTGATGATGGGTGGAGCATTAAGCATCTTCCATTTGTTACAGGGGAAAAGTTGACGCCGGGCGGTTCATCCCGTTCTGGCGTTTACGCCATTGTGGCAGCCACCGGGTCTGCGGGTAAGACTCTTAGAGTTTGTTACTCGTCTGAAATGGCAGAAATGCTTTCTTACCCTGGGAATCGAGATGTTTACGAATTTTGGTTAACGGAGGATTGATGACTGTTAGAGCAGATGTCTGGTAGCGGCGGGAAAGTACTCGAAAGAGGAGAGGTTCTCGTAAAGACAAAGTGGCAACCATACGTTGTATGGGAGCGATATGGTGACGGGTGGAAGAGATGCTTTGTGAATAACAAAGTAGATGGAAAGAAAGGCACCCGTCACTCTATGGCTTGGCTGAAGAAAAAAAGGAAAAATGGTGAAGTAAGATGAAGCTTGATCATATCGCTGTTACTGTCCAGAATATTGAGTCCGGAGTCGAGTGGTACATGGGTCGATTTGATCTTCAGGTATTATATAAAGATGACTCATGGGCCATGCTCAAGGTAGCAGAGCCAGACATCAAGATAGCTTTGGTAATTGAGTCGCAGCATCCAAATCACATTGGAATTAGCTGCGACTCTTTGCCTTCTTTTGCAAAGGAAGGTAACTTTCATCGTGATGGTAGCGAGTATCATTACGATACAGATCCTTGGGGTAATACCTGGGAATGGGTTAAGTATCCTAAGGAGAAATGATGAGAGTTGAAAGAAGGGGTCCATATCGCAAATTAGAATATCGTCGCAATTTTCAATGTAAAGATTGCGGTTCTGCTTTGTCTGAGTGGTCGAGTTGCCTTGTTCTTGAAAAGGGAGATAAGAGTAAAATTAGGTTTACTTGTCCTGTCTGCAAAGAGACGAACCGTATGGTTGCCACCAATCCATCTTCTTTTAGCAGAACGGTTCCTTCACCGAAGCAAAAGAAATATGGCAAAGCCAGTATTCCATGGGAATTCGTTTTAGTTATGGTACCACTTGTTGTGCTTCTGGTACTTGGCGGACTATTCGCAGTCAATTTCATCTGATCAGAATGACAAGATATTGGTGACACGAAGGAGTATTGATGATTCGTGAATTTAAGGGGGATCTTTTGGCAAGCGATTGCGATGTAGTTATTCATTGCTGCAATTGCTTTCATACAATGGGTTCTGGAATTGCAAGGGTAATAAAGAAAATGTATCCTGAAACGGCGCGTGCTGATCATGAGACCAAGTTCGCCAGCAAAGATAAGCTCGGAACATTTTCGATGGCAGAGGTGGATGACGGGAGCAGAAAAGTTTTCAATGTGTACGGGCAGTATCGATATGGCGGCGGCGTGCGTAACGTGGATTATGATGCTCTCGAAACTGGTTTGACTAAGGTATACGAATACCTAAAAGATAATGATCTTCTCGACACAGTGAAGGTTGGAACATATCGGATTGGTTGCAACAGGGGCGGTGCAAGTTGGTCAGTAGTTGAGCCGATTCTGGAACGTTCTTTCCCTGATTGCGACGTTTACGTTTACGAGTTATAGTTTTCTCATAGCGGCCCTTTAAAAGGGAGCTATATGGAATTTTTATAGGAAACTCAGAAGACGTTATAGGGAGGTGAGAGGTGGCTGTTAAGCAAGTTTTGGTTGTCAGAAAAGACTTGAATATGGGGAAGGGTAAGATCGCGGCGCAATGCGCTCATGCTTCCCTTAAAGTCTTTTTCGATAAAGGTTCGCTACAGAAGATGAAAAGCAGCGTGATCTTTCGCGTCAAATTCTGGAGGGACGCAATCGAATGGTACAACGGTTCTTTTGCGAAAGTTGTTGTATGTGTAAATAGCGAAGACGAATTGCTTGAGATATATCAGAGGGCATGTAACGCCAAGATTCCAAGCTCCCTAATTGTAGACGCTGGGAGAACAAAGTTTCATGGCGTAGCAACCAAGACGGTTGTAGGAATTGGTCCTTTTAACTCAAGCGCAATAGACAGAATCACAGGAAACTTGAAGCTTCTGTGAAGGAGTAGAACATGAGAGTCGAAGAAGCAAGAAAGAAATACCGGGCAGCGCATGGTGAAAACGAAAAAGCTTTGTTTTCCGTTTGCATCTCATACGCTAAGTCTAAGATTGAGTCAGCCATTGATAGTGGCAGCAAAAGTGCTCAGGTGGATTGTTCTTCCAAGGAGGCTCTCCTTCAGGCCCAAAAGCACTTCAGAAATCTTGGATACACCGTATCGAGAGTTGAATATGAGGATGGCAGCCCTGAAGAAGGAAACATGGCTGGTGCAAGTTACTACTACGTCACAGTGAGAGGTTGGGCTTAGTAGTTTTTGTTTGTGACCGACAAGTTCGGTATAAAAGAAATGGCGATAGAGCCAATAAAAATGATATGGAGTAGACCATGGATAAGGTAAGAGTCGGAGTTGCCATTGGCAGCTTCCAGCCTATTACGGCACCACAGTTTGAGAGCGTTGTAGTCCCCGCAGTCGAAGAGAATGACATTACTGTTGTCATTCTCGGTTCGTCGTTTAAGCCGAGGACTCCGCGAAATCCATTTGATATGGGAATGCGAGAAGCAATGATCTCCGCGACGATCAAGGCTTATTTTAATTCTTCGGAGGTATACTTCGCTGGCGTTCGAGATTATCTTTACAACAACACACAGTGGCTCTGCGATGTGCAGTCTGCTGTTTCTGACGTTCTAAAGGAAATCGAAATTGCGCCAGAGAATGCAGAGATTACTCTGTATGGTGCTGCACTTCGTGGAGACAAGAGTTTCTACCGTTCTTTTCCCAGGTGGAGAACCCAGGTTTTGCCACTTGAAGGCGGAGAGCTTGCGGACCTGAGAGTTAGAAACTTTATCTACGAAGAGATTCTTCGAATCAATGATGGAGACGAGCACCCCTTCAGGACAGATACTTGGAGAGAGGAAGTTCCAGGCCCAGCGATTGATCTTATCGAGTCTTGGATCTCGTCAGAGGTGGCTGGTTTGATTGTAGATGAAGATGCCTACATCAAGAACTATATCGCGGCAACTCAGACAGGAAGGTACTACAATATCCACCAGACAGTAGACAATGTAGTAATTCATAAGGGTCTGATTCTGCTTGGCATTAGAGGCGCTCGTCCTGGCAAGGGATCGTTGGCGCTACCCGGTGGTTTCCTTAAGCACGATCTCACGGCGGTTGCCGGAGCGATGAAGGAACTTAGAGAAGAGACTCGTCTGCGTCCGAATACTGGATGGCTTGTTGATAGTGACAGGTTTGATCATCCAGATAGAAGTGAACGCGGCAGAACGATTACAGAGGCTTTCCTCTGGCAGATTCCAGATCATATTAACCTTCCGACTGTGAAGGGGAGTTCTGATCTGAAGAGGGCCGGATGGTATGAGCTTTCTGATGTAAAGAATAACCGGATTGGAGAACTGTTCGAGGATCATCTTGACATTATCGAGTCCATGACCGCAAGACTAAAAGGATAAGTGATATTATGATTGTTTTCACTAACGCAATTAAGAATTCTTAAATAAGAAGATTGCTTCGGTAGTCTTCTTTCACAAAGTATAGTGGGAAGACATAATGAAAATAGAAATTAAAGACGGACAGAGAAAGGTAGTTGCAACAGGCGCGAAGAGTTTGAGAATTGTAGCTTCAGAAGAACATATTCAAAAGATGAGTAATGGATCTCTGAAGGCATATCGAACCAGAGTGCTGATGTATCACAAGTGGGTTAATGAATTCAAATTTCATTACCGAATTGACCGAGAATGTAACGCTGACAGTTTTCTTTACAAAGACAATAAAGAAGTATATGATACTATTTATTGGCTTCAAAAAGCAGTTAACCGTGAGTGGTATAGGAGAGACAGAGCAGCTTACGCTGCATGGTCGAAGGAGAAAGGCGTATCAGGCTTTTCTCCCCGTCACTGGTATAAATCCGAGTATGCAGAGGCATACAAAACAATTAGAGCACCAAGCTCTTAACCGGGGATAGACCCCATTTAAAATAGAAAGGAGAAAACAATGAGTTTTCTAAATATTATTCCGGCATCGGTTCTTACCGATAGTTACAAGGCTGGTCACTTCGAGCAGTATCCTGACGCAAACCAAATGACTGCATACGGTGAATTCCGTAAGCCGTTTGAGGGAATGGAGGATGAACGGATTGTCTTTCACGGCATTCGTTACATCGTTGAGAATTATCTCAACCGTCAGTGGACAGAGAGAGACGTAGAGAAGGCTGCACTGTTCTACAGCACACACAACGTGCCGTTTACAGAGTACCCTTTCCCGAAGGCTCTCTTCTTGAAGGCAGTCAGAGAGAATAATGGTTATTTGCCAATCAAGCTTGAGGCTTTGCCCGAGGCTTCGGTCGTGTACGCACACACGCCTCTGTATCAGATTACAGCAGGTAAGGGTACAGAGTTTAATGATAAGGAGTTCTCGCGGATCGTTACGTTTTTCGAGACTCTTCTGACTCAGGTATGGTACCCGTCGAATGTGGCTACGCTTTCGAGGCATACTCGTCAGGTTATTGAGGACTATTTCGATCTTAGTGTCGATGCCGAAAATAACTGGCAGGTAGTATATAAGCTTCATGACTTTGGATTCCGAGGTGCCACTTGTGTTGAGGCAGCTTTGATCGGCGGTGTTGCTCACCTACTCTCGTTCGAGGGAAGTGATACAATGCCTGCCTGTTACTATGCTCAGTTTGAGCTTAATGACGGCAAGCCGGTAGCTATGAGTATCCCTGCAACTGAGCATAGTGTTATGACCAGTTGGGACACCGAGCTTGAAGCTGTGATGAACATGGTGGATAAGTACGGACATGGAGTGTTCGCTACGGTTGCTGATAGTTACGACTACACAGCTTTCCTGAGAGACATTCTTCCGGTTGTTGCCCCTCTTGTCAAAGAGAAGGGTGGCACCCACGTTGTTCGTCCTGATTCGGGTGATCCTGTTTCGTGTGTGTTGGAGGCTCTTGAGTATTGTGAGAAGGCTTATGGCAGCTATGTGAATAGCAAGGGCTACAAGGTTCTCTATAACTCCGCAGTTATCCAGGGTGATGGTATCAATCACTTTACCGTGAGAGATATCCTCAAGGCTGTTACTGATGCTGGCTGGAGTGCAGTGAATGTTGCATTCGGTATGGGCGGCGGACTGTTGCAGAGACACAACCGTGACACCATGAGTATGGCAACCAAGCTCTGTCAGATCGAGTACGCAGACGGACGTGTGCGTGACGTGATGAAGACCCCTAAGACTGACGATGGTAAGTACAGTCTTCCCGGTCGTCTCAAGGTCGTAAGAATCGATGGTGTGGCTATGGCTGTCCCCGAGGAATGCGAAGGCGAGAGTGAGTTTGTAACCGTCTATGACTGTGGACCTGTCGATGATGCTTGGGATGAGACTTTTGATGAGACTCGTGCTCGTCTGAATGCTCAGTGGGCAGCGGCTCCTAAGACTGCTAACGTTGTTAGTGAGGCTCTTAGAGAGAAGGCTGAAAGAATCATCAGTACGCGAAAGTAATAATCCGGTACAATCCTAAGGGTAAGGGGCAGGTCATCTGTCCCCACCTTTAGGAGAGTACAGATGTCAGAACAGAACGAACATGCCCCCGATGATTTGGTGGCGTTTAAGCTTGTCCAACATTTCACCATGCAGGGTGAGGCAAGTTATGAAGATTTTATGCAGAGAGTATCTGCCCTTAAGTTAATTGCTCAAAAGCTTGACCTGCTTAGGCAGGCTGAAGTGAAGTTAGCGGAACAGGAAAAATACATTGAACAATTAGAAGGCGAAGTCGAGGTTCTCAGATCACTGAGTCCGACGAGCGAAGAAGTGTTGCAGGATTTAGATTCTACAACGCAGTGAGGTAATGATGTCCAGTGAGCAGTTTACATTTTTTTGGGATGGGCCATTCAGTCAGTGGTATGAGTCATCTTTTATTATCGATAATGTCAGATACAACTGTGCTGAACAGTATATGATGGCGGAAAAGGCTCGCTGCTTTGGAGACAAAGAAGCTGAGCGAGAGATTATGAAGACTGACCATCCAAGGATTCAAAAGGCTTGGGGACGTAAGGTCAAAAACTTCAATGCAGATAAATGGAACTCTGTATGCAAGGACGTTGTTCGTAGAGCAACGGTTGCTAAGTTCACACAGGATGATGCACTGCTTCAGATCCTTTTGGATACAGAAGGAACCACTCTTGTCGAGGCAAGTCCTTATGACAAGATTTGGGGAATTGGTCTTCAGGCTGATGATAAGCGGGCACAGTCTCGCAGTACATGGCGCGGTAAGAATTGGCTCGGAGAAGTGCTTACGTCTGTTCGTGACAGCCTTGGGAAAGCGGCTTAAGCTTCTAACAGGATCTGAACAACAGTATCATTAGTATCTGCGGCCAAGAAGATGGAGGTTATGGCAGTATTTTTGATACTTCTTAGTGCAAGATTAACTTCGAGCCAAGCATCAGCATCGACAGAACCATGATGTGTGGGGCTTACGTCTCCATCTGTGCCATCGAAAGTGAAGAAACCTGCGTTTGTTTCAAAACGAAGTGATAGTTTCTTTACATATTCTGGCAAGACAAATTCATTAAGAGTGTCTGCTACTGCAAGATTCCATCTGAACACTAATGGTAGTGACGTATCAAATTCGTCTTGGATAATTACTATTGCCATTGGTATAGCTCCTTAGGGTAAAAGTTCAATACAAAGAAGATTATTAGCATAAGGCATCCGGGTTTGCTAAATTTCCCACAGGATGGTATAAGCTAAATATCGTGGAAGGTAGGTCGATACGGCTTTTGCGGCGCCAGTTTGCTAAACTGGTCCGGCTTAACACCCGGTCAGGGTTCGAATCCCTGGCTTTCCGCCAAATGAAATTAAAAGGTAGGATACATGCCCGTATACCCAGGTGATAATAAGATCGTTAGAAAAAGCGACATGCTCCGTGATGGGAAAATCGTTCCATCAATTGTAGAAAAATGGGTTTCGCAGAACCTTGAGCACAGAGGTCTTCCTTGGGATTATGAGTTCCCTCTTCAAGAGTACCTCGAAGAGGTCGTATCAGAAGAGACTATCGCCTTATATGATAAGTACAAGGATGGTGGCCTAATCTCAGATGGTAACATGACAATGTTGCATAGAGATATGCTAAGTCTAACAAATATACAGCGAGGTGTTGTGTGGATCATACTTGGCAATAAAAGAGAGTTCCGAAGAAAGATCCCTGTCATGAAACGGAACTCACCTTTTGTTAGGATGATAACCGATACGTATGTGGAAAAGAGTAATACGCCAGGAGGGAGGTCGAAAGCTTCACTGGAAGCTTCATTTGCTTTAGACCCCATGGGAGTCATTCTTCCAGAACATTTTGATCTGGGCAAAACGCCGAAAGAGATTCTTAGAGATATTGTAGAAGTGGATAAGGAGAGACAATGAGTTTGACACTAAAGGTAATTCCTTCTCAGGAACTAAATGATGAGTCGCGTTCGGTTGAGGCTGAAGAGTTTGGAGAAGACCTCCTAAGCCATATGGAGGATATGGCTCAGACAATGTACGCACATACTGGCGTTGGCTTGGCCGGCGTACAGGTAGGAGACATGAGGCGTATCCTTGTGGCTGACCTTGGATATGTGCGTACCCGTGTATATGGCGGTGACCTTCTTTACATGGTTAATCCAGAAATTGTTGAGCAGTCGGAAGAGGAAAACAAGGCTTCCGAAGGTTGTCTTTCTTTCCCCGGTCTTGAAGAGTTTGTGAAGAGGCCAGATTGGGTCGTCGTCAAGTTCATGACACCTCTTGGTGAGGAAAGAACTGAGAGGTTTCAGCAGTACGAGGCAAGGATTGTTCTGCACGAAATGGATCATTTTGATGGTGTTACGCTTCACGGAAGGCTCTCCAATTTTAAACGTAGACGGTACCAGAAGACTCTGGTTAGCAAGCTAAAAGAGCTTGGAAGAATGCTATCGGATAAGGCAAGGCTCTAATGAGTTTGGTTAGCAAGCCGTGGGGACATGAAGTAATTTGGTCTCATACAGAAAAGTATGTTGGCAAGTTGCTTGTAATCAACGCAGGCCATAAACTATCACTACAGTATCACGAGGTCAAAGATGAAACGATTTATGTTCTTGAAGGAACATTGTCTCTTCATGTTGGAGAAACAGAGGATACTGTAGAGGTTGTTGAGCTAAAGACCGGAGAGTCTTATCACATTACACCAGGAACCATTCATCGTTTCGAGGCGAAAGAGCCTGTCACTTTGATTGAGGTTTCAACACCAGAGTTGGATGATGTCGTGAGACTAAGAGATGACTATGGTAGAGAGGGTACTTGAATGGCAGATACATTTGTCGAGTATTTGATTGAGAATTTTGCAGAAAGAGTAGGAAGAGTTAGAGGCAATTCTCTTAACGAGAAGGTGGCCTTTTTGAGAGGTAGATATCTGAAGACCGCTCTGGATGGCCGAAAGGAATCCGAAGCAGGAAATGATACCTCTATCTATCGTTCTGCTTATGCTTCTGCGCACGAAGATATAGGAAACATGCTTGTTGACTTCGATGAGTCTATCGAGTATCTTGAGACTGAGATCATCAGCTACATCGTAACGCTTATGGAAACTACCGCCGTTAATAAGACTCCATCCTCCGCAGGGTATTTGGATGCTTATGGCTATATGGTTGCCGAGCTTAGAAGGGCTGTGGAGGAATCAAATGTTTGAGTTTGATAAGAGACAGCTAAAGAAGCTTTCTGAAATGAGAGCAGAAGGTGTCGATCCTTATCCCGTGGGGGAAAGCGGTGTGATGCCTCTGTCCGTAATTGATGGGCTAAGAGAGTTCTCGATGGGAGTTCTTGAGGGAACTGATCCTGTAAGAGTATTCGGAAGAGTTCGTTTTAAGAATGAAATGGGAAAGCTTGGGTTCGGAAGGATCGAAGATGATGGCGGCCGAGTACAGATATGTGTTCGAAAGAACGAAGTATCTCCGGAAGCTTTCAAGGCTTGGAAGAGACTGGATCTGGGTGACTGGGTTTATGTCTCTGGTACATATGGTCGTACACGTTCGGGCGAGCTTACGATCTTCGTAACGGATATTAGTCTTGCATCGAAGTGTGTCTCCCCTATGCCTGATAAGCTGTCCGGCTTCACGGATGTAGAGCAGGAGTACCGTAAGAGGTATCTTCATCTTGCTGTATCGTCTGAGGCAAGGGACCTGTTTAAGCGCAGGTCCAACACAGTCTCTCTCATGAGAAGGATGCTTGAGGGTCGAGGATTCATGGAGGTAGAGACTCCTATGCTCCACTCCATTCCTGGCGGAGCTTTGGCTAAGCCATTCGTGACGCATCACAATGCACTTAATCAGGAAATGTTTCTTAGGATTGCTCCAGAGCTTCATCTGAAGAGACTGTTGGTTGGCGGATTCCCCAGGGTATTCGAGATTAACAGATGCTTTAGGAATGAGGGAATTGGAACTAAGTACAATCCTGAATTTACTACGGTTGAGCTTTACCAAGCTCATGCAACATATGATGACCTTATCGAATTGATCTCGATTATTGTTTCAGAGCTTGGACAGTTTGCTTCGTCAGACAATCCTGTGGACTTTGATAACATTACGCGAATCAGATTCGATGATGCCATTCGGAATCTTGGGATTGAAGATCCTTGGAACGTCGATCAGCTAAGGGCATTCTGGGTTGCTAACCGTGGAGAGAGCGAAAGCTTGCCGGATACTGTTGGTGATTGGTATGATATCATCTTCGATGCATTCATTCAGGATACGCTAATTGATCCTACCTTTATCACTAACCATCCTTCCGAGACTTCACCTCTCGCAAGAAAGACTGATGGAGACTCAAGGACTGTTGATAGGTTCGAGCTTTACATTCGAGGCATGGAAGTGTCTGATGGATGGACAGAGCTTAATGATCCTGTTGAGCAGGCTGAGAATTTCGTTCAGCAGCTTGCACGAAGAGAGGGCGGGGATGAAGAGGCTATGCTTTTTGATGAGGATTTTGTAAGAGCATTGAGTTATGGTATGCCACCAGCAGCAGGAGTCGGACTTGGTATTGACAGGCTGATGATGGTACTTTGTAACAAGAAGAGCATTCGTGACGTAATCCTATTCCCTACTCTACGTAGGGAATAGGGTTACTCCTAGGTGAGAAGACAACTTCAAAGTATGATTGCCTCAGAGGCTTTAACAGTAGGAAAATCTATGTCCGGAAAAGATGCTACAGAACCGCTACTCACTCTTCGCCAGATGGTCGGAAGTGATTTCGAACTGACATATACCAGCGTAAAGATCACGGAGGAATCTTGGGATTACTTCGACACATATGGGGAGGTTGAGCCTTCCATGCTTGTGTCTGAGTATGGTTCTTTTGATTCCAGTCTTTCTTTTGCTATCTATCCAGTCAAGCGAGCTTTCAAGGCCATTTATGATTTGATTGGTACGGCGATTAAGTCTGTTGAAGTCGTAGGCTGTAGCTATAGTTCTGGAAATTCACGAGTGCCATCGGCCGTTACTCTTCGAGTTCTTCTTGCGAACGATTCTCACATTGTTATTGGCATGAAGAGTATGCGCTCGGTTAATGGTAAGGAGATTCCTGAGAGATTCAAGAAGTGGTTTTCGGACGATGGGAACCTGTGGCTTACTACCTACTCGAACCTCTGCTATAGAACTGCTGATATAGAATACGTATATCCTGTTGCTAATGCTATTCGAAGTGGAGCACTATCAAATGGTATGGCAGCTTTTGAGAAGCCCACCGTCGAGATCATTACCATAAATGCCATGGGGCTTGATGTAAGGGACGTTGAAATCCGAAACTCTAAAATGGATGATGAGGGTATGGCCCTTCACTATGGTGAGGATTTCCCCGAGTTTAACAAGACTCTTCTGGATGAAATGGGGGAACAGAATAAGGGAGTCGTTCTTCTGCATGGTCCGCCTGGAAACGGAAAGACTTACTACATCAGACACCTTGTATCTGCTCTTAGAACAAAGGGAAAAAGAGTCATCATCGTCCCAAAGCATGTGCTTGCGGAAATGGAAAGTCCTCAGTTCAATGATTTCATGATTGATGAGTTCTCTGAGGATAACGCTAAGGCGGTGTTCGTCATCGAGGATGCCGAGTCTGTGCTTAGAGCGAGAGATAGCATGGGCGATGGGCGAGCGGTAGTTTCTACCATCCTTAACTTGTCTGATGGAATTTTGAATGATGTGTTCAAGGTTCAGTTGATCTGCACTTTTAACACCGAACTTCAGAACATTGATGGTGCTCTACTTAGAGACGGCAGGCTCCTTGCCAAGAGAGAATTTCTTCCTCTTGATAAGGAACGGGCACAGGCTCTCATTGATCATCTTGGAAACGAGGTCGAAGCTCAGGACGAGATGTCTCTGGCTAACATCTATGCTACCAATTCCGGAGACAAGAACGAAGTCCTGACCGGAGTTAAGGGACTGAAGAAGAAGAAGAAGATTCCGCCCGGCTTTCACAGCAAGGATTGGCTGAAGGAGAATGGATACAAATGATATTTACAGATTCATACAAGTTGTCGGCACATATTGACAAGGTTCATCCTGGCACAAAGATTGTGTTGACATCTGGTGGCTTTGATCCTCTGCACCTTGGACACCTACAGTGTATTCAGGGTGCGGCGGAGATAAAGGATGATGGCATTCTTGTTGTCGTATGCAATTCTAATGACTGGTTGGTCAGAAAGAAGGGCTACGCATTCATGCCTGAGATTGAACGACTGTCGATTGTTGATGCACTTAAGGGTGTAGACTATACTCTGGTTTGGGACGATGGAGGCCCCACTGTATGCGGAGCGATCGAAGCTATTCGGCCAGATATTTTCGCTAAGGGTGGAGATAGAGATAGCTCAAAGAATGTTCCGGAGTTTGATCTTTGCGAACAGCAGGGATGCGAAGTTGTATTCGGAGTTGGCGGAGGAAAGATTCAGTCCAGTTCCGAACTTGTTAAGAAGTTCAATGATCGAGAGGGCACATGAGAGATCAACCTATTGTAATTGAAATATATGATAAAGGATCTGGGAAGATAAAAATTCCAAAACTGGAACTTGTCGAACCTTTCGTAAAGATTATATGGTGGGAATACACCCTTTACACCACTGAGAGTCTCGCCAAGATTCGCACCATTGGCGGAGCCCCAAGGTATTACATTTTTCCAAATGAGGATGGAGGGGTTGATAGATTTACAGATCGTTCGAATCGCAGAAATCCGATGTGTGTCGGTAGTTTCTATAATCTTATGAGCAAAGAAGAGCAGTCTGAGTTCGATGAGAACATTGAAGTTCTGCTAGGGATTTTTGAAGCAAATGAGAACTGAACTACTTAAGTTTAGAGACATCGTTCACTCCAACACTATTCGGTATGCACTTCCTGGGCTTGAACTAATTGAGCCATTCGGAGTAGCTCAATGGAACTCGACTTTAATATATTGCGCTCCTTCTCAGTTTCGTGAAAATGACAGATATCCTAATTCATATGCATATTACAATGCTGCGAACCGTCGACCATGCATAAAGAACGGGCGGGGGAATGGGTGCCTTTCGGAATTTATCAGCGAGATGACAGACGAAGAGCAGGCGCAGTTTAGAGAGAACATTGTTGAAATCTTTGAGATTCTTGGAATAAAATGATTGGTGAATATCCGCTTGGAACATATTATAACGGAACAGGAAAGATTAAGATTCCTGGCTTGAACGGGCTTGGCCCCTTCAAAGCTGCTCTGTGGGCGAGGCACACAGTGTACTCCACAGATAGCTTGTGGGAAAGTAAATTACGCCGAGCGCCGTGGAATCCTCCATACATTTGCAAGCGTAATTATGATGATCCAGAGATAAGGATATTCGGAAGAAGGGACCTTGTTTGTTTGGGGAAATTTATCAGCTTAATGTCGGATGATGAAAAGGCATTGGTAGAAGAGAACATTGATGAGATTATGAATGTATTGGGGATTTTATGAGGGCAGAAAGATTAATTTTACCGGAAGCTATCAGTATATATCACCACCCTTTAAATCAGATGTATGTTATTGATGGCCTTGATCGGCTTGGTCCCCTTGGTTCCATTAGACTTAACTCTAGGTATCTTTACAGTACGCCGGGGTTTGATCGGAAGCAGGGTCGCACAGCAGGGATGCTTCCGAGAACTTATTTTTGGGGATATAATGGTAGGCTGAGAATTCAGATTAATAACAAATACATATCGAGTGCTTGTTTGTCTCGCTTTATGAAGGTGCTTGATGCACAAGAGCGATTTGAAATGGAGGAGGCGCTTCCAGAAATATTGGATCTACTAAACTACAGATAAAGGGCATGAAACCTATATTCGTAGAAAACAGTAAGATACCCGTATGGCTCAGTGCAGTCTCTCCGTTGGACGAGATAGCAGCGATTACCATATTTCCTTTCGTCTTTTCGAGAGGAACGATTGACGAAGCCACTCGCAACCATGAGACGATTCATTTCCAACAGTACCTTGAAACATTGGTAGTTGGATTCTTAGTTCTCTATCTTTTCGATTACCTAAAGGGATTGAAGAAGTATGATGATGGTGGTGAAGCTTACTATCAGATAAGAGCAGAGCAAGAAGCATATGAATACGGTCACGAGCTTGACTACTTGGAGACAAGGAAGCGTTGGGAGTGGCTGAAAAAATACGAGGTTTAAAATGTCTTACGAAACTGATTTGCTTGCTGCACAAGAATGGGCAGCAGAGAAACATGAAGGTCAGTTCTATGCCGGTGGTCCCTACACGGATCACCTGAATCATGTCTATCAGGTATTGATTCGATTCGGATATAATCCTAACAGAGTAGACGCTGACAAGGCGCATCTTCAGCTTTCAAGAGACCTTACTATTGCTGCGTTGCTTCATGACATTGTTGAAGATACAGATGTAACTGTAAAGGATGTTAAAAAGAAGTTCGGCAAGAGGATTGCTTCTCTTGTTAATGGGGTAACTAATGAACCCGGAGCTAACAGGAAGATCCGTCATCAGAAGACTTACTACAAGACCAAGAGCATTCCCGATGCCTTCACTCTTAAGCAGGCCGACCGTATTGCGAACATTGAAAAGTGCAGAGCAACGCATAACGGTTTGATTAATATGTACCGAAAGGAATGGGAAGGCTTCAAGGCAGAGTTCGAGGGTTACGGAGATAAGTACATGTGGGAATATCTTGAGCGCATTATCTCTTAGAAGACGAACCTATAAGCGTCAGAAGCTTAGAGGTCTTACTAAGATAATGTGGACGATAGATGATAATGGAGGCTGGGTGCAACCAGATTGGTATTATGAAATAAGCGTTGGGATCGTTCGGTTTCCAGAACAGAAGGCTGAACGGTTCCAAGCTTACAAAGCTCTACAGGCAGGCTACGGTATTTACCTAAAGGATATCGTAAGCTCTGGTGGTTTCGATTCTCCATACTATGTTGATTCGTTTGTGTTAGAATGCAATGATCTCACCAAGTGGAAAGAGATCAATGTTGAATCATCGATGAAAAACAAATTTGAGTGGTTTGATTCGGGAACTATGAGTCATCATGTTCGTATGCTGAAAGAACTTGAGTCTGTTGGCTGCAAGATGATTTACATAAATCGTGAAATGGTAGGTGGGGAATCCCTTATCGATAGAATCCCTGAGGAGTATTCGGAAGATTTCATTTGCAATATCGAATGGTTTAAAATGTTGATGAACTGATTGACTTCTGTGTGTCGGCGAGGTAATAAGGAGGGACAGCATTGGGGATTGGTGTAATTGGCAACACGTTCGGTTCTGGCCCGGAAGAGTATAGGTTCGATCCCTATATCCCCAGCCACACAAAGGAGATACCATGGCAAAAGACATTCTATATAGACAGTGCAGCTTTGTTTGCGAGAGAGACGGCGGAGAATGTACCACAGTTGCATGGATTCCAGAAAAGAAAAACGGCACAAAAATTGAGCCTGGAGTTAAAGTAACCTTTAAGGATTCCTCTGACGACACTCAGTGGTGGACCGTTCGGTCTGTTGGTGATAAAACAATGACAGAGAGCAGAGTGAAAGAGAAGGAACGTCTCAATAGAAGATACAGAGAGACTACCGACATCTGATAACATTGGGGTATAGTTCAATTGGTAGAGCACTGGCCTTTGACACCAGTTGTTGTAGGTTCGAGTCCTACTGCCCCAGCCACAGGAGAGCGTATGTTCTTCAAGAAAAAGAAGCCTTGGTATGCTTGCGAGCCTCCCTACATGAAAAGGGAGGACCAGATAGCTTGGTTTAGAACGGTAGAGGAACTTAGAGATCCCGACGAGGATATTCCGAGAGAGTTGCCGGGACAGAATATGTATCGCTGCCTTAATGGTAATTGCGATGAACCGACTTATGAAAAGTTTTGTTCACGGTGCATCTGTGACCATGACTGCCTTGGCGCCTCATTGAATGAGAGAAAAAATGAAGACTCTTTATATTGAAACTGGTATTGAAGAAGAGTACGAGAATGCTCTTATCGCATCAGCTAAGAAGATTGGCTGGAATGTTGTGACGATTATGCATATTCCATTTGGGGATATGTTCATCTATCATAACGATGGCTATACGGGCAACCCTGTCAGAAAAGAAGACCTTGAGAATGAAAACTCTTGGTACCATGGCAGCATATCCGGTGGGAAAGCTGCACAGAGAGCCACCAAGTGGAAGGTTCATGCACCTTGGCAGCAGCTAAGGTGCTCCGTTTACTATGAGAAGCTGGGCGATCTTATCCTTCAGAAGGATCATAGGTTTGAAACGCTTGAAAGCATCTATGCCAAAAAGGATGAGCTTTACAATTCCTCTCTTGTTGAGGAAGATACCTTATTCTTTAGGCCAGATGGTAACGGAAAGGAATTTACAGGAGGTTGTATTGCTTCGGACGAGTGGGAAAAGAAGTATAAACTGATTACTTTTTATGATCCACCGATGGACACAAGGGTGGTTGTCGCAAGACCTCAGAAGATCCAAGCTGAAGCAAGATTTCTCATTGTTGATGGGAAGCTGATTACAGGTTCTTATTACAGAACCGGTGGGCAGACCGTAAGACTTGAGGCAGCAGGAGACCTCATTGAAACTGGTAAGTCGATACTGCAAGGGGCACTGTCAAGAGGATACAATCCTTCTCCCTCTTGGGTCTTAGACTTGGCTCAAACAAATGGCGTATGGTATATCATCGAGGTGGGTGCAACGTCCTGCTGCGGATTATACAAGTGCAATACAGATGCTTTTATGGAGGCGTTGGATGGGATTATCTAAAGAAGAAGTCGTAGAAGGAATGCTGCACGAACTCAAAAGGGAAGGCATGTGGCGTTCTCAAGCTAAGGCTCTTATCGACAGAGTCTTTAAGCCAAGGTATCTTCATGGATTTGAAATCGAAGAAAAATGGGAAATGCCTGAGCCTCCAAGAGAGGGGCTAATCCCCTGCTTTGATTTTCACGGTTGCGACGGACTCAGCCTATATTGGTGGGATGAATCATGGGGAAAGTATCCTAGTTTTTTAAAAGCCTGGGAGATGATAGAAGCCGAAGGAATAGAAGACACATTGAGTAATGAAAATCCTGTGATCGATCCTGACACTGGAGGCGCAATGTATAAGTCTTGTATGGATGCGTTTAGGGAGTTAGGTTTTAATGGGTAGATGGGATTACATGGGTCAGCCAAGTTTCAACCCTCCAAACGATGACTGTCCAGAATGTAAGGAAGCATCAAGGACATATTTCGTTGGAGCAAAGAAGGTTGATGGGGTGACTCAGCGTAGGTATACCTGCGAACATAAACACGAATGGATCGAAAGGGAAGGCGATGAATAACATTTACACAGAGGCATTTCAAAACATTTCTTGTGTTAGAGAGTTAACGATTGACGACTTTGTTCTTCCCGCTCTTGAATCTGCTGACGTTGTTTATGGAAAAGGTGCAAAAATTTATAAACTTTACGGCACAAAGTTCGCTGTGATGACTCATTCGGATCAATTCAAAAGCACACCAAACCAGATTACTTGGTATGAGGTGATGGGAGTCAATGAGGATGATTCCAGGATTGAGTTTATTAATCTGATCGAAAAAGAGGTAGAAGATAAGATCCCAAATGAAATGTATGAAGAGATTCAATTTTTCATTAAGGCTTCGCAGAGAAGCTGATGTCTGACAGATCAGATAAGTTTCGAGACTCTTTGGCTAAGGTATTCGTTAAGACTCCGGAGTTTGTGAGGACACAGTCCGAACTAAGATTAGATGTTCCAGAGAACCCCTTTTTAGAATATGTCAAAAATATTCACGAAAGCTGGATGATGAATGAAAGAAGAGCTGAATTTCTTGAGTTATATGGTGACAAAAGAGCGGCCGACGAATTAAGAGAAGCTACATTAAACTTTGCAGTATTCACTCGTGGTTACAACTCAAACGTAATAGCAGCACGACAAGCGGTTAATATAGCATTAGATAAAGGTATGTCGTTTTGTATGATCAATTACGGAAACCTTATTGATGTGCCAAAGATCTTATTAGAAGTATCGGACAAGATAGATAAAGTTGATACAAGTTTTTACAGTGACTTGATGATGCCTCCAAGGTGGCAGTATGATTTTTATCCAAGAGATACAGATCATTTGCTTCCGGCATCGAGGTGCTCTATTTTTATTATTGAGAAGATTCCTGGCACAAAATTCAGCGGCCATGTCCCAAAGGACAGCCGGGCCGAAGCAAAGATACCAGAAGTACAAGATTTGGTTGACATTATGGACGAGCTTCCTGCTGAAATTCAGGAGACCATGGCCCTTTACTTACCATTTTTTGCGGCAAGTGAGAGCAAAATTTGCTAAATTTCTCACAAGATGGTATGATGAAGTGAGCAGCGGCGTTGCCGTTCGGTCGATAAACAAGCAACATTTTAAAGGAGGTTGTTATGACGTACATTACGAATTATGTTATCCAGAGCATTACCCTTGATGTTGCACAGATTCCAGGCAAGAGCCCCGTAAGGGTGTAATAAGCTATAGTGCTTAAGCACAATTACAAAAATCTTGTCTGGGTGTGGCGCAGTCTGGTCAGCGCTCCTGTTTTGGAAACAGGAGGTCGCAGGTTCAAATCCTGTCACCCAGACCATATCTCGGGATATGGTGTAATCTGGTAACACTCATGGTTTGGGACCATGAATTGCGGGTTCAAATCCTGCTATCCCGACCGAAGAATTAAGGGACTTAATGGAAGACTTACTAAAGAAGTACGAGGATGCGAGAAAGGCTCTTGGTGAGTATTTTGACGCCCCTATCTATCATAACCTAATCACTAATTTTCAAGATCAGTGGACAGATTATGGTGTTCAGCACGACTCAGTTGCTTGGGAATATCAAGAAGACGAGAGCAGTGAGTGGGATGACGGGGAGTTCATGTATAGCTTTGAGGTCCAAGGAGTTTCCAGATGGCAAAGCAAAGACGGCAAGTATACCTTGTTCATCGGTAGAGACTGTTGTGGAAACACTGACTGTTATATTTTTCTAAATGAATTAAAGATGGAAGGCGTCTAACATGGCGGGCTCGGTAATGCCTTTGTTCGAAGATATGAAGTTTCTTAAAGCGACGAAATATCCGGTGGCAAAAGTTGGTATTATTTATCTTACGGAAAACCGTAGGGGCGGAATAATCTATGCTGCTGAACGAGATCAATGTTATCTGTACGATATGGGAAAGGGAAAATGGAAAACGGTTATTCCGGGTTCATACCTTCAATGCCCAGGCAATTGGGCTCGTCATCTTAACGCATTAGAGAAAAGAAAATTTGTTTCATTGATGAACATTCTTAAATTCAAGAATTGGACATACAAGAAAGTTTACAAGTAGAGGTGCTTATGAGCATTCAGGACACAGTTAAGGCCCACATGAAAGAGGCCATGTATAGCCGAGATAAACCTCGCCTTACTGCCCTTCGCGGTATCAAGGCTGAGCTTACCAAGGAGACGAAGATCAAGGGTGTTGAGACTCTTTCTGAGGAAAAGAGTATAAAGATCCTGCGAAGGCTTGCAAAGCAGCGAACAGAATCCGCTACTGTTTATTCAGATGCGGGAAGAGATGAGCTTGCAGAGCAGGAGCGTTTCGAGCTTGGGATCATCGAAAGTTTTCTCCCCGCCCTGGCAGGTGAGGCAGAAACTCGTGTATGGATTCAGGAGGCCATCGATAGTGGGGCGTCTAACATGGGCGCAGTAATGGGGATGGTTATGAAGTCTCATAGAAGTGAGGCTGACGGCAAGCTTGTTCGCAAGCTTGTGCAGGAAATGCTTAAGTAATAGCTTGCCTCCTTGGATAAGGAGGTGTGTCATGCTTGATGCAAAAACGCAGGAGTTCCTGCGCAAATTGAAAGAGTTGTGTGCAGAATTTGAGGTAGAGATAGGCGGCTGCGGCTGCTGTGGTTCACCATACTTCACAGTGGGTGAGAAGAGTTACGAGGATCTTTTTATTAGCAAAGACGAAAATCGTTGCTATGATAAAGACGGAGAACACAACTTTTAACGTTACTGAGCAGTTAGAAGCGCCGCGTAGAGCTGGATCAACGGGGAACTTTCGAAATGGTGAGAGGCCATTACATCGGGGTATAGCGCAGTCTGGTCAGCGCACCTGCTTTGGGAGCAGGGGGCCGTAGGTTCGAATCCTACTATCCCGACCATAAAACTACTTGGAGTGCTTAAGCATCATGACCGTCGAGAGGGTCTTATAGGACTGTAGCTCAGTTTTTGGTTAGAGCGCTCGCCTGATAAGTGAGAGGCCACTTGGTATACGTTGGTTCAAATCCAACCAGTCCTACCATAAGGAAATGAAATGCTTACTATTGATCAAGTTAGAAAGCTAAAGCGTGGCGATAAGGTTGTGGATACCTACGGAAAGGTTTATGACTTTGGATATATTTCCCAAACGAATGCTGCCGTAGTTTACGATGAAGGCGAATACAATATGCAGGATGCTTCAGCTTTCAGACTACTTTCTGACAAAGAGGTTTCTGAAAAACCATTCTATAAGCTGAGGATCAAATGATAAACAAAATCGATTTTAGCAAAATCCCTAAAGAAGACCTATCTGTTTACGAACTATGGGTTGTGGCAACGTGGTCAGGGAATCCTTATACCGATGATCCTGGGAGTTGGTATATTGAAGATGGTCTGTATCTAAAAAAGGAATCCGCCATTCTTGCTGCCTCAGTAAGGGGCGTCCGTAAGGATCAAGTTATGAGTCTGAGCGATTTCATATCGAAATGCAATAGGGGTTACTAATGGATTTGTGGCTACATCTGATGGAATGCAGTTACCCGGAGGGTTGCACTTGCGGCACCTCCGCATACAATGCTTTGGCAGAAAAAGTTGCTGAGCAGCAGTCTCTTATGAGAGAAGCTGCCAAAGCCTTGTCTGACTGGAACAACGGACAAGGGGTGGATGAAGATTTGGAGCTAATAAAGAAGCTTCGAAGTTAAAATGGGCTGCCCAAATTGTGGTGGAGAATCATATCTGACGACTTATCGAGCGAGATACCCTCGTGCAGGTAAGAGTCTTTTGGTTAAGTCAAAATGTATGATGTGTTCATCCTGTAGGACCCGGATAGGTCCTTTCAAATTCTTGACACCAGCGTTGGCAAATGAAAATGATGCTAACGCCGAGATAGAATGGGAAAGAAAATATAATGAGAAGATGCCTCCAGAATATCCGATGGGTCGTATAAGAAAGATTATGCGAACAGAGGAAGGTAAAAGGCGTGTAGCTGAAGCTTTTGGAAAAGCTTTGTACAAAGAAGTAGAGAAAACCTCTAAGGAGAGTAAAGATGATTAATCAGAGCGATGTTGTTGAATACCTAAAGAACGTTAGCGTTATTGAACTTAGAGGTCTTATCGGGACTCTGGAGGATGAGCTTGGAGTTAAGATTCCAGAATACACAGCACCTTCTCAGTACGATCTCGGTTTTGGTGGCGGAGAGGTAGAGCAGACCGAGTTTACCGTTGTCCTTCAGGGCTTTGAGGGTAAGAAGGTTGCACTGATTAAGGTCGTGCGAGCACTTACAGGTCTCGGTCTAAAGGATGCAAAGGTCGCGGTAGAGTCCGCTCCTTATGTGATTAAGGAAGGCGTTGATAAGGGCGTAGCAGAAGAGGTTGCCGCTTCTATGAGAGAGGTTGGTGGCTTGGTAGACATTGTATAATGTTGAATGAAGCCATCGCAGAAGCTCTTGACGCGCCTTATAAACAGGCGCGTCAAGAGGGAGCAGAGGAAGAGAGAAAAAAGATCGCTGACTGGTTGAGAGAAACCAGCAAGCACAGTAAGATAGCAAGTACCTTGCTGCGATTAATGGCTGATGAAATTGAGTCTGGCGATTATGGCAAGGGTTAACAATTTTGGAGATTAGTTTAATCGTAAAATAGGTGGCTCTGACCCGCCCGTTACTGGTTCAAATCCAGTATCTCCAGCCATCATCATAGGTGATACAATGAAGATCGATATGGAGATTCTTAAGAGTCGAGTCAAAGGGACAGTAAACTTTTCTTTTTTCAGAGCAGGACAGCTCTGGTATGTATGTGAGGACGGGTGGGAATTTCCTATTCCTGTCGAAGATACGGGCAATGCACAGGGAAGCTCTCCCACTTTCTCTGCTCAGATGAAGGGCATTTATATGATGCGCTGGGTAAAGAAGGCTATGGAAGCAGAACTACAAAGGGATAGTGAGTGAGCATTTTTTCTAAAGTTATTGGCGAGAATATCTTTTTTAAACCAGAATTGTATCCGAGCGGAAATTGCTATGCTCATTATCCTTTGTCAACAAGGGATGTGAGTATTATATTGGAATATGATACGGGAAGATTTATCTATTACAAAATGAGACCAAGTGGATATGTTACAGGTGATCATATTTGTGCTGGGAAATTTTCGTCATACCTTTCCGAAAAGGAAAAGAAGTCATTTATTGAAATGTTGGAAAAGATCGAATCGTAGCTCAGTCCGGTAAGAGCACTCGGCTGATACCCGAGGGGTCGGTAGTTCAAATCTACCCGGTTCGACCATTAAAATGGGAGTTGGTTATGTCTAAACTGTTGAAAAAAAGACCCACTAAGCCAAGGGCACCAACTGAACCAAAAGAAATTTTGTCTTCGTATTCGTCAAAAACAATATACAGTTCATCTATTGAAGGTAGCGAGATTTTGGAACTCATGAAAGAGTGTAATTGTAGTATTACAGATTTATCTTTTCTCTTTTATGGAGACGACAACTATTCTTGTGACGAGATAGAAATAAGTATTAACGCTCCGCTAATGAATAACAAGTATTCTGAGCAGATGGTTGTCTACGAGAGTAAGCTTGAAATCTATCACAAAAAGATGGAAATTTTCACGGCAAAGCTTTCTCTGTGGAATGAACAGAAGAAGCAAAGAGATGACGAGGCAAAGGCAAAGAAAATTGAAGCTCTTGAGTATAAGCTATCTCAGCTAAGGAAGTAGTTTGACTCGCCTTAGTGACATACTCGAACGAATATCTGCGAACCCTTACAAGACTATGTCTACTCCGAAGCCCTATGGGAAGTCGGATGGAGAAAGGCTTGCGGGAGAGTTCTACCTTCAACTTAAGAAGCTTGATTGCATTCGCGGAATTGGATCGGGCATTCTTGAGATCATCGGAACAGATTATGTTTTGATGGTAAGAGGCACTAAGAGCACAGCAGAGTTGTTTTTTGCCAACAGGGTTTACATCAAACAGGCAAGGAAGCAGTCCCATGAGGAATCAGTAAGTCTTGATGCAGCCTTTCGTCTCTCTAAAGTGAATGATGAATTCGATGAATTCTTAGCAATTCCACATTTCTTAGATGCTATGGAGGAAATGCCTGAAGAGTTGCAGGGTTACATCGTAACTAACATTCCGGACTTTGCAGATTATGATGTTTCTGATAGGGTTAGAAAGAATTCTGAGTGGTTGAAAAACGTATAATGCTCCCATGAGGTGAGCATGAAACCAGTAGTTCTTTTTGATATGGATGGCACATTAACTGAGCCAAGAAAAACAGTAGAAGCTCCGATGCTTCGGGCGTTAGAGACGCTGATGCAATACGCTGTAGTAGGCATTGTATCCGGCAGTGATTACGATTACATCTATCAACAGATGGAACTTGATAAAAATGATTTAAAAGATGTTTTGATTTATCCTTGCAATGGGACAAAGAGATATGTCTATGATCAAGTTAAGAAACGTTGGGAAAATACGTTTTCTGTCGATATGAAAGAGGAGATCGGGGGCGAGAAGCTTTATAGTTTAATGGAGCTACTTTTAGATTGGCAGCTATTCTATCTTGAATCTGCAAAGAAAAATGGTTTCAAGACGCCCCTTACGGGTTTGCACTTACAGAACAGAGGCTCCATGATTAACTGGTGCCCAATTGGACGAGGCGCAGATCACGACGAAAGGAAATTGTTTCAGGACTATGATGCAAATACTTCTTGGCGAGAAGAGACCCTTCCCTTGTTGGAAGATGAAATCGGACTAAGAGTAGAAGGAGTAACAGTTGTCAAAGGCGGATCAACATCATTCGACATCTACCCAGACGGATGGGATAAAAGATTTGTCAAAAGATTCCACGAAGGACAAGAACTCTATTTCGTTGGAGATCGATGCGAAAAAGGTGGGAACGATTACGAGCTTTACGCCGATCTTAAAAGATCCAAAGAAAGTCGCACCTTTGAGCGCAAACAGCTATTCTTTCCCTGGTCTAAAGTCAATCAAGATGAGTGCAAATATCAAGATTCTTTTAACACCGGATCTCCGGAAGAAACAAGCAGGATCATTGAAGAGGATCTCATCCCGCGTATCGTTAAGGCGCGAGTTTGAGGAATGTCAAGATGAAGTGACAGAGCGCATAGGGTATTTTCAAATGAGCGAGAAAACACTTAAGCCTATTGAACCTATTGATGATATGGTTATGACCATTATCGCTGACCTTAAGGAACTTGATTGTGTTACAGAGGTAATGGAATCTGGGTGGGAGGTTGGTTATAGGATTCAAGGAACGCCTTTGACTCTTATGGTGGCTCACGATGACATCAAGCCAACATTTCTATTTGTGAGAACAGAAATCTCAGAGGATCTTTTTAACTCATTTTGGGTTGATGACATGAATACAAAAGACCCAAACAAGTTGAGCCTTTATGTTCCAGTTCGCAAGCTATTCGATTTGGTAGATTTGCCAGAAGAAATGATTGAGTTTTTGGCGGTCAGGATTTCAATGTTTGTTGATGGAGATATCTCCGAGCAGCAAGACTTTTAGTCCTCGTCTTTATCTTCTTTCTTTTCTTTTGGAGCTTCGCCACCAAAGAGCTTTTCCATAAGCTCAGCAAAGTCGGAGGCATCCTCTGCTTCTTCTGGCATTTCTTCGCCATGACTATGTTCACATATATCAAGCGTAGGCTCATCGGGCATAGGAGATAGTCCCAAAGCAGATGCAATTTCTGCTGGATCTACTCCTTCTAAAATCAAAATCTCTTGAGCCTCTTTTTTGAAATTAAGGCTGTAGAGGTTTCTGCTTAAACTTACAAGTTTAGTGTACATAGTACTGTCACTCCTACTAAGATTAAGTATAATAGTAGGACTGGAGGTTCTAATGAATTCGATCATATTGGAAATTAAAGCTGCCGAAGGCGGCACAGATGCAAAGCTCCTTGTTGATGAACAGTTGGCCATTTATAGGAGATACTGTTCTCGGAGGTCTCTTTGAGTTAGCTCTCTTAGATTCCAGAAGCGGTTTTATCAGATGCAGAGTCAGCGGCAAAAACGTCAAAAAACATTTTAGGCATGAGCCTGGAGGCCACAGATGGCAAAGGGTTCCTCCGACAGAGAGACGAGGAAGGGTTCATACTTCTACGATCACTGTCGCTGTCCTACCGGAAGTAACTGAATCTGAAGTTAAGATTAGCGAAAAAGATTTAGAATGGAAAGCCTTTAGGGGTTCTGGTCCCGGCGGTCAGCATAGAAACAAAACTGATTCTGCTGTGTCGCTTCACCATAAGCCTACTGGAATCAAGATCCGTTCTGAATCTCAAAAGAGTCAGAAGCAGAATAAGGACACCGCTCTTGCAATATTGAGAGCGAGGTTGCATTCTGAGCAGAGAGAGTCTCAGTCTTTGCGACGCAGTAATATGAGGAAGAGCCAAGTGGGCTCAGGTATGCGCGCCGACAAAATCAGGACGATCAGGTTGCAGGACGGACAAGTTACGGATCACAACACTGGAAAAAGAATCTCTGCGAAAAAATATTTGCGCGGAGACTTGGAAGGTCTATTTGAAAAGTAAAGAAGCGATTGCAAAAGTGATGTTTTGGAGAATCGTAATTTCGATTCCGTTAAGCACGATAGTTACATATTTGTATTACGGTCAACTCTTCAAGGCTATTGGGTTTGTCATCTTGATGAACGTAATGATGACGGCGGCACACTTCGCTTTTGAAAAGGTTTGGCCTAAGATTTGGAGGAAGCTTGAGTAGAAAAGAACACTGCCGGGTTTATTGATCCTGAAATTGCCATCAGACTTGGGGCCAATCGTCAAGGTTTTGGCGGGAACTGATAAAGTTTAGAGCAAAATTTGCTAAATTTCTCGCAAGATGGTATATATGATTCACGGGATCGAAACGTGCCGACGTAGTTTGGATGCCATCTTCGAAAAACAAAATAATGCGGGGTCGACTAGTCTGGCCCATGTCACCAGTCTCATAAGCTGGCTCTGAGTATACCTCAATCGTTGGTTCAAATCCAACCCCCGCACCCATAATAGGAAACAATGAGCATCTATAGAGTTCATCACATAGATCTTTTGAATGTTCTGACTTATCTTTCTGCTTTTGATAATAATGTACTTGAAAAAATACATTGTGATGGAGAGCAGGGAAGAGTAGTAATCTTTGTAGATCCTAAAGAAATACCCAAAAAAGATCTTGATCTTATTTTGGATTGCAATTGCGAAGTGGACGAGGAAGGCTTTTTCATCCTTAAACCCACGATCATTATTGCAAAATAGTTATGTTGTTGGTACGTGGGGACATGGTGAAACTGGATATCATGTTAGCCTTCTAAGCTTAAGTTCGGGGTTCGAGTCCCTGTGTCCCTGCCATCATCTTTTTGGAGTTTTCAAATGAAGTTAGAAAAGACTCAATTGAAAGCAGGATGGACTGTGGCTCTTAGGCCGGAAGATCCTACGAGATTCCGACTTATCAACCCTGATGGGTTTGGAGTAGCCTTAATTGGCCTCAAAGGCGAATGGTGGGGCACAAGCTATAATCTGTGGGATTCCCAAGGTGAAGAACATGGATATGAGGCGATAGACCCACCTGACATGCTGAGTGCGGTCAGAAATTGTGCAGCACACTGTGGTGCTTTAAAATATGCGAAATGTGAGGAGTTGTAATGGAATGGATTGATATTGCCCACACGATGGGCCAACATAACTTTGACGATGTATCGATTTCCACATCGTCAACCACAAGTGTCATGAACCTTTCTAACGGTTGCCTCATGCGAGAGACCACTGTTACTGCACAAGGTAGTGTAACCACTTCTCCTATTCACCTTTCCGGCGTCCGCTATGAGAACGGAGTGCTAAGGGCTCTTACCATGAAGGAAATGCTTGGCGACGAAATGGGCGAAATGGCAGAAAAAATGTCTGGACTTACCGGAATGCTCGGAAAGTTCGGAAAGTAATCATAGCTGAGTAGCTCAATCGGTAGAGCAACAGGTTCATATCCTGTAGGTTGTAGGTTCAAGCCCTATCTCAGCTACCGTAAAGTAGAAACATAGTTTGTGTTTCATTTAAACAATCATCAAAGGGGAGAATCATAATGATCACCATCTTCAACACTGACCGACGTAGTACGCTCATGTTTAGTTTAAGGACTATTCATGTCTAAGTGTGCTCTCTCGGTTAAATAAAGAATTAGCTTTCGCCGGAGAGAGCACGTTCACCCACAGGAGGTTAGCGTGTATTACGGTGATGAAAAGAAGAAAGAAATTATGAGAAGCATTCTTCCGTCCAAATGGGCAAAGGGTGCAAGAGAAGACAAAAGAGATCTCAACAAAAAGGTGCGAAGAACAGCTAAGAATGCTCTTCGTCATATTCGGGATGCAGAAGATTGGGATGACTCAAGCTTTGATTTCTGGGATGACGGACAGGATGAGCGTAGCTCGATTGTGTGGAACAGACGAGGGGCTGACAAGCTCTCTCACTTCATGCGCTGGGCCGAGCACACTGCCAAGGATATTCCCGATGGGGAAAAGATGGGGTACATCAAAGGACTACTTCCCGGTAAGGGAGTAATCTTTGATCACGCTTGTGGTCACCTTGAGCACCTCGATGGCTTTGATAGCGACACCTATATCTGGAGTTCTTACTGGAGAAGAAGAGATAAGGATGTTCTTAGCAGAGCAGATCTAATTCGTCTTCTTGAGAAGGTTTGTGAGGTTCGCAAGTTCCACGGTTACCTTAACGATGCAATTAAGAAGCGTCATAAGAAGACTTATTGGCGTCGCGTTCTTCGCATCGAAGAGTACAATCATTATAAGACTGCGCGGATTGGTGGCGAAATAGTGAAGGTTAGTCCTCCCGAAGTAAGGGTAAGGTACCATACTGACTCTCAGGATAAGACCATTGCACCTCGTCAGCTTATGGGTATGTACGACGTTGAGAATTTCGTTGATGATATTATTTGCGTTTCCAAGTGCAAAGAGTGGATTGATAAGTCTGGGTACCGAAGTCGGGTCAGAAATCCAAACGTAAGATATTCTTGGGAGCAGGGTTCCTACCGGTTTATGGACGGGAAGGTTCCCAATCCTGATTACCATCCCGAATGGATTGAGACTGTCAAATACTTCATCGAAGATTTTCTTAAAAATACTCATAAGCTTAAGGGGTTCAGCGTCTTTACTTCGTTCAGAAGAAGAACTTATGATTGGGAGAACTCAGATCCGCGCAGGTCTAAATTTGTCTGGAGGACGGACAGAGTTAAGCGTAGCTACGTCTACGATTGGAAACTTTAATTTGCTTTATCCTTTACTACCCAGTAGTAAAGGATATATGGCCCCATAGTCTAATTGGATAAGGCACTTGATTACGAATCAAGAAACTGCAAGTTCGAATCTTGCTGGGGCTACCATTGCAAATGAGGGAATAATGAGCATTGAAGATCACGAACTCTTATCACTACCATTCATCAAAAGGGTGTATAATCCTAATGAGAAAGTGGGATATAAGAGGTTCAAAATAGTTGAAACCAATTATGGTTTTGACTATAAGATCCGAGGAGACATTTGCTCCCCCATTATGCGGTTTCGAAAAAACGGATATAACTTCAAAGGTAGAAAGGGACCTGTTGATTTCCAAGTTGTATTAGATACTGTCCCTGAAGAATATATTGCGTTTCTCATCTTCTGCCAGGAAGTATTTGATTATGAAGAATCTGAAAATTGGTAAAGAAATGCTGTACGCACCCATAGTTTAATCGGCCAAAACGCTTCCTTGGTAAGGAAGTAATATGAGTTCAAGTCTCGTTGGGTGCTCCATACAGCAAAGTATGGAGAGAAGAATTGTTATTTGAATACGCTGATCTTGAAAATTATAATGAAATGATTTCGGAAATGGGGCAAGAAGAAAGGATAGGCTTTGAAGACCTGTTCGGTTTTTTTGAAATAGACATAGTAGAACATAGGGATGCTTTGAAAAAAGAACTCACCTATACTGGAAGCGATGTTGTGTATCACAACTATGAGGTAAAAGGGACAAACATTATATTTTGCCTGCTTAAGGCAGATTCCGAATCAATGAAGCACGTTTTCAAAAAAATTGAGTTTTTCGAAAAGGGTCTTCATATTAAGGTAGTTCCATTTGAAATGGTCATTGATCATCTTCCTGAAAATATGTGCGAACATCTCATCATACAGATAGGGAGGCTATTCCGTGAAGACAGAATTTGAACATCTTATGGATGATATAGACAAATCACAGTTCTTCGTTAGAGATTCCATTTACTCTATTGAGCCAATTTGGTACTATGCAGATTTCGAGATTAAGGCGAAGAATAGGAAATTTAGTAGCTTTGCTTATCTTCTAATGAAGATCGAGCTAACTGGAAATATAACTTGGCTTGTGACTAATAGGCCAAATGGTATTTCTTTCAAAAATAATCACGGGCTCAAATCTGTTTCTAAAGAATACGCTATCGATGTCTTGTCGGAAGATGAAAGTGTTCTTTCTAAATTTGCAGAACTAACTCCCGTTATATTTAAGTGATCCATGTCTAAAAACTCAAAGCTATACGTAACAGGAAAGACCGAAGACGGCAGACCAATGATTGGTGGCTGGTTCGCTATGGTGGCGACATATGGTATCCCAATAGATACAGTTATCAGTTATCTGGACGACTCGGGGCACATGCCAGATTGGTTAGAGTTTTACTTTACCGCCGTTAGTGAGGGATGGAACGCAAAGCGTACCATAGGGAGACTGAGGCAAGCCGTTGCCGACGTTTACGGACCAGAGTTCAGAGAAGGCTGGTCTGAAAGGTTCGAACCAATTCTAAAAAGATTAGAGGTAGAAAATGAGCGAGAAAGAAAGTGTTCTGGAGACTCTGGCTGAAGAGCTTAGAGCAAATCCCGAAGGAGCTATTATGCTTCTTGAGGCAATGACAAATGTTGTGAGGCCATGGGAAAGTTTAAGAAGCGAAGGTCAGTCTGTCATGCACGCATATAGAAGGCTTACCGCGATGGGTGTAGAGGTTGCTTTAATCGAAAGCAGCGCACCCACATGGATTCTAACTATTGGAGGCGAACGTTTTACAGGCGGCAAAGTCTTCAATAGAAAGGGTGCCGAAGTTGAAGCTAAGGCTTTGCTTGATGCAGAGTTAGCAGAGCGAGGTTTTGTTCTCATGGATTCGCAAGCATGATAAAAGCCGGGTAATCGGTTTTAGAAGCGAATTTTTCTAAATTTCTCGTAGGATGTTATAGAAAAAATAGATACGGTTTTGCTTTTAACCTTCGTCATGCGTAGGATAAAAGCACCGTTTAATGGGTCGTTATCCCGTAGGGGCAGCGGTGGAGACTGTAAATCTCCTGTCATTATTGACTCGGTTGGTTCGACTCCAGCACGGCCCACCATATTTGTGAAGCGATACATCGATAAACACTGACCACGGCTACGGGCGGGATGATGAAGGGGCAGTAGCCTGTCCCAAATCGCTCACAAATATACTTTCGGGACAGTCTCTTGTAGGAAAGATTACGCGCGTGACATCGGTTCAATTCCGATCTGTTCCACCACTGAATCGTCCATCACCTGATAGGAAGTGATCAACTTCGTGACAGGTCGGACAAACAATCTCTAAGTTCTCAATCGAGTTATTCTCTCTATTGCGATCTTTATGATGAACTTGTAGAACTTCAGGATGCTTATCGTATCCGCAATGAGAGCATATCTGTTCAAGATGCTCTTTTGCAGTTTTGCGATAATCCTTTCGGTTATCAGTATAGTGCGGCGGATGAATTTCTTTTATCCCTCCTATCCTTTGTGCAATATCTTTGCAATTTCTTGAGCAAAAAACAAATCCGCTTTTAGATGCAGCAATCTTAGAGGCAGACCTGTAAAAGTCTTTATCACAAATAGCACAAACACAATTTGGCTTTTGTATCTTCGGATTTTTCTTTCTCCATTCAAAAGAGCATTTGCGATTGCAAAATTTTGCGTTTCCTCTGTTTAATTCTTTAATTTCTGCATCAAATTGCGTATAACAATTTAAGCAACTTTTCTTAATGGTTCTACCTTTGTAAGACATAATAAATTCCTTTAATTATATGGGGCCTTAGCTCAATTGGGAGAGCGCGACATTTGCAATGTCGAGGTCGCGAGTTCGATCCTCGCAGGCTCCACCATGCAAATCAATTATACTCCACCGCAGAGTATAACACATAATTAAAGTAAGACTACACATTCTCCCTTAGCTCAGTTGGTTAATTCCATTTTGGTTTTAACTTATAGTGTTCTTCTCTGTGGCAGTTTGCACACAGCATGACGCATTTGTCAAGTTCAGCTTTAATGGTATCCCAGGCATAAGTATTCCCAGAGCCAATGCCGAAATCTTTCTCGTTTGGTTCTAAATGGTGAAAATCAAATGCATCAATACATTTGTCATATCCACAATACTCGCACTTTTCTCCTTTATATTCTACGGCTTTAATCTTACACTGCCATCTTCTTTTTTGCACATAGTACTTGTTCTTACACTTTTTTGAGCAAAATTTTCCTGAAGATGGCAAGTCACACAAATGCCATGTGCATTCCAAAGCTTTTGACTTTTCTTTATTTTTTGGAGAAGTTGATAGTCCAAATTTCTTAAGCCAATGACGAACATTTGTTTGCGAGCAAGATAGCTCTTTTGCGATTTCTCTGGTAGAATAATTATTATCAACTAATAACTTTAAAGTTTCTAATTCCATAGTTCACCTCATGTAATTATATGAGGTTAATAATAGATGAGCTACTGTGGCCGAGCGGTTGAAGGCAGCAGGCTGTTAACCTGCCTGGGAAACCACATCATAGGTTCAAATCCTATCGGTAGCGCCAAATTTAATAAGAGGCTGAACATGAGCCTTGCAGGGAGAGCCAATTATTAAAGAATCAGATAAGAATAATGGAGTATGCTATCCGGCAACGTCGATCAAAGTGATTCCCCTTGTTGAGGGAATTAGATTGCGGCCGAAGATGTACGGTTTGACAGAAGATCAGGTATCCAATATGAGTGATCAGATGATCAAAGATTGGTACGAAGATTGTGAAAACGTATGCGAGCATGATTTAGATATTGCGAGAGTGTCGGACACCTTTGATCCCAGCGGGTAGGGGTCGAGATAACGCGGTCAAGTAGAGTTCCCAAAGGGCTGTTTATGATACGGTCACAATCGAACGACCTAGAGTTATACCTGATTTGAATTCGGGCAATGGGCTGGCCAATAGTCCTTAGACGTAATCCTGTTGAAGTCGTCGCAGGTCCCACTTGAGGGTTGTTTTGGACATGGGTGCTTAGTGTCAACGGCAAGCACGATTGGCTGTTAACCAATTAGTTTGGGTTCAAATCCCAAAGTACCCGCCACAAAGTATCAAAAGGTTTTGTCATTATGAAAGAGATTTTTGGACCTTGGGTTAAGGCTGCAAGGTGTTTGGATTGCGACGACGGCTTTAAAAGCAAATGGAGTGCCTGGATTGAAGAAAGTGATTTTGATACAGAGGAAGAGATGTTGGGGCAAACTCTCATCTGCCGCTCATGTGGCTCGATATTCAAATGGCAAAAAGCTGTCGGAAGAAAAATCAAAACGTATAAAACATCTTGGATTTTTCTTGACAAATTGGTTAAAAGCGAATGGGAATGGCGACACGAAGCTGTTCTGGAAGGAATAAATTGAAAAGAGTTTATGTTGATATGGACGGAGTCCTTTGTGATTACGTTGCAAAATTTACAGAACTCCGTAACGAAGGAAACAAGTTTCCTCAGCAAAGCTTTGACTTCTTCAGAAGTATGAAGCCTATGCCATCGGCTCTTGCAGCTATGGGAATACTATCTAAACATTTCGATGTTTGGATTTTGACTAAGCCTTCCTACAAAAACCCTATGTCTTATACAGAAAAGAGACTTTGGGTTGAGGACCATCTTGGTCTGGATTGGTGTAAGAAGCTGATCCTTTGTCCTGATAAGGGATTGGTTATAGGAGATTATCTTATTGATGATTTCTTGTGGCCTGAATTTCAAGGTGAACAAGTTCATTTTGGTTCAAATAGATTTCCAAATTGGAGATCGGTAATAGATTATATGCGCCCGTGAGCCGAGTGGTTGATGGCCCCAGACTCTTAATCTGGTACAGGTAGTGCTGCAACGTAGGTTCGAATCCTACCGGGCGTACCATATAAAACGATAACATAAATATATGAGCAGTTCATTTTAAATAGCGGAGACTTAGATGTCGATCACTGCCAAGCAGGCTTATCTTTGTGACAGTTGCAAAAAAGTATTTTGGACCACAAGAGGTGCAAATAACTGTGCGGCAAGGCACGCAAAAGCTGCTGCCGAAGCGGCAGCTATCACCAAAGAGAGAAAAATTAAAGAAGACAAAAGGCATGAGCTTCGTAACTCTGTGTCTTCGTTTGAAGAAGTTGCAGATGCATTGGTGGCTTTAGCTGAAGAGCAAGGCTATACTCTGACTTGCAAAATCTTCGGAAAGATTAGCTCTTGTAGTGTGAGCCATTCGAGGCCGCTTGATTTCGATAGAGCAGATACCTACCTTGGTAAAGATAGGCGAGACTACAATAGACGACTAGCTTTCTGTGGTCGCATCGTAGGAACATTTGCATCGGAAACTAAAAATGGGCATTCATACTTCTCCGACTGGTTAAGGTCAGCGGCGGTAGGTATTCATACCGGCACAGGGAGCGGTGGTGGTAACTTCCAATATAGTTTGACCATGTGGGTTGCAGATTTCTCAAAGATTAAAGAAGCCTACTCCTTCGCCTTCCCTTACGATGCTGGAATTGCGCAGCACAATGCACTGTACGAACAGGAGCGGCTCAGGCATAGAGAGAAGCACAGACTCAATATTGAATACGAGCAGAACTATCTTCCGCTAAAACTATCTGCGGATCCTGATTGGCTGTTTTATGATTGCGAAGCAAAGGATCTTAGGGCGCAGGCTGAGGCTTTGATTGAAAAATCAAATGAAATGAACGAGAGAGCGAAGACCAGAATGCTTGAGCTTGATGATGAAAGGGCTGCTGAAACTACTCCTTCTTCTGATTTCGATTATGACGAAGAGCTTCTTCTCAAATTTGATGCCTTATACGGCTCTAAAGTAAGGATGTGGTGAATGGCCCTATTAGTTTCTCATTATTATAGTTACAGTGATATGGTGCGCCAGATCGAAAAAAAGCATGGCGTAGATATCAGAGACTATGCCGGAAAGCATAGGCGAAGCCCGGATGAAGATTATCCGACCATTGCATGGGCAAAAAAGCATGGGTATGACCACACTGTTCTCGAAGGCAATTTAGAGAGTGACTCTCCTGAAATGAAACTTAGGATTCAGATTAATGAAGAGTACGAGAAGGCTCCTGACGGTGAAGCTGCTGAGACTACTTATCAAGATTTCTGGCACTATGCCATAAGCGATATTTTCTACGATGTTTCCAACGGATGCGTAAGATATTTTAATCCTTGGGACGCAAAAAACGAAGCTTCGGAAGAGTGGCAGAAAGAAATTCTGCAAATGTTCATTACGCTTCTCGAAGAGAATGACATTGATGAAGCTATTGAGGTTTACATTGGCTGGTAGTCTTATAGGTATGCCGCTTGGTCTAAATGACTGCGAGGGAAATCCAGTTCACTTTGGCGACACTTTATCTTTCGACGAGAAAGAGTGGGGCGGACCATGTGAATTTGTGGTTGAATTTATAAACGGGCAGACAAGAGTTTGTGGTGCTGTAAGTGAGATTTCAGTTTTCTGCACTATCGTGAAGAAATGGAATGCTGATGTCGAAGAATGGAATGATTGATGAAATATACAAACTACGCTTTTGATTTTGGCTACGCTGAGTCAGGAAGCTTCTCCCTGCTAATGATGAAACATCCTGATGGATTCGTGGATCCGCTTGATGGTATAAGGGATCTCAATAATCTTTTCCAGAAGATTACTGCATCCAAATATGGAATCGGCGAAGACGGAAGAAGCCTGTTGACTTCTGATACAAAAGAGTGTTGCAGGAAATATCATCCGAATCTGGAAATGAATGTCTGTCCTATCTGTGGCAGCAGATTCACCGCGAAAACATTTAAGGATCTCTGCACGGAAGAACTATGGTTCCAGCTATGTCGCGGAACAAATGATAGTTTCGGCGGAGAGGCATGGGAGTTCCTCGAAGAGTCAAAATGGGAAGTCATTGGTCCAGAAGGTGGCAAATGGGTCACCGTCAGTAATGCTAGAAATATTCCTGACGGTCAAGGTTTCTACATTAATGTAAAGGGTCTATACGACTTCAAATACATTAGGGAGAATATCTATGAGTAACGAAGTAACAGTTGAGAAGTCTTGGACAAATAAACTAATTGGAGCTATGAACATGATTATGAGCATTTTTGAGAAGGGCATTGATAAGGTTGGAGAATTCTTCATGACTGCGGGTCCCGATCTTGCATCTGTAGATGAACGACTCTTTGGCATTCTTGACAAAGCAATCGCAGCCGACGAGCGTGTTACCAAGAGCATTGGCGATGCAGTTTTTGGCGAGAAAGATACGAAAGATTCTAAGTCTACTTTGGAGTCTGCGTAATATACAGTTCACATGCCCTATTAGCATAGCGGTCCAATGCTGCGGCCTTTTAAGCCGATGATCCGGGGTTCGAATCCCTGATGGGGTACCATAAGAACATAGAGGTGACTATGGGACTTGATTATTCTGCATATGTTGTGTACGGAGTACCTGAAACAAAAGAGATGGTACAGCAACGTGTAGTTACCAAATTTATAACAATTAATGCTTGTCCAAATCATCCGCCACGAGTAAGGACAACGTCTGTAAAGGGCCCTTACTGTGCAAAGTGCGGAGGTAAGAATACTGGTATTAAGGTTTCTCGAAAGATAAACCTATCTCTCACTGAGGCTTACGCTACAGAGGAAGACAAGAAGAAAAATGATTGGCTTCATGAAGAGGATAATTTTATCATAGAAACCAATGGGCCTTGCGGAGGAGATGTATACTTCGGTATAATACTTGCCAATATGGATATTGAACGTTCCGATGGCGCAGAAGTAATTAGGTCCGTTTCAGATGCAGAAGAGGCAGAACTTATAGCCTTCCTTGATAGGATTGGTTACGAAAACATCGACCTGAAAACATATCTTGTGCCAGCGGTGTGGTAAAACGAAGTTCATAGCTGAGATAAAAACATATTAAAGTGGAGTAAACATTGGAAGCACTGTTCGCAATTCTATTTCTGATTTGGATTTTCTTTTGTCACACGATTGCAGATTTCATTTTGCAGACTCGTTGGATGGCAGAGAACAAATCTTCAAGCCTAAAAGCGCTAACAGTTCATATCATTGAGTACACCACTGTAATGTTTGTTGGATTAATTTTACCATTTGGGCTTGCGAATGCAGCACTTTATGCGGTAATAAATGGTGTGCTACACTTCTTCACTGACTTCATCACTTCACGCCTGAGTAGCTATGCCTACAAGAATGAAAAGATGAAACTATTCTGGGGAATAATTGGGTTCGATCAGTTCATTCATATCTCGTGTATGCTTCTGACACTCCTATTCTTCTCCTTTTGAAATAACGGGGCGCTTGCAGCATTCTAGAAAGCTCGCAATACTGTCTGTGAAAACAGGACGCACCGCACCTGCTCTATTCGTCTAACGGTCAGGACATCAGGTTCTCAACCTGAAAATAGGAGTTCAATTCTCCTATAGAGTACCAAAATATAAAAGGATAAAGATGCTTTACAGCGACAAAGTAATGGAACATATTGAAAATCCGCAGAACGTTGGCTCAATGGACAAAGGCGATGTTCAGGTTGGAACAGGGATAGTCGGCGCACCATCTTGTGGTGATGTTATGAAGTTACAATTAAAAATCAATGATGATGGTATCATTGAAGACGCTAAATTTAAGACGTTTGGTTGTGGTTCCGCGATTGCCTCAAGTTCGTTAGTGACGACCCTTGTAAAGGGAATGACTATTGAAGAGGCGGCGGAGATTAAAAACAGTCAAATTGTGGAAGAGCTAAGTCTTCCGCCAATAAAGATTCATTGCTCAGTGTTAGCAGAGGAAGCAGTGAGGGCTGCAATTGCTGATTACAGACAGAAGCAAAAAAGTAAATCTCTGGAGAAATAATGAAAAAACTACCTTTGCTGCATCCTGCTTTGGTTAATCATATGATGGACAGAACTATCAGATCTACAGATGTTGGACCGTCATATGCAGGAGGAAGGTTTTCTCTGTTTGAGATTTGCTTTGATGTCGATTGGGACTCAAAAGAGGGAGGTTGGATTTTAACTTGTCCCCATGCCTTGTCAAATGTGGAAATACAAGGGTTTCTATCTGAAGCCTACGAGTGCCATCCAGAAGGATTCTCGGATGAACTTGAAATTGTCTTTTCAGACATGGATAAAGAAGTCGGAAAAATTTTCTTCACAGATGATGGAGAGAAATGGATGCTCGCCGATGATTTGATTCACGGGATCGGGATATTTTCCTCTTCTAAGCACAGCAGACCAAGTGGAAAGATCAAAGAATTCACTGACGAAACAGTTATTTATTATACTCCAGAAGAGTAGTTTTCGATTCAGTATCATAGTGTTTTTGACGCTTAGATCCGGTATAATATACCTATAGAAAGAGGTAATTTAATGAGTAAGCCAGTAGATTTTTTGATTTCATTTGACACCACGGGCAGCATGTATAGTTGTCTGTTGCAGGTGAGACGTAAGGCCGCAGGACTTGTCGAGCTTCTGTTTTCGCAGAACCCTGATATCCGTATCGGAGTAATTGCTCACGGTGACTATTGTGACACCTCAAGTTCTTACTTGAGCAAGGTTCTTGACCTTACAGAGAATAAGCGTTCTATTCTTGAGTTTATCGAAACAGTTGGTAGCACAGGTGGTGGAAGCTTCGCAGAGGCTTATGAGCATGTTTTGTGGCAGGCTCGTGCTCTTACTTGGAGGGCAGGAAGTGAGCGTGCATTTGTCATGATTGGCGATGCTGTACCTCATAATAAAAGTATCTGGGGAACCAGAGAGGGTGGACACATCGTTAACCCTAAGTCTCTTGATTGGCAGAATGAAGCAAAGGTTCTGCATCAGGATCTTGGAGTTAAGATTTTCGGAGTCCATGCGTTGGCTTCCGCTCGTAGAGGCAGCGCATACTTCTGGAAGGATCTAGCAAGTATCACTGGCGGAAAGTACCTGAAGCTTGATCAGTTTGATGAGCTTTCTTACATGTTGAGAGCCATCATGTATAATCAGTCTGGTCAGGACGAGTTCATGACTCAGTTTGTCAACGAGGTAACGAACGACAGACAGATGACTCAGAACATGGCTGATATCTTTGAAGACATGACAGGTTCTCGACCTGAGGTCAACAAGGTTTCTATCGGTGGCGGTGGAAGAGGTAGAACGAGAACAAGGACTACGACCAGAACGGTAACAGTCGCGACAACTGTGTCTGCTTCAGACCTTGCAGCTTACCCTGATGTAAGCTTGGAGCCAGTAGCTCCGGGTAGATTCCAGATGCTTTCAGTCGAAACAAAGTCTCCGATTAGGGACTTCGTTAGGGACAATGTTGGTGCGACTCTTTTCAAAAAGGGTGCAGGTTACTACCAATTAGGTTCTAAGGCTGTGAAGATCCAGGGATACAAAAGAGTCGTTCTTGTCAATAGAGAGACGGGCGAGCTTTGGTCTGGAGATACAGCGAGAAAGATGCTTGGACTCCCGTTTGGGAAGGATTTTAAACTTTATCCTAAGAAGGTAGAGACTCAGAAGTTTCTCAGCGAGTACGATGTATTCGTGCAGAGCACCTCGGTTAACCGAGCACTGCAAGCTGGTGATGTCTTCTTGTACGAAGTTGCCGAGTTCGTGTCATGAATGGACACGAACATGGTTGCGGAACTCTCATAGGAGCGCCTTGCTCCTGTGGGGAAAATTTTACAAAAGATGAGGGAGAGATTATAGCAAGAGGAGTTGTAGTTTTCCTCACAATTATGGTGGTAATACTTTCAGCTTTGGCTATGTCATAAGTAACTACTGTAATAATTGACTCGGGGAATTAGCTCAATTGGCCAGAGCGGCAGATTCTAGACCTGCGACAGTGTGGGTTCGAGCCCCACATTCCCTACCAGCATAACTCACTCTAGTCCCGAGGTGAGAACGCCTTTTGGATATCTCTCAAGTACAGTTTGGAATTAATGTAGACAAAAATGGTTTACCGACAGGAGAGGTGAATTATTTTTTTCGAATAACGTAGTATATATCTACGGATAACCTATGCTCTAGTGGTCTAATGGTTAGGATACCGGCCTTTCAAGCCGTGTGATTGCCAGTTCGAATCTGGTCTAGAGTACCATAATAAGATTTCAAATTTACGCCGTTTCTTCAATGGGATAGTTGCTGACAGGTAGGCAGCTACTTATTTGGAAGCGTTCTTAAGGGGCCTGCCTCCTATAGATCGGGGGGTTCGATTCCCCTACGGAGTACCACAGACAAGGCAATTAATTGAAAGGAAGTTGGCTTAAAGGCAGCCATCTTTTAAAGAGTGAGGTCCAGACTCCTGGGAATTATGGCAACAGAACGAATGCTATCAAGAGTAAGTTCTGCGAAAGAGAATGAGAAGCTGTCAGGCTCAAAGTTCTCGGGAGGTATAGCAACTGTGAGATTGTAAGAACCGTGGAGACTCACGGCGTTTCGGGCGAGCCTCTGTAGTAGCTGTAGAGAGTTGAGAAACTTGCAGTGAATGATGACGCTTAGTAGCCTCTTTGGCGTTATAGCACACTTTCAATTTTGCCTTAGTCTCCGGTTGATTTATTTTTTTGATATGCGTAAGATGATTACGCAAGGAGTTTGCGATGTTCGCACGTAGAGAAATTACAAATTTTCGATTTATTACTGTCTCCCGATTTATGTTTGTCGGTAGAGACGGTGACGTGTGGCATATCTGAACTAAAATATTCGGGTGCCTCACACAAAAATGAGGTACCTTAGCAAAGTTGGTCTATGCGCCCGTCTGAAGAACGGGATATTTCGGTTCGATCCCGAGAGGTACCACCACTTACAGTAAACTTTTATAGAAAACCCACAAGGTGTTATAAAAGATTGTTGCGAGGCTGGGTAGCTCAGCAGGTAGAGCAGTGGATTGAAAATCCATGTGTCGTCGGTTCGATCCCGATCCTAGCCACCATATAAAGCAACGTGCAGGATGAGCACAAAGGCAGAAATGGAATTCACTCTTGAGATATTTCCTCTTCCAGAAGAGATAAAGCTATTTGTCGAAGATGGACTTGTTGAGGAAATCGAGAGGTACTACGAAGTTCTTATTGACAAAGATGTAATTAGAGTGTGGTCTCTTAAGAATACGGACTACTTCTATTTTATGTCAGGGATTCGGCCGACAAGAACCAACGGGAAAGTCGTTGTTTCAGGTGTCGTCTGTAATTGGGCTGATAGAGAAGGGGCACTTATCACCACTAAACACATCTTTGAGGTTGTCCAAGATTTTGACATAATCAAAGTTCTCGTTTCAAGGCCGGATATTTACTTTTCGAATGAAGATATCAACAGAGTCTCATTTGTAACCGCATTGGAGTCTAAGTAGTGAAATACAAAGTAAAGAAAGGTGCGATGAACTCGGGCGGCATTAGTAAACTCATAGAGTTTGCAGAAACTCTGAACTATACGCCGTGTTCAACTTGGCTCGGATATTACAAAGAAAAGGTATTCTACCTTGGCGATATGAGCAAAGAAGATGTTCCGAAAATTCTGCACAGTCTTGCTCCTGCGATCCTCGGAAAGCTATCGGCTCTTGGAGAGCTAAGCGAAGACAATCTTTTTAATCAAATCGTGATTAAGAAGTATGCCGAAGGAGACGAAGGCAAGCCGCATTTTGATCCAAGAGATATTAAGGGGAAGGTCGTTGCAATTCACTTTGGTGACTTTGAGCTTAGTACGGTAAGGTTTGATGGCGAAGAAGTAATGGTTGACTCTGGGGATGTCATCATCCGACAGGCAACATCGGGTTACACGATGGGGCCAAAGTACAACGTAAGTGCAGTTGAGGGCGGCACAAAATATGTCCTCGAATTCCAAACAATCACTAAGGAGAAACCCTCTTGAAAACAAGAGTAAATTCTGATATCATAGCAAGAAGAGTTCTTCTCATTGGAGGAGACGGTTCCAAGGTTGGCATTTTTCAGACAAGAGATGCCATAAGTAAAGCACAGGAGGCAGGTCTTGACCTGTTGCAGGTCAGCGCAGATCAGGAAGTTCCCGTGTGTAAGATTGTCGATTATGGCAAGATGCTTTATCTTCTAAAGAAGGGCAAGAAGGCTAAGGGATCAAGGGTTGTTGTGAAGGAAGTGAAGTTCGGACCTAACACTGGTGATGCTGATATTCAGGTCAGAGTTAAGGCTGCGAACAAATTCCTCTCCAAGGGTAACCACGTCAAGTTTACCGTCAGGGTGAAGGGTCGTGCAAACGCTCACAGAGACCTTGTCATCGATAAGCTTGCAGAAGTTCTTGAGAAGGTAGAGGGGAAAGTAGAGAAGGCTCCATCCTTCTCAGGCAACATATGCTCGGCGCTTGTCGTGCCGGAGTAAACTCATAATGTACGTGCCCATGTTCCAAGGCAAGGCGACAGAGATTCCAAATCTCCGTGGGTGGGGTTCGATACCCCAGGTGCGTGCCATATGAGTGGCCTTCATTTGGAAGGATTTGAAGACTTCGTAGATAAAGCATATGCCCTTTGGAACTCTGACAATGAGCGCAATGAAAAAGGTGTTTCTGCTTACAGGATCTTCGGGACAACAATTAACATCCACGTAAGCAGGCGTACGGGCACATGGGAATGTACTTTCTCAAAAACGATATTAGGGGTGAAGGGTAGGGTTAGGGCAGTTTCTTCCGCTTCTATTGATGAGGTGTTTGAAGAGTTGCCAGAAGAGGCGGTAGAGATCCTCGTCATGAGCCCCTTTCTTTTTGAGAACAGGAGAGAATATGGAAGATAAATTTGACAAATTGAGAAGGCTTTGGGCCTCCCTTGTCTTTTCTTTCCTCATTCTCCTTTTTGTTGGATTCATTGTAACTATGTGTGTCCATCTTTGTAAGTTGATCATGATTACTGCGCCATGGTCGTATTTGTTGATTTCACTATTTCTGGCTATTTCAGGAATACTTTATATTTATATGGGGAGGATGGAAGTATGAGATTTGGTTTAATGCTATTGGCATGTTTGGCGATTGGTTGCGGCAATAAGAGGGTCAGTGTCGAATCTGCCCCTGTTATCCCTGAGGTTTGCGGTCCTGAACTGATGATTGGTCACGTACTGTCTGAAGTTTCTGAGTGTGAAAATGTGGTCATTTATCAGGATATTGACATGGCTGATATTTTCTATGGCGTTTGCGAGTATGGTTCAGATGTCGTGCTTGTAAACGTTGCAATGCCAACAGCGCTTTACCTTTCGGTTCAGGAGTCTGTTGCGGAAGATGGAGGAGTAGTTCTCTGCTCTGATGACATGTTCACAATCATCGACGTGCCGAATAAATGATTTGAGTTAGCTTATGCTACAGAGTATAAGTTAAACACCGGTCCTTAGCTCAGTTGGGAGAGCGCTTGCTTTACACGCAAGGGGTCACAGGTTCGAGCCCTGTAGGACCGACCATAAAATCCTTATGGCTTTGTGGCGGAATTGGTATACGCAGGGGACTTAAAATCCCCCGGTCATTAGACCTTAAGGGTTCGAGTCCCTTCGGAGCTACCATATGAAAAAATCTGAACTTGCAAAAATCATTAGAGACCTTAACACCGTATCAAACATGGCACAGGCAATTGAAAACAGAGACTCAGTTGTTATGTCTGGAAAACGAGTTACTCTTGTCAATCCGGAATGGCTGGAAGCTGTTGTCGAAATGTTGTCTATATGTGGAGACAATCTCCTTACTCTTCTTGATGATTCGGATGTAATATTGGAGAAGGAAGATGTCGCAAAAGTTTCGAGCCCATTGTCAGACTGATAACAATTGGGAAATATGGACTGAAGACGAGGATGGCGTAGCGTCAAACGTTGCGGAGTTTCTGGAAGAAGATATGGCTTTGAGAATGGTCGCCCTTCTGAATCTGTTTGAAGGTACTTCTACAAATAGGATTCCGAAAAAGAATCATTACGACCTCGCGATAAAGCTTCTCTCCATTGAACTAAGGAAACAAGAAATATTGATGGAGCTTAAGTAATGGCGGGGTATCACCTAAGAGACATTAAAAAAGGTGTTCTTGGCGAACCATCGAAAATTAGATTAAGGTCAGTCTAATGGATATATTTATTTTCATCATGTTTGCGGTGGCTCTGCTTATCATCTGCGACCTACTTTTTGATGTGTGGACTTCTATTGGGTTTTGGATACTGAATAAAATTTTAGGAAAAGACGAGTCTGAGTGAACAACATCACTAATGAGGTTGCAATGAGTTGGAAAACGAAACTGCTTCGAAAGTTCTTCCTTGTGAAGGAGATTAGATCAAGAAAAGGTATGCTGCATTTTGAAAGATGGCGCATCCTGAATGTTTGGTTGTTCGCTATATACATCCACAAGATTTATCGTAGCGACGAAGACATCCATCAGCATTCGCATCCTTGGATTTTCTTTTCTAAAATTCTCACAGGAGGTTATATAGAGCAGAGGGGCGGACGCGGCGATCTTATGACCCAAGGCTCATGGACAATCATGAAGCCGAAAGAGTACCACAAGATTACGGTCATCAAACCGACGACCTCGTTCGTAATCACTGGCCCGAGGCTACATAAGTGGGGTTACATGACGAGCGAAGGACATGTTGATTCTGTCGCTTATAGAGAAAGAAAAAGAAAGAACGTGACGCATTAGGATTTGGTCCTAAAAGAGTTGCGAAAATTTTAGAAACAAAGTAGAATAGTTCTACAAGGGAGATAAAACATGCTGAACGCACTACTCGATACGCTCGATAGCGACGACGACCTAAGTGACGATCTTAGGTGCGCGGCTACGTTTATCTCATAAATAGAGAATAACGGAGTCGCGTCAAACAAAACACGCGGCTCCGTGATGGAACTGGTATACATGCTGGCCTTAGAAGTCAGTGCCTTTATGGATTGTGGGTTCGAATCCCACCGGAGCTACCATCATGTCATATACAGAACAGGTTCGCAATCTACCAGAAGGAACCCTTTCAAAAGTTCTCCAGTCCGCTCACAGAATTGCTCGTGAGAAATTGGAAGCTGATTGGGGCCGGAAGGCAGAGTACGCAGCTTATAGAGTTCTGTACTATGATGAGTCTACTTGGCGTCAAGCTTTGGAAGACAATGATATAAGTCTAAGTGGTGGAACGGTAGACACGCAGCGCTGAGTACGTTGTCCGGCAATCCGGGTGAAGGTTCAAATCCTTTCTTAGGCACCTTAAGAAGTGTTAAGATGAGTTCAATTAATGTTAATGAATGAGGAAGTTGTAAAATGAATGCTATGATTTTGTTCGCTTTGGTCTTTGGTTCTATCGCTAACGCTGAGCCAGAAATTGTATTTGAGCCTGTTTGCGATCGTTTGTTCGCGGAAGACTACCTTGATGACAGAGAGAACTGCGAGACTATCTCGTCAGAAGTCGTCAAGTTGGCGCCAGTCGTTACGATTACCTGCCACACAGAGGACTCCAAAATCTCCGTATCTGGTATACCGAGCGGCTACTTCAAGCAGAACGAAAAGAATATACTGAGGCAAAATAAGGTTCTCTGTCAGGATTCTTGGTTTGCAGTTGTAGAGAGCAAATAGGCTAACGCCTATGCCCAGGTGGCGGAATTGGTAGACGCGCCAGATTAAGGATCTGGTTCCTGAAACGGAGTGAAGGTTCGATCCCTTTCCTGGGCACCATTAAGAAAGATTATAAGAAGGATTAGAAAATGAGTTCCATTAAAGACCTGTTTCCGATTGATGTAGATAATGATGGTGCAGTAATTCGTAATAAGATAAACGAACTTCTCATTTCGTTATGTTATACTGAAGATCAGGATATCAAAATCAGATTCTATTCGATGGCGATCATGGCTACCTTCAGAGAGTATGAGATTAATGGTCTTGAAGCAGCTTTGAGGCAGCTTGACCAAATGATTGAGAAGCCTGCTCTGAATGACAATTCTGACATAGGATTCCCGGTTAAACTTGAGACAGATGAGAAGTGGCCGGGCATTTGCAAAAACGATTGCCCATTCGACAGAGAGTGCGCAAATGCAGGAAGCGCTGGAGATTATCGTTCTGAAAGCGGACTGACACCCGACTTTGTTAAAAACGAAGATTCTTCGATTACCTGTCACGGTTGTGGAGATATGGAGGAAGGTATGAGGCTTTTCGATGACAATGGAAGGCCGACAACTTTTTATAAGCATTATAATCATTGGTAAAGACATAAGGAGTGAGAGTGAGTGATTCTGTAACGGATTTTATATATGGGTGTGAGTTGCCCTGGAGACATAGAGATATGGTTTCCGATTTCGTTATGAACGGGGAGGTTGGTTTCGTATCAACCTATACGTCGCACGAAGATATCTTTTGGTTTGGAATAGGATACGCATCAAATTCTAATGGATTTAATGATGCGCCAGAACCTCCAAGTGCAGAGCTTATGAGTGAAGTAGACTCTGCTTATGAAGAATTGTCAGATGAACTTAAGGAAGCTTTGAATGGTCGGCCAAGAAATTTGGTACACTCATACGCAGCATGAAAATTTAGGGTATTAGTTTAGTTGGTTAAAACACTGGCTTGTCACGCCAGAGATCGCGAGTTCGAGTCTCGTATATCCTGCCATAATATGACTGTAATTTTACGGAGACCTAATGGTTAAAACATTCGAAACTGGAGGATACATTTGGATTTATCCAAATGTGGAAATATTGGATAAAGCTTTGAAAAAGCATAATCGGTTGGGCGGTCTTGATACAGGATTTCTCGCCAATTGCAGACCAGATGTAAGCTTAGCTTATGGCCTTTGGAATGAGAACCTTTACCGATTTGATTGCGAAACGGATCCAGAAGAAAGAATTTATAAGTTTCCAGATACAGAAGTTTCTTTTGTAATTCGTATAGGAAGTGATGGCCGACACTATATCACGTCACATAACGGATTAACTTTGGAACAATATGGTGCAATGCTATTGGGCTATTCAACGAAACGGTATCTGGAAATGACAGAATCTGAATTTGAAAAAGAGATTGAAAGGCGCAACGAGCCTCCCTCTTCTTCTTTTGAAAACGATTTTCTATTTTAAAATTATGGGGGTATCAGGTCTGTTTCAGACCGATTCCGGGCGGCCCACACGATCAGTGGGACGGGTGAGAGGATTGCTCACTGCCCCCGCCAGTTTTGGGAATATATAGGCCAAGGTACAACGGCCGCTTTCAAAGCAGTATTCATGATATCTGCGCAGGAGAATTACCTGCTATTCCCGCCAGTTAGATTAGTTTTGGGGAGTGGGTGGACTGGTTCGAGTCCAGATAGAAAGGTTATACCCTACCCGCATGGCAAAGGATCGCGCGTCCGACTTTAGGTTCGAATCCTAAACTCTCCACCATTTAAAAAGGAATTTAATGTTTGTTGTTCACTTCAAATCAGAATCTGGTGACAATTACTACTCAGCTTTCGAAAGAAAGCCTGACGATTACGAATTGAAAGTTTGGATCATTTATCATTGGCCTGAATCAATTGAAGATGGCGTCTGCTATATTCATGTTAATAGCGTTACAGAGTGTGAGTTTTATGACGTAGACGAAGGTGATTTGGATCTCAGAGAGTTGCCGTATCCCGACAAAGTGGAGTGGATGTTGCCGTATCCCGACAAAGTGGAGTGGATGTAATGTACAAAGTTAACCATGATCATTTTCGATTGAACGCAGAAGAATCTGCTTGTCTTGACAAACAGTTTGAATCACTCATAATTAAGCACGCTCATTTTATTATGAAGAACGGTTTAAGTCATTTTTTTGTGGTTGCTATTGAGGATAAAGAATTTCGGATAAAGTTTAAGTGGCCAAAGGGTTCCTGGGTTGATGCCGACGATGGACGCGGGAAGAGAATAGCTGATGATGCAGTTCCTATTGGGGCGACAATGCAATACAGGGATTATAGAAAAAACGCTTATGATCATGGTGCTGTTGAAAAATATACCTGCTCTGAGTTTTACAATAAAACAATGATTGATCTGAATGATATCTTTGGTAGGACGTTGAGAGCACAAATGAGGTATCACGATCATAAATGCAATTTTTGTGAGTCTTGAATAGTTAGGTTTGAAATAAGGGTGGCGTGGTGTAATTGGCTAACACGCTGGACTGTCTATCCGGAATTTGGGGTTCAAATCCCCCGTTGCCCGCCAAGGAAATGTTATGAATGTAACGGAAGTTATATCAAAGATATCAGAGTCTAAGTTTTTCGACATCGAAACAACTCAATATCTGATGATTGTAAACATAAAACGCACACACTTTTATTTTGTTATTGATTATGAATCGTCTCTGTTTTCTCTTTATAACTATGAGCATAATCTTCAAATTAAAAAACCTGATGGTTCATGGGTTAATTTAAAAGGGGAGCCTATCATCACTCATTGGAGTGTTTTCGACATAACCGAGAAGATGGTAGGAAAATTCTCTCAAAAATACATCGAGGAATTTGAAGAGTTTGTGATGATAGATCTGCTCTTCATGAGTTCTGAATATAAATTAGAGGAAGCTGAATGGCCAAAGAATTAAATTCCGAATACAAATACCTAATCCCTTACTTATCTCCCCTTCTTCAGGGTTTTGCAGCCCATTTCCCCCTTGATGAACTTGGCGGTGCAAGACAACTTGAATCCTTTAAAAAGGTTGAAGATTCGGACGGAGAGTTCGCAATCGCAGTTTCATATTGGATTGAAGGCGGAGATAGCCCGAATATAGAAACGGATTTGTTTTTGGTCTGTGACGAATCTTATGAGAAGCTTGCCAACTCAATGCTTCAAGATTTTGCCGCCAATAATGAAGAATACTACAAAGTTAAAATAATACACAGCTACGGGAAAGTTGTTCAATTTGTCCCAAAAGCGGAAAAGATTATACTTGAGAAGGTTAGTTATAACTTTCTTGAAGTGTAACGTATATCATAGCGCGAGCCGTAAGCTCATTGATCTTTATAAAAATGCGACCAAGTTAGTATGAGCTATGACGGAAACCTTGGTTTGAGGAACGGTGAATTAGTTGAGTGATTTCAAAATTTTGATTGGGGATGACTTTTCGGGCATGTCTGCGGAAGAGATCCGTGCATACTATGACGGCATGACCATTGAGCAAAAAGCAGAGCACAAGGCAGAACAGGATCGTCGCTGGAAAGAGGAAGCGCGTATTCGAAAGAAAAAGTATGCTGCAAAGCGAGTTGTAATCAACGAATACTACGATTCTTTCAACAAAGTTCTTACCTTGACTGAGGAAGATAAGCGTCACCTTTTTGAAGGTACCCATCCAAGGTTCAGGTTCAAGTCTGGATATAACAGATATGGTGCAGGTCATAAGTTATCCGCAAAACACTTGGATTGGAAATTTCATCCTGACGAAACGTACACAGCGAACGTTACGTTCACGGATGGTCACTCAACGTTCACCGTTACTCTTAGAGCAGAGGACAATCCTCACAAAGATGCGATTAAGCCGTGGCTAAACATGCCAGACGAAATCAAACCGAAATGGGGTGATGATATCATCCCGAAAGAATATAAGAGATTCTCGGTCAGCGAACCGGAACACACGACGTATGCACTTTATACGGTGTATGCGAGAGACGAGGATCACCTTCAGGTGCTTCTTGACAATGGAATTCTTGACGATATGGATTCAGAAGATAGAGAGAGTGGCTATTCTAACGACAAGGTCACATTTAATGAAGATACTAGTTGGTAACACACAACAAGGAGTTGTTTTAGATGAATTTTAGAAATTTTGTTTTGTTCGCGGCGCTTACCAGCGTCATTGGTTGCGCCACTGTAGAGCCAGGTAATGCCGGCGTTGTAGTTGATTGGGATGGTGTGCAGGAAATTCCACTTCCAGAAGGCTTTCATCAGATCAATGTATTCACTGATACGGTAGTCAATTATCCTGTGAAGATTCAGGTTTATAATGCGCCAGCAAGTGCTATGTCGAAGGATATGCAGCTTGCAAACACACAAGTTACTGTTAATTATAAAGTAGCAATCGCAGATGCTCCCGGACTCTATCAGTCCGTTGGTATGATTGATGACGTTGAGGCTGTCCTTATCCGACCCAAGGTTCAGGATACTGTCAAGAAGTACACTGCACAGTACGCTGCGGAACAGCTTATTGGTGACAGAGAAGCAGTGACTGTTGCTATCAAAGAGGAACTTGTTGCGGAGCTTGCGGAACTCGATATCACAGTAACGGAAGTGTCTCTGACTAACTTCAATTTCGCGGAAGAATTCCAGAAAGCGGTTGAGGATAAACAGATTGCTGAGCAGCAGGCAAAGACTGCGATGAATCAGGTAGCAATCGAAGAGGCAGAGGCAGCGAAGACTGTGGTTAGAGCAGTTGCTGAAGCTGAGTCAACCCTTGCATTGGCACGGGCACAGGCAGAGGCTAACAAGCTGCTTGATCGTTCGCTTACCGAGAAGGTGATTCGGTACGAGATGGTTAAGAAGTGGGACGGTGTCAACTCCAAGGTTGTATCCGGTAACGGTAGCGGCCTCCTTATCTCAGTAGAGTAAAATGGAAGCATTTATAATCTTGGCAACTATAGCTATTTGCCTACTGCTTTTCTTTGACGATTAAAAAATGGAGGCCGTTTATGGCTTGGTATATATGGTTAATCATAGCGATATGTTGCCTCATACTAATCTGCAAACGGCCTCCGCACATTTGAGGACCCTATGTCTATTTACGCTGTAATTTTAATTTTGGTTATGATTGGGCTTATCGCCGCAGGGATTAAATTCCTTCCAGGCTATATTCATAAGATCCAGATGAATGCAAGAAAAGTTGAGCTATTGGATCTTGAGATTGAAAAGAAAAGAAGCCAGCAGGCGGACGAGGAATTGAATAGTTATCTCAGTGATGACGAGAGAGCCGAAATGCGCCGAAAAGCGGAGCAGGCACAAAGGAGTTAAAGATGAAAGTAGTATGCATATCAGATACGCACAACAAACATGAACAAATTGAGATACCAGAGTGCGATCTGCTTTTGCATACCGGAGACTTTTCGTCCAGAGGCTATAAGCACGAGTTTCAAAACTTTGTCAAGTGGCTGGACAAACAGCCTGCAAAGCACAAAGTATTTATATCTGGCAATCACGATTACATTTGCCAAAAAGAACGAGAGTTTGTTGCGGAATTCGTAGCAGACTACGATGTTCATTACTTGCTTGATAGCTCCGTTGAAATAGAAGGTCTCAAAATCTATGGCAGCCCTTGGCAGCCTTGGTTTCACAATTGGGCCTTCAACTTCAATAAGAATGATCATGCTCAGGCTATATCAACTTGGGCTAAAATCCCTGATGATACTGATGTATTACTTACACATGGGCCACCATACAAGGTCCTTGATAGAGTGGCGAGAGTCATGCATGCTGGAGAAGATCCGAATGTTGGGTGCAAGTTCCTTTTAGGAAGAGTCATGGAAGTTAAGCCAAAGCTTCATGTTTTCGGACATATCCACGAGGCTTATGGGCAGCTTGAGCACAACGGAACACTTTTCATTAATGCTGCGAGTTGCACCTTACAATATCAGCCAACTAACTTAGCGACAGTAACGGAGCTATGATGTTCTTGATCACAATGGTGAAGACGGTTGATGCCTTATGCAGGGGGAGATAATGAAGACAAGAACATTTCAAGAGTACCATAAAGAGATTATGTCTCAGAAAAGGTACGGTGAAGATACATTTAAGGATTTCATTGAAACATGTTTTAAGCATTGTCCTGACCTTTTGGCCATCAGGCTGAGAGGTTGGACTCCAAGCTTCAATGATGGTGATCCTTGCTATCACTCAGAAGATCTAAAAGTTCTTTTTCGTGACGATGTTTACGGTTTCGATTGGGCAGTTCATTTTCATGAAAAGTACGAAAGTATTTGCGAAGAAATCTTTTTAATAAAAGCGACCCCGTCTCGTTGGAACGAAAAAGAAATGCACTACGGCGGCATGAGTCGTGAGGATATCGCTGCTCTTGGAGATTGTCCGAAAAAAAGAGTCCTTTACGCTATTCGAAATCAATTCTATGCGGAACATGCTTATGGCACAGATTATGAGTTGATCATCGATAGGACAGAGGAAGGTACGGATATCGAGTACAGACAGTACGAATGTGGTTACTGATTTTACGAGAGAAGGTCTTCTTCGACAATTGATTCTACCATGCATCTAACGTCCCAAAAGAGTGGGGACTTAAACCATTCCCCTCTTTTGACGTACGATGAAACAAGTCTCTGATGGCACTCTTTCTCTAATTTGTAAACCTTCTCAGAAGGTAATGAATAGATTTCTATCAGTTCCAATGATTCAGAAGAACCAGTTTGTAACTGTTTCAGTCGCTTGGCAGGGTTTTTGCTAACACCGATTTTAAGGTCAGTGCCATTACTTATGATGTAAAGGTATGAAGTTTCCATGAGAACACCTAATATTTCGGGTAGGATTGTGAGTGAGGGTATCATTTATGCAAGAATACGATTCGTTATATGATGAAGCACACGATCTCCTTTGGGGAAATCATTTTACAAGAGTTCTCCGGAACGGAGCCATGATTGAAGCTGAGCTTCGATGGGGACTACCCGGACCAGAAATAGGAGAAGTCTGCATTGACAAATACGGATGCGACTCTGAAGATATCTTCTATTGGGCGTCGCAAACTCTTAATGAATCTTACGCTTTGCCTACGCATGTTGAGAAAGCAATTATGGAATCGGATGAATATGTTTCATTTGCATTGCGTATAGATAAGGTTAATAAAGAAGTCAAAAGCATTCAGAAAGAGAAGGGTGACAAGAAGTTCTATCAGCAATTTCTTAACGATTTAGAAGACGACCCTGACAATAACAAAGTTATGTTTCATAAAAGCTTAACTAAATAATCTCGGCCCCTTGGTGGAATTGGTTTACACAGCAGGTTCAAATTCTGTGCGCTTATGCGTTTCTCGGTTCGAGTCCGAGAGGGGCTACCAAAAGGAAATTAAAATGGGATATTACACTGACTTCTCTCTTGAAATGATTGGTTCTGAAAATGATATTCGCAAAGTTCATATCGGATTGGAAATGCAAAACTGCAATTGTCCAGATAGTCATGCCGATATCTTTAGCACAATAGCTTCCCTTGAATCAGGTGACGCTGTCGGGTGGAAATGGTACAATAGTAAAGATGATATGGTAACATTTTCAAAGCATTTCCCCAATGTTCTATTCGTTTTAGAAGGCGAGGGAGCAGATAGCGAAGATATGTGGAGACTCTATGTGAGGGGTGGAAGGTTCTTTGTGGTTGAGCCAGAAATTATCTGGCCAGAATTTGACGAATTAGATATATCGAAACACCTCGGAGAATAAAGATGCACCTAACGTCAATAGAACAAATTGACCGAGAGACATTAGAGAAGTTATTCCAAAGAGCGGATTACTGGAAAAGAATAAGAACACAAAAGCTTACAACAATTAAGCCGCTTCAGGGCCGCTTATTGACAAACCTATTTTATGAGCCATCGACAAGGACTGCATCATCGTTCTTTGCGGCGGCTTCTTTTCTTGGTGCCTCTGTTAATCAAATTACCAATGTAGCTTTCTCTTCTGTATCAAAAGGCGAAACGTTTGAAGACACCATTCTGACTCTCGCACAATACTCTGACGGAATTATCTTAAGGCACCCTGAGAAAGGGTACGCAGACTTAGCCGCCAGTGTGTCTCCTGTCCCCATCATTAATGCTGGGGATGGCACAGGTGAACACCCTACTCAGACGCTACTTGATTTATATACAATATACTCAGAGCTTGGCAGGATAGATGACTTAGCTGTGGCAATGGTTGGTGATCTTAAAAATGGGCGAACAGTTCATAGTTTAACTAAAGCGTTTGCAAAGTACGAAACAGAAACCGATCTTATTTTCATCTCTCCAGAAGAGCTTAAGATGCCCGAAGAGTATTGCGAAGTCTCTAAGGTTCTTGGGATACAAGAAACAGAAGATATGACTTCCGCAATGGAAAATAATCATATCGATGTACTGTATATGACTCGCATACAAAAAGAGCGCTTCAATAATCAAGAAGATTATAAAAGGTATCATGGCTGCTATGAGCTTACGCCAAAAGAAATGAAGCTCATGCCGGACGAATCATGTGTCCTTCATCCCTTGCCAAGGGTTGGGGAGATATCGTCAGAGGTTGATCACGACCCAAGGGCTGCATACTTTCGTCAAGTAAAGAATGGTATGTTCATGAGAATGGCGATATTAGAGGCATTAATTTCTTAATTTCCCACAAGATGGTATGTGGAGAAGAACGGTCCCCAAATGGATACCGGATTAAAATCTGGTGTTTCACAGAATAGGAAGCTAAATGAGTTGTTACGAATGGGAAGAGGGCTCTATCAAAATACCTGTAAGCCATTGGCCTATGATTAAAAAGGCAGTTAGGGATGCCTATAACAAGCATCAAGAGGCGGAATACATGGCGGCTCTTTCGGTGTATAATCGGGTATGCGCCGCCGGTAAGGGGCGACGCAATTTTGATTTTCGAGCAGCAGAGCGCAAGCTGAGCTATGAGAATACGGATCGTTACCTTCTTCCCTGGCTAAAATTCAACGCATCTGAGAAACCGTTAAAACCGAAAAAGAAAGATTTTTCAAAAGCCACAAGCACCTCCACTCTGTACTCATATGACGAAATCGTTATCGGCTTCGATAACAAGACCCGCTGTATTGAGTGGCGCGTCAGCGAAAACAACCGAGCAGTAGAGCGTGCTCATGGGCACCCTGTCAGCAAAGCGTTCTTTTCGGAATTGAACAGGGTAAACTGGACCTCCAAAACTGGAGGCGTTTTCGTTGGCAATGATGAGTATAACAGAGAAGACTATAGTGCCGGTGGTGGTGGAAACTATATAACCAAATACTATGGTGGAATCGGAAAACGAGAAGCTGGTTTTAGTTCAAAACGTTCTTTGTTTAGCGGTTACTAAAAGGATATTTATGCCAGTTTATTACGGAATTCAAACAATCTTTATACACATTCCTAAATGTGCAGGAAGCGGAATGGCTCAAAAGCTATTCGCCCTTAACGAAAGTGGCGATGGGCTGAGTCAAGAGGTCGATAAGCATGAGAGTGCTTATGCTGTTGCAAATTATCTCAAGTACGATCTGTTCCTTCAGTTTTTCAAATTTGGATTTGTCAGGAACCCTTACGACAGAATGGTGTCGTGGTTCCATTACTACCAGAAACTATGGAAAAATCCAGACGAAGAACCATGCAGTCAAGATTGCATTGATCGGTTTCTTGAAATGGATTTTGATACATGGATCAAATCCCTTAAGAGGCATGAGGAAGGCGGGTGTCGTTCAGAAACTGCATGTCCGTTTCACTTTATCGCCAACCAGTATCAATATTTGATCTGGAGGGATGGAAGAATCTTTGTGGATTTTGTTGGTAAGGTTGAGAATATCGATGAAGACTGGAGTTATGTTTGCGAAAAGGTTGGCCTTCCTCAAGAGAAGCTGGATGTATCCAATAGATCTGATAGGGAAGACTATCGAACTTATTACACGGAAGAAACTAAGGCTATTGTCACAGCGCAATATGAAAAAGACTTAGAATATTTTGATTACTCATTCTGAGAGGTAACATCATGGAAGATACTGTAGGGCATATTCGCCACATCAACTACATGGTCCGCAATTTAGAGCGTGAGTTTGTGTTCTCGGATGGGTCTGGGCCAAAAATTATGATCGAAGACTATTGTTCTAAAAATTGGTCTTATGATCCTGATTCGAAAAAAGTGACCATTTCATTTGTGGGGGGATACTGGAATTCTTTTGAAGTGTTAGATGTGGCAAAAGGATCAGAGGTCACTCTTTTTTCTGTCAAATATGACACTGACACGCACAATTCTTATTTGGCCGTATCTAACCATAAGGAAAGCCATGAACAGGTTGACTAAAACTGTAAAGATTGGCAGAATAGACTTAGAGAAATTGGGTTTAATTCTGTCTCATTTTAGAAATGTAAATTGTAACTCACGAAACTCTGCCCTTCCAATGCTTGAAGAGATATTTGATAAGGAATCTGCTGAGGCATTAGCGTACTACATTGAGCCGCCAACTCAGATTAAGAAAGAAGATGTGCAAAAAACCATTGAGCGAGCATATAATGATGGTGTGTTTTCGCCATACCTTGCCGCCTGTAACATTATTCATATAGATCATATTGGAAATCCGGAACTGTTTATCGGGATTGCTAAGATAATTATGTGTGCTGTAACTGAAGGTAAAATTACTGAGTTGTTGATATCATTATATGAACTTAGCTTTATTTCGGCCCTATCATTAGACACAAGATCATCGATGATTGCTTGGATATTTTCCAACAGAGAACACTTGACTGACGAAGTGTTGAAGATATGCAGATCGCCTTTCTTTTTTCCATCCGATGCAAGTGCGATGGTGATCCAGTTAATTAAAATGGAAATGTACGACGAAGCGGTTGAGTTTTCAATCGAGAACGAAGGGGAGCATCTTCGGTACCTGCTTGCGTCGGAGCTTCCTATTGAATATATGGCTCACTTGATGGACTCACCCGCCAGTGTTATGGAAGTTATTGATGAAAGATTGCAGAACGAAAGCTGAATGCTTCGAAATTTTCTAAAATTCCTGTAGGACGTTATAGGTTTTCGAAGCGATACTTCAACCCTTAACCAAGGAAATTTAACATGGGTTTCAATAGAGTTTCGACCAACAAGCCGTGCGACAAGCACTTCTGTTTTTTCATTCAGGACTTTCGGGAAGGTGATTCCGTTTACGTCATGGTTAATAGGCAGCGCGTCCGAGGGCGAGTTGTGGCAGTTAACAAGCGTGAGAACGTAGTTCTGTGGGAGGATGGCGATGGTGTTATCAGCCGCTCAGTTCTTGACGAGTTCTCATTCCTCGGACCTTTCGACAGTGAGTGGGTCTGAGAACACCAAGGAGATAGATGATAGTTGTCTATGAGAATAGGAAATACTTTTTTCGCGATAAATGGCTTAGCGAAAGTGGTGCGGAGGTTAGCGATATCCTCTCTAATTTCCTTAGCGAAAAGGCCATGCAGGATGGAGTCGATCCTGGCCTATTTGCGAGCATTGTGACCCCGGTGCAAACTAGGGTTATCAAGGCAAAACCTAAGCCAAAGAAGGAAAAAAAGAAATCAACTCTTGAAGTCTTGTTTGACCTTAATTGCTGATTTCTTATCCTTATTTTGGATTAGTAAAACAAGTTGAGTATCATTAATTAACGATACTAATATAAAATTGATAAAACTGAAAAAGGAGTTTAAATGAATTCTAACGAGAATCGGAGCGAGGTTATCGAGTCTACTCGTAATCTCAAGAACCTTAGTGTGACTGTACGCTCTGGCAGTCTTAGGAAGCAGAGGCTTTCTAACAATGTCTCCCTTACACGTACCCTCGATGGCGGAGAGTTTAGTACAAGACTTACCATTAGAGAGGCCCGAGCCCTTCGTGATTTCCTGAACGAAACCCTGGACTGAACGAAAAAACGAAAATCGTGTTACAGGGGCGTAACACACCGAACCTAACAACGCAAAAAATTAAAGTCAAATAGACTTGGCGCAGCATCGGGGGATCCTTCTACAAGGTGAACCCGATCTCGCCATACGTTGGAGCGTATATTGCCAAGCATTACTATTAGCAAAGAGGCCATTGAAGACATCATGTGGTCATCTGTTGGTCCATCCGATAGCGGAGCATTCATCATTGTGCATGAAGGCGAGTGGACGCAGGACGGAAAATGTCAGTATCAGGAGATTATCTTCAAAAACACTGGCGATACTAAATGCTATTCATTTAACATTTCACGTTCTGGCTCTCCATTTACGTATTGGCATTACGACACAGAGTACATGGAAGAGATGACGTGTACCGAAGTTGAAGAAGTAGAGATCATTACCAAAATGTGGAGAGCCGTAAAGTAGCCTCCCAAAGAGGATACCATGGATTCCGCGAAATATCCCAGGTCGCTGCATTGGCCGAGTTCCCCAGGAACTACCTCAGATGACCGTTTCATTACACAGGCACAAGCGCTCGCATTTCTAAATGTCGAGACTGTGCTTACCGAAAAGCTTGACGGTGGAAATACTACCATAACGAGAGATGCCTTTTTTGCAAGGTCTCATGGTGGAGAACCAGCTCACCCGTCATTCAATCTTCTACGCACCCTTCATAAGAATTATCTATGTAGGGCCATTGATAAAAATATATCAGTATTTGCTGAGTGGTGCTTCGCAGTACACTCAATTAGGTACTCGATGCTTCAAGATTATCTCAACATTATCGCCGTCAGGAATGATGAAACCGGCGAATGGTGGGATTGGGACGAAGTATGTTTGATGGCTGATCACCTCGGCTTCCCCACTGTACCAGTTCTACTCCGTGGAACGTTTACAGACATAGGCGCCTTGGAAAAAACTATGACCACGTTCTCTGGCTTGTCGTCTTTGTACGGCCCAACAAGAGAAGGTGTAGTTCTAAGAAAAGTCAAGGGTGTTGCTGAGATCAAAGACGAGCGTGGTCTTTGCTTAGATGGTCTTGCTAAGTGGGTAAGAGAAGATCATGTTCAAACGGACGAACATTGGAGCAAGAAGAAAGTTGAAATTCAGCCAACCATATCGGCACTGAGTTTTATGTAATCAGCCTTTTGCTTCGTTCTAAAAATTGCGTATATATCCTAGACAAGAAAGCTAAATCCTGTAAACCTCCATCAAGGAAGAAATTAATGCTCCGTAGACTATTCAGTATGTTCAGTGGATCCGCTCCTACCATCAAGGCAAGGAACGTGACACATAAGTACCTGTCCAACGCTCAGGTGTTGGCCAAGGCAATGGGGGATAAGCTTAGGATTAATCCTTCTGCCACCGCCCCCAAGGGAAAGAATCTTTTCATCATCGACTTCTATGGCGATAAGATGGCTTCCCGCGCAGAATTTCTTGGAGAGGAGATTTCTTCCTTGATGACCGTTGCAAATCCGGAGACTGATGCGGTCCTTATCCGCCTCAATTCTCCTGGTGGAGCCGCACACGCATACGGATATGCGGCTTCTCAGATTGAAAGACTCAGAAAGCGTGGCCTTCATGTCACTGTGTCTGTAGATCGCGTAGCCGCTTCCGGTGGTTACTGGATGGCTTGTGTTGCGGATAAGGTTATCGCAGCGCCTTACTCTATCATCGGTTCCATTGGAGTCGTTGCAGAGTTTCCGAACTTCGCAAAGGTCCTTGAGAATCTCGGAGTTGAGTACAAGCAGTACACTGCTGGTAAGTTTAAGAGAACCGTATCTCCTTTCACCGAGGCAGATGAAGAGGGTGAGGCAGAGTTTGTTCGATCTCTCAATGAGATTTACGATGACTTCAGAGAGCACGTTATCTCCTTCCGTCCCGACGTTGATGCTGACGAGGTAGCTAACGGTAGAACTTGGAATGGAACCAGGGCTCTTGAGATTGGCCTTGTTGATGAGGTTCTTACTTCGGAAGAGTTCATCGGGCGTGCTTGCACAGAGTTCTCGGCAATTAAGATTGAGTTCATCGGCGAAAGAGATAGTTTGGGCCGCATGATCGGAACTGGCATCGCAACGACTCTGTCTGACATCATCAGCCTTTCGATTGAGAAGCTGTTTGTCAACATGGGAATGTCGTGGAAGTAGATAGAATATACAAATACGCCGAACTTCCTCCAGAAAAAGGAGTAGTTAAGTTCGGCTGGGGAGCTACAGAGGAAATGCCAGAGACAGATTACGTCTTAGGCTATCATTCCCGTTCTAAGTTCGCCACAGAGGAAGAGGTCAGTCTTTCTCGCAAAGAAGGGACTAATGCAGCCTCCGTGGCTGATTACACAAAGTTTCTGCAAAGCCTTACAGGAAGTACTCCAGAAGCATTCTATGAGAAATGGGATGGAAAAGAGGATGAGCTTAAGGCTTTTTGGTCAGCAAATTTCAGCAATGCCGATCCCAAACAATATCTATTTGTTTGGAAGCTATCAAGACTGTTAGTCACTGGCAAGAAATTCGTAATGTATAGTAGGGGATTTAGGCTGGTGAAAAATGAGACAGGAGACACGCCGACAGAGGTATAATGGGAAAAAGAATGATGCAATTTCTTTACCGCTTAGCATTGTCACGGTCAACTTTGATTTTGATGACAATCTTGCTTTCACAATCAGAACCGCTGCTTGCTATGGTGTGGGCACTATTTATGTAATAGGCTCCGTACCGGACAGAAGTTTTTTGAACTCTCGCTCCGGCAGTCTGTATGACTACGTTGACATCTACTCTTTCTCTCAGCCGAGAGACTTTACAGAGTTTGCAAAGAAGAACGGGTATAATATAGTGTCGGCCGAGCTTTCGGATGATTCTGTAAGCCTGTTCGATTACAAATTCGACATGGACACGCATACGTGTCTGGTGTTAGGCCATGAAACAACTGGCGTACCCATCGAATGTACCTTGAATGGAGATAATGTTTTCATACCAATGCTCGGAGTAGGGTTTTGTTTGAATACGTCCCAGACAGGAACAGCAATCATGACAGAGTATGTTCGTCAGTATTTGGAGAGAAAATGAGGAAGCTTGTTAAGAAGGCGGTGAAGGTTGTTGTTACACCAGTTGCAACAGCCGCTGTTATGTCACAGTGGGCAATTGTAATTCTTGCCCTTTATGCACAGACAATTCGTCGCAACTATGGATCTAATAAGGAAGACTAATCTAATAATGAAGTGAGTTATAGTGAACGCTCACTTCACAGGGATTAGTCATGGGAACAGTAGATAGATATACAGATGATTTAAAAGTAAAGCTCTCGTCAGGAAAGACGTTAACGCTTGATGCGGATACGGTTGCCTTCACAGGTGATGTGTCAATATCAGGTGCGTTAGGCAACACGACAATCACTGGTAGTTTGTCAGTATCAAGTACGGCAACATTCAGTGGCTCCATAGTGGCCAATGGCGATATCACAAGAGCCGCTACTTTATCGATCACAGCAACCGGTGTTTCTTCGGATCTAACGTTAACATCAGGAAGGGACATTAACTTAGTCGGAAACGACGATATTAATGTGACTCCAACAAATGATTACGATTTGACTGCTGGAGACGAGGTTAATATAACCTCTGGCACCACCTGTGCGGTGATTGCATATTCATCGCTGTCATTGACTGGAGCCTTTGGCCTAACTCAATGTGCGGTAAATATAAGTTCTTCTGGGCTCTTCCTTTCTGGAACACAAGACTCCACTTATGTGGTGGACCTTTTGAACAGGTCAACGACTGTTGGCTCTGATGTCTTAATGGTTAGAACCTTGACAGAGTCTCCATCTTCCTCGACAAGATACGCGACATTTGCTTCCGGTGCTGCTCAGACCACAAGAGGTTTGATCAGGGGAGCAGCTACCGCAACATCGAGTGCCTTCTATTCGGAAGGAACATCTGGAGACTCCGCAGCGTATGGTATTTCACCAGACAATGTAGAAGTCAATAGTACGGGAGACTGCGTATTCGTTTCCGGTTCTGCTGATTATGGTGAGTTCATTGAGTGTGGCGATTTAAGTGAGTGGCCCGTAGAGGTTCCAGAGGGTGACAAATACCTCGGACTACCAGAGGGCTACATAGTGTATGTAAGGGATAAGGCATTCTACAAAGAAGGCCCAGGGACACCGATGGTGGTATCTCATAGATCAATCATTGTTGGTAACGAAAGAGTTGACGAAGAATCAGTTGGACAGGTAATGTCCTTCATTGGTCAGGTTCCTGTATTGGTTACAGGAGTTGTCAACTCTGGAGACTTGCTCATCCCTACAGGAGATTTCTATGCAGAAGCATTCTCTCCTGATAACATTACCTTAGCTCAGTATATGAGAGCAATAGGTACAGCGTGGGAGTCTTCTGATAAAGAAGACATGAAGAGGGTCATGTGTTCTGTGGGTGTAAAAAACACTTATTGATAACAAACATATAATTGAAACTTGTTGAGGTAAATATGACCACAGAAGATAATGTATATACGTGGATTTGTCTGCGTTACGATTCCGTTGGCTTGGTGACTGCTGAGCTTAGATGGGACAATGAAACAGTTGAAACTCTTGGAGGCTCACACTCAAAGTGGACTCCGGTGAAATTTCATGCACAGAGCAAATGGGGCAATAGCCTGCCGATTCATTGGCATGGTTACGAGATCCCTGAGGCTGTCAAAATCGATGGAGTCATCGAAGTATCGGAAGACTGATGACTGACGTAGTAATGTATGATTTACTTGATCAGCCACTGCGTATCGGTGACGAAGTCATTTATGCAAATAGTGGCCGCTTATGGAAAGGCAAGCTCCTTTATGTAAGCGGCCTCACTTGCGGATCTTGTCAGATAACAGTTCCAGAACTTGGTGGCAGGGTTGTAACGTTGCAACTTAGGAAGAGTAGAACTCCTTCTTATATCAGGACCTCTCAGCGTAAGCAGATTGAAACTGGTGAGTTTAAGATTAAGAGTTCAAGGTTAATTAAGATAGAGAAAGGTTCTGTGAAAGAGTAATAAAAACTCGGGGGCGTTTTGGATTCGACCGGGTAACAGATAGGAATAGTGCAAGCCGATCAAGGTAACTCAGATCGTTATAAGCGTTACAAAAAACAAACTAGTTGACGACTATTCATTCGTGTACGCAAACGCAGGCAGAGGCTTCGGCGCTCCTGTAGTAGCATACGCCTAATTCCGATTTAGGCATGTGGACTCTGTGTTCCATATATCCAAACACAGATAAGTGGTTGAACGCACTGACATAAACATTGTTCAAAAATGGAGTAGCCCGAAAGGGAGGAGGCGTCTATCATTTGGCGTCAGGGGATAAAATGAATACTTTGCCTATTTAGAGAAATGGGATAAGCTTGTGAACGACTTGAAATTGACGTTATGCGACACGAGGGTTCGACTCCCTCCGCCTCCACCATCAAAACTTGCCTGCTCCACCTTAATTGCGTATAATTAAGGTGGAGGGCAAATATGTCACAAATAGAGTTAACTTGCGAAATATGCGGAACTACCTTTAGTAGGGCTAAGAAAGAGTACAATAGATCTCTTAAGCTTGACAGGAGAATGTTCTGTTCAAGAAGCTGCACAGGAAAAGGTGTTAAGAATAATCTTGGAGACCAATTAGGTATAGGCAGACCTTCTAATTTGAATTCTGGAAATAGACAAGATGAATATTCCCCATTTAGATACTTTGTAAAAAAAGCGCGTGAAAGAAAGCACAAGTATGATATAGATGTAGAATATCTTAAAGTCTTATGGGAAATACAAGATGGTAGGTGTGCATTGAGCGGGCTAAAGATGGTATTGCCAAAGAATGCATCTGTTTGGGAAAAAGATAAAGGCAATCCTTGGAAGCCAAGTCTCGACAGAACGGATCCCTCTGTTGGCTATATGAAGGGCAATGTTAGATTTGTTTGCAATATTGGAAACCTTTGCAAAAACATTTGGCCAGACGATACCGTGTACCATTTCTGCAAAGAGGTAGCGAAGAATATGGCAAAGCCTGTGCGTTGCGGCGGATTAGATTATAAGGAGGCAGAGGATGGGCAAGAAAGAAGCTCTTGAAGAGGAAATCAAAAGGTTAGAATTAAAACTTGAGAAACTTAAATCTGTTGAAAAGTGGATTAGGCCGCTCTCAGATTATTCTGACGAATAGAAGATAATGGAATTTGATTTGCTTTATGGGCAAGCTTTAGAGCATTTAAACGAAATAGAGTCTTCAGGATATGCCGATGATGATGCTGCGCATTATATGTTTAAATCCATGATGGATCTGTTATCTCCATTTGATTCTTCAATTTGGGACTATTACAATTCATTAACGTAATAAGGAGAGAAAGTGCTAAGTAGAGCTGAGAAACTTGCTAAGCTATCTGAATGGATAGAGGCTCGTAAGCAATACTCTAAGGTATGTAACGATGCAATCTCTCTGTTGAAAAAGGACCTTTCGGTAAATTGCGATCATCCAGAGGATTTTGTTTCACCATACAGGTGGGAATGGGATGATGGATATGGGAAACAGAAGATGATGGACGGTAAGCGCTGTACCATATGTCTCAAAGTCAAGCGATGGGATAGTAGCAGTATTTGGAGTGATGAGTGATACACGTTTTAACTTTTGATATGACATCTGTGTCTGGAGACGAGCATTCGGCTCATATTGTTCTTAACTCAAAAGAGGATGCCGAAAAGGTCCAGAGATATCTTATTGAGAACAACGTAGTTAATGGCTCATGTCCTTTTCACAATTTTGATATTTCACCTTATGTTCCGGAAAAGTCAATGTCATTTGAAGAATGGAAGGAAAGGTGGGGATGATCAAACGGTTCATTCTGAAAAAGCTTCTTCCTTTCAGGGAGAGATATTGGGTTATTGTGACTTTTGAGGATCACACAACTGATGAGTGGCCTGAGGATGTACGGAAATATCATTACGACAGATGTGCTAAGCTGAGAGAGCAGGAAAGACGAAACGAAGGAAGAAAAAAATAAAAATGCTGGATAGGAGCTTCATTGCAGACGTGGAAAAAGCTGCTTACGAATCTCTTACGAATAATGAGTCGTTCGAGATTATGGATGTGAGGATTTTCGAAAAATTCGATAGGATTTATCTATCAAATGACGGAAAGCTTGAATTTGTAATGAATAGTAATGCTCGTTCAAAAAGGCTTGCGGCGCAAAGGCTATCGATAATTGTGCAGGTTAAATTATATTTAGAATGATAACATGGAGAAAGGATGATTTGGATATTAGAAGTAGATCTTCCATACGAATTCTATTTTGAGAATTACGAAGAGTTGCCATATATTCAGCGAATTCTGCATTTGATTTCTGATGAACTATGTGTGCAGTACATTGGTAAAGACGGAGAAGAACACGTCGCCGTAATTTATATCGAAGAGGAACTTAAAAGATGAAATATGATTTTGTACCAGTAAAGACCAGAGCCCCTAAGTTGATGTGGGAGATTGTAGCAGAGTTTATGCACGGAGATGCAGATCACTATTCAAAAGAGAAAGTGAAGTTCGCAGAAGAGGACGACTTTCTTGAGAAGGTAAAGATCTTAAAAGACAGGTTGGCTTATCGTCAGAAGTTCTGGAACGCAGCGATTGATTCAAACAATGCCTGGGCGGACGAACAAGAGGGTTGGCTGGAAGTGCCATTTGAGTATGGATCAGATAGTAGCTGGAGAGCTGACATTGATGGCTTTGAATGTTTCTACTATGATGAAAACGGTGTTAAGTTCAAGGTGGTTTTCAATGAAGAAGGTTGAGCTAAATATTCCTTATGCCCTTAAGGTAAAGGACTATCACGATCTATATGATTACGCTAAGATGTTTAAGAACCTTAGTGTGCTTATAGAAATGGAAGAGATCGGATTTGATGGCACTGATTATATCGGCATCGTCTACATAGATAAAGGTTCAGAGTATGAGGCTTTGAGGCGAGAACTCATTGAGGATACGTGGCAAGTCGTATAGAGAGGTAACAATGAATGAGATAACCATAGCTGGAGCAAGATTCCTCGTCGGAAAATTGCCGGAGCATCTAACCCTTGACAAGGATGAGTTCGAAAAGCTATGGGAGATTCGTCCGTCACATTTCAATGCGATCAGGATGTTTGACAAAGAAGTCTTTATCCCAAGATGGCAACAAGCCTATGGGAAAAATTATTTCTTTTCAAACCAGACAAGCGAAGCGCTGCCGATCACAAAAGAACTTGAGCCGTTTCTGCTATGGGCACAGACATTCAATCCTGCATATAACGGGTTGCTTCTTAACTGGTACGACTCCGATCTAAAGCACTACATAGGTAGGCATACGGATAGCACCACAGGACTCGTAAAGGGCTCGCATATAATTACCGCATCACTTGGTGCAGACAGAGCCTTCCGAATTAGGGAGCGCGGTAAGGGTAAAGGTTTTGAGGACTATATTGTCTCTAACGGTTCTGTAGTTGTCATACCTTGGGAGACCAACCGCACGCACACGCACGAGGTTCCTTATCATGGGAAGTACTCAGGCAAAAGAATTTCTGTAACAGCAAGGGCATTTGTATGAGAGATGAACTTCAGCAAAAAATATATGACAAGTATCCTGAAATGTTTAATAATCGTTATCATACAGAAATTCTATGTGGTGATTGCTGGCTTCCAATTGTAGATGCAGCTTGCCAAAAAATAAAGAGACGACTTAAGGGTACAGGACACTTTGTAAGGTTTATTTCAATTAGTAGCTTATCGTATCCCCCTTCTCTTGGATTTTTGGGACCAGCGAGACTAAGATTTACTTGGACTTTGGTAAGAAGAGAATTTTATACACATAATGAACCGAGCAATCAGGGCAAGATTTTGATCGGGGAAGTTAAAGAGATTTTATGCATGGCTACACGTTTGTCTTTGCTGATACCAGAGGAGATCATAAATGATCGGTAAATTATTCGAGTCTATTAACAAGGTGAGAGAGATTAACTCGGAGCATTGTTATCACAAGGTTCTCGTGTTTGATGAGGATGGGCATTACGAAACTCTCATGATGACGGAACACGAGTTATCTGTAATTAGACAGCGCTCAGAGAGGAACCGTGACGAGGAGCTTGTTCCTAAGTGGCATGACAAGGCTTATGTTTCTGCTGTTTTTTCGGTAAAGAGTCTATTCGCCAAAGTTTTCTAAATTTCCCATAAGATGTTATAGGATGACGTAGCCTTTGTTTTACGCGATTGAAGCCCACCAAGCTTCGGCGTCAAAGTTCTCATCTTCATCGGCTAATGGCAATTCTTCCGAATCATCAGGCGTAGGCGCCTGCTGCTCAATAAGGGAAGCAATTGCCATTTGTGCTGTACCGGTAATGAATTCAAGGTTTGGCAGATAAAGAGTCTTCATGAACTTCTCGGCAGGAGCTTCAACAGCGAGCCATAGAAGCATAGAGATACCAAAGTCTATTGCGGAGACTGTCAAGCCTCCAATTCCAAGACCTGCGAAATATCCCAATACTGTCGGCATCAATAGGAGGATATCTTTAAACCCGTCAAGAAGATTGACGACAAAAGAAATTCCTTCGTCCCACAGTAAGCTGCCAGATTTTGTAAGTTCTACAACGGTTTTGAGTTCGACTGGAGACTCGGAATACTCTTTAGCTTTGCTCATCATTTTTGCAGGCTGTAGTGTGTCCATCCAGTTAAGGCCAACGTCACCAGATTTACCCTGTACTTTTTTGAATTCCTGAAAGCCATAATACACATTCTTAATGGCTATTAAGAAACTGAATAGTGGAGCAGCTTTGCCGAGCAGAGCCATAGCTCCTGCTTCTTTAACAAAGAAATCCTCTGATGTCATATTCATATTTGACATTACAACCCTAAGCTTCTCAGCAGAATCTTTAATATCTTCAGGGTCAGCTTCTTTTAGCGCCGCTGCATCTTTAAGGTTTTTTGCAGCTTCAACGAGGTATACTATAGCTTTAGTTTGCACCTGAGTTTCGTGAGGACGTTCGATCTCATTGAGAACTGCTTTCCACGCCTCAAGGTCTCCGCCAACGATATTTGCAGACTTGATTAGCAAGTGCGTAAGCTCGTCGGCTTCGCGGTTAAGGTTGGCTTCTTTTAGGATATCAATAAGGTATTTAAGTTCTTTGTCCACTGACTGCTCCTAAGCATAAAGGTTTTATTAGTAAATGAATATAATTCAAGCCAGTAATGCTAACGTAGTAAGGGTTGCGGAGTATTTCCTACCAAAGGAAATTACAAATCAAAACTTAATAATAGCAGGTGGGTTTGCTACGTGGCTGCTATATTTGCATAAGACCGTAGAAGATTGGGATAAGTTTTTTGCAGACTTAGATGTGAGTCTCATAAATCTTGAGGATAAACGGTTAAAGGATGAAGCGACAAAAGGTATTGCGAAATTTGGAGATATAGATATCTGGATTCCGGAGAACCATTCTTTAAGAAAGATGAAAATAATCACAAGTCAGGAGCTTTATCCCTTTGGCCTTAAAGAAAACGCAGGACTTGTGGAGAAAAGTCTTGCTTCCGAGAAATCATTTGAGAAAAGCTTCGGCATTTCCTCTGACCTTCTGAAGGTTAGCAGATTCGCACACACATATAGGCTTGAGCATACAGTTAAACTTTTAGGAAAAATAGCGGTTCCGTCAGTGTTCGGCTTGTTTGAGCCAATTGTAATTCCGTATAGAAAGCGAATTAAAATGAGGAATGCTTTTCAGATTATAAGAAGAACCTGTGATTCGTTAGAGGAAGTTTTTTCTACATTTGATTTTCACCATACAAGAGCAGCCTACTACAATGGCTTACTACACTTTACAAAAAAAGCTGAGAGGACTTTCGAAGAGAAGACAATCTTTCCGACAAAGAGTTTCCTTGAGCGACACGATAGCATATCTATTAACTCTGCCTGTAGAGCATTTAAGTATATGGAGAGGTACGGATTTGGCTTCTCAGAAGACTTGGCAGATAAGATTGCGGACCTGTATCTTCAAGTTGGAATAGCAGAGGATACTGCGGATTATGTTGGCCCTCCAAAATATGCCATCATCAATTTATTCAATGCAACGAATCTCACCCCAGAGTATGATCCAGATTATTTAATCTTTTTTTCAGAGATCACTCCAGAAACCTTGAGTAAGGTTAAAGGTATTTATCTTAAAAGATTTCTAACATCATTTAAGACATTTTCGAGAATGTCATGCTTTAAAGATGAGTATATAGGTTTGTTGCTATGTTGCGACATGGAAGAAATAAGTAAAGTAATCGAGAGGCGACTATATGAACAATCCGACTGAACTAAGAAATTACATTTACTCTGTTGATGACGAAGAAACATTGGTCACTCTCAATGGAATGTTTCGTGACGCTTTGACTATCATTGATGTAGAGAGGAAGCTTCAGGAGCTAAAAGACAGCCTGTTCGACGGAGCCAGGATGGAGCACATGATGACATTAGCTCCATTTGAAGACGAAGAAGAGGTCATTCATATGGCGGTTACAGTCTTGAAGGGTAAGCTCAATGTGATTGAGGAAAGAAAGAAGGAAGAAGTAGCCGCCGAGCCTGAGGAACAAAAGCCCGAAGCTGTTCAGGAGGACTCAAAAACCGAGGATTGATACTAATATCATGAAGCTCATGTGAATACCCAAATCTGGAGACTATCACATGGATAGAAAGATTAGAAAATCCCTTTTAGAGGACTTGATCAAAGCTGCTCAAGAGACTGATGATGATGAAGATGTAAGCTCTTTCATGGGCGATTTCCTCCCTTATGATGAGGGTCAGTTCGGAAACCATGAAGTCTTTATGGAAGACTTCACCACAAGGTTTAGGCCGAAAGATATCAATCAGGCAATCGCTATGTCTAATAATTCCAATTGGATCACGATTCCAGAGGTAGCAAGAAGAAAAGGTTTTCCTCACCTATATGTCCTTGACCCAGGAAAGGCAACTCCTTATGAAAGATACTTTGGAGTTAAGACTGAGTACGGGTATTTGGACACACCAGCTACAGCGGCGCTCAGAGCAGCAGTGTTCAACCCTGGTAAGGTGCATCGTTTTGAGGCTAACCAACCAATGCTTGAGATTCCACCAGATTACTCATCTTTACCATCTGGAACAAAGTTTATGATATTGGATCCGCAGGCTGAGCAGTCTGTGATTGCGAATGCTTCAAGAATTATGGAAGGTGCGCAAGGGCGACCAGAACATATCAGAAGGGTTAAGATTGACGAAACTGGCGCAGGAGAGTTTACCTCTACTCATGGCGGAGACAGACCTAAGTTAACGCCAGGAATGGCAGAGAATGATCCCGAACTTGATTCTAAGCTAAAGCATCTTGACACCGCAATCGATCGTTTCTATAAGGAAGATAAGGACGGTGGGATGCAACTTCGAAGGCTGCACTCTACAGTTGCAAGATTGAGACAAATCCTCGATTCGAAAATTGATGGTTTGGTGTCAGAACAAAGGGATAAGAATAGGGCTTTGAGATTCGAATTCAAGAAAGAAGAGTATGATGATCTAATTAAGCAAGCGCTTCTAAGAATCATTATCGCAGAGCTTACAGGCGAAGGTTCGCCATTCGAGGGGACAGACCTCGGATTGCTTCAATGAACATAGAGTTTGAAAAAGATGAAATGATGATAGTGGATGGTCACAGTAAAACCGTTGATGGTTATGTTGTAAAGGACTTTCCAGTATTCGGAATAGCTAAATACAAGTTAAAAGACTCGGGAGCCCAGCCTAATTGGCAATGGAGCATTATCCATATCCCGTCAGAAGATATCTTTTCGGATATCTTCAGAACCAAGAAGAGTGCGGAGGAATGGCTGGACATTTTCTTGGAGGAAACTCAAGGACCAAAACAAATTCTGCTTACGGTCCCTGGTGTAAGATTGATTAGAATTGATTTTGCAGAAGAGATTAGGACAACATTCGCAGAATGGAATAGATAGGGACAAATAAATGAAGAGAGTCGTCATATCCGACATTCACATTGGCAGCCAATATTTTAAGGCGGTTGAGCTTTTGCGTTTTTTAAGTGAAGTCGAATATGATGAGTTAATTTTAGCAGGGGACATTATTGATTTCATCAAGGTCCCTGAGTTTACTGACCGTGCTTTAGCAATCGCACGCACAGTTGATTACTCAAAGACTATCATTTATGTTGTTGGAAATCACGATACCCCGCTCAGAGGGTTTATTGGCAAAGAATTCTTCGGCATCAAATTTGTTGACAAATATGAATTTGAAGAAGGCGGAAGAAAGTTTAGGGTTGAGCATGGGGATGCCTACGATCATCCTATTCTTCAGAACAAAATATTTATGACGCTACTGTCTATCGTTCACGATGCGATTGAAAAGATCACAGAGTTCGATATAACTACTTGGTGGTCAGATTACAAGATTAAAAAGAGAAAGCTACGACGTATCTGGGATATTTTGAAAAAGAATAAAGACGTTGACGTATTTATAATGGGGCATTCGCACCATCCAGAGTTTGTAATTTGGGGACTTCCTGATAAGGATGATATTTCTATCAAGACTTATGTAAACACTGGAGATTGGGTCTCGCATCAGACCTATGTTGAAATCATTGACGGAATTGTGAGGTTGAAAGATTATGGAGCAGGAAACACTGATATTGGATCGGACGAATTTACCGATTAACGAGTGGCTTAATTACATAGACAGTGAGGGCTGCGGATTAGATTTAGTCATTACCGACCCTCCATATCCATTCGATAACAAAAATGGCTCAGGGAGACACTCCTATCATGAAGGTGCCGACCTCATGTATCATAGGATGGACTGGAAGGAACTTCAGAGTGTTTTTGTCAAGATTAAAGATTTAATGAATGATGGTGGAAGAATCTATGTTTTCTCCAATCGTGATGGATATGAAAAGACGAAACAGCTCATGCTCGATGCAGGCTATCGTTACCTTAATACTATCGTTTGGGATAAAGAAAGGTTTGGTGGCGGGTATCACTGGAGGAATTCAGTCGAGTACATCCATTATTTCTGCAAGCCAAAGAAGCCAGCAGTCCTTGTCAAAGGTGCTCGCAATGTGTTTGAGTATAAGAAGCCTACAAAGAAGTGTGCTATTCCTGAGATTGGTTATGACCCAGCGTCCAATGACTCTCCGAAGCCTCACGAAATATGGAGAGACATCATATTGCATGGCGGAGCAGAGGGTGATGTAGTAGCAGACCCATTTGCCGGCTCTGACCCATTGTCAGCAGCACTACTTTTGAACGACGAACTTGCAGAGAAGGTAAGTAGAGCATATACAAATTCTTTTGATGTTTAAATAGTTTTTAATCTACCCGAAACGTAAAAATGGTTGGAACCTTTTATGTTCTATGGAGATTAAAACATGGGAAAAGTTGTAAAGATTGGACCTGAAGCAAGAAAAGAAATGCTTCAAGGTGTAGATATTTTAGCAAACGCCGTTAAGGCCACTCTTGGTCCGCGAGGAAGAAACGTTGCTATCGAAAGGGAATGGGGTCACCCGCTTATTACAAAAGATGGTGTGACTGTAGCTCGACAGATCAGATTGGATGATAGAATTCAGAACATGGGAGCACAGTTGGTGCGTTCGGTTGCAGCCGCAGCAAATAGCGCGGCAGGAGACGGGACAACAACTGCAACTGTTCTCGCTCAGGCAATCTACTCCAAAGGCTTAGTTCTTGTAGACGAAGAGGGACTCAACCCTGTTCTTCTTAGACGCGGCATTGACCTTGCTGTGACAAAACTTTCAAGTAGACTGAAGGGCTTATCTGCATCTGTAAGCGATGAAGCAAGCATGAGAAGTGTTGCTGTAATCTCTGCAAATAATGATAAGGTTCTCGGTGCCAAAATCGCAGAAGCTATCGCGGCAGTTGGTCAGCACGGAGTCATTTCCGTTGAGGAAGCGACTGGAAGATCAACTGAGGTGTTCTACTCGGAAGGTATCAAGCTCGATAAGGGATGGACCTCTGAGCATTTCGTGACAAATTCTGCAAGATTTACGGCAGAATTTGATGATTGTCTTATATTTCCTTATGATGGGGCGATTTCCAGCATCACTGATGTAAGGGAAATTTTTGAGGAATTAGCCGAGCAATCCAAACCCGTTCTTTTGGTTGTAAAGCAGATCACAGATGAAGCTATTGCTCATCTTGTCTACAACAAGATTCAGGGAAATATTAGAATCGCGGTAGTTCGTTCTCCTGGGTTTGGTGATTCGAGACGTGCATTCCTCGAAGACCTTGCCATTGTTTCTGGCGGAAAGATGTTCTGTGATAATGACGGAATCGGTCTTGACGGAGCAACAGTTGCTGATCTTGGGACCGCACGCAGGGTCATCGTAAGCCAGAACAGCACAACTATAATTGAAGGTGGGGCAGATCCCAAAGATGTTGAGGCGAGAGCCATTCAGATTAAAGAGCAGCTTACTGCTGGTGGTCAACATGATTATCAGCTTGAGATTCTAAAAAGCAGACTTGCAAGAATCACTGGCTCGGCAGCGATTTTTAAGGTCGGCGGAAAATCTGAAGCTGAAATGAGAGAGAGAAAGGACAGAGTGGAAGATGCTATCAACGCTGTACGTTCAGCGCTTGAAGAAGGTGTAGTTCCCGGTGGTGGCTCCGCACTAATTCATGCCCTTCCAGTCCTTGACGAGATTGAGACAGATGGCCTTCTTCCTGAAGAGGTGGCCGGCATTGGAATTATCAGAGAGGCAGTTAAGGCCCCATTTTATCAGATTCTTGATAACGCCGGAGTCACTGGTGCTGATGATTTTGTTGAGCAGATTTTGAATTCTGATGAGCCAAGCGGTTATGATGCTCTTAATCTTGAGTTTGTAACTAACATGTTAGACAATGGGATTATGGATCCTTGTAAAGTTGTAAGAAGCTCTTTGGAGCATGCTGCATCAGCCAGTGGAACACTGCTGACGACAGAGGTTGCAATTTACGAAACTGAAACGGAGAGATAATGGATGATTTTTTGCTGGTCAATGCAGGACTCAATCTTCAGAAGTTCGAGAACAATAAGCATTTCTCATTGGAAGAGCACCCTGAGATTATGGAAGCACTTAATGTATTTCCAAATGGGGAGATTTGCGGAATTCGACTTGAAGCAATCGAAGAGGTCTTAAACGACACAGAAGTTGACAACATTCGCAATGAACTCAAGGCAGCCCCAAAGCATGTAGAGATTAGATCAGCAAGAGATTTCTTAAAGGTCATAGCATACTACATTGATATTGAAGAATATTGACCTTAGCAAATAGTTCAAAAGCCTGATAGCAATTTAGCTGTCGGGCTTTTGTCATTTCTAATAATATAGTTTGTTTGATTGAGGTGAACGTGCGTAAGCTTGCAGACTTAGAAGTTACAGAGAAGACAGATCCTGCTACCGGAAATAAAATCCGTATTAGCACGACTGCTCGTCTTGCGTTGAGAATTATGTTTCCAAAGTTTACTGAAGAAAGGAATGCGAGACTAAATGATCGAATGGCATTCATGTTCAGTAATTCAGCAGGCAACGTTGTTCACCGTTTCAAATTAGGGAACAAAGATACCGGAGCATGGCGCCCAGCGGAACCAGATTCTGGTGAACAGAATAATAGAGAAGTTGCTGAAATTAGGTCAGGCCCAGGCGGAGACTTTTTCTTCATTTCTGCTATTAGGCAGGGATACATTGATATCTTAACATTACAAGATAATTGGAAGCAGGGAAAGCCTAATCAAGGTGGATCAAAAGGTGCTGGCGCAGGAGCCGGTGATGGAGATGTATCTTTGGCGAGTCTGAATATCGACATGAGTATATTCGGAGCTACTAATAAAACGAATTTGGACAGAAACAGGAGACATAACATGTCAGCATTGCGCATTCTTGCAGATTTAGCAAACAAGTTGGACAGTTTTGGTGAGACCAAGGCTGCTGATGAAGTAACCAAGATGATAGAGAAGAGAGCTAGGTGGCCTTTTGGAAAGGCGGACGAAGAGGAAGAATTTCCTGCTGCCCCTCCAGTCCCTAAGCCTCCTGTGTCTCCACAGTCTTCTCCATTTTTAAGAGGAACAATTCCTCCTGCGCCGCCTATGAACCCTGTTGTTACGACCAGTCCGGAAGGTTTCAGCGATGCTCCAGTTGCTGAACCAGCAGAGTCAAGAGTAGTTGGAAAGCTTGGTCCGATTAGGCCAGACAAAGATCCTTACTCTTACGAATTCCTTCCTTCCGAAGGTGTCTTCAGAGTTTCCAGCTACACTTATGGGCCAGGAGCGGCCCCTAACCCAAGGGCAGAGAGAGCCGTTGGCGCACATATTACAAGAGAAAATGCAAGAGCTTGGGCTGTATTGTCCGAGTATGTTCCAGAAGGGGACAAGTCCCCTTCCGAAGGGAGACATCTTCTCACAGAGTCTACAGGTGATCCTGCAAGAGACTGGAAAGAAGCACAGCTTCAGTTTGCTGGCTGGGTTAACTCAGGACACTTTGGTACTGAACTTCAGAAGAAGTTTAGACTTGCAGACCCGGGTATGCCAATGCGTCAGCTTATGGATGCAGAGCTTTCTCCAGAGAGTGCGGGATTCCTTGTTGAAAGGTTTGAGGCAATGATTGCTGGAAATGTTCTTTCGGATCTAAAAGATCCTGAGACTCTCCTCAGATATGCTCTTGAGCTTCAGAACTATGCTCATCTTGCTAACAGGGCAAGGGCAGTAGGTCAGCAGTCAATGAGAGAATCTGAGACGGTCATGTCTCCGGGTGGATACCCATCATCATACCCATCATCATCAGAGGCTGAAGATTTCACACTGGCATCTATGGACTCAATAGAGGATATAAGAAAGAAGGCATCTGCTAACGTAGATAGGCTTGCAGCACTTTTCACAGTCCCAGGTGGAAGCGGTCCTTTCGGAAGGGACTGATGGAGAAAAAGACGCCGGGGTTTTCATTAGATGATTTAGTTCCATCTGAAGAAGCTGCGTCAGGCATGCACGTTCCTGTAGGGGAGATGATGTTTGCAATCCCGAATAAAGCAGATGATGAAGAGATTGAGGAGGAAGGTATGGAAAAGGAAGCCTTAGGCTTGACCAGTATGCCTCAATCTTTATATGGCGGCGAAGTTCTTGACCTGCCAGGAAGTCCTCAGCCTTCTGGACTCAGCAGAGAACAGGGCGAGGATGAAGAGACTGAATTTTTTGGAGCTAAAGAGGAGGGCGTAGATCTTCCTCCAGAACATTACAAAACTCAGAAGAAACAGGGAATCTCAGAAGATGATGAAACAGATGAAGAATTCTTTGACTTCTTATTTACTAACAAAAGTCACAACTTCCTGAGAGAGGAATCAAACATGAGACACTTAATTGAGAAATTAGCCGAAGGGTTAGATAAGGTTGGAGAAAAGGACGCAGCACTTGTTGCATTGGCACTTACCGACGATAGAATAAACTATTCGGAGTCTGTAAAACCTCCTGCACCTGATAATTCTGCCCCTGATTCGAGAAAAGATGAAATCTATAAAAAATTAGTATATGATTTTGGGATGATTACAGATTGGCTTTATCGCCCAGACGGTGAATTTACACCCAACAAATTAGAGAAAATGTGGGAAATGCTCAAGCAGCGCAAGCCTGCGCTGAGTGATGACAGAAAAGCGGAATTTATGAGTCTTGCAAAAGAGTGGGGGATGCAAGATCGTTATGGGGAAAGTTCTGCGGAAGAAGTTTCGACCGGCGAAGGAGTGCTTGCAAAGCCAGCAGAGCAGCCGTCTGGCGGAGTAACTCCGGTAGCTAAGCCAAGATCCGGCTGGGAAGGTTACTTCGCAAATGGTGGACCAAAAGGCATGAAAGCCGCCTGGGAAGCATGGGTGGCAGCCAACCCTAATCAGGGATATGATGCGTCTTTCTTGTCATGGGTTAAGTGGTACAGGAAGCAGGTTACAGATAGAACCATTCCGTCTGGAGGTAATGTAGATGCTGTTCTTAGACTATTAGGAGGGGCTGCTCCCGCAGCGCCAGCCGCAAAAACAGATGAGGCAGCTAAGCCTGCTGAGGATACTGAGCCACCTATTGCAGAAGAGGGTAAGCCTCCAAGAGAGGCAATGGAAGAATACTTCAGAGCTATTTCTTCTAAGACAAGAGAAGCGAGAATCGCAGGTCCGTTAAGACTAAGAAACGCAAGAGTCAGAAGAAGAATCAGAAGACTCGGAGATCCAGCAGCGGCAGTAGAAGCTGTTCTCTCTTTCAGAGGCGGAGGCGATGTTGAGAAGGGTCTTGCGCTTTATGATAGTTATGATCAGACACAGACACCTGAAGGAACAGAAGAGCGCGGTGGCAAAACCGTATCAACCTACAAGATGTCTGAGTTCCAAAACAAGGCAGTCAGTGATATCCTTACTCTGAAAGTAAGGGATTATAGAGCTGGCAGAGGACGTACCAGAAGAAGCGTGGCTTTTGAGGACAGACAAGATCAGCTTCTAAAGATGGCAGCAGAAAATTCCTAAGCCAATTTAGAATGGAGCAGAAACAAGGAGGGCTTAGCCTTCCTTGTTTGCGTTAGAGCATATTTTTCCAAATTTCCCACAGGGTGGTATAAGGGAGCATGTCCGTAGCTCTTAGTAGTTGCCTTGTATTCGCTTCGGTACTATTATCGCTCATGGAGGAATTTACATGTTGTTATCCGCAGATGTTGTAGTGGGGCTCGCTTGGGGCGATGAAGCAAAAGGAAAGATCACCTCAGCCTTGGCAGCTACAGGGCAGTACGACGCCGTGGCTCGCTGGGCCGGAGGCAATAACGCAGGCCATACGGTCTACGTCAATGGCGAAAAATACAAAACACACCTTGTTCCAAGCGGCGTATTCCACGGAATGCTTTCCATCGTTGGTCCCGGCTGTGTATTGCATCCAGAAGAATTTGAAAAAGAATTGGCTTACCTCGCAGGACACGGATTCGATACCTCTCTTGTGAAGGTATCTCCGAATTGCCACATTGTTCAAGACGAGCATATTGAGTTTGACAAGCAGAACCTTGCAAAGAAGCTTGGCACAACCTCAAAAGGTATTGCACCGAGTTACGCAGCTAAGGCGGCAAGAACAGGTCTTCTTGCCAAAGACTATTACGAAGGCAGTGACATCCTATGGGACGGTCAGCTTAGCGGTGTATTATTGTGTGAAGGAGCGCAGGGGGCTTGGTTAGATATTGATCACGGGAATTATCCCTATGTGACCTCAAGCATTACACTTGCCTATGGAGCTTGCAGTATAGGCTTCGCACCACAGCTCATTAAGAGCATCTGGGGCGCTGCCAAAATTTATGACACAAGAAGCGGAGAAGATCCTATTTTTCCTGCGTCACTACTTGATGACCCTATGCTGTCAAAGGTTGGGGAAATTGGGGCCGAATATGGTGTGACCACAGGGCGCAGAAGAAAGGTAAATTGGCTTGATGTTGATATGCTGATTAAGTCTATCAATTTGACTGGATGCACACACGTTGTTGTTAGCAAATGTGATGTATTGGAAGAGGCCGGAGTTTACAGGATGTATTGTAGAGGGATTCAGAACGAGCTTTCTGAGTTCGAAAGCATTACCGATATGACCGGAGTGCTGGAGACTCTTCTTAGAAAGAATTGTTCCCTTCTCAAGAGAGTGATCTTTTCCTCTTCACCGGAGAATATATGAGTAAAAGAAGTATGTTGATATATCATGCCAATTGCCCTGACGGCTTTGGCGCGGCATATGCATTTTGGAAAAAATACGGATATGGTATTGATTACTGTGCAGTAAAGCATGGTGATCCGATACCGGATGATATTGACGACAGAGATATCTGGATAGTAGATTTCTGTTTTAAGTTTCCAGAAATGGATGAAGTGATTGAAAGAGCTAAGAGCGTGGTCGTTATCGATCACCACATTACGGCTATGGAATCGATGGAGGGCGTTACTCGTCCGAATCTTGAAACCATATTTAAAATGGATAACTCAGGCGCGGTGTTGGCATGGAAATACCTTTTCCCTGACGAAGACGTTCCAAAGATTCTTCAGTACATTGAAGATAGAGATATTCATAAGTGGGAGCTAGAGGGTGCCGAAGCACTTTTGGCTAATCTTGATTCTAATGAAAAGAATCTTGAAATCTGGGATGATTTTGCTCAAGACATTGAGACCTCAAGAGGTTTGATGAATCAGATTAAGGGCGGAAGAATTCTTCTTGATTACAAAAAGGAGATCAGTGATTCCATTAAGAGAGGCATGTATTACATGACTATCCGAGGAATTGAGTTCCCTGTCATTAACACCGCAGTGATATTCCGTGGAGACATCCTTTCGGAGATTGCTGATAGTACAGATTTTGGCGTAGCGGCTGCTTATAATTTTGACGGAAAGCATTATGTCTTCTCGTTAAGGTCGAGAGGCGAAGTCGATGTTGCTAAGATTGCGGAATCGTTCCCCGGTGGTGGCGGGCACAAAGGAGCCGCAGGGTTTTCGGTCCTTACTATGGAGGACCTTTAGCTCTTCACAATACCCGGAGTGAAAAATTTAATATATGGAGATAAACAAGAGAACACCTCAAAGTATTCTTGAAGAGTTAGCGAATTACAAAGATGCGACAATGTGGAATTTTATCAAATGCTTTTCTAAATTATCCCTTGGCAAAGAGGAGATAAGAAGTTGCTATACAACTTATTACCACATTGGCGGAGAAGAGAATAATTCGTTAAGTTTTCGAAAAATCATTGAGAAGATGGGGCCAGGGTCAGGAGGAAGTTTTATTAAACTTTGTTTCACAGTTTACCCTGAGTTATTAGACGAGGTTTTTAGCGACGATCTTGATGACGGAATTATTGGGGCATACGGAATTAATTGGATCCGACTGCTGCTCGCGCAAAGTGGTTATGTCAGAACGATAAATATATACGATAAGTTGACTGACAGTTCTGACCCATACCTTTATCTGTTCGCGTTGGAGGTATGTTCGATTGATAAATTAAAAGAACATAAAAGTCACGAGTCAAAGAAGGCACGAAAAATTGTGTTCAGTAGACTTGGTCCTGTGGAATGTTTGAACGATATGCTTCAGGACGGTACGAAAGATATACGGGCGCTCGGGGTCAGATTCGCCCCGATGCATTGCGAAATGTTTAACGAAATGAGTGAGGAGGCGGCTTTACAAATTTGCAACAATTTGCTAAAAAAAGGTGATGACGAACTAATCGTCATGTTAATGGGAAACAAAAACAACAAGAGCAATGCCTTTTCTGGTTTGCTTAATTTTAGAATAGAAGAGATGTAATTATGGCATACGACAAATCACATTACGGTCCGAAACTCAAAGTCAAAGTCACCAATAGTATTGGTGGCAGAGTAGATTATCACGAAGGTCTTACTAAATTTGATATTGATTGGATTAAATCTAATCCCAACCTCCAAGTAGAGGTTCTCGAAGTAAGAAATGGAAGACGTAGGCAGCTTAAGAGATGAACAAAGGGAGAGTTATATTTGTGCTCTCCCTTCTTGTTACGTTTCTGGTGGGGTTCAAAACAATGACTCCAGCTTATAACAAACTATCAGATGTGTCGTTTACTGTTCACGATGTGTGGGCCAATACAAGTGTTCCATTGGGAACGAGGTACATATATCATGGGCAGGATTCGGCGCTTTCTGATAAAGAAGTTGAGAGGGTGATTAAGAAGACGGAAATAGCTATCCAACATTACTCCAAAGAAAAGGGCTATCCAATGGAGCAATGCAGAACAATCGACACCTTAGAGATTTATTATGTGAGGCAGGATGAGTTGAACAAAAGAGGAAGATTTCCTATTTTTATGAATGAAAACCTTAGCCCCAATGATGTTGTGTGGGGAGTTTACGATCCTGTAAGCCAAAGCCCTCATTACGCTGTTTTGATGATATCGAATCCAGGCGGAACCAAGACTGAAGAGACTCAAGCGCATGAGTTGTATCACTATTGGTATGACAGATTTTGTTGGGAGCGGCATCACCCTGGAGATCCAGAGTCTGCTGCCCTTGAATTTGAAACCTTTTATGAATTAAACTATATGTGAGTTAAGATGAAATTAAGAAGAGCTTTAGCATTTGATGACGTGCTTCTTGTTCCAAGAAAATCAGAGATACCTTCCAGGCTTGCCGTTGATCCTTCAGTAGACGTTGGTGGAATCAAATTAGGCATTCCCCTTATTTCCTCTCCAATGGATACTGTAACAGAAGGACTTATGGCAAAACAACTTGGGCTGCTTGGCGGTCTGGGGATAATTCATAGGTACTGTTCTGTTAGTGAACAAATTGCTCACTTAAGAATACCAATTGCTGCCGGAGTATATGGAGGCTTTGCAATCGGAGTTGGAGCAGAAGCGGAAGAAAGATTCTCCATGATTCTGGAAGAATATGGCAGCAGCCTTGATGTTGTATGCATTGACATTGCGAATGGCCATAGCACGCTTATGGAGAGGACCATTAAGAAAGTTAGAGATATGGCTCCAGATATTTCAATCATGGCAGGAAATGTTGCTACCAGAGACGGATACAGGTTTCTCGCAGATCTCGGAGTAAATTCTGTCAGGGTAGGTATCGGCGGAGGAAGCATCTGCAAAACGCGAATTCAGACAGGGTTCGGCGTTCCTACATTTTCTTCTCTTCTTTGGGCCGCAGACGCTAAAGAGTCTGGTAAATACGAGGCGTCCATCATTGCAGATGGAGGCATTAGGCACCCCGGAGATTTAGCTAAAAGCATTGCGGCCGGCGCAGATGCTGTTATCTGTGGTAGCATCTTTGCTGGGAGCAAAGAAGCCCCTGGTGATGTAATCACATGGACAGATGGCATTGCCTATAAGAAATACAGGGGAATGGCATCGGAAGAGATTCAGGTAGAGAAGAGGGGCGGAATGAAGCCGGGAACCTGCGCAGAAGGAACGTCTACTCTTGTTAGATATGAAGGCTCCATGAAGAGAGTCACTGAGGAGTTTGAGGGCGGAATTAGGTCCGCCTTAACTTACAACGGTTCTTGGGATATTCCACATTTCCAGGTGACCGCAGAATTTATTGAGATTACAGATTCTGGATTAAGAGAGTCTCACTCTCACGGAACAAGGAAATAATATGAGCGAAGATAAAAAGTTACCATCAGTAGAAGAGGTGCTGGAAGAGTTTAGAGTTCTTAAGGGAAGGATTGGAGGTATTCAGAAATATCTGGCAGGGCTCCATGCTGAGGAAGAAGGCAGGGCTGGCAGTGTCGAGTCAGAGGAGCCTGAGGAGACTTATATTACATATAGTAGAGCCGAAGAGGTGCTCCACATAACCCAAATGATTACAGAACAGTTAAAAATTATGCACAACTTCTCTGATCACGAAATACAAATGGATGTTTCAAAAACTTCCGCCCGAGTGATCAAGGTACACAGCCGAATCTTAGACCACCTAGAGAAATAATTTTTCTAAGCTACTCGTAGGAGGTTATAGGAGGTCGTGCAGGAAATGCGTCTTCATCCCCCTACTCACAAAGGAGTTATATAGCTTATGGCAACAATTAAAAGTACACTTGATTCATTACTATCTATGCCGAATGACCAGTCGATTCTGATTATCTCGCCGCACGGAATGGGCAAGTCAAGCTTAGTTAAACAGGCATCTAAAATGTTAGGTGCTGAATTTCATGATGTTAGACTTTCTCAGTGTGAGGTTGGAGACATCAAAGGTCTGCCATTCCTAAATGAGGAAACACGGACTACGGAGTTCTTCAAACCACGTTGGTGGCCAAGAGATATGAGTAGCTCTGGCTACCTATTTTTCGATGAGCTTAACCGAGCTAACAATGAGGTGCAGCAGGCTGTTTTCGAGATCGTTCTTGATAGAAGGCTTGATGGAGATTATCTTCCTGACGGATGGAGAGTTGTTGTTGCAATCAACGGCGACGAAAGATATCAGGTCAGCGAGCTTGATCCAGCCCTTTTTGACAGATTCTATATCGTTGATTTCCATCCGGAAGTAAACGAGTGGCTTGACTGGGCAGAGGAAGCCGGCATTCACGGCTCTATCCTACAGTTCATTCAGTCTAGCCCAGAGTATCTTGACCCTCCAAAGGATCTGAAGCAGGGTATGGTATATCCTTCTCGTAGAAGTTGGGATAAGTTTAATCAGGCTATGACTCATCTTGGTCTTTGGGAGTCAAAGGATCCTGGCAAAATCACAGAGTTGTGTCTTGGTTGGATTGGCAGAGCGGCAGGAATTAGATTTACCGAATTCTATCTCAAGGATTTCAAGCTTATCAGCGGTGATGACATTCTGAATAAATTTGATGAGATCAGAGAGGATCTTGACAGAATGAAGGGTGACCCTTCGGCTATGGCGACAATTGCGAGAGGTCTTGGTAGAGCTATCTCTACTATGGACAAGGACATTCTGCCTGAGCAGTTGGAGAACCTGAAGAAGGCTCTGAGAATACTTCCGAGAGAGATTGCGTCATCCGTATGGATGGAAGCTGGTCGATCAAAGTCAATTAGAAAGCATCTTTCTCAGATGAGGAAAACCGATCCTGATTTCGTGAAATTTGTAACAAAGCTTTATGCGACCAACAGAAAAAAGGATGCGTAAATGAGTGAAATGGAAAAGACAGAGCTGGAAGAAAACGAAGAGAAGGTAAGGCTTCAAAAGGAGTTGCTTGCGGCAAGAAGGGTTATGTCCCGAGAGGGGCTTGAGAGACTTGAAATTGGAATCTCAAGATTAACTTTATCTTTTCCACTCTTTTACATTCCCCTCATTAACCTTAGAAAGGTTGAGTCATGGAACATTCCAACGATGGGTGTTGGTCCGGTCAATAAGATTGAACTCGGACTATACTATAACCCCGAGTTTACGCTTAGTCTAAATCCTATTGAGTTGCGAGCAGTATTACAGCATGAAGCCATGCACATTCTGCTTCAGCACCTTACCAGAGGTAGAGACTTCGGTTCCAATTTCAAGATGTATAACATTGCGGCTGATTTGACCATCAATCCCAAGCTCGAAGGTATTCCGAGTTGGGCTTATTTCCCCGAAAAGGAAGGTCTTCCTTCGAATGAATCGGCAGAACTTTACTACAAGCTCCTAAAAGAGCGACGTGAAGAGATGACGAAGAGAATGAAGAAGCAGATGGAGGGTATGACTGACGAACAAATCGCTGATGCATTCTTTAAGTCCCTTGAGGGAGAGGCACTTGACGACCACTCTATGTGGGAAGATATGACTCAGACTCAGAAGGATATCATCAAAGAGAAGATTCGTAACTTATCAGAAGAGGCTATGAGGGCGCAGGATGCTGTCGGTTGGGGAAAGGTTCCGGGGAATTTGCATGAAGAGATTATGGCGGCGAATAAGCCGTTAGTAAATTGGAAAAGAGAGCTTAAGTTCTTTATTGGGCAGGTTGTCTCATGCGGGAGGAAGAGTACAAGGCTGCGTCCCAACAGGCGCTACAAGTATCTCCAGCCTGGAACGAAAAGGAGTTATACCAGTAAGCTTCTAATCGCATTGGATTGCTCCGGCTCAGTATCTGATAAAGAGCTTCAGATGTTTATTGATGAAGTGACGGGAATGGTAGGTAAGGTTCAGGTTGATGTAATTCCATTCGATGCGGTATGTCATGGAGAACCTCAGAAATTCACAAGGAAAAATGCCAGCATCAAAGTGCATGGCAGAGGCGGAACCGATTTCGGTCCCCCTATCAGAATGGCTGATGATCTTAAGTATGATGGACTAATCGTAATGACAGATGGAGAGTGCAGTTTCCCTGTCGCTCCACGCTGTAGAATGATGTGGGTTCTGTCGCGCAATTCGTCATGGGCTGACCCGCCCCCTTACGGAAGGGTTATACAGCTTAATGAATTAGGTTGAGTACAAAGGGGTAGAGACTTCCGGGTCTCTACCCCTTTCCCCGCTTGAGGGCGGGGTGAAAAACAATACATTTACGGAGTGAAAAATGTTGCAAATTTATGAAAAGGTTCCGAGTAAGATGGCTACCATCATGGTCACATTTGATGGTGGAGCAAGAGCAGAAGGGGATAAGTTTTCTCCTGGTTTAGCACACATGTTAGAGCACATGATGTTTAAAGGTACGGAGACGAGGACCAGTATTGAGATACCAAGAGAGATTGCCCTTTTAGGCGGAAGCACTAATGCTTTTACCTCGAATGAGATGGTTAGTTACTTCATCACAGTGCCTTATGAGAACCTTGAGCAGGCCATGGCTATCTTGTCCGACATCACCACCAACTCTACTTTCCCAGAGGATGAATTCTTGAAGGAAAGAGAGGTCGTTCTTGAGGAGGAAGCGGAGGGGCAGGCAAGTATTGACACTTTCCTTTGGGACTCCTTTGCTGGAGACTTCTTCACTGGCAGATTATCCTCTACAGTCATTGGAACTAAGGAGTCAATCGAAGGATTTACTCTTCCAGAGCTTAAGAAGTTCTACAAGAAATTCTACAGCAGAAGGAATGCTGTTGTTGCGATGAGTTCCTGCCTTGGCAAGAGAGAGGCCGGAAAGCTGATGAGAAAATACTTCGGAAGAAATTCGAAAAATGTAGCTCATAATGTTCCTGTTTACTCTCCGGAATATGGAGGGGCAAGGCAGATGAATCTCACAAGGCCATTGATCGAGCACGCATATGTGTGGATGTGTTATCCTGGCAGAACCTATGGTACTGATAACGAGGCAGCAGACTCCGTTATGCTTTCAATCCTTGGAAGTGGAATGGACAGCAGACTCTTTGAGAATATAAGAGAGAAGCATGGTCTATGCTATGGCATTCATGCAGGAGGTGTTGCGTTTAGAGATCAGGGATCTATCGTTATCAATTCCTCAACAAGGGCGGAGAATGTCGATAAACTCGTTGGACTTGTGAATGACGAAGTTGAAAAGATGCAGAATGAATTAATCACCGAAGAGGAGCTTCTTCGTTCTCAAAATCAGTTTAGAGCACAGACATATTCTTTGGCAGAAAATAGCAAGAGTGCAGTTAGTTGGGCAACCAAGAGGGCCTTCTTTGGGCTCAGCGATATTGATGCAGTCTCAGAGGGCGTAGCTGCCTTAACCAGAGAGGACATCAGAGAGTCTGCTCAGAGATATTTTGATAGAGAGAAAGAACTCTTGATGGTAGTTAGACCGGAGGAATCATGAAGTTAAAGGTAACAGGGGATGTTGATTTCATTGCTCACTCTGCATGGATATCAACCGTAAATGAGATGCGCGCAAACGCACGCACGCATGAGGATAAGATTCGAGTTGTGCAGTTCCTTGTGGAACATCATCACACCTCTCCTTTAGAGGGAATAACTCTTACGTTCACTGACTTTGTAGATGCTGAGAATAGAGAGGTAGAAGATGTTTTTCTTGATTTCGCAGTAAACAAATTTGCGAAATTTACATTAGAAGATGATGACGCTATTGCAACAATCGATCTTTTGAATTTCTGCAAGATGACCCTTACACCAAGAGAGGACGATGATGTTGATTTTGGAATACTTTGGGACGCTTTTGCAGAGCAACGCCCAGAACTTGCTCTGATTCTCACCAGCTTTGGTCCAATTGAGGAACACTTCGCAGAAGAGTTGGAGGCCGATCTTTTAGGCGAGCATAACATGTCCGTTCAGTTGGTACAGTTTCACGACGGTGGTTCCAGAGAACATAGTCGAGCATCATGGAGAGTGAAGTGTCCGCTGTCGATCTCAGTGCAGATCCTGCGCCACAGGAGCGGTTCATATAATCAGGTGAGCGGCAGGTACAAGACGATTAGGCAGGAATTGTTCGAGACGCCTGACGATTGTGCAGAGATCGCTGCACGTATGGGAGAAAACCTCGATAAGTATATGGGTTCTGCTGAGGCATGTATCGCAAGATATCTACAATTTATGAGAAAAGCAAAGAAATCTCGTGATGATGAGGTAATATCTAATGATGAGTATAAGAGGATGCGAGAGGTAGCCAGATTCATTCTTCCAGAAGGGCGGATGACGGAACTCTACATCACTTATTACTTAGATGACTTTTATGATAATTATCTAAGACTAAGGGATTCTGAACATGCACAAACCGAACATATTTGGATTGCTCAAGAAATGCGTAAGACGCTTGAGCAACATAAAACAGAGGATCAAGAATGACTTAACGTTTGATCTCAGTTTAGCGGAGGAAGATTTTGCGATTGATGCGATGGATTTCGCTGACGGCGTAGAGTCTCACGAGCTACCCGTTAATTCGGTTAGCGGAGAGCAGTTAGCCAAATTGTTCTACGATAACTATCAACATTTGCTTCCGCAAACTAAAGAGCCTGGGCCGCCATGGGGAGAGATTTCTGAGGCTAACAGGCTTCATTTAGTTAGGACCAGCGAAAAAGTGTTGGAGCAGCTCTTTGATGTTAAGATTGATATAGATGAGAAGTATCCAGACGATTTAATGATAGACCTCATTCCTGTTAAGAATTTTTTCGATGAATATGTCGGTGCGATAATTGCTGATTACTCAGCCTTCGCTGATGATGTTGAGGATCTCGCAGAGGACATTTGCCCTGCCGTGATCGATTCGACTTCTATTAAAGGTAACGCTTTATATATCAAGCTATCCGAAGTAAACGGAGGCTTTAAGGGTTATCTAAGATTGGAACCTACAAGAGAAGGTGAGTTTGCCCAACGCTACTCAGAAGATGAAGAGATTTGGGCTTCAAGATATAGGATTTTATTGTACGGTGGCTCTGCCATTGAATACCTAGATTCGAACCTTGAAGGTACGGCGTTATTTGTTGATAATCAAAAGGAAAACACATGACATTTGTTAACCTAATATTGTTTATTCTTATTGGCACAGGTATAACTAATGTTGTGGTTAACGCATCAATCCTTGACAGGGTTAGAGATATGTTGACAAGTAAGTCTGATTTTCTGTCCGGCTTATTGGGATGCATGCTTTGCTCTGGTTTTTGGGTAGGAGCCTTACTATCACTTGGCTACACAGGCATTGGCTTAATTGCTGGTGGCGCAGTAGTTAGTTTACTGAGTTATACATTTGGGAGTGTTATGGAATATCTCCATGCATCAATCACTGTAAAGGAAGCTCAGGTTGAATACATAGATGATGAGGAAGAATAATGAGATATTCGGTTCCCGAAAAAGTAATGAGATTATTGTGGGAAGATGACAAATTTTTTAATGTGACCTGCAAGTCGGCCAGGGTTTCTGTAAATTGTTTTCCAAAGAATGACCAGTGGGTTGATGAAAGAGGTTTTAATATGTCTTTTGCGCTTGCCGGATACGGTCCAAAAGACCTTTTGGTACAAATCGCATCGAGCACCTTGACTATTTCCAGTAACGGAATTGCTGAGGTATCACCTGAGCAGCCAGTTATTAAAGAGAGCGATGATGCTATGGATGAATATACAAAAACTGCTAAGCAGGTTATTCAGAAGGGCGCCATTTCGAGAGGAATTGCTCGCAGAAGCTTCAAAGTTAGTCATGCTATTTCAGATGCATTTGATTGTTATAAAGCTATGGCCAGCATTGAGCATGGCTTGCTTCACATAGTAATCCCACCCAAAGAATCCATTGGGGTAAAAGTTGTGGATATCATGGAGAACGGATGATGTTATCGATCAGAGAATTAGTCGAAGGTGTGGTGTCCTCAATTGTTGACAACACAGACACGGTAGAGATTGTCGAGGAAGAAACTGACAGTGGACTTCTGTTCACGATTACTGTAGGCAAAGACGATGTCGGTAAGCTTATAGGTAAGGAAGGTCGCGTGGCAAGCGCCCTCCGCACAGTTGTGAAGGCAGCGGGTGCAAAGAAGGGTCAGAGAGTCCTCGTTAACGTAAATAATAAACCGTTAGGGTAAGGATTATGATGATGTCTGAAAGCAAACTCGATGTCTTGACGAAGAAGATCATCAAGATGTATAAGAACTACGGTTTAGATGTATCGAATATGTCTGATGAAGAAATTTCTCGAATTCGCGAGAAGTATGAAAAGATGGGATCGAATATAGATAACGACTTGAAAAAGTCTGAAAAGTATTCAGGTAATTTTTCAGACCATATTCTATAAATGTTTTATTGCCTGCTGTATTGGTTGTGTAAAATATGAAAGTTTGCAAAAAATGTGGCGAACCAAAGCCATTAGAAAATTATTACCGTTCTGGTAAAGGAAAAAGAAGAGGAACCTGTGTTGGTTGCTACAGAGATCATAGAAAGGTTTCTGACCATAAACCCGAAAGTAGATTTAAAAAATACAAGAGGGACGCACGCCGCAGAAGTTTAGAGTTTAAACTTAGCAGAGAACAGTTCTTTTCCTTTCACGGTAAGTCTTGCCGATACTGCGGAGTAAGCGTTACTCCGATTAGTTTAGACAGAATAGACAACAACCAAGGCTACTTGATAGAAAATGTTGATGCGTGTTGTCATTGGTGCAATAGATTAAAGCACATTTTTGGCGAGACAGATTTTCTAACGCATATTGAAAAGATATGTAATTATCAAATAGGAAAAAATGATGATAAACAAGAAAGTCTTAGCCAAAAAGTTAGCGAAAAGCACACTCCTAACACAGAAAGAGGCTGATCAGGTAGTGGATAAACTCTTCAGCATTGTGCTTGAAGAACTGAAGAAGGGACAGGACATCTCAATCGTAGGATTTGGAAAGTTTTATTTGTACGAGCATAAGTCACGTCCTGTTCGAAATCCAAAAAATCAAGAAGAGATGATGCTTAAGCCTTATAAGTCAATGAGGTTTAAGACGAGCAACGTTGTGAAAAAACTACTAAAAGATCTGTCTTATAGTGAAGATTCAGAATAAGACTGAAGAGGTAGGATTACTATGGCAACAGACAGCTCAACTAAATTGACAAAATTTGTAAGGTCACAGACCATCGTAACCGCAGACTTCGCCAACGCAATGTATGGCGGACTGTACGGCACGACGGAAGGTGATGCATTGGACGCAGATGATCCTCGCGTAGCAGGACACGTCCATGATGGGGAGAATGCCGATGGTCATTCTCAGAAAGTACATCTTGTAAATCACGTTACCGACCAGTTAACGAATTCGAACTTAGCTGATGATGCGGTTACGAAAAGAAATGTTGCAAGTTTCACAGATGCCTCAGATGCCATTCCGGAATCGGAAGTCATCGATGGGACAACGTATTACTACCTTGACATCGATCAACCCATTGGTTATTCGACACTACAACTCTCGGCAGATGGAGGCTCGGTTTCAGGCGATGGTGCCGGAGACATTGAAGCAGATTCATCTGAAGATACGGTTAATATCAAAGCTGGTTCCGGAATTGATATTCTCACAGACTTAACAAATGATTCGCTTACAATTAGCAGCACTGCACAGAGTTTTGGAATTGTGGCCATGGGAGCAACGTCCGGAGAGACGGGACAGTTTTCAGGAACAGGCCCTCTTGAGTCGGATCTTGCGAGAGATACCGTAACTCTTGAAGCTGGTTATGGTATGGACATCACTGGTGACGCATCAGGTGACATAGTTAAGTTTAGAGCACAACACTCTATGACGTATCAGCTTCTTGGTCTTGACGCTTGGGTTAATGGTAATTCGCCGGCCGGATGGGGCACAGTACAGACAAGACATTATACAGATGGTGGCGGCAGTGATTTGTCATATACCTATCAGATCGTTGCTGATGATGATTATGTTTATGCGACTGTACCTATTCCGGAGAATGCATTTGGAGATAGGCCAGATAAGGTTGTGTTTAAATCATACTTCATTGCAGCAGATCAGGGAACAGCTTATCTCGCAGCACTAAATCCTGATCCTACTTTTACAATCAGTTTGGAAATAGGTTCTAATGAGACCCAAGCAGACAACGTTGATAAAGGAACGATTGAAGATGACCAAGATATTACCGCTTCCGGTATGAATCTTTGGACAACAGGTATCGCGGTGGCTTCCACTGCTGTAACAGGGCCTAACAGATATTACATTCTGACTTGGCCGGAGCAGACTTTAGGCAAAAGTGGTGTCGGACTTTTAAGTATAAGAATGACTGGAACTACAGGTTTCTCATCTGGCATTGGTGACTTTGATAATGGTACTAACAGGGGTCGGGCTGAATTTATCAAAGCAGAACTAACCTGGTATTACTAAGATATCTTTGCCTACGAATGAGCGAAGTTTTCTAAATTTCCCACAAGGGGTTATAAGTATGCAGGTAAGGTTTTTCGCCCCTGCTGGCCAAGGGGAGCAACGTGGAAAAATTAGAAGCATATTTGATCCTCGGATGCAATGGACACTGCGGAAAAGATGGGTTCATCAACTGTACGGGGATATCAAATGTCGTTATAGACCTTGAAGAGCTTGGCGACGGAACTTATGCTAGGCTATTACAATTCCTCGAAGGCCCATGTGAATTATTTGAAAAGGCCATGTATAATAGGAATAAGGTTGCTAATACATTAGCAATGATACATCGGGATTATGGTGCTATACCACAGAAGATGCTTTTCAACATACAGGGTTTTATGCAAATGCATAGAAAATGTGGGCACTACATGATTTTAATTATGAAAGAGGATTACACTAAACATGGCTGAAACACCAAGCTCCAAATATATGGAGTCAAAAAAAATTAGAGACGCCCAAACAGATATGCTGAGGGCGATTGATGAATACAAAGCTGTCCTTAAAGATAGCGTTCATCCAGACAATCAGAACGTAGCCTACAAGAAAAGAGAGCAACACGCTCTTGATAAGATGATTAGAGGCGCAAGCGATTTGGATTCTCTGATGGATGAGCCGGGAGCAGGAATATTCGGGCTCATTAGTTTATTGTTCCGCTCAAATCTTTATCTCAAAAATGAGATCATAAAAGTGAGGAAGGAGCTTAAGCAGAATGAAGTAAAGCTTATGAAACTTCAGGCCAATGCTAAGGGTGCAAAGAAAAGAACGAAGGCAAAGTAATGACCCTTAGTGAGTTCTATAGAATAACTGAGGCGCAACATAATCAGCAACAAGAGAAGATCAACGAATATGTCGCTCTTGCTAAAAATGCTGGTGTTGCGGAAGAAGAATACAAGAAGGACACTGTTTACATTGCGCTTGTTACCGAAGCTGAAAAATATAGATTTGCAAAGAATCTTATAATGCAGCACATTAAACCAAAGGATAAGAACACCTTTTTCAAACGTTAAAGGAGATGAAGACTCTTGAATTCTAAAGCTGTTGAATTTGAAAAATTGCTTGAGTTAGCCAAAATTAAAGTTGATAACATTACATTAGAAGAGACACCCTTCATCGACAAATACGAAGTCAGATTGATGGATGGAGTGAAGTATTCTAAGTTAGAAAAAGTCCTGCCGGAACTCGGCATGACATTAAAAGCCAAAGCTTGCCCAATCGGTTATCCGGTTATGGAACGAGGCATTTATCGCATTGAGGTGCAGAAGGTATCTTTAGCGTCCACTCCATATGCGGAGCTTAGGAGTATCAGAGGGGAAGGCTACGCGCCTGTCTCCTTGGGTGTAGATAATTGTGGCATGCCTTTTGGTATCGACCTTCAGACTCTGCCGAACCTTTTAATAGGAGGCACTCCAGGCGCAGGCAAGAGCATGCTTTTGCACTCCATCATCCTGTCTCTAATAGAGAAGAACTCCAAACTATACTTGGTAGATCCCAAGATGGTAGAGTTTAATATGTACGAGGATCTCAGAACCGTTTCGGGCATTGAGCATAGTGTTAAGGGTGTTTATGGCATTATTAATTCGGTTACGGAGATAATGAATAATAGGTTCGAGCGCCTCAGAGATAAAGGTTATCGAGATGTAATGTCATATAACTCGAACGCACGCACGCCTATGCGTCCTGTGGTCATAGTTGTAGATGAGTGGGCCGATATCATCTTACAGGATAAGAAGATTCAGAAGCCTCTCTGTGTCATCGCTCAGAAAGGTAGGGCTGCTGGGATCTCAGTTATCTTGGCTACTCAGAGGCCATCATCAGAAGTAATCCCAGGATTGATCAAAGCTAATTTCTCGGGTAGGATAGCCCTAAGGGTGGCGTCGTACAGGGATAGCATGATTATCCTTGACAAGAAAGGTGCAGAGAAGCTACGTGATGTGGGTACTGGTTTATATATGGATCATCGCCGCGCCACCCCAATGTTATTTAGAAGTCCATATATCGGGAATTTGGCAGAAGCCAAAAAGGTTTCTTTAGATATCTACAAAGAAATTAATCCTTCGGTATGGAAAAGGTTATTTGGATGAAGAAATTTGCGAGCAAACAAGACATCATAAAGACTGTTAGCATTGTTAAGCTCGCAGAAGAGGCCGGTCTCTCAATGGAAGACTGTGTATCTGGAAACTTTGACCTGAGATGTAAGTGTCCTGCAAAGGATCACAAGGGTGGCAACGAAAGGACAGCCTCTTTATACATCGATAGCAACAATAACAACTTTTATTGCTACGGATGTGGCGCATCATCCAATGTCCTTGATTTTTATATGCTGGTAAACAATATAGAATTCGGAGAAGCCTTCAGAACTTTGAGAGAGAGGGCAATCCCCTCTGGTGAAAAAACCACCTTCATTGGGAAAGCTTCGAACTTCGTTGTATTGATGGAAATATCTGAATTTTTTAGAGTCCAAATGTTGAAAAACAGTAAGGATTTGAAGTGGATAAGCGGTATAATGAAGAAGACAGATAAGTATTTGGAAGGCATAGAATCCACTGATGTGGCGAAAACAAGAGCCCTTCTGATTTCACTCAAAAAGACATTTAAGAAGAGGTATTCTATATGAGAGTAGCAATCCTGGGGGATACTCACATCGGTGCTATTTTTGGATTAGGTAGCTCTAAGCCCGAAGGTGGAAACACAAGGGTCGATGACTACAAGGCAACACTTAATTATATTGTAGACTACTGCATTGATAGTGGTATTGATTTGTTCATACAAACTGGTGATGTATTTGAATCAAGAAATCCATCGCCAGAGCATATGTCAATCTTTAATGATGCGCTCAGGCGCCTATCCTTAGCTGGCGTAGCGGTTGCTGTAATCATGGGCAATCACGACTATCGTAGAAGTGGTAACACTTTCACAAGTGCGATCTCTTCTATGGCTGCTGTGTATTATCCGAACGTTAAGATTGCACTTGAGCCGGAGATTCTTGAGTTAAAGAAGGGCGGAGAACACCTACAGGTTGTGCTCATCCCTTACAGAGATAGAAAAATGTACGAAGGATCCACAACGGAGGAAGACTCATTGCTGTATGAGCAAGAGGTTAAGGAACTGGTTTCAGCTTGTGATCCAGATAGTCCAATCATCGCCGTTGGTCATAATTTTTTCAAAGAGAACTCCTACAATGATTATGGCGGTTTAGAAGTTTTGCCAAGCTTTAACGCTTTCGATGGTTGTGACATGGTGACGATGGGTCACTATCATGGTTTCAAGATTCTGAGGAAAATAAAGCCTATTGCAATCTATGCAGGTTCGATGGAGAAGTCGAACTTCGGGGATGAAAAGGTTAAGAAGTATTTCGTAGAGTACGACACTGCGAAGAAGAAAGTGAAATTCATAAAAACTCCTGTTCGCGAACTGCTCAATGGCACTACTGATCTGTCAATGTATGACACCGAGCACTTCTGGAAAGCACTGAAAGATGAATTTTCGAAAGTAGATTTCAAGGATAAGATTGTAAGATACAATATCGCCTTACAGGGCAAGATTCTTCCGACGATTAAGAGGACAGACATCAGAGATATGCTCTATGATCTTGGTGCCTACTTCGTTTCGAAGGTGACGCTTGAGCCTATTTTTAATAGGATGGTCAGAGACAGTGCTGTCCTTGAGCATAAGGACGATATGTCAAGAACTCAGGCTTTTATTGATAGCCAGCCATACGATGACGAGCTAAAAGCAAAGCTCCTCAAAGAGGCAAAACTTATTGTAGGAACGAATGACTCCACTATTTCTGAAACTTGAAAACTTCTTCTCCCATAAGGAGAGCGAGATTGACTTTACACAGTTCAATTCTGCACTTCTTATTGGTAACGTAGAGGGAGATTACGACGTATCGAATGGTTGCGGTAAAAGCGCCATCTTCGAAGGGTTGCTGTGGTGCCTTTTTAATAAGTCAAGAGCCGCAGCTATGAATGATATAATCATGTGGGGAGAGAATGAGTGCATGGTCACTATGACATTCTCTCATGATCTGGAGACTTACAGGATTCGTAGACTTAGAAGCCGAGTGTCCTCGACATCCACTGTTGCTTTCGACATTCAAGATGAATGTGGCGAATGGATGGATATATCTCGTTCTACTTCTAAGCTCACGAATGAAGAGATTATGAAGAGAATTAAATTCGACTATAAAACCTTCATCAACTCGGCCTATTTTAGACAGAATGATATCTCGGAATTTGCAGAGTCTGACCCAGGAAGGAGAAAGGAAATCCTTAAGTCGATTATCGACATTTCAAAATGGGACGAATATGAGGTAGAGACTAAGTCAAAGCTTAGAGTTGCAAAAGGTGAGGCGAAAGTCCTTGAGGCCCTTTGTAAAGATTATGATAAGCTCGTAGAGGACCTTGTTGAGTATGAGGAATTGTATGAAGAAGCGGCAGTTGCCGCTAAGCAAGATTCTAAGGAACGTTCTGACGTAGAGAAGAAGGTTGATAAATTCGCTAAGGCTTACAGCAAGATGAAAGAGAACCTTGATACTGACCAATGGGATAAGGTATCTGGAGATATCGATAGGCTTAAAAGGAAGCTTGCAGATAAAAATATTAAGGCAAAGGATCTCGCAAGAAAGGTTGCGAAGTTCGAACAGGAAGTTGCAGGTCTTGAAAGAAGAGAGTCTGATATTCAGCGGCAGGCTGACTCCATCATCCTTGTCGATAATGCAGAGAAGCTTCTTGAGGAGCTTAGAAAAGAAGTAACGACTCATAAAGCTGAGTCGTCATCTGCAAGGGATAGGCTTTCTGATCTTAAAAATACTCATATCCTTGATGGAGAATGTCACGTTTGTGGCAGCGTCGTGGACGCAGACGTACACGCACGCCTTGTAAGTGAGCATGAAGATGCGGTCACGTTATATAGGCGCAAAAAGGTTTTTGCAGACAATAAGCTGAGGGAGTTAACAGTCCGTTCAGAAACTTATGAAAAGTCCCTTCGTGACAAAAGAAAGAAGGACTCTCTGCTCAACACTATCAAGAACGTATTGATGCAGGGAAAGATTGCTAAAGAGCACCTTATTGCAATTTCCGAACAGCACGAAGAGGCTGTCGGCTCCGTTGAAAAAAATCGTGAATCAATTGTAACCAACGAACGCATCCTGGCATCGTTAAGGAGCGACGACTTCAACAACCTGCGCAAGCAGATTGAGGAGCTAAGGATTCGCAAAACGGCCCTGGATGCCTCTCTTGCTAAGGTTAACATGAGCGTTGGCATTTATCAGGAAAAGGTAGCTACCTGCAAGGTTAAGATTAAAGAGATGGAAGAGTCAAAGGTTGAGCTTTCGATCAAAAGAGATAGAATTGATGTTTTGACCAAACTCTATAAAATCTTTGGCAAAAACGGAATCCAGACCATCCTTCTGAATGCCGTTATTCGAGACCTTGAGAACACCTGTAATAAGATTCTGAACTCGATATGTACAGATCATTTTGAAATCATCATTGAAACTCAGAGAGTTGGTTCTGATGGAGTTACTATGGTTGATACTTTAGATCTCAGAGTGAAAAAGGATGGCGTGGTCCAGCACTTCAAGTCGCTGAGCGGGGGTGAAAAATTTCGCGTATCCCTCGCCATCCGTATCGCATTAAGCGAAATATCGTCGAGACATGGAGGCTCTGCATTAGAATTTCTCCTTCTTGATGAGATTAATTCACCGCTTGACAGGCATGGTATCGAGACACTATTCATCAATGTCATTAAGTCATTGGAGGATCGTTACAAAATCATGGTAATTACTCATGATGATACACTAAAGGAACGATTTGATAGTATTATCGATGTGACAAAATCAAGTGGCGAAAGTACAGTTAATTTTATTACGAGGTAATTATGACAGTAAAAGAACTAATAGAAGAGTTGAAAGGGTTGGAGCAAGATAAGGTGCTTCTTGTTTCTGAAGAGAATCAGACGGGATATGTCAGAATGGATATTGATTCGACACTTATGAACTTCAGAAAAGAAGAAACGTCTTGGGGTGGCGAATATTTCGCAGAAGATGAAGATGGTGAGTTTGAAGCTTATTTTCTCTATATCAGAGATTTCATCTAAATCTACTAATAAAAGTCGTTTCCTAGTTGAGGATCAATAAAAAATGACTTTACTTCTTACAATGACAGAGAGTGATAGCTCAATTATATCTGGTGTACCAGAGTACGTTGAGTTTGAGACCAATGAACCGGCCACTGTTTTCTATACAGTGGACGGGACCGGACCAGATGCTGCGGATTTAATCGCGGTTGGCAAGGTATATCTTCCGACTCATGGTCAAGCATTCACTTTAAGTGCTGTGGCTATTTCTGGTTCAGAGGAATCTGATATCCTTGAGGAGGATTACTCAACGGATTCTTCGGCTTTGGCGAGGACGAGGAATGTAAGTGGTGAAGGTATCGTTATTCTTCCGGCAGGAGAGTATGACAATTTTGTTGATCACCTCTCTGAGGACACTAATGGTCAGGAGTCTCAAAGAACCACTATAGAGTTTTTAGATCTTATGATCATAACAAGCACTACCAATAGTCTTGGAGAGCCATTAGCCAGCGGTAGTTTGAGTACTGAAACGACTCATGATTTCATCAACATTCCAGATAGGAGTGGTGGCACGGAGATACCTGATATCTCTTCGGTTCATGACAGCGATTTTTTCCCTAATGCAAAGGTGATAGTTATCGATGGTTCGACTGAGGCTCTTTTAGATTCTCAAGCTGTTAGAATCATTAATAGGCCACACGGTACGATTGACCCATCGAGTAGTTTTTACAACGATCACATCATTGAGCGTCCATTGGTTTCTGGCAATTTTGTTAGAGCGATGTACAATCCGAAAACAGGGAAAGCGGTTTTTTATTATAGAGAGAGTCGAGACAATAGGTGGATTAAATCTGTTCAATCGGTTCAGCCAAAATGTATAAAAGCCGAGTCCAAACCGGGATTTGTTTTCAAGTGGATTGAGAGCAGATCGATGTCCAAGATTTATTGAGGAAAAACATGTTAAAGTTATCAGCATCATCAATTGGGTGTTTTCAAAAATGCCCAAAGCAGTATCACTATAGATACATCGTTAAGCCAGACATTGAGGCAAAGGACTGGTCTTTCCTTGAGTTTGGTAAATGCGCTCACGAAGCGTTAGAAAATTTCCATAAGTATTTAATGGACAACGTTGTGGAACCTGAGAAGTACAAGTATCTCATGAGAGACTCTTTGAAGGCCGCAGTTAAGAATTACAATGCGCAGATTCTTAAGCCAGATTTTCCCGAACTTAAGCAAGTGCTTCAGAATTACCTGGACATGATTAAGAGAGAGGGGCTGCCACCTGTAGTTGATGTGGAGCGAAGTTTCAAATTTAAGCTCGACGGCAACCTATTAAGAGGATTCATCGATAGGACCGATGTGATCGAGCCGGGCTACTACCATGTAGTTGACTATAAAACAAACAAAAACCCGAAATACCTAAAGCCTTTTCAGTTACTCTTATATGGCTTGGCATTGAAGGAACTCTACCCAGATGTAGAACGGATAAGAGGTTCGTATTGCTTACTCAAGCACAACTCAAGATTGAAAACCTGGGAGTTCTCAGAGCGAGATCTTCAGAAGACTCGGGAGACGATTGCCAAAGTCGGAACCGATATCACTCTTGGGGAGAATTGGGAAAAGAAACCAACCATCCTCTGCAACTGGTGCGATTACCAATCAATTTGCCAAGGCCCATCCTTAGAGTTAGACACAGCAGGCCAAAATTGGGTAGGGGACAACATTTTCAAGTAGGAGAATAAATGGACGAGTTAACAGAAGAATTGAACGAAGAGCTGAATAAGATTGAGAACGAAATAGAGGTTGCTAAAGAAGGGAAGAAAGCTTCTTTCGAGGGCATAGTTAGAGTATATGACGAGACGTTCTATGTGAACACCGAAACCGGTGTTGGTTTGGATAGCGTGCTAAAGAAGATTGAGCCGCTCTTGAATAAGATGTCTTCCAAGACATATATTGCTGGATATACCTTTGAGGATATCAAACAAGAATTAACCATTATGGCGATCCAGGGGGTCTGTTCTTACAACCCTGCACGAGGAACAAAGCTTAGTTCATTCCTTCAGACTCATCTTAAGAATAAGCTTATCTCTAAGTTAAGAAGCGTTAATAAAATGTCCAATGATTCTTTTGCGCTATATGAGAAGAAGGGTTCTAATGTTGGTGGCGGTAAGATCAGAAAGGTAAGGGAAGAGATTCTGTTTAGTGCCTGTACCCCAGATAGTGTTGTAGACCCATCTATGATGTTCGAGAATACTGTCGCAGAGGAAGAGGGACTGTACGGAAAGACTGGACCATCGTTTGCTGATAAGGATTTTCAGCTTGCGCTTGAAAGTCTTGAGGGTGAAATTGATGAAGACACTATCACTATCATGAAGCTCATCTATTACGAAGATTACCCAATTAAAAAGGCAGCAGCAGTTGTAGGATTGACGGGATGGGCCGCAAGTATGCGACTCAAGAAGCTTACTGAGAACGAGTGCTTCATGGATGCCTTCGGAGATATGGTATAAAAGTGAATGGCCGTAGTAACAGACAACGACATCTTGAGGTACATAGATACTGAAAAAGATCTTTCCAGGTTCAATATAAAGACCCTAGAAAGGCTTAAGGATATCTCAGCCTCCAAGAGACGAATTCTCGAAATAGAAAGAGAGTTCGTTTCTCTTCCATTGGATCAATGGGAGTTTGAGGATGTCGCGGATGTTGCTGCGGCCATTTCTATTTATAGGTCTTCTCGTAGCCTTTTCTATAAAACCTATGGAGTGAAGAAGCCAAAAAGCCTTACCAAGAAAGAATTGGCAGAAAGGTTGAATATTAAAATTGACTTCATTCAAGATGCTGCCAACGAGTTCACAGGTAGAAAGGTTGAAGAGATTAATCTTGTTCAGGATGAGGAGCTTTTTTATGAACTCGGCAAGCACATGGCGCGACGGGGGAGAAAAAGGTTACAAACCGTTGTGAAGGAACTTGAGCCGCTTTCATTAGATGAGCTTAATAAGCTGGAACCAATAATGATCTCTAAAGATAGAGCAAGAAGACAAGCGACCCTATACTCCCTTGGTCTATACTTCAGAGAAGAACTGTCCAAAATTAAAATTGAAGCTTCGTTAACGAAGGAAAGTCTTATGTCGTGGATTGATAGATTGGATTCTATAATGGATAATGTTCCTGCCAACCTTTTCAAAAACTATAACGTTTCTCTTGAAATGCTTCCGTCAGAATTTGATTCCGGAATGGGTCAGAATAGTTATTTTCGAAAGACTCATCGTCTAAGGAACATTTTAGATTTTGATAATATGGTAAGAGACCTGTCGGATGCTCCTTCCTTATTTAACAATGGCGATTTCGACTTCGCAGAGCCTATGGTGGGCAGGCTCACTCCGGACGAGAAGAAGGTTATAGGTGCGGGCTTTTCAAAAGAGAAAAGAAGGAAATCAAAAACTAAAACCTTCGGAGTTATGCTGCCTATTCCGAGATTAGGAAATGAGAAAATGAGCCTCATGCACGCACACATACGCGCGTGTGGACAAAATATAACCCCTCTTTTTGATGAATGTATTTCAAACATCAGGGTTTCGTATGAAGATGAGCAAGTCTATTTTAAAGCTTTAATGATGAAACCTTTATGGACAGTCTTGGATTCTTCTTCTAATAACGTAAGATATGGTATGGTACTGTCCAGACTTATCGGTTATGAGTTTCGGCATGTTGAAGAGTTTGATAAGGTAAAGGTCATCGATTTGGTTAATGAATGCAGAAGCGATTTTATGTCTCTTGACTTAGGCAGTGTAGCTTTTGTTCCAAAGACCAGATCCGAAGAAGATGCTTTTCATAAAATCAAACCATGGATCAATGAGATAGCCTCCCAGCTCAGGGATGACTATTACACTACTACTAATGATAGTTGTTAGATTGAATATTTTTATTCTGACATAAGGCGAATTAATATGCACAAAATTGCTAATGAAGTTACTTTTGCAAATCAGCAAATGGTTGAAAGAATCTTTTCTCGCATGAGAGACGGAGAGTACGCAGATACGGTAGCTACTCTTTCAGCCATTCATGACCTAATGTCGCAGCAAGCAGACCTTAGCGTCATTGATGCGACCAAGGAAGTTATTGGAGACAATAACTTCGTTCAGGGATTTGCACGATACATTACACATTATATTGGAGAAGGACAGTTCAGGGGAGTACCTTTTGAAAGTCTGTCAGAATCTCTATATGCATTCAGAGCACCTGCGGCTATCCCTGAAGGGGAACAGGTTCCGGAGGCGGCGACTACAGAGCCGGCAGAAGAAGAAGGCTTAAGCAAGCCTGACTTTGCAGAAGACCTTGAGAGAATCAAGACGCAAAAATACCCTGAAGCTGAGAGGGAAAGGGTTATGATGTCCTTTAAGAACCTCGGCCTTCATTTAAAGAAGCTTCACGAAGCTACAGAAGAAGGTGATGTTGAGCTTTATGCTGAGCAAATCAGGGGAACTATTGAGTTCTTAGATTCTTTAGTTAAGTATGCCCCTCTTGACAAGAAGGATGAATCGGATCCGGATAGCAAGAAGAAAGGGCCTAGCAAAAAAAGGGGATCAAAAGTTGTTAAAGCTGGAGAGACGAATCTTTCAGAAGAAGATGTCGCAAACAGAATGGACACAAGGGTTCGTGTACAAGAGATTCCTGCAACGTTGAGCATGGAGACTTTGGGGTCTCATGCAATTGTAAGGGGAATCGAAATTGTTTCCGAGACAGGTTTGACCACGGAAACCATCCGCCAGACAGAGGAGTCTCTTGTTCAGGTTATGAACAATGCAAAGAAAGCTTTTGTTCATTTTGAACAACTTACTTCTGGAATGATTGAACGGCATCGACAGACCAGAACAAAAGGTAAGGGCTCAGACAAAGCTGATTCAAAGGTTAGTAATAGCGTACTTATCGATTTTAACAATTTGATTTACGCAATCAAGGGTGTTGATCTTTTTGTTAAGAAAGCAATTAGGGCAGCAATTATGGATCCAGAGAATTCAATTTCTGGAGTGGAACTTGCTGGACTTAGAGATAAATTGCTTGTGCCACAATTTGTTGCGGATAAGGCGTTCTTCAGTGAGACAATTGTGCTTGGATTATCGTACCTTGCAGTTAGAGATGTAGGTCTGCTATACGCCGGTATAAAAACATGGGGAGACTTCGAAGGCGACACATACTCTTCAGTTGTTGAGGACTATGGAAAGGATCTTCATGGCGGACGAAGCTTAGAAGATGATACTACTGAATACATTTTTAAACTTATGTGGTCAAAGTTCAGAAGGATGCTCTCTGCGACATCAACAGATCAGGCAGTAAACGATTCAGATCCGATGAAGAACTTCATTAGTAATGTTTTATTCCAGAAAGGCTTTGTTGCGCAAAACCTTAGAAGAGATCTTCGTTCATCTGAAAGCAGCAAGGTTAACATTGCTAAATGCCCCACATGTACTCGTCCAATTAAATGGTCCGGCAAACCCCTTAAGGATTTGGATCTAATCCAGTCTAGAGGCGCATACCTTCCTATGTATTCTTTTGTAGGAAAGCGCTTAAAAGATGATGGCCGAAAAACATCATTTATCATAACTGAGAGACACTTAGAGGAGGGAGGTCCTTATCCTGCTCCGGATTCTTCAAAAATTGGAAACGCTTCTCAGATGAATGAGACTAAAGCTGATGGCTCTTTGACGAACAAAGCTAAGCTCCTAAAGAGGACTCGTTCTGTCATTGATAGCTACGAAGGTTCCAAAACATGGTCAGAAATCCTTGAGTTACTTTATTCCAATGAGCCTGCCGAGCATGAAGAAGGACTTCAGAGAAGAGCCGGAGCATTAGCTCATCTTGGCGCGGTACGGTTACGGCACAAAAGAAAGGGAGGCGCAGGCGTCCCAGTCATGACGGACATTAGTACGATCATGTATGCTTGCCCATTCCAGAAGGAAGAGGCAGAAACGGGATTTTCGAAAAGCGACATATTCAGTCCAAAAGATGAGATTACAAAAATTAAAACAGAGCTTCAGTATCCTGACGATCCAGAGACTCAAGCCGCTGTTGGTGCAATTTTTGACAAAATTGATGAACTTAATCTGTCATTTGCAGAAGCTGTGATGAACGATCCGGATATCGAGGCTCTCATTCGTGGAGAACTCGAAGAAGCATTCGATCAGGCTTATGATCTTGCAGGCGTAGTTAGGGGCGAAGATGAAGCAGAAGAAGAGGGAGAGGTTGGTCCTGCATTTTCTCCATCTGGCTGTGGCTTGAAGTTGTCGCCTTACGAAGATGATCCGTCAAAGATGACTTATGGTTCCAATTCTAATCCAAATGTGTTACAGTATACATGGAACCCTCGTGAATTTGATGAAACACAAGAAGCTGCGGCACAGAAGAGCCTGTCTGGAGGATACAAGTTCTCTAAGACGATCTTTAGGTGTCCGGCAAGAATCGTTGATCCATCATCCACAGATCTTATAAAATATAAAAACGTTGCAATTCCGAAGTCTGGACCGTCTGGCATTGGGAGTGGAGCCTATGTTCCGCCTACAAACGCATCAGGATATGCGGCTTATGATGAGATCGAAAATGGGACTTTCTCTTACCTTGTATGTGGCGCCTCAACTTCCCTCTCCGCTTTTGATAAAACTTCTGGAGGAGAAGGCTCTATCTATACCATTTTAAGAAACCTTCTTAATGTAATTAAGGGTTCCAGCGCAACAGGGGAGAGTGTTACTAACTCCCAGAAGAATGCAGCAAAAAACATAATCGACTTCCTTATTCTTGAAGGAATTGACTACATGGACCTCATCAAAGCATTAGAGGTTGCAGACGCTCCAGAGCCAGAACTTGCTACAACCGCCCGTTTGAAGAAATGCAGAATAAAAAAGATAGAAAAAATGCTCGTTACAGCAGCAAGACAGCTTCCGTCTCAGTTCTCTGAGATTGAAGAGCTTGTTCTTGTGTGTCCTCACGGTCATAGGTTTTCACTTAAGCAGTCTGTAGGGTTCAGCGAGACCCACGTTTCTGTAAGAATGTCGGGCGCCAATAAAGGATATGCTGCGGCCAAAGAACTTTATGCTTTGACCGGAATTGAAAGCCTTGAGGCTGCAAAAAGGATTGGAGTTATTGTTAGAGCTGTTGACGAAGAAGAGTTGAAGACTTTTGAGGATATTGGTAGCGAGAATCACAGTGTTGAAGAGTTAGCATTTGTAATCCCTGATGAGTTGGGGAACCCAGTCAGATGGAAGTTTTCACCCCGTATTACTGATCTTATCAAGAAGAATGCATTCTCTGAGTACCCTGGTGCTGGACAGGAAGATATTCCTTCATCAATCGAGTATTCAAAAGTGAAATTTGGTGGGCAATTTTTGGCGGACCTTATCAAGGAGGGGGCTGGTTCAGGGAGTGAGGAAGAAATCGCTGCTGGAAAACAAGCTGCTGCGGATTATCGCAGAGATGAAGATGCCGGAAGCGAAACTCTTTCCAGAGCAATCGAGGGCATTGACTCTAAGGACCTCGCGAGCAACATTGAGGCTTTGGCAAGATCCCTTAGGGGCGCTCTTAAGATTGTAATCACTTGGAATAATAGAGCTATTGAGCCTGAGTTTTTCAACAAAGTTGTTGCAAACTCGGATTTCTCAATCGAAGGAGTACCCGAAGAAATTCTTAGTATCGATGGATTATTCTACACTGAAGATGACGGTTTGGACTCAGCAGCACTGAGCGCCGTATTAACAGCTTTCGCCCCAAGGCTCAAGACCTATATCGTAGCGACAAATGCTTTCCAAGGAGAGGACTACGTTGGTTCAGCAACAGCTTTAGCTACAGCGGCATTGGTTGATGCTGTAGTTCAAGTTGCAAATGATACGGAACACGATATCGAATTCGATCTCGATCTCGACTCTGACAATACAGAATTTGAGTTTGTCTATGCAAAACTTGCTTCATTCTTTGAAGATTATAGAGCAGATTTTCAGAAGCTAATTCCTTACATCACTCATAGTGATGAAAGATATGTGGCTAAAGCGCAAGAGATTGCCTCTAAGACACCAGTTCTTTCAATTTTTTACACGATTGCATCTTACCGCACCGAGAAAAAAGGTCAGGAGAGAACAAGACTTCGTGAAGCATACGGAAAGAAAATATTCTTGGTCGCATACGCAAGATATCTTGCAAATGCAATCGCAGTTGTTTATAATGAATGCATGGCGCCAGGAAGATGTATTCCAGGGGCATACATCGGATATAACATTGGAGTAGATCTGTCTACAACTGACAAAGTATTAGCTTTGACTAGTGGTGATCTCAGAATAATTGAAGATAACCCGAATCTTCGGGGTGCAAATCACGGGATTGTTCTCAGAAATGTTGTAGCAGCATATAATGGTATTATCGCAAGAATGTCTATTGCAAGAAATATGGCAATTTCTCCAATTGGTTTGGCCGAAGCTAAGAAAGAACTTCTTAGGCAGTCCGGAACATCTGGTGACCCGTTGGCTCATGCAGTTTTCTCTTCTGCTTTCCCAATGCAAACTGTTGATTTCGGAATGGAGAACCTTACTTATGGTTCAGGGAATATTCCAAATGCATTCGGCATTAGGGCTGGCAAAGGAAGAGCTTTACCTTCTGAGCTTCATGAGTCAGAAGAAGAAGGTGTTGAACCGGCAGTATTGCCGCCAGCAATGCTACCGGTAACAAGGAGGGACGGCTCCCCTGTTCTTGACAGAGCGGGGCAGCAGAAAGTCATTCCAGCATATCTTCATCCAGATTCAGGTTTCGATAGTTCGAAATTCCAGATTGGCATGTGTATGGGTAAGACAGGCAAATCCCTTACTTGGCCTCTCGATCATGCAAGTGATTTCGTAGGGTTCCCGCTTCCATTCAACAGAGATAAAACTGCCACAGTAACAAGAGCGGCAGATGCTGCCGTTTATGATTTCAGATTCGTAATCGATATCGAAGGGGTACCTCAAGATATTTCTTTCCTCTTTAGAAGAGGAAGAATGACAAAGGAGGAAGATGGGGAAAGAAAAAATAAGTATCTCCCAATTTTGCGAGAACTTTATTCTAAACTTGATACTTTTGAAGATCAAAGAGGTGATGCACTTGAGGATGCTAAGAATAGCGAAGAAGAGGATGCAATCAATAATCATTTTGATGACGCTATTAGAGAAACTCAGTCTGCTCTAAAGCAGATTCCTCTATTCATAAAAGCAGGAAAGTCTTATGTGAGAAATAAAGCTTCCCTCGGTTCTTCTGAGCCAAAATGGATTTCCGAAGCTCATCCGACAGCACTTCTTGTAGCTCCGAATGAGGCTCTCAACCTTATCAAAAATGTTGAGAGATTCGCTGGCATGCTTTCTGTTGCTCCAAACCAAGAACTATTAGAAAGGTTTGTAATTCAGGTGTATGGACTTGGGGTTGTTAGGGATATTGTTCAAGAAGCACAGAACAAGTACACAGACGAAATTGCCGAAATTAGGGCTGAAGATATTTTCGACACTCACATCGATGGAAACACTTCCTCTGGGAAAAAGATGCTTTCGCATATCAATAGTAGCCTTTCAAAGGTTTACTCTGAGCATCTTGGGCAGTACTATGATCTCATTCCTTCTGGCGCAGACGGAACCGGTTCTAACTTGGTATTGCTCGAAGCGTCTGTACCTTCGTTTAAGGAGAATAGAAGATCCGAATCCGGATTTGAAGTCGTCCCTGATGAAGGATTAGGAACACCACCTTCTATTGGCAAACTGGCATCAAGAATGAATAAGAATAATTCAATCTCAGATTTCTTTGGACGTGGCGCTGAAGGTGATGTTGGCATGACTTATTTGCAGAAGGCTCAAGAGTCTATGATCGAATACGTTAAGGGGCATGCATCCGGGGAGCTTGGCTCCCACACAACGGAGGCGTCATTGAAGACCGAATATTTGAAGAAGATCGCTAAGAGGCGCAAGTCTTGGGAGCGTATGATGTTAACGATGGGTGAGGCCGACATAGAGGTCGATGACCTCGTCGGCTGATTCTCAGCAAGCTGAAAAACAATTGAAATAGGAACTGAAAATGACTGAAGGAACACTTGATGAGGTACTCGTTGATCTGTCTGAGAAGAAGGAGATTACTCCGGAAGCAATTCGCAGATTTTACAAAGAACTTGGAGAAGTAACGGAGACGATAAAGGCTGCTCGTGATGCCTTAAAAGAAGCGGTAAGTGACAACGAAGAGATCACCGGGATTGATGAAGAGATTGCGACCCTTAAGGAGCGCAGAAAAGAGATCATTGAGACAAATCCCGTACTCGTCGGGTACAAGGGCGAGCTTGACGATGCCACTGGTGACCGCAAGGATTTAGTGGCTGACGCTAAGCGCGACGGAATCCCCAGGAAGGAGATCACCACGGCAGAAAAAATGCTCAAGGGCGACATCGATCCTGAGGTCACCACCGAGGTATATCTCAACATTGCCGACTTGGTTGGCTAAATCAATTTTCGGAGAAACAAATGAATGATTTCTTTTTGACTCGTTACGTGATCTGTGATTTATTTACCGAGGAAGATGTCGTATTTTTTTCTGATTCAGATTATCATTGGGATTCAGGAGTTGCTTACGATGAGTTTGATGAATCTGCCCTTTTCAAAACTGAAGAGGAAGCAGATGAGGCGCTTAGAAAAATTCAAGATGATTTCATTAATAGCGGGACTCCGTCTAGCGAGTTAGATTTCACAATCCTTGAAATCAATCTTCTGCATGGTATTGCAGCAGAAATTAGAAAAGAAATGGTTTCTATTTACGGTTCATCCTTAACGGAATATTCTGCTGACGTAGATATGGCTATTGCTATTGTGAAGTTGTTAAGAAAAAAGAAGATATTATGAGTTGGTGCCAAACATATACCGGCCAAATATCATACCCATTGGAGCCGGAGCGTGAGCAGGTTATATCCTTAGAAGATATAGCTCATGCTCTGGCGCACCAATGTAGGTATAATGGACACTGCAAAAGCTTCTATTCTGTTGCTGAGCATTCAGTTTATGTTGCAGAAGAGATATATCGCAAGACGAGCAGCTACGAAGACGCCATGAAGGGCTTGTTACATGATGCGACGGAAGCATACCTTGGCGATATGCCGAGACCGATCAAGGCTTTGATCCCTCAGTTTCAGGAAATTGAGGCAGAGTGGCATAAGAAAATCTTTGCTCATTTCAAATTAAGTGAAGAGATGCCGTCGATTGTAAAAGAGGTTGACATTCAGTTGCTTTACACTGAAGCTCAACAGATCATGGTTTGGCCACCGCCACAATCATGGTATTTTCCAGATAACATACAAGGAATTGACGTACAAATTGAGTGCGTAAGTCCCGAAAGGGCAGAGAGAATGTTCTTAAATCACTTCTCTCGATACAATAAAAATCTCTAAATTGATAGAGTACACGAAAACTAAGGAAGTTTAACCATGGGTTCTTCAGGCAAAGCAGCGCCGTTCGTGTCATTACATAACCATACTGAATTGGGTTCCCCATTAGACGGGATGAATGACACCCACGATTTATTCGTGAGGGCAAAAGAAATCGATCATGCAGCAGTGGCTGTCACTGATCACGGTACTATGACCGCAATATTCGATGCATGGGAAGCGTCAAAGAAAACGGGTGTACAGTTAATCCCAGGTATGGAAGCGTATTTCGCTAACGATTTATCAGTAAGGAAGAGTAACCATATGGTCTTCCTTGCCAAGAATGAAATAGGATACAAAAACCTCTTGAGGCTTAGCTATGAGTCCTTCAAGAATCAGGTAAACAGCTACATGGGCAAAAAGGTTCCGAGAGTATCTTGGAAACACATTGAGAAGTGGAATGAAGGTGTCATTTGCCTTACTGCTTGCTCCAATGGACTTATCGCCAAAACATTGATTACAGAAGAAGATGAGGCCAAAGCTATTTGCCATATGAATAGGCTTAACAATATCTTCAAAGATAATTTTTATCTTGAAATCCAGCCGCACTCCCTATATCACACGAATAAAAATGGAAGTGTTATTGATCAAGGCGCTTTGAATTCTGCAATGGTTCGCCTATCTCACGATATGGGGATTCCATACGTCGTCACTTGCGATGCTCATTACAGAGATGCAGAGCACGCTAAGTATCATGATTTCATGCTTGCTGTGAAAGATAAAGCGGCTGTAGATGATCCTGACAGATTCCGTTACGGAGTTCAGGACATGTATCTTAAGACTCACGAAGAGATTGTCTCTCACTTTGGTCCTGCTATCGCACAGAAAGGAATGGATAATTCGATGAAGATCCTTGCCGAGTGTGAGAATCCAACATATCTTGAGCCAAAAGGACCGATCCTTCCAAAGTTTCCTGTTAGAGATGAGCCTGACTATAAGGCATTCTCTGGTTGGAGAGAAAAGAAGGCTGCTCATGTCGAAGAGGATAAAGCGTATCTTCGTTACAAGTGCATGGAAGGGTTCAAAAACATATTCCCAATGTTGCCACTTGAGCAAAAAAGAGAATATTGGGACAGAGTTAAAAAGGAGCTTGTCATCCTTGAAGATAAGGATTTCTCTTCTTACATGCTCATTGTTGCAGACTACACAAATTGGGCAAAAGAGCATATGCCTGTCGGACCAGCGAGAGGCTGTTTAGTTGGAAAAACTCATGTTATTATGAAAAATGAAGTCAAAAGGCTTGATCATATAGAAGTAGGTGACGAGCTATTTTCTCATAGCGGAAAGATTCGAAAAGTTACAGATACTATGAAGTATGAGGTAGACGAAAACCTTTTAGAAATAGAGACATACTACGGAGATTCAGACCCCCTTGTATTAACAAAAGATCATAAGGTTTTTGCCCAAAAGGCTTTGCGTCCTGATAATTACAATAATTGGGCTGATTCCACTAAAAAAGCGAGAGCTTCTTGGAAGAAGCCGACTTCGGATATTGAAGAGATTAGCGCAGAAGACTTAAGGGTTGGGGACTGGATATTTTACCCAAATTTGGATTTTAAAGGTGAAAACAACCTGACTTGGAATATTAAAAAAAATACAGAACTCATTTCTGTAAATTCAGAGTTTGATTATTCTATAAGAGATCTCAGCAAGAAGGCCGGACTTAGCAGGAGCTTTTTAACAAAAGTTGCTAATAGGCTTCCTCTAAATTTGAAAAATCAGAAAACTAAAGATTGTTTAATTAAGTTATCTGATTCAATAAGAGGATCTTTTGAAAACATAGAAAGCTGGATTTCTTACTGGAAGATAAATAGCTTCAGAAAGTACCATATAAATAAAGAAATAAAGTTAGATCAAGATTTAGCTTGGTTATTTGGAAAGTGGATTGCGGACGGATGGATGTCTAAAAGTGGAAAATGGGGAGTATGTTTTCATTCTGATGAAATCGAACAAATGAAAAGGGTTAAGTTTGTGTTGGAAGGCTTGGGGGTTAATTATATTAAAACTTATGAGCACAAAACGAAAAAGCTTGTTCAGTTCGAAACCTCAAATAAGCCACTTTTAATATGGTGGAAATCAATTTTTTCAGAATATGAATTTAGTTCGAAAACTAAATATATCCCTAAAGACTTAATGAGCGTTTCCAGACCTTTGCTGAGATATCTTATTGCCGGCATTATTGATGGTGATGGTCATATAATGGAAAGCAGAGTTAATGTAACTACTGTTTCTAGAAAACTTGCAGAACAGTTAAAATATTGCTATTTAAGATTTTCACTGCCTTCTTCGATTTCTATTAACAAAAGAATTCATACACACCTTGGGCATACAGAGGAAAGCATATCTTATGCTGTAGAGGCTCCAAAAGATTCTAATAAAAATAGATATGTTTGGCACAAAACAGACAAAGGTTTCTTTGTAAAAATAAACAAAATATCAGAAAGGAAAGATGTAGATTTTGTTTATGACATAACAGTTGATGAGGATCATTCTTATTTGACCACAAATGGTGCAGTCCATAATTCAGCCGCAGGAAGCTTGGTCGCATTCTTAATTGGATGTACGACCATCAATCCTATGGATTATGGTCTTATCTTTGAGAGATTCCATAATGCACAGAAGACCAGTTTTCCAGATATCGATACAGATTTCGCTGAACCCGGAAAGGTTAAGGAATATCTAAAAGCTAAATACGGAGAAGATAAGGTTGCATCAATCTCTAACCTATCAACTATGTCTCCGAAGGTCGCGCTTAAAGATGCGGCTCGTTCATTGAGACTTGGCGGGGATAAGAGTTCTGCATTCAAAATCGCCAACCATTTAACATCAATTATGCCTGACGCGAATTCTATCGAAGAAGCGATTGCTGCAAGCATGGCGACTGACCAACAGGATTTCGCAAGGGAAATGAGGCGTTACCCTGAGCTTTACGAGTACGCTACAAAGCTCCAAGGTTTGACCAGAAACTGGGGTATGCATGCGGCTGGAGTTGTAATTTCTGATGTACCTCTTTACGAACTTGTTCCTCTTAGGATTGATCAGGTTGACCCGAAGAATCCAGACACTTGGATTACTGCAACTCAGTGGGAAAAGAAGCGTTGTGAGAAGTTCGGTCTTGTAAAGATGGATTGTCTTGGTTTGAAAACATTGGTTGTTATCGATGATGCTGTAAAAATCATTCAGGATAGAACCGGTGAGGTTCTTGATATGGAGCAAGTAGCATTAGACGATTCAAGCACCTATGATATGATTGGAAGAGGCGAAACTGCTGGCGTATTTCAGTTGGAATCTTCAATGACCCCATACTGTATCAAGATTAAGCCAAGAGATATCGAAGGAATCTCAGCTATTAATGCACTTGGAAGACCTTCTTGCACTAAGGAAGTTAGAAAAGAATACATTGATAGAGTTCTTGGACATGAGCCAGTCAAATTTGATCACCCCAAACTCGAAAGATCTTTGGGTGGCACTGCTGGTATTCTTCTGTACGAAGAGTCTGCGATGTATGTTGCGGCTGACGTTGCAGGATGGGACTTCAACCAAGCAGATGGGTTGAGAAAGCTTTCAAAGTATAAGGGAAGCGATCCTGAGCTTGCATTAAAACTTGAGGCTTCTTTCGTGAATGACTCTGTTGAACATGGAGGACTGAAGTATAAGGAAGGCATGCATATCTGGAAGAAATTCATTGAGCCTATGAGCGGTTACTCGTTCAACAAAAGTCACTCAATATCTTACTCCAAAATTTCATATTGGACTGCATGGCTCAGGTGTCACTTCCCAACGGAATTCATGTGCGCTTTGATGAACTCGGAAAACCCGAATTCTGATAAGACTCAAGAATACTTGAATGAGTGTCGTAAGATGAAAATCGAAATTACACCTCCAAACGTAGCTAAAAGTGGAGGTAACTACGTCGTAACAGATGATAGTAAAATCGCCACAGGCTTGTCCGCTGTCAAGGGCGTTGGAGACTCTGCCATTATAGAAATCATCTCTGCGGCTCCTGAGTCACTTGTTGAATTCTTTGCTAAAACAGCAGGTAGGAAAGTTAACAAGAGGGTAATGGAGGCTTTAGCAAAAGCTGGAGCGTTTGATTGTTTCGGGATTACCCGTAAAGACATCTATGAGAACTATGCTAAATACAGAACAAAGGTGAACGCTGCCATCAAGAAGGTCAAGGATCGTAAGATCAGGAACCTTATGGAGAGGGAAAACACTCTTGAAATCTTTAAAGCTCTAAAGGCTAAAGAGAAGAAGGAAATGAAGGCTGGTTACGAGGAGATGATTTGCATCTCAGATGAGGAGCTTGACTCTATCCTTGAGCCAATTTCTTTCGACCAGACTTTTGAAGAGTGGGATCGCAAGACTCTTCTTATGAATGAAATGGAAGTTCTTGGGAGAACCATCAGCGGCCAGCTTCATGAAGTATTTGGTTCATTCTTCCGCAGAGGTAGTTCAATTGTGACTCCGTTATCTAAGGTTCCATCACTTGAAGTGAAAGAGAAAGTTAAGATTGAGGTAATTGTGAAAGCCTTGATTAAGGAATTCAAGATTAAAAACGGTAAGAATGTTGGAAGAAGGTTTGCTAAGTATTTGGTCGAAGACATTCATGGTGACACTATTGGAATGACCGTTTGGGCTGACGATTATGAAAGGTACCGAACAATCCTTAAAGACGGCGTTCCCTTGAAAGCTATTTGTCGAGTGAATGAATTCATGGGTAAAAAAGATTTGGCATTGGCCGTTCTTGAAAACGTCGCGGGCAAAAGGGTATGAGAAACATCAAAGCAAAACGAAACAGGGTCTTCCATAGATCCTGCGGAAGAAAGAAGAAGTTTTCGTCAAAAGACGAAGTAGCGGAAGCTGCCGACAAAATCTATCTTGATAGAAAAGTCGTTTTGTCTTGGTATCTCTGCACCTTCTGCTTTGGATGGCACTTAACGAAAAGAGAGGGAAACTAAATGAATTGTGGAAAATGTAAATTTGCAGTAAATCAGGACATGAAGTTTGCTCTAATGAAGAATATTTGTCCAGCCTGTGGCTCTCAACTATTCTCTGACAATGAGATGCGCGACATATCTTTGTTAAGGAATCGTCTAGGGAAGCAGAGCTTTTCAATAGATTTCTCTGAGGAACTCGCATTCGATATTGCACTGTTTGTAATGAATGAGATTAAGAATGGTATTGGGCAGAAGTATTTCCAGAAGATGATGACAAACTCAGGACCGCCTATATCGGCAGAAGAGGGTGAGGAAGAAACTGATGCGGAAGCTAAGGCTCGTATGAGGGCGCAAGTAGCTCGTGAATACGAGGAGCTTCAGGAAATGCCCGAAGAAACGATAACCGTCAGAACGAGGGCTGAAAGCGCAAATGAAAAAGCTAAGCGTCTAAGAGATATTGCCAGAAAAGCCGGCGTTGGAAGTAAGTCAGGAGCGATGGTAAGAAGGGCAGGCTCATGATTAGGACCGTCGCTGGGCGCATAGTTGATATGACGAATGCTGAATATGAGTACTGCGAAGAACTCATGAAGGTTTTTGGAAAATCTGTTTTCGCTGACACATTCCAGTCTGATGACGAGGGTAGGATATTATCAGTCACCCCGTCCACGACGGACCCGACCTCGATGGCCATCATCTTTTTTCTGCTAAACTTAACAATGAATCAAAGGTTAAGAGCGGTTGATTCAAAATTGAACAAACTGGAATTTCTGGAAAACAGAGTTTCGGAGCTTGAAAAGAGGTTGAATGATGAGTAGTTTTCTTAAAGTTGCAGATCTAAGCTATTTTACGATAGCTGCTTTGGATACTTCAGAGATTGATAAAATCGCTGCATGGTTTCCGAAGGGCGGAGTGGTTGACGTAAACATTGCTGAACGTGGAATGATTTATTCTCTTCATGGGCAGAATGTATGTCAGGAGCATATTGCCAAGATTGATATTTGGATCGGATATAAAGAGTCTGAAAAGAACAGAGCGTGGTTTGGCGCAATTGGTAGAGCGAAGGCAGCAGGATATAAAACGGTTAAAGATAAAGAGTGGTTTGGAAACGCTGACGATGAGTACATTGATGCGCTTAATGAGCTAACTTTGGCGAAGGCTGCTAAGAAATATTTTGAGAATAAAGCCGGCAATTTTTCAAGCTGGCACTATGCTTTCAAGACTTTCCTTAATAGAGATTATTCTCTCGAACGGCTTGGAAATGTCCAGTCGAACGGGTATAATATAGGGAGAGACTTAGGGTCGGAATTACACTCCACCGACCCAGAATCAACAGAAGTTGATGAAAAAAACTGGGGTGATACTGAAGACGATACGATGTGGAAATAGTCCCATTTGCTATAACTTTTTAGCAAGGACTCACGATAAAACAAAGTCAATAAGGAGAAACTTAAATGGCAGATTTAACATTTGGTGAAGTAGATTGGAATGATCCTGAGGTAGATTCAGGTGGCCGTGGACCGCGCACAGAGTTCATGAGATTAGAGCAGGGTTCGAGCGTAGTTCGTGTCATGGGCCAGCCAATCAAATTCTATGTAAACTGGGTAGATACCACTGAGGGCAAGCGCAGAAAGGTAAACACCCCAATCGAGGATGCCGGCCTTGTCGATAAGCTTGAGGAAGCTGGATTTAAGCGTTCAACCCGTTGGTTGCTTAAGGTTCTGGATCGTTCCGACGACACTTTCAAGCTTCTTGAGGTTGGCCCCCAGATTTTCAAGGGCATCCGCGATCTCGTTCAGAACCCGAAGTGGGGCAAGGTTACTTCTTATGATGTAACTATCAACAGAGGACCCAAGGGTCAACAGCCTCTCTACAATGTGTATCCTGATCCTAAGGAAGCATTGGCCGCAGAACTCCAGGGAACCTGGAAGGACTTCAATGAGAGCCTCAACATTGAGAGACTCATTACTCCATCCGATCCTGCTCATGTATATGAGCTTCTTGGTTGGGCACCTCCAGGCGCTGCGTCTGAGTCCGCTTCGGCCGAGACTGAGACTCCAGCCGAGGGTGGCGAAAGCTTTGAATTCGAATTTGATGGTTGATCCTCAAAATTGAATATCTGAAATTCACAAAGAACCCCCGTACATTTCAGCAGACGTGTACGGGGGTTCTTTGTTTGGAGAAAAGTGACCATGAAAGAAGTTTTAGATGAGTTGCTCTTTAGATAAAAAATAAGCAACACCAATGACAATGCTGTCAGCTTCATCTTCGCACTCTTTTTTAACGTTCCCAATCTTGTTAAGATGCGTTTTGTAATTTAAAAACTCTTTGGCGAAAATGATTGAATCTTCCTTCTCTTTTATCTCAAAATCATAAGAGTTCTTGATTAACTTTCTTGCAGTATTTACATTTATTGCGATTATTTTAGATATCCCATTTTGATATGCACATAGCCTAACTGTTTCATTGAATACACTTAAGATTCTAATTGTATTTGCAGAGCTTTTACCTTTCGGAAATTTTAAAGCATAATCTTCCACCGCAAATATGTCCGGCTGATGTTCTTCAATAAGTTCTTTTATTGCCTTGCAGGCATCATCAAGTCTTAGATGAAGAAGTCCGGCAGCCTTTTTTTTAGTAAGAGGCTTTATATGGCCATATTTATGCAAGCTGATCAAATTGCTTTCTATAATAAAAGTTGACCAACCAATGGTAGCACTAGATATATCTAGTGATAAAATTTTCATAAGAACTCCTTGTATGACTTCAGTTTTTGTAGTATAACTAACTTATACCAAAACTGAGGTCATAATGGCAACAAAATATGATATAATTCCTGGTTCCCAATATGGGAGTTGGAAGATAATAAAAGAGGCTGAGCGGAAAAATCGAAACGGCAAAAAGACTCGAATGGTTTTAGTTGAATGTAAGTGCGGAATTTTAAAAACATTGGAAGCAAGATCCGTATTAAAGGGCTTTACAAGTCAATGTTCAAAATGCAGATACACTCCGGATCTTAGCTTTATTGGTAGAAAATTTGGAAGTTTATCTGTAATTGATTTTGAGAAAAAGAATAATTCTACATATTGGGTGTGCGTGTGTGTGTGCGGAAATCGAAAGTCTATCAGGCAGTATGATCTAAAAAGCGGAAACTCATTAACCTGTGGATGTTCAAAAACCAGAAAGGGCAGCGATAGTATCTATTGGAAGGGTCATGGCTCTTTGTCTGGAAAGAAATGGGCAGACATAAAAAACTCTGCAAAGAAAAGAAATATAAAATTTGACATAACTATAGGTGAAGCTTGGGACTTATTTCGGAAGCAAAATGAAAAATGTTTTTTAACTGGAATTGATATATCAATTGATGAGCAGTTTCCATACGGAACAGCGTCTCTTGATAGAATAAACTCATCTAAAGGATATGTCACTGGAAATGTACAGTGGGTACATAAGGATGTAAATATGATGAAACAAAGTTTCGAGCAAACGTATTTTATAAATTTGTGCAAATTAATAACGGAGAATTTTAATGTCTAAAGCATTTTTAATTGGTGAGGATTGTAGGAAATCTATTCTGAGTGGTGTGAAAAAATTGGCAGATTTGGTTTTAGTAACTATGGGCCCAAAAGGTAAAAATGTAATCATAGGTCCCATTTCTCCTCAGCCAGGAGTCCCGCCGATAGGTGCTCCAATAAGCACTAAAGATGGAGTTACTGTCGCAAGAGCTATAACTCTATCCGATCCATTTGAAGAAATGGGGTGTCAATTAGTTAAAGAGGTAGCAGGAAGAACTTGTGATATAGCAGGCGATGGAACAACTACCTCTGTAGCCCTTACTTATGAAATATTCTCTAACGGCTTGAGTCTTATGGATAACGGTTACAGTGCTCTTGATTTGAGAGACGGACTGAACCTGGGACTTAAGTTGGTCCTTGCAGAAATCGAGAAGATGGCGAAGCCTGTTGATACGAAAGAAGATCTTCTAAATGTATCTGTCATCTCCACAAACAACGACCCAGACCTTGGTGGCGTAATCGCTGAGGCTTATGAGCTTGTGGACAGAAATGGACTGGTAACAGCAGAGGCTGTGCCTGGAGTTGATAACGCTGCACGCCTCGTGAATGGTGTGGAGCTTAAGTCTGGCTATGTACATCCCGCATACCTTGATAGCGGAGAGACTTCGGCATCTCTTGACAAGTGCTATGTTCTCATGCTTGACAGGGAGTTATCACATCTTCAGGAATGCGAAGACTTGCTCACAGCGATAGCAGGGAAGAATGCAAGTCTACTTATCATTGCTAAGGATGTCACTAAGATCGCCCTGAAGACCCTTGTGCATAATCACAAACATGGAGTCCTTAAGTCCTGTGCAATTAAGACTCCGACTTTTGGAGCTTACCAGGACAAGTGGGTAGAAGACCTTGCTGTTATCTTCGGCACAACTATCTTCAGTGATGAAAAAGGATTGCCTTTGTCTGAGGCTACAATAGAAATGCTCGGTTATGCTGAGTCAATTGAGGTTGGTCGTCACAGCACCAAGGTTACAAACCCAAGAAGGGACGAAGCTAAGATCAAGGAACAAATGGAACTCTACGGAGAAGACCAAGCTCTTCTTCTTGGAGACAGAGAGCGATTCGATATCAGTAAGAGAAAGCAATTTCTTACGAGTCGTGCTGCCATCATCACAGTAGGTTACTTAACCGAACTTGAGCTTAGAGAGAAAGGTGATAGAGCAGACGATGCAATGGCTGCTGTCTCCGCTGCCATTGAAGAAGGCATTGTTCCTGGCGCAGGAATGGCACTATTCAATGCGGCAAGTAAAGTTGAGTTAGACAAGGTAGATGAGAAGTTTAGACCTGCGGTAGAACTATTGATAGGGGCATGTACACGTCCTGCTATCCAGATTTTAATGAATGCAGGTGAGGACGTTGAAACTATCCTTGCACAAATTGTATCTGCTGCTCCGAACGATTCGTATGGCTATAACGCAGCCACTTGCGAGTTCGGAGACTTATTTGACATGGGCGTAGTAGACCCAAAGAAAGTAACCAGAACAGCCCTACAGAATGCATTAAGTATCGCTTTGCTGTTGTTGACTACCGAAGCTGTAATTGTTGATAGACCTGACGATCCTTCGTCATGGCAGCCACCTGCTGGTTTCCGTTTACCCTCTGAAAATGGTATGAATCATAAGTATTAAGATGATTTGTTCTAAATGCGGAAAGAATAAAGATTTAGACCATTTTCATTTCAGGAAAGAAAGTGGAAAGTATCGAAAACAGTGCAGGGATTGCTTTAATCAAAAGTGTTCAGAATATAGAAAGAAGAATTCTGAAACAATTAAGGCAAGGAACTACAAATACAGCAGAACAGTTGATGGCAGATTTGCGAGCTTTAAGGCATTAGCCAAAACTAAAGGCATTGAGCAAAAATTAACAAAAGAGGACTTTGAGGAATTACAAACTAACCAATGCAACTACTGTGGAGATAATTTCGATAGAGGTACCGGATATGGGATTGATAGAGTTGATTCTAATATTGGGTATTACAAAGAAAACTCCGTAGCATGTTGTAGCAAATGTAATTTCGCGAAACACGAATTAGAATATAACGAATTTGTTCAGCATATTTTGAAAATGGCAAAACACATTGGGCTAAATCACAAATACTAAGGAGACATAAATGTCAGAAAAACTATCACCTGGGAAAGCATATTCCCAGGTCGCCAGCATGTTCGGCGAAGAAAACATCTTTTTGAACCCAAGAGATATCCCACCTGTAGAGACTACACCATCCGGCTCACCGGCTCTTGATAGAGCATTGGGAGTTGGAGGCTACCCTCTTGGAAGAATTATGCAGGTGGCAGGAACGCCCTCTGCTGGTAAGACGCAGCTAACACTTATTGCCGCAGCAGAATGGATGGCATTGGACCCAGGAAATTGTGCATGCTTTATTGATGCAGAGTATACTTATGATCCAGATTGGGCTGAGCTACTCGGAGTTGATAATGACAGAATGATGCTCATTAAGACAAACGCTGCTGAAAAGATTTTCACAGGCTTGGTTGGCAAAACCACAAAGACTGCGAAGACTGTAAAGCATGTGGACGGATTGCTCGATATGATTGAGAACGGTCAAACTATCCAGGGAAAGAATGCAAGGGACGAGACTAGAACATTCGACCTTGGCAAAATGCGAGTCATAATCGTAGATTCTGTAGCTTCTATGAACACTCCTACGGAAGAGGCTTCCATAGTTGGTAAGCAGAATGTTGCATCTATGGCGAGATTCTTAACTACAGAGCTTAAAAAGTTGACCCCAGCGGTCGCTAAGGCTAACGTAGCACTGTTCGGCATCAACCATGTCAAGACAGCTATTGGAGTTATGTATGGCGATCCTACAACTACTCCTGGCGGAAGGGCATGGCACCACGCTTGCTCTGTGCAGATTATGGTAGCGACCATCAACAAGAAGGAAGCTAAGATTTTCAACCATAATGACGAGCAGATTGGGCACAAGGTTCGTGCCAAGATTACAAAGAACAAATGTGCTCCACCTTTCAAGAAGGCAGAGTACAGCATTGAGTATGTGGTCGGAATGGTCAAACAGGAAGAGGAATTGTTCGAGGCAGGTCTTCTTGAAAACTTATTCGAACGCCCCAATAACAGAACTTATATCTATAGGGGAGAGACGATTGTTGGTAAAGACAAATTCATTGCTCACATTGGGACCCGACTTGAGCAGGTAGAAACCGATCTTAGAGCATCTTATCTTGATAACGAGATATCCGAAACGCCCGATCCTGGCGTAGAGGTAGAAACATTTACGGCGGAGACTGTTGACGAATTATTCTAAGAAACTTTTGAGCAACGGCACCGACTATTCTGTCGGTGCCGTTTGACTTTGTACTGAGGAAACCGGTAATTCTACTAATGTAGGGAGCTGAAGATGTTATTACGCTGCAACCCTGGTTGTAAATTGAGTGATGGAACTACGGAGGGGTCTTTAGATCCTGATACAGATGAGGTCATCTGCAAAAACTGTGGTCTTGAACTAATGAATGTTGCCTCGTTCACCAAGAGGTCTATGAAAAGCAGTGGAGATGTAATTAAGAAGGACGGCAAAGCGTTCATTTTTGATTGCAAAACTTGTAAGAAAAAAGTTGAAACTTCCGTTGTTGATGGTGACCTTAAAGGCTTAGGCTGCGAGAAAGATTGTAAGTTCAATGTATCTCGTTTTATGATAAACTCGATGGAAAATGTTGGAACAAATGATGATGAATCGAGAGAAGCGTAAATACGCTTTGGATACCGGAATGATTAAAGACTTAGAAACCTTAATAAAGATTTGTCAAACGAATCTTAAGAACTCTCCAGAATGCTTAGCATACTTGAGAGACACTAGAGGTATGTCTGAAGCCGCTATCGAAAACCACAAGATTGGCTACTTTCCACAGAGCATTAACATGCTTACAAAGTACGTGTCTCGTGCAACCTTAGAAAAATTGAATATCATAGATTACTCCGGAAACTCAAAGTTTGCGGATTTTTACTATCTGGTATTCCCCATTTACAATGAATACGGAGAGCCTGTCGGCATTAATGGCAGAACTCTCATTTCCGATACCCAAAGAGAAATGCTTGGAATAGCTAAATATGAAAATAGCTCATTCAAGAAAAGCACCACACTCTTTGGGTTTAATCGTGCGAGGGGTTCTATCCTTGCCAAGGGAGAAGTATTCGTCTGCGAAGGTAACTTCGACGCAATTCAACTGCAAGAGAATGGAATTAAAAACTCCGTTGCCATTTGCGGAACAGGATTCTCGAAAGATCATTTCGTTAGATTGGCAAGGTACGCACATACATTCACTTTTGTTCTCGATAGTGATGACGGAGGGAGGAAGGCCATTTCTCGTATTAACAAGAAATTTATGAACAAGGGTATAAAGCTCAGGTTCCTGTCTCTTCCCGACAAATATAAAGATGTAGATGATTTTTTTAGAGCTGGTTATTCCCGAAGAGACTTTTTCGACACACTCACAGAGTGTAGTCCCGAATTAGAAAACATGGAGTGGAAAAACTAATGAATAAATCAAAACTTTACCAACACAAGATTGTGGAGATCTCTTTTGATCAGGGCAAACTAAATAACTTCCCTGAGAGCAGAGGCATCGGAAATATGCTTTCCGACAATGAGTCCAACGAACAGATCCAAGACCTGAGAGAGGAGCTATTAGAAGAGATTTATGACATCATTCATGGCGATTCTTTAACCGATCATCAGAAAAAGATCCTAATGATGCGCCTTGTTGGAAAAACTCAGAACGAAATTGCTGAACATCTCGGTATCACACAATCTGCCGTGCATAAGGCTTTACATGGTAATATTGACTATAAAAATGACAAGAAAAGATATGGCGGAATTATTAAGAAGCTGAAGAAGATTTGTGGCAACAATTCTAACATTCAACGAATATTGAGACAAATAGAGGAAGCTAAAAATAGTGATCAAATCGCTGATGAGCTTTCTATTAATAAACAGTAGATTCTACGAAGAGGGAACAGTCCATGACCACAAGAGAAAAGTATCTTGCAAATATTGACAGAGTGCTTATGAAAACTTTAGCCAAGCAATCAAAGTCTTTGGCCGATAAGAACGCCATTAAGTACGATGATAGTCTTGTATCGCAAGGTCACATTAGAAAAATTGCATTTGACGTGTATAAAGTTGACAATGATCCTTACAGGGATCTTTGGATTCTTCAGGATGTTGACGGAGTCCCTCATTTAGTTAGAGCTTCGAACCCACAGTCCGAAGAGACGGTTGTTGGAGAGTGGTCTGCGACATCAGATTATGATAAGAGGAATATCACTTTGGCATACAAGAGTAAGCCAATTGCAAGATTTTCTTCTGACACATATGGATTTACCCCTGAAGACGTATTAACATTTAAGGAAGCCCTGCTTGACAAGATTGGTGCTGATGATGGTTTCCTTAAGGAAGTATTCGCAGAGCAGCCAGAAGCTAAAAAAAGATCCCTCCTTTCAAGCTTCCCTGAGCTTGGCAAATACATTTAAGGAACAGAATATGCAGAAGGAAATTTTCGATATAATCAAAGAAGCCCAAAAGGCACTGGAGCAGCTTGAGAATGGCAAGCTCTATACATCTGCATATGTTTGTGAGAGGTTCGTAAAATCTGCGGAAGAAAACCCGCATGATCTTCTCATCAACAATATGAGGAATGTAGTTCTGAGCAGGCTTCAGACACAACAGTTCGTTTCTCAGGCAGAGCTTACCGGCATCTATGACCAAATGATTGGCTTGGGTGGCGGACATTCTGCGTTCAGAAATGAGCTTGGAGACTTACTCACTGAGAAGCGCCAGTATGTAGAGCCAACCAAAACAGCTTCAGCACTTAGAGCCGACCGTGAAGGTGGACTAAGCATTGCTCCTGTAAATCAGGAACTCTCCGATGCATTCTCAACTGCATTCGGATTCGGAAAAGACAACTCTTTTGGAACATATGCACCTCAGCAGGGCAACATGGTCAATAAAGTTGTTATCGCAGGATTAACCGCAGAAGGACAGACTCCTTCCGCAGTTGAAATAGTTTCTGAGAATGAGCACTTCGTATTAGTGGCAGCACTTTACAATGACGGCTTCAACAAAGTAGCAGTTCATGTTCCTGTCCAGATCAGTGGCGGGATTGTGCAGCCTCCAACAGCACTTGTTCAGGGAGAGGGTACAGTCCCACTCACCAAAGACAGTCTTTGGCTTGCCATCAAGGAAGCAAGAGACGAAAAAAGGCATGTTGCTCAGCAGAAATTCGCATCCCAGAGAACATTCGGCGAATCTGTTAAGGTAGCTAAGCAGGTTGTACCTGCAAGTCTTGAGAAATTTGCACAGTTTGAAACTACATTAGTTTCGGCCTCAACAATGCACTCCGCTAAGTCAGTAGCAGAAGCAGTCACTATGGTGTCTGATGAGCTTAAGTCATTCGGAGCGTTTAATCCACAGGTAAAAATAGTAACGGCATCTGATAGAGAAATCGTATTCGATGCACATGTCCCTACAGAAAAGGGTATGGCAGTCGTTAAGGTTCCCGTCGAGATTCACAATGATCATCCAAACCTGCCGAACAGATTTGCAGCCGCAACTTCTGATGTAGAGCAGGTTTATGATTTCAGCCAAGCAGGATATGCAAGGTTCCTTTCCGATGTGAAGGGTAACAGCAGAACTGTTAAGGTTGCGAGACATACCGGAAACCTATCGACAGCGTCTTACCACGAGCTTAACGACATGATGCTAAAAGGAATTTCGACTAAGGATTACACGCTTGCAGAGAATGCACTTTCGGTCATTCAGAACCGCTTCGACTCTTCACAGTTCAAAGCAGCATTTGATAAGTTCACTCAGTTATTAAAGCATTCCTCTACCGATCAGGACTCTGAAAGAGCCAAGCACATTGAGGCTGCGGTTCAGAGAGGAGACCTTATCAAGCACTCTACGACTGTTGAGCTTTACTGTCCTAAACTTGCTCTTCCATTGAGCAAAATTGCATTCGATAGCCAGGGTCGTCCGGTACCGGCAAGAACACATCGGGCTCAGAACGCAAATGAGGAAGAAGTTTTTATTTCCTCTTATGATATTAAGTTCAGCTAAGGAGTGGCTATGACAAGATTAGAATTCATTCTTAGGCAGGCGGGTACAAATCGCAAACTGAGAAGCGCACTTAGAGGTGCTTATGCCGAAGAGTTAGAGAAAGTTGCTCAGCAAGGTATCCTTCAGGATTATCAGGGCGAAAAAACTAACTACGGCACAAGAGAGCAATTGCTCACCGAGAGAGGAACTTCTGATAAGGCGGACCAGCTTTACGGCGTAAACCCCGCAGAATACGGTACGCCTGAAATTGCAGACAGACCATTAAGTGAGTCTCTTTCTACAAGGTATGTCCCAGGTAAGCCTGGGGTATCTGCCGAAAGGGTTCGCGGAACAAATGGCGGCGTTTACAAAGATCCAAACACTAACAAGATTTATGATTGGAATGAGGGCTTTACTGACGAACAGGGCCAGAAGTATCAGGGTAGCAGCGTACAAGGACAGACCGAAATGTTCTCTTATTCTGAGATTTGTGATCCTGACAAGTTAGTCAAAACAGCATCTGAGGATTACGACATTGCAACTTTCGGAACAGAAGCTCCTTTTGTAAAGATTAGTGTTTATGAAGATGATGATGAATATGAAGGTATGATTGCTTACTACAAAACCGCAGAAGATATTGAGGCCAATAAGCTTTATGCGACAGGAAGCTACTTGTATGATAAAGATGGCAGTGAGGATCCTGTTGCTGGCAGAATATACGCAGAGACTTTGACAATTCACAGCGAGCCGGGTATTGACTTTGTTCTTTCTGATAGGATAACTCCGGATGAGTTCCTGAGACTTATGCATGAAAACTTTACAGTAGTTTCCCTTACTGGAGCCTCTTACAGTCCTCCGATTAGTGATGAGGGATTCGATGCTCAGTTTGATGATTTCGAAGCAAAAAGGGATTGGGATGAAGGTAGAGACGAATACGCTGGATTCAAAATCTCCTCGGAATAAAAACAAAGCACAAAAACAAAAGTAGAGCCTGCCCGGTACAAATAAGGCAGGCTTTACTTTTGTAGAAGGAGTTATTTATGGGCAGCAAAGTATTACGACATCCAGAGAAAGAAGAGATTATCTCCAAGCTATTGCAGGGAGAGTCTGTTAAGCAGGTCGAAAATTGGCTAAAGAAGAAACATCCAAAAACAAAGCGTCTCCACATCACATCCATGACTTTGCAGAAGTTCAGGAAGGAGTACCTTAATCTTGAAGGCGAAGCCCTGGAACAGATTAAGGCTGCCAGAAAGAATTTTACAAAGGACTCTAAGGCTCTTGAAAAGCAGGCTATGGTTATGGCATCGAATTCTTACCAGGAAAAGCTCGCGGAGATTATTGATGAGGAGATTGATGTCACTAGAAAGATGCTTGAAATGGAAAAGATTATCTCTTCCAGAATCGAGTATTACTTTAATTCTCTCAACAGTGGAGCTAACCTTAGAGAGGAGCGAGTTTTCATTGAACTTTTGACTCAGCAAAGAGAGCTTCTTAGAGATTGGAAGAAATATGTTGAACGGGTTCCTGACCAGACAATCGACCACAATATTAATATCAATGTAGTTAATGAGCAACTCACTGTTCTTAAGAGTATCGTTTTCGAAGTTCTTAAGGAACTTGACCCGACTTTGATTCCGGTTTTCGTTGAGAAGCTAAATTCTAAAATGGTAGATACACAGTACAACAATCAAAGATATTTGGACTATGTAGAGCCAGAGGTTAAAATTATCGATGTCAGTAACGATTAATACAACGGAAAATCAGGAAAGGTATGCGGATCTCACACTCAGGGATATTGAAAGTGCTGCTGCATTCTCATCTTGGCTGTCTCAACACTTAGTTACTTATGCTACTGGAACAGTAAGTAAAGAGCACTTGTTAATATTCCTTACATATATACAGGATCGTATTGACGAGACAGATTCGGCTGATGGCCTTATGTGGAAAAAAGCAATAGTCGATCTGAAAAGTAGATTAGGAGACGACAGTGGACTTTAAGAAGGAACTTATAGCGCTAAAGACAGAGCTTCCAAACCTCGGAATCCCCGAAGGTAAGGAGGCTATTGCTGTTAGTGTCTATAACATCTACAAACATCACGGTGTCTCTCCAACTGAGGAGATCATCCGTTTTGCAATGGACGTAAAGCTTCCTCCAAAGAATCACAACGATTACTACTATTTAGCCACAGTCGCTTATCTCAGAAATAATGGAATTAAAAAAGTCGCATATCCGTTAGGACATGGGGCTTTGAGCGAAGATTTAGAAGAAGAGTTTGATCTGGAGAAATGGTCAGGACTCGTACATAAAATTTACGAAGCAGTTCAAAGCGGAGATATGTCTTATAGTTTTGCACTGGATTACTACTCTGGAGAACTCGATACTTCTCGACAAGAAGGCCATAAGTTTAAGGAGTGGGTTAAGTACTATAAGAATGGTGAGCATCTTAAGTATGACATTAGAGCAAGCAGGAGCAACGAAATGGAAAAAAAAGCAGATTTCCAATTTCCATTAAGCGGTTCAGGATTCTATCCGGCAGAGACCAAGCAGGTCTCTAAAGAGCGCGTGGAAGTTGATAACAAGAAAGGCGATTTCGAAGAGTGGAAAAGCAAACTCTACGTTGCTATCAGAAGACTTGATAAGCTAATCAGACAGGGCGATCCACATATGAATTCAGATATTCATGCGGACCTCGCAGACCTTCTGCATGCTTTTGATATGGAAGTTAGAAAGGTAAGGCTTGCCTCTACTGCATCTGACCTTACCAAAAGAGCTGCTTTGGCTTTCAAAACTAAAGGTCTCAACGAACATGCAGATACTCTATATGCGTTAGCACAAGAGACTCCGCTTCCGCCAGAGATTGATGCAGCCCCAGATGATATTCTTGGAGACGAGCCACTTGGTGGCGGTTTGACCGAGGAGCCTGAGGTTCCTGGCGCAGAGGGTGAAATCCCTGGCGCAGCGCCAGAAAGTATTGGGGCAGGTACACCCGTTGGAACAGCGCTGAAAGGAGGAACGGGACCTAAGCCTGGAGAGTACGAAGCTCTTAGCGGAGACATCACTCTCGATCAGGCATCTCGAAAGCTTGAAGAGATTGCAGGAAGACTTGCGGACAGACGAGTTATCCGTTTGCTTGCGGAGTTCGATATCATGCTTGATCAGCTTGGCGTGGCTCCAATGTTTCCCGAGCTTCCGGAAGCCCAGAGCAAGCTCATTGATAGTTACTCTTATGCATTAACTCGTGTCACCAAGATGCTTGGTATGCTTTCTTCAGGGAAAAGTCTTTCGGAAATTGCTGACGCAAAAGAAACTGAGATTCAGAAGGGCGTAGACAAGGACACTGCGAAGACATTCAATGCTGGCGCAGAAGAGGACGCACCAAAGGGAACTGAGGCTATTGCTGACGAATTTGGCGCTACAACAGAACTTCCGCCGGAGCCAGGACAGGACGCTCCACAGCCGGCAGAAGCACCTCCTATTGACGAAGAGGTATAAGTAAATGAACTTGGGAGAAACCCTATCATTAGTTGCACAGATTGCCGAAAGGTATTTGGTCGATAAGCCCTACATTGTTGGTGGCTTACCAAGAGACGTGTATCTGAAAAAGGAGATCAAGACAACTGATGTTGATTTGACAACTAATTCTCCCGATGTCTTAAGGCTCGGCATCCTCGTGGCTAACGAAATGAATGCCACTTTCGAGCTATCAGATGATGGGCATTTGACCGCATTCACAGATTCTTTTGATCTTGATTTCTCAAGTAACTTTATCTCTGAAGGCGTAGTTGAATACCTTGGTGATAAGCATCAAGAATATCACGAAGCATACAGTAGAGACTTCACGATCAATACCCTGCATCAGGATCTATTGACCAGAGAAATTGTAGATCCGACAGGGCAAGGTTTTGAAGACATCAAAAATAAGATCATCAGAACTCCTGTACCTCCACACATCACACTGGAAGATGATCCGAGGAGGATCTATCGTGCAGTGAATCTTGCTGCAAGATATGGATACAGAATTGATCCTACGATTGTTGAGTTCGTTCTTGAAAACCCAGAAATCTTTTCTTCAGAGAATGTAAAAGACAAGTACATCTCTGTTAAAATTGCGAAGGCACTCAAAGAAGATGCTGAGCTAACCCTTCACTTGTTAAGGGAGCTTGATCTTTTGAAGAATGTACCATTAAGTGGCTACTTCAAAGATGTGCTTATCTCTAAAAAACTTCTTGTTGAATACTTGGGCGAGGAAAAAGATGATTAAGAACGCAGGATATCTTGCCTCTTCTTGGGAAGAATATTCCGAACAAGGCCCGGCATTTAAAGAGATTGAGGTTTGGTGGAAAAATAATTGGCAGAAAGTTCCTGGCAGTCAAGGTCCGGATTACAATAGCTGGACAGACTGGTATGTAACGAAGTATTATGGAGAGTGGGGAGGAATACACCGTGGGCCCGAAGAAGCCTTAAAGGTTATGCAGGGGGAGCAGGGAGCGCCTAAAGCTGGGATTACTCCGGGCTCCGTATCTCAAAGAGGCAGAGGAATTGGTGAGCGCCTCAAAGGCGTAAAACAAATGTTTAACGGCAAATTACCAAGAGGGCAATTCCCTGGCAAAAACAACGGAATTAACTTCGGAGATTTAAGCGACGAAACTCAGGAATTTCTCAAAACAATTACCGAAGTTGCGAAAGAGCTTGGCGTTCAGAAACCATTCGTTACAAGCGGATACAGAAGTCCATCTGCTCAAGCAAGAGTTATGGCAAATAACTGGAAAAAGAAAGGCGGGTCCGCGCCTCTTTCACCGAGAGAGCTTGAGCTTCTTGGTGCTTCATTATCTCAGAAGCTTTCAGCAGGATTGGATGGAAGGCCGATCACAAAAGGCGCAGTTTACCTTTACAATCTATATCAAATAAAGCCTTTTGCATTATTTGTTAACAACACCCTACATGATTACGGTGTGAACAGAGAAAGTAAAGGCATAGTTGCAGACTGGATTCAGGCAAATGTTCCATTGCGTTCGCATATGGGGCAGCCTGCTACTTCTGTTGACCTAAGGTTAACACAAGATATTAAAAAAGTTCTCGATGTCGTAACACAGTCTGGGGAATTTACTTTGGGAGTCCTATTCGAGGGCGATCATTATCACGTAAGAGTCAAGGAAATGGCTTAAACATACTAATATTCATTGCTTTTTTTGGAACAATCGATGAAAGAAACTATTATAAACAAATTAGATGACGAACCGGTGACTATAGATCTTGAGGAAGAAGATGAAGAAGAAGAGCTTGATGTCAAAACTCAAGCTGAGGAATCTTCTAATATTCCTATAGATGGTAGTCCAGTGTATCCGCACATATATGTTGGCAATTCAGGTATTCCTGACATGGTCGATTATGATGAGAGCGGATACAGGGGAGATAATTATATGATTTGGCATGATATTTTTCCAGATATTTCTGCCGGCAGCATTCATGGGTAAGGAGTTTTACACAATGTCAAAAAACGTAGTCACAGAATACACAGAAGATACAGAGTTTTTCAAGTCTTCCCAATGGGCAGGAGACTTGGTTGAGTTTTCTGAAGAAACAAGTGTAGAGGATGGCATGACACCTCCAGATAATGGTGTCGCACAATTCGAAACAATAGTGGAATTTGATGAGGAAGAAGCTGATCTCCTTGAAGATATGGAGTCTTCTTTGTCTCAGTCTGTAGAGGGCAATGAAGTTGGCGAGCCAACAGTTGTTGAATTCTCAGAGGAACTTCCAGGCGCAGTAGAAGAGATGGAAGAAGAGGAAGTATCCTCAGCAGCAGACGCAGTTAGAATGCTTCCAGGCTCAAGCATCAGTCTCGCAGATGACGAGGAAGATAAAGTAGAGGAGGTAGATGATACCCCTGGTACTTGGAGAGATGACGGAGATGTCAGAGATTTCTCAAATTATCTTCAGGATGCCTACAACAGTCCTCCGCAGCACCAGGGCGAAATGCTTGGATGCGAAAGAGTGATCAATTACTACAAGGGCCTCGACAAAGAAATCTCCAAGGCCCTATCTCTTGATAAGGATCATATCTTAGATGTTGGTGAGCTTGATGGAGTTAGGGTTAACATGATGAATGATATGTTAACTTTGAAGCAGCACATTAAGAAGCTTCAGAGAGGCATCAGAGAGCAGCACGGAAAGAAAGCTGCTGATGGCACTACTATGAAGATCGCAGGAAGCGATGTGGAATTATCAAAAGAAGCCACAGTTGCAAGACCGCAGCTTATGATGACTGCTTTTGAAAGAGCAATTACCGGAATGGTTGTTAACGCAGTTGTATCTTCTGGAAAATCTTTTGAAGATGTGTATGACATTCTTAAGAATAAGTATGCATTTACAGACAGAGAGGAACTTGCATTAATGCAGTTGTTCGCTGATATGGGATATCAGGTTTTCAAAGATAGGGGTTCTTATGGAAAAGAATCTTCTGAAGTTGATTTCATGAGAAGCTATTTCGCATAAGGAGAATGGAATGAGTAAAATTACAAGACAAGATGGAGTCACCGAGCAATACGGTGTCATGCAGGACTGGCTAGTTCTCTTTGCTCATGAGCTTGAGAAGAAGGGTTATTTAGAAAACCTAAAGCCTATTTCTCGCAGAAAGCATTTTCACTCAATTGAAGAAAAGATGGCGGACATCAAGGAAAGAATTGGCTTTGATGTCGTCAGCAAGCTTACGGAAGAACTCGAAGACATCAGCAAAGAAGCTCAGACAAAAACCGCATGTGGATGCGGTGGCTCTTGCTGCGAAGTCAAAACAGCAAATTATGAACATCCTGAAAGGGATGTGAAAAGGATGCGCAATATTCTTAGCTACATCAATGATATGGCTAAATCAGAATCTCACTTAAGTGCTACCGCAATTCTGTCAAAATGTAGAGACGCGGAAGGACTTGGGTTCAATAGTCTTCGCATTGATGAAGGAAAGCTTAAGGGCTATGTTGACGACTTACTTTCAAAGTATAGCGATGATTTGGATGAGGACATTAGGTATGAGAAGAGAGAGATAGAGCCAGTATCTTCTAACACTGGTCTCGATCAGGCAGATTACTACAGTCATGCGCGTCCAGATTCCTTTTAAGGAGGGCGGATGAAAAAATCTAATCAAGACGCGAACAAACAACTTGAGGACCTATTCTTTGACGTAAAGAACAGCTTCTTGGATTATGATCCCGCGTACTTTATTCAAAACAATTTAACACTCGATGGTGAGCCATTCTCCGTATTGGATAATGGCTGGAAGTTTATGTCGGATATCTATAGGTATATCGCATTGCAAGCCACCAGAGAGTCTGGTAAGCCCGTTGTAATTTGCAAAGGGCGACAGGTCGGTGCTACTGTCATGGCAGGAGCATTGGATTTATACTTTACGAACAGCGGCCTCTTTACGTCGCCTCCGGTTAAGGTAGCACACCTCTTTCCGGCTATTGCACTTGTAAAGAGATTCTCTCAGGATAAACTTGAGAATATGATTCGTTCTGCCAAGGATGACTTCATTAACAAAAACAAGCTTATCCACACAGAGCCTAACGCTGTAGACAACATTACAATGAAGCAGTTCAACACAGGGACACTTTGGATCGAAAGCATCGGTGCAGATGGTGACCGTGTTCGTGGTATGTCACTTGATGTGGCGTTCTTTGACGAAGTCCAAGATATGCCGGGAACCGCTATTGGTAACGTTACTAAGACACTCACTGCTTCTAAGTACGGACAGGTCGGTAAGGGCGTACAGATTTACTTTGGAACGCCAAAAGAAAGAGGCTCTTATTTCAATCAAATTTGGGAGCAGTCCGACAAAAGATACTATCAGCTTGGATGCTCCAACTGTAAAGAGAATTATTTCTTTTACCATTCTGATGCACCTGATCTGTGGAGAGATATCTGGGTTGACGATCATAATGTGAAATGCCCGGAATGTGGACATAAGGAACATAAGATTGATGCAATTGAAAATGGAAGATGGGTAGCTACAAGAGATCCTAAGACTGCAAAGTATACAGGTTTTCATATCAATCAGCTTTACATTCCATATTTTAAAAAGCAAAACATCTTAGATCTAATGCCAGAGTTCAATCCAACTCAGTCAGAAAGAATTTGGAATAATGAGGTTATCGGAGAGTTCTACTCTGGCTCCGGCATGCCTTTAACCAGACAGGACATTATTGATAACTGTATCGATATGGACAGAAGCTTCTCAAGAAGGGTTTCTGCTCGCGACAAAACAACATATCTTGGGGTTGACTGGGGTGGCAAGGTAGATATGGACAACGTTGATCGTGGTCAATCATACTCTTGTGTCGCAGTTCTTTCTGCAACGCCTGATGGAACGCTTTATGTAGAACATGCTCATAAGCTTAGAAGCCAATCTTTTAATTACAAAAAAGAAACCATCATTGAGTGCTATAGAAGATTCGGAATTACAAGGGGAGTTAGCGATTGGTTCTTTGGACAGGACGTAGTTCATGATCTTCAGATGATCTATAGAGATAGGTTCCTTGGAGCCCAGGGTTCTGGCGCTTTGATTAAGCCTATTAAGTATAGAGAAGATGAGCTTATCATATCTTATAACAAGGATTTGCTTATTGAGGAATTGTTTGATA